>ENA-ORUF01000001-ORUF01000001.1-human-gut-metagenome-genome-assembly--contig:-NODE-1-length-458778-cov-18.997524_pt1 | contig 458778 bp, 384 predicted proteins | sample MGYA00242077_ERZ509203 | MGnify/ENA primary metagenome ERZ509203 (study PRJEB26280, sample SAMEA2338834) | human gut metagenome | biome: human gut; feature: human-associated habitat; material: faeces... | reverse complement strand
GAGAAACAGTAATGAAAAAAGCCCTATTTTTATTAACCATGTTAACCCTGTCATCCTGTCATTTGCAGGGGGATGAAACATTCGTCAATCCCGTGTTTTACGGCAAGATGGAGTCACAAACCGATTTGTGGGACGTAACCATAACCCCGACGACGTTTGATATGGATAACCGCCACGGAGCCACTTGGCATGAAGACTGCGAAATGTGGAAGAATGAGCCCGATGAGGTGGTGTTGCGCTGCACGCACCAGCTGAACAAAGAACAGCTGGAAATGCAAGCTATGCGAAAACCGAAAAATCCTAAAACAGAAGAACACAATACTTATGTTATGAAAATCCGCCCGCCAGAGGAGCAAATATATAAAGGTAGAACCCGTATAATCATTTACTCATATTACGAAGATGAAACAAACCCGGAGTTTGCCTCCAAACGCGGTTATCATATCCGCACTCCGGAAACCGGAGCGCGGATAAAACGGTAAAACGTTACCAGTGCCAGCCGTTTTCGGCCGGAATAGCCTTGATGCGTTCTTTGGCCCATTGGTTGCGTTTTTTCTGTATTTTTAATCGGTTAACATTGTGATAAATTTTAGTCAGATTTTTCTCACGTATCCCGTTTCTCAAGTTAGGCCATCTTGTCTGGGAAACTGCGCCGGTATTATAGCGAATGTCTAACAGCACTTCTTTAAGCGGATAAGGAAGGCTGTCAAACCTGTCTATTCCTTCGCGCAATTTTTTTAAATCATTTTGCAAATGCTCGTTCATCCGTTGAAGTGCGAATGCTTCGGATACTTGTAGTATGCTTTCATCCTTATAATAACCGGCACCATATTTTTGCCCGAATTTCTCTTGCCTTTTCAGATCTTGAAAATGGTTATAAGCCGCTTGTTTTTCTGCGTCGGTTGCCGGGCGTTTGTTGTCAACCAGCCAGTCTACCGCTTTAAAAGTCGTTTCGTCATCAACCAAAGCCCCAACGCCGGTTGTAATTTTCCCTTTGGTATCCAGATAAATATGCGGAACAAGTCCTTCAAAATCAGGGTCTTTCAACCTCTCCGCCGCTTCCCGCAGCAGCCGCTCGCCGGATGTGTCGCCGGTTGCGGTATGCCTGCCGTCGCTTCGCGCGGCGGACAGGGCGTTTTCGGCAATCCGGTAGGTTCCTTTGGCTTCGTTAAGATAGGGCTTGATAAAGTCATATTCTATCGAGTCCTTAAAATCCATATCGTCTCCGTTTAAAGGCCATCCGTATTTGTTAATCAGCGCCTGTATGCGTTCCTGCTTGTCGGATTTGAAGTTTTCTATCGCGTCAGCCCATATATCAAAATCAGTTTTTTTCAAACTCATGCTTATCTCCTGTCATAAAAAAACAGCCGCACAGATGTACGGCTTGTGGTTAAATAAAAAAGCCGCGCAAAAGCACGGCTCAAACGTTAAAACAAAAAAAGCTCCCTCAGGAGCTTAATCGAATGGAAAACCCCATTGTCAACAAATAATAAATCCCCTCTGACACTAAGTCAATACTTTTTCCGGGGCAATGAAAAATAAATTTACAGTCCGTTGTTCTCTTTGGTCGGCTGAATCGGCATATATCCGACGCCGCCGAAGTATTTTTCTATAAAGGTTTCTTCGCTGCCCATAACCGGCGTTTCGTCTTTGGAAATAGCGATATTTCGCCCGTTTTCTTTCGTCAGCTGTACGACTTTCTCCACCTTGCCGTCGTGATTGAATTCAATGGCGACAACATTGCGGTCCAGTTCTTCCGGTTCAAAAAAGGCCATGCGTTCCATGGTTGAGTTCATATAAATCCAAGTACGGTGGTCAAGGCTTGAAATCACGCTCGGCGACCCCATAATTTTTCTGACTTCGCTTTGCGGCATACCGCGCTTGACCTGCATAATATCGTCCTTCGTCGGCATATTTCCTTCCGTCTGAATAAAATATTCATTGGAGCAGGCGCCCAGCATCATCAAAGCCGCTGCCGTTGAAAAAAATACTTTGTTTATTGACATCGCGATATCCTTACAATTATATATTGAACTATATAAGCCTATAACACAAGGAAAAAAGGAATGCAAAAAGATTTTTCGTATCCGCTGCAAATTGATGAGCTTAACCAGGGGGAACAAAGCTACATGCTAAGGGCAGACAAGGCTCAGCTTGAAACGCTGAAGGAAATTCTTCAGGTTCCGGCTGTGAATTATTTTGAAGCGGATATAAAACTGAAGTTTCAGAAAAAACGCGGCATTCTGGATGTAAGCGGGCAGGTGCGTGCCGGTTTGGGGCTGATAAGCGTCATCTCGCTGGAGCCGTTTGACCGGGATTATAAAACCGATTTCACCCTGACGTTTGATACCAATGCGACTTATGAACAGATTCGCGAACTGGACGAAGATATAGAGGCAGACATCCCCGATATCGTTATCGGCGGCCGGATAGATTTGGGCGATATTGCGATTGAGCAGCTGGCTCTGGTGATGGAAGACCATCCTCGGCAGGACGGCGAAGAATTTTCCCCGCTGATAGAAGACGATGCGCCGCTGCGCGAGAACCCTTTTGCAATTCTTTCCAAATTAAAAAAATAGCCGGGCGGCACTTTTGGCGGTCGATAAAACTGAGGAGATATCCTGTTATCAAGAGGAGGGCTGCTGCAAAAACTCGTATTTCTATGCCTTTCCCGCAAAAAGCGGAAAATATATAAAAAAAACTCTTGCCAAATACATTTTTTTTATATAAAAGCTAATCCAGCAACCCTTGTGTTAATCCGGGAACGGGTTCGCAGGAGTTATTTCGTGTCAAATAATTTTAATTAAAAGAGTTTAAAGAAATGGCTACACCAAAGAAAAAAACATCGCAATCCCGCCGCAATATGCGTCGTTCTCATGATGCTTTGACGCCTAATGCGTATCATGAATGCCCGAACTGCGGCGAATTGAAGAGACCTCATAACGTATGCCCGAAATGCGGACAGTATGACGGTAAAGAAGTTATTGCTCAGAAAAAAGAAGAAGAGTAATTAACTGGCTGATTAATTTTATTTATTTTTATGGAGCAGGTTTTGTCTGAGAGTAATCTGGTCATATCAATAGATGCTATGGGGGGGGATAATTCCCCCAAAGTAGTAATAGAAGGTTTGGCTCTGGCACACAAAAGAAATCCGGATATCCGCTTTCTGGTGTATGGGGACGAGCCGAAAGTAACGGCGGAAATTGTAAAATTTCCGGCATTGAAAGAGGTTTGTCAGATTTTTCATACAGAAGAATTTGTTCATAACGAAGATAAGCCGTCACACGTTATCCGTAACCGCGAAACCAGTATGTACAAAGCTGTCGAAGCCGTAAAAAACGGTCAGGCGATGGCTGTGGTTTCTGCCGGCAATACGGGAGCGTTGATGGCTATTTCCAAATTGTTGCTCAAAACGATACAGAAAATACATCGTCCCGCTATTGTCAGCATTATGCCGCATGTCAACGGGCGTTATGTTATGCTGGATTTGGGGGCCAATACCGATTGCGACGGTATCAATCTTGCCGAGTTCGCGATTATGGGCAACATTTTTGCCAAATATGCTCTGGGAATAGAACACCCCAGAGTCGCGCTGATGAATATCGGTGCTGAAGAAATGAAGGGCAAGGGGGAAATCCACGTTGCCGCCCATATCATCAAAAATACGCACCTTAACTTGAATTTTATCGGTTATATTGAACCGCACGAAATTCCGAATGACAAGGCGGACGTTGTTGTTGCCGACGGCTTTTCTGGCAATATCGCGCTGAAATCGGTTGAAGGAACCTGCCATTTGATTATGCATCTCCTCAAAAAGTCGGTAAAGCAGTCTTTCTTTGCCAAACTCGGACTGCCGTTTATGTTCGGGGCTATGCGGAAAATGAAAAAGACCATGGATCCCCGGCTTTATAACGGGGCTATGTTTGTCGGCTTAAACGGCTTGTCGGTCAAGAGCCATGGCGGAACCGATGCGTTTGGTTTTTCCATTGCGGTAGAAAATGCCGCCCGCCTCGTCCGTAAAGATTTTGTCGGCTCTATCCGCCGCGAATTGGAAAATATTGATTTGGATGAACTTTCACAGGAAGCTTGCTATGAAGTGTACTAGAACCGAGATTATTGGCTGCGGGCATTATCTGCCGGCCAAAGTGCTGACTAATGACGATTTGTCAAAAATGGTAGATACCAATGACGAATGGATAAGCACCCGTACCGGGATTCGCTCGCGTCATGTCGTTGCCGAAGGCGAACTGACTTCGGATATGGCAATGCACGCGGTTGAAATGGCAATGCAAAATGCCGGCGTAACCGCTGCGGATTTGGATTTGGTTGTTGTCGCGACATTGACGCCGGATAACACGACGCCGTCGGTAGCGGCTCGCATTGCCGGCCGTCTTGGCGTAAAAGTCGGTACGCCCGCTTTTGATATCGGCGCGGCTTGTTCCGGCTTTGTGTATGCAATGACAATGGTTGATAATATGATTCGCCTTGGCCAGATAAAGACTGCCGCCGTTATTGGCGTAGAGAGCCTCTCCAAAGTAACCGACTGGACAGACCGCAATACCTGCGTTTTGTTTGGCGACGGCGCCGGTGCGGTAATCGTTCGCACGGCTGAAGGCGAGGGGACGGCGGACGATACGGGCGTTTTGGCGACCAAAGTATATGCGGACGGTACACAGTACGAAAATTTATATACGACGGGCGGCATTTCCGCGACCCAGACTCCGGGATATATCCGTATGAACGGCAAAGAGGTATTTAAGTTTGCCGTCGGCGCTATGTGCGAAGCCTGCAATAATGTTTTGGAGCAAGCAGGCGTTTCTGCCGACAAGGTGGACTGGCTGCTGCCGCATCAGGCGAATATCCGCATTATATCCAGCGTCGGGCAGAAACTTGACATTCCGACCGAAAAAGTGATTGTTACCGTAGACCATCACGGCAACACCTCGGCGGCATCGATTCCTTTGGCATTGTCCGAGTCTGTGGAAAACGGCAGGATTAAAAAAGGCGATTTGGTACTGATTCCGGCTATGGGTGCCGGTTTTACCTGGGGCGGACTTTTGGTAAGGTTTTGATAATAATCTGAAAAATTAATCTGTATAATTTCACGGAAGTATTGAATTGTACTTTTGCGGGGATTATGCTCTAAACATAAACAGAACGATAATTATTTATTTTTAGGAAAGGTGAAAAATGACAACTGTAACTCGTGCCGATATCGCAGAAACGATTTGTACAGAAATTGGTTTGTCCCGCAAAGATGCCGGAGATATCTTGGATATGGTCATTGATGAGATAAAAGGCGAGCTGATTGCCGGCCGCGATGTCAAAATCTCGTCATTCGGCTCATTTTTGCTGAAACGTAAAAATGCCCGCATCGGCCGCAATCCGAAAACCGGCGTAGAAGCGGAAATTACGCCGCGTACGGTTATATCTTTCCGTCCGTCGCAGAATTTGAAGATGGCTGTAAACAAATAAGATGCCGCATTGCTGATAAATTCGGCGTCGATAAAATGTAACCCGGTCGATAAAAGGCTGCATTGCCATAAAACGGGTTGCAAGGTCGAAAATTCGGCGTATTAGAGATACTTAACCGGGACGGTTCAACTGAAATGTCAATGTTGCCGTCCTTTTTTAACGGGAACTTTTGTTAACGGAAGGGGTGAAAATGGGAATCAATAAGTCAAAATCGGCATTTCGCAGTATTGCGGAAGTAACGGAAGATTTGGGTATCGCACCGCATGTTCTCCGCTTTTGGGAAACTAAGTTCAGCCAGATAAAGCCAATGAAAACCAAAAGCTCCCGCCGTTATTACCGCCCGGACGATGTTGAACTTCTGGCTCTTATAAAAGAACTCCTGTATGAACGGCGCTATACGATTGAAGGCGTGCAGAAACTGTTTAAAAACCGCAGCCTGAAAGATATTCTCGGTACCGAAATTCAAAAAGACTTCTTTGAAGATGACGAGCCTGCCGCGGAGCAGTCTTCGGCAGCAGAGGCCGTACAGGAGGTTGTGCGCGCTGCCGCCGCCGAACTGTCGGAAATCAGCCGTGAACTAAAGCAATTGGCTGCAGAATAAAATTGTAAAGTTTATGCAGCCAAAATCCCAATGATAAAATATCTCCTTCAAAAACAGGACGTAGGCTTTTATATCAAGAGGCTGATTGTGCGAACATAATAATTTGTTGACAACTCTCTGAAAAAATGATACGTTTTGTCCATAGAGAAAATAATTATGTAAACTATAAAATTATGAAAACAATTAAAGAACTTGAAAAAGAGATTATGCAGGCCAGAATAAAAGCTATTCTGAAGCAGTATCAAAACGGCGAATTTGCCAGAGAAGCAGAAATTATGCATGCTCGTATGAGTGTTGCCGATTCTGAGAAAGAAATTCCTCTGCGGGAAAAATTATATCGGATTTTCGGCATTTTCGGCCGAAAAGACGAGTATTACGGCAGTTTTCCCAAAATATTGCATGAAGAGCTGATAAAAGGCGATTATCTGAAACGCTTGGCTTGCCGTTTGTCCATATTTGCCGTATTTCTGCTGGGTATGGCGGAGATGTTTTTTAAGCTGGCAGAGACGAAAAGTATCGCCTTTTTTGTAGCGTCAAGTATAATATATGGCGTAGGGATTGTTTTTTGGTGCCTGTCGGGAAAAACAGCGCGTTTATGGCTGAACCGTAAAATTACGGGGACGTTCCGGGTGCTGGCATTTTTCTTTTTCGTCTGGTCAGCGGCCGGACTGGTCTTAAAAGTGTATGCAGACGGGATTGTTGCCGTTTTAGGTGGGGAAGATGCCGTTTCTGCGGCCTTTGTGTTTCTGCTTATAATGATTGCGGTAGTGATATTATGGGTCGAAAAAGAAGCAGTAAAAATCCTTGTAGTGTCTGTGGACAACTACTATGACATTCGCATTGGCATTAAGCCTGGTACCGGAGGGTATCTGCTGATGTAGAAGGAAATCTTAAAAAACGCTTTCCCGGACAGGGAAAGCGTTTTGTGCATGGTTTTCTGCTGTTTGCAGGACATCATTCGGTGCGTTTGCTTTGCCCGGCAGATTATGCGAAAACGTTCGGCCTGCCGTGTATTAATCCGCAAAAACACTTTACAAACCGGAGCGGAAAAATTATCCTGACTGCGTATGGTTGCTTCAAAACCGGGTGAAACAGCAAAGGCGCCGCAGATGCAGACAAAACCGTTTGAAAAAATATTGATACCGCTATATCTGTTGGCTTGGCTGGCGCTTACGGTCAGTCTGGGGCTTAGCCACGAACCGTTTGCCGATGAGGCTCAGTCGTTTTTAATTGCGCGCGATACAGGAATAGCCGAGTTGTTGTCAACAACTGCGCGGACAGAAGGAACACCTGTTTTATGGCACCTTTGGCTGAAATTGCTGCTGTTTGTCGGACTTCCGTATTCTCTGCTGTTTCTTGCTTCTGTACTGCCTGAGTTTGCCGCTGTTGTTTTGTTTGTCTGCAAAGCGCCGTTTTCTGCAGCGGTTCGTTACTTGTTTCCTCTGACGTACTATGTTTTTTATCAATATAATGTTGTTGCCCGCAGTTACAGCCTGCTGTTTTTGGGGATTGTCGCCGCAGCGCTGGCGTGGAAAAACCGGCAGTTTCATCCCTGGCGGTGCCTGCTGGCCTTAATTTTTCTCGGTTCAGTGTCTGCTCATGCGTTGGTTTTGTCTTGCTCTCTGGCAGTGTTGTGGCTGTGGGATGAATGTGCGGGACGCCGTGCCGTATCCGATAATGCGTTTCCGGCTGCCGGCTGCCGTTTTCGGGCAGATTTCGCCGTTTTTGCCGTTTTTGCCGTTTTCAGTGTCTGGATTCTGTGGCCGGAACCGTCAAACCAGTATGTCCGTAATTTTGCCGTCCAGCCGTTATTTATTTTACGCAACGTTTTTCGTCTGTTAACGACGGGAATAGTTGTTTCGGCATCTCCGCATCCGGAAAATCTCGTTGTTTTGTACATAGGCATTATGTATTTTCTCGCAGCCTGCGTCTGTCTGGCTCTGCATTTCCGACGTTATTTCTGGGCAATGCTGTTTCCTTGTATATCGTTTATGTGTATCGTTCCGTTTAAGCCTTGGCATGCCGGCATACTTATTTTTGCAGCTTTATTCGTCTTCTGGCAGAATGCTGAGCCCCAAAAATATTCCCGCTGCATAAAAGCTGGTATTGCCGTATTTTTTGCCGTCCAGCTGGTTTGGAGCGCTGCCGCGTTCACCCGCGACCGTAATGGGGCTTATTCTGCCGCTCCTGCCGTATATGCTTTTATGCAGGAGCAAAACATTGCCCCGCAGGATATGTTTTTACTGACGTTTAACACTGTGGCTCTGCATCCGTATTACAATCAAGCAGGCTATGGGGCTTGGAACTGGCGGAAAGACGGCTACTCCCGCAGGATAACGGAAAACGAACTGTTGCGCCGCCGCGCTTTTGTCGTTAATGGCGAATTTTATGCGGCTTATCGGGAAAAGCTGGAAAAAATCCGGCGCCGGGGCGGCTTTCAGCTGAAAGTTTTTCCGTCGCGGCACTTTTTTGCATTGCAGGATAAATCGGAAGATGAAACGTTTTATGTATATTACCGGAGGATGAATGGCAGAGGGTGAGAACATTGCGGCGCCTGATAAAACGTTCCGCGGCATAAAGCTGTTTTGGCTCGTATTTGCCGCATTGAATCTGGTGTTTTTGTATTATCAGGTTACATTCTTTATCGGCAACCACGATTGGGACTGGGTTAAAGGTACAACGCAGGTCTTGCGCTGGGATACCGGACTGTTTGAGGGGCGCTACGGCAAGTTTATTCTTAATTCGGCATTGTTTGGCGGTCAGGTATTTCCGTTGCTTAACACTTGGTTGGCGTTTGCCCTGCTGGCGGCCGGTACGGCGCTGCTTCCCGCATACTGGCGTCTTACCGTTACTTCTGCGCGGCTGGCGGCGGCACTGCTTCCGGCGCTGGCTCCGTTTATTCTCGGTTGGCTGTATTTCCCGATAAACATTCTTGGCAACTTTGCGGCGGTGCCGCTTGTCGTCGGCGGGCTTATGCTGGCGGAAAGGGCGGGATATGCCGCCAAAATCGTTGCCATTGTCTGCTTTTTGCTGGCACTCGGCATTTATCCCAGTGCGATGGAAATGATGTTTGTCTGTCTGGCTTTCCGCGGTATTTTACGGCTTTCGGGGCAGAAAAGGGAGCTTTTGCCGCCGTTGTCCTCCCAGCCTGCCGCAAATTTGCCGCAGCAACAGTCCGCCCCCGGTTCATCACAGCATCAATCTGCCTCAGGTTTATCTCCGCGCAAGTCCTTCTTCGCTTCGCCGCATCAGTCCGCCTCTGACCCGTTGCCGCGGTTGTCATCGCTCGTTTTGCCGCTGGCAGTCGTTATTTTTTCTCTGATTTTGTTCAAAGTGTTGTTGGCACTGTTGGCAGCTGTCGGAATTCTGTATACCGGGCACTACAATGTACAGACGGCAGCACTGCCGGAACTCTTTTCTCGTTTGCTGCCGACGGCGGAACTTGTCTGGAACCAGCTATGGGCGACGCTTCCGTTCTTTCCCGCTGATTTGAAAATATGCGGATTTTTGCTCATTATAACAGCTGCCGGCGTTTCCGCTGCCTGCGCCTATGACAGGTGTCCGGTTGACAGAGCCTGCTATTCGGTTGATGGAAAAGTTAACCGGATTATCGGTCTTCGCTGCCCGGTTCGGGTCTTATGGCAAATAGCATTATGGCTTGTCGCCCTTGCCGCTACGGTACTGAGCGCATTCCTTGCCGCAATGCCGGAAGAAGTTGCTTATATGCCGCGCGTCAATTTTTATGGATTGAATTTTCTGTATGCCGGTGCCGCCGCGGTTTTGCTTTCGGGTTTCCGCTGGCAGCGCAACGTTGGGCTGGTACTGGCCGGACTGTTCCTGCTGTTGTCGGTAAGGCAGGATTTCTATGCGCAAAAAGTATGGCAGTTAGGCAAAACCGCCGAGGAAAGGCTGGTCGAGCGCGTATCTGCCCAAATTGAAGCCGTTCGTCCGCATACGGCGCCGTTGACGCCGGTTGTTGCCGGAGAATTGCCGTTGCGCCCGCGCTATTATGCGGAAAAATATGCCGTTTCCGCACCGTATGTGCTGAATGCGCCTTTTGTTGTCCGCCATATTCCGTCCGGAATGTTCAACTTTTATGCCGTATCACCGCTGTTTTACGGCGGTTCGCAGATTTTTTCCCTGTCGCCCGAACTGCGCCGCTTCCTTGAAAATGCCGCATCGGCATGGCCGGCGGAAAGTTCTCTCTTTGTTGATTCCGAATATGCCGTTATTTTGCTGACTCCGGCCGGCGCCGCCGCCATAAGGGCGCAGATGCCAAAATAGCTTTTCTGTTGCTTTTTTTCTGCTGCCCACTTGATTTTCTCCTTTTCGCCGCACTACATAACACAATAAAGGAGAAAAAAGGATGAATATAGAAAAATATACCGTAAAAACTCAGGAAGCGGTTAAGGGTGCGATAGACCTTGCCGTCAGAAAAGGCAACCAGTTTGTAACCCCTCTGCACTTGCTGGGAACGATTTTGGATTTGAATGATCCGACTATGGAAAACCTGATAACCGAAAGCGGCGGCAATCTGCCGGTACTGAAATCCGGCGTTGCCTCAGAACTGGACAAGCTGCCGTCCGTATCCGGTGAAAACGTGCAGAGTTCGCTGTCGCAGGAATTGAGCCGCCTGCTGCTGGAGGCCGAAAGTTTTGCCGAAAAGAACAACGACAAGTTCGTAACGCTGGAACGCCTGTTGCAGGTTCTGGCGCAGTCGGCAGGCAACAAAGCGTCCGAACTGCTGAAGTCTTCCGGCGTTAATCCGGTAAAGCTCAATCAGGCGGTCGCCGCATACCGCAAGGGGCGTTTGGCCGATTCCGAAACTGCGGAAGACACGTTTGAGAGTCTGAAAAAATTTACCATAGACCTGACCGCCCGCGCCAAAGAAGGCAAGCTTGACCCGGTTATCGGCCGTGATGCGGAAATCCGCCGCACCATACAGGTTTTGTCCCGCCGTACCAAAAACAATCCGGTGCTGATTGGTGAACCGGGCGTCGGCAAAACCGCAATTGTCGAGGGGCTGGCGATGCGTATCATTAACAACGATGTTCCCGAGAGCCTGCGGCACAAGCGTCTGCTTGCGCTGGATATGGGCGCGCTGATTGCCGGCGCCAAATACCGCGGCGAGTTTGAGGAACGCCTGAAATCGGTCTTAAAAGAAGTGGAAGAGGCAGCCGGAAGCATAATCCTCTTTATTGATGAAATGCACACGATTGTCGGCGCCGGAGCCAACGAAGGTTCGATGGACGCGTCCAACCTCTTAAAACCGGCGTTGGCAAGGGGCGAACTGCACTGTGTCGGTGCCACCACGCTAAACGAATATAAGAAGTATGTCGAAAAAGACGCCGCCTTGGCGCGTCGTTTCCAGCCGGTTTATGTTGACGAGCCGGATGTAGAGGAAACAATCACCATTCTCCGCGGCATTAAGGAAAAGTTTGAACTGCATCACGGCGTGCGGATTTCCGACGCGGCGCTGATTGCCGCCGCCACGCTGGCCAACCGTTACATTGCCGACCGTTATATGCCGGATAAGGCGATTGACCTGATGGACGAAGCGGCGTCTTCGCTGCGTATGGCTGTCGATTCCAAGCCGGAAGAGTTGGACACGCTTGACCGGAAGGTTTTGCAGTTGAAAATAGAAAAGGAAGCATTGAAAAAGGAAACCGACGATAATTCCAAATCCCGTCTTGCGGATGTAGAAAAAGAGCTCGCCAATCTGGAAGAGCAGGCGCGTACGCTGGACGCCAAGTGGCGGCAGGAGAAACAAAACCTGCAGCACATTACCGAAATCAAAGACCGGTTAGACAAAGCCAGAAGCGAGGCGCAGATTGCCGAGCGCAACGGACAGTACGAACGCGCCGGAGAGCTTCAATACGGCATTATTCCGAAGTTGAATGCGGAACTGGCAGAGTTGGAGAAGAGTACGAAAAAGACCGAACAACAGACGGTTCAGCCCGAAGACATAGCCAAAGTCGTTTCCAAATGGACAGGCATTCCGACAGACAAAATGTTGTCGTCCGAACGCGAAAAACTGCTGCATCTGGAAAATTATCTGAAAAAACGCGTCATCGGGCAGGATGAGGCGGTGGAAGCCGTCGCCAATGCGGTACGCCGCTCGCGTTCCGGAATTTCCAACCCGAACCAGCCGATTGGGTCGTTCCTGTTTCTGGGGCCGACCGGCGTCGGCAAAACCGAGTTGAGCAAGAGCTTGGCCGAGTTTTTATTTAATGACGAAAACGCCATGCTGCGCGTAGATATGTCGGAGTATATGGAAAAGCATTCCGTTGCCCGCTTAATCGGTTCACCTCCGGGATATGTCGGCTACGAAGAGGGAGGTATCCTGACCGAGAGCGTACGCCGCCGTCCGTATCAGGTTATTTTGTTTGATGAAGTGGAAAAGGCGCATCCCGATGTCTTCAATATTCTGCTGCAGGTGTTGGATGACGGCCGCCTGACCGACGGCAAGGGGCGTACCGTGGATTTCAAAAACACGATTATCATCATGACCTCAAACCTCGGTGCGGCATACCTGACCGATACGTCGCTGCCGGCGGAAGAGCAGAAGGAAAAGGTGTTGGAAACTCTGCGCCAAACGTTCCGTCCCGAATTCATCAATCGTATTGACGACATTGTTGTCTTCAAACGGCTGACCAAGGACAATATCAGGGCGATTGCCGCCATTGCGCTGGCGAACATAGAAAAGCGTCTGGCCGACCGCGGCATTAAGCTGCAGCTGACGCCGGAAGCCGATGCCTGGATTGTGGACAACGGCTATGACGAAGTCTACGGTGCCCGCCCGCTGAAACGGCTGCTCAAAAGAGAACTGGAAAACAAGCTGGCCTATGCTTTGCTCGCCGATGAAATCCATGACAATTCGACGGTCAAAGTCGGCGTCGGTGCAGACGGACTTGAATTTGACAAATAACAGCGTCAGTCTCGAATTTAACAAATAATTAAGCCGCGTATGCTATAGAAATCTCCGCAGGACAAACTGCGGAGATTTTTTGTATCAGGGGAGGGAAAATGACCGCCGGATTGAAATATACGCTTTTAGCCGTCGTCTTTTTGCTGGGATATACCAGTATGTCGTTTGAACTACTCGTTTTGCGCCAGCTGATAAATTTTGTCGGTTCCAATACGCTGATAACGTCGGTTGTCATTACTTTTATCCTGCTGTTTTTGTCTGTGGGCTATTACATCGGCTCTGTCGTGCGATTCGCCGGCTCCTCTAACCGGCGCGGCAGCCGTATGCGGTACATTCCCGTCCGCCGCATTATGGAAAGTCTGGCCAAAATATTGGTCGTTTGGTATATCATCGCGTGTTCTTATTATCTGATTGAAATTTATTTTTATCTTCTGTATGCCGCGGGAGTACGTTCGACACTTGGTTTTGTTTTTGCTTTCTCGGCTGTATTTCTCGCTTTCCCGTCAGTGTGCCTGGGGTTTATAACCTCGGTTATCGGGCGGATGCTGCACCGTTACGATACGGACTATACCGGGCGCTTTATGGCTGTGGATACCATTGGCAGCGTTCTCGGTTCAATGCTGACGACACTGGTGCTGATGCCGTTAATCGGCGTTTCCGCAACCGTTGTTGCGTTGGTCTTTCTTGCTGCTGTCGCAGCCTTTTTGCTGTCATCCCGCCGCCGCCGGACAGAAACCGCCGTGCTGTCGATAATGCTGCTGGCCTTTGCCTTTTCCGTCAACAGCGAAAAACTGATGAATCCGCAGAGTACGCTGGTCAAGGACGATGCCGTATCGCGCATAGAAATTGAACCGGCAGATGTGGAAAAAGGTAAAGCGTTATCTGAAATTATGCGTATAAACGGTTCTTTTTCTTCTAAAATTTCAGTGCGAAAGGATCTGATGTTTGACTACGTCCGTTTTATCAACGAAACGTTTATCGCCTCACTGCCGCAGGACTTTCCACGGGACATTTTGGTTCTTGGCGCCGGCGGATTTACGATAGGCCTAGGCGATAGCTTTCATAATTATACCTTTTTGGATATAGACAAAGACCTGAAAAACATTGCCGAACAAAAATTTTTGCAGCGCCCGCTGCCTGAAAATCAGAAGTTCATAGCCGAAGACGCATACCTTTTTATGCTAAATGCCAAGCAAAAGTATGATTTGATTGTTGTCGATGTTTTTTCGGCTGTCCGCAGCATTCCGATGAATTTTGTTACCGCGGATTTTTTCCGTATGGTAAAAGAACGTCTGAAACCGAACGGCATAATGGTCGCCAATGTTATAACTTCGCCGTCGTTCGGCAACGATTTTTCACGCGGTTTGGATAATACGCTGCGCCAGGTTTTTCCGCAGTATCTGGACAGGAGGGTGCTTCAGCCGTATAATCCCTACGGGCGGGATTTGGCAAATGTCGAATATGTTTATTACAATTATCCGTCGGACAAGACGGTATATACACAGGACAAAAATGCTTCGTTTTACGGACAGTGGTAAACTTTCCGGCAGCCGGCCGCCCCGTCGGGTTTCGCCGCAGGATTCGTTCAAAAGTTTTTCCTCTTTCCCGTCGTCTTTTCCCGCCTCTTGCTCGGACGGAGGCAGGCATATCCCGTTGCCGAAAATGCTTTACAACCGCCTTAAAATATGGTAAAATAATTTCTGTAAAACAGCCTGAACGGAGCAGGGAGGATGCAATGTCCGTATCGCGTGAAGACATCAAAAAAGGCATGAAGCAGGATGCCGCGGCAGCGTGGGCAAAAATAAAAAAATTGGCCGGGCGCTGGTGGGTCTATGGTGCCGTTGCGCTGGGCGTTGGCGGCAGCTCCGCACCTTTGCCGGAACAAAATGCCTCTCTCGGCGCTTCTCCGTTCGAACAGAGCCTGAACGAAGGCAGCCGCCGGCTGGAAAACAAACTGAAAATATCGGAGATGAAAAAACGTGCGGAAGCCGAAAAGCAATTTGTTTCTCCTCTGCGTCCACATGCCGAGGAACAGACGTTTGCCGATTGGAATATGATAGCCGGAAATTTGCAGGAAATACCATGGGCGGAAGAAAATGTGCAGCAAAAAGCGGCTGAAATCTGTCGCCGGGCAATGGGTACGACGGTTACGGGAAATCTGCCTTTGGCTGAGCTGATGCAGAAAACCGGCGTAACCAAGACCGATATTCAGGCGGTTGTAGATAACAACCCTGCGTTGCTGTATGAACTTTCTCCCGGAGAAACCAATCGGAAACTGGCGCGTGCCGCCGGCAATATAAAAGATGAAACCGTCGGCAAGTGTACGCTTGGCGTCCAAAATATTTTCGGGCGTGCCGGAATGGGCGAAATCCTGTCCGGCAATAATCCCGACTGGCCGCAGAAAGAACCCGGCGCCGGTCGAAGCAACTCCGGCTGCAACGTCTATATCCCGTTGGAAAAAAGCGGGCTGTTTACGACGGTATCGATAGAAAACAAAGCCTATTCCCGTGTTGGGCGGAAAGAAAACAAAACGGCGGAAAATCAAGAAATGAACGACTTTATCCGCAGGCTTCCGCCGGGAACGACCATCAGCATCGACAACCGTGTCGATGAATTCAGCGGCCGTCGCCTGCCGAAAGACAACCAAGGGATAATTCACGGCCATACCTGTGTCATAAATAACCGGCATAATCCTGCCTGCGATTATGAACAGAGAAACGGCGTCAATTTTAACCGCTACGGTCCGAAAGTAAATATCTCCCTGTCCAAAGATATGGAAGCCAGTCAAAAGTTTGCCGAACTGTGCATAGAAGCAAAGCTGACCCGCGAACAGAAAGAAAAGAAGGCGCTTCGGTCGGCGCAGCATCTTGAAAAAGCAGGAAAGGCCGGCAGGTAGAATAAACGGAGGGAACAGCCATGAGTATTGAAAACATCAAACAGGGCAGTGTCATAACCGATAAAGTCAGTTTGTTGCTGCGCAACGGCGAAAATGAAAAGGCATTGGATTTGCTGGGGCAGAATTACGGCCCTCTGGCACGCAATGCCATGGAAAAGGTCATGAAATACAGCAATCTGTCGCAGGATGAGATGGTTCGCGTTTTCGGCAAAATATCCGATATTTTGGAAAATGTTGCAGATAAGATTTCCAGACACGAACGCCTGAACGAGAAAAAGGAAAAAGCGGCTGCAGCCAGGGAACAGGCCGAAGACGCGGCGGAACTTGCCGCCATACAGGCAGAAGCTATGGAACGCCGGAAAAAATTTGAAGACCGGATGCGCTGGGTGGAAGAACAGAAGCAAAAGCTGGCTGAAGAGCGTCGTCAGCTGGAAGAACAGCGCCGCTTTGAGAAAGATGTCCGCAAACGCCGTGAAATAGAAGAAAAGCTGAAACGGCTGGAAGAGCGGAAAAAACACTTGGAAACGGAACGCCGGAATTTGGAAAAAATACGGGAGGAAAATCAAAACGGCTCTTTGGCTCGGACAGATGGACGTACTGACCGGGACAATGCGGGCATTTCGTCTTCTTTCCGGAATTCAGACGGTGCACATGCGCCTCATACTCCCGCCGATACGCCGCTCCGTACCCCGGACAATATTTCCACTCCCGCAGCTGCCGGTTCAACTTCTCATACGCCGGAAAATGCGCATTCCACGTATGTTTCAAACCCTGCGCATTCCGGAAACAAGGCGGTTGAAACGGCGGTTTTGCTGAAGTCCCGCACCAGAAATGACTGATTCGCGAAAGCCTGCTACCAGAAGATATTATACATAAAGGCCGCAAAAATAAACAGCATCAGCAGGAAGCCCGTGCCGATGACTGCCGAAGATGCGCCAATCCTTTTGCGCAGCAGCCAGGCAGCGGCAAAAACGGCAAGATAACAAACCAGAAAAGCGCCGCTTGAGAGGTTGACTATTGCATTGAAGTCAAAAAGTACGGTTGCCAGAATGATGAGTACCGTTGTGAAAAGGTTTCCTTTTGTGCCGAAACGCCAGAATTTTTGATGATAAAAAGCGGGAAGTTCCTTGTCTTCGGCCAAAGCGCGCGAAATACGGAAAATGCTGAAATACGTTGCGTTGATTCCGGTTGCATAGGCAATGAATATCGTCAGGTAAATCAGCCCGAAACCCGCCGTGCCCAAAAGTTCCCTTGCGGCTGTGGCGACGGCAACGTTAGGATTGCTGGTCAGCTGGTGCATATCGACATAATGAAGGACGACAAAAGCCAGCCCGCAGTACAGCGTCATGACGATAAGCAGCGTCGTGTAAATGGCCAGAGGAATTGTCCGTTGCGGATTTTTGACGTCTCCCGCTGCATTTGTAATAACGCCGTATCCGGCATAAGCGAAAAAGGTAACGCCGATGCCTCCCCAGAAACTTTTGGCATCAGGAACCGGCAGCGGCGTTGTGTGGGCCGTATCGTAAAACCACAGGCCGGCGGCAAACAGTGCCGTCAAGATCAAAAGTTTTAAAGCGACTAAAACCGTTTCAGTCCGGCTGGAATCCTGTGCGCCGAGCATATTCAGAAAAGACATCGCCGCAATCAGGATAACGGCGGCAGTATTTATGGTCAGCTGTTGCGGAAAGGTGTTTCCTGCCAGGTGGGCGGCGTAAATTCCGAACGATTTTGCCATCATTGAAATTGAGATTGCCGAAGTCAGCATATAAAGGATGGTCAAACCGCCTGATAACCAGCGGTTTTTGTAAGCGATATGGAAAAAGTCGGTCAGCCCGCCCGAAACCGGGAATTTAGCCGAAAGTTTCGCATAAGAGTAACCGGAAAACATTGCTGCAATTCCTGCAATCAGAAAAGATGCATAAGTCCAGAGCCGGGAAATCAAAATGACCTGGCCGAGCAAAGCGAAAATTCCCGCACCGACAATGGAACCGATGCCGATAGCCACAACATTGATAAAACTCATATCATTTTTTTGAAACATTTTCTGTCATCCTCTTTTCCGTTGTTACATATTCTGGTGCCAAACCGTATCTTGTCATATTCCGCGTTTTCCGGCTGCCGCCTGCGTTCCTGCTGACCTCACGCCAGGTATGTTCTCCCGAAATCTCTGCGGTTATATCGGCTGCCGGATTTCCTCACCACGGTTGTCTGAAATATTCTGCGTTTGTCTGGAATAAATATAATGGCAACAGCGCCCAATCCAATGAGGACTGCTGCAAAAATAATGGCATAGTATTATTTCAGAACATGCAATTGCAAAATCCGGACTTAAAATCACATAATTTAGATTGATAAATTCGCATTATAAATATCAATAAAAAATAGTTTTGATAAGCCAAAGTCAAACAGAATTAAAATATATTTAAATGATGTTTTATAAAGAAAAAGCCGCTGTGACGCGGCTTTTTCAAGATAGACAGGCGCAGTAAGACAATCCACGGACTAATTATTCTTAAATGGCTTACATTTAGCAGATATTTCGAGAAAATATTGCTGCGATAATGTACCTGATATAAGTTTCTTAGGTGGAAAATTTTTATCAAATTCTTTAACAGCTTCGTCATCAACATTATAGATTTCATTTTCATAATACTTCCCGTTTATTCCGTCTAAGGCGCCGTCAGACAATCCGCATATATGAAGAGCTGCCGCAAACATATTTTCAGAATTACGAATACCATATTTTTCAGCAGGCTCAAAACCTTGCTTAAGATAAAATGCCGGATTACCATACAACAGGATAGCTCTATATCCTGATTGTTTCGCAATTTTTTTTACTTCAGAAATTAATTTTGAACCAACACCAGTTCTTTGATATTGAGGAAGTACCGAAATTGGTCCCAGACTGATAACCTCGTAATTTCTCCCGTCATCTCCGCTAATATAAGATTTTATATTTATCACATGTCCAACGATGGTCTCGTTTTTTACGGCGACTAAATTTAATTGAGGGATATACGCTGGACATTGACGTATTTGATGAACTAAATAATGATCGCTGCACCCGGGTGAATATACATTCCAAAATGCCTCGCGAACAACATTTTCCGTTTCCCTTTGCTCTGAAATCTTTTCCTCTCTTATTTCAATCATAACATTTCCTCAAATAATTAACCGTATAACAACACAGCACCAATATCTCTTCTTTATATTGGAAATAAACGAAAGATGTGGCCGAATACCAGCACTTTAAGCGAAAATAAGCAGCTGTCAATATCAAACACTTTTATTCTGACAAAGTTTCAAATCCGACTTTTGATAAATGATTATCCCGAAAAGCTATAAGATTTCAACCGCACTAGCCGCTTGTAAAATAAAGGGTTTTATATAGGCAATCGTGTAACAAGCGTGAATTGGCCTGATAAACACTCCTCATACGATATCAAATAAGTGATTGATATATAAAGAAAAAGCCGCCTTAAAGCGACTTTTCCAATATTGGTAGGCGCGCAGGGATTCGAACCCTGGACCCACTGATTAAGAGTCAGTTGCTCTAGCCAACTGAGCTACGCACCCATCATCAAAATGGCACTTGCCATCAAAACTGCCGTTACTATAACCAAAAGATTTTTTTTTGCAACCCCTTTTTTTATTTTTTTTGATATTTTTTTTAATGCGCGGGTAAAAGCCTTGCAATATATTGATTCTGCGCTTATATTTCTTGTAAATTCTTGGAGAGGAAAATGCATTTTTATCAGGTTGGCGGTGCTGTGCGGGATATGTTGCTGCATAAGTCCTGCCAGGACAGGGATTTTGTGGTTACAGGCGGAACGGAAAAGGAAATGCTGGCCCTGGGTTTTAAAAAAGTCGGGAAAAGCTTTCCCGTTTTTCTGCACCCGGAAACCGGCGAAGAATATGCGCTTGCCCGCCGGGAGGTAAAAAGCGGCTTGGGTCATTGTGATTTCAAATTTGAATTCACGCCGGACATTACTTTGGAAGAGGATTCTCTGCGGCGGGATTTTACCTGCAATGCTTTATACCGAAATCCCGATACCGGGGAAATTCTGGATTTTCATCAGGGGAGGGATGATATTAAAAAGCGTGTTTTGCGCCATATTTCGGAACATTTTGCCGAAGATCCCCTGCGGGTGCTGCGGATGTGCCGGTTTGCAGCGCAGTTAGAGTTTGCCGTTGCGCCTGAAACGATGGCACTTTGCCGCCGGATGGTAGAAGAAGGGGCGCTGGCACATTTAAGCCGGCAGCGGATTTGGCAGGAAATGGAAAAGGCGCTGGGGTGCCGCGGATTTTATCTTTTTGTCCGGACGGCGCGCGAATGCGGTGCGTTGTCGGTGCTGCTGCCTGAAATCGGAGAACTGTGGAATGTTCCTGAACGCCGGGACTATCATCCTGAGGGAAACAGCGGGGAGCATACCGTTCTGTCGCTGAAAGCAGCCGATACGGACGACGCTATGGTCAATCTGGCCGTATTGCTGCATGATGTCGGAAAAACGGCTACGGATCCGCAAAAATGGCCGTCGCATCGCGGACATGACTTGCTGGGAGCAGAGATTATCGGCCGGATAGCTGCCCGGCTGCAAATCCCTGAAGCTTATGTCGGGTTTGCCCGTTTTTGTGCCTTAAACCATATGGTGTCGCATCGTCCGCCCGCGGATGCCGCCAAGAAACTTGCCCGGATAGCTGTTGACCTGCTTCGTTTTCACCGCCCGGACTATGTGGAGAGGTTTATTGCCGTCATGTCTGCCGATGTGCGGGGGCGGGACAAGCCTTTCAGCCGTACCGAACAAAAGAATTTTGCCGCCATTGCCGCAATGCTGGAACGGTTTTACCAGAAAGCGTCAACCCTGCGCTTTTGCGAATATCCTGAATTCAGACAGGCCCTGGAAGCATTGAAAGAACATCGGATAACATCCGTTCAGCTCAGAAAAAAAGAGGCGGAAATCCTGTTGCGGCAGGCGGAAATTTAATGTGCCTGCCCTGTACGGCTCTTTAAATCTTATAAATTACCAAATCTTATAAATTGCCGATGCTTTCTGTGTAAATCCGATTTAATGCTTTAAAAAAAATAATATATATGTTTCAATCATCAGCGGAGAACTTTATTTTTTAACTTTATGGATTATGGTGCTGTTATGGGAAAATCGCTGAATTTAGCTCTGTTGCTGACTGTTTCTTTGCCGGCCGTGGCGTATGCCGTATCTGCCGCTCCGGCGGAAAAGGCGCCCGCGACGGCGTCGTCGGGAATTTATAAATTAGATGAAGAAAAAGCCGCATCTGCTGCTGTGTCGAAAGCAGCCGGAGATGCAGGTGCAGTATCGCCGGCTGCCCCAATTGCAGAGGAGGAAACAGACCAGCCCAAAATAATAAAAGAGGAAATCTCCGGCGGTCATATTGAAAAGCTGGTGGCGCCTGACGGCAAGGTTATTGCCGAAAAAACGATAAAAGACGGCGAAGTCGTTAAAAAGGTGCTGAACTATTATCATCCCAACGGGCAGGTTTCCCGCAAGGTAACTACGCTGGATGACGGCAAAGGGTTTTATGCGGAAGATTACTATATGAATGGGCGTCTGGCAGCGCAGGCGACATATCTGAACGAGAATAATAAAATCGGCACCGAAAAGAAATACGACAACAACGGGACATTGCGGCAGGAAATTCCGTGGGTTCTGCCCAAAGAAGACGCGCAGAAGCCGTTGGCTGAACAAAAGACGATTCGCCAGGGCAACATCATCACATATTATCCCGACGGGCGTATAGCCGCATCGTTTCCAGTCGGTCAGGAAGACGGCAAAACTCTGTTTTTTAACCGTCAGGGCCGCGTGATAAAGGAAGTCGAAAATGCCCGGGTGCTGAATTTTGCTCCCGAACTGGATGCGGCGGATTGTCAGGACAAGGTTGTGAAACTGAGCTTGGAAGAGCTGGTTGAACTTTATGAAGATGAGGGGGATATATCGTATAACAAGTGCGGCTTGCCGTATCGGGAAAACTTTGTATATGAAATCGCCGATATGCGCGGTAATGCAGTGTCGAAGATAAGTTATGACGATACGGGAATGATTCGGCGCATAACCCCCTATGTCGGCGGTTTGAAAAACGGCGTCGAGCAAAAGTTTGACGCTTCGGGCAATTTGACTGCGGAAATAAATTACAAACAAGGGATAAAAAACGGAACCGCGAGCGGCTTTTTCCCGACCAAGGAGGTAGCCTTCCGCAAACGTTATGAGGACGGAAAAGTCGTTGGCCGGCTGACCTGCTATTTCCCGACCGGGGAAGTTGCCGCGGAGTTTGCATATAAAGACGGCAAAAAGGAAGGAACTGCAAAGATATACGGTCCCAATGCCCGCGAAATCTCTTTTGCCGGCGGCGAAATTGTCGGCGCCGCGCCGAAAGATGCCCGTCGCGCTCCGGAACCGTCCAAGCTTGCGGCTCTGTCCAATCCTGATTCGAAATGCCTGGATATAACCTCTAAGTTGGATGAACTGGCGCTTGATTTGGAAGCTAACGCCAATACCGTAACCAAAGCTTTTGCGTTGGATTTGCCGGATTCCTGCCGGGATTTTTCCTCTTTCAAACCCGAAAAAAGCAATTATGCCTGTTATGATGTCCTCAACCGTCTGCGTGCCGTGTTCCCGACCGGTTATAACCGCGGCGAATATGCAATCGAAACGGTTTATGCCGAAAACGGGCAGCACTTGTATGATATTCCGTACTATCAAAAACAGAAGCAGGGCTTTGCCAAAAAGTTTGACGATAAAGGTCATGTTGTCGCGGAGATTTATTACAGCCGGGATAAATTGGCGGAAAGTTCGCGCAGCTATCATGAGAACGGAGCCGTCAAAGAAATGCTGACCATAGCAGACGGTGCGCCGCGCAAGCTCCTGGTAAGGTATAATAAAGACGGAACGCTGGCCTTCAGCCTGAATTATAATGAAGGAGAAAAGACGGATGCCTTTTTGGCCGAACCGCAAAAGAACAAGGATATTTATCTGAAATTCTATGAAGGCGAACTTGACAATATTCGCGAGGTGAATGCATCTAATCCGCAGAATTATATTGAATATAACTTAGCTTCCGGCGAATATACCGTATATAAGAACAGCGAGTTGATTAAAGGCGGAAAAATCTGCGGTTATGAAAATCGGACAGCAGATGCTGCACCATCAACAAGTGCCACATCTTCAACATCTGCTGCACCATCAATGAGTACCACACCTTCAACAGCTGTTGCATCTGCAACAGATGCTGCAGCGTCATCAACGGCTGCCGCATCTGCAGTGTCTTCCGTAACTTCAGGTCAGTCGGAATCCGTTTTGCAGCCTGCGCCAAAACAGGCTTCTGAAGCTCCGGCCTCTGCTGCCGGAACTCCCGCCGCTGCGGTTCCTGCCTCTTCCTCGGCAGCGTCCGTTTCAGACGCCGCTCCGTCTACAGTAGCTCCGGCTTCTTCCGCGTCGGTAGCAGCACCGGCCTCGGAGGAAGTTCCGACAGCCGCATCGTCTGTGCAAAAAGCCGATATTCCCGTCCGGAGTGAAAAAAACGAAGTATCACCTGTCCTTCCGGAAGATGCTGCGCCGATGGTAGAAGGGCTGGAGCCTGTTTCTTTTGACGATATAAAACTTAAAAATGCGATTATCCCGACGGCAGAAGAGAAAAAGCAGGCCGAACTGGCAGCCAAAAATATCGGTCCGGTTGCCAAACCGGACATAGATGCGCTGGCAGATGTCGTTGACAAGGAGCATGTCAGCATCGGCGGCGAAAAAACTTCCGGCTCTCTGGCTAAAACCGAAAAATTTTATTATCCGAACGGCAATCTCCGTAAAACGATAAAAACCCGCGGCGGCCGGACGGAAGAAATTAAGGAGTACTCCAAAACCGGACTGCTGCTTACCGATACCGTTTACAAAGACGACGGCATTCTGATTGAAAAATATTTCGGTTCGGGAGAAATTCGCCGCAAGACAAATAAGGCTTATACAGACAATCCGGTAATGGCTTTTATATCGCGCGAAGATTTTTATGACAACGGCAAGGCGCGTTATGAGATAACCCGCAAACCGGAAACCTTGCTGTTTTCCGATAAGCAGTTTTATCCCGACGGTACCCTGAAAGTTGAAACGGTTCAGAATTCTCCGCTGTCATACACAATCAGCGAATACGACAAAGCCGGAAAGCTTGTCAAAGTTATAAAGCAGCTCGGCCCCAACATTTTGGAAGAGGTATATGATGCCTCGGGAACAGTCAAATCCCTGAAATTGAACGGAGCCGATATGCCGGTGAAATTTGCCAAAAACAGCAGCGGACTGTTGCGGGACAATATGAAGATATTTGCCAAGAACGGAGCAGTTTCATCAGAATTCAAAGCCGATGAAAAACAGAACACGCTGCTGGAATACTATAAAAACGGCAAGGTAAAGACTGAAATCGTCTTTTATAATAACGGCGAAATTTCCGTCAAAGCCTTTGACCGCGAGGGAGCGTTGGAAAAGTTCGCCTATCTGGCGCCTGACGGCAAATTACATCTTCAAAAGCCGTCCGTCCGTACCGTTTCGGCTTATCGCGAGCGGCACTGGGTCGATTATAATAATCCGCGTTGGATAGAAAATCAGGACCGTTATTCGGTGAAATCCGTTGCCCGCCTCAATTTGGACACCGCTGCGTATATTTTAGCCGAACTGGATATGCAGGCGCCGGAAATGATGAAAAAGCTGTACGATATTTATAAATAAACGCGTGACTGTTGGAATAGGCGGAACAATGATACAGGTAAAACCGGCGCGTAACCTCATATAACGGGTATGGCGGCAAGTACAACCAGTGTGTAACCTCACATAACGGGTATGGCGGCAAGTACAGCCAGCGCGTAACCTCATATAACTAACACGGTGCAAGTGCGGCCGGTATAGAAGGGCAGGGCGTGGCAGTCCGGGCGTATCTGCCCTTTTCCTATATTTGTTGCACCCGTAAATTAATGTTTGACAAAAAATAAACGGCGTTATATATCTCAAGCCGAAACAACTATATATATGTCAAATTTAATTAAAATGTTATCATTATGAAAACAGAAAAAATCAGTGTTGCAGAAATAAGCCGTTTGCGTGAAGCTGCAGAAATTGAAAGAAACACGCATCATGAAGTTATGAATCGCATCAGCAAAATCAGTTCTGTCCAAGTCGGCTTCAACTGGCTTCCTGACGGTCTTCCCGCCAAAGAGCAGATGCAGATAGTCAAACGCGGCAACCAAAAGGAAATTATGGCTTTGCTGACGGCGTATGCCAATCTCCGTATGTCTTCACACGATGAGGAACGGTTTGAACGCGTTAATATTGCGCCTGAGGTGCAGATGTATATTTTCCATCAGCCGATAGGGTTTGATGCTGCTCGTATTTATATGTTGGAGCACAATCGCCTGTGTCTGGACGTCGAAACAGAATTGATAAAGAAAAAGATGATGTCTGTTATTGCCAAAAAGCGGCTTTCGCCGAAAGCGGAAGTTTTCCTTCTGACGTATTGCCTGCATGAGGGAAAAGAGCAGGACAGCGATTTATCGTTGTTTCCGGTGCAGGAATATCTGGAAAAAAACAAACTTTCACCTCTTGGACAACAGGCATTGATGACGTATCTCAACGTTGGCGGCGGCAGGGACAGCTTTATAGATGCCTGTCGCAACTGTGTCAAAACGTATGTTGAACGGTATAAGGAACTATCCCTTCCGGCACAGCGCGAGATGGTTAAAAGCGGTGACAGCGAATTGATTATGTCCTATATTCTGTTTTCCAAAAGAGGTTTGGAAGCGGAAGAGGAATTGCTGGAACGCGGCAATCGTGAAGAGGTTGAAGCCTATTTTAAGCGCTATGCAACATTGTGAAAGAAACAACATGAAAATACAAAGCCCCGCAGCGTATGTCTGGCGGGGTTTTGTTGTTTTTGCTGCTGGGTTTGCACTCTCTCCGGCTAAAGAGCCCTCCCTGCGCGCTTTGCCGGCAGGTTGACATTTTTGCCAGTTCGTACGCTCTCGGGCTAAAACGTTTCCCAGTGTATTTTTTCCGGATTAAGCCTGTCTTCCGGTTGTTTAGGCGTTTCTTCCGGATAGCCGATGGTAATGATTGCTACGGGGAGCATCGTTTCCGGCATACGGAACTTTTTACGCAGGTTGTCAACGACCATCGGCATCGGCGCCGCACCGCAAAAACAGGCGCCCAGCCCTTTGGCATGGCAGGCCAGCAGCAGGTTTTGCGCAGCGAGGGAACCGTCAATCTGGGCATAGTTCCATCCCTCTTTTTCGCGGTGGAAACATTCTTCTTCGTCTGCGCAGACAACAATAGCGCATGCCGCATCTTTGGCAAAAGATGTCCAAGGCTGAATCTGGCGCAGGGTGCGTAAAGTTTCCGCATCCTGAATAACCAGAAAATGCCAGGGTTGTTTGTTGTGTGCGGAGGGGGCATAACTTGCTGCCCGGATGAGTTCCAGAATTTCGTCTTTCGTCAGTTTCTTTTCCGGGTTGTATTTTCTGATAGAACGCCGGGTCAGTAATCCTTCATACAATTCCATGGGTAAACTCCTGTAAAATTTAGAAATCAGTTAACGCTTCTCTGCAGTTGCTCAATGTGCGGCAAAACCATATGTTCAATCAAAAAGCGAAAAGTCTTTTCCACCATCTGATCCGTGTTCAGAATAACCGGGTAAATGTCTTTCGGATTTTCCGCCTGTGCCAGTTTTTTGGCCAAAACGCCGTAAACGTCGGCCATGTCGGAAAGCGAAGCCATCAGTTCTGCGGCATAGTTAGGAATGGACAGTGTCTCGCAGCCGCCCCAAAAGCCTTCGACAAAGCCGAACTCAATCTGGTCGGCACGGCTATGGCATAATTCTGCCAATTCTTTCGTGTCGCTTTTGTTTCCGGAAAATTCCGGAAGTTTGAGCGTGTTGGTTTTGATTTCGACAAACATCTCGTCCCACAGCCCCATAAAAAACTTGAAAAAAAGTTCCGCTTCGTTTTTTGTCGTCAGCCTCGGTTGCATGTTTTCGGCAAACAGCGAAGCAATGACGTCCGTCGGGCGCAAGTTGGGATTAGGGCTGCAGACGGCTCCTGCAAACCGGAGCTTGACAACGCCGAGTGGCGCCGGACAGTTATAATGGTCAAGAAACCGCTGGAATTTATCATCCCCAATATATACATTTTCGCTTTGCATTTTATTTCATCTTTATATATAATGACTGACATAACACAATTTAATGGGAGTTTTGCAAATTGTCCACTCTAAAATTATCGCTGTTATTATCTCTGGTTCTGAGCGTTTCGGCATGTTCGCAGTTTGCGCCGTTTGAAGACCGCCGCCGGGAGCCGGGGACGGAGTATGTGTATGTCGGTGCTTCCAAGCCCGGCCGGCCGGCGGTATGCTATAATCCTCTTTTTTATGATAAGGAAGAGGTAAAGGCGTTTGCCGACGGTTTGTGCCGGGAACATAAAGCCGGTACGCATGCCGAAGAGATACGCCGCGATATTTTTACCTGTCGGCTGTTTGTGCCTTCCAAAGCTTATTATAAATGTGTCGCCGATAAATAGGCTGCTTCTTTCTCCACGGTGCGGGTGCCGGATTCCGGAAAAGCATCGCCTGTAGGCAATCGTCGCAAAAAACGGTTTCAGGCAGCGCATAGCCCGTGCGGTATTTGCCGAAAAAGCCTGTTTCGGGGGTATGTATGGCCTGTGCGGCGTTCCCCGCAAAATATGCCTGAGGGAAAGAAACGCATTTATAAGAAAGGAGGACCAAATGAAAATATATATTTTTGATATGGACGGAACCTTAACTCCGGCACGCCAGCCGATGACGCCGGATTTCAGCCGCCGTTTTCTGCCGTGGCTCAAGTCGCATCTGGCGTATCTTGCCGCCGGTTCCAATTATGAAAAGGTAACTGAGCAGCTGCCGCCCGATGCCGTTGCCGCATTCAGCGGTATTTACAGCTCAATGGGTAACGTTTACCACCAGAAAGGGCTGGAAATTTATCGCAACGAAATTGTCCTGAAAAAGGAATTTCTCCAAACGTTGGAACGTTTTCGCCGCAATACCGCCTATCAGGGAAAGCTGTACGGCAATTATCTTGAATTGCGCCCGGGAATGCTGAACTTCAGCGTCTTGGGGCGGAACTGCCCGTTTGCGGAGCGTACCAAATATAACGAATGGGACAGCCTTCATCATGAGCGGGAAAATATAGCCCGGGAACTGAATGAGAAATTTCCCGAATATGAAACCAGCGTCGGCGGCAAAATCTCTTTGGACATTGTAACTAAAGGCTGCGGCAAAAGCCAGATTGCCCGGCGGGTGCGCGAAATGTATCCGAACCACAAAATCATCTTTCTCGGCGACCGTACCGAAAAGGGCGGCAATGACTATACGCTGGCGGAAGCCTTGCGTGCCATGGACAATACCGAGGTCGTGCAGGTCAACAGCCCTGACGATGTTTTGGCATATCTGGAAATATAAAAAAAAAGTTTAGGCCGCTGTTTATCGGCGCTTTTTCCGTCTGTCTGCCGACATAAAAGCATTGTCTGTACTGCTTATCAGCGCTTTTCCCGTCTGTCTGCCGAATATAAAAAAGGCCGGCAGAAACTGCCGAAAACTCCACAAAAAGCGCTTGGGCGATAGCCGGAAAACAGCGGCGCTTCAGCCTTAGGGAACGGTATATTAAAGTGCCACCATGACCACGCCGGCAATAATTACGACAAAACATATCAGCTTTTTTATCATAATGTGCGGCGTAATCGTTTCTTTGACGCGGATGTCAAACATCTTTTTCAGCGCCAGACTGATGAACAGCATAAAAATCGGCGCCGTTGCGTTAATCGCCGATGACGTAACCGCCGAAAGTTTGGACAAGGCGTAAACAGCCGCCGCTCCGCCCAGAAAACACAAAAATTCGTTCAGGCAGAATACTTTTGTATTTTTACGGTATTCGGCAAAGGTGCTCCGTATCCGTTCCGCCGATTTTTTGTGCAAAAACAGCAGGAACGGCAGCAGGAACGAAAAAATATTGACGTAAATGATTAGATTAATCCAGTTGTCGTCTTCCTTAAAGGTATATTTTTGCAAAACGACATAAAATGCCCGCAGCAGAGAAACAAAGACCATATAATAAAACGCCCGGTTCAGCTTCGGCATCTTAAAATCGTTGATGCTGAGGACAATCGACGCGGCAATAATCAGCAAAAATCCGGCGTATTGCGATTCTCTGAGCCGTTCATCCAAAAACAGGTATGTCATAATCGGAATTGTAATCTGCCCCAGCGAAAACAGCGCAGAAACGATAGACGTATCAATAACTTTCATCGCTTTGTAATAAGGATAGAGGTATGCAACGTCAATAAATGCCAGCAGAAAATAAAACGGAACGGCACCGGGCGCGGGCAGGGTAGGTATGCCGAAAAACAAAAGCAGGGGCATAAACAGGCAGTTCATGAGCGAGATATAAAAAATCATGGTTGCCGGATGTTTGAATATGTTGTTGGACAGCTTGCATTCAATAATATTGGCGAAAGAGGAAAAGAACGGCGCCAGTAAAGCCACAAATAAAATAAACATACAACTCCTGTCTGCTGTTACACCTGCTTAATATATAATCGCCGGAAGTTAAGATAAAATGAATCTCGCCGCTGTTTTGCCTGTTTTTCCGCGGAAAATATAAAAAAGCCCTCCGTCAGGGGAGGGCTTATGGCAGACATCATAAACTGAGGCCTGTGTCAGTCAGCTGCGGATAAAACTCAGCAGCGGAGGCTGTGTCAGTTCCGAATAAAGCTTAACAGCGTATCCTTACGGCTGAGAGCCGTTCCTTTGATGATTTCGGCGGCTGTCTGCAAATAATCAAACAACAGCGGCGAAATATCTTGTTCATCGGTGTTTTTGACAAGCTTCTCCATAATTGTCAATAAATCCCTCTGTTTCAGCCGCAAATCAAAAACAAAATCTCTGCCGTTTTGCTGAATATGCAGCATATGCCCGTTGAACAACGCATATTCCTCAGGGCACTGGCTTAAGACAACTGCTCCGTTCGGATGGTAAATAATACCTTTTTCATAAAAGACGCGGCTTTCGCTGCTTAAAATCAGCGGCAGCGTTTTTCCGGAATAGGTTTCTCCGCAGCAGCAGTCGTAATAATGTCCTTTGTGAATGCAAAAACGGTCGTTGTTTCGGAGAAAATTTTCATTTTCGGGCAGAGGGCTGACATTTTCAAGCATCAGTCGGCAGTCTTTGTCAAACAGGCGCCCGTATCCGTTTCTTTCTAGGACGATAAAATTTCCTTGTTTTAGAAAAATAACCGCCTTGCAGTCTTTGAAGGATGCCAGTTTAAGCCCGCTTCGGTTGTATAAGTCCGCTCTTCCCCAGGGGTATGTTACGGCAATCTTTCCATCATCAGCGTCAGAAACGTTGGAAATATCGTCTTTATGCCCCAGACAGAGCGGAAAATTCCAGCCGTCTTTGCTGTAAGTGCGAGGGAGGTTGGGGTACAACATACCGTCTTGCTCCGAAACAATTGTTTGGTAGCGGCAAAGGTAGCGTACATTGGTAATTTCCGTCATGCGGTTTTCTTCAGAGCTGTAAAGCGTGTATGACGCATTGCCATTTTTTGATACCGCCATCTGGCCGTTTTCAAAAACATGGAAATCAGATACGTCGTTAAATTTCAGCCGGCAGTTATTACTGTAAACGGAAAGTTTGGACGTTCCGGGCTGCAAAAATGCAAAATATCCGTTGGGATAAAACTTCAGCGTCCCGTTTTCAAAATGCCTTTTACCTAAAAAACTCCAATAATTAGCTTGTTTGCTGGCACAATCCAAAAAGTCTTTGGCAAAATTCCATAAGTTTTCCATATATATAAGTTTTAGTGAATAATAATAAAATTAAACTGCGTTTATTTTATACGAAAATGTTTTTTTGTCAAGATAGATTTGTTTTTCATTGTCTTCGTTCTTCTGAAGAAAAAAAGACCGGAAAACCTGAGCAGATGTTGTCAGCATACAAAAAGAAGCAGAGCTGAAACTCTGCTTCTCCGAATATCCGGCATTGCTGCCCTGTATTCTGTTTTCTGCCATATACCGAAATCTTTCGCCATGCATATTGCAAAAACTGCACTTGTCTGCACCAGTTCGAAAACCGGTATCGGCTTCCTTATTATCTGGAGTAAAATTCGATAACCAGGTTCGGTTCCATCTGTGCCGCATACGGTACATCGTCAAACTTCGGAACGAAAGTATACTTCGCGGTCAGCTTTCCGGCATCAACTTCCAGATAAGACGGGAAATCGCGCGTCTGGGACTGAACAGCTTCCAAAACAATGGCCAGCTGTTTGGATTTTTCCCGAACTTCAATAACGTCACCTGCTTTAAGCTGATAAGAAGGAATATTAACCTTTTTGCCGTTTACGGTAACATGACCGTGATTGACAAACTGGCGGGCGGCAAATACCGTCGGAACGAATTTTGCTTTATAAACCAGATTGTCAAGTCTGGATTCCAGCAGGCCGATAAGATTTTCAGCTGTATCGCCTTTTCTGCGAATAGCTTCAACATAGTACTTGTGGAATTGCTTTTCAGAGATATTTCCATAATAAACTTTTAATCTCTGTTTTGCATACAATTGCTCACCATAGTCAGTCGTCTTTTTTCTTCTCTGGCCATGCTGTCCCGGAGCATAGTTTCTTTTCAAAATCGGGCTGTTCGCATCGCCCCAGAGGTTTTGGCCGTAACGGCGGCTGTTCTTCTTTTTGGCGTTAACAATACTTTTCATTAAAAAATCCTTTTTTCTTTGGTTAAATTATTGTCCCGATAGTTTTGTCGTTGGTGGTGCCGTTTCTTTAGTGGAAATCCGGCTCCGGCGCAAACGGGGCTTTCGCTTTCAGAAAACACAAAACGCGGTTTTACTCCGCGCCGAATGCCCTCTGGCGCAACCCTCTTTCTCGGAAGTGCTCCTAAAATACCGCAAAAAAATAATTTTGCAAGCATTTTCTTTAGAGTTTTGCCTGTTTTTTCATCTTTTTTATATGGAAATATGTTGAATATCCAACTGTAGAAATAAAACGTTGGTTTAAAATAAATATACCAAAATTTTAGAGATGTGTCAAACAAAAAAGTGGATTCAACCGGTTGAAACGGCATAACCATCAGTATTTTCTGCTGAATTTAAACCAACGTTTAATTTCAGCAGGAGCAAAATAATGAATAATTTTGACAGAGTAAATAATTCCGGTATAAATTCAGAAGATATGCAGCTTATCAAAAGTTATGATGCCCAAATAATCTTGGATAATGATGATAAAACGTTAATGCAGATTGGGATGAAAGATTTTACAGTAAGCGTTATTAAATGGAAAGATAGTTTTTATTCGGAGAAGCCCTATGAAATGGCAGGATTATCCGGAAATGGACAGCTTTTGCCTCTCTATGGTGTAAGCGACGATGTTGTCCATCTAAAAAACTTGGGTGAAGTTAAAATAATTTTAGAAAATATCAAAGATGGCAAATCAATAAATGATAAATCCTGGCTTGAAGGCATAGACCGCCTATACAATAAAGCAGATGAGGCTGAGGAAGAATGTTTTGCCCAGATGAATTATGATGAAGAGTATGGGGAATATTCTGACGCGGCATATAATGAAGACGTTGTGAAAGATAAAAATGATAACAATACCGCGCGCGCAAAGATTGAAGCCCGAAAACGCAATATCTTAAAAAGCCGTGAGCTCCGCCATGAAATGCAAAAACGATATCCGGAAGAGAAGGTATCCGGCGTTGTTTTGGCTGATAAAATTGCCGAAGATAAAATTTCCGGGGCTGAAAAACGGACAATAACGCCGGAAACAGGCTTGAAAATTCGCCGTAGCAAAGTGCGCGAATAAACAAATGTGAAAACACCCGGACGTCAAAGGGAAAATATCTTCCGCTTTCAGAAAACTTATCGGCAGCGTACATTCATAATGTATATTCTTCCGCAGAGGCCTTTACCGCCCTAAAGTGTCTTCCGCCCTTAAAGAAGATGAAGACCGCCGCGGAAAAACTAGTAAAAATTTTTCCGTACTTTGGCAAACAGAGGCTCGTTGATATCTTCCAAAATGCCGTCTTTAAGCTTGAATTGCCGGTTCATGCGTGCCGCCAGTTCCATATTGTGTGTGGCAATCAGTGCCGCCAGCCCGGTTTCCCGAATAATTCCCAACAGGGCGGCAAAAACCTCTTCTGCCGTATTTGGGTCAAGGTTGCCGGTCGGCTCATCTGCCAGCAGGAGTTTGGGAGAATTGGCCAACGCGCGTGCAATCGCAACCCGCTGTTGTTCGCCGCCGGAAAGTTCTGCCGGCCGGTGCTTCAGGCGGTGAGAAAGGTGCAGCTTTTCCAGCAGAAAGGCAGCCCGTTCCGCTGCTTCGGCTTTCGGACGTCCGGCAATCAGCATCGGCAGCATGACGTTTTCTAATGCTGAAAAGTCGCCAAGCAGGTTATGGTATTGGTAAACAAAGCCGATATAATCGCGCCGGAGCTGCGTGCGCAAGTCGTCGGAAGCTTTGCCGATATTCTGTCCGTTTATGAAAATGCGCCCCGCTGTCGGTTTGTCCAACAGGCCGGCAATTTGCAGCAGTGTAGATTTGCCCGACCCGCTTTGTCCGACCAGTGCCGTAACTTCCCGCGGGCGGATGGCTAAATCAATGCCTGCCAGAACTTCCAGCGTCTGCTTGCCTTGTTTGTAATTTTTGACAATGCCGCTCAATTCCAGCACACAATTGTTGCGGGCATTGATGTTGTTGCCGGTTTCGTTATTCATAGCGCAAAGCCTCCACAGGATCCATTTTTGCCGCCCGGTACGCCGGGTATAGTGTTGCAAGGAACGAAAGCAGCAGAGAAATTCCCGCCACCGTCGCCACAACCGAAACTTCTACTTTTGCCGGCAGCTGCGACAGGAAGTAAATCTCCGCCGCAAACAAATCGCGTCCGGCAACCGACTGCAGAAACTGTCGGATATTTTCGATATTGTCGCAGAACAACAGTCCCAGCACAACGCCGAGAAAAGTTCCGACCACGCCGATAAATGCGCCGTCAAGGAAGAAAATGCGCATAATCATTCCTTTGGTTGCGCCCATCGTCCGCAGGACGGCAATGTCGCGCCCCTTGTCTTTGACTAGCATAATCAGTCCGGTTATGATGTTGAATGCCGCCACCAGAATAATCAGCGTCAGGACGATAAACATCACGTTGCGCTCCACGTCAACGGCATTGAAAAAGGCGGAGTTCGTCTGCCGGTAATCATAAATGAAGGCACGGTTGCCCGAACTTTCTATTGCTGCGCCGATAAGCTGGCGTGTATAGTCTAAATCGGCATCTTCGCGCAGCGTAACGTCAATGCCGGTAACGCCGTTGCCGAGCGAAAAGAATTTCTGCGCCGCGGCCAGTGGCATAAAGACAAAATTGGCGTCATATTCATACATTCCGAAATTGAATGTTCCGGCAACGCGATAGCTTTTCATCCGCGGCACCGTCCCAAACATGGTGATTTTTCCGTTCGGGGAGAGCAGGGTGATTTCGTCGCCTTCGGTTACGCCGAGTTTGTCTGCCAATCTGGAGCCCAAAACGACAATATCGCCGTCAAACAGTTTCAGGTCAAAATTTTTAAATCCGTCGCGCAAAACCTGTTTTTTCTGCAAATCTGCCCCGTTGACGCCGCGCACCATCACGCCCTCGGCAGAATTTCCCACCGTCGCGAGCAGTTGTTTTTCCACCATCGGTATGGCGATGTTGACGCCCGGAACTTTTGTTTCAAGGGCTTTGACCGCTTCCTGATAGTTGTCAAACGGCGTATTGCGGATGGCTGCAATGCTGATATGCCCGTTGATGCCGAGAATGCGTCCGAGCAGTTCGGCCTTAAATCCGTTCATGACCGAAGTAACGATAATCAGCGTTGCCACTCCCAGCGCAATGCCGATGAAAGCAAACGAGGTGATGACCGAAATAAAGCCTTCTTTCCTTTTCGCGCGCAGGTATCTTCCCGCAACCATGTTTTCAAATTTGGAAAAAATCATCTGCAAAATACTCCTTGTCCCCCTACCATATCTCGCCCGGGCAAACTTGCAACCTCAAATCCAGTTCTGCCCACAAAAAACATCGGAACCGGCAGGTACGGGAAAAGTTTCTTATAAGGAACCGTCTCAAATAAAGGCAGTGCCGTGGCTATAAATCACATAGGTATTTTACCGCAAATGATAAAGATTTATTGCTGTAAGCAGCAAAGGTATTCTGCCATCCGTAACGATTTATAGTGCCGACGCTTTTCGGGTAACGGCGATGCCGAAATGCAATGGGCTGAAAAGTCCCATACTTTAAGTTTCTATATTTTAAATCCCATGCTTTGCAGCGCAATACAAAAAAAAGAACCGCGTTTCACAACGCAGTTCTCAATTCAAATACTTAAAATAATCTTACCGGAAAAGTTCCTGCCTCGCGGCAACCTTTCCCGTCATGCAAAACAAAAATTTGTAAAAAAAAAACAAATTTCTGCAACATTACAAACAAAAATAAAGTTTTTGGCGGTGGCGCCGCCGACAACTTAAAAACAGAACAGACCCTGTTGCTCTTTACCGCTGTAAAGCAGTTTCCGCTCTGCGGCAGCGGTTTACAGACCGTCCCATTTGTCATGGCGTCCTTGTGAACCGTTGTTTTCCTTTTTGCCTCCGTTTTTGCTTTTGCCGTTTTTATTGCCGTTCTTGCCCTGTTTTCCCCCTTTGGAAAGGAAGTCGTACTTGACACGCGGCAGATAATCATGCAGGCAAAAGCCTCCGGTTACGCTGACTTTTGCGGCAGCCTTGCTCATGTCTCGGATAAAGGCGACCGGAATAAAAAGCTTTTGTCCTTCAGCCGTTTTCAACAGGTGGATAACGGAAAAATCTTCCGAACTGCTGAAATAGGCTTCCGCATACCAGCCTCCCTTGTTGATAAAGTGGATAACGGCTTTTTTGTCCGTATCCAGATATCCCCACAGGGATTTAAGTTTACCGCCGGTATTAAGCGTCTTCAGATGGCGCAGGACAATGTCAATCGCTGTAACCGCCTCTGCAGAAAACAGACAGCTGTCTTCGGCAATAACGGCCAGAGAAGTGACATCGCTGAGCGAGTTGCGCAAAACGATGCCTTCCAGAAAGTCGAACATACGTTTTTGCGTAACAGTCGGATAAGCTGTTACAAATTCATTGAAATCGGCAGGCTTGTTATTTTTTGCTCTGCCTAAATTCTTGTTGGCAAGGGCTGATAAAAGCTCCTTGGCATCAGACCATTTAACGGTCTTTACAATTTCTTGGTTCATAAATATATATTTTTAATATTAATACGCATTTAAGTATAACAGAGTCTGTTTTTTTGTCAAATATTTTTTTATTATTTCAGTTTAGCCAAATCTGCAGCGATAACCTGGGCTAAATCTCCGATGAGGCGGCTCTGTGCCGGAATATAGGCATCATAGCTTCCGTCAATTTCCGTCCGGCGGTCAAAGCGTCCCTGTTTCAGGATTTTTCCCTGTTTGCTGCGGATAAAATAAGAGGCTTTTAATGCTGCCATTTCGTCAAGCCTGCCGCTCATATCCAGTATTTCGACGGTAACGGCATATTTGTAGTTTTTCTTTAGCGTCGTCTGGTTCTCAATCATGGCGTTGGGCAGCAGCATTCCCAAATCTTCATTCAGAACCCGTTGAACCAGCCGCTCGGGAGATGCGCCCCAGCGGTTAAATTCGTCGATTCTGACCTGATAGTTTTCCTCTCCCAGAGTCGTAATCTGCGGTCGAGCCTGTTCTGCCGGCAGCAGAACCTGTCCGACAAGCACCATTCCCTTGACTCCGGGATAAGTCGCGTCAGTTGTTTTTACCGCGACCGGCTGAAAAAAGTTGGGGGCAGGGCTGGAACATGCCGCCGTTGCCAGAGCCATAATCGCAATCAGAATTTTTTTCATGTCATTTTTCCTTTCTCAATATATACAGGACTTATCTCGATAAGCATATCGGGTATCCATTTTTTCGTATCAAACCTTGCCTTTTGCTCTGCGTCGGTATTTCCGCCGCTGCTGCATTGGTACTTGGTTTGCTGCCGCCGTTAGTATTCCTTTCCCGTGATGACCGCATTCGGGTACATCTGCAGATAATCCGTAAGGTTTTTCAAAGAAGCTGCCGCCGCAGAGAAGCTTTCAATCATTGCCGCAATGCCTGCCGCGTTTTCCCCGACCATCAGGTCAAACGACTGCGCCGCGCCGCCGACATTTTGTGCGGCATTGCCGAGCTCTGATACCATTTTGGCCGTATTGTTCTTGTTTTCTTTCAGGATATGGTCAAACGTATCCATTGTCGAATTCATGCGCTTAAGCAGCGGCGGGAGTTCCTTGTTAAGCGTTTGCGTAATGTTGTGAACGTCGCTGGCAATCTGTGTAATCGGCATAACCTGCAGGCTTTTGGAAATTTCCGAAAACGGCGACCCGATAGTCGGGATTTCAAGTTCGTTTTTAGCCTGTTCGTGCAGGACGGCCTTGGAATTTGGGAACATGTCCAGTTCAATCAGCAGCTGCCCGGTAATGACTGAATTGATGGCCAGTTGGGCGCGCAGTCCGTCGCGGATAAATTTGTCCAGCCTCTCCTTTTCATCGTGTGTATCCGTAATCAGCGAGCGGCCGTTGTAGATTTTGGCATATACCGGAATCAGGAACTGGAGCGTATGCAGGTTGGCTTGCAGGCGAACCTCTGAAACCTCGCCGATTTTAACCCCTTTAAACAGAACCGGTGCGCCGACGTCAAGCCCTTTGACCGATTCGTCAAAATACATGACAACCGTCGATTCGTCGTCCGAAAATTTCGATTTCAGAAAATAGGCAAACATCAGGAACATGGAAATCAGGCCGATGCTGACAAATAATCCGATTAATTTCATGTTAGGCTGTTTTATCATTATTTTTTCCTCTGGTTAAAAATTCATAAATGTCCGCATTCGGCGGGTTTTGCAAAAGGTCGTTCGGGTTTCCCCTGCCGGTAATGTTTTTGACGCTGCCGTCCAGAAAGATGGAGTTGGTGCCGATGGCAAAAATCGACTGCAGTTCGTGCGTAACGACGACAAACGTTGTGCCGAGATTCTGGTTTAATTCCAGAATCAGGTCGTCCAGCCGTTTGGAACTTATCGGGTCAAGCCCGGCCGACGGCTCGTCGCAATAGACAATTTTCGGGTCAAGCGCCAATGCACGCGAAAGGGCGGCGCGTTTTTTCATGCCGCCGGAAATCTCCGACGGGTAAAAGTCTTCAAAGCCGTACAGGCCGGTCAGCGCCAGTTTGTAACTGGCCAGCTCTGAAATCTCCTGCGGTGTATACGCCGAATACAGTTCCAGCGCCATCGCGACGTTTTCCTTGAGCGTCATGGAAGAGAACAGCGCGCCGCTCTGATAAAGGACACCGCAGTTTTTCATAATTTCCGTTTTGCTGCGGCTGTCTGCTCCCGAAAAGTCTTTTCCGTCGATGAGCACTTCGCCTTTGACCGGCGTTACCAGTCCGGTCAGAACCCGCAGCATGCTGCTTTTGCCGCAGCCGCTGGCGCCCATGATGATAAAGATGTCTTTTTCGTTGACGGAAAAATTGATGTCGTCAAACAGGACAAAGTCGCCGTAAGCCACTTTCAGGTCTTTGATGGTAATGATTTCCTTTGTCATATTCCCATCTCCTCCAGAATAACCGTCAAAACACCGGTCGCGACAATCATCCATACCAGCGCCGTTACAACGGCTCCAGTCGTCGCCTTGCCGACGCTGTCGGCATCGCGTCCCGCGTTAAGCCCTTCGTAACAGCCGCACAGCGAAATGATAATACCGTAAACGACACTGTGCATCAGCCCGACCAGAATATTTTTTAAACTCAGCGCCTTAATTGAATAATCGAAATAAGAGGATGAAGACAAGTCCAAAAAGCTGACGCCGACAACCGCGCCGCCCAGAATGCCGAGCGCATCGGCCAGCAAGGTTAAAAACGGAATGGTAACAACCAGCGACACCAGGCGCGGCGTTACCAGATAGTCGGAAATTTTGATGCCAAGCGTTTTCAGCGCGTCAATTTCTTCGTTAACCTGCATCGTGCCGAGCGTGGCCGCATAGGATGAGCCGGTACGTCCCGCCATGATGATGCCGACCATAATCGCCGCCATAATGCGCGTCATGCCGAGCGCCACCATGCTGGCAACATAAATGCCCGCACCGAAAGTCCGCAGCTGCAAGGCGCCGACAAAAGCGAGAATCAATCCTACCAGAAAGCTGACCAGCGCAATAATGCCGACGGCTTTGTAGCTGCAGTCACCGAAAATAAACCAGAAGTCTTTGCGCCGCCAGATAGCGCGCCCCGAAAAAAAGCGCAGCAGCGACAGATTGGTCTCGTGCATAAAGCGCAGGGCGCTTTTTACCTGTTCATATATGATAAAACTTTTTTTGCCAATCCGCTCAAGCAGTCCGCTTTGCGATACGGCATCTTTCGGCGGCCTGTTTTCCACCTTGAGCGCCAGCGTCAGCATATCCCGGATATTTTTCGGCAGGCGGCTTAAATCCAAAGTAAGCCCTGCCGCTTGGATTTGTTTGGCCAGCCCGAACAGTTCCGCTGCCGGCAACGAGGCATAGGGCTGCCCTTCCGGGGTTTCGGCAAAAATCTTTGTCTGGCCGCGTTCTTTCAGCTGTTGCAGACGTGTCGAATCAAGGCCAGATGCGGTATTGTTCTTCAACTTTTCGGAAGAGCCGCTGTCAGGCTCTCCGTAAAGCAAAAGCACAAAATCCCCGTTATTTTCTTTTAGCGTAACTGCCATGTCTTCTTTTCCGTCTATTTTATTCAATCTTTCCGGCTTTTTCCGGTTTTGCCCAAGTTCTTGTTTCTTTTTGTTTTGCCGGATTTAGCCAAGTTCTTGTTCCTTTTTGTTTTTTCGGTTTTGCCCGTTTTTTTCAGTTTTCTGTACCTCAGCGCTCCCAATAAGCCTTTTTTCGGCCTGCAGTAAATTGGCTTCGGCCGTTCTTTCGTTTTCAGGCATTTTTCAAATTCGCCCGGCACACGTCAACAGCTGCCTGATTTGCGGTTTCGTGCGCTTCCTGTTGGGATGCTCCTTTCAGAACGGCCGCAGTAAACGTTCCGGCAAAGGCATTGCCTGCACCAAAAGCGAAAGCCTGCCTGATGCCGCTGTTTTTGACAACGGTAACGTCGTCGCCGTATACGCGGCTTTCCTTGGCCATATCGGTCAAAATCAAATATTTGAGCCCGTAGTCCTCTTTAAGGCGGAGGCAGAAATCGTCAGGGCTGCCGCTGATTTTCAGCATCGCTTTGAGCGTTTTCAGCTCGTCGGTATTAAGTTTGAGGATATTGGCTTTCGTCAGCAGCGTTTCAATCGTCTGCTTGTCGTAATATTCCTGCCTGATATTAATGTCAAAGAACTTAAGGGCTTTTTCCGGCGCGCAGTCGATTAAGTCCAAAATCGTATTGCGGGAATAGGTTTTTCGAAGAGCCAGAGTGCCGAAAAAGACGGCATCGGCGTTTTTGATGCAGGTTTCTGCCGCTTCCGTATACGGAATATAGTCCCACGCCGCATTTTCCAAAATATGAGCTGTATGCCCGCCGCTCGGACTCCTGAAGATAAGGACCCGCCCGGTAGGATAGGGGGTAATTGCCAGCACGGGTTTTATTCCGAACTTATTAAGTTCCGCAACCACTTCGCGCCCGAGGTCGTCGGCGCCTATGGCGCTGATAAGGTGTCCGTCCGCACCTGATTTTACGGCATAATGCAGAAAATCTGCCGGTGCGCCGCCGAGCTTTCTGCTGTCGGGCAGAATATCCGATACAATTTCTCCGATGGCTGCCACTTGTGGCTTTTTTGTTTTTCCGGTCATAGCGCCTCTTGTTAAAAAAAATTAAAATTTAGTTAATACGATAATCTTGTTTTTTCATAGAGTCAATGCCGTTCATATTTGTTCAACCGCAAATCAAGGCTTTCTTTCAATAATTGCCTGACATGTGCCGCGTCCAGTTTGCACAGGTCCGTGCCGTGGCTGATGCGGTAGGCGGACTTATAGTTTAAACAGTCTTTGTTGTTGCGCATCTGCCCATAGCTTGAAAGGGTAAACGTAACCTCTCCGGGCTCTTTGCCGTAAAGGGCAATGTTTTTCATGACCGACGGGCGTCGCAGGATTTCCCCGTCGGCGCCGACAATCGCCAGACACGTATGTTCGGGCAGGTAATATTCGCAAAACAGGTTGTTGTTGTCAAACGCAAGGATAGGCTTGTCTTTGGGAACAAAGGCCTTGATGTCATGCGCCAGATTGTAAAAGCCTCGGTCAAAAAATGCCGCCTTGAAATCACTGTAAGTGCCGGCAAAACCAAGCAATGCGATAATAATGAAACCTCTGGGCAAAAAGGAGCTTTTTGCCAGCACCGCCGCACCTGCGGCATACCATATCAATGAAAAAATATACATGTAGCGGGTTGTAACCATCGGACGCACCGTAACGGACAGCAGGATAAGCAGCAGATATGTCGCCAGCACCGTTCCTGCCGCTGTAGTAAGCAATTTGCTGTTTGAATCCGGTTTTGTCATTTTGCCGCCGGCCACGTCCGTCACGCCGCATATGACGATAAAAGTCAGGGATGTTGCGGCAAGGGTTGTGGCAATAAAAAACGGGGATTGCCAGATTTCTGCCGCCGGCGGAGTTGTGAAAAATTGCGCGCTGACTCTGACGAAATCCATTGTAACGTACCAGTTTCGGCTGATTTCCCCGCCGGTAGACAGCGGTACTGCCAGCCAAGGTGCGAACAGCAGCGCTGCGGCTCCGGCTGTCGCCAGAAAAGGCTTGAGCTGTTCAAAGCGCCGTGCCCGCAGAATGTCTGCCAGCAGAAAAAGATACAGGAACATCAGCCATAAGGCACAGTAATAATGGGAATACAAAGCCAAAACCGTCGCTGCTCCGAGCTTAAAGTAATCGCGCAGCTCCGGCTGTTCCGAGACCCGCAGGCCGTAGACCAGTGCCGCCAGCATCAAAAAAGCGGAAAGCATATAGGTTCGCACCTCAAATGCCAGCCACAGCGATTGAGGCATCAGCAGCATCAGAGCCGTCAGCCATAGAGCCGTCCTGTCGCCGTAGTCTTTTCGTACTTCCGTTACGGCAAAAAGCTGTGCCGCAAGCAGCAGAATATATGAGGCGAAATGGGCTCCCCATATCTCGTATTCGTTCGGGAACAGCGCCAAAATCCCTTTCAGGTAAAGGTAATAGAGCGGCGGCTTGGAATCTTCGGTTAAAAGCAAATGGAACATATCGCCCAAACTGTCTTTGGCCATCAGAACCGAGTATATTTCGTCAGTCCATAAGTTCAGGTTGTTGATAAGCAGGCCGTAAAGTACTGCCGTTATCCCAATGAGCAGGCAGGCTTTTCCGGCGAAACTGTGCCGGATTGTTGCCGAAACGAGTGCAATATATGCGGAAATGTGTGGAAACTTTGTTAAAAAAATACGCATAATCAACTGCTTTCATTGTTAATTTTAAGCCGAGTATAAAACATTTCCCCCCTTGAAGTCAATCGCTGCTCCATACCTGTAAACAGCTATTCTCCACACTCGGGAAAATCGTAAAGCCCCCGTTTATTGCATTACGGTAAGGAAATCTTCTCTCTGATTATAAAAGAATCCCCTCTCAGATTATAAAAAAAAACGCCGCCCATATGCCGGTACGGCGCTTTTCCCTCCCTGAATATTCAGGAAACTCTGGTTTGGCAAACCCGTTTTTTCCGTTTCAGACCGTTTCGGTTAAAGCCAAATTCGAAAAAAGCCGGTTATTTTTTCCCGTTTTCTTTTTCAAAATAGCTGATAAGCCATTCATAAAACGGGTTGGCAAACTCTTCGTTCAGTGCCCGTGCCTTTTCAAGGCTGAGCTCTTTTTTGGCAAACGCCGCCTCGGTCAAAATCGTGCAGGCATCTTCCCTAATATCGGCCGAACCTCCGGAAATCAGCCATTCCTCGGTTGCTTCGCCTCGCTCGTCCAAAATCTTAACCGCGCCCATGTCCAGAGCCATCAAAGTCGGCGCCCGCCCTTGGATAACCGTAAGCGGCATATCATCTGCCGGCAGCACAACCCGATAAACTTTTTGGCTGAGCACAAGCTTTTCCGGCATATAGATTTTTAAGTCGATATTTGCTGTCATGGCTTATGCTGCGCCTTTCATCTGTTCGGCCTTTTCCAGCACTTCTTCTATCGTTCCGACCATATAAAAAGCCTGTTCGGGAATATCGTCGTACTTGCCTTCCAAAATGCCCTTAAAGCCTTTAACGGTATCTTCCAGATTGACAAAGCGGCCTTTCTTCCCGGTAAAGACCTCGGCGACATGGAACGGCTGCGACAGAAACTTCTGAATTTTCCGGGCTCGCGAAACTACCATCCGGTCGTCATCGGATAACTCGTCCATGCCCAGGATGGCGATAATGTCTTGCAGGGAACTGTATTTCTGCAAAATCTCCTGTACGCCGCGTGCTACATTGTAATGCTCTTCGCCCACAATGTCGGGATTCAAAATCCGGCTGGTCGAATCAAGCGGGTCAACCGCCGGATAAATGCCGAGTTCGGAAATTTTTCGTGACAGAACCGTCGTCGCGTCCAAATGGGCGAAAGTCGTAGCCGGCGCCGGGTCGGTCAAGTCGTCGGCCGGGACGTAAACTGCCTGTACCGAAGTAATGGAACCGTTTTTCGTTGAGGTAATGCGTTCCTGCATGGAACCCATATCCGTACCGAGTGTCGGCTGGTAGCCCACGGCAGACGGAATACGCCCCAGCAGCGCCGAAACTTCTGACCCCGCCTGTGTGAAACGGAAGATGTTGTCAACGAAGAACAACACGTCCTGATGTTCCACATCGCGGAAATACTCCGCCTCGGTCAGCCCGGTCAAAGCCACGCGGGCACGTGCTCCGGGCGGTTCGTTCATCTGTCCGTAGACCAGAACAGTTTTTGACTTGTCGCCTTCAAGGTCGATAACGCCGGATTCTATCATTTCATGGTACAAATCGTTGCCTTCGCGCGTCCGCTCGCCGACACCCGCGAAAACCGAATAGCCGCCGTGTCCTTTGGCGATGTTGTTAATCAGTTCCATAATCAACACCGTCTTGCCAACGCCTGCACCGCCGAACAAACCGATTTTTCCGCCTTTGGAATACGGTTCAAGCAGGTCGATTACCTTAATGCCGGTAACAAAAATTTCCGGGTCTGTCGACTGGTCGATAAATTCCGGCGCCTCGCGGTGAATCGGCATATACTCCTTGGTGTTGATTTTGCCGCGTCCGTCAACTTCGTTGCCGACAACATTGATAATGCGTCCCAAAAGTTCCGGCCCGACCGGAACCGTAATCGGCTTTCCCGTATTGTAAACTTTAATGCCGCGGCTCATGCCGTCCGTGGTATCCATCGCAATCGTGCGGACGATATTTTCGCCGAGGTGCTGCTCTACTTCCAACACCAGGCGCCGCCCGCCGACTTCGCATTCCAGCGCGCTTAAGATTGGCGGCAGAACTTTGACGTTTTGAAATTTGACGTCAACAACCGCCCCCATAACCTGATAAATTTCGCCGAGTTTGTCCGAACCCTCCTGTTCCTTTATCTTTTGGCGCAGCTCGGCCAGACGCAAATCCGCCTCTTTTTTGAGGTCTTGCATTTCCGCTTTTTCTTCAGCTTCTTTTTTCTTTCTTGCCACCATCTCTTTTTTTACTCCTAATGTTTCTCCGCATAAAAGCGCTTTGTTCGCTGTTACATCGCCTCTGCCCGGCGACATTCCTCTGTCATATCGTCTCTGCTCAGGCGATATTTTACTGTCATATTGCCTCGCCCGGCGACATTCTCCTGTTACATCGCTTCTGCTCCGGCGACGATTTCCGTAAGTTCGGTCGTAATCGCGGATTGCCGCAGACTGTTGTACTTAAAGGTCAGCGAGCTTATCATATCGCGGGCGTTGCGGTTGGCATTGTCCATTGAACTCATGCGTGCCGCATGTTCGGAAGCCTGCGAATTGATGAGGATTTCAAACATGGCCGTCCGCATATAAACGCGCGAAAGCTTTTGCAACAGCCCGAGCTTGTCTGGAAGATAGCCGTAAAAAGCATCGCCGACCCGATTCAGGCTTTCGTCTTCCGGTGCCGTAGCAATGTCAAACGGAATCACCTGTTTGGAAACCAGCGTCCGCGACAGTCCGGATAAAAAGTCGCTGTATACGATTTCGCAGATATCTGCGCCGTATTGCTCTTTCTTATTCCAGACATCATGCAAAAAACTCATCGCCTCTTCGTAGGTTAAGTGTTTTTTGATAACATTCGGATAGCTGCCTTCGATTTCGGTAACGCCGAGCCTTTTTAAGCCGGACAGCCCTTTTTTGCCGTAACAGAAGACCACCGTCCGTTTGCCCTCTTTGTGCAGTTCGTCAATGCGCCGCTTGGCTTCTTTGGCAATCTGCGAATTGTAGCTGCCGCACAAGCCCCGGTCGGATGCCAGAACAAATAAGGCATAGACTTTCGGATTCTTTGGCTGCACGAGCATTTTCGGCAGCATATACGAAACGCCTTTTTCAGCAGCCTCCTGCTTGAGCGAAACCAAAACGTTTTTGATATTGCCAATCATCATCTTTTGGAACAATTCGCTTTTTTCCAAAGTCAGCTGGGCGCGGCGGAATTTGGACGCCGCGACCATCTTCATTGCCGAAGTGATTTTCTGTGTCGACTTAATGCTTTCAATCCGGGTTCGGAGTTCTTTTAAGCCTGCCATAATCTGCCCTCTTCGCTATGCACTGTTTCCATTATGCTGCTTTCTCCACCGCTTTCTTTTTAAAAGCGTCAAGGCATTGCTGCATATAAGTGCCGAGTTCTTTTTCCAGCTCTTCGGAAATAGCCTTCTTGTCGCGGATTTCTTTCATAATGCTGTTTTTCTCGCGCTTAATGCTCTCCAGCAGAAACTTTTCAAAATCCTTAACCTGGCTGACTTCCAGCCCGTCCAAAAAGCCTTTGGCACCTGCAAACAGGGAAACGACCTCGTCTTCCAGCGCCAGCGGATGGTAAACCGGCTGTTTCAGCAGTTCGGTCAGGCGGACGCCGCGTTCCAGTAGCTTTTTCGTCGCTGCGTCCAAGTCGGATGAAAACTGCGAGAAAGCTGCCATTTCACGGTATTGTGCCAAATCCAGTTTCATCGTGCCGGCCACCTGTTTCATTGCTTTAACCTGTGCGGCGGAGCCGACGCGGCTGACGGAAATGCCGACATTGACTGCCGGCCGGACGCCTTGGTAAAACAGTGATGTCTCCAAGAATATCTGCCCGTCGGTAATGGAAATGACGTTCGTCGGAATATAGGCTGAAACGTCTCCGGCCTGCGTTTCAATCACCGGCAGCGCCGTCAGCGAACCGCTTCCGCGTTCCTCATCAAGTTTTGCCGCCCGTTCCAATAGTCTTGAATGCAGATAGAAAACATCGCCCGGATAGGCTTCGCGCCCCGGCGGACGGCGCAACAGCAGCGACATCTGGCGGTATGCCGTCGCCTGCTTGGACAGGTCGTCGTAGAAAATGACGGCGTGCATGCCGCGGTCACGGAAATATTCGCCCATTGCGCAGCCTGCGTAGGGGGCGATAAACTGCAGCGGCGCCGCATCGGAAGCCGTTGCCGCCACGACGATTGTATAATCCAGAGCACCGTAGTCTTTTAAGGTTTTGACCACCTGCGCCACCGTCGAGCGCTTTTGCCCGATGGCAACGTAAATGCAGAACAGCTTGTCCTTGTCGTTCTTGGCTGCGTCATTGACGGCTTTCTGGTTGATAATCGTATCAACAATTATCGACGTTTTTCCCGTTTGGCGGTCACCGATGATAAGTTCGCGTTGCCCGCGCCCGATAGGAATAAGCGAGTCGATGATTTTTAAGCCCGTCTGTACCGGCTCGTGTACGCTGCGGCGCTCAATAATGCCCGGCGCCCGCGTTTCAACGTTGGCAAATTCTTTGGCCTTGACGGCACCGAGTCCGTCAATCGGCTGCCCCAGCGCATCCACGACGCGTCCCAGCAGCTCTTTTCCGACCGGAACGCTGACGATTTTGTTTGTGCGCTTGACCGTATCGCCTTCCTTAATCTCTGCATCTGAACCGAAAATAACCACGCCGACGCTGTCTTCGCCGAGGTTCAGCGCCATACCCCTGACGCCGGACGAAAACTCGACCATCTCGTTGTATTCGACGCCGGTCAGCCCGTAAACCGTGGCAATGCCGTCGCCGACCGAAAGCACGCGCCCGACTTCTTCCATATCCGGGTTAAAATTGTACTGTTCGATTTTCTCTTTCAGAATTGCGGAAATTTCCTCTGCTTTGACCGCCATGTTATTTTCCTTTCTTCACCCTGTCTGTTACGTTCGTCCTGCCTGTTTCTCTTGCCCTGCGCGTCTTGTTTGTCGCGCCCGCCCGGCAAGCTTTGTTTGCTTTGTCTGTGGCATTCGTCCTTTGCACTGCGTCTGCCGTATATGTTGCAAAAATCATTTCTCTCAGCCTCCGTCTTATTGCGAGCCGCTTTTAATCAACTGCCCGATGCGCCCGAGTTTGCTTTCCAGCGTGTCGTCAATCAAAAAGGATTTGAAACGAACCCGCAGTCCGCCCAAAACCTCCGGCTTAACCGTATATTCCAGCAAAATAGGCGCTTTCAGTTTTGTTTCCAGCACGCTGCGCAGCTTTTTGTCCTGTGCCGCCGTCAGTTCGACTGCCGTTTCCACCCGGACTTCGACAATCCCTTTGTCCTGATAGTAAAGTTTGATAAACTCATCCAAAATCAGGCCCGTCGCCTTTAATTTGCCGTTTTCGGCGATAAGAGCGAGGGTTTCGGCCGTAATTGAAGATAGGTTTGTCTTTTTTGCCAGATTCTCAATAATCTTGCGCTGGATTTTGCGGTCATCGCCCGGCGCAGCCAGAAGATTCCACAAGGCAGAGTCCTGATTGTAGGCCGCTTTTAACAGTTTGGCTTCTTCAAACGCTTTGTCTTCAATCTTTTTGTCCTTTGCCGCATCAAGCCAGGCTCTGGCATAAACTGACGCCGTTTTGAACTTCGAAATTTTCTGCATTTGCGTTTCTGTCCCTGATACAATCCTTTCCGCCTGCGTTCGGCAAACGCCTCAGCGCGGCAAAATTAAACCACTAAAAACATAACTACTGCAAAATTACTTATTTTGAATTAAAATTTCCACACTTAAACAAACTTTATGCCATAAAATTTATGAAAAAAGGTATGGATAATAAAAAAAAGCCTCTTCCCGGAGGGAAAAAGCCTTTCATTAATTTACCTGCGCTGGGGCATAAACATTCCGACTGCAAACAAAAACCACCAGTCAAGGGTATGTCCGTTGACTGTGCCGATATACGAATTGCCCAGATTGTCATAAAGCCCGTCTTCCGCGATAAACCAGCCGTTTTTTAACATTTTGACCGCCGTATCGTTGGTAAACAGGAGTCTCTTGCCGTCTGCGCCATATATTCCGGCCTTGGCGCCGTCTTCCGCATACCGCACGGACATAAAGTAACAGCCGTTGGCAAAAACGCCGGCTGCCTTAAGCCTGCTGCCGAGGCACTCGCCGTTTGCCTTAAAAAGGGAAACGCCTTCACTGTCGTCAATCTTATACCATCCGTTCCAATACAGTTCGGAACCTGCGGAAAAAGCCGCCGTCTGAATGCCGTCCGCCGTAAAAACCGCTTTTTCGCCGTTTTCTTTGACCAGCATAAACTTGCCGTCTGCCGCCTCGAATATGCGTTTGATGCCGCCGACAAGAATAGGCTGTGCATTGTTTTTGTACAAATAAGCCATATTGTTTCTGAGAAGAACCGCGCTCCAGCCGTTTTTGAGCTTTTGATGCCTTTTAATCAGCCCGCCGTAAATCATGCGAACGTCTGCGGGAATGTCTTTGCCCCCGGAAAATAATAATTTAAAGTCCATAATGCTGTTTGTTAAAGTTATAATAATTTTTATCTATATTAAAATTTATGTTTTTAGAAGCGGATTGTCAAACGGAAATTTATATCGGCAAAAGAAATTTTTGCCTCCCGCCGTAGCTTTGTCAGCCTCAGTTCCCTTAAAAATCGGCCGCCGCACGCCACAATCGACAGTCCTCTGTCTCCGTGCGCCACAATGGGCTGTTTCCTGCTACAACTTGCTGCGGCCGGCTTTCCTCCGCTGCGCCGTTTTCATATTCATATATCCGTGTTTTTGATATAGTTTTTTTTACATAAAGGAATATGGGTTAATGTCCACATCTACGCGGACGTTGCTTTTGATCTTGACCATGTTGAGCCATTTTTTCAGAACTTCCTGAATGTTAACGTTTTTTGCCGTCTTGAGCAGCAGGCGGTAGCGGTATCTGCCGCGCAGCAGATTCATCGGCGCCGGCGCCGGGCCGAGCGTTTCTATCAGTTCCGTATTCGGCGCGCATTTGCCGAGATAATATGCCGCTGCTTCCGCCGCCTGCTGGTTTGCCGACGAGATAATCAGTGCCGCCAGTTTGCCGTAAGGGGGCATATGCAGCAGCCGCCGCGAACTTTTTTCAATCTCGATAAAAGCTTCCCGGTTATGCTCGATCACCGCCTGCAATACCGGATGGTCGGGATAGAGCGTCTGCAGATAGACCACGCCTTTTTTCTCGCCGCGTCCCGCACGCCCGGAAACTTGCGCCAGCAGTTGGAACGTCTGTTCGCTTGCCCTGAGGTCGGTTCCCATCAGCCCGAGGTCGGCATCGACCACGCCCACCAGCGTCAAATCGGGAAAGTTATGTCCCTTGGCCAGAATCTGCGTACCGATGAGAATGTCAATTTCCTTGTTTGCCGTCCGGTGGATAACGTCCGAAATCTGCTTGTAGTTGGTGGTAATGTCGCTGGAAAGGATGGCAGTGCGCGCTTCGGGAAAACGGTTGCGCACTTCTTCGGCGATTCGCTCCACGCCCGGGCCGCACGCGGTTAATCCGTCTTCCGAACCGCATTCGGGGCAGCGTTTCGGCGTAAACATCTTAAATCCGCAATGGTGGCAGATTAATTCACCGGTAATGCGATGTTCGGCAAGCCACGCCGTGCAGTGTGGACATTGGATTCGGTGTCCGCAGTCCCGGCAGATGAGCAGCGGAGCATAGCCGCGCCGGTTCAGAAACAGCATGGACTGTTCGCCGCGCTTGAGATTTGCGGCAAGCTCGTCAACGAGTGTCGGCGCCAGAAACGACACGCCCCACGGGCCTTTCTGCGGTTTGTCTTTTTTAAGGTCAAGGATTTTAATTTCCGGCAGCACTGCCTTGGCAAAGCGCTTGGTCAGTTTCACGCAGTCGTATTTGCCTTCTTCAACGTTGACGATGGTTTCCAAATCGGGAGTAGCCGTGGACAGGATAACCGGAATTTTCTCCAGATGTGCGCGCAGTACCGCCATGTCCCGCCCTTGATAGGTAACGAGGCTTTCCTGCTTGAACGAATGGTCGTGGCTCTCGTCAACGACAATAATCCCTAAGTCCGCAAACGGCAGAAACAGCGCCGACCGTGCTCCGACCACGACTTTCGCCTTGTTGAGCGCTACCGCTTTCCAGGTTTTTGCCTTGTCTTTGACGCCGACTTCCGAGTGCCAGATAAACGGCGTAACCCCGAACCGCAGTTCAAACCGCCGCAGCCATTGCGACGTCAGGGAAATTTCCGGCACCAGCACCAGAACCTGCTTGTTTTGTGCCAGCGCTTCGGCAACGGCCTCAAAATAAACCTCGGTCTTGCCCGAACCGGTAACGCCGTCCAGGAGGGTCGCCGAAAAGCCGCTGCCGACCTTGCGTACGAGAATGTCCGCCGCCGCCTGCTGTTCCTCCGTCAGCGCTGCCGTTTTGTTCAGGTTGACTTTTTGTTCTTCGGCTTCTTCGTTGATAAGTACGTCTTTTTTATAAAGAAATCCGCTTTTAATCATCGCGGTGATAATGCCGCTGCTGGCGCCGGTTGCGCTGATGATTTCTTCTTTTTCCGCTTCGAGCCCGCCGTCCAGAAAGTCAAACACCGCCTTGCGCGCTTCCGTAATGCGGATGCCGTCCAGATTTTCGTTTTTTATTTTCAGGCCGTAAAGCGTAACTTTCTGCTTGGGCAGCTGGTTGCTTTTCATGCCCAGTACCATTTTCAGCACCATTCCCCGCGGAGCCAGGTTGTATTCTGCAGTTTTGCGGATAAAGGCCGTCATCTCCGCCGTCAGGCGCGGCAGCTGTACCACGGATTTGATTTGTTTTATCTTTTTCGGGTCAATGTTTGCGCTCTGTCCTTTTTTCCAGACGACGCCGACCAGTTCCTCCCGGCCGAAAGGAACTTCGACCAGCTGTCCGGGAACAAGCTCCTCTTCCGCCGTATAATCAAAAACGTCGTCAAAGGGCAGGGGAAGGAGAACGCCGTAAACCGCCATTGCCGGCTATGCCCCGATAACCAGCGCCTGCCCGTCCAGCCTGACGGCAACGCCGCTGTCGCCGAGATAGGCCAGCAGGTAGTAAAGCGGTGCGTAGGAAGATATGTTTTCCTCCGCTTCTCCGCCGTCCAGAACGCGGGCAATGTTTGCAAGTTTTGCCTTGTTGAGCGGCGCGTCGGATTCTGCCGTAACCAGCAGCGCATCGTCCGTTTGTTTGACGGCAATCTTTCCGCCTTTGACAATCGTGTCCGCCATCATCATTACCGCCGGCATAACCAGCTTGTAGATTTTCGGCGTGCCGATTTCCAGCGCCAAAGTCGTCGGCAGATTCGGATTGCCGAGCGTCAGGAGATAATCCTGCATCACCGTCGCCAGCTCTTCCGTGGTTTTGACCGCCGCGTTGGACATACCGAAACATAAGCGGAAAAATTTAAGCCGCCGGCTCAATACCTTGGAGCTGAAATTTAAGATATTGCCTATATCTTCCCTGTCGTCCTCGTCCCCCTCGTTCAACAGTTCCACGGCGTTGGCGACTGCCCCGATATTGCCGATAAGGTCGTGCGACAGCCTCGTCGCCACAATTTCGCTGATATAGATGTTGGTGCTCATTTTGTTTTTCTGTCCTTTGTCTGTCTTTCCTGTTCCGTATGTAAGTGTCTTATGCCCATTTGTTCCGTTTCAGCCGGAACATCCGCCTTTCCGGCAGGCTTCGTGCATGGCTCATTCTTCTCTGTTTCTCCTTTTCAACCGGAACATATCCGGCTAAAACGTATAATACTGCGTGTTGGCAAAACGCGTATCTTCGTTAATCATCCTCGCTGTATCAAGGTCTTTCAACAGCGGGTCGGTCAGTTCCAGCTTGCCCGTTCCCGCTTTAAGATACGGCTTTTTGCCGCCAAGCCCCCACTTGACTTCGGTTGTATTGTCCGGTTTGCCGTATTTAAGGTCGATTCGCCGCCAGAAGTCAAACACCTTGATGTTGTTCAGGTAAACGTTTTTGGATGCCTTGCTGTCGGAAAAGGGAACGCTGCTTTTGTAAAAAATCCGGTGCGCCAGATTATCGGTAAACGTAGAGGTAAAGTAAACTTCTATGCTTTCTTTGGTAATGTAACGGTTGTAAACCTGATGTTCCACGAATTGAAAGCCGTTTTCCTTGGCAACCATCGTTGCGCAGGCGTTAAGGCGCTCAAAGCCGATAACGCCGTGTTGGCGGCAGAGTTCTTCGCTGCGCCATTTGATAAAGTTCGGCACTTCCAGCGTTTCCAAAATCTTTTTATATCCTTGCTGCTTCATTGTTTCTTCTACTTCTTTAGGTGTCATGCGCAGCTTAAGGCCGGAAATGTCAAAATTGGCGGCGTTGGATTTGCGGTTTAACAAAACCCGTTCAATCCTTTTTTCCTCAGCCGCCTGCGCTTTCTCGTCCGGCGATTTGAAAATCTCGCTGGTGCCTTTGCTGATGAGGCTTTTCAGCCAGCTTTCCGATTCGCCGTCATCGGAGGATTTGCCTTTGCCGGAATCTCTGATGCCGCCTGCTGTATTTCTGCCGTTATCCGGTACTGCTTTTCCCGTTTTTTTGTTGTTTTTTGACAGGTTGTCAGTCAGCGATTCGCTGATGTCAATGTCGGCTGCCGCCGTTTTCGCGTCCGGGTTTCCCCGATTGGCTTTTGGGGTTCCCTCCGCTTTTTTTTCAAACAGCAGCAAGTCCATTTCCGACTGCGCAAAAACGCCCGCCGTTCCCGCAACAAGCCCGGCAGTCAAAAGCGCTAAAAATGTCAAATATCTGTTTTTAAACATTTTCATTTATCCGTTTCTGCCATTATATCAGGGCTTTTTTAAAAATCACCTAATTTTTGGTATTTACAAACCGGAGAACAGTATTTATAACTTATCCGTAATTCGTTTATAACTTGTTGCAGTAATATTTCAAAACTCAAGGGAAAATATGTCGTTAAGTGCAAATGTGATAGGAGCCGGCCTTGCCGGAGCCGAGGCGGCGTGGCAGCTGGCTTTGCGCGGGGTTGCCGTCCGGCTGTATGAGATGAAGCCCGAAAAGCGTTCGCCGGCGCATAAGGCAGACGGTTTTGCCGAATTGGTCTGCTCCAATTCGCTGCGTTCCGATGATAGCACATACAATGCCGTCGGGCTTTTGCATCAGGAAATGCGCCTTGCCGGTTCGCTGGTTATGGAAAGCGCCGACAAAAACCGGGTTCCCGCCGGCGGCGCGCTTGCCGTAGACCGCGAAGGCTTTTCCGCATATATCACGGCGCGGATTAGGGAACACCCGCTGATAACCGTCGTGTCAAAAGAGATAACAGAGCTGCCGCCGGAAAGCGAGGGACTGAGCATAGTCGCCACCGGGCCGCTGACGTCCGCGGCGCTGGCGGAGAGCATATCCGCGGCGGTAGGCGGCGAAAAGCTCTTTTTTTATGACGCGATAGCGCCGGTCATATATAAGGACAGTATAAATTTTGACATCGCCTGGTACCAGTCCCGCTACGATAAAGGCGATAAATATGATTATATCAACTGCCCGCTCAGCCGGGAACAGTACTACGAATTTGTCAATGCCCTGCTGGAAGGGGAAAAGGCCGGGTTCCACGATTTTGAGAAGCCGAATTATTTCGACGGCTGTCTGCCGGTGGAGATAATGGCCGAACGCGGGGCGGATACGCTGATGTACGGTCCGATGAAACCAGTCGGGCTGACCGACCCGCACCGTGGGGAACGCCCTTATGCGGTAGTACAGCTGCGGCAGGATAACAAAGAAGACACTCTGCGCAATATGGTCGGTTTCCAGACTAAGCTGAAACATTCCGAGCAGACCCGTATTTTCCGCACCATTCCGGGGCTGGAAAACGCCGTTTTCGCCCGTCTCGGCGGTATTCATAAAAATACTTTCATCAAGTCGCCCGTCCTGCTGGATGCCTTTCTGCGGCTGAAGTCCCGCCCGCATCTGATGTTCGCCGGACAAATTACCGGCTGCGAGGGGTATGTCGAAAGTGCATCCGTCGGGTGGCTGGCCGGTTATTTTGCCGCCGAACTGCTGCACGGGAGAACGCCGCAGCTGCCGCCGCGCGAAACCGCATTCGGCTGCCAGCTGGCGCATCTGACTGATGCAACGGACATAGAGCATTATCAGCCGATGAACATTAATTTCGGTCTGTTTCCCGAACTGCCGAAAGTCATGACCGCCAAAGGGAAACTTCGCCCGCTCAAAGGGACAGAGAAGAAGGCGGCGCTGACTTCCCGAGCCCTGGCTGCGGCGGAAGTCTGGCTGCACGGCATTTCCGCAGGGGAGGCGTAATGTCTTCGGGTAAAAATTTTTCCTCAGAAGCCAAAGCTCTTTTCGAACTGCCGTTTTCCTCCGCAGCGGCGATTCCTTTGCCTCCGCCGTCTTTGTATCTGCAACTGGTGCCGGCAAAAGACCGGGAATTGTTCCGGGCGTATATTTTTTATCTTTTTCTGCTGCTGCGGCGGGGAATGCACCGAAGAGGCCTGCATCCGAAAAGCTTTAATCTCCTGTATCGTGCCGTCAGCCGTACCTGGCCCGGACGGACGCTGCTGGGATTTTTGCAAAAGGAATTTATCACCCGCAATCTTTCCCTGTCGCTGCTGCTGGAACCGCTGGACGGTTTTGAATGGCTGTCTAAAAACCGTTATCCGCTGGAATTTTCCGCCGCGTCGCCGATTTGGCTTCAGGTGATTTCGCCGTTTTCCCGCCTTGTCGCCGTGCTTAACAATCAGACGCCGCCGTTCTATCAGCCTTTTGCCGCCTTGGCTTTTGTTTATGCTGCCGTATATGTATTGGCTGTTCCGTCTGCTGCCGCGGCACTGGAGGGGGCAAGGGTATCGGTTGATGCGGCTTGTTTGCGCCGCAGCTTGCCGTTGCAGCAAAAGGAAATGTTGCAGCTTTTTGCCGCTGCGTCGGGATTTCTTTTTCGGTTGAAAACAGGATTTTTTGTCGGTCTGTCCCGCCGCCTGATACGGCTTTTGCCCGATGTCTCCGCTTCCGCAGCCGCCGCCACTGGTTCTTCGTTCGCAACCGGTTCTTCCGTTTCCGCCGCAGCAACCGTCGGTTCTTCGTCCGCAGTCTGCTCTCCGGCCTCCGCTGCAGCCGGTTCTCAGGGCACAGCTGGTTCTTCCGCCTCCGCCTTATGCCGGAAAATAAATTTTTTTGTTTATGTTAACGCATTTTTATATGGTTTGTGGCATACTCTGATAACAAGAAACAAAACCCGCGATTTGCATCAGCTCTGAACTGCGGGAAATATGGTTATGAAATAAGGAAAAGCAATGAGTTCAATTGGTCGCATCGTCAGAAAAAATCATTCTGCCCTCTTTTGGTGCACGAGGCATTATCCCAAAGCCAAGCGCGAAGCTGTATACACGCTGTATGCGCTGGTCAAGCATTTTGACGATTTGAGTTCCAGCTCTCTGCCTGAAAAGGATAAGGCTGATATTTTGGCGGCATGGCAGCGGGAAATTGCCAACATCTATGACCGGAAAGTTCCCGAAACCGACATCGGCCGCCGCATATATAAGAACTGTATGCGTTTTAAGCTGCCGCGCGCGTGTATGGAAACGATGCTGTCGGGCTTTGCCATGGACTGTCCGAAACCGCTGTTCCGCCCGTCGCTGCATGAGTTTGAGGAATACTGCCGCGGCGTGTCGGAAACGCCGAGTTACCTGATTTTGAAAGTAATCGCCGAATTTGACGAGGAAACGACTGCCGAACTGGGGCGGCTCATCGGGCGCGCGGTAGAGATAACCAATATTCTCAAAAATATAAAAGAAGACATTCTGGGCGGCCACGTCTATATTCCCGAAGAGTTTTTGGCCGCGGCGGAAATAGAGCAGGGGCTGGCAGCCAAAGACATCCTGACCCATAAAAATCTTTATGTCGCCCGCCGGAAATTTGCCGAAACCGCCCGCAGTTCCTTTGCGGAGGCTTATCGGTTGCTGGAAGAAAACCACAACCGCAATTCCAAGCCGGTCGTTTATATGCTGAATTTGTATCATGCTTATTTTGAGCTGATGGACAAGCGCGGATGGGAAATTATTTCTCCAAAGCCGGAATTAAAATTCAAAGACCGCTGCCGTCTGGTTATGAAAGCGCTGTTAAACCGCGGCGGGTGTTAACGAACGGAATTGTCAGCAGCTCTTCCCATACTGTGGCCTGCTGGTTTGCTCCGCTCCGCTACACATATCTATTCCGGCAAATCCGGAATTGCCCGATTGCCATTTATCCGTTGATAAATCGTTAAAACCTTTTGCCAGCCTGTTAAAAGAAGCTACACTGCACTCATAATGAAATCGGTGTCAGAGGACTTTAGTATGAAAAAAAATCTTTGTTTAGCGGTGTGGGGAGCCGCTCTATGCGCAACTTTTCCCGCTGCTGCGGAGACTGCTTTGCCGGCAGCGGCCGAAGTTTCGGAGAACGCGTCATCTCCGGCTGAAACCGTTGCAGATGCAGCATCGCTGACCGCCAACATCAAACGCATCGCGGTTGAATATCTTGAGCATAGCGTTACCAACAAGGATGATCCGAATTACCCCGATTCGTATAATGCCGATGAGCAGCATAACATCAGCGGCCTTTTTGACGGCAATCTGACCTATGACCGCAGCACGATGGTTTGGGTTAACGGCTTGTATGCGATATACGGCAAATCCAAGACGACCGAGAACGGCGTAACGACCGAAAATGAGAACGATGACGAAATTTTGCTCTATACCGATTATACGCACAAAATCTGGCATTTGGAACAGGGGATAGTCGGCCCGTTTGCCTATCTCGGGTATGAAACGGAATTTACGGATTTTAATCTGGACGGGACGGATTACCGCACTAAAATTCTCCGTGCCAAAACCGGTTTGAAACTTTACGACAGCGAGAATTTCAAACAGCTTTATATTGCCTTGGTGGAAGAAGACGATATGACTTATAAAAATGATAATATGAAAACCGGTGCCGAAATCGGGTATGAATTCCATTATCCGCTGAATCCGAACACCACGTTCGTTTCCGAGGGGTATTACCGTCATTTTTTCAGCTACAGCCAAAAAGAAGCGACGGATTTCAAATACAAACTGTCGACAAACAACCGTATAGAAACCAAGCTTGTCGGGGATTTGTACCTCGCGCCGTTTTACAATTATGAGCTTGCCGAAACCCGTGGCGCGTCGCGTTCCCGGGCACAGAGCACATTCGGACTGTCGCTGAGTTATAATAAGAGTTTTGACCTGTTTTAAGGTCGTGGAGGAGAATTGCAGAGTAATGACAGATAAGGAGGCATTATGAATTTCAAATATTATATTCCGACCAAAATCCTTTTCGGCCGCGGACAGCTGGCTAATCTGCATAAGGAAAAGCTCCCCGGCACGCGGGCGCTGATTGTAACCACAGGCGGCCGTTCCGTCGTCGATAACGGCTATCTGGCCCGGACAGAGGAAGAGCTGAAGGCCGCAGGATGTACTTTCGTGCTGTTCAACAAAATAACCGCCAATCCCGACCGTAGCGAAGTTATGGACGGTGCGGCGCTGGCAAAAGCCGAAAACTGCGACTTTATTGTCGGTTTGGGCGGCGGTTCGCCGATTGACGCAGCCAAGGCGATTGCTGTTATGGCGACAAATCCAGGCGATTACTGGGATTATATGGTTCGCGGCACCGGCGGTGGACGCCCGGTGTCTGTAACGCCTCTGCCCGTTGTTGCCATAACGACAACCGCCGGAACCGGAACGGAAGCTGACCCGTGGACGGTTATCAGCAATGCTGCGACCGGCGAAAAATTTGGTTTCGGCATTGACGGCACATTTCCCGTTTTGGCGGTGGTTGACCCCGAGCTGATGTTGACCGTTCCGCGAGACTATACTGTTTTTCAGGGGTTTGACGCGCTGTTTCACAGTCTTGAAGGCTATCTTGCCAATATAGCCACGCCCATAAGCGACATTTTTGCTCTCAAGGCCGTAAGCCTGATTGCCGAAAATCTGCCGGCAGCCGTTTTTGACGGCGGAGATATTGCCGCACGGGAAAATATGGCGCTGGCGAATACACTGTCTGGTATGGTCGAAAGCACGTCCGGCTGTATCTCGGAACATGCGCTGGAACATATCTTAAGCGGCGTTTATAAAAAACTGCCGCATGGTGCCGGCTTGATTATGCTGAGTGTTGCTTACTTTTCTAAAATTGCCGAAAAACACACTTCTGACGACCGTCTTGTCGAATTGGCCAAAGCTCTCGGCAATAAAAACGCCAAAACGCCGGAAGACTTCATTGCTGCTTTGCAGAAATTGCAGCAAGCCTGCGGTGCGGACAAGCTGAAGATGAGCGACTACGGAATTGAAAAAGAACGCCTGCGTGAATTTGCCGCCGCCGCGAAAACTCAGAATGCCTTGTCTTTCCGGCTTGACCCGTGTGACTTGAGCATTGCCGACTGTGCCGAGATTTACGAACGGTCGTACCGATAATACGGCACCGTGCCGGCAGCTTCCGGTCGGTACGGAGGTATCGGTCAGTCTGGGAACTTTCGGCCGGTACAGAAATACCCGTCTGTATGGAAACTCCCGGCCGGTACGGGAATGCCGGTCAGTATGGGAACTTCCGGCCGGTACGAAAGTCCCCGTCAGTGCAGAAACACCCGGCTGCCGCAAAATTTTAACGTTTAAAACAAAAACAGACCAGAAAGGAGAACCGCCGATGCGTTATCTTGAAATTGAAGCCAAAATCGCCGGTATGGCAAAAAATTTAGACCGCCGCTATATCCGGGCGTTCTGGATAGCCTTTGCGCTTGTCAATCTCGCCTTTTTGTTTTATACGGTCAATTTTATGTTTGGCGACCACGATTGGAATTATGTCCGCGGTGCTTCGGCGTGGAACGAGGGGGCTTTTGAGGGGCGTCCGCTGCATTTTGTTCTGCAGGCGGTTTTGTTTGACGGGCAGGTGCTGCCGTTTTTAAACAGCCTTTTTTCCTTTGCTGCGCTGGTGCTGGGGTACATTTTGCTTGCCAGATACTGGCAGGTGCCGCTGACGACGTTCAATTACGCGCTGTTTGCAGTGTTTGCGGCAGTCTTGCCGTATACGCTGGTCTGGCTTTACTATGCCAAAGATATGCTGATAAACCTCAGCCTGCCGCTGGTCTGCGTTGCTTCGCTGCTGGCGGCGTCGGCGGCCGTCTCTTCAAAAAGGCCATGGCTGCACGTTCCTGCCATGGCACTGATGCTTTTTGCCTTTGCCTCTTATGCCGCGGTAATCAATTTTTATGCCGTCTGCCTGCTCGGTTCCGCCTTTTTCGCTTATGCCGCCGGCAAACCGTTTTGGATGACCGTGCGCGAAAAAACGCTTCCGGCGCTGGATATCCTGGCGGCATTAGTTTTGTATAAGGGAATGCTGGCGTTTTCCGTTTTGACTTCGTCATACAATACGCGTATCATCAGCTGGGATTACCTGCCGCAAAAGCTGCTGGAAACCTGTTCGGCAATGTTTATGCAGTTTGTAACGCCGCTGCCTTTTATGGAGTATAAGTATAAACTTTTGCTGTTGGCGTTCTGCCTGTTGGGGCTGGCGGCAGCAGTATGCCGCGGCGGCATAAGGAAAATTCCGGGATTGCTGTTGCTGGCGCTGGGATTGCTGTTTGCGTCCAAGCTGGCATTTTTTGTCGCCGACGAACGCGGGCAGATTCTGGCAGAGCTCGAAAATTTTGCCTTTGTCCCGCGGTTGGATTTTTATGGTCTGGCCGGCATTTATGCATTTGCTCTTGCCTGCCTGCTGCGTTTTTCATCGGGAAAATTCCGCAAAGCGGCGGTTGCATTTGCCGTTATTATTGCATTTATGTCCGGCGTTCGTGATATGTATGCGCAAAAAGTCTGGAAACTGGGATTTGACGCGGAGATGAAAGCCCATGAGCGCATCGCTGCCCGGCTGGAGCGTTTTCCCGGTTTTGATGCCCGCCGCAAATACCGCCTGTTGCAGATAGGGAGTTTTTCTTTGCGCCGAAACTATTACCGCCGTACCGCCGGCGAGGAAATCAGTCTTGATTTGCTGGAAACGTCCTTTACGCCCGAATTTATGTCGCGTATCGTTTATAATTTCTACTATCCTGAAGATGTCTTTTACGACAACGCCGTTCCGGGAGAACTTTCCAAAGCCGGTCAGGATTTCGTCCGCAATCGGGCCAAACCGTGGCCGTCAGCTGACGCTGTTTATATTGACGGCGATATTGTTGTTATTGTTCTGACTGAAGAAGGATTGGAAAAAGCCCGTTCCTTGTTGTATTTCTAGGTTATACATCTAAAGGACGGGCCGTATTCAGCCGATATGAGGTTTTTACTTCAACAGAGCCTTGACGTCGTCATAGCTCGGATAGGTGCCGCCTTCGCAGCCGAGCAGGGCGTAGGTCGGCGTTGATGTAAAAATTTTCTGTGCCAAAAGCTGCAAATCGTCTGCCGTAATCGCTTCGATTCTCTCGACAATCTCCGCCGTCGGGATGACGCGTTTGAACAACAGCATCTGTCTTGCCATAATTTCCGCCGTTGTAGAAGAGCTTTCCAGCGACATCAGCAGGCTGGCCTTAATCTGTGTTTTGGCACGCTTTAACTCCGTCTCGCTGACTTTGTCGTTCATCATTTTTTTTATTTCATCGGCAACGACCGGCAGCAGTTCTTCCAGCTCTTTTGGGGTTGTACCGGCATATATGCCGAAAACGCCGGCATGCTTCAACGCCTGGTTAAAGCTGTTAATGGTATAAACCAGCCCGCGTTTTTCGCGGATTTCCTGAAACAGGCGCGACGACATGCCGCCGCCGAAAATCGTCGACAGCACTGAATAGTTGTAGTAGTCTTCGTCCATATAGGACGCGCCTTTAAAACCCAAGACCAGATGCGTCTGCTCAATGTCTTTGCATTCCACGCGCCCGCCGCCGACATAATATTGCGGGTCTTCGGCAAAATCCGCATGCGCGGGCAGGGTATTCATCCGTTCTTCAACCATCTTGACGAATTTGTCGTGGTCTACGCGCCCGACTGCGGCTGCTACCATATTGTCTGCGGTATAGTGCGTACGCATGTAATTGAGCATGCGTTCTTTGTTAAAACCGCGCACATGTTCAGGCGTTCCCAGAATAGTGCGTCCCGATGCCTGATTCGGAAATGCCGCTTCCTGAAAGTAATCGAATACCAAATCGTCCGGTGCGTCTGCGGATTGTTTGATTTCCTGTACCACGACTTCTTTTTCTTTGCTCATCTCCGCCGCGTCAAACGTCGGGTCGGTGATAAAGTCGCAGATAACGTCGGTTGCAAGTTCCAAGTCGTCCTTGAGCATTTTGGCATAAAAACAGGTGAAATGCCGTGATGTATAAGCATTTGTGGCACCGCCGACGTTTTCGATGTCTTCGGATATCTGCAGCGAATTTCTTTTCTTTGTGCCCTTGAACACCATATGTTCGATAAAGTGCGAAATGCCGTTGTCAGCCTCGGATTCGGCAGCTGCTCCTGTGTTGACCCAGACCCCGAGCGAAACCGTTTCAATCTGCGGCCGTTCGGCGGTAATGATTCTCAGTCCGTTTTTTAATGTCGATTGTTTAATTTCCATGTTACCCAGATTTTGCTAAAGGTTGTTGTTAAGTTCGGCTATTTAAAATAGTATATGTCAGACTAAAAATAAATCAATATAATTTATCGTATGCATACATATTTATAACCCCTTAAAATTTTTTTAATTTTGTATATTTATATACCAAGAAAGATAAAAAAATTTTTCAAGGGAGAAAACAGATGAAAAAGATGCCTCGTTTTGCCGTTGTCTTATCAGGCTGCGGCCGTGCCGACGGTTCGGAAATTCATGAAGCCGTAACCGCTCTGCTGGCGATTGACTGCGCCGGCTGCGCTTACCGGTGTTTCGCTCCGGATATCGAACAGGCGGCAGTTATAAATAATCTGACGTCAGAAAAAATGGAAGAACGCCGCAATGTCCTTGTCGAGTCTGCCCGTATCGCACGCGGTGATATAAAGCCTCTGAATGAACTGAACGTCGGGGATTTCGACTGCATCGTATTTCCCGGCGGCCTTGGCGCCGTTACCAACTGGTGCGATTTTGCCGACAAGGGGATTAACTGCACCGTGGAAAGCTCCGTCAGCAGAGTCCTGGAAGACGCGTATAAAAACAAACTGGTCATCGGTGCAATGTGCATTGCTCCCGTAACGGTATCCAAAGTTCTCGGTAAATATGGCATAACCGTAACCATAGGCAATGACAAAACCGTTGCCAAAACCATAGAACTGACCGGAGCCAGACATCAGGATACGCCGGTAACCGAAGCCTGTATTGATGCAAAGCACCGCGTCGTAACGACGCCCGCTTATATGCTGGCTAAATCTGTCAGGGAAGTTTGCGAAGGGGCTGACGCGATGGTTAAGGCGATGGTCGCACTGGCGGAATAGCCATTGCTGCAACAGGTACCCCGCCACACGCCACGCAGCAATCCAGCCATCTTTTTCTGCGGCAATGCCGTCCGCCTCACGCCGCCGTGCAATCTCGCCGTCTTTTCCCGCGGCAGTTTCGCCCGGCACTCTGTCCGTTACGGTCCCGCAGCTATGTCCATTACAGCCCGGAACTCTGTCCGTTACGATCCCGCAGCTATGTCCATTACAGCCCCGCCGCCTTTTCCCGCGGCAGAAAAGCTTGACAATTTCCGCTGCCAGTCGTATACCGTAAACGATAAATAATAACTTAAATATAGATATGTATGGAAAAGTATGATTTAATGTCGGGTAAGGCTCAGAGCTTTATCAACCCTGCGGAAATCAACCGCACACTGGCTTATGCGAAAAAATACGGCAACGATGCCTCTATGGTTCGCTTTATTCTGGACAAGGCACGCGAAAAAAAAGGGCTGACCCATACCGAAGCCGCAGTTTTGCTTTTGAACGAAGATCCGAAAGTCGCCGCGGAAATCGGTACGCTTGCTGAAGAAGTCAAAGAAGCTTACTACGGCAACCGGATTGTCCTGTTTGCGCCGCTGTACCTGAGCAACTACTGCGTCAACGGCTGTACCTATTGCCCTTATCACTCCCAAAATAAACACATCTTCCGCAAGAAGATGACGCAGGAAGAGATAAAGGCGGAAGTTATCGCTTTGCAGGATATGGGGCATAAGCGCCTGGCTCTGGAAGCGGGAGAACATCCCGTACTGAATCCTCTGGAGTACATTCTTGAAAGTATAGATACGATTTACGGCATAAAACACAAAGCCGGCGCCATTCGCCGCGTTAATGTAAACATCGCGGCAACGACGGTAGAAAATTACCGCCGCCTGCACGACGCCAAAATCGGAACCTATATCCTGTTTCAGGAAACGTATAACCGGGAAGATTACGAAAAGTTGCATCCCCGCGGGCCGAAGGCAAATTATGCCTGGCATACCGAAGCGATGGATCGTGCCATGCAGGCCGGGATTGAAGATGTCGGCTTGGGCGTTTTGTTCGGGTTGCATAACTATGCGTCCGAATTCGTCGGTCTGTTGATGCATGCCGAGCATCTGGAAGCCGTTTACGGTGCCGGGCCGCATACAATCAGCGTTCCGCGCCTGTGTCCGGCAGATGACATCAATACCGGAGATTTTGCCAATGCGCTGCCTGACGATATTTTTCTTAAAATCATCGCTTTGCTGCGCCTGTCGGTGCCGTATACGGGAATGATTATCTCGACCCGCGAAGGAGAGCGTATCCGCCGGGAAGCACTAAGGCTTGGTATTTCGCAAATCAGCGGCGGTTCCAAAACCAGCGTCGGCGGTTATGCCGCGCCTGCGGAGCCGGAACCGGACAGCGCCCAGTTTGAAACTGCTGACCGCCGCAGCTTGGACGAAGTCGTGCGCTGGCTGATGCAGTTGGGGTATGTGCCGAGTTTTTGCACGTCCTGTTATGGCAACGGCCGGGTAGGGGAAGATTTTATGGCGCTGTGCAAAAAGCAGCTGATTCATAATTTCTGTACGCCGAATGCCCTGCTGACGTTAAAGGAGTATCTCGACAACTATGCGTCGCCGGAAACGCGCCGTATCGGTATCTCCCTGCTGGCGGAAGAAATGAACCGCCTGCCGGAAGCCAAAAGGCTGTTTTTGCAAAAACGCATGGAATTCTTGAAAGAGGGAAAGGTTGTCTTTTTCTAAAAGCTTTTTTTCCTGCCGGATTAAGTCGGCTTTTGTTTGAAAACCCCGCCATATCGTAAAAGGTATGGCGGGATTTTTGTTGTCCGTTCCGTTTTTTCAGTTCTCTCTGCCGTCAAAATCGCCTTTCGCCGTTTCCGAAAATAAAAAATACTTGACAAATAAGTAAAAACTTGCTAAATATGACGAAATTTAATAATTTTATGTCAAACTATTAATATATTATAGAGTATGAAAACAAAAATTTTTCTTCAAGAAATCCTGATTAAAGTATTCGGGAACACTTGGTTGTTTGCGTGGTGGATTAAAAAACATCGTTTGGACGACCATATTGTAGATTTTTTAATTCGTGAAAAATTTAATCTTCTGGAAAAGTATGCGCGTCGGCATCAGCTTTCCTCCTGCCAGATAACGGATATTTTATCCGATTTGGCGGACGTTGATGACGAATATACGCAGGCTTTTATCCGCGAATTGTTAAAAAACAACACGCTGAACAGAGAGCAGGAACAGCTTTTGGTTTCCAAAAACGACGTATTGTTTTTGGAAAGTTATCTGACACCGAACGGATATTTTGATGCGTCGAGACGTTTTCATGAAGTCGCCGAACATAATTATATCCTGGGTATGGCAGAGGCAAAGAATATGACGGGAATAGAGGTGTTTAAGGCTTATGTCGACAATACCTGCCGCGATATGATGACCGATGAGCTGTTGGCCGAATTGATTCTTCTGCCGGAAAGCTTTGCTGTGCGGTACGTTTTGCAAAAGGCGCGCCTGAGCAAAGAACAGGAAGATTTTTTGGTAGACAAGGCGCCGGAGAAATTGATTAAAATTTATATCGGCGAAAAGGAATTGGCCTCCGATGCGGCGCAGTTGCAGCTGGTTGAAAAACATTTTGAACTGGCCCGCCTGTATTTTGAAAAATACGGGTTGCGTTCCAAAGCCCAGCAGACATATCATCTGTTGCGCAAACAGGCTTTGGAAAAGACGCCGTCGGAAGAAGATTGTCCGTAATGTTTGTTGGATTTAGTCCCCTGTGCCGCGTTTTGCGGGGCAGGGGATTTTTTTGAACGCAGGCGCTGCCGTCCGTTTAGGTGTACCGTTGGTTACTTCGGCGCCGCTGCAGGCTGTTCTGATATCGCTGCTGGTGTTTTAGTACCGCTGCCGGTTTTAGTATTGCCGCGGGTTGCTCTGTTGCTGCCGTGGTACGCACAGGCCAGCCGCAAAACGGGCGGATTTTCAAAAAAGATGTTTTTAATTGCGAAAATAAATAACCGGATATAAACTGTTTAAAAACGGAGGATTTATGGAAAAATTTAAATTAAGTGAGAGTATTTTGGCAGACCGCCTGATACTGCTGAAACGCAGCCACGAGCACGATGAGGAAATGTGGCGGGCGATAGAAGAAAGCCGGGCTTTCATCCGCGAATATTTGTTTTGGGTTGACGGCACGCAGTCGCTGTCCGATGTCGAAAAGGCAACGGATATGTTTTTCAAAGCTTGGGATGAAGACGGTGAATGGTGTTACAGCCTGTACAGTGTGCCTGAAAATGATTTTCTCGGTTGTATCGGTGTGCACAACATCAGTTTTCTGAACCGGTCCGCGGAATTGGGTTATTGGCTGCGCTTGTCGGAAACCGGCAAGGGGTATATGACCGAAGCAGTCAAAGCCGTGGAAGCGGAATTGTTTGCCGCCGGGATTCACCGGGTTGTTATTTGCTGCGACGTAAATAATTATAACTCGGCAAATGTGGCGCTTCGTGCCGGATATGAATTGGAAAGCATTCAAAAAGAAGCTGTCTACCATTATACCGGCCTACATGACCATGCAACGTATGTTAAGTTCAGCCCTTACCCGATACGCGGGTTTGAACGCAAAGCCTGATGCGAAAAGCCTGATGCGAAAAGCTTGATGTGGGAAAATCTGTTGCGGGAAAGCCGGACGCGAAAAAAATGAATCATTCGGTACCGGATTTTGCCGCCGCGTTAAACAAAAAAAAACAGTTCTCATGCGGAGAACTGTTTTTTTGTTTAGGGATTATAGGGCTTCAATTGTATCGCGTCAGCTGCATACCGCCGACGGCTTCTGTTGAAAACCTTTCCGTAAATTCTTTAAGCGATACGGAAATTTCTATTTTCATATCGTCGAATGCCGTAAAGACAAAAGCACTCTTAAGCAGTGAAAAATGGCATCTGGCCCAGACGAAAGTCTGTTCTTTGCAGAGGCGCAAAGTCTGAATTTTATCCCGTCCGCCGGTCAGAATAACATACAGGCCATCTTCGGGCACGCAGATGACGGGAACCGGCTGTCCGGTTTTGCCGTCTTTTTTCCTGCCATTTTCTTCCTTAGGCATAAGGAAAGCGCAGACGAGATAAATAGCCTCTGTTCGTAGCAGCTTTGCAAAATGATAGCAGTTGATAAACGGCCGCGGCGGTGCCGGGTAAAGGGGGCACTCGCCGCCGCATTTGATGTGTGCCATATTTTTATGTGCTAAAATGAAACAATCGCCGTCCCGTAGTGTCTGACCAAAGTGCTTTTGTTTACTTTGGCTTCGATCCGCGGAGCGGAAAAAACAAAATCACCATTGTCGTATTTGACTACCGCGGCAAAAAAGTTGTGCCGTCCGGCTCTTGCCGCCGAATGGCTCATGGAAACTTTGATGCCGTGCACCAAATCGATATACTCGCCTGAATTGGCAATCAGAACAACCGGCAGCAGGTCAAAGCCGTCTTCGCCGTCGGGTATTTCCGCAACCGCAAAAGACAGGGTGTTTTTGTCTACGCCGTAAATATCTGCCAGACAACGCAGAACGATAAACGGGGATACCGGTTTCGGCAAGGCGTTGGTCTTTGCCGCATTTGCTGTTTTAGCAGAGGATTTTTTTCTGCGAGCTGCAACAGGCATGCTGTTCAAACCCTTGTTTTTCTTTCTGTTCATATACAAAAAAATTTTTAAAAAGTAAGACATAAAAGTATTTAATTGCAATCCTTGTAGCATAAAAAAATATTTTTTGCAATAGAAAAATATTGGTTTTGTCTAAAATGTATGGCATTCCCCAATTACGTTTATCTCAAACAACCATTAAGGCGTATATCAGATTACCCGTCCTCAAATCCACACCATAAAAACAGTTCCGGTGCAAAGCCGTTTGTTTCTAAATCCGTGCCATATTCAATATTCGCGCAAATCCGCGCCATATTCGATATTTGCGCTACATCTGCGTTATCTTCGCGTCATAAAAAAACAGCCCCGCAAAGAGGCTGTTTTTTGCTTGCTTCATACCTGTAACCGGAGAGATGATTTATCCGGCATCAGATCATCTTAGTACGACCGCGCGTAAATTACGTCCAGCGTTGCTTTTTGGCCGGAAAGCAGGCATTCGCCTTCGCTGCCGCTCTGGTCAAACGGAATGCAGCGGATGGTCAGGCGCATTTCTTTAAGCTTGTCCAGCGTTGCCTCGTCTCCGCTCCATTTGCCGCGTACGAACGCGACTTTCGGCGCTTTGCCGCCGTTTTCCAGATAAACGTTGGCGTTGGCAAAATAGGCTTCAAATTCCGCTGCGGTCTTAATATCCGTAACCACGTTTTGCGTCAGGCGTTCGTTGGCGCGTGCCAGCATTTCGTCCTGAATTGTCTGCAGCTTTTCGCTGATTGTCGCAATGAAAACGTCCACGTCTTCAAAGTTCTTCCAGCCGTCCCGGTTGATTTTAATGCGGTTGCGGAACATAACGGCGTTCTTTTCCAAATCCTTGGCACCGACTTCCACAATCAGCGGCGCGCCTTTGCGCGTCCATTCCCACATCTTGTCGACCGCTTCTTTCGGGCGGTTGTCCAGCCGGACGCGAACTTTTTCGCCGGCAAACGTCTGGGCCTTGAGTGCATCGCGCAGCTTTTCCGCATAGGCATTGATGGCTTCGGCTTTGCTCTTGTCCTTGACAATCGGCACGATAATCACCTGCTGCGGTGCGAGTTTCGGCGGAACGCACATTCCCTCGTCGTCGGCGTGCGTCATAATCAATCCGCCGATAAGCCGGGTAGAAACGCCCCACGACGTCGTATAGGCATATTCCTGCGCATTGTCGGAGTTAATGAACTTGATATCCGCCGACTTGGCAAAGTTCTGCCCGAGGAAGTGCGACGTGCCCGCCTGCAGCGACCGTCCGTCCTGCATCATTGCTTCAATGCAGTAGGTTGTAACCGCGCCCGGGAATTTGTCGTATTCCGGCTTTTTGCCTTTAATCACCGGCATAGCCATATCGTTGACGCACAAATCTTCATAAACGCCGAGCATCGTTTCGGCTTCTTTTTCCGCTTCCTCAAACGTTGCATGGGCGGTATGCCCTTCCTGCCACAGAAATTCGCGGGTGCGCAAAAACAGGCGCGGGCGCATTTCCCAGCGCACAACGTTCGCCCACTGGTTAATCATGACCGGCAAATCACGGTATGAATGCACCCACTTGGAAAACGAGTCGGCAATAATGGTTTCTGAAGTCGGACGCACAATCAGCGGTTCCTCAAGCGGGCTTGCCGGCACGAGTTTGCCGTCTTCCATACTGAGGCGCGAGTGCGTAACAATAGCCATTTCTTTGGCAAAACCTTCAACGTGTTCTGCCTCTTTTTGGAAATAGCTTAACGGGATGAAAAGCGGGAAATAGCAATTCTCGTGATTTGTTTCCTTAATCTTTTCGTCCAACAGGCGCTGGATACGTTCCCAAATTCCGTATCCCCAGGGTTTGATAACCATACACCCCGGCGAGGACGAAACTTCGGCCATATCGGCAGCGGCTATCACGTTCTGGTACCAGTCCGGATAGCTGTTCTCTCTTATGTTCTTCAGAGCCATAACCAAATATCCTTTTATGTAATTGTTTTTAAACCGCCCAAAGTAAACACCAAAAAATGCCTGCTGTCAAGAATATAAGTGTATAAAATATCGTTCCGGTTTAAGCCATGGCACCGGTTTTGCCGGCGGCATTGGGAAATTTCAGCGGCGTTTGGGAGAAATTTATGCGTTGTCCTTCCTCTTTAACTTTTTTTAACTCTTTATTATATAAACTGATACCGTTTGATAAAGATTGAAAAGGAAACCCAAATGAAGCGTATATTTACTGTTTTGGCCTTGGCTGCGACCATGGCGCTCGGCGCCTGCAAAGAAGAAACCGCCGCCAACCGGATTTATGTCTTTTCGCAGCCCGGCTGCCCGCATTGCGAACACGCTGAGGAATATATCAGCCGCTATTACCGGAATTATGACATTGAACGGCTGAATATCCGCGAGGGCAATAATATGGGATATTTGCTGCGTTATGCCAAAAAGTTCAAGGTGTCCGAACAGTCGCTCGGCACGCCGTTTATCGTTATGGGTGATAAATATATAATGGGCTGGGGCAATCAGCAGGTAAAAGACTTTAACCGCTATGCCAAGAACTTTAAACCGAAATCGTCGCCGCTGCGTTCTGTTGCCGCGCCGCAAAATGCGCAGCCTCATAAGGAACAGCCGCAAAATAAGCAGCCGGCTGACGCAAATACTCCGGCGGCACGCCCGTAGGTTATGGCCTTCTGCCGGTTCGGACGGTTCCTCCCCCGCAGGCTTCGGCTTGCGGGGATTTTTTTATACTTTCGGCTGCTGATATTAAACGAACGTTTTATTTCTACATCTCAGGTTGTATGTGGGCAATCAAAAGCTTTTGTTTTTGCACAATAATATTTTTGTGCAGGCTGTTGAATTTTATGGTTCGTATTTTTTCAACAGTTTTTAGGATATCTGATGAATAGCCAAACTATAAACAAAGAAACGCCGGCGCCGAAAGTTTCGGTTCTGGTGCCGGTTTACCGCCCGCGGGAAGAATATCTGCGCGCTTGTATCGACAGTATTTTTTCGCAGACTTTTCGCGATTTTGAACTGCTGCTGCTGGACGACTGTCCCGAGGACAGAACCGCCGAAGCCGTCATAAAAAGCTATGCCGACGGCCGGATAAGATATTCCCGCAATCCGGCCAATCTCGGCATATCGGCCAGCCGCAACCTCCTGATTGATATGGCGCGCGGGGAATATCTTGCGGTTATGGACCATGACGACATTTCGCTCCCCGAAAGGCTTGAAAAGGAGACCGCATATCTGGACGCCCACCCTGAAGTCGGCGTTGTCAGCGGCCGGGTTTTGAAAATCCCTCAAAATAAAGCATCGCATAATCCCGAAACCAGCCATGCGATTAAATTGTCGCTGATGACGGTCTGCGCCCTGACACACCCTGCGGCAATGATAAGAAAAAGCGTTTTACAGCAGCATCATATCCGGTATGAAGAAGAATTCAGCCCGGCGGAAGACTATGCGCTGTGGTGCCGGCTGCTGCCGCATACGGAGTTTTATAACCTGCCCGATATCCTGTTGCATTACCGTTGGCACGAGAGCAATACCTCTATTGTGCAAAATCAGAAGATGCACGATGCGTCGTACGCTGTCCGCGCTATGGTGCAGGCAGAAAACCCGGCATTGTACCGTGAATTTGAAAAACGGGCTCGCTATACCGGAACCTGGCGGCTGTTTGGTTTTATCCCTCTGCTGCGCATTGTCCGCGATGCCCGTCGCACAAAAATTCTCCTCTTTGCCTGCCTGCCGCTGGTCAGTTACCGCTCAGCCGTCAAGCTGAAAGGGGAATGACGATGATTCCCAAAATTATCCATTATTGCTGGTTCGGCGGCTCCCCGAAAAACGAAAAGATACGTTTTTGCATGGAAAGCTGGAAAAAAGTTCTCCCCGATTATGAAATTCGCGAATGGTCGGAAAAAGATTTATTCCGTTTTTCCGATAACCGGTATGTCCGGCAGGCTTATGAGGCGAAAAAATGGGCTTTTGTATCGGATGTCTTCCGTCTTTTTGCTTTGTATAAAGAAGGGGGAATTTATTTGGATACCGATGTCGAAGTCAGAAAAACGTTTTCCCCGCTGTTGGAGGGGGATTTCTTTATCGGTTCGGAAAAGCACGGGCGTTTTGAGAGTATCGGTACGGCGGTGATAGGCGCTGCGGCAGGCAATGGGATTATAAAAGATATGCTGTCTGTTTATGAAAATCTTGATTTTATACCCAAAAACAGAATTCCGGATTTGACGCCGAATACGGTTCGGTTGGTGCCTGTGTTCCAAAAATATGGTATAGTGAACGTCTACAGCAATGAACGGATAATTGAGATTGATAACAAGTCCCGTATTTATCCCGATTGGTATTTTTGCGTGGATACGCCGGATAGTTTTTGCGTTCATCATTTTCAGGCTTCTTGGATTAATGACTTTGACTGTAAGCTGAATGTGCATATACCTTTGGGACGTGGCAAATGGCTTGGATTATACCGCTATAAAAGGATAAAGCCAGAGGCGAAGCTTGCATATCCGGAAACAATGAAGAAAAAAATTTGGGAGTGGGACTATGCCAAACGCAAAAAAATCCTGCTGACGTATGAAGAAAAGGGAAAGGGGGAGTAAATGCAGCTTTCAATTGTTACCGTGTGCTATAATGAAAAGGATATAGGGCGCACCTGCGAAAGCATTGTCAGCCAGTCTTGTCAGGATTTTGAATGGATTGTGGTTGACGGCGGGTCGACGGACGGTTCTTTGGAGGTGATAAAACACTACAAAGAACGTATTGATATTCTGATATCGGAACCGGACAACGGCATATATGATGCGATGAACAAAGGGATACGCCTGGCAAAAGGGAAATGGATAAATTTTATGAACGGCGGCGATACGTTTGCCGATAACTGTATTGTCGGAGATTTTTTGCGTTTTGCCGGAGATAACCCGGCCGCAGACGTCATCTATGGCGATTTCAACCGGATGCTTCCAGACGGGGGTGTCAGAAAATCAGAATTTCCCGATGTCGTAGATAAGGTATTTTTTTACAATAAATCGGTCAATCATCAGGCATCTTTTATCCGGAGCCGTCTGTTTCGGCGTTTTGGCATGTATGATGAAACTTTCAGGATTGCCGCCGACATGGATAAGTGGCTTATGTTTGTAAACAATGGCTGCCTGTTCCGGCATTGGGAACGGTATGTTGCAAATTTTTATCTCGACGGAATAAGTTCGACGCACAAACAGCTTTTGGCGGAAGAATTGGGGCGTATTCACGAAAAGCGTTATGGGCGAAGGGAAGAAAAAGCCGTCTTGCAAAAGATTTCAAGCCGCCGGGATTTTCTTTTATTTGATATTTTTCCATTGCTTGAGATTGATGATAAAAATGCCGGACAGACAACAGTCTGTAAATTATTCGGGGTTTTGCCCGTATACAGAAAAGTCAGCAAGCATGGAAAAGTGCGTCATTATCTTTTCGGCTTTATTCCGTTTTTGAAAATCAGGCAGAAATAAAAACTGCCTCGGAATATATAAAATAAAAGCCGGCCGGTTTATGACGCAGCTGGCTTTTATTTATAAATGCTTTTCCCTGTACCGGCTGCGCCGGTTAGGAAAACCGCTTCTCAGCGCCTTATTTGTTGAAGTAGCGCTTCAGCAGGCCGTCAAAGCCTCTGCCGTGGCGGGCTTCGTCTTTGGCCATTTCGTGAATGCTGTCGTGAACGGCATCGTAGCCGAGTTCCTTGGCCAGCGTGGCAATCTGCTTCTTGCCGTCGCAGGCGCCGAATTCTGCTGCCGCGCGCATTTCAACGTTCTTTTCCGTAGAGTCGGTAACGACTTCGCCCAGCATCTCGGCGATGCGTGCGGCATGGTCTGCTTCCTCAAAAGCATAACGCTTGAAGGCTTCGGCAATTTCCGGATAGCCTTCGCGGTCGGCCTGGCGGCTCATCGCCAGATACATGCCGACTTCGCTGCATTCGCCGGTGAAGTGTTCGCGCAGGCCGGCAACAATGCGTTCGTCCAGGCCTTTGGCAACGCCGATTCTGTGTTCGTCGGCATAAGCCTTGTTTTCTTCGTCCATAACCTTAAACGTTTTGGCGCCGCAGACCGGACATACTTCCGGCATGGTGTCGCTTTCGATAACCTGTCCGCAGACTGTGCAAATGTATTTCATTACTTTTTCGTCCTTTTCAAATTGTTTCAAACAAATTATATTTAGGGAGAGAATTTGCCGATGTCAAATGCTAAAAGCTGTGTAAATAAAAAGTTTTTGTCTTGTGCCGCCCGGCAAAGCGCATAAACTGACAGGCAGAATGCAATATAAGGGAGAAAACGATGAGTGACAAGACTATGAAGATAATCCTTTCCGTCCTGACCGTCATCCTGCTGGCGCTGATTGTCGGCCTGGTGGCGATGAAAGGCAGCTCGGTAAAGGCCGATTTGAACAAGCTGGCGCTGCGTATCGGCGAACTGCGGCAGTATCGCACGATGGGGCGTGCCGACGTCAATGCGGCGATGGAAAAGGCATTTGCCCGCGTCGGTTATAACGTTGTGTCGGCTACCGAAGACAACCTGTATCCGGATACGGCAGCCGATGCCGGCGTAAACCTGTATATCCGCGGCTACGGTCCGTTTAATGAGGTAAAGACCAACAAAAAGGCGGTTAATATCGTCTATATCCGCGACTACGATTCTCTGTTTGAGAATGAAATCAAGGTTTATGACGGCGTGGCTACGTCTTCGCGCGATTTCTATAACTATCTGCTCGGCAGCGGATATGCTGCGGCGTATATTCCGGAACTGACGGATCCGTCCGTATTCTATCCGGCGCCGAAACCCGAATTGGAGCGCGATTTGCTGTATGTCGGCGATAACGAACGCCCGAGCCCTGCGGTTGCTGCCGCGGTGGAAGCCAAGCTGCCGCTGGAAATATTCGGCCGTTTCTGGGCTGGAAATATCGACGATTCCTATATCAAAGGCGAATATATTCACGACAATGACCTCGGTGCTTATTTCTCGTCGGCGAAAATCAATCTCGTCAACGTTTCCGAACACGAGTCGCAAATCGGCATGATTCCGTCGCGCGTTTATGACATTGCCGCAAGCAAAGGCTTTATGATTGCGCCGTACAACAAGGAAATCGAAGCCGTTTTCGGCGATTCGATCCCGATGTTCAAAAACGCGGATGAACTGAAGGCTTTATACAATCAGTACCTCAATGATCCGAAAGCGCGTGCCGAAAAAGCCGAAAAGGCATATAAAATCGCCGTTTCGGAATATAATGCCGATATGTTCGTACAGCGTATGAACGGATTGGTCGAGTTTCTGATTAACGAAAAGAAGCTCTGAGATGAAATTGCCGGCGGCTCAAAAGACGGTTTTGGGGCTGTTGGCAGCCATTGCGGCAGCGGCGCTTTGCGCCCTGCCGTTTTTGGCGGTTAAAAAAGACATTGTTTATGTTTATGCCAAATCCCCTGTTCCCGATTCCCGTGAAACAGGTTTTATCCGCGAATTAAAGCGGTTAGGCTACGAAGTTAAATTGAATTCTTCGTCCTTGCCGGCAGCCGGGACGGTCGGCTTGTGGTTTCGTCCGCCTGAGTTTGCCTCTCAGTTGGAGACGTCCCCGGCGGCATGGAATTTTATCTATAATGAAGACTATTATCCGTTTGACTGGCGCGGGCTGAAAAAGTTTCCTGTTGTGTTGACTCCGTACCGTGAGCTGTATGAGCATTATGCTCGCAGCAATATAAGAACGGCAATGTTTACTGTCGGGGTGAATACGACGGATTTTTACGCGCCGGAAACGGTTTTTCAGCCCGGATATAAGGTCTATCCGCTGGTTTATTACGGCGATAACAATAAATCGTCGCCGTTGGCCGAGAGCCTGAAAAAACAAAGCGGAAACAACAAGCCGTCGCCATTGGCCGGAAGCCTGAACGCCCAAAACAGTACGGTGCAGGGCAGCGTATGGTTTATGGGCCGCTTTTGGGAAAACGGGCTGCCGCAGCTGGTGCCGCAGGGAACGCCGGCGGAAAAGGGCAGGGAGCTTTCCCGCGCTTTTATCGCTGCCGTATACGCCGATCCCGAAACGCCTGCCGCCAAAATGGTTCCCTCCGAAACGGCGGAAGCCGCTGCCGCCGGTGCTTTGGTCATAATGCCGTCAAATCCGGCAGTAAAAGAAATCTATGGCGACAATGTGATTATGTATGAAAAAGAAAGCGATTTTCCCGGCCTTGTCGATTATTATCTGCAAAATCCCGAAATTTCCCGCGCTAAAATTGTTGCGGCGCAGAAAATAACTGCCGACCGTCTGAGTTCGGCTGCTTCCGCCCGCCGGTTTAAAGAAATTCTGGACTGGCTGCGGCAGAATGTCGAACCATAGCCACCCCTCCTCACACCGTCCCGTACATACTCAAAAACAGTCCCGCACCCCAAGCAATTCGGATTAAAGCAGTCCCGTACCCGAAGCAGTCCCGATTGCTGCCTATAGCCGTTTCCATGTGCGCAGCTTGTTTTTTTCTTCTTTATCGCGAAAAGCCTGTTCCAAATCAATGCCGTGCATATTTGCCAGCGAACAGACATAAATGAATACGTCGGCAAGCTCCTCTGCAACATTGCTGACGGCTGAACCGCTGCCGACCGAACCGCCCTTTGCATTTTTGCGTACGGCAGAAATAACTTCGCCGGCTTCTTCGGCAAACAGGCAGCATTCGTAAAACTTATCCGTCGTATTGAATCCGCGTTCCTGTTTCATCTGCCGGACATACGATTGAAAATCTTGCAGGGTAGGGGATTTTTTAAGTTCTAAAACCATAGCCTTCTCGCTTTTTTCTGCCGGTATGCGGTACAAACGGCACTTTTAGCCTTTATATGCCGGTACTTATGCATACCTGCGATTGATAATCTCGGCGGCGTCTTTCATCTCGTCTTCAATCAGGCGGTGCTCAATGCCGTCGTATTCAATAGCCTCCCAGTCAATATCGTGCCGGTCAAGCCATTCCTTGGTAAAGTCAAGCGTCTTATACTGCACCGAAAGGTCGCTCGTGCCGTGAAACAGATAAACGCCCGGCCGCGATGCCAGTTCTTTTTCCAGCATGTCTTTGCCGCAGACGATGCCGGCAAAAGGAAAAACGCCGCCCAATTCGTATTTTCGGGTCAGCCCGACATACATTGCGAGCATGGCTCCCTGTGAAAATCCCATGACATAAGTGTCTTTGTTTTTGATTTTAAGCTCTTTTTGCAGGCTGCTGATAAAAGCATTCATCTTTTTCGCCGTCTCGCTGATGCGGGGGCCGGTGCGATTATAAATCTCCACAATTTCGTCTGTTGGCGTCTCCGGTTTGCGCCGTTTGCGGTCAGGGTCAACGTCAACAAGGGCATACCACTGTTTTTTCAGCGGATTGCGTTCGCTCTGCGTGTCCGCCTCGGGCATAACGACCAGCGTATTGTCCAAATGCTGCAACAGCATCTCTGCAAAAGGTTCAACGTCTTCAATGCAGCTGTTGTATCCGTGCAGAAAAATGATTAGCCGTGAAACCTTGCTGCCGGACTTGAATGCCTTATATTTATACACGCTCATATTTCCCTCCGTCATTATCCTCTCTCTTTAGTCTGTAAAAAGTTAAGAATATCCTAATACATTCCCCGAATTTACGATTATTTAAGCTATAGGCGCTAAAATCGACTCAAAGTACGGCACACTCGTGCCTGAATCTGAAGTTCAATCCGTTTGCCGTGCAGGAGCAGAAATGCCGCATCAAGCCAGTGTTTATGAAAAAATAGTTTCCGACGTTCTTGCGGGCAGGGCACCCGTTTATAAGGATTATGCTGCCGAGTGGCGCCGCCGCGGGCACCACCGGGAGGAGTTTGCCGTCTTTGCGGAATATGCCGGATATGCAGCAAAGCTGGTTTGTGCGCCTGATTTTGAAATCGGAGCGGCGGTTCGGGCTGCCCGCACGGCGCAGATATCCCGGCACCCGATACCTGAGTTTTTGTTTACGCCGGCAGAAAAAAAGACTATTCTCAGAGCGGAAGAAAAAGGCCGCATAAAAGCCGGACAGGTCATTGCTTTTTCCGGCTGCCAGCGAAAAGTTTTCGGCTGCGATTATTCCGGATTGCCGGACGATACGGACGCTTTTGTCGTCTTTTCCGGGCATCCCGGTGCCGCCGGTCCGGCTGTTTTTGCATGGTTTAACCATTTTCGCCGCACCGGCCGGGCGGTAAAGCTGATTTTTTTAGGTCTGACGGACAATCAGGGAAATTCGGACTTTACCGATTCGTCATTAATTTACAACGTCGGTTCCGAACAGGAAATGTACCGCCGCTATTTTAAGGCAATGGGCGTTTCGCATGAGATTATCGACGAATGCGTCAGTGTGCCGTATGATATTTCGACCGAAGACAACATTGCGCGTCTGGCAGAAATCAAAAACAAGATTTTCGGTGCGCGGGAGGTGAAGTTTGTCATGTTCGGCTATCCCGTTTATCAAACCCGGATTGCTACCGAGTTCGCCTGGGCGTTTCAGAAAATGGAAGACGAAGGGAACTGCTTTGGCGTCAATTTCATAATGCCTTCGTACCGGCCGAGCCAAAACGAGTACGACCGCTATTTTTCCTATGACAATTTAAATGGCATCGCCGCCGACATCATTATCGGCAATTGTATGGCACATCCGTACCGGGTTAAGGATCAGCCCCGTTTCGATATCGGTTTGGGCACATATCCCGAAGCGTATAAGAGGATATTGCCGCTCAGCCTGGTGTATTCCTATCCGAACGTTGCCGCGGAACTGGCCGGAACAGATATTAAAACCGCGGCGGTACTGAAAATCCTCCGCGCCATCCAGCATCGCACTTATGGCTACGAACATCCGCAGAAGACCGACCGCCTGATAAGTTACAACGTGATGCAGACCCGCCGCCTGCTGTTGGAGCGCGGGCTTGTTTCCCGGGAGCTTTTGCGCGGCGGATATAGGCTGCCGCGGGAAGAATATCTCCGCCGTCTTGCCTCCTGCCGTTAATATCGGTGCTTCGCGTTCCATACACCCTGATGTTAATGTCGGCGCATTGCATTCTGCCACTGCCTGCCGTTAATATCTGCGTTTCGTTTCCCGCCATCGTAATTTCTCACGCCGCTCTGCCGTCCAAACTGCAAAAAAAGCGCTTGACAATCATAAAAATAAGAACTAAAGTAGAACAAAATTAAAAATGACGGAGGGAAGATGTTAACGCCAAAACAACACAACTTGCTTGTATATATTGATAATTTTATTAAAGAAACCGGCCATTCGCCGTCTTTTGAGGAGATGAAAGAAGCTGTCGGGCTGAAGTCGAAGTCCGGCATCCATGCGTTGATAAATGCATTGGAAGAACGCGGCTTTATCCGCAAGCTTGCACATAAGGCGCGAGCACTGGAAGTCCTGAAAATGCCTCAGGTTGAACCTCATCATGAAAACCGTTTGGACGCGTGTTTGAATGCCGGGCAGTCTTCAAAGGACGGCCTCGCAGGACAGGAAGTTTTTGCTAATGACAACGGAGAAACCGAGTTTTCGCTGATGATACCTTTATACGGAAAGATTGCTGCCGGAACGCCGATTGAAGCCATCGCCAATCCGTCGGAATATATTTATATCCCCAAAAGCTTTTCTACCCAGTCTGAGCTTTATGCGCTGACGATAGAGGGTGAGTCTATGGTGGAAGCCGGAATTTTTGACGGTGATACGGCAATTATCCGTCGTGCCGACCGCGCCGATAACGGGCAGATTGTCGTTGCTCTGGTTGATAATGAAGAGGCCACCCTGAAAGTGCTTGACCGCAAATCCGGGAATGAAGTCTGGCTTTTGCCCTGCAATAAGGATTATGAGCCGATAAAACTGACGGCAGACCGGCTGAAAATCCAAGGGATATTGTACGGCATTGTCCGTAAATATAATTGATGGCAGATGTCTTTTCAGCCGGAAGTAACAGAAGGGAAGGTAAGGAGCATGACAACAACGGCAATAATTACGGCAATGGAAAGCGAATATGATTCGGTTCGGAAATTGTACGATTTTGATGAAAACGGTGATTATCCACGCGCTCACGTATATGGCAGGAATATTCTGCTCGTAAAAGCCGGTATCGGTAAAGTGAATGCGGCGCTGGCAGCTCAAAAGGCATGCGATGCCGGTGCGGATTTGGTTATATCGACGGGGCTTGCCGGCGGAATTGATACTTCTTTGCGGCAGGGGGATATTGTTTTGGCAGAAAAAGTCTGCTATCACGATGTCTGGTGCGGTGAGCCTAACCAGCGCGGGCAGGTACAGGGGTTGCCGCTGTATTTTGAACCCCGTCCCGAAATGATGGAAAAAATAATTGCGGCCGTTCCCTCAGGGTACTTCAAACGCGGTCTGACCGTAACCGGAGACCGGTTTTTAACCGATGCCCGCCGTTTGCAGACAATCAAGGGCGAGTTTCCGGAAGCTCTGGCTGTGGATATGGAAAGTGCGGCTGTCGCGCAAGCCTGCTATTTGAATGAACGTCGGCCGTTTTTGTCGCTGCGGATAATCAGCGATGTCGTCGGTACTCGAAATCAGGAGGAAGAGTATCGTATGTTTTGGCAAAATGTCCCTGAAAAAGCGGCAGCAATGGTAGATATTGTCCTGCGTGCGCTGGCAGAAGAATAAAATACCGCAGACAGAAAGTAAAAACAGCTTCCGGACCAGACTGAGCTGCCAAAAGATAAGCCTGAACAGCTGCGGCCGGTTCTGCCTGATGTCGGTTGAGAAAGTTTTACTAAAAAGTTTTACTAAAGTCTTCGCTCGGCTACCAAAATAAACCAGTTTAAGCCTGGAAGCTTAAACTGGTTTATTTGAAATTGTCGATTATCTCTCCGGGATGAAATAGCGGCTAATAATAGCCGTTATACCCGCCTCTCTCAACAGCATCCATGTAGGTTGACATAAAGTACGTCAAATAGCCGACAAGCAGGAACAACAGATAAATGGCAGCATACCTGAGGCTTTTTGCCTTGTGCCCGGCATCATAAAAGGAGGCTGTGCCATACTGGTTGGCTCCGCGTTCTTCCTCGAAGAAACCTGCCGCAATGAAGATTTTCAGGCTGTAATAGCCGTAAAACATCATAACCAGCAGCGTTGCCGCGCCGCACCCCAGTATAATAAAGCTTTCTCCGGTTGAAAAGCCGCTGTAAATCTTACCGCCCTGCAAAGCATATGCAGTCCCTGCCGCCGACAAAATGCCTGTCAACAGCCAGTAAAGGACAAACGGACGGAAAAATCCTTTCCATGCGCCATAACCGGCGTCGTGCAGCCTTCTGACAAACAGCGACAAATAAAAGAATACCTCTGCAATATAAAATAAAATTGCCAGAACTGTCGTTATCTTATGGGCATGCGGCATAGCAAAAGCAACTCCGGAAACCAGCAGAAGAATAACAAACATATTAATCAGCATGGAACTCCAAAATTCAAATCTGGATGTTCTGCCCTTGAAGTTAAACAGGTTTTTGTAAGCGCGGGCCCAGGCGCAGAATGCGCCGCCGCAGAGTTCGCTTTCGCCGTTTTCCGACGCATTGCCGGTCGCATCGGCGCTTTCTTTCATTTCAAGAAATTTTTTTGCTTCGGCAATTTTGGCGTTTTCTTTGACTGCCGCCCGTTTGCTGTTTTCGGGAACCGCTTTGCGGCCTTTTTCTTCAACCCCTTCCGCCGGCATTGATTTTGCTGCCGCTTTTTTCGCGGTTTGCGCAGCCGCGGGTTTGGCGGCCTTTTTCTCTTCGTTGCGCGATTTAATCGTCATGACTTCGCTGATGATGTCATGATTTTCCGCCTCGGGGATATTGGTTTCTTTGCTGTCGGCAGCCTTAGCCGTCTTTTTTGATGCCGAAGTTTTAGCAGCGGCTTTCACGGTGTTTTTTGCGGCGGATGCCTTGTCCGCGCCGCTTTTTGCAGGAGCTTTTGCCGCGGAAACTTTTGCTGTTTTAGCCGCGGAGCTTTTTACCGTCTTAGATGCATTTTCCTTGGCAGTCTTGGAAACTGCCTGCTTTGAAGCAGTTCTTTTGGTTGCGGCGCTTTGGGGCGCGTTTTCGTCTGCTGCGGTTTGAACCGCTGTCTTTTTTACATCATCGGCCGAAGCCTTTTTACTAACCATTTTTCCCTCTCAAAAAAATTAAAAATCAAATACATAATAATCATATTTATTTTAATGGCAACCCCGGTTGCTTTTTAAATCACAGTTTTCTTGATTGACCGAAGTTCGGAAAATTTAGAAAAACTCCTCGCAATTACCGAGTATACTGTCGCAATAAATGTACTTGCCGTCGCCTAGACATGGAGTAGCCGTTTTGCAAAAGCGCAAGTATGGGAAAAACAGCTTGAGGAAAAGTGGGGAGTGAGGGGAAAGCAAACCCATTATCATCAAAATAAAGGAAAGAAAGAAGAAGACAGAGATGGCGAAGAAGTTTTTTGTGTAGTCGGATTTGCTTATCGGATGCGTCGTTTTCCCCTTGACAAAAGCAGCTATGTAGAAAAAGAGTGCAAGAGTGCCGCAGGTGACATCAGCATATATGCCGGCTGCCGTACGGAAAGGATAGCAGATGATAACCCAAATCCAAAAGATGCCCCATATATATTTGGCCATTGATAGCCCTCTGATGTCATTCAACCGCCTCGCCACCAAAGCAGTGTAGAATAATATGCAGGGGAGTGCTAGAAATAAATGCCAATTAGGATAAGATAAACCCAAAGACATCAAAGATAATAAGGCTTAGAGAAAATAAATTACAGACACAGCACATCAAAATTCGTGTCTGGTGCTGCAACTTTTCCAGTCAAAAAATATTTCCAGCTTTCTTAGCGATGTTCTCCAAAATCCGTCGCAATCGCCGGAAACACTTTTGCTCAAATTTTCGGAAACCTTATGGCCGCTGTTCTGCTTTAACGGAGATGCAGATGTGTTGCTGCCCTCTAAAGAGGCATCATGTTTATGTTTTATCATACTGTTAAATTCTCCGTTTCACTATAGTTGCAATAAAGATTTTGCCTGCGCATCGTTCAGGGGTTCCTGCGCATCGTTCTGGGGCTCCTGCGCTTCGTCCCGGGCGGGCTAAAACAGAACCTTGGCAGATTTGAATTTTTTTGTTTTTTCGTCAAAAGCCACCCGCAGGACGGAACCGTTTTCGAGTCGGATGGTCTTTTTCAGGCATATTTCGGCAAAAATGCGGATGAGCATTCCGTGCGTAACCAGCAGCACGCGCTCCCGCCCTTCTTCAAACAGTTTGTTGATAAATTTCATAAAACGCTGCTGCACTGCGCCAGTCGTTTCCCCGCCGGGGTAGCCGATATCGTAGCGTTCGGGGTTTTTGATGTCATTGAAAGCCTGATAGATATAGGGAAAGACCGCTTCCAAATCGTTTTTTTTCAGCCCTTCAGCCTTGCCGAAATTCATCTCGCGCAGCCTTTTGGTATAGTGCACCGGCAAATCAAGTATGCCGCTGATAATGTCGGCGCTTTTTCTGGCGCGTTTCAAATCGCTTGCATAAATCGTTTCAATCTTTTCCCCGCTGAGCTTCCCCGCTGCAGCCCGAGCCTGCTCTGCGCCGGTTTCGTTAAGCGGCGTGTCATTCCAGCCCTGTACTTTTTCTTCTGCGTTCCAGTCCGTCTGCCCGTGTCTCATCAGGTATAAAATCATCGTTGCTCGCTGTTTCCTTTTTTATCGTTTTGCCCAGTCCGGTATATTTGTTAAAAACAGGATAAAAAAGTTGCCGCAGAAAATCAAGCCGGAAAACGAACTTAACCACATCGCTGTAAGTGTCGCGCTGTATCTCTGTAAGTTTCGCCCTGCACCTCTGTGAGTGTCGCGCTGCATCGTTCGCTTTGGTTTAACTTTCGGCAACAGCCTTTTTCATGGCACAGAAGAAAAAGCCGTCAGTTTTGGTATTAAGCGGCGAAAATTTCAGCCATCTCGTATCATCAAACGGATACAGCGGAATGTCCAGCGTTTCCCGCCAAAGTTCTTTGTGGTCAATCGGGCTGAATTCGGGATGTTTCGCCAGAAAAGATTCGATTTGTCTTTCGTTTTCTTCCGGAAGAACCGAGCAGGTAATGTAAATCAGGCGTCCGCCCGCAGCGGTATGCTCCGCGCCGAATTCAAGAATTTCAGCCTGAATGCCGAGTATTTCCCGCAGCCGTTGCGGCGTAATGCGGAATTTGGCGTCCGGCGTCCGCCGCCAGGTGCCGCTGCCGGAGCAGGGGGCGTCGATGATAAAACGGGTGTAGTCTTTGTCTTGGACATTCTTTATGGTCTTTATGTTAAGAATGTCCAGCCTTTCCGCCCGTTTTTTAATGCGCCCGAGCCGTTCTTCGTTTATGTCGTGTGCCCAAATCAGCCCGTCGTTGTGCAGGAGCGAGCCGAACGCCAGCGCTTTTCCGCCTGCTCCGGCGCAATAGTCAATTATTTTATGATGCGCCTTGACGCGGCACAACAGGGAGATAAGCTGCGATGCTTCATCCATTACTTCAATTTCGCCGTCCTGATAGGTCATGCAGTTGTTGAGATTAACCCTGTCTTCCGAGCGCAGGCCGATGGGAGAAAACGGTGTCGGTGAAAAAAATAACCCTTCTTTTTTGAGGCGCTCGCGGGCGTGGTCACGGTCGGTCAGGTTGGCGCGGACATCTGCCGGCGCCGTCGTGTTCAACGCGTCAAGCAGGCGTGTGTTGCCGATTTTTTCAAACAGCCATTGCGGGCATTCATACAGCGCGGCTTCCGAAAAATCTTCAAACTGTTCCGCCGCCTTCAAAGCCGCTTTTTCCTCTTTGCTGAGCGGTTCCGGGGCGTATTCCTCTCCGTTGAAAAGGAGGTCAAGGTCTTCTTGGGCAAAACAGAGCGCCGCCGCCGTCCGCGCCGAAAAGGCGCTGCCCAGCGCTTCGGAATATTTCATGCGGCTGCGGATAATCTTCCATACCGTATCGGCGATAAAGCGCCGGTCTTTGGAACCGATGTAGCGCCGGTCCTTGAAATATTTGTCCAGAATATTGTCAGCCGGCCGCTTGTCCTGCAAAATTTCTTCCAATGCTTCAATAACGGCCTGAACTCTGCTTGCTTCTTTCATCTGCTGCTCCGCTTTGATAAAGATAAATTGTATTTTGGTGCCGGTTGGAACGTCCTGCAGCCATACGCCCGTATACCCCGACCGCCCCGACAATACCCGCTTTTTTTGCGCATTGCAAGTGTTGTTTTCGGATTTCTTCCCCGCTGCCGGAATTTTTTTGTTGCCAAAAACATAATTTTGTGCTATAAACTGCGGCAATATTAACGGCAGAAAGTAAAATATATGGAAAAAATTCTGGTTCTGAACTCCGGTTCCACCACCGTAAAATTCCAGCTGTTTGAGATGGAGCAAGGTTTTCATCGGGTTCTGGCAAAAGGTATGGTCGACCGTATCGGGCTGCCCGGTTCCAAAATTGTCGTCCGCGCCGATAACGGATATGAGTTCTCCTGCGAATGTCCGGTAACGGATCATAAAGACGCTATAAAAGCCATATTGGACTATCTCTCCCACCGTTTTCTGAAAAATGCCGCCGAATTGTCGGCCGTTGGGCATCGTATGGGACATGGCGGCGAATATTTCGACCGTTCGGTGATTATCGATGATGACGTTATGGCAAAAATCTATGACACGCTGCCGCTGCTGCCTTTGCACGGGCCTGCGTTTGTGCACGGCGTTGAGGCGATGACCGAACTTCTGCCCGGCGTTTTGCAGGTGGCAACGTTTGACAGCGCTTTCCATCAAAGCGTGGAAAAGCCTGCGTTTACTTATGCCATTCCTCGCGAATATTATGAAAAGGAACGTATCCGCCGTTACGGTTTTCACGGCACGTCGCACAATTACGCCGCGCAAAAAGCGGCGGAATTGTTTGGGCGTGCGGGGCGCTTTATCTGCTGCCACCTCGGCGGCGGCGCGTCCGTAACCGCGATTAAAGACGGCAAAAGCGTTGACACCACGATGGGATATACGCCGTCTGCCGGGATTATGATGGCGACCCGTGCCGGCGATATGGATCCGTATATTCCGTTGCATATTATGAAAACGCAGGGCAAAACCGCCGACGAGGTAAACGCGATGTTTAACAAACAGAGCGGTTTATACGGGCTTTCCTGCGGGCATTCTGATATGCGCGATATTATTGAAAATGCCGCCAAAGGCGATGAAAACTGCGCTTTTGCGATAGATGCGTTTGTTTATTCCCTGCTCAAAACCATCGGGTCTTACGTGGCGGTTCTGGGCGGCGTGGACGCCCTGATATTCACCGCCGGCATCGGTGAAAACGCTTCGCTTGTCCGTGAAAAGCTCTGCGCCCGTCTGGCGTATCTTGGCATAGAACTTGACGGGGAAAAGAACAGAGCCCGCCCTGCGCCGGCGGAAATTTCCGCTCCGCAGAGCAAAGTCAAAGTATATGTCATTCCCGCCAACGAAGAGCTGATGATAGCGTCCGAAACGTTTGCACTGCTGGATGAACTGGCGGAAACCGAACCTTTGGCGGTTTAAAGATTGGATAGTCGGAGATGGACTGATGTTGAAAGTGTTGATGCCCTCGCTTAATCAGCTTATAAATGCCGATTACAAAGCGGTAAAAACGCCCGAAACAGAGGCTTTGATAAAGCAGAGCCTGCAGGGGCTAGTCCCCTCGGCTCAGCCGGAATTGCGGCAGATATCCGGAATCCCCGGTTCCGGCAAAAGCACGTTTTGTGCCGCGCATTTGCCGCAGAATTTCCTGTTTCTTAGTTTTGACAAGATTATGGTTTCTCTGCCGGCATATCAGCGGGATTTGGCATTGTACGGCAATGTCGTTGCGTTTAAAAACCATGAAATGACCGCGCGGATTATCGGCTACGAACTGCTGCGCCGTGCCGTCAACCTGCACCTGAATATCATGTTTGAGCACAGTGGTACCAATGCCGCCCATCTTGAGCTGTTTAAGAATATCCGCCGCAAAGGCTACCGCACCGCCGTCGACTTTATCGTCTGCGATACAAAGCTTGCGATAAACCGTGCCGCCGAACGCGCCAAAAAGATAAACCGTTTTGTGCCCGAACAGCTGATTTTGGAACGGGCCGCGGGGCTTAAGCAATATGCCGCCGCATATCAAAAATTGACTCCCTCCGTAACATTCTTCGACGGCGCAAATAATTTCCGCCCGTTAAAGAAAATTTAAGATTATCCGTGCAAATATTTCCTTATGGAAGACTAATTTTATAAGGTTTTTGCCGATGAAAAAATATCTGCTTTTATTTTCCGTTTCGCTGGCTGCCGCGTCTGCGGGACAGGCGCAGGCGCTGACTGCGGCCGAACAGCTGCAGGCGACCAAAGCCATTTTTGTAGCCGATTTTCATAAGATGGATGACAACAAGGACGGTAAGCTGTCGTTGGAAGAATATTTGAGCCACCAGTTTGAAAATTTCCGTGCCAATATCATTGAGGCGGAAGGGTTTGATGCCGCGGTCGCGGATAAAAAACTTCCGGCCCGGGCCTCGGCCGCTCCGGCAGATACGGCCGCCGATGATAAGGGCAAAGAGCCCCGTGACGAGTTGAAGTCATTGAGCGATGTAAACAGCGCCTTGCAGGAAATGGCAAATTATGAGCTGGATTTTGATGATGATTTTACTTTTGATGACAGCTTTTCCGGCTTGGATGAAGAACCGAAAAAGCTGACCCGGGAAGATGTAATGCCTGCGGCTGACGTTTTATCTCCGGATAAAACGGCCTCGGATACGGACTTACCGTCGTCCGGTTCCTCTTTAACCAAAGAAGATGCCGCTGCACCCGCATCGGATACTGTTGCACCGGCACTGGATACTTCAGTGCCGGCACCGGATACTGTTACGCCCGCATCAGATACTCCAGCCCTTGCGTCGGATACTCCAGCCCCGGCATCGGCAGCTTCAACAAAGAACGAGGCCTCAGCTGTTTCCGAAGGGGCGGCGCACTCTGCTGAGACGGATTTGTCTGTTTCTGGGGAACCGGAGCTTCCCGTTGAATTGGACTTGTCCGTTTCCGAAGATGAAAGCCTGAAAAGTCTGCTGGCGGAAATAAACGAAACGCCGGAAGAAAAAGCTGCCAAAAAGGCCGCAGCCGAAGCAGAAGCCAAGGCAAAGGCCGATGCCGCAGCAGCCGCAGAACAGGAGAAAAATGCTGCCGCCGAGCGTGAAAAGCAGATTGGCTTTATGTTGGATACGATAAAGAAGACTCTGCCGAAGAAAATCGACGAGGCGACGACTTGGACGGACATTGAATACAAGGACAAAGCCATTGCCTATATCTATGAAGCCGATATCAATATGGCGGCAATGTCAGCCAAAGAAAAAACGGCTTTGCAAAACAGCATAAAAACCGAAGCCTGCGGCAAAGCCTATCAGGAGATGTGTCCCAGACTCAAGCCGATGTTTATTAATGACGGGATTAACGTCCGCATCCGTTATCTGGACAAAGGCAAGAATGAACTCGGCATTTGTGAATTTAACCATGACACCTGCAGGTAGCGGCATGCGCCGGTCATAGCCGCTCCGCGGCGGGAAAACCGGAAAAAGCCATTAAAAAGCCGTTATCCGGCAAAAGATTTAACCCAACAAACCGTAAGGTTAGTTAATTTTAGAGAGGGAAAAACATGAGAAAAATTAAATTATTGTCAGCAACGGCTCTGTCGGTAATGCTTGCATTTTCCGCCAATGCCGTCGCAGCGGGAAGTTTTGACGACGCGTCGGAAGAAGAAATTGCCAAAGCTGTTGTCAGCGTTTTGAAGAAAAATCCGCAGATAGCGTATGATGCTTTGGTCAAATTCCGTGCCGATGCCGATACGAAAAAGGCCGAAAGCGAAAAGGAACTGACTCCGCTGGAACAGAAGGTTGCAGACGTTTTGATGGACAATCCTCCGATTATCGTCGGGGCGCTGCAAATCTATCAGCAGCAGGAAGAACAGAAAAAGCTTTTGGCACAGGCGGAAACCTATCAGAAATACGCCGAAGACATCAACCGTGCCGAACTGTATGCCGGCAACCCGAAGGGGAAGTTTACGCTGGTCGAGTTCTTTGACTTCTCCTGCGGCTACTGCCGCCAAATGGCGCCGCGCATTGAAAATATCATTAAGAAAAATCCGGACGTAAAAGTCGTTTTCAAACCGGTGTCTTTCCTGTCGCCGAATTCGGAACTGGCAGCCAAAGCCGCCGTTGCCGCGCATAATCAGGGCAAGTTTTTGGAAATGTATTCCGGCCTGATGGCGGAACGGGTTGTCAACGAACCGGTGATCGACAAGCTTGCGCGCAACTTAAAGCTGGATATGGCAAAGTTTAAAAAAGACTATGCTTCTGACGAAACTAAAAATATCCTGCAGAGCATAAAAGCGACTGCCGACAAAATCGGCATGAAGAGCGTTCCGACCTTGGTACTGAACGGCATGCCGCTATACGCAGTTGAAGAAATCCAGCTGCAGCGGGCAATAGACGTTCTGCGCGACGGCGAAAAATAATCGCGTCCCGTTTGCTTGCCGCCGCCTTCTGTATTTGGCGGGGCAGCCGCAAAACCGGGGTTGTCGCACGATTACAAAAAAAGGTTCTCTGTGCAGACGCACAGGGAACCTTTCTAACAGGGATAAGGGTTATTTGCCAAGCAAATCTCCAAGATCCATCATCGGAGTAACGTTTCCGCCACCGTAGACCTTCGGGAAATTCTTCGCCAAAACTTCCTTGATAAGTTCAGGATGGGCTTTGAGGATTTCTCCCAGCTTTTCCCGTACTTCGTTCTCGGAAGCCCCCTTCAGTTTCATAGCTTCAGCCTCAGCTTCTGCCATCTTACGAACGTAAGCGGCTTCACCGTCTGCCTGCATTTCGCGGGCTTCTGCCTGCGCTTTTGTTGAGATTTTCAGCTGTTCTGCCTTTTCCTCAACAATTTTGCGTTGCATTTCGACCTTAGCCATTTCGCTGACGGCATCTTCGTAATCTTTGTCAAATTGAACATTGATAATGTTCAGTTCAACATTTTCAAACAAAGAGTGGTCATAGCGCGGTTCGAAATTGGCCTTGACCTCTGATGACAACTCGGCAAGTTTGCCGTTGATATCCTCGTAGGTCTTTTCAGCCACCACTTCGGTAAAAGCGGCATCAAGCTGCGGGCATAATGCCTTACTAATGTAGTCATTCTCTCCGATTGTAGCGTGGAGAGTATGCACATGAGCAGGATTCAAATTCCATGTCAGAACATAAGTCAACGCGATATCACGTCTTTCTTTGTTCTTCATGTTGTTTGTATCCTGATGGCGCTGGCGGGTGATGTCCACTTCACTCATTGAAGAGATAAACGGAATCATCCAGCCGAAACCGGCAGAAAAACTTTTGCTTGCCATGGCTCCCAAGGTAATCTTGTAACCCGCATGTCCCGGCATGATAACATACATACCGTTAATAAAGGTTACAAATACCAAAAGTATGGCAGCCACCAGCCAAAAACCCCAACCGAGGAAAAAGGCTGCGACAATACTCAAAACTGTTACAATCAATAACGGTTTTGTCAATTTTTCCCGCATACTCAAGATCATGCTTGTAAAATCTGTTGTCATATATCTAGATTTTAGAAAACAAAGCACTTGTCAGCTCTTCAAAACTTATTTTAACTCATAAAACCCAGGTCATCTCTCCGCGTAGGAGCATCAGCGCAAGCTAACCGCCTTCTAAACCGAATTTTAATAAGTGAACCTGCAAAAACCGTAAACAACCCATTGCTTGAGCCGTAAACAATCCCTGCGCGTCCTAAATCTCTCCAAACTAACAGTAATCCCTGTTATAATTAAAACAATAATTTTCAAACTAATCAACATCACAATATTCATCACGCTTTTAATATACCATATTTTTCGCCCTTGGTCAATCATAAAATACGGCACAGTGCCAGTCTTTCTCTGCCGGTTTTTAATTTCAGTTTCTGCAATTTGCGGTCGTCTTTTCCTGGAAATCAGCTTTCAGTGCCTTTCCGGTTATATCTCCCGGCTTTATCCTAAATGGACAATGTTTTTGCCGAATTTTTCTTCCAGTTCATCCAGAATGCTCCCCAGCCGGTCGTCGCTTTTTTTCGCCGGTTGAAACAGGTCAAGCTGTTCGCGTTCTCCGTAAACCAGTCCCGTCAGGGTAATTCCCGTGCTGCGCCAGACGACAGCCGGCGTGAACAGCTGCGTCAGCAGCCGCAGGGCAGGGGGCGTGATTTCCGTTTCCTGATTGCTGGCAAAGTCAAGTTTTGCGCGTGCCGTTACCACCTTAAAATCTTTGGTTCGGAGCATGACTTCAATGGCGGCGGCCTTGGCGCCTTCGCTGCGGGCTTTGCGGCAGGCGGTATGGATATGGCGGCACAAATCCGTTTTCAGGACGGCAATGTCGCTGCTGAATTCCCTGAGGGCGGAAGTTTGCTGAATGGAAAGCGGAGCCTTGTCGTCCGGTTCCACCTTAAACAGGGGAATTCCCGACAGTTCCGCTTTCAAATCCGCCCCATGCGTTCCGAACCTCGCCTTAACCCAGTAATCCGGGCGCATTACAAAGTCCAAAGCGGTAAAAATGCACTCTTCCCGCATTTTCAGAAGCAGCTTTCTTCCCACGCCGGAAACGTCCGCAATCAGCGTCTGCGTCAGAATCTTATTTCGTTCCGCCGACCCGATGGCAAAAACGCCGCCTGCATTTTTGGCTTTGTCGCTGGCAAGTTTGGCCAGCGTTTTTGTCGTCGACAGGCCGATGGAAACCGGAATGTGCAGTTCATCCCACACCGCCTGCCTGATCATTTGTGCCGTTTTGATGTAATTCTGCCGGTAAAGCAGCTTAGTTCCGGTCAGGTCAAGATAAGCTTCGTCCACCGAACAGACTTCGACGTCCGGCGTAAACGATTTGAACTTAGCCATGACTTTTGCCGAAATGCTGCGGTAAAGATCGTGATTGGCACGGACATACAAAACCTGCGGCAGGCGTTTCTTGGCCATAAAATAAGGTTCGCCCATCTTCAACCCCAGCGCTTTGGCTTCTCTCGACCGCGAAATGACGCAGCCGTCGTTGTTGGAAAGAACCGCCACCGCCCGCCCGTCAAGCCGCGGATTGAAAGCCCGCTCCGCCGAAACGAAAAAACAGTCGCAGTCTGCAAGGGCAATATAGTGTTTCATCATAGCCTCGGAATATGTGCCAGCCGTATAGTTTCAAAATCTTGTTTCATAGTCATCTTAGTATTGCCGAACCTCTTTGTCAATAAAAATGTTCTAATTATGTTCTGTTTGTTGAAAAAAGAGTGCGATGTAAACATCCGACCAATAATGTTCTGTTTTTAAGGAGTGCGAGGCAAACCTCCTGCCCATAATATTTTTTAAGGAGCACGACGCAAATCTCCTGCAAAAAAAACGCCCCGTTTAAGGGGCGTTTAGGAAAAGAACGGCGGCAAAAGCGTCAGTGTTTATGAATGCGTCAGTGTTTGTTCAGGCAAATGTCTTCAGCCGATACGTGATAGGCTGCCGGCATACCGTTTTGAGCAAGGCAACACTTGAAAAGCGTTGAGCCTGCTTCATTCTGACAAAGCAGAAACCTTCCGCTTGTTTTATCCGCCTTGTCAGCAGAAAGCTCGGGCAGGCCTGACGGCGAAATTTCCTGAAAAACAACGCTTCCGGGTTTGCAGGACAAATCCGGGTCAACGCTGAAAGTAACGGTTTCAACAGGGAACATAACTGTGCCGTGGAAAAAAATCAGAAGGTTTTTTCCGGCCGCTATCCGTTCGGCAAAAACATAATTACAGAGTTTCCGTCCCAGAAAACGCCCGTCTTCAAATCCGTTGCAGACAACGGCCCATGTAGCGGGATAAGGCTTAGCCAGAAAAATGCCGTAGCGGCACAGGCTGTCGTCATATCCGAACACTTCGCTGTCCGGCCATACCGTTTCGCAAAAACCGTCGGCGTGGCATGCGATAGTTCTGATGATGAAGCGTTTGCGTTTGCTGTCTTTCCTGTGCCGTCTGGCAAAGTCGGAAGCATAAATTGCAATAAAGAGCGTTTTGTCCTCCATCTGCAGAGTATAGGTCTTTTCCGGAAAGATGATAAGATGTACCATAAACAGAAAAACGAACAACGCCACAAATCCTGCCGTTGCAAACCAGCCGGTAAGCAGAAACAGCAAAACGGCTATGGCTCCGCCGACAATCTGATGATTAACGGCGGCACAAATCCAACACTGCGGGCGCAACAAGGCCCCAAACCAAATTCTTTTTACAAAATTATTCATAAAAATGTATTTAAGTGAAACAATAATTGATTTTTAAACGCATCATAAAGAATAAATGAGGAAAAAGCAAGCATTTTTCTTGTCAAGTCGTCGGCAGGCCGCCATAATTGCCGCAAATTTAGACGTGCGGAAACGCCATAGCTGCCGGTTTTCCGGCATCAGGGCGCAACAATCGCCGCAATTCCGCCGCCACAGGAAGTTTGCCGGTGCAGTTTCCGTTCCGGCTTTGTTTTGATAAACTGTACTAAGGAGAAAAATATGCCCCGTATAGCCGAATTTGCCAAAGTCAGTTTCAATCAGTTTGAAACGGCATGGAAAAACACTTTTCTGACAGATGACGCTGAAATCCGGCGCATATATGACAGTATCCGGCTTCCCTCCCGGGCAACGTCCGGTTCTGCCGGATACGATTTTTACACGCCGGTAGATATCTCCCTGAAACCGAAGGAGAATTTTCTATTGCCGACGGGAATACGCGTCAGAATGGAAGACGGCTGGTTTTTGGGCGTTATGCCCAAATCCGGGTTGGGTTTTAAATACCGCCTGCAAATGGACAATACGATTGGGATAATTGATGGCGATTATTATTACTCGGACAATGAAGGACATATTTTTGTAAAGATGACCAACGATTGCAATGGCGGTAAGGTTCTGGAGCTGAAAGCCGGCGCCTCGGTCTGTCAGGGGATTTTTCTGCCTTTCGGCATCACATTTGACGATAACGCTACGGCAAGACGCAACGGCGGTTTGGGATCGACATCGAAATAAGGCCTGTGCGCAAGAAGATAGTGTGCAAGAGGATAGTGCACAAGAAGATAGCAGTACACAAGAATAAAGCAGTGCACAAGAATATAAGGTCTGCCTGCAAGAATTTTTTTATGTTGCGGTTGTATTCTAAACGAAAGGCACAAAAAAGGGCGGTAGTTCCGCCCTTTCTCATAAAATCTCCGTTTTATGTCCCCGACAGTTCAAATGTATCTCTCCAACAGCTCCGAGTTTCGTCAGTCTATAACCTCGCAGCTTTCAGCGTTTGGGTTTGAACTGAATGATTTTCGGTTTCCCGTTCGCCGTATCGGTCTGCATTTTTACGGTTGCAAATCCGTTTCCGGCAGCAGCTCTGGTTTCCTTTTGTACATTGTTGCCGTTTACGGAACCGCCGCTTTTTTGTGAAAATCCGCTCATTGCCGTCTTTTGGCATCCGGGCTGCCGGTGTTGTCCGGGAATAATGCGGAATTTCTCGCCGGCTGCGGTTTTCAGGGCATTTTGCTGCGCCGAAACTTTTTCAAAGTGTTTTCCTTCAGCCGCATTATAACAGAGCTTAAACAGCTCGCCGCCGATAGTCGCCGTTTCGCCGAGTTCTACCGGATATTCGGTGAGAGTATCTCCGTCAAAAGCGTCCAGCAGCTTTTCATCGTCTTTGCAAACCGGATGCCAGACAACGTCATCAGTGTCCTTTTCCTTTTGTTCAATCGACCAGCAGATACAGGCGAATTTCTCCTGTTGCAGCGAATAAAGCTCCACCGGATAAACGTCTTCCGCCTCAAAGGCCCCTTCAAGCCTGAGGATATTGAGCATATCTGCTTCAGACAAAACCGCCCGGACTTTCTTTATCGCAACTTCTCCGGCAGAGGTAAACACCGTAGAATACAGCGTCTCCCGCCAAAACAGAAAGATTTCGTTAGTCAGCGGCAGAAGTTTGGTAAATTCGCATTCATGAAAAACTTCCGGATTGTCCAGCTTAAACACCGGTGCTAATGAGCGGATGTCCTGGGCGTCCAGGTCAAAATACACCCATACCAGCATATTGGAGCAAGCCAGGTTGTTGAGTGATATGCTTGCCAGAAGCACGACGCCGTTGCCGCCGTAAAAGTCCTGAAAAAATTCCAGTGCGTCAATCGAATTGTCAAAAATCACTTCGTCTCCCGCCGGAGCATACTGCTCAGGATTGGGAATAAAACCTAATTTATCCATATTTATAAAATTTTAGTGAAACATATGCTTATTTTATCATCTTTAGCCTACACCCGGAAATAAAATTATGTCAACAGTTTTGTCAAGTGTTGCGCATTTTTATTGTATATGTTTGTTTTTGCGGCGGATACGGGACGAAATGCCACGGAATTTTGCCCCGCCGATATCAGTCCTCATACACAGCAGCAATCCGCCCCAACAGTGCTAACGCCAGGCCGCTCCAACAGTGCCAATCCTCATAAACAGCGCCAGTCACCCCAATAATACCCAATCCGCCTCAGGAGAACCATCTGCCCCAGGATATCCGATTTACCCCGGTAGCATCGCTTCTCCCGAATGATGTACAAAAAAGGCAGAGAGTCCGCTGTACTCTCTGCCTTTTCCCTTAGATGAGGAGTGGGAAGTTTAGAACTTGTATTTGGCGTTCAGCATACCCGTATGGTTCTGATAATCCTCACGGAAACCGCCTTCGTAAGCGAGGGAGATTTCCCAGTTGTCAGAAACATCGGTAGCAACTTTTGCGCCGAGTTCAAATCCCAAACGGTTCAGCTTTTCGCCGTTGACGCGATAGGCAACGCCGTTAGCCAAAACCACGTTGGAATTGTTGGCGTCGTCAACCAAATCATAAGTAACGGCGGCTCTCAATTCCGGACGGATAATGGTATCGCTGTCCAAAGCATAATCCTTGGCAACTTTCGCCCCGACGATTGCGGTCAGAATGTCGCTGTCATTGGCGGCAACGGACGTTCCGAGAGCGTCGGTATATCCGTCTTGCGAGATATGGGCGTAGCGCAGTCCGGCTTCCGGCGTAACGTCATAGCCGTTCAGCTGCATTTCATATCCGTACAAAGACTGGACAGCCCAGGATTCGACGTCATAATCAGCGTTTGCGTTAAATCCGAGCGCAGCTTTCTTTTCACTGTAATCAGACCAGTTATAAGCAACAACGGTGTTGATGTACCAGTTTGCCGGCTTATACTGCCCGTAAACAAACGCGGTATGCGTATCAACGTCCGTATCGCGAATACCCGAGGAAATATCCGTGCTGCTGTAAGCATAGCCAAGGCCGACTTTCGTCCTGTTGTCAAGCTGCTTGTCGATACCCATGGCGACGCCGTCGCTGTTCGTGTCAAAACCGCTGGCTTTTGACGTCGATTCGTGGTCGGAGTGGCTGAACAATGCTCTTACCTAGGCTTTAACCTGCTTAAAGGCATCGCCGGAAGATTTTCCTTCGGCCATGGCTGCGGAAGTTCCGTTCAGTTCATCAGAAACAGCCGAGAATACCATATTATGAATACCGGTTTCAACCGATCTGATAACCGGATTGGCGTCTGCGGTCAGCAAATCCGCTGCGCCGGTACCGTTGGAAACCTGCGCCTTGTCGGCAGATTGCAGATGCTGGTTCAACGCTTCTCTGAAACTGTTAAAGTTGGCGTTGTCAGAAGAACCGCCGGAAATTGCGCCCAAAACGGCTTCTGCCTGTGAACCGGAGAGCCCCAGAGAGGCAGCCGCTTCGTCGGCGGATTTCTGTTCCATGGTAACTTTTCCGTTATCGCCAACAATCGCATTATACAAAGCGTTGTCAGCCAGTGTGAAGCCGTTTTCGCCCAGCAGCTTGCTCGTGTCAAACTCTGCGGATTCTTCACCGCTGTCGACAATCAGGCCCAGTTCGGTGTTTTCACCGATAGTGATTGCGACATCATTGCCAAACGTTGTGTTTTCAGTAATATTGAGCTTCGTATTATCCGCAAAAGAAGTTGTGCCTTCGCCGGAAATGCCTCCGTCAAGCGTCAGCGTGCCGCTGACGTCTACCTTGGCCTGACCGTTGTTCTGATTCAGGTTAATATCGTTCAGTTTATCGCCGACTTTATTGCCGGAGAAGGTGTTTTCGCCGCTCAATTCAACCGTTCCGTCAACGTTAATTGCGCCGCCGCCTGTTGATGCGGAATTGTTCTCAAACATGGCGTTGGCAATATTAACGACACCGCTGGTGGAGATAGCTCCGCCGCTGCCGTTTGCCGCCTGGTTGCCGATAAACTGGACATTGTCGAGTGTGATGTTGGCTGCTGTCGTGCCGCCGTTAAAAATGGCGCCGCCGTTTCCTTTTTCCGCAATATTGCCTTCAAAAACAGTATTGCTGATTTCGGCAATCTCACCGCCCTTGTTATAAATCGCAGCACCGCCGCCGTTCGTGGAAGTGTTGTTTTTGAAGATGCTGTTTGTAATAGAGGCAATTTTGCCGCCGTTGGAGTTCAAAATCGCGCCGCCGTTTGTTTCGGCAGTGTTGTCTTCAAAGGTAACGCCATCCAGAGTACCGAGGTTTCCTTTGTTATAAATCGCCCCGCCGAGCTTTGCGGAATTGCTTTTGAAGACGGCTCCGGAAGCAATTTCCATGGAACTGCTGGCATCAGCTACAAAAATCGCGCCGCCGGCATTTCCTGCTTCGTTTCCGGAAAATACCACCGTTCCGGACAGTTCTGCATTGGTGTTAGCATCGTTAAAGATGGCTCCGCCGTTGGTTGAAGCTTTATTGCCGTCAAACGTAACATCGGCAAATTTGATGTCTCCGCCTTTGTCGGTTTCCTGCGCCTGATTATTCGTATTGTAAAGGGATTGGTTGTAAACCGCCCCGCCGTTGATTGCTTCGTTCTTTTCAAAAACGGTATTGCTGATTTGGGTGTTGTTAAAGGAGTTGGCGATTGCGCCGCCGTTGCCGCCCTGAAGTTTATTGTCGGCCCGGTCTGTGGTCGTTCCGGTCGCTTTGTTTCCGATAAAGGCGGAATCAGATATAATCAGACTGTGATTTTCATGCGAACCATTGGTAATATCCCCGTTGTTGATAGTACGTCTGGTCCCGATGGCGCCGCCGTTGAAACCGGTTTCATTATTGACAAACTTTGTGTTCTTGATTGTCGTTTTAGAATCAATGCCTAATGAGATGGCCCCGCCGCCGACAGGTTGGCTGTCTGTTGTTTCGGTTTGGGATCTGTTCGCTTCAAATGTAGCGCCGTCAATGTCTAAAACGCCAAAGTTGGCAATTGCGCCGCCATCATATTTTGCCGTATTGTTTTTAAATACTGTTCCTGATTTGACGATAAGCGTACCAGGATTTTCAACTCCATTTTTCGGCTTGCTTGTAGAAAGGGCTCCGCCGATACCATCGGCGTTGTTTGTAATATTTTCAACCAAAGAATTTTCTTCTAAAACAAGGGTTTCTCCTTGGGGTATGAGATAACTTGTTTTCCCGTCCCATTCTTCGGCAGCCATTGTCGGCATTGCGAATGCGACGCCGACTAAAGCCGTAGTCAATAAAAGTTTGTTTTTCATAAAGTAACTCCTAGAAAAGTTTCTATGCAAACGTCCTGAAAAATGTGTTGAAAAAATACGAACGTTAAAAATCATCAATTCAGTTAAAACAAAATGTTACTTTTTTAAAAAGGCGAAAAAATAAAAAAACATTACGGATTAATGATTTAAACTTGACATACGGCGTTCGTTACGGCTAAAATCCGGATAAACGTTTTAGAAAAAATTGCTGAATTAAATCGTTCCTATTTTTTCAGCATCTGCCTGTGGATATAATGCTCTGATTTTTTGCAAAGTCATTAAAACAAAAGTTGATGACTTTAAACGAACCTTTTTTTGCCGCATGCCGCAGCTCCGCTTCAATCCAATCCCCTTTTTGTCAATCTACATCAGATGGATTTTGCGCAGCAGGACAAAGACGGCAATAACTTCCAGCCTCCCCAAAACCATGACAAACGACAGGATATATTTTACAAAAGGCGTAAATCCGGCAAAACTACCGGCCGGTCCGGTTGCCTCGGTCAGGCCCAGGCCGGAGTTGGTTATATTGCCCGCAACCGCGCCGAGCGCCGTAACAAAGTCTACTCCCGTCATGGAAATAATCAGCGTAAACAGCATAATGGCAAGCAAAAAGCCGAATGCCATGACGAACACCGAAGAAACGATATTGTCGTCGATGACCTTTCCGCCGGCTTTCATAACCGTTACCTGGCTTGGCGAGAGGGAATTGGTTGCGTTCTTTTTGAAAAAGGCCATAATGACCTGCCAGCGGAAAATTTTAATTGAACCGGTTGTCGAACCCGTACAGCCGCCGTGCAGGAATAAAATGAAGAAAACGGCGACAGCCCATGTACCCCACTGGATAAAATCATATGAGGAAAAGCCGGTTGTCGTCATAGCCGAAATCATATTAAAAGAGGCTCTCCGGAATGCCGTAACAAACGGAATGTCTGAGGTATAGGCATAAAATGCGCTGATAATCAGGATATACCAGAAAACCAGTTTCAAAAACGTATTGACCTGATTGTTTTCAATAATGGAAGCAAAGCTTCGCTTTTTCGCAATTAAAACAAAATAGGTCATCGGCAGCGACCCCAGCAGCATAAAAATACCGATAATGGTTTCAATCATCGGGCTGTCAAAATAAGCGACGGAATTGTTTTTTGTAGAAAGTCCGCCCGTGCACAGCGTCGCCAGCGCATGGCATATTGCGTCAAACCAGTTCATGCCCGCCCATTTCAGCAAAACCGCGCAAATGATGTTCAGCAAGACATATACCAGAATAATGTCCTTGGCGATATAGCGGATTTTGGGCAGGAATTTTTCTTCAATGTCAGAGTTTTCCTTGTTGAAGATGTGCATGCCGCCGATTCCCAGAAAAGGCATCAGCGCGACCGCAAAAATGACGATGCCGACGCCGCTGATGCCGTTAAGCACGGCGCGCCAGAACAAGACGGATTTTGGCTGCGCCTCAACATTGCTTAAAATGGTCGAACCTGTGGTCGTCAGACCGGATGTCGCTTCAAACAAAGCGTCGGCGTAAGTTTGAATGTCTCCGTTGCCGTAAAGGGGGAGGGCACAGATAAGCGGGCAGGCAAACCAGCATATAACGGTAATCAGATATCCTTGGAGGATAGAGATGTTTTTTATTTTGCCGTAATTTGCCAGAAACAGCGACCCGCCGATAAACATCGTCAGAATGCTGTTTTGGATAAAAATGGCATCAAACGAACCGGTGTAGTATTTCAATGCCGCTGCCGGCAGTAGCATCAATGCTCCCAAAACGAAAATGATAAACCCGTTAATCATCAAAACCGGCTGCCACATTGTTGTCTGAACCCTTATATTGTTAAAATCGTTGCCCAATTCCGCATCATAATATAGCCCTGCGCAAAAACTTTCAATGCTGCCGGCAGGTTATCCACCTCAGCTGCTGTTCTCCTCCCGCCCGGACGCCGTTGTCCACTCTCCCCGTCCGTTCGTCGCCCTGCTTTCTTTCTGTTTATCTGCTTTTCCCGTCCGCGCGCGCACAGCCTTCCTCCGGTTTCTCAGCTTTTCCCGTCCGGCTGGCCCTCGCCGTTTCCTGTTTTCCGGTCTGCCTCTCTTACGTCCATAAAAAAAGCTCCCCGCAGGGAGCCGAAAATCAAAACCTTACTCAAAATAGCGCGCATCAGGCGTATTTTGCAAAAAGTTTCTGAATTTTCCGTGTGAACACGGAGTATACGCACCGCCGATAAAATCGGCATACGCACCGAGCAGGGAGGTAATTCCTCTGTCATACTCTTCCGGCGTATATGATGCGCGTGCGAACAAATCCGACAGGATAATGTTGGCAACAGCTTCTTCATGGTCAATGCCGTACAGGATTTCCTGATAGTTCGGCCACCCCATGTTGGAGTAGTTGACGATAATATCCCGGAACTTTTCCCAGTCCGCTCCGAAAACGCCGGGCATGGTATAACGCTCCGGCTTTGCGGATTTGGTAACGCCGTTGAAGCGTACCGTATCCTTCTTAAGAGGGCCGAGGCTGGCAGCGATATAGCCGAGGTAAATCTCGGATATTTTCGCTTCCGGCACTGCCGCTAAGGTTTTCGGCAGGAAAATCGGGCAATGCGCCAACACGAGGTTGACTTTGACTGCGGCAAATTTTTCCTGCTTCAGCTGCCACATCCACTCCGCCAGCAATCGTTTGTCATAGAACGGATTGCCCGAACAGATGACAAACGTTACTTCTTTCAGCCCCTGAGATACCGCAAAATTGTATATCTCAATCAGGTTGCCTTCGGAATCGTCGTCTTCGCACGGGGTATAATTCCTGTATGCATACTGCGTGCCGGTCAAAAGGCTCATCAGTTTGTAATACGTATCATACTCCGTTTTGCGGATAAGCCCTTCTTCACGGTAAAAAAGCTTCTGGAACAAGCCCTTGTTACCTTCTTTTCCGGAAGAAAGGAACGGCAGCACGCGTCCTGTCTGCTTTGCATAAAAGCGTAAGATTTCAAACGCAAACAGCGGCGCCGTCATCATTCCGCTGAAACAATACAGGAACGGATGTATCATATTCTTCGGCAGGTCATACAATGAGCATACGACCGCTTTGGAAGTTCCGCCCTGCGCATTCGGGTATTTAAATTCCGACCCGGGTTTCAATCCGCCGATTTCTTCCGCATAGCGTAAAGTGTCCATATCAACGGTAACCGGACGGGATTTTGATACCTTGACGCGTTCAGCCATAAATCTGCGGCCTGCGGCGTTGCATTTAAATTCATTACTCTTTAATAAAGCCATAAACTGCTCGCGGTTCGTGTCCACGAATTCAAAATAATTTTCCATAATCCTTAGAATTTTAAATTATACTTAATTAGGCCTTAAGAATACCATATTTTAAAGGTTTTGTCAAACATATTTCTGCCGGCTTTTCTCCCTCCGCCGGTTTCCGTCCGGCTGTTCGTTGCCCTGTTTCCCGCCGCCTCAGAATGAAATCCGCCACCAGACGAACGCCGAAAGAAACGCAAACGCCGCAATCAGCGCCAGCCCTGCACCGCAGGCAAAAGTTTTCCCCGTCCGCCGTCCGGCATTCGAGAGCTTGTCAAAAAATTGTGCCAGCAGCAGCGCAACCGGCAGCGTGATAATTGCGACATAGCGAAAATCCTGATTACACATATACGGGTGCTTAAGGCCGAACATAATCTGCCCGGCGATAATCCCCGCCAGTAAAATCATTGTCAGCCAGAATGCCTGTGTTTGCCGTTTCTTGACGCCCAGATAAGCGGCCGCAACAACCGCCAAAACCAGCAAGGCTTTATAAATCAGAACCAGCGTCGTAATCAGCCCCATAATGTCCGCCCCGCGCATAGAGAAGTCCCATTGCCCGAACAGTGCCGTTTTTGTCATCGTCTCCCACAGGTTAATGCCGAAATCATTATAAAACATTTGCGGATAAAACAGGGCACCGAGCGGATTAAACCGCTGCCACAAGCCGTAGCTTTTAAGCGACAGATGTTCCTGAGGCGGCACAAAGTCAAACCCGACATTGAGGAAATAGTGCTGATACAACGGCCAGATGCTCAGCCCGGCAACGAGCAGTATGCCGAAAACCGCGGCTTCCGCCAGCTGCCGCTTGTTCTCCGCTCCGCTTTTCAGCTGCTTGTGTATTGTCAGCAGCCGTTTGTCCTCCGTATCGTTTTTCTGCGGCTTGTTTTTTGTCTGTGTCAGCCGCCGCCCGTTTTCCGGTTTTTTTCGCTGCTGCCACAGCCGGAGGGCGATAGCCGCACCGGTCAGCGGCAGGACGATAATGCCCGAGAGTTTGGTCAACGCTGCCGCGGTGGCAAATAGCAGGATACGTGCCAGATTTTTCCGCCCGCCGTCACGGTAATAGAGCAGGGAGTAATAGACGGTTCCCGCCTGTAACGGCAGCAACAGGCAGTCGTTGTTGAAAAATCCCGCGATGGCGTTGTACGCCGGGAAGAAACAGATAAAAGCCAGCCCGCCGAGGTATGCCGCCCGGGAAAGCCGGAAGAAACGCAAAATTTTTCCGGCCAGAAAATAATACCACAGCATATAAAAGCAAAAACAGACCTGTGTCGCTTCCGCCGCCAGCTGCATATTGGCACCGGCGCCCATTGCAGGCAATTCCGCGTTCAACATTCCGGTTTCCAGAACCGTCGCCAGCCGCATTTCTCCCGCTGCCAGCAGAAAATGCAAAATCGGGTGGTAGGTCGAATAGCTCGGGCGGGTCAATAGCGGATTTTCCTGCCAGAACAGAAAGTTGTTTTCCAAAATATATTCGATATAGTTAAAACACGATGCAAAGTCGTATTGTACGTCGGTATGTCCGGTATTGGTGATGAATGAGAGGTTGAAATACGCCGCCGCCAAAATAATCAGCCGTCCGTATTCGGTTGCCTTCTCATTGCCTGAGTTGCCGTTTTTTGCCTCATTGTTAGGCATCCCGTCGTTGCCGTAAAGTCGTTTCAGCAGTCCGCCCGCTGCCAGAAAAGCCGCAAATATCCAGACGCTCCATATTTGCGCCGGAAGAGCAAACGCGCCTGCCGCGGCAATACCGGCGCACAGTCCCCAGGCCGCCGTCTTTTTTCCATTAAGCCCGAGCGGGTTTAACGCCAGGGTCAGCCCGAGCGCCAGCCATAAGTTCAGCTTAGACGCGCTAAATCCGTATATGCCGGCTGTCAGCGTGGCCGTGAAAAACAGCGCCGCCGCCCCAAAAAAACTCAAAACCGGAAATTTCAGCATTTGTCTCTCTCCGAAAAACGGCCTTTCGTAGTAACGCGTCTCAACCAGAAAGTTGAGAGTTGCCCCAAAGCCGGAAATCATTTAAAATCAGATAACAGCCTTTTAAACCTCAAGTCAAGCCTGAAGATAAAACACACACACGCCGCTTTGATTTTTGTTTTACAGGGATTTATGCTGTTTGCCTGCCATGTGCATGCTGATTTTTTCTCGCCGCGGGCGCGCTAAAAAAATCTTGCTAAGCCCCGAAAAGTATGCTAAAGTATATTAAATTATGTAAAAAAAAAGCCTGAAAGAGGTCTGCTATGGGGATAAAGGATATTTTGCAAGAGCAGGACAAAGAAGCCGCCGATGCCGTTATGGATACCGGGCACTACCGGCGCGAAGCCGGTGTCCGCCATATCAAAGACATTGTTAAAAATCCGCTGAACCGCCTGCGGATAGAATTTTCCGAAAAATTCCTCGGCGCCAAAAGTAAAGAAGATATAAGCGAAGAATATGTCCGTGATTTGCAGAACCGGCTGGAGCCGATGTTTCAGGACAGTGAGGATAAGAAAGCCGTATTCGCGTCCCATCGCGAGAATTTTGAGCATTTTCTGCAAACCGGCGACCTTAAAACGCCGTTGAACCTGAAAGACGAAGAATCGCAGTTTTTCTGGGGAACGGCTTTGGCGTTATATGCCGTCCGTCCTGAAATGCAGGAAAAATGGGACCGGCGCAATCAGGCAGACCGTATTTCGCACAGTACAATCTGGCGCCGCATCGCTTCGTCGTCATATATGCAGCAGGAACTGCAGCGCCATGCACATATTGTCGAAAGCGCGGTGGAAAATCAGGATACCAGGCTGGTATGGAGCGAAAACGGCTACCCGAATATCAGCTATTGTTTTGTTCCCGAACAAAATCTTATCATTGACGACATGTTATGGACGCTTGTTGCCGGTGTTGATGCGGCTGCAACGGCTATGAATCACGAAATAGCCCATTCCAAAGGGACGCAGTTTACCAATTCTCCGCGGATGGAGGAAATTCAAAAACAGCAGGAAGCTTTGGTTAAGGAAATGGAAGAAGCCGCGGCGCGCAACGATATGTCGGCATGGAAGGCCTCGGCAAAAAAGGCGGCGCGCCTGAAAGCCGAGTATACTTACCGTTTTTACTTTTTCGACGAACTGGAAAATATGTATGCCAACCGTTATGCGGTCAATTTCGGCGGCGATTTTGACCGGGCGCATTTAAACGAGCTTGAGGCGGATATCAATGTCGGCCGTAAATATGTGGCACCGTTGAAAATGGAAGATGCCGAAAAGGAAATGGCCGCCAGCGCCGAAAAACGCATTGCTCACGTCAAGGCCATTGCCCGCAACAGTTTTTTTGCCAATAACGGTCTGATAGAAAACCACAAAATGGAAGATTGGCACAGCCTGAACCTGTATCCGGAACTTTTGAGCGGCATAGATGCCGACGGCCGCAAAATGGGAGCCGCCGAATGTTTTGAACGCATCCGCGAAATCTGCGATAAGTTTGAAACCTCTCAGCCGAACAAAGGGTTGAAAATCCTGAATGAAACGATTTATAACAAACGGATGACGGCAATGAGCCGCCGCCGTGTCGCCATGACGGATGAGTTTTTTGACCTGTTTGTCGCTCCGCACATGGAAGATATATATAAGGCGGCGGAGAAACAGCTGGAAGATCAGGTCAGCCGGATGCAGAATCAGCAGCAGTCCGGTCAGAATGGTTCGTCTTCTCAGCAGGGAAAACAGGGTGAAGGGCAAGGCACCTCAAACCGGCAGCAAGGCAGTGCTCAAAACCAGCAACAGGAGAACTCGGGGCAACAACAGAACAGTTCCTCCGCACAGCCGAACCAGTCTCAGGGCGGACAGGAACAAGGGTCGCCTCAGCAGTCGCAAAGCGGGCAAGGGCAACCTCAACAGTCACAAAGCGGGCAAGGGCAACCTCAACAGTCACAAAGCGGGCAGGGGCAGCCTCAGTCAGGGCAGGGTGCCGGTAGCGGAATGCCCGGTATGCCGCCTTTGCCGACTCCGCCGATGGGAAACCAAAATCAGCAAGGCAGGGGCTCCGGCAATGAAACAGGACAGCAGCAAAGCAACACCGGTCAGCAGCAGTCAGATAACGGCCAGTCCGGCTCTCCGCAGTCCTCCGGCAACTCCAATCAATCGCAGCAGCACGGTAACTCCGGCAGTCGGTCTGCCGATAGCCAATCCGACGCTCAGCACTCTTCCGACAACACGCAGCAGAGTTCCTCCGGTGCTCGGCAATCCTCGTCCGGCTCTCCGCAGTCCTCCGGCAACTCCGGCCAATCGCAGCAGCACGGTAACTCCGGCTTTCCCGATACCGGTCAGTTCCGCCTGCCGAATACCGACATTTATCAGCCGCGCCTCAGCGACGGGCAGATAAAAGAGTTGCTGGAAAAGGCAGAGAGCATCCGCGAATTGAAAAGGCAGGCCGGCGAAAACGGCATGAAGGCCAATGATTTGCCCAATCGCGGCGACAATGCTGATAGTCGCGGTGCGCCGCAGGAAAGCGGTGCGTTAGACAGTCAGCAACACGGGCGCAGTGAAAACAGCCTGGAGGATTATCTGCCGCAAAACGATATGCCGAGCCTGATTTCGATTGATGATATGGTCAAGCTCAGCGAAGACAATATGCAGGCTGCACGCTTTTACCGCGAAGGCAATTGGGACGAATATCAGAAATATATCGCGCAGTATTCCAACGAAATAGCCCAGGCGAAAAAGCTTATCGGCGAAATCATCAAACAAAACAAGTTTGACAGCGTCCGCCGCGGCCACGAACGGACCAAGGAAAAAATGACCCAAATTCCGGTTCAGGGCGGTCGCACCATAGATTTGCAGCGCCACGTCGCCCTCCAGCAGAAGCTTCGCCGCGGCGACCCGAACATCGGCAAAAAGGATTTGGAGCGTTTCCGCACCCGTTATAAATACTCTGAAGACGAGAAAATCAAAGAAGTACAGCTTCCGCAGTCTAATTTCGGAATCCTCATTGACGGTTCCGGTTCCATGACCGGCAGGCCGTTTGACAACGCTTTGGCCATCTCCTGCATTTTGTATGAAGCCGCGCGCAGTTTTAAGGAAATCAACGTCTATATTTATATGATGGGCGAGCCTTACCCGCTGACTGTAGCGCTCCCCGACGACAAAACCAAAGAGATTGCGAAACGTCTGGAAAGCGTTCGCCGGGGGCAGGGCGGCTGCAACGACTTTTTGATTCCGGCGGTAAAGGAGTTTTTGAAGGATGTTTCCTCGGATATGGCAAAACACCCTCATGTCAAGAGCGGCTTTACCCATATCTTTTCCGTAACTGACGGCGGCAACAACGACTACGGTTCGACCGATGTCAACGGCTGTCTGAAAACCATGCTGGAGAAAAACGAACAGCTGACGTTCGACAGTTTCTTTATGGATCAGGGGGAAAGCAATTATACCAAGCCGCTGGTCAGGGAAATGCAGGCTAAGGGCTGCGACCGGATAGATTATGTCGACGGCATCGTTTCCGGCGACCAGATACCCGGAAAAATTATGGAGATGTTGAAAAAAAGGATGAAACACAGTCAGATAAAAGAGCCGATGACCAACGGCGTTAAGGAAAAACTAATAATTGAAACCTTAAAATCCCTGAAAAGGCGCTGATATTTGGATTTAAGCCGCGGCAGCCGCGTTTCTGCTCTTGCCCGGCAGCAAAAAATATGTTAAAATAAAACAATGGGCAGCCATGATAATTAAAGGAGAAAAGTAATGGCGAAAATTTATAAGCATAAATTCGGTACCGAGGAATTTCCCGTTCCCATCGCCGACAAAATTACCGGAAAGATTACCTGGCTGGCATCGGAAGAGGACGCAATTTATATCCCGACCATGCGCGACGAACCGAAAGAAGCCGTCTACGGCCGCCTCATCCGCAATGTTGTAACCGACCCGACGATGATGAAAGATATGACCGAAATGCTGTTGCGCCTGGACAAGGGGCGTACCCCGGAGGAAAGCAAAAGCTACGGCTATACGACAATGGGAGCTCCCGGTAACGGTAAGACTTACCTGACCAAGGCCATCGGCGCTTTGGTTCACCCGAAAGGCGCGCTGGTTGTCGACTGCAACAATATAGATAATCCCGACGAACTGTACAAGGTAACGACGTTCAGCGTTGACGAAACCCGCAAACAGCGCAAGATTGACGCCCGCGTCAAAATGGGCAATATGGACCCGGAACAGGCATTGTCCCAAAATGCCGTCGCTTACATGAAAAAGATGTTCGGAAATGATGTCGTAACGCAGGAAACCCGCGACGGAAAGCGCATCACGGCGATTGACTGGAACGCGGTCAAAGGCGATTCGGCTTTTGTTGAAGGCGTGATAGACAAAGTGATGGAAATGGAAAACATTCCGTATGAAAAAGATCAGAGTTCTTTGGGTTTCGTCGTTTCCAACGGCCCGTTGCTGCGGGCGCTGGTGGATCCGGATTCCCCCGACTACGGCCGCATGGTCATCCGCGATGAGTCGAACCGCGGCCCTGTGGTTGACGCCTGGCTCAAAATTGAGGCCTTTTTCTCTGAACCCGGCGCCGATGAACTGAAACTCAAGGGAGAAGACGACAAGGAGTTTACGATTAAGCGGTCGGATATTCCCGAAACCTTTATGTTTCTCGGTACCGCCAATCAGGCGACCGAGGATATGGGCTCAAGCGCCAAAGAACTGACCAAGCCGATGATTTCCCGTCAGGGTATGGGGATTGACATCCGCCAGATAGCCGACGCGGAAAAGGCCGACTACCTGTCGCGTACCTTAAAGCACCTGACCGGCGTGCCGGCATACCACGTTTATATGATGGATCCGGAAACGTTTGACCGCAATCCCGAACAGCTTGCCGAAACGCTGATGTATTTCCGCACTGTCGGGCTGACGCCGGAAGAAAAGAAAAAGATTCCGCAGGAAGAATTGTTTAATATCCGGCATATAGACCGCACAATTAAAGTTGCGACGCAATACGGAGCCCTGCTTTCCGAAGCCGAAAACATCATCACCAAAGCCGCCAAGGACGAAACGCTGCCCGAACGCTATACCTCGTATCTGGAAAATCAGGCAGTCGTTGACCTGCGTTATGTGTTCAAGCTTTATCAGCACGCCAAGATTGACCAGCCGCGCGGCAAGTCGTCCGGCGCCGGGATTTTCTCCAAGCTCGGCCGCGCCGTCAAGCCGCAGACGCAGGAAGAGGTGGCGTGGGAGCTGAACAAGCGTATTGCCCGCCGAGAAAAGGAACAGCTTCTGGTGCGCGGCACAAGGCTTGAAAACGAAGTCGCCGTCAAATTAAAGGATATGATAATCCCTGACAGCATCAACAGCCTGTTGCGTGATTCGGAAGACCGCAAAGCGGATTATGAAAAGATTGAGGGGCTGTGGAAGTCTTTGCAGCAGACGGCCAAAGGGCTGAATTTTGAATTTGCCGGCTATGTCGGCGAAGATTCCGTTGCCAAGACTTACAATGCCCGCCCCGAAGACCTGCCGAGCGTTGCTCTTGACGAGATTAAGGAAGTGCTGATAGCGTCCATCCGCGAGGAGTACAAGGACGAATTGCAGGGGCAGAAACTGTCCGCCGAAGACGTGTTTGACGACAATACGCTGCTGGAAGCGACGCAGATGCTGGCCAGGGAAAACGAGGGGCAGAGTATTTTCGTCCCGAACTATGATTTGGAAACCACGGCCGAAAAGCCTTTGAAACAGGTGTATATGGCTCCGGTTCACGGCGAGGGTGCGAGGATTGACCGCGAGAGCCTGATTAATGCCAACCAGTTTGCCGACAGCTTTATCATCAAGAGTATGCGCAGCCACAATATCAAAAAATATGCCAAAGAGGCGCCGCATCTGGATGTTGATGCGTATCTGGAAGAGCTGGCGCAATACGGCGAGGACTGCGTAAACAACGGAAAAATAAGCTGCGAAATTGCCTCTGACAAAAACGACGCCTTTTTCACCACCGTTGTCTTTGTCAATGACCGCGAGAACCAAAAGACCGGAGTCGCCGGAATAGTCTATAACAAAGCCAATCAGAATACGTTGATTCTGGCCGACTTTGACGTCAGCGACGACGATAAGGCCAAATTGAGCAAAAGCGGCGTCTTTTACGTCAACCTGAACGAGGTCAACAAGACCGGCGAATATGAAATTATCGGCAATTACCTGAGCAAACAGACGATGATGCACGAAGGGGTTACCAATGCGCATGTCGTATCGTCGCTGATGCTGCGCATTGACACAGAAATGGGAATGGGCAGCAGCGGGGATGAAAATGCCGTGGAATTTTGCTATTTTCTGCAAAATATGGGCGAAAACGAAAAGCAGAACATTGATGCTTTGCAGTTGACGAACGTCGAATACGAAAAAGGCCTGCCGGTAAAAGCGGCATTGAACAAAAAACTGAATGGGAGATAAGCATTATGGAAAAGCGTTATGACAAAGGGCAGATAGAAACCGTCGTGCTGCAGGCTGTATTGGCCCGCCCGTATAAGGAATTCGGCGGCTGCCGGATATATCCGCTTCATGCCGAGGGGGAAGAGGCCGTCGTCAAAAATCTTGCGGGCAGCCGTGAGGTAACGACGCTTGCCGAGCTGGAAGACGCTGTCAATGCGCCGGAAGTGGCAAACGTTTTTATCGGCCGTTTTGCTGCCGTTACGTCCAAAGGGATGAAAAACGTCTTGTCCCGAACGTCGCTGGCAAAAGATATTTTCTGCGCGTTTGAAATCAGGGAATAAGAAAAACGGGGGTGGCGATGAAACTGGAAATAACCAATCCGCAAAGCCCTCTGCACTGCAGCGTCATGCTGCAGGAGCGCCGCAAGTCCGGCGTTCCGTTGACGCCGGATTTCTGCCGCGAAATTCTGACGTCGTCCGCTAACCAGAGCGTTGCCGGAAAACTGCTGGATATGATAGAGAACCGTTTATCTGCCGCGCCGCAGGAGATAGACGCATACCTGCCTTATGTTGAAGCGATGGTTTCCCGGACGGTCGCCACGCCGAAAATTATCGAAAAAGCAGCCAACCTTGTCAATGAATTTTTCCCGTATGACAATTATACTGCCGAAGAATACGCTTTTTCCTGTCGCTTTGCGGCATTGAAAAAGCACACTGCAAATTCGACATGCATTGCGCAGAAACTGTTGAAACGCGTTAAAAACGGCGTCCGCGGCGATGCCGGGACGGTATATAACCCCGAAAATCCCCGTTTTAATCTTGATGCCGGCATTTACTCGGCATATCCTGAAAGGCTGGCTCCCGATATGGTGCGAATGCTGCGCGGCTTTTGCCGGAGCGGCAGTATCCGTCCCGATACACTTTCCGGCCCCGGTATCCAATCCGACACACCCTCCAATCCCGGCCTCGGTATCCGTCCCGATACACCTTCCGACCCTGGTATCCGTCCCGGCCTTTATGATGACGCACCGTCTGCTGCCGATATCTTTCTGATGGGGGAAATGGGCGATTTGCTTGCTCCTTGTGCTGCGGGGCTGCTGCAATCCAATCCCGGCGACATATTTGATGTTGTAGCCTGGCTCGGCATGGCGGCGGCGGAATTGTCTTCTCCGGCGCAAAAAGATGCCTGTGCCGGCTGCCAGAAGCGCATTTTGTACGCGCTCCGCAATGTGCGGGAAATGCCGCCCGAAATGCTGCATGGCGAAAAGGCGTTGTTCCCGCTGCTGCTTGATGCAGTCGGTGTCCGTCCGGCAGACAGGGAATTTCCCGCTTTAGCGCGCCAGGGAAAAGAAATTTACGCCGGGTTCTTGCCTCTGATGTGCCGGTTTCATTTTGTCGAGGCTTTTCTCCCCCGGCTTTTGGAACAGAGGGTTAACGTGAGGGCATGCCTGCAGGAGGAAAAATATCAGGGAACGCCGGAATTGCTGAATGTCAGCCTGCCGGAGCTTGCTTCCCGTGCCGGAAGCGTTGACGAAGCCGCCTGGCTGCTGCATGAATGTTTTGCTTTTCGGGTCTGCCGCAATACCGTAACGCAGTGGCTGCGTTATCCGGAAACCTCCGGAGCCCGCCTCTATGAAGACTATCTGATTGCGCAAAAGGAAGGGAACGCGACTGTCAGCGAGCTTGCCGCCGCCGTCAACCGCGGCGCATTGTCCAACTTCCGCCTGATTGCCCTCGCCAATCGCGAGCCTTTTGTAAACAAGCCGCGGACAGATTTGCGCGATAACGGGCTTAAAGCGCTGTTGAACGTTTATTGCGAAGCTTACGCCCGCAAAGCGGAACCCCCGGAAGACGTTTACAAGTCGATTTATAATGTGCGTTTCGGCAAAAGCGGACGGCTGGAGCAGGATCCGCGCAAACCGCTGGAACTCTTCCGTCTGGCTGTTGCGGAACTGGGATATAAGCGCCAGCCGCCTGAATTGGCCAAACTGACGCGCCCCGGCTGCGGATATAACCGTCTGCTGCTGAAAAAGCCGTTTACGCGCTGACCTCGCAGTCTCAGCTCCCGCAGAAGCTCCGGTGCTGTGTCGTCCCGTCCCAGGCTTATATGAAACAAACGTCGGCCTTGTCGCACGTTATCAGGGCAGGAGAGGGAAGACAATTGAAAAAGGAAAGGAAGCCCAATGTTGCATCCGATATTGGTTACCGCAGAAAAAAGCCCGCTGCTGACGGCGGCGGAAGTGATGAAACATCGCAACGAAAAGCGTCCGTTGACGCCGGATTTTTGCCGCGGCATATTGGCGTCGTCCGGCAATCCGGGCGTTGCTGCAAAATTGTTGCAGCGGATAGAAATGCACCTTGCCGATTATCCTGAAGAAACATCGGCATATGTGCCGGTACTTGGCGCATTATGGTTTCGCTCCCGCCATCATGCCCGAAATATGGAGGTGGTGGCGCGCATCTCCCTGAACGGTATTTCAGCCTCTCTGGCTGCGGCAGCTCCTGTGCTTTCCGCTCCGGCATCGCCGCAAGACCAAAACGCATCCGCTGCGGTTTCGATATTTCCTGCTTCGGCCTCTTCTCAAAATACGACGGCATCTTCTCAAAATATGACGGCCTCTCCTCAAAATATGACGGCCTCTCCTCAAAATACGCCTGCTTCTGTTTTCAAAGCCGCCGCTATGGTTCAGGGAACGGAAGCGGAAAGCGAATTGGCTGCGCTGCTGATGATGTCGGAAAATCTTTCTCCGGAGCAAATGGCGGAAGTGAAAAAACTGGCGCGCAGGCTTCCGCCTTTGCCCGTTTTGACGCGGAAAAAACTGGAAGAAACCGTTTTTTTGACCAAGTTGGCAGAAGACGGCTGTCATGATGTAAAAACGGAAGTGGCAGCCAGAACCGAAGGCAATCCGGACCTGACATTCTGGGCGCAGCAGATGCTCGCCCGGCAGGGTAAACTGCAATATGATGAAAACTGCAGCGATGCCTGGAACTTCTGCGCTATGGGGTTTCTGAATATGGGCGAGCTTGGAGACTATCCGGCTTCGGAAATGTATAACCGCCTGATGCAACAGCCGGATTGTGAGATGCAGGATTATCCTTTGTCCGTTTTGGCAGGAATTGGGCATATCCGCTGTTCCGAAGGATTTGCCTCGGAACAGCGCCTTCGGGTTTTGCACCTGGTTGGGTTGTTGGAGCAGGGGAATAAGCCGGTGCGTTGGCTGCAGTATCCGGATTTGTGTTATAAGGCTGTGTCAGGATTATCGGTATCTCTGGCAACCGGCGGAGTTTGCCGTTCGGGAATGCAGGACGAAGGCATAGCCAAAGAATTTTCCGCCGTTTTTTCCCGCCTGCTGCATATCTACAGCCGTGATACGGAAACCGGCGTAATTCCCCGCACGGAAACAGATGCCGAAATTCCCAGTGTATCTAAGTGTCTTGGGCTTTTGCTTGAAGCTCAGTGCGGCCGCAGGGAGAAAGATGCGGATTTTGTCGCGGATATCGCCGTAAACTATTGGCTGTTACGGCAAAGCGACCTGCTGGCATTAACTTTCGATTACGCCGCCTCCCGGAACGTTCTGGATAAAATAGTTGATGAAAGATCGGGGCTGAACGTCTATCAGCTGCAAAAACCGCCGGCAGAATATCTTTCTCAGGTAAAGTCGTCTCGGAAAATGTATGATTTTCTGAAAGGCTTTCGCGTCCATGCCGATGAAGAGCAGACGATTGATGATTTTCCCGAGTTGGCATTAAACAATATTGCCGCCCATGATTTTTTTCGCAAGGGAGAAAATCCGGAAATTTCAACCCGCCGGCTGCTTATCGCTGCCGATGCTAATTTTGAAATAGCCCGTCGGCTGTTTGAAGAAGAAGGAACCCTCGACCATTCAAAGAAAATAAAAGAATTGATGTTGGAAACGGTTCATGGGCTGGTGCGCAATTTCGAAATCGCCCGGCAATTGGCGTACAAAGGCGCCGATGATATTTATGAGCGGCTTGCCGCTTTTTGCGCTGACGAAAAACACCAATATGCAAAAGAAGGGTATAACAGCCACTATGTTGCAGCCGTATTGATAAACCACCGTGTCAGCGAGAACAGTCCTTTGCAGGATTTGAGTTTTGCCAAACCGCAGGAAGCTGCCGGAATTTTAGCCAAAATTCGTGCCGCACAGCTTCAGCATACCGTTGCTCCTTTCGCTGATGCCGCTGCCGTTTCGGCTTCATCTTCAGCCATTGCCTCCAATTCAGCAGTTTCCCGGAGAGGGCATAATGCCGGAGCCGGTGTTTGTTCTCCGAATCCCGAACCGGGCGCAGAGCAAAAACAGGAACAGACAGGGAACCTGTTTTCCCGCATAAAAAATCAATTGTTGAAAAGACGGCAGCACGGCCGCTGGTAATATACCGCCGCTTTTTTTTCGTCGCCTTTATTTGCGGCACCTGCTTTTATCCATCGTCTTTATTTGCGGCAGCCGCTTTTATTCGCTTTCTTTATTTGTGGTCGCCGCCTTTATTCGCTTTCTTTATTTGTGGTCGCCGCCTTTATCCGCTTTCTTTATTTGTGGCCGCCGCTTTTTTTCACCACCTTTATTTGCAGTCTTTTGTCGTACTGCATTTTACAAAATTAATTTCTGCCCGATAGCTTTTTGTTTAAGAGCGTCGAAATATTATTGAAATAATGCTGCGTAATAGTGGGGATGGAAACCGGCTCAAGTTTCTGCCGCAGTTCGGCGCGTTTTTCCAGTTCGCGCCTGATTCTGGTATCGGCTTCGTCGTCAATCCAGGCCGTAACGTCAACATACCATCCGCCTTTGCCGAACCGGGCACGGCGCCTGTCGCGCAAAACATTGGAAAACGTATTCTCGTTGCCCCAGTGATTGTTATTGAAAGCGCAATAGGTATAGGCGTCCTGCGATGCCGTATTCATCGACGGGAAAAAGCCGTTATAATGCTGGTTGCCCGCGGCGTTTCTTCTGAAACCGCTTTGCAGGATAGAATTGGGATGGTTGCGCATATGGTCCTTGATGTCGCGTTCCAGATTTTCCGAATAGATAATGCGGTTGGAGTATTTTTTGTATATATCCCGCATACCGGTTGTACTGTGAGCGCTGATTTTGCATTTTTCAATAATGCTGCCGACGGCTTCGCCGACAAAGCTTTCGGGATTTTCCTTTTTGAAGATTTCGTATGCCTGGCAGAAGCTGGCCATACTCATTCCCGCGCAGTAAAGCCCGCGGTCGATTTTGCCGTAAATTCCCTGCCGGGCAAGGGCTTTGTTTGCAGCGTCAAAAGCTTGGCGCTTTTCTCCGTAAGAAAGCCTGATAACGTTGTTGTAACTGCATTGCGCATAAATTTTGCAAAACGTTTCCATATCCTTTTGTTTTTGGGCTTCCATGATTTCTTTTTCGTTGTCGGCATTGGCGGTTTCATGGGATATTTCCGTCAGAAAAGGGTTATCCGCAAACAGATTGAAATCTTCATTGTCCAGCATAGGAATGCCGGTCTGTCCGTCTAAATCAAGCGTCGGCTCATAAGCGAAACTCGAGTTGATAACCGCCTGTCGGGCAATTTCTTCGGCATTTGCTGCGTCATAAGGAACCGGCATATTGAACTGGCTTTGCTGGATGGCAGCATACAGGTTGTTTTCCTGCGTCTGGTCAGATGCCGTTGCGTTAATTGCCGCAATCATTTCGTGCCAGTCATCGGTATTGACGTCCCGGCCGAGGCTCAGGTTTTCCAGAGCCTGTCTCTGGCTGTCTGGCAGCGTTTTCCCGTTCAAATCATAAAAATCGGTTATCGTGGAGGCGATTGCGGCAACGGAACCGCCTTTGTCCTGGTTTTTCATCAGGGCATAATACAGATAGGCGCCCATACTGCGGTTTTGGATATAGGCAATGCCGTATTTGTCGAATATCTCGGTTTTGGCGATGATGCGCGCTTCGTCAAACGAAAGGCTGCCGTAGCTGCCGACGTGGTAAAAATTGGCCGTGGCTTTTTGGTTGCGCATAAATTTGGCATACAGTTCTCTGCTGACGCCGTATTTTCCGCCGCTTCCGTATGTTTCGTTGCTTTTGCTGAAACAGAGGTTGAAAAAGTCAATATTCGGGACGTTGTGCAGTTTGTCGTTTTGAATGAGCGGTACGGGGACTACATAGTCAGCTTCGTTAATAGGCTGCTCCGGCGGGTTCATAAACGCGCTCCAGCTCAGGTCCGGCTCGGCTATGGAAAAATCCTGTGCCTGAAGGCCAAAGGCTTCGTTGACGCTGGCATAATAGGTCGCCGCCTTGTTCAGAACTTCCTGCGGCAGGGTAAACGTGTCGGTAGTCATGGAAATTTTGCTGAAATCAAAAGCCGGGCCGGCATTTTGCATGCCTTTGAAGCCGAGATAGCCCATTCCGGCCAGCGGAATGCTGATAGCTGCATACTTCAGGGTCTTTTTGCTTTTTTCACGGACTTTCTGCTTAAATTCAATAATTTTAGCTTTCTTTTCCTGGCGTTTTTGTGTTTTATAATTTTCGACATTCAGCGTAATTGTCCTGATTTTTTGCTGTGTGCCGAGCTCTAACCCTTCTGCCGTCTTGACCGGCTGCATCTTTACCGTCTGTTTCGGTGCTTGTTGCTCTTTCTGTTTTGGCGCAAAAAGCTTCCGCGCTTTTTCTGCCGTCATTTTGACGGGAGCAGACGCACTGTGGTAAACGGCGGCAATGGTTTCGATAATCGCCTGCTTTGTTCTTCCTGCCCGGGATTTTAAGCGTCCCAGCCATGAGCGGAACCGCGCCTTCCGCAGAGCCTTCTGCTGTTGTTTCAGTTCTTTGCGGTGCTGCTTTTCGGCCTCTTTGCGCTTTTTCTCGTCTTCCTTGCGTTGTTTCTCAGCGTCCCGCCGTTGTCTGGCCAATTCCTTCTGCTGTTGTTTCAGTTCTTTGCGGTGCTGCTTTTCGGCCTCTTTGCGCTTTTTCTCGCTTTCCTTGCGTTGTTTCTCGGCTTCCCGACGGGCCTGTTTCTGCTGTTTTGACTCTTGTACGCGCTGCTTGTCCGCCGGTTGCTGCGCATAGGCGTCACTTTGCCTTTCGCTGTTTCGGCTGGCGGAGTTTGTCGTTTGGCTTTGCCGGGAAGAAACCGATGTCTGCTCATAATGTTCCAAGAAATCTTTCAGGCTGCCTTTGTGGCGGGACAAAGCCATGCGAAAATCTTTTGCCGCCTGTCCGTGCAGGCCGAATGTGTCAAGCGTCCGTTCCAGATAAACGAAATTAGCTTTTTTATTGAGCGCTTTGGCTTTTTGCTCTAAAAGGGAACGGCCGTTTTGGTTGTCTTTGTAGCGGGCAAATTCGGCAAGCAGTTTGGCTGCTTTTTTTTCTCCTGCCGCAGCAGCATTCTCCGGCTGCACTGCCGCCGTTCTGTCAGAAACGGGAGTTCTGTCAGAAACGGGAGTTCTGCCGGCAGCAATCGTCTTGTCAGTACTGGCGGCATTTCGGGTTGTCGCTGCTGCCGTATTTTCGGCTGCAACTGCCTGTAATTCTGCCTGCAATTCGGCAAAGCGTATTCTGCCGGCCTCGTCGCGCGCAGCCTGAAGCATTAGCGTTCCATTGCTTGGGTGGAGAGGAGAAAAGGCTGCCATTGCCTCCGCTGCTGTTTTAACGGCATCATTGTCAAAGGCAAGCTGCAGAAATTCTTTTTGGTAGTCTGAATTTTTCAAAGCTTCGCCGATGTTGCCGGCGTCCTGAAGCTGGTTCGCAAGGTCTTGGGGAGAAATCGCAAACGCATAGGCCAACCGCTCAAACTTGTCCCGGTTGCGTTTATTGTGCAGGTCTTTGACGCTGAAATTGTATTCTTCCTCGATTTTGGCAAAGGCTGTTTCGGCCATTTTTTCCGCAAGCATCTGCCGGTGAACTTCTCCGGTCAAAACCATGCGGGCTTTGCCAAGCGCCATAAAGGCGGGAATATTGTCTTCTCTGGCAAACTGTTCCTGCAGGCTTTTCAGGCGGTCTTGGCGCTCATGCAGATAGTCTTTGACCCGTTCGTCGTAGTTGCGGGCGGCCTCAATATATTTGTCGGGATTTTTCCTGAAATCCTTTTCCTTGAGCGAAATTCCGAGAAAGCGGCATTTTTCCTGCAGCTCTTCAAAATATTCTTTGTCCAATCCGTCGTTTCCTCTGCTAAAGCTTGGCATCCAAAACCTCAATTCAGTTTTTTAAATCAAAGTATAAGACCTTTATACCATGTTATAAACAAAAAATCAACATTATTTGTGCGCATTTTGGCAATTTTTTTGAAAGCCGGTTAAAAAGCGATATGCAGGCAAAAAAAATCCCCGGAGCATGCATGTTGCAATGCAGTGTCCGGGGATTAAAAAAAGCTACTTGCTGCCTGACTTATACGTCCTGACCGTTCCGTCGGGAGCCGTAAGCGTCAGGGTGTATCGGTCTTGGGAATAGCTGCCTTTGTAGCCGTTGACCGTAGAGGAATAACGCTTGTTGACAATATTCTTCCAGCCCAGGATTTTGCAGGTAAGGACATCGACGCCGGCAATCAGCGAGTTGTCTTCCGCATACCATTCAATTCCGCCGTCAGCGGCGTCAACTGCGCGGGCAAGCCTGAATGCGGCTCCGGCACGTTGCTGTGCTGCGGAATTAAAGCCGGTATAGCCGCTCTGCACATAGGTCATTTCCTGAGGAAATGCTTCTTCATAAGCGCAGACGCCGAAACTGTACCCTTCTTCAAAACGGATGACGACGGCTTTTTTGGTGATGTTGCCTTTGTGGCTTAATCCGTCGACGTCAAGCACGGCGGTAACCGCAAAGTCAAAAATTTTGCCGTGTCCGGGAACCGGGTCGGGGTTGGGATCCGGCTCTGGGTCAGGATCAGGGTTCGGATCGGGCGAGCCGCCTTTTTTGACCAGCAGAGTAACGACGGAAGCGCCGAAACTCTTTCCAAGCAGGGAAACTGTCGCCTCCGTGGTGTTTTTGGCAGAATTTTCGCCGTTCGGGATTAGGCTGTGCGTTTCATTGAAAACCGCAGTCAGGTCAAACCCGAAAGTCTGCCCGTCGAGGGCGTACCCTGCTTCATAGGCGGGATAACTGAAAACATCGCTGAAAGCGTCAGAACCGTTACTGAAACTTATCGTCTGCGTAACCGTTCCTTTTTTGAGAGTCCAGCCGTTGCCGCTGATGTCATCCTTTCGGCTTGTCTGCATCTCGGCAGAAGCCTTAAAGTCAAAGTTTGCAACCTCCAGCGTTCTGTCTTCTTTGCCCTCAAATGCAAAAGAAAGTGCCGGCGATTGGAATTTTTGGCGTTTTGTACCCGACAGGCTCCATGTTTCGGTCTTTTCAACATAAAGCGTAAAGGAAGAAGCGCTGTTCCATTCCCATCCTTTGCCGTATTCGGTGCGAAGGAGTTCATCTGCCGCATCAGTGCTTTTTTTGACATAAGCGGCGGTCAGCTTTTCCGCGCCTGTGTCCTCCTGTCCGTAAACGCTCCAGACGGCATTAAAATCCGCCTCGGCCCTGAAACATCCGTCCGAACCCGGAATTTCCTCCGCTCGGGAGCTGAGAAAAACGGGCGCGTCAATTTTCATATAGGGCAGGGCGGTTTTGCCTGTGCCGGAAAAATCCGAACCGGAGGCAAGAGCATAGCTTTCGTATTCAATCTCTGCCGAAATCGTCTGGCCGTCTTTAAAAGAAAACAGCCTTTCGATGTGGTGGCGCTGCGGAAGCGTGCCGGAAACGGAAGAATCGCCTGTTTCGTTCTCCAAAGCCGGCACCGGACTGTCTGTCTTGTTAAACAGGATGGTGTCTTTCGCCGGCCAGAGTTTAAGCCGTGCCTGCGGCGTCAGCGTATGCCTTGTACCGCCGGAACTGTAAACCAATTGCTGTGCGCAGGTCATAAACACCGTGTCTTCAACCACAGCGGTTTTCCACTCGTAGTCATAAGAAATCAGCGTGATGTCATCATCTTCCATGCTGAAAATTGCCTTTTCGGCACCGTCGCACCCCGCAAACATCAGCACCGTCAGAACCAAAGCCGCGGCAGCCGGTATGCCGTACCCGAAAGCCGGCAGAAGCCGGAACGTCTGCAAAAAACGGAAAGCCCGCAAAAAGCGGAACGTCTGCAGAAAAAAACTTTTCTTTTTCATAAAAAAAATTATTAAACGTTAAACATATATACAAAAAAATAAAGTCTTATCTGCTTAAAATTTCATAAAGGCGTGTCCGCGTCTGCAAAACCTGTACCGAAACAATGCTTCGCCGTCGTCGCAAAAAACGGCTTCAGGCGCCATTGCCGTTTTGACACAGGATGTTGCCTGCCGTCTTGCACCGTTCTTGTTGCAAATGCAGTTATTACCAAAAATATACTTCATAATATATCAAAGCAATAATATTGTATTGGCATAATAAGACTTTTAACGCCGCTATCATAAACGGAAAAAATAAATATTCAAGCAAATTTTGTCCTTTTTGTTGTTTTGTCTAATTTGAGCTTGACAGTTTTTATCGGGCGCGTTATCATAAAGCCCTAACCAAAATTTTTTAGATATGGATTATAAAGAAAGTCGGGAGTTGCTTTTGCATGCAGAAGCCCTCTCTTATGAAAATGCCTGCCAGATTCTGGATTTGTGGCAGCAGTCGCCCAGAACATATTGCGATTTTCTGCGTAACAGCGGAACCTTCGTCTTTCTGGAATCTTATGTCGGCCAAAACGAAGAAACGGAACTTCACTCGTTTGTTCAAACCAGGCGTCGGGTTCCGTCCCCGGCTGTTGCCGAAAAGTTTTTCCGGCTTGGATATGACGATCTGAACGTCCGTTTTATGGAAATAGTCAACGCTATCGTGTTTAAGCAGGAAACTGATTTGGACATCTGCGCCTGGCCGTACGTCAACAAGTTGTGTGTCCGGCACTTCAGCCGCGAATTTATCCTCAATATGTTTCTGGATATGCATTATGTCTTTGACTTTGCCAATGACGAAACCGGGGAAGTCTTTGACATCATGTACAAAAGGCTGAACGGTTCTGCTCAGGAGCGGGAACTTCTTGCCGTCAACAGTTTTAACATCGGTGGTTGGGCTTTTTCCGGACGCAACAGCAGCGAAGAAACCATTGTCAGGCTGTATCTGACGGCGCAGCACGCTTTGCATTGCGGTATCGGCGAAGAAGCCAGCTGCCGCAAACTGTTTTTGCAGTATCTCTTTGATATCCAGCACGGGATACGGCTTTTCCGGCAGGGAAAGCTGAAAGAGCAGGGCATTGTGCTTAACTGAAGTTTTTGCCGCGGGGCTTCCTCCGGCAGGGTTTTAGGCAAATCAATCGGGGCTTGTCCCCGATTTTTTTTATGCGGCGTTATACATTCGGCTTCACCGCCGTATGTTTTCATTTTTAACGGAACTCTCAATTCTGCACATTCTTCATTTGTGCCGGAACTTTCTGAGCTCTGCACGTTCTTCATTTGTGCCGGAACTCTCAGCTCTGCACATTTTTCGTCTGTGTCGGCGCTCTAAGGCCAAGCCTGTTCTCGTCTGTGCCTGCATTTTTGTCCCGTGCATTCTTCATCTGTGGTCGTATGTGTTTGGGCGAACGAATTGTGCGTGGAAAAGACATTCCCGTTGACAAATTGCCGCTGTTTGTTAAACTGACACCGTTTTATCATTAGGGAGAAAAAGCATCATGTCCGCCTTATCAGACGAGTTCAAAGTAAAAATCCAGTATTTTATGCCTAAGAAACTATTGTCCCGCGCCGTCGGCAAACTGGCTGCCGCCGAAATGGGGCAGGGGACGGCGTTTCTGATTGAGCGTTTTATCAGATACTATAATGTCGACATGAAAGATGCCAAAATACAGGACATTGCAAAATTCAAAAGCTTCAATGACTTTTTCACCCGCGAGCTGAAAAAAAATGCGCGTCCCGTCGTCAGCGATGAAAATGCACTGGCGGAACCGGCTGACGGCACGATAAGCGAACTGGGGGAAATTTACAAAGATGCCGTTTTGCAGGCCAAGGGGCATTACTACAGCCTGGAGGCTCTGTTGGGCGGAAATCGGGAAGATGCCGCATATTTTGAAAACGGCAGTTTCGCCACCACCTATCTTTCTCCGCGCGATTATCACCGCGTGCATATGCCGTTGGACGGCAAACTTGAAAAGATGCTGTTTATCCCCGGCGAACTGTTTTCGGTCAATCCGCTGACCGCGCGCAATGTGGACAATCTTTTTGCCCGTAACGAACGCGTCGTATGTTTTTTCAATAACGAAAAAATCGGCCGTTTTGCCGTCGTTCTGGTCGGTGCGACAATCGTTGCCAGCATTGCGACGGTATTTACCGGTTTGGTTGCGCCGTCCGCCGGAAAGGAAGTTACCGTTTACAACTATGCCAAAGATAACATCGTTTTGGCCAAAGGTGCCGAACTTGGACGTTTTCTGCTCGGCAGCACGGTGATATGTGTTTTCCCGAAAGGGAAGGTTAAGTTCGCCAAGGGGTTGGCAAACGGCACCCCGGTTAAAATGGGTGAGTGCCTCGGCGAGATAAGGAAGTAACCCTGTTACCCCTCCCGCCTTTTGTATAGGCGTCCGCCCGCTGTTTCCGGCAGTTGCCCCAAGAACTGCTTTCCGCCCTTTATTTCCAATAATCGGCAATCCATGTTGCCGGTCGCAGGTGCTTGTAGAGTTTCTTCCAGCCGCGCGGATATTTGTCGGACTTCGGGTTTGTCGACCAGACGCCGCGCAGGGCTTCGGCAATGCCGGGTTCTCCGTGAAACGCGACCATCTTGAGCCCTTTGATGTCCGGCAGCTTTGGCTCGGCGAAGTAGCGCAGCAGCGGGTGCGGCAGGCAGTGGAACCGGAAACTTTTGAACCAGTCATCCGGCCAAAAATTGATTTTTTCATATTTTTGCATAATCATTGCAGACATATACTGTTGTGTTGCCGTGCCAAACGTGCGGATAACCTCTTCCGCGTGCCGTTCGTAATATTGTTTGATAAATCCGAGCGTGCCGACCACCCACGAATAACAGCTCGCCTGCGCAACCTGATTAGCCTTTTTGCCGCGGCGGTGCGCCCAGTCGTTAATCGCGTAAACTTCGTTGCCTTGCGGGTAGTCGAAAAGTTCGTCCAGATTGCCGACAATCAGCGAGTCGAGATCAAAGAAAAACACCCGTTGTCCGTGCAAGCCTGCCAGATTGTCGTCGCACAGCCCCGAAGCCTTTCGGTGATTGCCGAAAACCAGCTCCGGCGCCACATTGAGCACCGGCAGCGGCCGGGAAATAATATCCTCGTTCAGTCCCTCCGACCGCTCGGTAAAACAGTAAAGGTTAACATCATAAGAGGTATTGCGTTTAATTGCCGCGCAGAGTTTGTTGACGTCTTCGGCACCGTAATAAGTTCCCCATTTGATGCAGATAACGTTAAAAGTTTTAGTCATATCAGTCCAGTCTCCGGAAAATGAAAGGTTATGTTAAAAAAATGTGTCCGCAGCTTATGCCCTGGTTTCTGCTGCCCCGGTTTCTGCCTGCAGCAGCGTCGGAAACGGATAATCCGCCGCGTTGAAGTTCCCGCCGAGCAGGGCGGCAACATACCCCGCAACCGCCGTTTCGTTAAACAGGACATGATAATGCCGCCAGCCGCGTTCTGCAGTTTTTGCCCGTTCTGCGGGAAATTTTCTGAATCTTTCGATTTGCTCAATCAGCTCTTCCGCTGAACTGAAAAATCCCGCTTCGTCTTCGCCGAACAGGTCGCCGAAACCGGTATGCCTGTCAATGTAAGTCAGGCAGCCGTTGCCCATTGCGTGTGCCATTCTGTCGGAAGAATAGAGATAGTCGTGGTTGCTGAGCGAAAGGTTTAAAACGCCTGCCGCTTGTTTCAGGGTATCAAAATAAACGGTTCCGTTAAGCATCGGAGATGAAATCCGCGGAAATAAAAAGCGGTTTTCCGGCGCCCGCCGTTGCAAAAATTCGGCAATTTCCCTGCCATAGGCCATCTTTCCGCCAAATTCGCGCAGCTTAACCGGCGATGCGGCAAACAACAGGTCATACATTGGTGCCGGGTTGGCAAAGGTCTGTCCGTCTTCAATTCCCTTATCCACCGGATTGGGGATAAAGCCGACATTGTGCCGGATGGGGTCAAACTGCCGCAGCAGTTTCCTGTCGGCGGTCGTTGTCAGCGAAAAGTCAACCGCATCAAGCTTGCTTTTGATGTTGCCGATGTTATGCTCGCCCCAGTCGGTGTACGGGTTGATGCAGTCGACATTCCATTGCAGGATTTTGACGCCCGGTACTTTGTCGCGGATTTTCAAAAGCGTTTCCGCCGTTATGATGTCGGCATGCCCGAGTATAATGGCGTCGGGACGGAAATTCAGGCAGTAATGGTAAAAATTGTCATTGGTTTTGCGCACGCTCCACGGCGTTTTGGTGCCGAACAGCGCAAGGGCACGCGCCGCTTCCCTGTCGTTATAGCAAACGGTCTGATGCCCGAGGCGGGTCAGCCCGTTGTTAAGCTTGTATGCCATGCCTGCCCAGAAACAGCCTCTGAGCCGCAAAGTCTTGAAATAGGCGCAATGGACGATTTTCATCGCTTTCATAATCCTGAAAAACTCCTCGTTTTCAAAAGGTTGATGTCAATAAAACGGTGCTGAAAAAATACGACCGTTTAAATTCATCACCTCAACCGAAGTTCAGCCGAAATAAATGTTGATATATTCAGATAGTTATTGCGCTCGCCATCAGGTGCGGATATGATAGAAAAAACGGTCGTATTTTATAATCAAAAGATGTAGAAAACATGAAAAAGCTGGCTCTGTCGTCGGAAATTTACCTTATCAAAGCTTCGGAATTAAAAAGGCTGCCCCTTGCCGCCGAGATAAACGGTAATATCTCAGGCACCCTTGCCGCAAGCGCCGCTCCGCAGGCTTTCTCCGCCGCAAGCGCCGCTCCGCAGGCTTTCTCCGCCGCTCCCGGTGCCTCACTGTCACCCGCGGCAAAAAGCGCTGCCCCCGTCCTTTCCGCAACAGCCGCTCCGCAGGTTTCCTCCCGCGAAATTACCGTCCTGCTTAATGCCGATGCCGCCGCGGCATCAGGCGATAAAGAAGTTGTTCCGGCCGCTGACGTGCTGCTGTCGGGTGCTGAAACCGTTTCTGCTGCCGCGGACGGGGATTTTCTGCCGGTACGTTTTGCCTATCGCTCGTATCCGGCGTGGCAGGCGTTTTTCATCAATCTGATTAAGCCGGTAAAGCGGAAATTTTACTCGGTTTTTCCGTCAACCTATACGACAACGCTGGCCTGCCTGCTCGCCAACAATATTACCCGCGGCGAACGTAACGAGCAGAACGCCTACCAGTGGACCAACAAAAAATGGCAGATAAGCCGCGAAGAGGCGCATCGCCGTTACAGCGATTTGTATAATTCCATCAAGGCCAACGGTTACGATGCCAAAAGCCCGATGCTGGTTATGCTCAACCGCAAGTTCGGTGTCAAGGACCAGCTGCTGCAGGGGCATCATCGCATCGGCATCTGCAAAGCCCTTAACGTCAACGAAGTCAGCATATCGTTTTGGGCGGTGCCGCGTTCGTTCGGCTTTTTTAAATTGTTCACAAAAAGGAAAATATCATGAAGATTATGCTGGTGCGCGACCGTAACGTGCTCAACAACAACTGGCTTGCCTATTTTGCCAATTTGCTGCATGAACGCGGGCATGAGGTAGTCATTGCCTGCGATACTTACGGCAAACTCGGCGTTTCCGCGCCGGGGCATGAATTGGAGCCGGGGGTTCGCCTTGTCAATGTCAATGGCAAAACATCTTCGCCGCTGCAGAATTTCTGGCGCCGTATCCGCTGCAAGGTGCTGCCGTCGTGGCACCTGTTTGACCGTCTGATAAAAGCCGAAAAGCCCGATGTCATCATCTGCTATTTTCCGGTGGATTTGTATAACGTAACCCGCTTTCAACATCATAATATTCCGATAGTGCAGATGGTGCATGGTTATCCGCCGATGATTTTGGATAAGGTTCTGCACAAAAATCCGCTGTCGCGCGCGTTTTGCCGTCAGAGCTTTGCCCGGATAAACACTTGGCAGGTGCTGATGAACTCGTATAAAAAGGAGATAGACCCGTTTTTTGCGCCGCAAAACGTCGTCCGTATTGCCAATCCCGTCAAACAGTATGCCGAAAATGAAATGGCCGACTTATCCGCGGAAAAGAAACGTATTATCTATGTCGCGCGGATTGAGAAAAAGACCAAACGCCCGCACTTGCTGGTCGAGGCGTTCGCCAAAATCGCCGCGGAATTTCCCGATTGGAAAGTGGAAATCTGGGGGATGCGCAAATATCCTGAATATGAAAAGGAAATCAACGATTTTATCAGGGCACACAACCTGACGGGGCAGGTAGCGCTGATGGGGTATACTGAGGATGTCGAAGGGCTGTACCGCCGTGCGGACATTCACGCTTTTCCGAGTGCCAGCGAAGGGTTCAGCCTGGCGATTGCCGATGCCATGTCCATCGGTCTGCCGCATATCGGCTTTAAAGACGCCCATTCGGTCAACGAGATTATTGTCGACGGGCATAACGGTTTCCTTGCCGATAATGTTGACGATTTCGCTGCCAAATTGAAAATATTGATGAAAGATAAAGAGCTGCGTATAAAATTCGGGCACAACGCGCACGAAGATATGAAAGCCTATGCGCCGGAAATCTTAATGAACCAGTGGGAAGAACTGTTTCAAAAGCTGTGCCCCGCCAACCCGGATACGAAAAAATAGCGCCCCTGCTTCCATATGGCGCTGCGCCGTTGGTTGTTGGCTGCCCTTCGCCGCATCCGCTCCGGCTCTTGCGCTTGCACCGCCGTACCCTTTTCAGTCTTCAGCCGTTCCTTTGGAGCGCAATACATCGGAAAGGCTTAAGAACCTGTGTCCCAGTTGTTCCAGAAAAGCGAAATCCGGCTGCGGATGAAACAGTTTGGCCTTAATGTAGCGGAAAAAGTCCGCCGTCCAATACGGATGTTCCAAATTCTTTTTGACGTATTTCCAGTTTGCCGACAAAGCCTTAAGATAAATAATCGCCGCCGTATCTTTGTCCATGCTGTCATAATAGTCAAGCAGCAGGTTGTAATGGGCAAAAAAGCGGTCGTTGTCCAGCTGGTTGGTATTTTTGCTGAGGTTGTTGGTTTCTTTGGGAACCAGCACCACGTTGGCGTACATCTTGACAATACCGTCGGCAAAACGCGCTGCCCGGAGCGGAATGCTCTCGTCCTGAATAAACACGCGCGTATCCGCGCCGCCGGCTTTTTGCAGAACCGAGCGGCGGATAAGCTGCCCCATCCGGGTAAACCTCCCTTTAAGCACGGCCCGCAGCGCGTCTTTTTTGTAGGAATAGTCAAAATCGTCCGGCATCATTTCCGCTGCAATTTCCATCGGCTCTTTGCCTGTTTTGGTAAACTGACCGTAAACCATATCCGCATGGTGCTTGTTGGCAAGCTCCAGCATCTTCTCTGTCGAATTGAGCGGAAAAATATCGTCTGAATCCAGCATTCGCACCCATTCGCCGCGGGCGAGGGCTATGCCGCGGTTAATGGAGATGCTGATGCCCTCGTTCTTGTCTTTTCTGACGATGGTAACGTTCTCAATCCCGCGTGTCATTTCCTCAATAATCTCGACCGAGCGGTCTTTGGAAAGGTCATCGACGAAAATATACTCCGGATTTTTGAGCCCTGTCTGGTTCAAAAGCGCTTTCAGCACCGCCGGCAGATAGTATTCTTTGTTATAAACCGTCATGACAAATGAAACGTCAGGTTTTTGCTTTTTGCTCGCAGTCATACTCAATTCTCGTCAAAAGTTACGTCTATAGTCCCAGTATAAGCCGAAAAAGGCGCTATGCAACTGAAAATTTAAAATTTTACGCTCTTAATTTCCTCGCCGTCCTTATAGGTAACCACGCGCACCAGTTCGCCCCTGCGGTTAAATTCTTTGGCCGTGCCGTCCAGCTTGTCATTTTTGCGGTATGCCAAAACTTTCGGCTGCTCGTTGTCATAATAGGAAAAGGCCGGTCCTTCGCGTTTGCCGTTGACGTATTCCGTGTAGCTGATGAGGTGGTTGCCCGGCGTATAGAGGCGGGACGGGCCGTGGAGCTTTCCCCTGCGGTAGGTTATGGATGTCTTGACCGCGCCGTTTTTGTAATATTCTTCAAACACACCGTTCTTTTTGCCTCTGAGGTAGCTTCCTTTGCGTCTGAGATCGCCGTTCGGATAATAGGCAATTTCTCCGCCTTCGGGTTTGCCCTTGCGATAATAGCAGACTTCTTTTTCCGCGCCGTCAGGATAATATTCCACGGTTTTGCCGTGCGGCTGCCCTTTTTTGTAATATGCTTCCAGCAAAACCGACCCGTCACGGTCATAAGCTTTGTACAAACCGCTGATTTTCCCGTCGACATAGTGGATTTCTTCCTGCAGCTGCATATTGTCGGCATATTTCTGATACACGCCTGTAATCGGCCTGTGTGCCGCATCATAGCGGATGCCGTTTTCCTCGACCGATGTCTCGTCAGTGTAAAGCGTCGTCAGCTGCGCAACGTGGCAGCCGCCGAGCAGCAGCATAACCATGCCGAGCGCCGCCGTTTTTCTCGCCGCCAGACGCCGTGTTGCCAACTTGCGCAAAATCATGCGCCGCAGCGCCAGTTTTTTGGCCGCGAATTTTTGCGCCGTAATGTCCAATATGTTTTTTCTAGCCATCGTTTGTACCTCTTAACGCCATAATTATTCTGAAACTTGTTAAAAAAACGTAAAGTATTTTGCAATAATGTTGACATCTCGTTTTAAACCCGTATCTTAACGGCAAAGGAGAATGTAACATGTTAAAGTTTTTAAGTATATTGCTGGCCGCAGCCGTTCTTGCTGCGCCGGCCTATGCCCGCCGCAAAAAAGCCCCCGTTCTGGAAGACAACAAAGCGTATGTGCTGTATCTTCAGGGATGCCCGATTTGCCAAAACGCTCTGGAGTATATCAACGAACGTTATCTGACCCGCCCGGATGTTGTCCGGGTTGATTTGGAAACCGAAGAAGGGCGCTCGCTGCTGAAACAATGTGCGAAAAAATTTGGTTTCAAAAGCGTTGTCGCTCCGGTTGTCTGCATCGGCGACAAGCATTTCATGGGGTGGTCGACCAAAGCAGCCCGCGATTTTGACCAGTATCTGGTGGAACTGCACGGCTGATTGCGTCGCCGGTGGTCTGCATCAGCCCGCTGCCGCCGGTCAGAATTGGTTGGACTGCACGGCAGACAGCGTAGCCGACGGAATGTGTCAGACTTTCAGGCTCATAATCTGTGAAACTTCCGTATAGCCCAGTTTATGATAAAAAGCCATGGCGCCGGAATTGAAGCAGAAGACCTCCAGTTCAATATTGGCAATGTTGTCGGCTTTGGCTCTTGCTTTGACGGCGTCGTTAAGTCTTTGTCCGATTTTTTGCCCGCGGAAAGCTTCGCTGACGGCAATGTCATAAATTTTATAATATCTTTGGTAAAGAAACAGAGTGTCGGGTTTTTCTTCTTTTGCCGCAAAAACGATTCCTGCCACTTTGCCGTCCGCCAAAGCGACCAGGCCGAAAGTGTTTTCGTTTCTGATAATCCATTCCAAATAGGGGCGCGAATGTTCCTTGGGTATTTTGCGGAAATAATCCGGCGCTCCGGAACAATGCAGCAGGTTGGATTCGTAAAAAACATCTAATGCGCCATCAATATACTCCGGCGTCAAATCAACAATTTGTACGTTCATTTTCACCTCAAATATTAGTGTTTTATTGCACTTTCACCGCCAAAATAGCTTGGAAATAAGAGAATTTCAAGCATAATTTTCATGTTGCCTTGTTCCCGCCGTTTGATGTCGACAGTGCCGGAAATTGTTTCTTTATTCTATATCTTTAAGGTGATGAAATAAAACGTTCGTTTTATTTCATCATTTTTGATATGTAATCATGATTATGCCATTTTGTAGTATTTTTCTTGAAAAATAACATTTTACTGTTGCTTTAAAAAATACGTATGATAGTAGAAATTAAATGAACGTTTAAATTAAACAATATGAGGTTATTCACGAGGTTCATATGCCTGAAATAAGTGTCATAATGCCGATATACCGGACAAAGGAACAGTATTTGCGCTCGGCGGTAGAAAGCATATTGTCTCAGAGCTTTGGTGATTATGAATTCCTTATTTTAGATGACAGTCCGTGCGATGCGTCTTTGCGCGAGGTTGTGCAGTCATACCGGGACGCACGGATAAAATATGTCGCCAGTGAGCGGACACTGGGAGTCGCAGGAAGCTATAACCGTCTGCTGGAACTTGCCTGCTGCGATTATGTGGCGGTGATGAACCATGATGATCAGTCGCTTCCACGGCGCCTGGCAAGACAATATTCGTATTTGCAATGTCATCCCGAGGTGGGGCTCGTCGGCACCGGGTATAAAAAATTTGGCGAAATTAACCGTTTCAAAACGATAAAAAATCCTGCGGACGATGCTGTGATTCGCGCATCGCTGCTGTTTAAGTCGTCCATACATCATCCGACCATCATGTTTCGTCGCCGTCTGGTGGCGGAGGCTGGCATCCGTTATAATGAAAATTTCATTAGCCTGAACGATCGTCAATTTTATTACGACATTAGCCGCCGTTCCCGGCTGGCCAACATTCCCGATGTCTTGTACCGCTATCGTTTTCATAAGGATATGGTGTCCAAACGCTGCAAGCCGGAAATATATCGGGAACAATGCCTGTTTCACGATATGTGGTTCAAATCAGGGGGGATAGAACTGAGCGCGGAAGAAAAGTCTGTGTTTGACGAATATGCGGCGCAGGGCAGGTGCCATATAAGAGATGCGGAAGTGTTAAGCCGCGTTGAACAGGTGTTGGCCAAACTCGCGGCGGAAAATGCACGGCGGCAAATCGTTCCCGCGGCGGAGTTTTCCGCAATCTGCGCGCAGTATCTTGTAAAACGCTGCCTGAATGCGGTTGTATATGGCGGGATAAATTCGGCAGAAATCCTTGAGCGGACAATCTTGCCGGTACGCCGGAACCGTCTGCTGCAGCTGTGTAACCTTGCTTTACATTGGCGGGGGATGAAATGAAAGTAGCCGTTCATTTACATTTGTATTATCTGGAACAACTTCCGGAATTGCTTGCCCGGTTGGAAAATCTGAATCGTGCCGGCATAACGTGGGATTTGTTTGTAACAATGCCCGCCGCCGTCTGTTCGTTTTCCGCCACCGGAAAAAACGCTGCGCATCTTTCTGCCGAAATTATTTCCCCTGCCGCCGAAACGGACGCTCGCACTGACAGTTTCGCCGCCGCGGACGCCCAAATCCGCGCCGCTTTCCCTGCCGCCGTCATCTGGCGTCCGGAAAACCGCGGCTATGATGTCGGCCCGTTTATCGACTTTCTCCACCGTGTCCGCCTCGACGAATACGACTATATTCTCAAGATTCATACCAAACGCCGTCAACACGGCGAGTATTGCTGTTTTAACGGCATACGCTTTCATACGGCGGCGTGGAGCAAGATGCTGTTGGATGCTCTGTTGGAAACGCCCGAAATCGTCAAAAGGAATTTTGCACTGTTGGAAAATGAAACGGATATCGGAATGGTTGGCAACGGCTTTTGCCTGACCGGCGAGGCCGGCACATATAAAATGCTGGAGGCTTCCATTAAAAACGAGGCTGAGAAGATGCATCTGCCGCCGATTGAAAATTTCAACTTTATCGCCGGAACAATGTTTATCGTGCGAGCCAGACTGTTACAGCCGTTTTTGCGATACGGCATAAACGATTTTGAAGCCGCAGATTCCCAAATTCGCGATTATACGCTGGCGCATGTTTTGGAACGCTTGTTTGGAATGTCCGTAACCGCACGGGGATATAAGATTTACGGCGTTAAGTATAAGGAATATTATACGGAACGTCTGGCTGCCGGTATTACACGTTTTCTATTTCAACACAAGACGACCAAAAGCGGCAAAAAGATATTGAAAATATGCCGGCTTCCGGTATGGGTATCGCAGGATTACTTGCCGGTATATCCGGTGGTCAGGGAATTTTCCAACGCGCCTCTGCGGCACCGCCGTCTGGCCGTTTATGCCGCATGGGACGGGAACGGATATGTCGATAAGGCAGATTTGTATTATATTCGCGCGCTAAAAGAAGTGGCGGACAATGTGATTTATGTATGCGATAACGGTTTGGTTGCTGGGGAGGCGGAAAAAATATCGCGGGAGGTCTGCTGCATATTAGCCGCCAGCCATGGGGAATATGATTTCGGTTCTTATAAGCGCGGTTTTGCCTATGCTCAAAATCACGGACTGTTGGACGGCGTGGAAGAACTGATTTTTTGCAACGACAGCTGTTACGCGCCGGTTCATCCGTTTAAGCCAGTGTTTGACGAAATGCAGGGGAAAGAATGCGATTTTTGGGGAATAACCGAAAATACGGAGTTTTCCCGCCATATCCAGAGTTACTTTATGGTGTTTCGCCCACAGGTCTTTCAGTCAAAAGTCTTTAATCAATTTATAACCGGCATTACTGCGCAAAAAACGGTTCAGGATGTAATTGAAAATTATGAAGTAGGGTTGAGCGAAAAGCTTACAGCAGACGGATTTAAAGCAATAAGCTGGTTTTCTGAGCATAATGGTTCTGTCTTGCCTGCGTGGAACGATAAAAATCTGACGGTGCATCCGGTTTTTCTGATAAAGCACGGAACTCCCGTCATAAAGAAAAAAAGTTTTGATCCGGACAGCGGGTATTTGGAGAAATCCCCTTTATTTACAAGATATTGCGCCGTTCGTTTCAACAGGAAGCTGAAAAATGCTCTTCCGCCATTTTCTGCAATAGTATGGCAGCATTTCAGATACAAGGCAAAACGTTTTCTTTTTCAAAAGAAAATCACCAGATCCGGCAAAACTATCATTAAAATTTGTAAAATTCCGGTGTTTGCAAAGCACAGCAATGTCCCGGTATCCGGCGGGGAGATAAGGGCATGACGGCAAAAGTCAGCGTCATAACCCCGATATATAATCGGGAACAATGGGTAGAAAATCTGCTGTGTAATCTTCAAAAGCAGACGCTAAAGGAAATAGAGTTTATTATCATAGATGACGGATCGGCCGATAAAACGTATGAAATATTAAAGGAGAAAGTCGGGGGAGATAAGCGTTTTTATCTCATAAAAAGCCCGGAAAACAAAGGACCGTCTCATGCGAGAAATATAGGTCTCGTGCAGGCAAGGGGAGAGTATGTCGGCTTTTTTGATTGCGATGATGCTATTCCGTCGGATTATTTTGCCAGCTTGTATCATCAGGCGAAAGCACAGAATGCTGATATTGTTTATGCCGCATATAACAATCTTTTGCACCGAATAGGCCAAATCAAGGCTCCGCAGGATAAATACCGGGTTTTGAAAAACGGTGCGATATGGGATAAACTTTACCGGAAGAAATATCTGAATACGCATCATATTCGATTTACGGAGGGTTTGTATACTGCGGACAATTTGTTTGTCTTACAGGCATTTATGCAAACTGATAATATCATATTGGTCGATACGCCTAATTATGAATATACAATACAGGAAGATTCAATCGGTAAAGATACAGCAAAACAAAAGAAACGTAAAAAAGATATTGTCGAAGTGCTGAAAAGAGCACTGAAACTAAAGGAAGAAGCGCACTTGTCCGGAGATGAACAAACCGAATATTTGCAATTTTTGCAAAGGAGCCTTAGGGACTATCAGGCAGATAAACGTTTCCAAAAACGATTTTACCAAACTTTAGGACTAAGAAACGAACCAGAAAAGGAAAATACTATGAACTTAACAGTATTGAAGCTTATCAGGATGTTTCACCTGATAAGCAAAGAAAAATACAATCAAAAACGTCAGATAGAACTGGTAAAGGCATCAAGCTTGTTTGATACCAAGTGGTATTTGGCACAAAACCCGGACGTTAAGACTCGCAAAATGAGCGCAGCCAGACACTACGTTAAATACGGCTGGCAGGAAGGACGCAACCCAAGCCCAAAATTTGACGGAAACCAATATTTGGCAGATTATCCCGAAGTTGCCGCAAAGGGGATCTGCCCATTGGTTCACTATCTGATCAACGGACGGAAAGAAGGCAGATGTTACAGCAGTGTGAGCGGAGAACATGTCTCTCCGGTATTTGACGAAATGAACTGGCGCGGCAGATTGCGGTATGCATTGGAATATCCGCTGCGCTTGCAGGAAGAATGCGACAGGCTCAAGGCCGAAATCAAAGCATTAGAACAACAAATGAAATAACATTACATCTTATAGGAAGATTAGATATGAAAAAGCAGAAGAATAAGCAAGAGAAAATCAACAAAATAGTAAAATTGGCATTTATTACTGATAGTGGGTATGCGATGCCTACAGTTGTAGCCATTCAATCTGCGATATGTAATAAAAAAGATGATAGCATCTATGAAGTTAACATCCTTGGTTATCAATTATCGGAGGATGTTAAAGAAAAGTTTTATAAGCTAGAAACCGATACTGTAAAAATAAAAATTACTGAAATTTCTAATTTAGATAAATTTAATGGAATAAAACAAAGCCGTTATATTACTCCGACCGCTTTGTTAAAATTTGATTTGCCCATAATTTTTAAGCAGGATGAAAAAATTCTTTATCTTGATGGAGATTTATTGGTGCAGGGAGACTTGTTAGATTTTTATAATACAAGTTTAGATGGGTATTATGGGGCAGTTGTTAAAGACGCAGTTACAATGACGCCTTATTTATATCATAAATCATCAGTTTGTGAGAATGAAGATTATTTCAATTCAGGGGTATTGTTGTTAAATTTGGAAAAAATGAGAGAAGATGATTGTTCTAGAAAATTATTAGATTGGCGAATGGATAATGGTGAGTTTTATATGGATCAAGATGCTCTGAATGTAATATTGGGAGATAAGGTAAAATATCTAAATTGTTGGTTTAACTTCTTAGTTTTTTATCCAGACAAACATAATAGTGAGAAACTTTCTAATTTTTACAATACATACGTTTCACCAGATAAAGTTGCTGATTATAAAAGAGCAATAATTTTACATTACGCAGGTCCTAAAAAACCATGGGTTTATAAAATGTTATATCTGACGGAACAATTTTGTTATTATTATAAACAATCACCATATAAAAACATAAAAATTAAATTTAAGAATTTTGATGATGAGAAGAAAATATTTGGTAGTTTCATAAGCTCGCGTATTGAAAGTAAGCATAAGATTTATACAATTGGCACAAAGGTAATAGATATGAACAGAATCCCTGAAATTTTAAATAAAAAAGGGACCTCAATTGACGTTGATTATATTCCTAGATTAGCAGACAATGCCATTCCTGTAATTTATTCAGCAAATGATGCTTATGTACCATATTTAGCGGTTTCAATTCAATCACTCATTAGCCATAGTAATGACAGTAATGTTTATGAGATTATCGTTTTAGAATCGTCTATCTCAGAAGCAAACAAAAAAATATTACTCACTATGGAACGTCCCAATGTGTCTATACGCTTTTTTAATGTTAAGTCTTTTGTTTCAAAATATAATTTCTTTATTAATCGTTATTTTTCTGTTGAAACATACTACAGAATTTTTATTGCAGATATTTGTAGTCAATATGATAAAGTGGTATATCTTGATTGCGATATTTTAGTACGATCTGACATTGCTGACTTATACAATATCAATATGGGTAAAAAAGTAATTATGGCTACCAATGATATAGTCAGCTATCCAGCTAGAACTAAAAATTACAAAATATATGATATTTATCGTAAAGATTATACTAAAAATATTTTAAAAATGCCTGATACTACACAATATTTTCAGGCGGGTATATTGGTATTTAATGTTTCCCAAATGAGAGAAGAAAATTTAACACAAGTATTTCTTAAAAAAATTGAAGAAATAAAAAATCCAATATGTCATGATCAAGATATATTAAATACATCTTGCTACGGGAAAGTATTGTATATATCACAAAAATGGAATTTTTATAACTTTTTTAATGAAGAGAGCTTAAAATCTAATTATATTCGCGGACGCTTTAATGATATTCCTAAGGATTTACAAGGAGATTATTTATCAGCTCAAAAAGATCCAAAGTTAGTACATTTTGCAGGGAATCAAAAAGTTTGGTTCTCAAAGCATTTAAGTTTTGGAAATGAATGGTGGCAATGTGCAAAAAAGACTCCTTTTTATGAAGAGATTGTTAATCGCTATAATAGCTATCAAAATAAAAACAGTAAAGCGCAGTTAATCGTCTCATTGACTTCGTATCCTGCCCGTATCGAAACGGTAAATCAGACCATTAAAAGTATTTTAAACCAGTCAATAAAAGCTGATAAAGTTATTTTATGGCTTGCTCCTGAGCAATTTCCTAATAAAGAAAAAGATTTGCCTGAACAGCTACTGTCGTTACGAGCAAAAGGTTTAACAATTGATTGGTACCATGATATAAAGTCTTATAAAAAGCTTATTCCTACTTTAAAGAAATATCCTGATGCCATTATTGTTACAGCCGATGATGATAATATTTATGCCGTCAATTGGTTGGAAAAATTATACAACAGTTATATAAAACATCCACAAGATATTAGTTGTCATCGTATAACAAAATTTATTAATAATGGTAGTCATTTTTCAATTATTACAGGGGGACATGATTATTATAAAAAGTCAAGTTATTTAAATAAACTAGTTGGATTAGGTGGTGTTTTATATCCGCCTCATTGTTTTTATAAAGATATACTTAATGAAGATTTAATTATGAAATTGGCTCCAACGAATGACGATCAATGGTTTTGGTTTCAGGCAATGTTGAACCATGTTAAAGTTAGGGTTGTAGATAATCCAATTATTGCAGCCAATTATGTACCAGGATCTCAGCAGGTTGGGTTGTGTAAAGTTAATGATCAAGGTCAAAATTTATTTTGGGCTGATTATAAAAGGATTATCAATTACTATCCCGAAATACGAGATATAATGAATAAGGAAAGCAAACAATTTAAAATTCAGCCTGTTGATAATAAATACTTGTCAGATTTAAAAAAATGGTACATGAGTATAACCGGAAAATATTTGAATTTAGATAATCCAAAAACATTTAATGAAAAAATACAATGGCTTAAACTCTATAATTCAACGCCGATTAAGACACGCTTGGCCGATAAATATTTAGTTCGCGATTGGGTGAAGGAAAAAATCGGTGAGCAATACCTTATCCCTCTTTTAGGTGTATACGATAAATTTGATGATATTGATTTTAATAAACTACCTAATCAATTTGTAATTAAATGCAACCATGGCGCAGGGTGGAATATTATTGTTAAAGATAAGTCAAAACTTGATTTAGCAGAAGCTAAAGCCAAAGTAGATAAATGGATAAGTACCAATTTTGCCTTTTATTATGGATTTGAATTGCACTATAGAGATATAAAACCACGTATTATTATTGAAAAATATATGGAAGACGACAGTGGTAATTTACGCGATTACAAATTTTTATGTTTTGATGGAATAGTAAAATATATTTGGGTTGATGGTGAACGTTATAGTGAACACAAAAGGAATTTATACGATTTAAAGTGGAATCTACTCAATAAAAAAATAGGTGAAGGAAAAATTTATCAAAATATAAAAAATTGTCCTAAGCCATATAATCTGGATAAAATGATTGAATTTGCAACGCTTTTGTCTAAAGGATTTTCTTTTGTTAGGGTAGATTTTTTTGAGGCCAATAAGAAATTGTATTTTGGAGAGATGACTTTTACGAGTGCATCTGGAACTCACATTACAGAACCTAAATCATTTATATTTGAATTGGGAAAAATGATAAAGCTCCCTAAACTTGCATATGATATAAACACTGGAGAATATTATAAATTACCAAAGAGAAGTAAAATTAAACCATATTTACTACTACCGTATAATCTGTGTCAAAAGGTATATTGGAATTACAAAGAGAAAAAAATCCAGAGAAAATATATACAAAAACAACTTTTATCTTCTCGTATTGATATAAAAAACAACGGAACAGAACAAAATAGAGTAAAAATTATAGCTTCTAATTGTAAGATAGAAACCCCTTCTTGGTTTACGAATGCACAAGGTGTTGGACAAGTTGTTGAATATAATAATCGTATTCAAAAAATGACAATTAAAGTCATTCAAGATGGTCGGTTATATTTTGCTTTTAGGGGGATTTATAAGCATATAGGAGAAAAAAATCTACCTATTTGGATTGACTATAAATCAATAAAAATTGATGGTAAAGAGATTTTGTCGGCACCAGTTCAAGTGTGGCACGATAAACCATATCGCTATGAAATACCGGTAAAAGACGGACAGACAATAGAGATTGAGGCTATACAAGGTTTTCATCAATATACAAAGCAAGAACTCAAAGAATTAATATTAAAACTCAATCCAAAATCTTATTATATTCAAAAGAATATTGATAAGCTTATTTCTAAAATTTATAACAAGATCAAAGTTAAACCGCAAGAAAAAAAATGCAACAGAGCTAGAGATGGTCTCTTTTCTATAACCAAAAAAGATTATTCTAAAGAAATTTGTCTGCTAGGTATTAAATTTAAGTTTAAAAATAAACAGAAACAGCTTTTGTATGTGTTGGAAAAAAATCGAGCAGAAATGATTAATTTACTTAAAGATTCAAGTACAAAAATATCTGTTCAAGATAAAAAGATTGGCGAGTTACAGAAAAAAATCCAAAACTTTGAAAAAAAAATTGATCATTCTGTTAAGTATAATCTTGGAGAAAATTTTGAGGAATTAAGACGCGAATTTAAGGAAAATATCTTATCCTTAGATAAGGCATTGAATAGTACACAAATAAGCTTACAAAATGATTTAGCTGAACTTAAAAGTGTCGATTTTTTAACTAGACAGTCTTTTGAAAAAGCGTCTCTAGATACTCATCAGAATATTTTGGACAGATTACGAGATGTGTATGAAGGGGTGCGAAATTTGAATTTTGCTAAAGATGCAGACTTAAAAGCACTTGTTTCTGATTTATATTTAAAATTAGAAGATAAAAATGTAGTAGATGCGAATAATGTGGCAGAAATTTTAGAGAAAATTTTAGTCTGCAAAATGGATACGCAAAATGCAATAAAAACATTAGAAGGAATACAAAATAAGGCAATTGAAAATATTGAAGAAGTCAAGCTTCAGCAGTATAAAAATTATTCAGAATTAAATTTTGCAGATCTGCTACATGATAGTATGCAAAACAGAGATTGGCTTAAGGATAAAAACTTTTCTTTGTATCTCGGAGCTGCAAACTATAGTTTTATCTATACATTATTTAGGGTTTTAGATAATGTTAATCCTCAGAATATTTTAGAAATGGGAATGGGGCAGACATCAAAACTAACTTCACAATATGTTGCTTATAAAAATCAAAATGCGACGCTTGATATTATTGAAAATGATGCAGATTGGATAGATATATATCAGTCTCAACTACCATTAAATGAAAGGGTCAAAATACATCTCTGCAATTTGGAATTTTTTGAATTTAAAGGTGTTGAAAATCGTAAATACAGAGCATTAGATAATGTTATAAAAGATAAAAAATATAACCTTGTTATAGTAGATGGACCATTGGGAAGCAGACAGCTATTGCCTCGCTCTAATATTATTGATATAGTTATGAGTAATCTGGCAGATGATTTTATAATCATTTTTGATGATGCGGAAAGAAAAGGCGAACAAGAAACAATCTCTCAAACGAAAGCAAAATTAACAGAATTAGGAATTGAATTTACAACCCAACAACGTGATGCGCTAAAATCCCAATTTATAATATTTAGCAAATCATTTAATTTTGCCAGATATTTATAAATAATTTGGAGGCAATAATATGAAAAAGTATATTATATCACTATGTGGAATATTTATTGTATTATCAATATTTTTTCTGTTAAATAAAGACAGCTGGATTTATAAAGATAATCCAACAACGGCGCGTGTTGATATGCTGGAATATGCAACTAAGGACGCTCCTTGTTTTGACGTAATGATAAATAATAAGAAGCAATCTAAAGCAGATCATTTAGCTAAAAACGGTAATCAAGGTTATGTGACAGAGTATGACGGAAAAAGGCAACATTTAGAGCTTCTAATTAAACGAGATAACTGTAAAATTAATTTTATACTTCGTGGAATTTGGGATCCTATATACAAGGATAATCCTTCAAAGGGATTAATTAAACATTGGGTAGAATACACAAATTTTTCTATTAATGGTAAAGAGATTATTGCTGAACCTGTAGCTGTTTGGCATAATAAACCCTTTCGCTATTCTATCACAACTGATAAAGGAGATAAGCTTAATATCGATTTGAAATATAAAAAATATTATGTTCCTCAAAGTATGGAAGAAAAAGGAATTATCTATATTATTTGTATAGCATTGCTTATTGCTGGGTATTTTTTGATTTGGCAGAGAAAATATATAGGGGGGGGAATTTGTATCGCGTTTTTATTCACTGCGCTTACAATTAAATTGCTTGATTATCAGGAGATTAAAGTAAATATTTATGGTTTTGTGATTTTGGTAACCTCATATTTTTTATTTACCTATAAACTTGGAAAATATCTTTCTCGTTTTAAAATAGAAGAACATCATTCGCGCATTGATATTGTCTTTTTGACCGTATTTTTTATATTATTATTTGTACCAATGTTGCATATTTCTGATGCGGAAAAATCCGAACAGGAAAACAGAATGCTTGCGAAATACACACCTTTAATTGATTATTGGGGGGGGTACAACTTAAAATACGGTAAAAATTTTGACGCTTGGTTTAGTGATAGATTTTGGGGAAGAGATGAACTTATAAAGGTATATTATAAAATAAAAAAGATAAACAAATACACCATAACAGCAAAAGCATCTAAGCTTAAAAATGATTGGTATTTCAACGATAATGAATTATCAACTCTTACCATATCAGAAAAGCAAAAAGTGCAATATAAAAAAAATATTCAGTATCTACTGCAATTTTGTAAAGAAAATAATATTAAATGCTATATGGAAATTGTACCTGCTAAAATATATTACGCAAAAGACGGATTGATAAATAATAAACTAAAAGAATATAATGATACTCTACCTCAATTTATCAAATATATAAAAGAAACTTTAAATTTTGAGATTATTTATCCGCTTGATGAGTTAAAAGAAGCAGATAAGAGCGATTATGTATATTTTAAAACAGATCATCATTGGACTGATTGGGGAGCATATATAGGGTATCAAGCTTTATTAAAGCAGTTAAAAAAAGACTTTCCAGATATTTATGAAACAAAAGAAGGAGATTTTGATATTTCTTATAGTAAGAAAGTCAGAGCGGAAGCAGATAGAAAGTATTGGCAAGGATATACTTGCAATTTGCTACATCAAAATCAAGATTGCTCCCTTAATATTGATTACAAATATTATGATGGCAAAAATAAACATATTAATGCAATATCATATGGAGAATTTCACAATTCTGATGGTAAATATAAGGCCTTATTGATAGGGAATTCTTTTACAGAAAATTTTAAGCCTTTTCTGGTTTATTCATTTAAGGATATAAAAAGATTTCGTTGCAATACTGCATCATATGACGATCTAAAATTATCGCGCTGGAAAAAAGAAATTTTAGAATTTAAGCCTGATGTACTCATACTACTATTTCAAGAAATCTATACCGATAAACTGCGAACCATAAAGGACTAAGCCATGCTATTTTCATCGATGACATTTGTTTTTATGTTTTTACCGATTGTTTGTGCCATTTATTTATTGGTGCGTCCGGAGATAAGAAACTATATTCTTCTTGCTGCCAGTATGCTGTTTTACGCTTGGGGAGAGCCGAAATATCTGGCAATTATGATTTTAACAATACTTGTGAATTATACGGGGGCAAATTATATCAGCCGCAGCCGTAACCTTATACATCGCAAGTTGCTTTTGGTTGCGACGATTTTGGTAGATTTGAGCTTTCTGTTTTATTTCAAATACTTTAATTTTGTGCTGGATAACATCAATCATCTTTTTCATACGCATATCGATTTTATTGATGTCATCATGCCGATTGGAATATCATTCTACACATTTCAGGCACTCAGTTACGTAGTTGATGTATACCGAGGGGAGGTCAAGGCACAGCGGGATATTTATAAGCTGGCTTTATATATAACGCTTTTTCCGCAATTGGTAGCTGGTCCGATTGTCAAATATCATGATGTGGCTGAACAGATTTCCTGCAGAACGGTTACCTTCGATAAAGTTGCGTATGGGGTGAAGCGTTTTATTATCGGATTGGCAAAAAAAATGCTGATTGCTAATACATTAGGAGCTGTTGCCGATAAAATTTTTGCGCAGCCGGTAGAACAGTTTGACACGCTTACCGCCTGGATTGGTGCCATAGCTTACACTCTGCAGCTTTATTACGATTTCAGCGGTTACTCGGATATGGCTATCGGATTAGGTTCCATCTTTGGGTTTAAGTTCTTAGAAAACTTCAACTATCCGTATATTTCTAAGTCTATCACCGAGTTTTGGAGAAGATGGCATATCTCCCTTTCTACATGGTTTAAAGAATATTTGTATATCCCGCTGGGAGGGAACAGAGTTTCCCAAAGGCGCAATTTGTTTAATCTTTTTGTGGTCTTTTTAGCGACGGGAATTTGGCATGGCGCAAGTTGGAACTTTGTCTTTTGGGGATTGTGGCACGGGATATTTATCATTTTTGAAAAAATTACCGGCTGGCATAAAAGAAGTGGTGGTTTAAAAATCAATATAGCGCAGCATCTTTATACAATATTCGCATTTGTTATAGGATGGGTGATGTTCCGCGCCGATAATATGGCGTACGCGTGTGAGTATATCAAGAATATGTTCGGTCTGATTGCAGAACATCAGATTACGTATAAATTGCCTTATTATATTGATAATATTGAAATTATAGCCTTTACGGCGGCTGTCTTTTGTGCCATGCCCTTATTCAAAGGGATGCTTGATATCAAATATAAACATAAAGTTCTGCGGACACTGGTGAACGTATGGCTGATTTTACTATTTGTCCTGTCTTCGGCGGAAATTGCAGCATCTACGTATAATCCTTTTATTTATTTCAGATTTTGATTTAAGCTTTGCCTTCTGTCGTATGAAGATGCGTTTAAAGCACCAAAGTTCCCCTTGCTATTTTAGCAGCTCCGGTCTATATTAAACGGCATAACAATCGGCAGACGGAGGGAAATATGCAGGAAAACGCTTTATATACGATAACGAACGGTCTTTATGTATTGTCTGTACAAGACGGGGAGGGGTACGCCGGCTCTTTGGTCGATGCCGTAAGTCAAATCGCCGTTTCGCCGTACCTGATAATGGTGTCATGTATGAATAACAGCCATACCAAAAGCTGCATTGAAAAAGCCGGCGAGTTCGGCATAAGCGTTCTGGCGAAAGAAACCGACCCGTTTGTCGTGGCAAATTTCGGCTATCAGAGCAGCCGCGACGTCAAAAAGTGGCAGAACATACCCTTTGCGGAAATCGATGGCTTGCCGTATATTTCGGATGCTTTGGCCAAAATCAGGGTACGGGTTGTCAACAAACTGATATATGCGAGCAATACGGTGTTTATTGCCGAGGTCGTTGATGCGTTTGACAGCCGCTCCGGCGAGCCGCTGACCTATAAATATTATCGCGACGGGTTTAAGGAACAGGTCGCCATTGCTTTCAGCGCGTATAAAGCCGGGCGTTCGGCCGGTAATGCCGCTTGTAAAAAGTCCCAAACGGCAATGTCTGCGTCATCTTCATCATCCGCAGCTCAGCCGTCATCGCCGGCCTCTGCCGAAAAACGCTGGACATGTACGCTTTGCGGCTATGTTTACGAAGGAGATATCCCGTTTGAAGAACTGCCGGATGATTGGCGCTGTCCGTTATGCGGTGTCGGCAAAGATATGTTTGAACTGCAATAGCCATGGCCTCAAAAGAGTTGACAAAAAACAAGATGATGCTATAATCAATCCAATTTAATAATTATTAAAATATAATTTATGGAAACAATCTTCATTTTTGCCTTGTTTATCTTGGCAGTATTTGGCAGAGTGGTGCACAGAAAAATGGATTCCCGCAAACGTCAGCAGAAATATGCGGAGTATTGTGATAACCGTGCGGAGTTTTATCGCTTGGAACGGTTAAAGATTATCAATTCGTTTTGGCGAAAGTATCGCAGCGGCACATATCCGGTGGATGTTTTGCTGCATCGGCTGAAGGAAGGTCTTTGCTTTAACAGCGGCGGTTCAACGGAATGGCAGGAAGAGTTTGCGCAGGTCGTCGACGAATTAAACAGGGAAAGCGCTGACGAACAGCAGCGCTTTTATCAGGAGGGCCAAACGGTTTCTCCTTATACGGACGGCATAAACCTTGATGCTTATTATCGGATTTTCGGGCTGACGCCGGAAACGCTGACTGCGGAAAGCCTGAAAAAGGCGTATCGCTCCTTGTGTCTGCAATATCATCCCGACCGCAACAAACAGCCTGATGCCGCCGTTAAATTTGACAAGGTGCAGCGCGTTTATGAAACCCTGCAACGGGAGCTGGCGCATAAAAACGCATAACGTCAACCCTGGCCAAAGCGTCTGTTATGTCCCAAGCACTCTTCCGGACAAATGTTCGCACAGCCCCAAACACTCTCACCAATCGAAACGCCCGCGATAAAGTCACGCGGGCGTTTTTTCTTGTCGTCCGGGAGTTGTGCCGTTTCCCGCCCCGGGCTTGATTTGGCAGCTTAAGGCCGAGGGGCAGGATATTCCGGCTTACTGTGCTTTCGGGTATCCGGCGGCTTCGGTCATCACGACTTCATAATCGCCATCAAGCCCAAGCGCCTGTTTGATTTCCGCCCGGTCATACAGGCCGCGGACGACGCATTTCAGCCCTGCTGAAGCGCAGTACAAACTGGCGTTTTGGTACATTGACCCGGCGTGCATTTCGCCGTATTTCTTGTCTTTGGTAACAAACAGCAGGTGAACCGGCGCATCGCCCGCGAATTTCTGCTCTTTTGCCAGAATCGGGCGCAGGTCTTCGCTGCCGAGCTGAACCAGCGTGTTCTTTGCCGCGTCGTAACGGTAGGAACCTGTGGGCAGCAGGACATACAGGTCGATATCCTGCCGGTTGCGCGCCGTCGGGACAACGCGTTTGCCGTCTTCGGAAGAAATTCCCCATGTTGCCCACAGCAAATCTGCCAAAACCTGGTCGGAAAGCATCTTGGTGTCAAAGGTTCTTCCCGAACGCCGGGCCGCAATCGCCTCCATCAGGGGCATACCGCCGTTTGCCGTATGTTCCGGCAGCTTAATGTCCGCCGCATTGGCTGTTCCCGCTGCTAACATCATCATTGCTCCTAAAATAACTTTTTTCATATCGCCTCCATAAAATAATTCAAACGCCTTTAAAATATAACCCCGGGAATAAAAAAATCTTTCTCCGTTTCTGTTTTTTCCACAGCAATCGGCGTTTTCTCCCGTTGTGGCCGGTTTCTTTGCGCAACAATCCGTCCCGCCGGCATAACTTCAGCTTTGTTTCGGTTTCTGCCAATGCTGTCAAGCCTCTGTCTTTTTTGAAATTTGTCAAAAAATATTGACAAAATAAAAACGCATTTTATAATAAAAGCAATTTTTTAATTATTAAAATATCATTTATGGAAACATTTAGCTTAGATTATGCATTATGCACGTGCCTGTTGCTTTTTGCATTAGGCTGCGGAGTATGGTTTTATTTCTTCTGCCGGGCGCAGAGAATAAAAAAGGTTTTACAAACTCTGGGCAGTGCTGCCGAGGTATATGCCGGCATTCTCCGGCAGGAAAAGCTGCGGCGCGAACAGGCGTATCGTGAGCAGCTCCGCCGCGAAGCAGAAAGACGCCGTCAGGAAGAGATTCGTCGTGAACAGGCTTTCCAGGAGGCTGAACGGGCCAAAGCTGAACAGGAAAAAAACGAAGCTGAGATTAATAAAATCAAGGTGCTGTTTAACGGCATTTGGCTGACGCCTCAGCAATTCGGTTTTTTGCAGCAAAATCCGGTGGGAAACCTGCGCGGGGCTGAATTACGCCGTTATCTTGCCAGGCTGGCAGAGTGCAATCCCTTGTTTGCCGAATACCGTCAGGAAAGCAGTTGCGGGCAGAAAGGCAGAACCGAAAATTCCGGCTCCGGACAAAACCGTGCGGGGCAGGGAACTTCGTCTTCGCAGAATTCGGCACAGGGCAAAAGTGCCGGGACGTCTGCGGCCGCACCGAACGCATATTACCGCATTTTCGGGTTGACGCCGGAAACATTGACTGAAGGCAGCCTGAAAGCGGCTTATCGCGATTTGGTCAAAAAGTATCATCCCGATACGAACCGCAGTCCCGATGCCGCGAAAAAATTCCGCAAGGTAAAGAAAGTGTATGCCTATCTTCAGGAAGAGCTTCGCCGCAAGGAGTGCAGCAGGAGCTATGCCTGCTGATAATCGGACGCTTGCCGTCCGCCGGGTGCACGGCACCAAAAAAAGAGGCGTTCCCATAAGGGAACAGCCTCTTTTGTTTTGGAATAAACCACCTTCTTTACCAATCAAAATCACCATAGGATCTACCCGAATAATGGATACGTCCGGTAATACAACCTCTTCTTGTCGGAGCCGATAAATCTGCACCTTCACTGGCATAGGTACCTTCAAACTGGTAAGCGATTTCGTCAAAAGCAAAGCTGGCAAACTTGCAAGCGTTTTGTGCCGTTATAACGCAGCTTGCGCCGACAATTTTCGCTGCTCCCAAACCGATTTTAGTCGCAGTTTTAACGCCGAATCCGGCAGCTTTGGCAAACTTTTTCAGCGTTTTAAACTGTTCCAGTTCTTGTCCCGAAACATTGCGGATAAAGTCGTTGCCGTAAATGCCGTAGTCGAACGTGCGTTCTTTTGCCAGAAATTCCAGCATCTCGGAAGAAAAGTCCTTTCCCCATGCTTCGTAGACATTGTCCGGCAGCAGGATAATGCGCTGTCCGCCGGGTTTGAAATTCCGGCTGTTGACAACGTTCCGTGCGTTAAGCACGTTTCCGTCGGCGTCAACCGAAAACAGCCTTTCGCCGCGGACATAACGGTGGCGGAGTTCTGTCTGGTTCTTGGCCAGCAAAATTGCCTGTTCAAACGGAATGTCCGCAAAGCCGACTTTCAATTCCAGTTCGGAAACGCCGGGGTACAAGCTCTTTTCGCCTGTTTCGCGGGCATAATAGCCTCGTTCAAAGCAGCGCAGTTTTTTGTCTTTGGCAATTTCGTGGTAATGCCCGTTGGCAAGCAGCGTCGCAAATTCGTGGAACAGCGGCTGCAGGTTGCCGTAGCCGTTAAGTTTTCCCAAAATCGGGTCGCAGTAGTCAAGGCTGACCGGCGAACCATTCATCACGCAGTGAAACGGAATAAAGTGGTCGTACGTTTCGTCTTGCGCCAGAACCAGCGTTTCCACGTTGGCATCGGTCAAAAGCCGCCAGTTCTTAGGGCTGATGTCGGGATAACCCCGTCTCAGTTTTGCTGTTTCTTCGGGGAAGAAACGGGCAGCGGCTTCAAAGTCAATTCTCATCCAGTCGCGCATCGGCGGCGTGCGGAAACGGTTGACCAGCGCAATCGGGTCGGCTTTTTGCATAACGCGCCGCCCGTTGGCGTAGTAGCAGATAATCCGGTCGGAATAAACCTTTGCCATCGGAATGTTGCAGGCAAAGCCGAGCAGCGATTGCAATGAGTAGTTTCCCGCGTCAAAAACCAGCATGTTGCCGATTTTCAATCCCCAGACGCGTTCGCGCAGCACCAGCAGGTTTCCCTGGCCGGTAACGGAAACGGGCAGAAGGCGGGTCTTGGTTCCCGCTCCAAGTTGCAGCGCCCGGTCTCTTAAGGTATTGACAAGTTCCGGAGATTTGCACTCGGATTTGATGACGGCAGTATTGCCGGCAGCTTGGTGAAGCTGTTGCAATTGCAAAATCGACTGGACACACATCCAATGTGCCTGAGCCAAAGTTAAGGATGTTTTTTCCATAAAGAATAATTTTAAGAATTAAAAAACATAAATTTATAAAATAACAGCCTGATTATATCCAAAATAGCAAAAGAGTCAATACTTTTGTCTAAAAAAACTTTAACATGTGCGTTGACAAACGTTCAAAAAAGCGTCACAATAACTTCTATAGGAGAATACAACCGCGCATGGCGCTCATAACCGCTCGTCGGAAAAGCAAAAGCGCAAGGACAGGGAGAAGAAGAAATGGAGCAGAAAGTCTGTTTGATAACCGGAGCAACGGGATTTGTCGGGCAGTATATCCTGAACGAACTGATTGCATCGGGACGCAAGGTTTTGGCTTTGGGCGATTCTGAAGACGCGTTCAGCCCGTTGGCTGCCAACAACCGCCTGATAAAGGCGACGTCGGCGCTTCCCATTTCTGCCGCGGCGTTTAAGGAACATAACGTGCAGTTTTGCTTTGGCGACATCGCCGACATTTCTTTTCTGGCTTCAATATTCAATACAGCCGCCAAGAACGGGATAGAAATCGAGTTCGTTCTGCACCTTGCGGCCGTCCGGAAAGGTCGCCGGGCCGTCAGCAGCGACGGCACCGCTAACCTGCTGGAAGTCTGCCGCGCCTACTGGCAGAGCAATCCCGATACGTTTAAGGGCTTTTTCTATGCTGCGGGCGAGGGGGATTTGATGCGCAAATTCTCGCAGAAAGACGGCTTTCCCGTTAAGTTCTACCAGCTGCGCCACAGCTTTGCCGAAAACGGCGGCAAATCCGATACCGGAGAAAATCTGTACCGCCTGTTCACGCCGGTGGACATCCCGTTTCTGAAAAAGTATCAGAGCCGCAGCGTCGGCAAAAGCGCGCCGGTCAGCGACAACGATTATATTCGCGAACTATCGCAGGCTGTGGGGCGTTTGCTGAACAATATATAAGGCAGCCGTCGGCGCAATGTATAAGCGTTTTTCGGTCGAGCAATAAGCCTGCAACACATCCGCACGCCGTCAGTGCATCTGTAAGTCGCCAACACATCATATAAGCTATCGGCGGATTGGACATATATAAGCCGCCTGTACGCAGAAGGGCATAGCCTGTTAAACACAGGTTAGGAAAATTTTTTTATTGCCGGTAACTGCTGGCAAAATCCGCATATGTGCCGCAGCACTATAATTTTCCGTCCGTTTCGCAGGAAAGCGTAAACGCGGATTATAAAACGCAAAAGACAAGGTATTTTAAATAAAAAATCCTGCGGCGAACTAATCAGCCCCTCGGGACTTTTTACACATGCAGCTTTTCGGGAACATTTCAACCGGGAACATTTCTACCGAAAACATTTCAATCGGGCGGGGAGTTATTATACTAAAGATTTTTGACAAAAAGTCAAATGCTTTTTCTTTCGTTAATAAAAAATTAAGCATTGACGCTCCAAAACGCTCCGGTTATATTTTTTTTCGTGAGTTGCAAATCTTTGCCGAAGGAGGAAAGTATGAAATTAAGCAAAGTTACGGCAGAACTCCTGGACTATATTCAAAAAGGCGTGTTATCGTCGCCGCATACGGTTGTTCGCACTGTAAACGCGTTGGGCAGCGGACCGTTGGCATATCGGACTTTTGGCGGCAATGTGCAGAATTATGCCGCTATTGACGAACAGGCGCTTGAAAAGGCGTTCGGCAGCCACTACCTGCTGACCATGATTGCCCAGGGATTGATAATCCGCCGCATTTTATATCCGGAATCCGGCAGCTGCCATACCCTTTATTGCGATAAGGCGATATATGGCTTTTTCGCCCGGCACGGGCTGTTGGACTGCGGCGTTTGGAGCCATGTCGATTACGAAACGCTTGAAAGGAATATTACGCCGGAAAATACCGATTACCGCATATATTATTCGTATTCCAAACCGGATGCACTGTTGAAAGAAGCTGAACTGGCGGGGGAACAAGTCCCCGTTTTTTTTGTGGATACCGACCTGATTTTAAAGAAACGCCATGACGTGATAATTCCCGGTGCAGCTTCGGTCAAAGCGGCCTATTCGCATCTGGAGCAAATCGGCGGGGAATGCTATCCGCCTTTTGCGTCGCTTCATTTTCCCGAAGGCTGCAAACTGCCCCCGGTCAATGAATCGCTTCCTGCTGTCAATACCTGTCTGATGTTTTTTAATGATAAGGGGCTGCTCCGGGAATGGGGACGTTTTTTCAAAGAACTTTTCATTAATAATTGGATAAGGGGAGAATTGGCACCGGAAGTCATTTCCCGCCAGTTGCTGGGGATTGACCAGCGTACTTTTCCGTTTGTCTGCGATTGGCGCGGCATATGGGGAACGCCCGCAGTCGTGCCGTTTCTGGACATAATCTGGGAACCGCCGTTTTTTATTGACTGCAAAACCGGCCGCCGTGCCGAATGGCATTATTATACGCTGGAACACCATCCCGAACGCCCGGACTGGCATCAGGATATTATGCATACCTGGATTAACAAGAAGAATGTGGAACGCGATGCAAAATTCCGCCGTTATCAGGGGCTGATGATGCTGGAAATAATACTGGCTCTTAATCCCGAAGCCGAAAAGCCGCTGCGTGCGTTTGCCAGTCTGCGGGAATATTTCTCCCTTTATGATACCGGAAAGGGAATAGAAACCTTGCTGGCGGAAGGTGTTGTCTCGGCAAAGATGGATAAAAGCCTTTAACCGCGGAGGGGGAGATGGAAAAAAGGATGAAAGTATGTCTGGTAACCGGAGCCACCGGTTTTATCGGGCAGCATATGTTGGCGGAACTGGCCGCAGCGGGCCGCAAAGTGCTGGCGCTTGGCAAACCGGAAGAAGTCTTCTGCACCGCCGTTTTGCGGGATGCCGGGATTCGTACTGCGGCAGCGTTCCCGGTTTCGGCAGCGGCGTTTGCCAAAAGCGATGTACAGTTTTGCTTTGGCGACGTGGCGGACGGAAAATTTATCGAATCCGTTTTTGCTGCCGCGGAAAAAGGCGGGATGGATATTGAGTTTGTCCTCCATTTTGCTGCCTGCGCCACGATTCAGAAAGCGCAGGAAAACGGAAGGGAAGCCTGGCGGACGAATTATGACGGAACAAGGAATGTCCTTGCAGCGGCGCTGCGGCGCTGGCAGCGGCACGACAGTTCGTTCCGGGGATTTTTTTACGCTTCTACGGATAAGGTTTACGGCGAAGGCAGCCGCAGTTCGTACCATGAAAGCGATGAACTGCGTCCGCTGTCATGTCCGTATGACGCCTCTAAGGCGCGCGCCGATGAACTGGTGCGCTCCGTTGCCCGGAAGAGCGGTTTTCCGGCGGTCGTATACCGCTTTTGCAATGTTTACGGCCCGGGCGATTATCACAAGAGCCGGATTGTTCCGGGGACGCTGTATCGCCTGCTGTATACCCAAACCGCTCCCGTGCTGAAGAAGTACCGGACACCGTCGGGCGGGGCGGAATCTTTTTACCGTGATATGATTTATGTCCGCGATTTAACCCGTGCCGTCGCCATGCTGCTTGACCGGCTGGAACGGGGAGGAAGTCTGGGGCGGATTCTGGGTGAGGCCTTTAATCTCGGAACGTCCAACAGTTATGCCATGGGCGAGGTTATCGGCCGGTTGTCCGAATATGCCGGCAGAAAAATCGCTCCGCGCGAAGAAATTGTTACGGCAGGAGAAATAAAGAACCAGTGCATGGATTACGGAAAGCTGAACCGGGAACTCGGCTACGCGCCGCGTTACACGCTGGAAAAAGGGCTTAAGGAAACCGCCGCCTGGTATATAGATCATAAGGAGGAAATTGATGGCCATTTTGTCTGAACCTGGAAAAATTCTGATTACCGGCGCCACGCACGGTATCGGCAAAGCTGCCGCCGAATTGTTTTGTTCCCGCGGCTGGGAAGTGTATGGCATTTCGGGAAACGGGGAAGACGGCCGCGGCGCCGCGATGGAAAAAACGCTGCCCGGATTTCATTACCGCGTTGCCGATGTCAGCAATGAGCCGGAAATTTCCGCTTTGCTCGGCCGTATCGGGCAGCTTGATGCCGCGTTTAACAATGCCGGCACGGGAATAGCGCCCCAAAAACTCCCTGAGGCGGATATTGCCCGCGCCCGCCGCGTGATAGATGTCAATCTGGTCGGAACCCTGATATGCATGAAGCATGAAATTGCGCACATGCCCGGTTCCGGGGTGGTGGTAAACAACGCCTCGCTGGCAGCGTTTAAGGCGGCAACCGGCGCCGATATGTCGTACAGCGCTTCCAAAGCAGGCGTTTTGGCATTGACTGCCGAAGCAGCCGCCAATCCGGAATTTGCCGGGCGCGTTTCATTTTTTTCCATAGCGCCCGGTTATATTGAAACCCGGATGACAGCCGCTGACGATAAAGAGGCGCAGAAACGGAGGCTGCCGTCGCGGCGTTTGGGACAGCCGGCGGAAGTGGCTGCGCTGGTATATAATATTATAACCAATCATTATGCTTTTACATCGGGACAATGCTTTAATTTTGACGGAGGAGCGTTTTTAATATGAGTTTTGATTTGACCGAACTGAACGGCAGAAAATTATATGAGCGGGAGGCTGGCATTCTGCTGCCTGTAATGAGCCTTCCCGGAAAATACGGCATAGGGGATTTGGGTAACGAGGCGCGCTGGTTTATCGACGTGCTGCAAAATTCGGGACAGCAGCTCTGGGCCATGCTGCCCAACGGCCCGGTCGGCTACGGCAACAGCCCGTATCAGAGTCTGAGTTCCTGTGCCGGCAACCATTATTATATTTCTCCCGACAAATTGATGGAGGAGGGGCTGCTGCGTCCGCAGGATTTGTCCGGATTGGACTTCGGTTCCGACCCGGTGGATATAGATTACGGAAAACTGTTTGCCTCGCGGGAAAAAATGCTTCGCCGTGCTTTCGGGCGCTGGATGATGCAGGGCGGACACCAGTCGGACGATTTTTTGGCCTTTCGTTTTAAAAACCACGGCTGGCTTGACGACTACGCCATGTTTATGTCCGTCAAAGGCAGGCTGGAAAATGCCCCTTGGTACAAATGGCCCGACGGATTAAAGTTCCGCGAAAAAAATACGATGTGCAATCTTCGCCGCAACCTTAACGAAGACATCACTTTCTGGAGATTTACGCAGTTTCAGTTTTTCCGGCAGTGGGAACAGTTAAAAGAGTATGCTCATCAAAAAGGCGTCAAGCTGATAGGAGATATGCCGTTTTATGTAAACCACGACAGTGCCGACGTCTGGAGCCGCCGCGAGTTGTTTGACTTAAACCCCGACGGCAGCATCAAGCTGTTTTCAGGCATTCCGTCAGGTGACAGGGACATCCGCTGGGGAAATCCCTGCTATGACTGGGATAGAATGAAAGCGAAAAATTACGATTGGCTGGCGGAACGTATCCGCATCGGCGCCGGGATGTATGACATTATGCGCATCGACCATGCCGTGGCGTTTGTCCATTATTACGGCATCAAAGACGACGGTGCGCGCGGCGTATGGTATCCGGGGCCGGACAGTGACAGGGCATCAGCCACCGGCATTATCGACAGTGTTGCCCGGGAACGCAATATGGATATTATTGTCGAAAACCTTGGCAATAACAATCAGCGAACGCATGATTTGTATGACCAGCTGAACTGGCTCGGTATGCGCATTTTTCAACATACCGTCGGCGATATGCATTACGGGACGCGCAATATTCACCTGCCGCAGATGTATCCGCAGAATGTCGCGGCATACACCGGAACGCACGATAATGAAACATTGGCCGGCCTTCTGGCGCACAAAAGTGATGACGATCTGGAGTACATGATGACGTATCTGAAGGCTTCCAAACGCGAAGATTTGGTCTGGAACGCCATTGACGCCCTGTATAATTCTTCGGCGGCAAAAGTCATCATTCCGGTTCAGGACGTTATGTCATTGGGCAACGAAAGCCGGATATGCTATGAACACGATTTTGAAAAATCCTGGCGTTGGCGTCTGGATAAAATATCCAGTATCAGCGAGGTCATGCAGAACCGTCTGCGCGGCATTGCCGTTTTGTCGGGGCGGGGTCATATGGACGACGCGCGGATTAAAAGCAGCGGCTGGAAGGAAATATACCGCAAGGCACGGATAGACCGTTACGGACGGTAGGGCAGGCGGCGGAAAACCGCCGGGTCGCCGAAAAGTATATTCAGGAAAACGAGGAGAATAAAATGAAACATGCGGAAAAATATATCAACGGAGACAGCTACAACCGTTCCGCCGGGATTTTGCTGCCGGTCTTCAGCCTGCCGTCGCCGTATGGCATCGGCGATATGGGAGAGGGGGCGTACAGGTTTGTCGATATGCTGCGGGAAGCCGGGCAAACGCTGTGGGAGGTTTTGCCTCACGGGCAGACCGGCTACTGCAACAGCCCGTATAAAACCCTCAGCGCTTTTGCCGGAAACCCGTATTTTATTGCGCCGGATATGCTGGAAAAAGACGGTTTGCTTTTGCCGGGGGAAGCGGAACAGTATGACTTTGGTGCAAATTCGGCTGATATTGATTATGGCAGGCTGTTTGCGGCAAGGTTTAAGCTTTTGCGTTTGGCGTTCGACAGGTTTTGTGCCCGCGGCGGCAAAAGTGATTCCGGATTTTTGGCTTTCCGCCGCAAAAATGCCGTCTGGCTTTCCGATTACGCCCTGTTTATGGCGTTAAAGGAACACTTCGGCTGGAAACCCTGGAACGAATGGGAAGAAGGGGCGGCTTTCCGCCGGCCGGAAGTACTGCGCGGTTATCGCCGCCGCCTGGCGGTTTCCGTTTTGTTCTGGCAGTTTGTTCAGTACGAATTTTTTTGCCAGTGGCATCAGTTGAAAGAGTATGCGGGACGAAACGGCATAAAAATAATCGGCGATTTGCCTTTTTACGTTGCTTACGACAGTGCCGACGTCTGGAGCCGCCGAAATATTTTTGCCGTCAATCCGGAAGATGCGTCCGTAACCTTGTCGGCCGGCGTGCCGGGAGACTGTTTCGCCTCCCATACCCGCAGCTGGGATATGCCGTGCTACGATTGGCCGGCCGCCGCTGCGGACAAATTCCGCTGGCACCTGGAGCGTTTTCGCTTTTATGCCGGTTTGTATGATGCTATCCGCATCGACCATGCGATTGGTTTTGTACGCTATTACGGTCTGGGGCGCGTCGGCGAACGCTGGTATGACGGCCCTGATGCCGAAAACGACGTATTTATCCCAAAACTGACCCGGCTGGCGAAATCCTGCGGCGTGGAACTGATTGCCGAGGATTTGGGCAGCGTTCCCGAACGTGCATATCGTTTGTTTACCAAATACCGCTGGGCGGGCACCAGGGTTCTTCAGTTCGGTTTTGCAAACGGCTACGGTACCGAAACCATCCATTTGCCGTTTTATTATCCGCACAAGTCCGTCGCTTATACCGGAACGCATGATAATCCTGCCTTTGCTTCCTATTTGCAGGGGCTGGAAGCGAAATATCTGCCGTATCTGCGCTATTACCTGCAGGCGTCGCCGCAGGACGACCTCCAAAAACGCTGTATTGAAGAATTGTATCGCTCCGCCGCCGAAAAAGTGATTATTCCGCTGCCGGACATTCTCGGCTTGGATAACCGCGGGCGCATCGCCCATGGCCGGGATTATGCCAAATCGTGGCGCTGGCGGTTGTCTTCGCTGGACGATATTTCGGAAGAAATCCGGCAGTGGCTGAAAAAGCTGGCATTCGCCTATGCCCGTATACCGTTTTCGCATGAACAGGGGAAAGAATATGGATGGAATTGGAAATAGGGGCATCATCGCCCGCATTCGAGCCCGTACGCCGCAGGGATATTGTACGGATGAAGATATCGTCGTCGCATCGGCATCGGGAAGCCGCTTTACCGATGCGGACGGCAAAACATATCTGGATTTTACGTCGGGAATATTTACCAACAGCTTCGGCCATTGTTATCCGCCGTTTGTAGCCGCCGAAATCAGGGCTGCCGGGCTGATGGATAACGTTCACGGCCGGCGGACGGAGGCAGAATGCCATTTTTATGAAGAACTGGCACCGTTGCTGCCGTTTCCGGATTATAAGCTTATCCCGTATAATGACGGAGGTTATGCAGTAGACCGCGGCTTGAGCGACATTATTAATTATTTCGACAAGCAGCGCATTCCGATAGCGGCGTTTCGAGGCGGTTTTCACGGCAAGACGATGGGAACCAAGCTGACAATAAACGAAACCGCGCATGCGGCGCTGTTTGACAATTTTCAGGTGGACTATCCGCATTGTTACCGCTGTCCGTGGCATAAAGAACGCCAAACCTGCGGTCTGCATTGTCTGGGCGAAGTTATTGCAAAACTGAAAGAACGCCGCGCCAAAGCCGTGATTTTTGAACCCGTGCAGGGAGCCGCCGTTGTTGTTCCGCCCCGGGAATTTATGACGGGATTTGCTGATTTTTGCCGGGAAAACGGAATAATTATGTTTGCCGACGAAGTTTTGACCGGCGGCGGGCGCACCGGGTATTTTCTCGCCAGTTACGGGCTGTGGGGAATATGCCCTGACATTGTATCGCTGACTAAAGGATTGGCAAACGGGCGTCCGCTTTCGGTTTTGTGTGAACGGGGATACATCACCGAAAACCCTTATGCCGTCCGCCCCGGCGAGAGGTCTTCGACTTTTGCCGCCCATCCCGTAAATCTTGCGGTTGCATCTGCCGTTCTGGAGGAATTGAAGAAAGGGGAAATTTTCGCTCGTGTCCGCCGCAGCGGCGTCATACTTCGGGAAGAATTGGAACGCCTTGCTGCAATGTTTCCGTCCGTCGGCGATGTTCGTTCGGCAGGTCTGATGGGGGGCGTGGAATTTGTCAAAAGCCGTAGCGGAAAGGAACCGGACGCCGCTTTGGCGCGGGAAGTATTTTTCCGGGCGCGGCAGAACGGGCTGGAGGCTATTTTGAGCGGGCACATTCTTCGTCTGGCACCGCCGTTGAACGTTGCCGCCGCTGATTTGGAAGAGGGGATGGCGATTTTGCGCCGGAGCATTGAACAGGTTACAAAGAAAGGATAAAAGATGAACGGTCAGAATTTCTATTGTGCGCGTTTTTATGTTACTTATCGCTGCAATTCGCGCTGCAGCTATTGCAACGTCTGGCAGAATCCCGCCTTCAAAAACGTGCCCGAACTGTCCGCGGAAGATGCCTGCCTCTTGGTGAAACAATGTCGGGAACACGGCGTCCGCTACATAGATTTTACCGGCGGCGAACCAACGCTGTATCCGCATTTGGCAGAAGTCATTGAATATGCCAAAAAGCTGGGCATAAAAACCGAGGTAACCTCAAACTGCATTGCCTCTGCCTCTAAACGCAAAATGCTTGAAGTGGCATTCGCCGCCGATAAGTTCAATACGTCGCTGGATACGCTCGACAGTGCTGCATACAGGCAGATACGCGGTATAGATGCCTGTGAAAATGTCAAAAAAACGGTTGCCGAAATTGCTTCCGTGCGGGCGCCGAAAATAATGACTGTCGTTACCGACGGCAATATAAATGAGCTTGACAATATGATATCTTATGCGCAGCGACATCATGCCCTGATTTATCTGAGTCCGATGTTTCCCTATATGGACAAGGGCGGAACTTACCGTATTTCGGCATATATTTCCGATATAGTCAACCGGATTTTTGATGCGTACACGGTTGTCTTGCTGCATTTTATGGAATTTTTCCGAACTTCTTCTCCGTTGCAGCTGCCGCCTTGTTCGGCCAACCGCCATACGCTGACTTTTGCGCCCGACGGCAGCCTGGTGCTGCCGTGCTATCACGCCGTAAGCGAAAACGTTGCCTGGAACAAAGATTTGAACGCAGCTTTGGACAGTGCCGCTTTTCGCCGCAGTGCCCTTTCGTCCGGCACATTGGAAACCTGCCGCGGATGTTGTGTTATTCCGTATTTCGGCATCTCTTTTAATTATCAGCTGAACAAGTATTTTCTCCTGCAATCGTTTTCCGAAAAACTGTATCATTTGAAACGCGATTGTCTGAATCCTCTTTTGGATATTTTGCATCCCGACCGGAAACATCTGCTGCAGGAACTGGAAACCATGCAAGAAGTCGTACGGTCGCTTGCCTGTCCGCCGGATATGGAAGCTTACCGCCGGAACGGCGCCTCGCTTTACCCCGTGGAAAAAACGCCGGAAGGTTTTGCCTCTCCCCTTTATAAACAGCCCCTGCCGCCGGAGGTATATGACAGGGAAAGCCGGGCCGATGACTGTTGGCAGCTGACGCTCGTTCCGCATCATTATTTTGACAAGGTTTGTAACGGGATTTTCCGTCCCATTGCGTCTGCGCTTTCGGAATCCGGTGCGGAAGCAAATTCGCCAGCTGTCGGTCTTCTGCGGGACAGTATGGAGTTTGCCGTCCGCTGGTGGCGTTTTTATACTGCAACGTATTTTCGCCTTTCCCGGCCTTATGACACGACTTTGGACTCAGCCTGGCTGTCCGCCTTTTTGAGGCGGATGGAAACTTTGGAATATCCGGATGCAGCGCGTATTGCCGCTGAGGGCAAAGGGTATCTTCCTGCTGCGGACGAAAAAGCAAAAGTAGCCTGATGCCATACCGTAAAATATAATTAACTGAAATTCCGGATATAATTAACTAACCGGATTTGTAGTTCCGGCGCACTGTCAAAATAAAAAATCCCCCGTAGCTTCTTTAATTTTGCAAAATACCGCAGATACAAAAAAACGGAAGCGTAAGCTTCCGTTTTCGCTATTGGTTGTGCTTTCAAGCCAAAGTGAGGAAAAATATAAGAAATAATCCCCTGATTCTGAATAATATTAAAAAATATCAAACCCTTAGCAAAAATCCGTCACCTCAGACCTTCAAAAACAATTCTTATGAAAGATGCACGCCTACCACGGGCCGCGGATAACTTTTCCCTTGGATTTTGTGGTCTGGGAATCATCTGAAAAATCATCATCAAATCCGTTTCCCGAATATTCCGGCTGAACATATGTTTGAGCATATTCAGGCAATCTTGCGGGATGATAATATTCCAGCTGTCCGAAAACATTGTAACGCCAATTTCCGCATTCCTGATCATCAAGCAAAACCCGGCCATCACTCAGCGTATCGATTTTATTCGGATCAACGCCATAAGATATCGCAACATACAAGCGCAATTCCTGTATTGTATTTGCCGTCAGTTCTATATGTTCCTGACTCTCATACGCCTCTGCCTCTCGTCGTAACCGTTCAATATCCTCATAACTCAGTTCCGAACGCTTTAAATATTGCGTCCTCGGGCCATACGGCCGATTGTTTTTGGAGAAATTATTATTCCGTACTGAAATGTTTTGCGGATTTTTCGGATTATTGTCGCGCTTTTGCGCCCCGTTCTTTTTTCTGAACAAACGGGCTATCACCACACAGATTAGAATAAACGCAACTATTTCCATATTTTATAAATTTCACTTCAATTCTTTAGGTTTGTCATCATAAAAATCATCAATCTGTTCTTGTGTAAAATGTTTTGTATCAAACTCACAAAATTCCTGTACAGCATTTTGGGCCGTTTCTATTGTTGGATTTGCAAGAAACAAAGAAACTTTTTCTTTTAAAGCTTCGTCATTCAATGCCAATGTGAATTGCTTCAGTGAAAAAATAATATTAGGATATAGGTCGTAATAATAATGCTTAGAGCGTCCAACAATAAAATTGCGCAAGATTCCTTTAGCGCAATATGAGATCAATAATGGCCCCGTTTTATTCAGTTGATCTTCTGTAATTCCCGATTTTTTTACAAATTCCTTTATCGGACGATCTAAGACGGTTCCCATCGAAGACAACAAGGTATCAATAAAATTAAAATTCTGATATGGCATGTTATAATTCCTAAAAATGATTTTTATTCTATAGGGTTCCATTTAAAACATCAAGTCAATTTAACAATACAAAAATCATATTGCCACCCAAGAATCTCAAAATTAATGAAGATGAGCCCCATCATAAAAACATAATTACTACATTCAAGCCAAGTAGATATATCGTATGCTTACCTATTTGATATCGTATTATCAATCCTTGTGAATTTTAAGTCACTTAAAGTATCTGTATCTTTCCCATGTTTTATATGCATAACATAAATTCGTTCGTTATCCACTATACTTTTATCAAACAAATCATAATGTTTTTCGGGGATACTGCCCACATTCTCAAAATCCATAGAAGCTATAGTCCCAGAAATATAATCAGGTATTCTTACAAACTCATCAAATATTGTCTGATCGTAATCTTTAGCCTCTAAAAAACCATATACTTTATCGTCTGGAACTCTTCTATTTAGTAAATTAGCATAACCCAAACGAATAAATTCATGTATAATACCATCTTGAAAATTAATTATCTCATCTCGGTCAGAAATCCAGTAAATATGTTTTGCATTGGCTTTTATTAAAAGAAATTCTATAATTGTCGACATTATATGTACTGTAACGGCTATATTTGACAATGTTTTTGAGGCTATTTTTTTGCGATTAAGATACTCTCTAAATTTTTTTATTTTATGTATAAACTCTTCTTTTTTCTTTTGAGGCCAATTTTCCATATTTTTAATGATTTTATCAATAAGCTGTTTATTCTGCTCAAGATTAAAAATATTATTTTTATCTTCTATCACAAAGGCTACTGAAAAAGAATAAGGCGATTTCTTTATGTATTTGATTGCTTTTTCTGAAATGTTTGTAAAATCTTTAATATCTTTGGGTAAATTATACTTTATGCCGTTCTTTAGCAAATAAGGATGAATAAACGGATAGATTGTAAATGTCATAACATCATGAGGCTTATTTTTATCATCAAGGCAGTAATCGCTAGTAATATACCAAGAATCATTTCTTTTGAAATTATGCTGGAATTTTTTCCATTTTTTTACGAAATCAGGAAAGTGTCTTGATAAAATGGTCTTTCTATTCATATAATCACTCAGATTTATTATTTAAATACTCTAAAAAAGCCTGACAGCCCTCAACGATATCCCAGTAAGTCTCGTCAAAATTCCCAGTGTACCACGGATCTTTAATGTTGCGCAGATGGTCTGTAAAATCCAGCAGACGATAGATTTTGTGTTCGGTATCCATGCCAATCAATGATTGAATGTCTTCAATATTGCTGTCATCCATTGCCAGGATATAATCAAAATACGCATAATCATGCGGGCGTATACGGCGGGAATAATGCTCTTCAAACGGTATATGCATGGATTTCAGCATTTGGCGTGTTCCATGATGAATACCGGCATGGTACATCTCGTTGTAGCCTTCCGTGGCTGCGGAATCTATTTCAAAACTATCTGCCAGCCCCTTTTCCGCGACCATTTGTTTCAATACAAACTCCGCCATCGGCGACCGGCAAATATTTCCAAGACAAACAAATAAAACTTTAATCATTGCACCTTATTTCTGGTCATTTAAGACTTCCCAATGTCCCCCTTTATCCGGGCCGATACGACGAATAAGTCCTTTTTCTTTCATCTGGCGCATGTTTTTTTCTACACCGGCAATACTTAAACCGGTTATTTCAGATAATTCTCTGGTGGTAATATAAGGATTATTTGCAATAATCTGCAAAATTTTCTCCTTACTTTTCTCCTTACTTTTCTCCTTACTTTTTAGGGTATCATTTGTCTCGGAGATGGTTTTTATCTGCATTTCGCGATTATCTAACAGATTCTTTTCACCCAGCAACAGATTCCCGAAAAATTTATTTAGATATTCCATTGTATAATAAATATCTTGATTCAGGTTTTGATAATTTGCCCGTACCAAGGCATTACGAAAATACTTGGAATTTTGCTCAAAAAGATCATTATTGGTTACAAATCCCAAAGTATAAAGATATTTAATGATAAAAACCGCGGTTGCACGGGTGTTTCCCTCGCCAAAGGGATGGATTTGCCATATTCCTGACGTAAATTTAGCCAGTCGTTCCACTTTTTCACGTTTAGACAGCCCTTTATAATTAAACTTTTTTTCCTGCCCAAAATCATAATCAAGCGTTTCCATAATGCTGTCAGACCGACCGTAAATAACCGTATCACCGTTTAATATCGGCTCTTTTTTGGTAATATCGTATGTGCGGATTTTGCCGGCAATTTCATCGTCAAATATTCCGCTAAATAACGCCTTATGAATAGAAATTAATTCAGCGGGACTGAAAGAAAAAGTATGTGTGCTTAAAAGTTTTGCAATTCGAGCAGAAACCTCATCCGCTTCTTTTTCATTATGCTCCTTGAGGGTCTTAGCCGGATTTTTTTTGTAATACTGACTGACCTGCTCGCCGGCCTCATCAATAGAGATCTTTCCTTCAATATTATCCTTGGCAATTTCAATCAGATATTTGGACGGGGTCAGATTATCAACCTGCTGTAAACCAATGGCAACACCCCAGTTTTCAGCCTTTTGTAATTTTTCCGGTTCCCCCTGCTTTTTATACTCTTCAAAATGTTCCATAATACCTCCGGCAATAACTAGCTAAGTATAACCAAACAGACGGTAAAAATCAAGTTAACACGACAAATGACAAGCAATTTCAGCGGATAAACTTATTTATTAGCATATCATACGTTGTTTCGTCCATATCATACCAATTCGGCTGTTTAGACAGATCAACGAAGTATTTTTTTGTCAGTTCTCGCAAATCATACTCTCCTTGATCCCAAATGACAGGATAGCCTAATTTTCTAAGCCGTATAAATGCACGCATGGCATAAACAGTATTGCGGTGACAGCGGGAAAAATAGAAAACCCATTTGTTAGAGGCATACTGCTGATAATTCTTTTTATCATAGCCTACATTTTTGTGATTATAGCCTTGTTTCCATAAAAAGCCTGGATTAAAGTTACCTACAGACGTTTCCCAGGGATGCCCCAGATGGACATAGCTAAACAGCCACCACTTGAATTCTTCTGGACTATCGTGGTCTCGGTCGGCCAAAATACCTTCCGGATGTCCGTAGTCAGAATAAAACATTTGCCTTCCATCCATTGTCCTTCGTGCAACTTCTTCCGCCTCCATGTCTTTGAAATTAACCAGTCTGTCTTCATATCCAAAACGTTTTGAAAAACCATTCTCATCGCAAAAAGCCAATTCTATTTCTTTAACCAGTTCAAAATATTTGTTTAATGTTAAATTTTCGATAGGCTGTGGAAGTTTGCCTTGCAACTGCATCATTAAATATCTATGGACCTCTTTTCTTTCTTCATCTGATAGGAAAAAACTTCCCAATCCGAATACTCTTTTTGTTCTACTCATTTAATTTACCTTTCTATCTCTCAGTTTATCCATCTGCATGCGCGCTTCCTTAAGCAATCAGAATACCTGTTTCAAGAGACTTAATTGTTATGTTCATTTCTTATTCTCCGTTTTTCAAACCATTGCTCAGATTTGGTTTCCGTATTCATCTCCCATAATTCCTCAAAACGCTGTTGATAAATTTTTGCATAATCAGGTTCATTTATCAAAAACAAGCAATTTTCGCTGTTTTTGCTGGTAGCGGCATTCGTCCAGTTGAACGAACCGGTTGATGCGGATTTTCCATCAAAGACAGCAAATTTGTTATGTTCAATCTTATTTTTTGTATGCACTCGGATATTCAGACCATTGCTATGCATTTCCTCAACTTTTGAGTACTTTCCGGAAGCTTGCAACTTATCTGTCAAGATACGAATGGAAACATCCCTTTGTCTGGCTCTGTACAGGGCATCTATAATTTGTTGATTGTTTATGGAATACACAACAACATCAATAGAGCTCTGGCTGTTATTAATAAGTTCGATAATTTTTTCTTCACACACTTTTGACGGAGTAAAAGCTATTTCCACCACGGGATGGGCGGTCTGAACCGTTAAGCAGTAATATAAAAGTGCATAAAAAAATATTTTTAGCATCAACCCACATATAAAAAGACCACCTTGGAATTAAGGCGGCCGGAGAGTTAAGAAATCATCCTTATGAGTTGATCCTTTTAGCCTTTTGAAGTCCGGGGACTCCTGTTGCATACGCTAAAAGCTCCCCGACCAAAACACAGTTTCAATCGGGGATATATTCATCACCGCCCGCAAAATGCAGGCGACAAATCTAACGGCGAATATCCCACGCCGCATAAGGAAAGGTTTCTTACGACCTCCGCGCCATTTTTCCGGCGCTAAGCACAGACAGTAAACCCATGCCTATGCATACACTACAATAATAATGTAAAAAATCAATAAAGAAATTTTATCTCCGAACCAGCCACATGCCGTTTTTTGCAGCGCCTATTCGGGCGACTTTCTTCTCTTTAACAAGCTGATACAGCCTCCATTCCACCGATTTTGGCGTAATTTCAAGAGCCAGTGCCAGCTCATTCATTGTCATTTTCGGATTATTTGAAAGTAAATCAAGGATTTTCTTACGTATTTCTTCCCTGTTTTTCTTTCCTGTTATCCGATTATTGGGGATGATTTTTCTAAAACCGAGAAAATCACGAATAAAGTCGTAGTTTTCCAACAACTTGAGCAAATCATAGGCCTTCAATCCAGTACCTTTGTTGTACCAGTTGCGCACTGTATACAAATTTAGGGAAAGATCATGAGCGACATGTTTTGATACATTGCGCCGATAATGCTCTGCGAGCATTTTTTTCAGCGCTTCAGATAAATCCCCGTTGTTTGTAAAAACAATGACGTCAAGTGTTTTTTTGCACCACTTCTGGTGCTTTTTAGTATTAGACATTTTATATCCTTTCATTAACAATTAAAAAGAAATGGTACAATGCCATTGAAAATTTTTAATGTTAAGAAGAGAAAAATATGCTGTTAAACTATACAAAAATGGAGGAGAAAACAAAAGCGGCCGCATATGTGCGCATGTCAACGGAACACCAGAAATATTCCCCGGAAAATCAAATGGCGGCAATACGAGACTATGCGGATAAGCACGGCTACGAAATAATACAAATATATTCTGATGAGGGGAAAAGCGGCTTAAATATTGCCGGTAGAGCATCTTTGCAACGGATGATTGATGATGTTCAAAACAAAAACGTCAAATATAAGGCCATATTGGTTCTGGATGTCACGCGTTGGGGAAGATTCCAAGATGCGGACGAAAGCGCCTACTACGAATATATATGCAAGCGTTCCGGGGTTCGCGTGCAGTACTGTGCCGAGCAATTTGAAAATGACGACAGTCCGATATCCACTATTGTCAAAGGCGTGAAAAGAACAATGGCCGCAGAATACAGCCGGGAACTGTCAGGAAAAGTATTTACGGGACAGTCAAGGCTTATAACACTGGGATACAGACAGGGCGGCCCCGCCGGGTACGGCTTGAGAAGAATGTTGATTGATGAACATGGAAATCATAAGGGAATTTTGGCGCGGGGTGAACATAAGAGCATTGCAACAGATCGGGTAATCTTGGTGCCGGGATCTGAAGAAGAACAGAAAAACGTCCGTTGGATGTACAGGGCGTTTGTCTGCGAAGGCAGAAACGAAGGATGGATAGCTGATGAACTGAACCGCAGGGGTGTTAGAACGGATCTAAACAAAGAGTGGACCAAAGCAACGGTTCGGGAAGTTCTCAGCAATGAAAAATATATAGGGAACAATATATTCAACCGCATATCATTTAAGTTGAAAATAAAAAGGGTACGCAATCCAGAAGATATGTGGATCAGGAAAGACCAGGCTTTTCAGGGTATTGTCGATCCCAGTCTGTTTTTTATGGCTAAAGGAATATTTGCCGCCCGATGCAGGAAACTCTCCGATGAAGAAATGTTGCAAAAACTTAAAGAATTGCAGGATAAAAAAGGATATTTATCAGCCATAGTCATAGATGAGGCAGAAGACATGCCTTCCAGCGCAGCTTATTCGGGACGGTTTGGCGGATTGGTGCGCGCCTACCGGCTGATTGGTTTTGATCCGGGACGGGATTTCAGATATGTCGAGATTAACAGATATTTGCGGGAGTTGCATCAGGAAAATATCCAAGACACCATACAAAAGCTTATGGATTGCGGAGCGGAGGTTAAACTAAATGAAAGTGGAAATTTGCTTAATGTTAACGATATGTTTTCCGCATCTTTGGTCATTTGCCGATGCAACAGCCTAAATAACGGAAAATACCGCTGGAAAGTACGCTTTGACACGATTCTCAATCCTGATGTAACCATCGCCGTCAGGATGAAGGCGGATAATGCCAGCGTGTTAGACTATTACCTGCTTCCTTCACTGGATTTTAGACTTCCAAATATAAAATTGGATGAACACAATGCGGGATTTATCGATTCTTACCGTTTTGAGAACATGGACTATCTTTACGAAATGGCGAAATGCATATCTATCCGGGAGGTAAAACAATGAACAGAGAATTGCGCAACGTGGAAATCAATAAAATTTTCGTGCTGAATCCCAGAGAACGTAACAAACAAATAGCCAAAGAAATCCGTCAGAATATTGAAGATGTTGGATTAAAGCGCCCGATTACGATTTCCAAAAAAGCTGTTCCACAAGATGGATATGAATATGATTTAGTTTGTGGACAAGGCAGGCTTGAAGCCTATATGGCAAAAAATCAAACAACTATTCCTGCTATTATTGTTGATGCCAATGAGGAAGATTCTCTTATCATGAGTCTGGTTGAAAACATTGCCCGCAAAAATTACCAGCCGTACGAGCTTTTTAAAAATGTGAAACAGCTGAGAGACAATGGTTACAATTCCAATGAAATAGCGGAGAAAACAGGATTGGGAAAGGATTACATCAACCAAATGTTAAAATTGCAGGATCGTGGCGAAGAAAGATTAATTAATGCCGTTGAAACAAACAAAGTGCCGCTGAACGTTGCAATTCAAATCATAGAAACGCCGGACAGTGAAATGCAATCACTGTTGCAGGATGCCTATGAACAAAATCTAATCCGCGGAAATAAAATCGGACAAATAAAAAAAATCATAGAACAACGTAAAAAAAGCGGAAAAGGCCTGCGCTCAAGAGCGCATCAGCACAAACCTCTATCTCCGGCGGATTTAAACAAGATATATGAACAGGAAATAAGCAAAAAGCGTTTGCTGATCAGGAAAGCGGATAAAGTAGAAAGTACGCTTATATTCTTGATTGAAAGTTTTAAGAAACTTTTGGCAGACAGTAATTTTGCCAACCTGCTAAAAGCTGAAAATTTAGAAAAATTGCCGCAATTTATATCGGAAAAGGTCAATCAAGATGTCTGAACAACTATTGCTTCCCGCCTTTGAAAACGAAATTCTCGAGATTAATATTGAAGAATTGCATTTTTCTAAGGACATTCCTCCTCAATTATTAATAGGTAGAAAATTTCAGGTTATTCTCGCCTCAATAAAGGAAGTAGGAATTATCGAACCTCCCGTTGTTACGGTGAAAAATGGAAAATATCTCCTGCTTGATGGACATCTGAGAGTTTCAGCGCTCAAACAACTTGGTTTTTCAATGGTCAGTTGTCTAATGTCCAAAGATGATGAAGCCTTTACCTACAATAAACATGTCAATCGTCTATCCAATGTCCAAGAGCACAAAATGATCGTCAAAGCCATAGAACGCGGAGTCACGCCTGAGCGGCTCGCAAAAGCCTTGGATTTTGACGTTGCAAACATTATCAGAAAAAAGAACCTGTTAGATGGTATCTGTGCCGAAGCAGCGGAAATACTCAATGATAAAATCATCTCCGGCAGTGTTTTCACATATTTAAAGAAAATGAAGCCGCAACGCCAGGTCGAAGCCGCGTACCTTATGACGGACATGGGAAATTTCAGCGCAAAATTCGCTCGTTCCATTTGGCTGGCAAGTTCTGACAAGCAATTGGTAAATCCTATTAAACGTTCTTGCACGTTGGACATGGAAAAGCTTGGACGGCTCGAAAATGAAGTGTCTAAAATCCAGGGAGAATACAAAATTATGGAAGACAAATACGGTATTGACGTCCTCAACCTAACTTTGGTAAAAGGATACATTAGAAGTATTTTCGCCAATCCCAGAGTTGTCGGATACCTCAAAACGCACGAACCGGAAATTTATCAGCAGTTTGCCTCTATTGTGGAGCTTGACAGCATCAATACCGATAATGACAGCCTTATTCAAAGGGTGACATTTTAACCATTTGGGGGAATGATGGAAACAATTATATGAAAATACGCATTTTATCTGATTTGCATCTGGATATAAACCGGGAAATTCCCTTTTTGTTGGAAGACAAGGAAACTTTTACAGTATTATGCGGTGATATTTCAGGAAATCCCGAACAAACAATAGAATGGATAAATCAAAACATAAAACAAGGCGTTTTTGTTGAAGGCAACCACATTGGCTACGATTCGCAACATTCAATCCAGTATATAGAGAACCTCTTGTCCTCCGAGTATCCAACCACCGCCACGGTGACATACCTCAAAAATGGTTTCAAAATGGTAGACAACATTGTTTTTGTCGGTGGAATTTTATGGACGGATTTTAACTTATATGGCAAAGCATTTCAGACACTGCATAAATTATATGCTTCTCAGTTGATGAATGATTTTCGCTATAACTACACCAACACCAAGCATATCAAAGAAGAAAACAGAAAAAACTTTCAGGAATTGGTAGCCAAAGAATGGATTCGCCAACTTCGTCCCAGCGATACTGAAAAAATGTTTAACTCCACTCTGAAAAGCATAGATCATGCATGCCAAAAATTTCCTGACAAAAAAATTGTTGTGGTTACGCACCATGCTCCAAGCATAAAGTCCATTCCAGATGTCTATCTTTCTGACAAAACAACTCCGGCCTTTGCCAGCAATCTGGAACAATTTATCTTGAACCGCCACAATATTAAACTTTGGTGTCATGGCCACATTCATAATGCCTGCGACTATCATATAGGCAATTGTCGCGTGGTTTGTAATCCTAGAGGTTATGTAAAACATCATGAAAATACGGGATTTAAACTGAGGCTCACAATACAAATCTAGTGGCGCAACTAAGAATATATTTGTATTAACAAAAACACGATGTTTGGCAAACTCTTTAAATTTTTGTTGCAAAAAAAATATAAGGATTTAAAATTAATCCAAATATATGGAGACATCATGGAAAATTTTAAGCCACGGGCAAGATTGCTAAAGTTATTAGGAGAAGAACTTATTGGTTCTCAACATTTGGCATTATTTGAGTTAATAAAAAACGCATATGATGCGGATGCCGATAATGTTGTGATAAATATCCATAATATAGATAACATGAAATCTACCATTATTAGCATAAAAGATAATGGTTGCGGCATGACATTGGATACCATTAGAAATTCTTGGCTTGAGCCTGGGACGGATAGAAAAGAAAAGATGGTCGAAAACAGAATATACACAGAAAAGTATCACAGGCTTCCATTAGGTTCTAAAGGCGTTGGACGCTTTGCTGCGTATAAGTTGGGAAATATTGTTACTTTATATACAAAAACACTTGCGGATGGGGAATTTAAGGTTACGGTTGATTTAGACGAAGCTCTTTCAAAAAAATATTTAAACGATTTTTTTGTAAATATAGAAAAAATTTCCCAAGGCAAATCTCATATAGATACAGAAACAGGTACAGAAATTATAATATCAAACATTACAAAGCCATTAACATTGGGAAGCATTTTAAATTTAAATAGGCAAATACTGTCTATACAATCTCCTTTTGAATATTTTGAATATAAAAATAAAAAAATAAAAAACCCGATAAAAATACAATTAATTTGTCCGGAATTTCAAGATAAGTTGGAGGAAACATCAATTGGTGAACTTATAGATTCAGCACTATATAGATTTAGATTTAATTTTAAAAATGGCGAATTGGAATATGAATATAAATTTACTCCCAATAAATCGCTTTCTTCATCTGTTAAGGTGGAACCACGTAAAATTAAAAATATTACGGAGAATATTACCACTTTAGACAAGCATTTTCCTGTTAAAGAAACATCGTACTACAATGAGTTAAGAAAAATTCAAGGCTCTTTTTATGTTTATGACTTCGATAATAAGATAATGCAATATTATCAAAATAAACTTGCATTAAAAACATATACTCTAGAAAATTCCGGAATACGTGTTTATAGAGGGGGGATAAGAGTATATAATTATGGAGAAAAAGGTGATGATTGGCTTGAACTTGATCAAGAACGAATTGATGATCCATCTAAAAATTTAAGTAATCGTTTAATTGTGGGAGCTATTGAACTTGACCCTCAGACAACTTCATATTTACGAGAAAAAACTAACCGAGAAGGTTTTATTGACGATGAAGCATACCAAAAGTTGAAGTTGGTAATTAAATCTATTTTATCTATTTTCAATAAAGAACGCATCAAAGATAAGGAAAAACTAAAAATTGTCACAGACAACAATTATAAAGAAACAATAACCAACATCCAAGAACCAATATCAGAATTAAAAATTGCGGCAAAAAAAATTGGCGCCCCACAAGAAATGTTTAAAAAAATAGAAAAAGTTGAAAAAGCTTACAACCAAATGCGGGATATCATGCTAAACTCTGGTCTTAAAGGATTAAATACAGCAATAACCGTGCATGAAATTGAAAAAACTTTGTTAAGATTAAAACGAGCTATTGAAAATAAAGATCATGATTTGATGAAAACAGAAATATCCATGGCTTTGGGTTTAATTGATGGAATTTGCGATTTGTTAAAAAAGGACCCCGTGCGCAAATACAAAGCCTCTATAATTATAAAGGATGTTTTAACTTTGTCAGAAGATAGATTTAATAGACATAACATATCTGTGGATTGCCCAATTTTAAATAATAAAGGTCATGATTTTGAAATAAGCGTTCCCAAGAGAATGATACAAAGTTCTTTAATGAATTTAATTGACAATGCCATTTATTGGTTGTCTGTTCGCTGGTACCGAGTAGAAGACACAAACAAAAAGAAAATATACATTAACGCAGAATATATAAATAGCTTACCTGCAATTATTATAAGAGATAATGGAACAGGCTTTCCCAAAGGGGACCGTGAGGAATTGTTTAAGCCATTTGTGACAACCAAACCGATGGGCGTTGGTATGGGACTGGGCTTGTATTATGTAAAAACGGCTATGGAAGCTATTGGGGGAGAAGCGTTAATTATGGAACAAAATGACAGAGATGATGGTGGCGCTATAGCTTTAATTTTTAAGGACTGAGTAATGAACTATTTTAACGACACTTTAATTATTGACGACCAAGTTGAAGAAGCCTATGAGCTCTCTGAACTTTTTGCCCAAGGAGGTAGTTATCCAATAATTTTAAAGCCAGAACATGTATCCACAAAGTTGGCAATTGTACCTAAATTAGTTTGTTGTGATATTAATTTGAGCGGCACTGATGATGATCAAAATTTTAAAATAATTGCAGGATTATTAAAAAGAATATATACAGAAAATAAAAAAGGAATATATATTTTTATTGCGTGGACTTCTCATAAAGATAAGCTAAAAGCCCTAAAAGAATTTATTCAAGCAGATGCAGAAATATATCAGCCGTTAGACTTTATAGCTATAGGAAAAGAAGATTACAAAAATAATCCTCAGAAGTTAGAGCGAAAAATAAATAGCATTTTTAAAAATATGCTAGGATTAAAAGCATGCCTAATGTGGAATAGTATTATCAGAGAAGCTAACAATGAAACTTTTATAAATTTATCCAATTTAGCGAAAGATACCCATATTGATTTACTAACATTATTGGGGGGATTAGCTTGTGCAAACCTAGGAAATAATAGAAGAAAAGATGAAACGGTTGCTATTACAAAACCACTCAGCTATATACTTAGAGATAATATAGAAAAAAAACTAATTTATTCGGATTCTCAGAAAAAATTAGATGCAATATTAAAAAAAATGCCCGAGAAATCTTTTGATTTATGCAATGAGGAAGCAAAAAGCAAAACAAATTCTATTTTACACATAAATTCCACCACTCGTCATAGTAAAATAATTCCTGGAGACGTAGTAAAAATATCAGACAAGGAATTAAAATCTCTTCTAAAAAAGACCCCTCCATTAGAATTAAAAAAAGAATTAATAAAGGGGACGGAAAATACAGACAATATAGAATTAGGTCTATTAGAAATAACTGCAGATTGTGATTATTCCAACATTAAAACGCACAACATAAGCAAATTTGCTTTAACTTATTTAATTCCTTGTGCAAAGGCAAAAAAAGATTTAAATAACGACTATTATAAACATACAAAAATTAAAATAATGTATAATAAAGAAGCGTACTATTTAATTGTTGATTGCCGATACATATTTAGTATCATTCCAAAGAAAACTTTTGTAAAAAATAGATTATTTAGTCTAAGGGAAAATCTTTTTACATCCTTTAGGCAACAAATTTATGCATATAACTCCAGAATTGGAACTATATCTTTTTAAATATATCCCACACAATTTCTCCTAGTTGTTTTGCTAATAGCGGTGGTACAGCATTACCTATTTGATGATATTGTTCGGTTTTGTTACCTTCAAATTTAAAATTATCCGGAAAAGTTTGCAATCTCGCCGCTTCACGAGGGGTTAGGCTTCTTGCTTGTGTCGGATCATAATGAATAAAATAATGTCCATCTTTTGATATGTGCGAAATGATTGTAGATGATGGTTCGTCCTTTAATTGAACTTTAAAACGATCATTAAATACAGAATTACTTAGAATTGCATTTTGCACATTTTTATGTTTTGGCAATAAGTTTTTAGGAAAATCTTTTAATCGAGGCGATATTTTATTTTTTTGAGCAAAAATTGAAGCAAAGAAATATCTCATTATATCTGCCGCTATATGTTTTCTTGATACATGGTCAGACACGCCATCAAGATTAGAATCATAATACCATGATTTTAATTCTGCAATTATATCATCACTATCTCTTTTAATATAAGCACTCCCAATCTCTTGCTTTTGAGTGTTCTTAATATCGTCCAACAATTCATTAGGAGCAAAGCTTTGCCGTAATAAAATTTGTTTCCATGTTTTATAATTGTCCGTGTCTTTGGATAGGCCACTCCTTAATTTAGGCAAATCCGATATAACATCTCCAACCGTGATCTTCTTACTTCTTTTTTCTAACACACTCGGTTCCACATTTATATCGGATCTAATACCCAAAATAAGAACACGATGACGTTTTTGAGGAATTCCATATTGTTCAGCCTCAACCACGAAATCCTTTGGTTCATTATTTTTTGAAACAAAAGAATATAATTTATATGTAGCTTTATTTTTTTTATCCTTAATACTCAAATCATTTAGTATTTTGGGAAAAATCAACTCACCATTCAGTTTGGATGATAAAATACCAACAACATTTTCCATTACAAAAACCGCTGGCTTATGGACAGAAATAATTCTCAAATACTCCCTATACAATAAATGTCTCGGATCTTTTTCAAAATTATCTTTTTTTATTTTTTTTATAACAGAACGGCCAACAAGAGAATACGCTTGGCAGGGTGGACCTCCTATCAATAACCAATTTTTATTATCACTTATTTTAGACTTGATGATGGCATCCAATTCTTCGTTTGATGTATTGCCCAATGTAACTTGAAGTATTTCTTTTTGCGCCCTGTTATATTCGTTAGGATATAGAGCGTATAAGCTTTCTTTTGTAATTTTTCCCTTTATATAATCGTAATATTCTTGCGGAATTTTATCTTTAGAAAAACACCTAAAAAACTTCCTTAAAAGAAGCGTTTGACAGGCCATTGGATTATTTTCCACAGATAATGCGATATCGAAAACTTGCTGTCCATTATTTTTAGTTACCGCAGAGAAACCCTCGCCCAATCCACCGGGGCCAGCAAATAAATCAATAACAGGAATTTTGCCAAGTTGCTTTTTAGTCATTATATTTGAGCATCCATTTTACATTACTAATACTACATACCGATAAAAAAAACAAAAAGTCAATCCTTTCGTAAAAATCTTCACTAAATTATTTGGCTTTAAAAATTTAGTCTTTAGAATCATAGATCTTTAACAAAAACCCGAACATTTAGAAAAACATTAGATTATTTTCAGATTTTTCAAAATATATTAATTGTCATTTAGAAAAATAATGATTAATTCCGGGCTTGAATTTGAGAAACAAGATCTTGAATAGTTTTTTCTATTTTACCTTTTGTTAATTCACATTCCCAAATCACAATCACTTTCCATCCCTCTAGTTCAAGTTGACGTTTGACTTCGGCAAATCTTTCTTTATTGCGTTTTATTTTATTTGTCCAAAATTCCACGTTACTTTTAGGTATTCTAGCGTTTTTACAATTATCATGCCCATGCCAAAAACATCCATGAACAAAAATGACGCTTTTGTATTTCTTTAACACAATATCTGGCTTGCCAGGAAGACAGGGTTGGCAAATTCTGAATCTATACCCTCTACGAAACAACAAAGATCTAACCAAGATCTCCGGTTTCGTGTTTTTAGAATGAACCTTTGCCATTGTTGCGGATCTTTGTTCTTTGGATATAGTGTCAACCATGTTGTTTACATTTATCTATAATATCGGGTTCAATCCATCTGACTTCCGGAGTTTTGATTTTTCTTGTTTTATCCCACACAAACCAAGCATAAGCAGTCGGTCCCGAGCCGCTGTTACCTTTAATGGCTTCGGGCATAAACGTCACTCTTTTCGAAAACACATAAACTTTTGCCGGTGGGCTTTTCAAATAAATGTCATTATATCTCTGTGCCCCTTCTAAAAAAGACAAACGTAGTAACATGGCCACCTTATTTCGTGTAAACTTAAGAGCATGAAGCACAAATTCATTGGCTCTATTATAAGGAGGATTCGTCACAATATTGGCAACTTCAAAATTGGTTTTCAAAAAATCTTCGTGCTTATCTCCATAACCTCTGTCAACAATATCATTACTCAGAACTTTATAATGATTTTTCAATAAAACTTCTGAAATATTGCCTGTTCCACATGCTGGTTCAAAAATTTCACCCTGAAACTTTTCATAAACCAACAAAGCTTGGACAGCCCAATGTGGCGTTGGAAAGAAATCATCTGAATCTTTGGAAGATATTCGCCTGTTAAAGCTCAATTTTACACCTTTCATCCAATAATTTTAAAAATATTCTTTCACATTGCGGCGCCCTTTGAATGAGTAACTCGACCCACTGCTTTATTCGATCGGATTTTATCTGAGAAACATTCCAAACATCTTTTAAAGTCTCATTTGACGCTATTAAAATTTGTTCTTTTATTTGCTGAAAATTGTCAAATAAATTATACACACTTCGAGATACCAGCTGGGATATTCCATTTACTGTCATATACACTTTTCCACCCGCTGAAAAAGTGTCTCTCATAGACGTTGACACTATGCCGTATTTGGATACAAGCCATAGCGATAAATTATCGTATTTATCTTGATTGGAGCCGAGAATTTCGGGAAAGAAAGCGTATCCACACACAATAAGTTTTTGTTTCTCGTTTTGCTCCAATGTTTTCCATAATCGCACCTTTGCCGAAGATGTGTCCACCCTTTCAGAAGATTGTTCATCATGATCATCCATCCACCAGAGGCGTTCACCTTTTTTTAGATTTTGTTTATAGTAACGTATAACGTCTGATATGGGATTTTCTTTTTTTCTTAGTTCATCATAAGAAATATTCATTTTATCAAAAATAGTTTCACCATTTTTTTAAGACATATCTATTTTATAACGAGGATAATGCGTCACCACAACTTCAGACAGGCATTCCTCATATGGTCTAGATTTAAATTCGACAGGGGCCACCAATTTTCCAAAAGTCAAGAATATGCGTTCAACATCCTCAATTCTTGTTGATTCATTAATACTTCCACCCAAGGTAATCCAATTCACATCCTTTGAACTTTTAACCTCAACTCCAAAATACTTTCCAGCAACAATGTCCGGAAATCTTTGTCCTGAAACTTTAACAATGGAATCTTCAAAAACAGTCCCTTTTGCGGAAACATTAAGAGCATTGAGCACATCATCTTCTAATTTTTGCGCATTTCTCGTTAAAAAATAACCCATATTGCATTGAGCATCTTTGTTGAGACACATCGTGGCCTTATCAACTAATGATGAAAACTCCGACAAAGTCGGCTTATTATTATGAGATATTATCATTTTTCTTCCTTAAAGTACAATAGCCAGTTTTCTTCAAGTCTTTTGGCCAAGTTATAAGCCAAATAAGGAGGAACGGCATTGCCAATCAACCGATACGCTTGGGAACCGGAAACTCCCCCATATTCATTTTGACTATCTAAAATAAATTTATAATCATCTGGGAATGTTTGAATTCGTGCACATTCTCTAACACTCAAACGCCGTTCTCCAAGGCCTCGATCTAATTCATAAACATGTTTTCCTCCATGTTCTCTAGATAATCTCCTGAATTCAATGTTTCCATGATGTTCAGAACGAATAGTGGGGCCGACACTATCAAGACGTACTTCATTTTGTCCTTGACAATGATTTCCCATAAATTTAGCTTTTGAATAAACTTTCTGATCAGGATCGTTTGAAATGTCTGGTTCATCCAAATTCATAAACGCCTCTTGCGTTGTTACCACGGGCATCAAATTAGAATAATGATGGTGATAGGCATGGGTTATTGGCGGATACGGATCAAAATCCAACGGCACGTTTTCCTGCGATAAAGCCAACAATGCATCTTCTTTTAGCGCCGATTTTTTGAATCCCAAGAAAATAACTCTTTCTCGCGATTGAGGCACTCCATAATCAGCGGCATTTAAAACTCTTGCAGAAACTACTAAATAACCATTGTCACAAGCGGTCTTGAAATCCTCTTCTATAATTTTTTTCGCATTGGCCAAATTTGTCAGGCCTTTTACATTCTCCGCCACAAATAACTTTGGTTGAACAATAGAAATAACTTCCTTCATCCAAATGTACAATGAACCACGGCTTTCAATACTAGCTATGGAGTTGTCAACTATTTTATTGCCATCATGGCTTTTATCCGAGGAAAATCCTTTTCTTTTACCAGCAACTGAAAAATCTTGACAAGGAAAACCTCCCGTCACAATATCAACCCCTTTGGGAAAAATATCTTCGTTATTTTTCGCTCTTTTTACCAAATCAACAATACTTTCTACATAATAAGTGTTTTGCTTATGTCCTCTTTTGGAAAAATAATTAACCCATGCACTTTTAGCATCTTTACGTATGTCATTTGCAAAAACAGTAGTAAATGGCGTTTTCCCAAGCATAATCCATCCGGAACGCATTGATTTTTTTACATTCCAATCTGGATGCACGGATTTATTGTACGAAGTCGCCAAAACTTCAAATCCACCTTCAAATCCTAAATCCATACCTCCACAACCAGAAAAAAGCGACAACACTTTTATTTTTTTACCAACCATGTCTTCCTCTTGAATTACAATGCATTATAATTAGCTATACTATAGATTGCCGGTAAAAATCAAGTAAACAACTCTTTTGTGCACATACAGAAGGCTGTTTTATAAAATCATTTTGCGTATTTCGTCAAAAATTATTTTTCCAACCAATTTATTTGGTTGTTTCTCAATATGGTTAAATATTTATTAGTTGCCTTACAGAAAACCCCGAGTTTACTCGGGGCTGAATGCCAAGGTGTTGGAACAACACCGCTCCACGCCAACGAGTGTGGTCAAACCGTAAGGTTTGTAGCTGTTATAGAACCCCCAGTTTACTGGGGGATATCTATTTGAAAACGACATCCAATGGAAATATATATTTTTCACCCTTGTTTGTGTTTACTCAAAAATTTCCCCTGCGTCGATTCCATGCGGGGATTGTTTTATTTACCTGTTTTTTCACTTCTGACTATTTCCACAATGCCGAATGCAGAAACTGCCAGTGCAACAATATGTTCAATCAATTCAGGACTGATTGCCACGCCAAGACCGGATAATAGGCTGATTAAGCCCCTCCATGTGGAAGGTTGATTGAGTTTTAAGAGTTCAATAAGTCTTAACATATTTATTCCTTTCATAAAAAAAGCTCTGTTCGGGCGGGTTAATAAATCAATCCCCTGCTGAATTATTTCATCAGAATATGGCTGGATGCCGTTTTCCATACGGATAACGGCTTTTATAAACACTGTCAGCACACCGCGTTCCTCAATATCTATAACCGTATCCGGATAAACACCGAGTTGTTTCGCAACCGACTGGATATAGGCGGTGGTTTGGTTTTCATTTGGCGGCGCATAGCGGCTAACAATCTGGCGAACCGTATTTAACCCATGGATTCGTTTGTAGTTTATCAGAACTTTTGCCAACGCTCGGATTCCATAGACTGGAGCCGTAAAAACACAAAAGGCGGAATCTATATTCCGCCCGTTTGGATTTAACCCCAGCCAATTTGCTCCATGCCGTATGTTTCCCGGATTATTGTTTCTTATGCCTCTTGGCAACTGCTGATTCATTGTGCAACTCCCATATCATTTCTCTTAATTCATCAATTTTCAGCTCAAGACGGTTGATATGCACCTGCGTAGCATATTCTCGTGCCACCTGAACCTTAAAATCATTGAGTTCCTTGCGCATCTCGCCGAATTTATAAACCAGCCAGACAAACGCCGGAACACAGACGATTTGTAAAAACTGCAACCAATCCATTTTTTTCCTTTTCATATTAGCTGGAATGTACCCGGTTATCTTCAATAACAGCGGTAATTTCAACATTTGTCGATCTTGGACGAATGCCTGTGACACGCGCCAGCACGCTCCACTTATCCACTGTTCCAAAAGCAAAATGCGTCCTTTCGGTATTAGTGTCGGTTAAAATTTTTATTTCCGGTTCTTCAGCAAGCAACACCTCGGAGAAGTTTTCAGTTGGCCAAACACGATATGGCCCGGCCAATGATCCGTTCTTTTGCCGCAAAGCCAAGTAACACTCTTGTCCGTCAGTAAAAGCTACCGGTTCGGAAAGCGTAAGCTTAAGACCGGTTTGTTTGACAATTTCACCACCTTGGCCCCATTTTGCCATATCATGGGTAACCGCAATCAAATCACCATAACAGGGGATCAACCCTTCCAATTCGGCCGTAAATGAAACAATCCGTCGTCGATAACGGTTTGCCAAGGCCATATAAGTTGCCTCGCGCAACGCTTGTTCTTTGTTGGTGCAACCAAATAACTCAACGGTGGCAATTTTATCCGAACTGGAGCCGGAAAAACTTCCCGTGACTTCCGATGTTTTCCAAGTTTTTTCTGAAAAATATTCCACACATACACTATCGGCAGTATCTTCCGAAGGCATGATATACTGGATGGATAGCGAATTTTTGACAATATTACGAGGTCCAAACATCGCCACGGGCACAGTTTTGGGTTCATCACGCACAAACCGCACAATGCCGCCCTGAATAAACGCAACCGCCCGTCCGGTCTTGGCCGTACGAGACAAAGCCTCATAAACCGTCAGCTTGCTGTCATATACGGCGTTAAAAGTATCACCGCGCGCAGTCCATGTCTGGTCCAACCGGTATAAAGTCTCAAGATCTATGGCTTTATCCGACAGGTTTGCACCGTAATCTGCTTTAAGAATATCTGCCAGCGCCCAAGCGATAGATTGCGTGGCTTCCGCTGATGGCGACCAACCTGAAAGCGGCGACCACGTTTTTAACTTGCGGGTAACAATGCAGTTGACCATACGGGAAGATCGTTGCGAAAGATTGTCTGTCGCCCGCATAACTACGGCTAACATTGTAACATTGCCGTAATCTTTGGCCGATATCACAAACCCTTTGGCAGAAATCCAACGGATCTCATGACCAGAACGGGAAGACGTGTCTTTATCATCGATTCTGGTCGCCCGTAATTCATATCGCCCCGCCGGAACTTCATAAGCATAGGTTTTATACATGGCATTATGATTTGCCTCGGTTATGCTTTCATTGCCTAAAGTGTACCACTCCCCGAGAGGAGAATCCCCGTCATCAACGGCCCGAATCTCTATTTTCCAGTTGATGCTTTTAGCTGACAATCCGCCATTGTCGTTGGCATAGTAACATCCACGCTGGAAAGCCACGTCAATTTCGATTTTGTTTATCATTGTTTCCGCCGGATTTAAAATAAAAGGACCGCAAACCTTTCCTTTCAAAAGTTCTTGTCCGGCAACTTCCGCCGATGTGACCACATCCTCGTCAAACAAAGTGTTTTTTTCACTCGGACGAATAACAGAACAGGTAATCTCATCAAAAAAACTTACTGGAGTGTCTTCGATTCGGATTTGCTCAACGTCGTATTCTCCCTGACCTATGCAATGAAGCTGATAGACATATTGCTCATTGTCAATGTAACGGTAATACGGCTGACTGGCAAAATCTGGATAAATGAGATGTCTGCCATAAATAACCGGTATCGGATTGCCAAGTCGAGCCTCGTTTCCCTGAGCCTGCAACGAATAAGTCGGGCTTTGCGAATAACCGGAAGATGTCATGCCATTCAACGCAGGCTTAGGCGTCGGAACAAAAGTGTTGATAAGAATTCCGCCGGCCATGGAAACACCGGCCGCCGCAACACCGCCCCAAATCGCACCGTACGCCGCGCCGACGGCGCCCCCAGTATAGACAGTTGCCACCAATAACGCGACTGTCAACACTGTTTTGAGCGGATTGGAACCACCACCTCCACCGCCTAAAGGAAGCATTATAAGAGAAACAATAGAGTTGTCTGCGATAATGTTTCCCCATTTATTACGTAGCGTCGGCGTACCGTTGATAAGGCACAATACCGGCATTGTCATATTAACTTCTTGTTCTTTGATAATCTGCCAGACAGTTTGGGGCTGTTTAAAAACACGACTAACTCGCCCCTTGTCCGGCTGACAAGAGTTTGTAATGTAATTTAAATAAATCATTGGACTAAAACTTTTTTACCCGATAATAACTATCTGGAAACAAACCACTGGCATTAAGAGAATGGATATTTTGAAAAACTACGCCGGAACCGCGCACGCAATGCAAAACACCGCCTCCGTCAACGTCCAGCCACAAGCCTGCGTGAACCGGATTTTTAGCCTGACGCATGAGGACAACATCACCATCCTGCGGTATTTTTATCTCATCAAATACCTGAAACGCTAAATCTGCCCGAAAAGCATGTAATACATCCCGCAGATTATCAGGGTTGACATTGACCGGAGGCACATTATGGCCATATTCATGTAACAGCACAAAACGAACAAAGCCCCAACAATCAAAACTGTCGGGGCCTTCCGCGCCTGCCACCCATGGCAAGCCTATGTATTTATTTGCAAAATGAGGCATTTAACGAGATTAATTATGAAAATTTAAGATCATCTATATAGCTATATATATCATCTATATTTTGGTACTTTTTTTCTTCTACTAATTTAAGAATAACATAAATTCCTTGCCTTACAAAATTAAAGAAATTATAGTAGTCTTTAATTTCAATATTTGATTTTCCCGAATGAACTATAGCCGATCGTAAGCTATATAATTTTTTTATATCTTTGAAAATAGAGAGGCGTTCTTCTTTTGTATTTCCAACAAGAAAAGCTAATGTTTCAGATAAAGAATAAGTTATTGATGGATTAATAAAAGAATTTTTTTCTTGTCTTGTTAATAAACATTCTAAAGCTATAGATATTTGCAAAAAAGCATCACCAATATTTTCATTTCTTAAAGATTTTCCCAACCACATAGTAGATTTAAATATTTTATCTTGCAACGCCGTTTTTGGTTCATCCAATAAGGTAAATAAATTTTTATGATTATTAAAAAATAAATTGGTTTTTAATCTAATTTCACCTCTTCCAAAGGTACTATTGTCGCTTGAATAAGAAGATGAAGTCTCAACCATATTTTCATTAAGGAGATGATACTCTGTACTATTGTGAATAAACGATGAATTTAGAGTTAATGCATCCTGTTTATATCCTAATGCAATACTAATTAAATTAAGAAATTGCTGTGTTTTCTCTTGAATAACAGATCTAATCTGATAATCATCTCCAGGTATAATCTTAACATTCTTAAATACAATTGCTGTATGGCACAAATTATCAGTATTAATAGTATTTTGCTCTGATATTCGATTATACATAAAAGGATTTGGGTATTTTTTTATAAAATAACTAGGAGTAAATAAAATAAATGAACTGGTTTCATAAGAATCAATATCTATACACAAATTATATATTTTTAAGAATATATTCACTGTCTTAAGTTCAATTGTATTTAATTGCTTAAAAAAACTATTTAAATCATCTTCTTTGCATCCATTCTCATAAAGCGTCATTAAATATGTTGTTAATTGACTCATTACAAATTCGACAGATAAAGGAATATTATTTTTTTTGATTCTTTCAAATACAAAACCTCTAATTTCGGCATCTTTTTCTTTTGTAAAAGCCAATGCTTTACCTTTACTAAAAGATATACCTAGCCTAGCATATTTTTGTGTGTCGCTAAAATAATCATTATTAATCTCAGATTCGATAAAATCTTCATATTTTAACCTTACTGTTTCCATTATATAAGCTCCTTTATAAAGAGGATAATTAATGCTTTATTTTAAATCAATCATTATCTACTCAATCCCGGATATTTTTTGATAGTGTAGTTCTCCGCCGGAAAGGATTTGTTGCCAATATCCATCATCCGGGCTGTGGCCGAAATTTTGGAAACATCCACGGTAATTTCCGTAATCACCAGCGTAATTGGAGGATTCATCTGCGGACAACTAAGATCGTTGGAAAGATACGGACGATAAGTCATCTCAATCATATCTTGTGTTTCTATGGCCTTATCCAGATATTCGATAAGCTCCGTGGATACATTATCCAGGGTCAACGTAATTTCAGGAACAGGAATGGCTTCCACCGGAGGAAGCTCCAAATCAAAAGCCATGGCGACAAACTCAACGTCTTGTCCAGCGTTAAGAGGAGCACTTTCCTCCAATCGACAAATATGATTAACATTATCTCGCACCACTCGGATTGCGGTAGGGAGCCCGTTTTCATCAACAAAAGCCGGATGCCTAAGCTCCAGCGTATGCAAAATAATAATTTCGCTGTCCGCCGATGCGTAAGCTTCTTTCAAAGCCTCGGATAATGATGCGTCTGTCATAAGCTATTTCCCATAATACATTATTTTAACATATCCATCAGAACCTGGAGAACTGGTAAAACTGGCACCTCCGGAATATCGGGTTGTGGCGCTTCCGGCCGAACCGCTTCCATAGGGAGGATATGGAGACTGAACGATGGCGGTGGAAACAGAACCATCCCTGTTTCCTGTGTACCAACGGTTAAACGTGCCGGCGTGGCCGTTGCTGATAACAGATGACGATACCAAAGCATTTTTATCGTACGAAACGACTGTACCGGCTGTCCCTCCCTGTTGAACGACAGGATTTCCCCATCCAGCCTTGCCTCGACCACCGCCGCCGACAGAACAAAGCAAACCAACGCTAGTAGCTCCGCCATCCGTCGAAGCGGCTGTTCCCGCGGTTGAAATTGTGGCGGATTTTCCTAAAGCGCCAACAATGACTGAAAGTGTACCCGCCGAAATTCTGAAAACACCATGAATAACGGCGCCGGAACCACCGCTGGCGGAAACCGCTATGGTATATTGTAAACCGCCCAAAGCCATTTGCCCGCAACCACCACCTCCACCAACAGCGATAATTTCATATAAACCGTCGATGGGAATATCCACCGAATACATGCCAGCAGTGTTTTTTTCAAAAATGACTTCTCCTTTTTTTACAGGACTGTCATCCAAAGATGCCAGCAACAGACGTTTCGAATAAATTTCCATCATTCCGCCGCTCCTGTGGCAATCGCTCCAACCACCCAATGTGCGCCATTATGTTCATAAATGATGTTGTAACGCCCGGTTTCAAATTCAGGAGCAGTCTTGGAAAAATAATTATTCGTCCCCAAATTAACGGTCTGTTTTGTTGATAAATTCATCTGCACCAAAATCTGATGAAAAACCGCGTGATCACTCACAGACGGCAAAGAAAAGGTAACCGTTCCCGAAGGAACTATACGATTAACCGAATTATCGGCCAAAGAAATCGTCCCGCTTGAGGCAAGCGTCGCAATGGACACCTTTTTTAAAGCGTAAGTGGTCGATATGTCATTTCCATTAGCGTCCGCGGAAGCTTTAGACGCTGTTGCCGTCTTGTCCAATTTGTTTGCAAGGGCGGAAAAGACCGCCCCCGAACTTATAGCGTTCACAGAACCGGAAACAGGAAGCGTGTCCACTTTAACTTTTCCGGCCACATTGGCCGTCGCCGCTGGAATATTGTCCGTATAAGGATAAAGGTAATCCCCGTCCAAATTTTTTAACCTGACTTTTCTATCAACCATGTTGTTTTTCCTACATTTCTTCAAATGAAATTACATCAGCAAGCTTGGCGTAGGTTTGCGAGATGTTGTTGCCTTCCGCATCAGCCGTCGCTTTCGCCGCCGTTCCATCCAAGGCCAAAGCTCCAACATCACCGGCGCTTAAAACAATATTTGCAGACAGCGACTTATTATTAACAGTCCGAGTAACAGGAACAAACCCGGCCAAATCAACTTTGGCGGATTCCAATGCTGATAATTTAAAATATCCAATTTGAATAAAACCATACGTTTCGATAGTGTTAACCAGCTCAGCATCACTGCTATAGGTATAGGAAGTTGATGCTTCTTCTACGGAATATACCCATAAATCCGGTATGCTCTGCGCCTGAATATAAAAAATGTCTCCGATTTTATAATCTGTCTTGGATACAGTGTTTAGAGAAGAGATCAAATCCGCATATGACGCAAAAGAAGACGCCCTAGTTCGTCCCTCCGCAAGACGTTTGGCTTCGTTGGCCGTTGTCTCTATTAAAGAGAGCTCACTTTTGGTGGCATAAGTTACCGTAATTTCATTGCCTTCCGCATCAGCCGTCGCTTTCAACGCTGTTCCGGACACATCCAACTTTTCATCCAAAGCAATTTTTGCCCCGCCTGACGACAAGACGTTGGTCGAACTTTCGGTTGGCGTGTTGTCCAGGATAACCACGCCTGCTTTTTCCGTCGTTGCAATCGGAAGATTTTCTGTGTAGGGATACAAATAATCGCCGGATGCGTTTTTCAATTTAATATTTTTAATTGTCATATTTTCCTCCATAAATTAAACTTCTTCATAAAAAATAACGTCCGCAATGCGGGCGTAGGTTTTGCCAATATCATTTCCATCAGCGTCGGCTTCTGCCCTTTTAACCGTTTGTTCCAAAACCTCGTCAAGAGCCGCGGCGACAGCGCCGGAAGTGATCAAATTAACACTGCCTTCGACCGGTTTGGCGTCTGTGTGTATTCTGGTCGCCGGAATTTTGCTTTTATCCTCGCTCATATCAAGCAACCTCCATATCTTCATAAACAATCGCCCCCACAAGCGTGGAAAGCGTCTGAATATCTTGCAAATATTTAACACTCCAGCGCTCCCCCACCGAAAGGGGAGACATTAATCTGACATTTTTTCCATCTTCCGAAAGAGTGTAGTTTTGCGGTAAAAGACAGGTGTTTTCGACAATAACTGATAGTATTTGCCCGGAAACGCCTAAGATTGCGCCGTTCAAAAAAAGTTCCTGCTGACTGGCCGACGCTGTTCCGCTGACCTCTGTTGGATAACAGCCAATCGTGGTTTTGCGCGCAAGTTCAACCCAGCCGCGGGCGGAATGTGTGCCGCCGCAGGCCGCCACTTGTTCATCCGACCCCTCCGCCCAAATTTTTGCGTTATGAGCAATTTTTGCGTTTTCCAAAACTTTTGTTTCGGTTTCCTTACATAAAATTGCGCTTTTTTCAGCAGATATAGCTGCTTCCGAGGCAATTTTCACAATATTGTTGCTTTCGGAACTGATTGAACTGCATAAATCATTGATTGCTTTGGCAACACTTGGCACTCCACCATTTTCTGTCTGAACAACAGTCTGGTCATCTCCGTGCACAATCGTGTGAAACAACGCGGAATCAGCCTCGGTTGTGTCAACCGCGGCGTTAAGCCTTTCTTGCATATTTGTCATCGAATATCCCTTAATTAAGTTTTCTCGGCAGAGATGAATGAACCAAAATATGGAGTTTTGAAGACAGAAATTCCAAACTGAGCAGGTCTATTTCTGAAACAACATCCATGGCATCTTCGCTGATGGTCGAGCGGTCGCGGATTTCAAGCTCGGTCGTAATCTGCCACAACCGCCCGGAAACCAGAGTTGCTTCGAACTGTTGCGTAAACCGCGCGTCTTGTTCTATCAACCCCATTCCACCCAAAAGCGAAATTATAAACCATTCAGCGCCCTCTTTGGCCTGATACTTGTACCAGGCTTCAAAAAGACAGAACTGTTCAGGATTCATAATCCACTTGACCGCAATTTTGCTTGGTGTTTGCGTGTAACGCCGCCGTTGCCGGGCTGGTCCAGCTTCCATCTCCGTTCTGACAATGGCCTCGCCGGGCCTTATGGTGTAGCCCTCAACAGTTGGATATGGCAGTTTTTTAGGAAATTTTACTGTTGTCATTTTATTCCTTTTGTTATAGATATCCTCTTCAGGAGAGATTATGACTGAAGTTTCATGGAAAATAACATGTGATAATTGCGGACAAGAACTACAAGAGACCGAAGAAATTTGTCCGAATTGTCATAGTAATAAAAAAACAGCACTTCTTCAAGTTCGTGAAGGACTGCATCTTGCTACTAGTGAACGAATAAAAGTTAAAAACGATCAATATCCCAGTAATAAAAAATTGCGTTATGATTTAATGCAAGGAAATGTTTCCTCTAAGAAAACTGATAACGGTCGCGCAAAAATAAAACGTATTATTGATAAAGATAATGACTACTACTATGAACATGTAGAAGACTGTAATGGAACCATAATACATCATTGCGAGGAAGCTCTCTCTAAACACTTTGGTCACGGAACAGCCAAGAATTCTAACGATAACTCCCATACGCCGGATTAAGGCCATATCGTTGTTCCAAAATCGGCGATAAACCTTCTCCTTTATTAATGTTTTTTCCAATGGCGTTTTCTATTTGTTCCACAATCACATCAATAGAAACATTACCGTCGACATCACGATGAGATGCGGCGGTTGCCTTTGCTCCAGCCGATTTATTAACCACGTTGACACTGATGTTGACATTTGTTCCGTTATCGCCAAGCGCTTTCATCTGCTCTCGGGTAAAAATGCCTTCGCCTCTTTTGGCGATAATCGGCACTTCATCTCCAACGATGCCGCCGGAATGAAATCTGGGTGCATTGGCAAAAACCAACGGGCTGGCGGATTTTGCCGCCAATTTGTCCGTGCCAATGATTCCGCCACCATGAGCCATGGAAAATCCAAAAAAGCCGCCGATTCCTTCCATCAAAGGTTGGGTTATGGCCTGCCTGATGGCAATGCGGGACAAATCGCTGATAACCGCATCGGCAAAATCGGAAAAATTTATTTTTCCAGAGGTGACAAAATTTGCAAGAGCATCTTCCATACCGGAAAAAGCGTTTTTAACCGCATTTTCAGCCAAGCTGGCAAAATCGCCAATTTCATTTTGAATGTTCCGAAAGCCGCGTTTAAAGCCATCTTCCAAAGATTTGGAAGAATTAAGCGCCGTCTCATCGGCCTTTTTAACCATATCGTCATAAACCAGCGCAATCTGTTCTTTATAGGTTTCATAATCAGCTGAGCTGGCATCCAGATTTTTAAGGGCGTTAGCCCGCCACTCGTCCGCTTTGGCCATTGCCTGTTCATACGGCGACTTCAGCTCCAGAAGCTTTTGTTTAATGTCTTCAAGCGTCTTTTTATAAGCATCGGTGTTAGCGGAAGATTTTGGCGTAGCGGTTGTCTCAGCCTCCACTTCAATTTTCGGCCGCAGTTCGGGGTTTTCAAGGTATTTCAGCTCCTCCCGCGCCGTCCATGCATCCTGTTCGGCCGCTTTCAGCAGTAAAAGCTTGTTCTGAATTTCCTGCGCCTGCGGTTGAAAATCCGGATATTCCGCCGCAATTTTCCAAATTTCTTTTTCATATTGCTCCAAATCTGTCTTTGATTGGCGCAAAATGTTCGCCCAGTCCTTGGCGTAAACCTCATAATCATTAAGCAGGGCGTTCGGCGTAAAGCGTGTAACAAAAGACAAACCGCCGGTGTTTTTCAGCTCTTTGCGCAAATCATGGACATTTTGTTCGGCGGTTTTGAGTTTCAAACCCCACTCCGCCAATGCCATGTCTTTTGTTTGCTCTGCAGAAAAGCTCGCCGCTTCTTCAGCCGTGGCTTTCAACTCATCCTGAAGTTTTTTCAATGTCTCGGCATGGTCTTCCGCCGCTTTCTTGGCAACATCATGGTTATCAACCAATGTATAAATCGCCATTCCTGCCAAAACCGCCAGCCCCGCCGGTCCGCCGACAAGAGCCAAAGCGCCTTTCAAAACACCGGCGGCTGTTGTCATCAAAGCCATTTGCGCCGCCGCCAGTTTGGAAACACTACTCATCATCGCAATACCGGCAATCGCAGATTTGGTGGAAATGGAAAGCCCGGCCATGGATACCTGTACATATCCGATTCCGGCTCGCAACAGATTTAATCCGCCCAAGATTGCCGATGAACCAAGCCGTGCCACCAGCAGAACCAGCGCCGCATCGGCATGCTCCGCCAGCAGGAAAAAAGCATCCGCCGCAACGGTTACCGCGCTTGCCAAAGTTTTACCAACAACATCAGCCGCATTTCCGCCTCTTTCCACCAGTTCGTTAAAACGGGTAAAAGTGGCTTTTAAAGCGTCATTCAAACCGCTTTGGCCGACTTGACGGTAAAGTTTTTCAAAACTGTCCTCAATGTTGGACAGCACGCCGTTCATGGTTTTCATCTGCTCGTCCATTGCTCCAGCAAACTGGACATCTCCCAAAGAACGGAGATATTTTTCTATATCCGCGGCGTTTTTCTTAACCGTTGTCGTAACCCCGGCAAAAGTAAATTTGACTTCATCTGTCAGGGTATTAGCTTTGATTCCAAAGCTTTTAAGGCGTTCAAACTCTCCAACCGTTGCATCAGCGACCGCCTCCACAAAATCAATCATATTTCTGCTGAATGCTGATGCCGTGTTTCCATAAGAAGTCAGTGCTTCTTCAGACGGATCAAGCCCCAGCGCCTGCAACCGGATAAAAGCCTCTACAATTTCGTTGAGCTGGTACGGTGTGTCAACGGCAAATTTTTCAATCAGGGCAAAAGCCTCCTGTGCCGCTTTCGTTGAGCCGGTAACCGTTTTAAGCGACGCCGAAAGTTTTTCAAAGGTCGTGTTGGCGCTGAAAATAGCGGAAAAAGTATTTTTGAGTCCCTGAAAACCCAGATACGCGCCAAACAACGCCGTTCCCTGACGGATGACTTCATTGAAAGACCGAGCGGTTGCACCCAGGGCTTTTAAATTATCATTGGCCGGCTGAATAACCTGTGTAATCCGCCGAAAAGCCCTGTCACCATCCGCGCCCAAGCTTTTGAACTCCCGCCGGACTTTATCGCCGCCCACCGCCGATAACCTGATACTTAAATTCTTAACCGCACTCATTTATCTCTTGATTTCCTAAAATAGCAAATATTCCTATCGGCAAAAGTTCACTTATCAGCTCCATATCAAACCCAAGGTTTTGAGCAAGATTAAGAGCCAAGGATAAATCAGGTTTAGGAAGTTTCAGTAAAATTTCCCAAGCCTGATACCCGACATCAGTTTCCAACGCTGTTTCTATATATCGGCATTTGTGGAACGAGCAGAAGGTTTTGCCGTCTTCTCCGCATCCTCTGCAGTAGCTTCGCCCATCGCCGAAGTGCCATTTGGCGCGGGCGTAGAGACGTTTTTTTCAGCTTCCAACACTTCCCGCAAACCGCAATACTGGCTGCGGAAGTTTTCCGCGACCGCCCAAAAATTGGAAAACAGCTCGTCAATTTTATTTTCCGTCAGCGGCGCAGATTTGTCTTCATCGGCCTCCATCACACCATCCCATTCCAAAATGCCGACAATCCCCAATCCGATAAGCAAAAACTTGTCCGCCAGCGCTTCGCGTTTGACTGGATTTTCAATATCTGAAGCTGTTTCATTGGTAATACCGGCGTCTTTGTTTGCTTTATAAACTTTCGCAAGTTCCGCCAATTTGCTGTTCATATAAGCCTTAGCTTCATAAAAAACGGCAGAAGTGCAAGGTTTAACCTTAACTTTCACGCCGTAGCCAAGTTCAAGCCAATATGGCTCTTTTTGTATTTTTAATCGGATCATTAATATACCTTTCTAATCACTTATATATTGATTTTTTTATAAAAAATAATTACCATTATGTTGAGTATTAACTAAACAGGAATGGATTTTAAATGATAACTTGTGATGAAGCTGTTAAAAAATTTATAGACTATGCTAAACAATATGATTCAAGTGCTCCCAATAAACATTGGTATGTAGGAATTACAAATGATTTAGAACGTAGGAAGAAAGAACATGAAGCAGATAAAAATATTTGTTGCAAATTTATTCATAGTCCAATATCTCCTCAAAAACCAGATATAGCCCGAACTTTAGAAAAAAAACTAGAAAAAGCAGGTTTTTCTATCCATGAGAAAGATTTAGAACCTATTCAAGAAACAGCCTCCACTCAAGCAAAAAAAGTTTATATTTATATTTATCAAGCTGTTAAACCGAAGAAAGACTAATACTTCTCCACGTCATTAACCAAAGTTACAGTCATCATTTTGCCAAGTGTCTGGTCTTTCGCTCCCTGAAAGTCGTATGAACATTCAATTCCGCCGGGGCCGTCAATCGACCGCTTGGGCTTGGGTAAATAAACTTCATGGCAGGTAATGACGAGTTTCAGGTTATCCGAAAGCTGATAGCCCAGCTCAACATCAACCGGCGTACCTGCTCGGGCTTTATCCAACAGCTCATTATCACCATAACGGGCGGAAATACTTCCGGATAAACTTGCCACACCCAAATCAATCGCCTCAACCTTGCCATCGTTACGGATGGTTTCGATTTTTTCCAGATTGTTGGAATAAGTGGCGTTTGCTGAAACAATATTGGCCAAAAGCTCACCGCCGCTCTTTATATATCCCTGAAATTGTGACACACGGGTGTAGGGATAAACTTCTGGAGCCGTGTCGATGGCCGTTTCCGAGCCGCTTTCACCCTGCGCCATCAGATTGATGGTGGCCTGCGCTTCTCCAGACCGCTGAAAATTAAAAGCAATGCTGTTGGCGCGCACACCGGAAAACCTGATAAACTGCGGAATCTCCGGCAATCCGACCTCCAGTGAATAACTCGGAACAGATGTTTTCCCGCTTTCAAAAGTATGAGTAAAACTCCCGTCTTCATTGTCAGTTGTGGCCGGTGCACCGAACACAGCTTTCAGCCAAAGGCCAATATTGCGCATATCCACCGGGACGGCCATATCTCCGTCCACGTTGATAACATCCTGAAAAGGCTGTGTCGGGTCGCGTCCCAATCCTAAAACATTGGACGACACGAGATTTTGCTCGCTATCCAAAGATGAGGAAATAAATGGGATTTTCCGGTAATTTTCTTCCGGCGGCACGCCGTACTCGTTTTCTTCGGCAATTAAAAGCTGGGCGTTCCAGCCATAGGCTCTGCTCATAAGGTATTCCTTTCACTTAAGTTAAATTTGAATCAGAAACATATTCCAGTGTTACCGGCACAATGGCCGCTTTGATGGTTAATCCCCCCTCAACCGGCTGTTCGATAAACTCCGGCGGTTCCGCATGCATGTGATCAATTAATCCGGAGAGCGTCACATCAACCGTCAATAAACGCCCGACAGCTTCCAACAGACGGTCAAGTCTGGCATCATTATCGGCATCGTCTGTTTTTTGCACCAGAACCTCAATCTCTGCCCGATGATGGAACACATAACACACCGGTGACAGCAAAATCTCCGGTTCGCCGATATTTCCATCCCGCAGGACCACCAGACCTGAAGAAGGAATTTTAACCGGAAGCGAGATATTGCGTCTGACTTCCGTGTCCGGCAACGCAGAAAGCTTGTCAAACAGGGCCTGTAAAACTTGTTCACGTTTGCTCACGCCAATTCTCCAAAATTAAAGACGGCAGTTTTGCCTGCCATTTTGCACCTTCCGCGGCAAAATTAATCAGTTTGGGCATTCTAACCTGTGGCACAAGAACAAAAGCGACGATTGTTTTCCTTTTTTGTTCATGCACCAAAAGCGACGCGCCGTTTTTCCGATACACGAACCGCAGACGAACACCTTTTGACCTTTCATATAAAGCCGGCGTCATGCGTTTGTTGCGGATTCGTTTGGAAATGGCGGCGGTCGGTATCGCCAGCCACAAACCGTCTTTGCCGCGGACAACCGTCTGGTACTCAAAGCCTTCCATAATTTTCTGCGCCTTTGTATAGACCACACTGGCGGCGGAAACGCTGTTTTTAGCTTTTGGATAAACATCTCCCCGCCAGGTGTTAGCAAGCCTTGCCCCCAATCCCGCGGATTTGACCTGCGTTCGCATGGCGATTTTTAAACCGTTGGCGGCAAGAGATACCCCTTTGGTCACTGCTCTGGCGCAGTTTTGATACTCTCGTTCCATATATTCCACCAAACTGCCTTCCACAGCCGCTTTTAAACGCATACCAGATCACCTTTTTCTTGACATTTTCCTTGTAATACATCATAATACAACATATTACAAAGGAGAGTCCCATGAACACAATATCTTTCAGAACAGAAGAAAGCACCAAGCAAAAGCTTGATATGCTCGCTGCACAACAAAACAGAGACCGCAGTTATATCATCAATCAGGCGATAGATCAGTTTCTATCTCTGTATGATTGGCAGTTTGCTCATATTGAAGAAGGTGTCAGACAAGCGCAAAGCAACGAATTTGCCAATGAAACCGAAGTCAAATCTGCTTTTGACAAATGGAAAAAATGATGCTGAACATTAAATACACCAAACTTGCCATTCAGGACTTAAATGACAGTTATGACTATATTTTTAACAACAATCCCTATGCCGCCCGTTTAGTGATAGCCAAAATAGAACTGACAATTTCTAAAATTGCTGAGCATCCGGGTATCGGGCATAAGGGACGTGTTGCCGGAACCTTTGAATTTCTCGTTCTGGATACCCCTTTTATTATCGTTTACATGTATGATCGTGAAAACCTGAAAATTGTTTCCATTCTCCATACTTCACGAAGATATCCTTAAACGCATACCAGATTGCAACTCCATATCAGATTGTGGATGTCCCTGACAGGTTCGGAACGGACAGCATAGATTTTGCCATCCATTCCGATTTTATCGCCAACTTTTAAATCCGGCGCATCGGAAATTCTGATCTTCGCCCGATGCGTGCCAGAATGGGCATTGACAAACCCGACTTCTGTTATCTCGTCTGGCTCGCTTAAAATCAGGCGGACGGAATTATTTTTGTATGTCGCCATCCGTCCCAACCGGTTGAACAGACTGTCCACCGCCGTTTTCATCGGGTTTACCGTCATTTTCCTTATTCTCCGCTTGCTTCTTACCTAGGTCAGACGAAGAGTTCGCCGCCGACCCTTTGATTAATTTTTCCGCAAATCCCAGCGCAATCAGCCGATTGGCTTCCGTTTCGCTGACATCGCAGATATTGCCCGGCAATATTTCTTTATTTTTGCCAATAACCAAAGTAATCAAAGCCCTTATTTTCATTTTTGCCTCCTTTACCCAATGGTTACGCACATGGAGGCGTTCGGCCGATACGGAACAACCAGCGGGGCGGACTGTAGCAACAGCCAGCGCACACTGGGGTCTTCTTCTATCCACGACTTTGTAAAATAGCGGCTGGCCGTCCAGTTGGCTTTTTCATCATGAATGGCACCGTAACAGCGTGTTCCCTCCAGTCCCTCGCGAGATCCGAGCAGTACCGTCTTTTCCGGCAGAAACTTTGCCGTCTGTCCGGCGTCATTGATGTAGGTGTCGTTATAAACCCAGATATCAAAATCGCCGATTGAACCGATATAACGGGCTTTGGCATCCTCCGAACGCAATGCCGGATCGATGGAAAGACTGTTGTTTGTGCCGCGGCGGATGTCCAGATATTTCTGCACGATGTCATTGCCCCGAAAAATCTTCCACGCCTGCGGATCCATGACCACGGTTTTGGCGACCACGCCGGATTTGTCCTGAATGGCAATCGCCCAGTCTTCCAGATTGTCAATCGGGTTGACGCCGGCGGTTTCCCAAGTCGATGAACCGCTCAAAGCTTTGGTTAACGTCTCATCTCTTCCGAAATCAACCGTCTGCGCCGGATAACCGTCCCCGGACACGATAACTTTGCCGGTGCGCAGAATTTCCGCCGCCATCACTTCCTCGCGGCGGGTCAGATTGTCCAGTTGATCCTTAAGATGTGTTGCCAATGCCCGTTCATAACGCTGAGCAGGGGACAAAGAACCGCCGATTGCCTCGCCGGCAACGCGTTTATAAGGTATGTTGGCGTCAAAACGACGTTTATCCTTGACATACGCCGGTTTGAACGATTTGGTCTGATAACCGCCGCCGTCAACGACCTTTCCCGGCAGCAGAGGTGACACAAACGGCGAGATTCTCGGTTTGCTGTCCGTCACATCAAAGAAAATCTCTTCCTTGTCGGAAGTTTGAACATTCGGGAAAAAGGTATCCAAAAGAAATGACGGCGGTGTGCGCAGGCGTTCCACCACCTTGGCCAACACTTGGGTTGAAAAAATATCCATCTGTTTATGCTCCTAATATGCTTGGTTGTTTTTGATAAAAATGCTTTTGGCGCGGAGAGCGTCTTTCAGGCCATCGATCGTAAGTCCGCTTCCGACGGTCAGCGCCGCCGCGTTGAACTCCCCGGTCAGATAAACAACAGCCTGTTTGTCTTCTTCCGACGCATCGACCGCTTCCGCCAGAACGGCGTAAGCATCCTTTGAACCATCCGTTGCCGCCGCTGTGCAAATCGTGCATTTGCCGCTGGCTGTAATTTTGCCTAGAATGGTTCCACGGACATACTTGCCGCCGGAAACGGTGGCCAACTCGGCAATCCTTGGAAATTCACCGGCCAACAAATTGTCGGAGGTGGTGGAACCCTGATCCGTAAATCCCTGTGCTGTCATCTGTTTCTCCTTAAATTAAAGAGGCGATGCGCTGAGCAACCGCCTCCGGGGTTTCATTGTCGGCTTCCGCCGCCGGACGGATGTCCGGATTCTTAATTGCCGCCATGGCCTGTTCAAAAGCGCTTTCCCGATGAGTGGGAACAGTCGCCAAAATCTCCAGGATATCGTCTGCCGCCAAATCCGTCTTTGTCAGCAGCAGTTTTGCCGTGTTCTCCTTACCTTGGGCGACCTCAGAGGCAAAAACTTGCGCCATGCGTTCCCGTTCTGTGCGCCGGATATCCTCGGCGCTCGTTTTTTCATTGTCATTCATGAATATTTTCTCCGTTTGTTGAAAATTAAAGCCTGCGATTATCGCCTCAAACGAGGACAATCCGTCCGCCAGGCCGTTGCGAACGGCATATTGGCCGACAGCCACATCGCCGGCACCAAAATTTTTAACCACATCAACCGCCGAGATACCACGGTTGCGGGCGATTTTGGCGATAAAAACCTCCGCCAGCTCATCAACCCTTGCCTGAATTTTGGCTCTGCCTTCTTCCGTGTTAATGTCCGGGCGCTTGTTGGGGCTTTGAGAAGAAACGATTTCTATTGTTTTGCCATCATCATTCTTTTCAAAAACAGAAACCACCCCGATAGAACCAAGCACCGCCGTATCGGAAGCCAAAATCTTGTCGCAGGCGGAGGCAATCCAGTATGCCCCGGAACAGCAGGCCCCGGACGCATATGCGACAATCGGCTTTTTCCCTCTCGCCAGAAAAATCATGTCCGCCAGTTCCGAACAGCCGTTGACTTCACCGCCCGGACTGTCAATATCAAGCAAAATGGCTTTAACTTCAGGATGTTGCAACGCTTTGTTAAAGTCCCGGGCCAGCAGTTCATACGACGTTGCGCCGCAAATCCTTGTCATCAGATTGGCATAGCGAAACAACGGGCCCGACACTTTAAGAACAGCAACGCCGTCTCTGATTGAGGCGGCGTTGGCATCTTTCATATCTTTGCCCATCTCCCGGGCTATGGCTTCAGGCGTTTTGCGGCTTTCCTTCGCGATCTCCGCCATCGTTCCCATCATCTCCGGCGTCATCGCCCAAATGCTCTTGTTTAGTATTTTCATTGATCAACCCCATTTCCTTAAGTTTATTTTTTTCCCGAACCCGTTGTTCGACCACTTCCTCCCAATCCAGTCCCTGAGAGGCGCACTCGTTTTCCAGTGTGGACAAACCGATTTCCATGCGGAGTTGGCAGGCCTGCGCTTCCTTAACCGGATCAACCCAACCGCGTCCCGGACCAATCCATTTGCATCGGGTGTAGGCATAGCGGTTTTTATAAAAATCCGGTGCATCCACCAAGCCTTTGTTGACCATTTCTTCAAGCCACAATTCATAGACCGGTGTTGCCCAATAGTCTGCCAGCCATTGCCGCCGTCCGTTAAAATAGCGCCACGCTTCCAACAATGCCGACCTCGCTGAGGAATAGTTGGTTTTGGAAAAGTCCTTCAGCAACAATTCGTACGGAACGTTTAATCCTGTACCAATATGCCGAAGCAAATTCTCAACAAAACTCCCGTAGGCGGAGTTTGGCCGGCTTGGCGTAAACGGCGCAACCTTGTCTCCGGGAAATATCGGAATAATGGAGCCGCCCTCCAACTTAACCTGCCAATCTTTCTTGGCGTTCAAATAATCATCGCTGGAACCGCCGAACAATTCATTTAATTCTTCGCCACCCATCGGTGTTTCGATAAAAGCGGCAATCATCGCGTTGACAATCGCTGCCTGCAATTCGGAACGCTCATAATGGTCAAGCATTTTAAACATCGGCATAATCGCAGAAAGGATAGGTTTTCCTCGGGTCTGTCCAATACGGCTGACGTCATGAACATGCAACACCCGCCGCCGGCCGAAAGGTGTAAAAGTTGGAACACGCTCCCATTCCAGTGAAGACATCCAATAATCCCCCGGATGTTCTTTTAGTATATGGTAGGCGATCGGGGCACCGAAACGGTCAATCTCCACGCCACCGCGCAAATTCTTACTATCCGTGCTGTTATTTGGATTGGACAGCCTGTCAGGTTCGATTAGCTGAATGGTGGTGGCAACCGGACGTTCCGGCAGCCACAAAGCCAACGCCAGCGCCTCGCCGTTAATCAAACAGGATTTAAAAACCTGCGTTGTCAGTCCATGAAAATTGAGGCTTTGCGCCGCATCACACATAAAAGTCTCCGACCATGAGCGCCACACCCCCTCAACTTTGGCCTGCCATTTCTCCTCCCAATCCTTGGTTTTACCTAAAAGCTTATAATCAGGCTTGGCGGAAAGACGAAAACCCGTACCGACAATATTGTCAGTCAGCGTCTGCATCGCACCGCTGGCAATCCCGTGGTTGCGGGACAAATCTCTGGAACGGGCGACCATTGTGGAAAGTTCGGGCAAAAGGTCGCTGTCCGCCGAACCCCGCCCGGGTTGCCACGAGGCAATCTCCCTAAGTGTCTGCGAGGCCGCTTTATGTGATGTATCTGCCATTAAAAACTAACTTTCATAATTTTGCGGCAGACGGAGGTTTTCCCCTCTGCCGCAGCAATTTGTGATTTAAGGTTTGCAATATAGGTTTCCAGACTTGTCCGACTGGCCTGATTGTAAGTAACAGAACCAAAATTGCCAACATTGACCGAAACTTCCCTTGCGCCTATCATCAGCTGATGATAAGCTTCTTCAGCCTCTGCAAGTCTTGTCTTTAATATTTCCTTATCTACAGCCATGGATCATCCACCTTTGTCGCTTTCATCTGTATAAATCTTGCCGGTTTCTTTTTCGGCTTAGCCTCAGGTGTCGCCGGAATAAGAGCCTCCAGCTCAGCCCAGGCTTTTTCACTCATGCGGTCAAGACCGTAAATAGCCGCGCCGGCTCGGGCGTAAACCCGACAGTCCAAAGCCTCGTTGCGCCGTACGGGATCTTTTTCCCAAACCGGTTTCGGATAGCCGTTGCTTATCCTGACCACCTGCCGCTCCGCTGTCAGCTGTTTGAAATATTCCTCGGCATACTGCGGAAAATGGCAGCGTCCAAACTGCGAAGCATCCTCGCCAACACGTTCCATCCTGAGCCAACGGTATAACTCAGTCTTGATAACCGGACCGGACACATTCCATACTTTCAGTCCCTTTTTCCTGGTATCGGCTTTGGATGTGGACAACAACATCGCCGTGTCCCGGCTCTGGCCCTTGACCGCAACCACCGTCCTCGGCTGGCTTGCTCTCGCGCCGTTGCCTCCCCAAACGGCTTGGCTGAACTGCCTTACAAAAGAATAAACATCCTGCGTGGCATATCCGGAATCAACGCACATCACCCGTATTGGCAATGTTACGCCGCTTTCATGCGGATAATCTTTTGTCAGCACATTTTCAAGTTTGCGCCAGACTTCCGGTCTGGCAGTGTCTCCGTCTAAAACAAAATACGCCACCGACCAGCTCTGCTTCTGCCGTCCCCAAGCCACAACTTCGCATTCAATACGGTCTTTTTGAATATCAACACCAGCGGTTAAGAACAATCCGCCGTAAGGAACAGTCCCGATCGGATAAATTTCTCTGGCTTCATACAGGCGCTGCCATTCCGGCGCATCGCTTTCCGCCTCAAAGGTCTCACCCAGAATGGTGTTTTGAAAGCCCTGCATCAGGCTTGGATTTTTCTTGGTTTTCTCATAAATAGCCACGCATTCTTTCCACGACAGCCACCCAATCGGCGAATACAGGGACGATAAATGGAAACCCGCCGTCACACCATCGCTGGATGCGGTTGCCTGCCATCGGCCGTTGGCCAGCATTTGAGTTTTGTAATGTTCACCGATATGTCCACCGCAATGCTCGCACACATAGAACACATTGCCATCTTCCGCCTGTATCTGTTTCCATTCCAACCGCTGATAAGCGCCGCAGAAAGGACAGGGCACAAAAAAATAGCGCTTGTCGGAGTTTTCAAACTCCCGCTCAATGTTGGACAGGCCTTTGATCGTCGGCGTGGACACCAGAAAAATCTTTTTTCTTTTGTTAAATGTGGCGGTTCGCCGTTCCGCCAGCAAAATCGGATCGCCTTCGCCGTCAATATCCTGCGGATAGCCGTCAATCTCATCCATAAACAGATACCGCGCCGGCATGGAACGCAGCCCCACCGCCGAGTTTGCTCCGGTCATCACCAACACGCCTCCCGGAAAATCTTTGGACAACATAGTGTTGCCGCTGTCCCGGGAACGCGCCGGAGCCACCAGTTTTTTTAGTTCCGGACAATCCTCAATCAGAGGATCTATGCGTTGTTTGGAATTACGCTTGGCCATTTCCACCGTTGGCGACACCGCCATAATCGGCCCCGGCGCTTTGTGCATGACATATCCCAGCCAATTGTTGCCGCATTCCGTGCCTCCGATTTGCGCGCCTTTCATAAACACAACCTTTTGAACAGGGCTTTTCGGCGACAGGCAGTCCATAATCTCTTTCAAATACGGCGTTCTGTCTGTCCGCCAGCGCCCCGGTTCCGATGCCGACTTGCTGGAAAGAACGCGGTATTTATCGGCCCATTCCGACACCGGCATGTATGAATCCGGTTCCACGCCCTTGAAAAATTCATCCTCAATATAGCCCTTCGCGTCAAAGCTCCCGATCGATAAGCTCTCTGCTTTCGGAGAGGAGTTTCCGTATGTATTCATCCAACACCACCGCCGTCTTATGTTCATCCGCGCCGAGTTCAGCCGCGATTAACGCCCCGTAGCGGGTGGAAAAGCCGGAAAACAAATCCCGCAAAGCTCTCCCGAGGTTAAATGCGTGCTGTCCGGCCTTTTTGCGGTCGATTGTTTCTCCCGTTACCATTTTGAGTTTTGCTTTGGCCAGCATCGCCCGATAATAAATATCCGCTGTTTTGGCCTGCTGAAAGGTTGAAAAATTCTGCCGCCCGCCGCCGGATAATTCCGGCTGAGCCTCAAACAGGGGGTCGGCTTTGCGGCTTTTGGCCGGATCGGTGTTCATAAACCATTCTTTATTGGCTTCATCCACATCGATTTTACCGTCCGGCGTTTTATGAATACGCCCAGAGGCAATCGCCGTTTGCACGGCATTCAACCGTACACCCCGAATTCTGGCATATTCCCGAAGTGACACCTTCCGTCCCATTTATTCTCCTTAATTTGCTTTGGCCATATATAAATAAAGCGTACAATATACCACCGGAATTAATTTCAGCGCACCAAAGCCGATATTCAGGCATTGTCAGGCATTTTTGCGCCCAAAGGAAAACGAGGCAGATAGCCTCGTTTCCTCAAGCCTGCATGCGGTTTTAGAAAGAAAGGATAATTAATTAAGTCCCCGCACCGGCTTAAATGTGAATATGACACGGCTGGAGGGGAGCTTACGCTCCTCATACCGGCTAAAGCTTGCTTACATCATAGCCAAGAGCCGTTAACACCCGTTTTTTCTCCTCTTCTGAGGGATTATTTTCGTACCAACACCATGCGTCACTTTCCGATAAATAACCCTTAGGCGGAATTTTGACTATGTTTAATTCTTTTAAAACTTCCAAAAGTTCATCCAGTCTGGACAATTCATGGCATATTAACTCTTCGATAATGTTTTTATTTTTCATGGCTTAATCCTTTCTTTTAAGTTACCGCTTCGGCATCCATACCTCTGCTTACATTACAATGAATGCTTGGAAAACCTCAGAAGTCCAGCCAATTCTGCATTATTTTTCAGGAAAGTTGCGGGGCGGACCGCGCCCCGCTTATCTCTCAGTCCTCCCATTCGGGTATCAGGTCGCCGCTGTCAAGGTCGGAATTATAGCCTGTAAACTTCTCGGTACTTAATCTGACCCCGCCAACCGCTTGGATAACTATCCCGTATTTTAAGCTCAGCGCCTTTAATTCTTTACAAAAATCCCGATACTTTTGAGGAATGATATCCTGATAGGCCGTCTCATCAACATAATACCTGTAGTCCTCGATAATGCGTTCTTTGGTTAATCGGCGGTCTGCTATTTTTATAAAGGTTTCGACATTCGTCCTGATCTCCTCCATGTGGCTGTCGGCGATATGTCTTCCCCAGCGGCTGTCCATAAGTTTCTGGGTTTCTTCAGGAGTAAGTCCTGAATTCTTCTGGATAAGTTTGGCAGTCTCATTCCATAATCTGGTCATGTCCTTTTTATGTTTAAGATAACCTTCCGCCGTTCCCCAGAATCCCCATCCTTTATTTTCTGTTTCTAAAATCGTAGTCATTATTTTATCCTTTCTTTCAATTTATTGTAGAGTTTTTATCCTCTTTATAACACAATGAATGCTTGGAAATAAGGGAAAGTCCAATTAATTCTGCATTATTTTTTATTATAACAAATTGAATTATAATGATATTTTTTAAACAGCGGGTTTGCTGGCGATAATTCGGCCACTTAAAGGGATGCAACTTTTTTCTCGTACAATATACCGCTTGATTGATTATTCAAACTTTCCGCATGACTTTCAAAGAGTTGCGCTTTTTGGCCCGTGTACTCTTCCCAGCGGCGGACAATCACATCGCAAAATTTCGGATCAAGCTCAATCAAACGGGCTTTACGCCCGGTTTTCTCGGCTGCGATAATCGTGGAACCGGAGCCGCCGAAGCCGTCCAACACGATGTCTCCCAATTTTGAACTGTTATTTATGGCTCTTTCCACTAGTTCCACCGGTTTCATCGTTGGATGCAGATCGTTTTTGACCGGTTTGTTGTACGTCCAGACATCGGATTGATCACGATCGCCGCACCAGTAATGTTTTTGATTGGCATTCCAACCATACAAAATCGGTTCATACTGCCGTTGATAATCCGCCCGTCCAAGTGTGAAAGTGTTTTTGGCCCAGACGATAAAAGTCGACCATTTGCCGCCGGCAGAGATAAAAGCATTGTAAAGAGTATGAAGTTCACTGGAACTCATACAGATATACACTGCTCCTTTGTTGAACATCATAAGGTTGGACAGGCTGTCGGTTAGAAATTGTGCAAAACCATCACCGAGATTATCATTCATAATTTTACGCCCACCAAGCGTTCCGGCATGATAACGCAGACTGTCTTTCATGGTTGAGCCATAGTTCACATTATACGGAGGATCGGTAAAAATCATAGCCGCAACATCATCCTGCATCAGTTTTTTGACATCGTCATATATGGTGGTATCGCCGCACAGCAGACGGTGTTCGCCTAAAAGCCAGATATCACCGGGCTTGGTCACCGCTTCTTCAGGAACTTCCGGCACTTCATCCTCATTGGCATCAGAAGAAGTTTCCTGCTCGCCGAAAGCATCCAGTTCTTTTAATTCCTCTTCAGAAAATCCCAAAATATCAAGGTTAAACTCTAGTTCGCCCAGTTCTTTCATCTCCAGCGCCAGCATCTCCTCATCCCAGCCGGCGTTTAGAGCGATTTTATTATCGGCGATGACCAACGCCCGCCGCTGTATCTCTGTCAGATGCGGCAGACGGATGACTGGAACTTCTTTTAATCCCATGCGTTGAGCCGCAAGCAGTCTGCCATGCCCGGCAATAATGACATCATCCACACCAATCAAAATCGGATTGGTAAAGCCGAACTCTTTGATGCTGGCGGCAATCTGAGCGATTTGCTCATCGTTATGTGTGCGCGAGTTGCGCGCGTAGGGGATGAGCTTATCCACCGGATAATTCTCTTGGAATTCCATAAATTTCTCCGTAAAAAACAAAAATGACCAGACAAAAGACATGGGGCGACCAGCCACCCAAAATAAAATAACTCTGAAAACCTTGTTTTGCTTGGCTTTCAGAGATATGCCGACCAGTAAACAAAAAAGCGTTTCGCTAGAAAAACGCCGCGGCTTGCGCCCCCGCATACGATTTAATCGCAGGAAGGACCCGTTGCAATACATCTTGAAAATTATTGATTTCTAAAGCATACTTATTTTGAGGAGCATGATATGGATATAAATGAACTCAGAAATAACATTATTGAAATAAATCAGTTATCTAATACATCAGACCTGTACACTTTTTTCTACGATGAAACCAATAATATAAGAAAATTATATATTGATAATCAATCTTTTAATACAGAACCATGTATTTTTGCTTTAGGAGGAATTGTATGTAAATCTAAAAATCCTGTTTTTAATAAACAGGATTTGAGAACTATTTTACATATTCAACCTTCTACAAATGAGATAAAGAGAAAACATCTAGTGAAAGGTAATTTTGAAGAAATTATTTATTCTTCAAGGATTAATCTCTTTTTACAATGGATGCTTGATAATAACCTTCTTATTCATTACTCCATTATTGATACTTTATATTGGTCAGTTGTTGATATTATAGATTCAATTATGGATCCCCAAAATCCCCTATTTCAATATTCAGTTGTATTAAAAGCTAATTTACTTGTTATTGTAAAAGAAAATTTATCCCATATAACATCAATTTTTGATAAATATAGATATCCTGCAATTGATCCTAAAAATAAAGATAGCTTTCTAAATGAGCTAATTACTATGGTGGAGGATTCTGTTTTATTAGAAGATTTTCAAAAAATGATGTTGAAAGGCATTCTTAAATTAGGAAAAAAATTATCTTCATTGCCTTTTGTAGAAGGACATAAACGAGAAAAATTAATAAATAACTTCTCTTGCTTTTACTTTCAACAACTAATCTTATTTGAAAATTCTATACATATTTTTGATGAAGAACCCTCAATTCAAGAAATTTTTAGCTCTAATGACTTTTGTTTAACTAACTTAAAAAAAAGAATATATTTATTTCAAAATTCCAAAAATGAATTTGGAATTCAAATTTCTGATGTTATAATTGGACTTATTGGAAAAATGTTCTCTTATTTAAACACATCATATAATGAAGATATCAATCAATTAAAAAATAAATTAAGCCAACTTAACTGCCCAAATTTATCTTTGTTGCGCCAATTAATTCTAAACTCAGAGAAAACAAATAAGGCTTTTTTACATACACTTATAAGTACTGATGATAGATACAAGCTTTCTATTCTTTTATCTTAATTAAATAATTCCATTTCGGCATAACTTAGCAAAAACGGGGTTAGTTAAGTCAAGTTCCTCCACCAATTCAAAAGGTTTTTTGTTAAATTCAATCGTGGTTGTTGTTATCACATCGTCTTTGATTGTTTTGATTGCCACACTCGGCAACTTGGCTTGCCCGATACAGGAAGAGAGGTAAACAAAACACTCGTCATTGTCTTGCAAATATTCCAAGGCCAGTTTACGGGCATAAAAATTAAGTGTCACGTCGGCTTTGCTGGCATCCTTTGTCCATGGACTGCCACCACCGATCGGACAAGCCGTTCCATAAAAATCGCACGCCAGCTTCCGACCAGTCACGCCGCAATCAGCCACGGATGAATGATATTTATATGTTCCCGTGCCATTGACAATAATATTTTCCGGCTCCTCTCCCAACGCCAAAACAATAAAAGTCGTCAGATCAACGTCTTTAATCATCGGAACAGCCACAACCGCCGTTTCCACACCGCCAAGCTTATCAAGTGTAATCTGCGTTTTGATGTCAATGCCCAGATGGATGTTTTGCAAAGCATACTCATACAAGGCGTTACATAGTTTTTTAGCCAGATATTGTTCGCGGCTGATGTTGCCCGTACCCTGACAAGCGTAACCGACAAACACACCCTGATCGCCCCAGCCGTCTTGTTCAACTCCTTGTGAAATATCTGCCGACTGTTTGCCGATAAGATTGATAATCTGCAGTTTCTCGGGATTAATGGCGTAATTTTCCCAACGATGGCTGTAAAACTTATCGTACCCGATTTCCGCCAGCGCTTCGGCAACATAAAAATTAATTCTTGCCAAGTTTACATCACCCGTAATTTCACCGCCCAACACAACCGTGTTATCTTTTACCATCACTTCAACGGCATATTTGACCGCCGCGTCTTGTTCAATCATCCTGTCTAAAATATAAGACGAAATATAATCCGCCATTTTGTCAGGGTGTCCAAGCGACACCGCTTCCGCAGTTTTTTTCATCGCCGCTCCTTTATCAAGCATAAAAAAGGCCCGTAGGCGATATACCTGCGGACGCTAAAAAATATCAAAAAGGGCGGATTGTTCACCTCCGCCCCGATTATACCTGTTTTTGTAACCGTTTTTTGCTGATTTGTAAACCACGAAAATGTCAATGACATTTTAGGCATCCATATTGAATTTTAATAAGGGCTTTTTCATGGCGCAAGGCCAATATCTGCCGTGAAACGCCGAACTCCCGGCAAAGAAGTTTCCACGGAATACGGTTGGCTCTTTTCCAAACCAGCCGGCGTTCGTCAACCGATAATATGGGCAGCCACTCCAGCATCACCTGCTCCCATAAAGATATCTGCTCCTGATTCGGACGGACTTTAAGCGGACGCTTGTCCATAAAAACAATTTCCTGCGGCGTGTAGATAATATCCGGCATACAACACCGGTATTTGGGAGCGCGGACAGCAGGCAAAAGCCTATCCACATAGGCGGCGTTTTCCAAATCTTGCTTGATTTTTTCAATTGTAATATCAGCCATTTTGCACCACCTTTACCTTGCCGAGCACATCCGAACAAACATTCGCCAGAGTCTCCATCTCCGAATAAGCGATGCCGTTTTCCTTGCAAAACCATTTCCGGACAGCTTTTTTCCAGTCCACGGCAATGTATTTTTTACCGTTCATCCAACCGCGTGCCTCATTCCAGCGCACAAAGGCGGCCGGATCTATCGTGTAACCGCTTTCCTGACAATACGCCGCCACGTCCTCAACAGTCGGCGCACCGGCGTAAACAGGCTTATCCACAACCTCCGTCCCTTTATCTTTATCTACAGATTCACATACATATACCGATTCATTCTCCGATTCATCTGATGGGGATGTTGGCACATTTGCTTGCTCTTTGTTGGAACTTTGCTTTGATTTTGCTTGACGTTTGCTGTTTTTTTGCTTGGCGCTGGCTTGACGCTTTTCACGGACTTCCAAATATTTAGCGTTATTTTTCTCAATTGTTTCCTGAATTAATGAAAAACGCTTTTTTACCGGGTCTGATAATTTAAAAGAAACATCTCCGTAAAAATTTTTTTCACACAGCGCAACTATTAAATCAGCTATCTGACTTTTCTTAAAATTATGCACAGCCGCAAGGAAATCCGCCGGATACAAAACAAAGGATGTTTTTTTATCCATTTTGCCCTCCGTCTTTAGAAGCCTTCTTTATATTTTTAATGCCCTGTATCCATTCCAGCGCCAAACTTGTGCGTTTGACCTCGTCTCGTATCATTTTTTCCAAGCGGTCGAGAGCGGACATTTCCAACTCCAACAAATAAATGACCGGAATTTTGCGTATCTCTTCCGTGATATAAACCGTGCGATCGTTTTTTCTCATGAGGGTTCCTTCCAAAATTTGTTAATGACAACAGGAACACCCGCTGAAAATCAAAAATCGTTTCCGTTATTTTAATTTTTTTCTCATTTTTTCAAAAAAGCCGTAAATAGTCTTTTTACTGACATGCAGATCTCTGGAAATCTGATCAATGCTGTCGCCGCATAGAATATGCTTTACAATCTCTTTTTCCTTAGGTTCGGCACTATTCATAATTTTACTGACAATCAACCGCGTTTCCGTGTTTTCCACAAAAGAAAACTCCTCATCAGCGTCATAGTCGGCCAATGAGGAGTATAAGAAATCGCGGCGATGGTATCTTTGCGTTAACAGGTTCGTGGCGTATTGCTTTATGGAATGCACCACTAAAGCCTCGTTCACATCATGAACGTTGTAAAACCGTTTCAAATAAAAAAGCAACAGCTCTTGAATTAAATCTTCCCGATCTTCATAAGAAAAGATCGGGGTTGACAACAATCTGCGAATTTGCGATAAAATTGTTATGCGGACATACGTAGGCAGTCCGTTAAAAATATTCAAGTTCATTGATAAGCCTCGTTAAATAATTGAATAGAGGCTTATTTTCAGGTTTAATACATTTGCGTGCAATACACTGATAAAACAATTACAAGTTGAAAGCGTGCCATAGATGAGGACTTGACATTATTTTAATAAAATATCGCTTGTGTAAAAATCTGTGTACAATCAAAAACTGAAGCCATACTTTAATCGCTGCTGAGACCAAAGCAATGGAATTTCCGATTCTAAAATTTTACGAAGGGAAAGTGTTTTGGGATAAACGCCATCCACAATGGCCGTCACAATATCCGGAGCAAGATACGTCATGCGCAACACTTTGCCGACATATTCACGGCTCAGACCTTCGCTCTTTGCCAAATCTTCGATAAACAAGTTTTCTTTTTTCATTTTATCCTGCCAAACAAAAGCTTTTATCAATGCCAAATATAATGGATTATTTTCGTCAGGTTTATATTTCTCGGAAGCGAATATTTTCAGTGAGCCGCGTTTCCGGCGTAAGCAGACGCGGTATAAAATCTCGTTTCTTTCACCGTTAATATTATTGGGAAACAAATCGTCTTTCATTTTATCGTCCATCAAACTGACGGCCAGTTCTGTATACATAATTTTGATACGATCAACATCCACGCGGATTTTTTGAACAAGCATGATCAATAGTTGGCGTAAAGTAATAGAAGACAGTCTCTGAATAAAATCATCACCGTCCTGTAATTTGGAAATAATTTGCACATCTTTAATATCAGGACGTATGATTTTTGCCTGTTCTATCAATCCGGAAAGGATTTTAGGCGATTTGATAATGCCTGCGATTTGCCGCAAGACGAAATTATCCATCTCGCCGGCGGGAATGCTTCCTATCTTGCAATTATTAAAGCCTTCTTTAACCGCGCGGAAAGAGGTGTAATATTCGTAAACTTTATTCTTTTTATTGGATTTCGTGGAAATCATCGCCGCCTGGCAACAATCGCAATAAATAAGCCCTTTAAGCAGAGCATGTTCAACAAAACGGGACGGCGCAAGTCTGCCGATGCGGTTCTGGCTTTTGATTTTTTGAACTTCATCAAATAATTCCCGTGAAATGATTGCGTGATGCTGACCATCGTAAACCTTGTCTTTATGAGGAACTTTGCCGATATAAAGCACGTTTTTCAACATGCTGCTCACGCGCATATGGGTAAATTTCCCATTTCCCTTGCTTAATGTGGTGTAACCATTGTTGTTGAGCCATTCCGCCACCGCAATTTCTGAACGAAAAATCAGATATTTTTCAAAAGCTAAACGCACAACTTTCGCTTCCTCGGGAACAATCTCCAATTTTTTGTTCACGGAAACGTAACCAAGCGGCAAAACTCCTCCCATCCACATTCCCTTCTTTTTGGAAGCGTCCACTTTATCCCGGATGCGCTCGGTAATAACCTCCCGCTCAAATTGCGCAAAAGAAAGTAAAACATTCAGCGTCAGACGCCCCATGGAATCATAAGTGTTAAAATTCTGCGTCACCGACACAAAAGAACATTGATTGCGGTCGAAAATTTCGACAAGTTTTGAAAAATCAATAAGCGAACGTGTCAGCCTGTCGATTTTATAAACAACAATCATATCAACCATTCCAGCCTCAACATCTCTTAAAAGTTGTTGCAAGGCCGGACGTTTCAATGTGCCGCCGGAAAAACCGCCATCGTCATAATGGGTGGGGATGATTTCCCATCCTTGATAAGCCTGGCTTTTAATGTAGTTTTCTCCGGATTCCCGTTGCGCTTCCAACGTGTTAAATTCTTTTTCAAGACCATCTTCCGTTGATTTCCGGGTATAAACGGCACATCGTATGGTTTTCATTTATTTTCTCCCAATCCAAAGAAAAAGCGTCCGGAAATTCGTTTGCCCGTGATTTTTAAAGCAACCGCGGACAGACTTTTGTAATAAATCCCCTCAAATTGAAAGCCGGCGGTAGAAACAATAACATTATATTCTTTTCCGCGGTAGGTCTTAACCAGACGGGTTCCAACCGGAGGAAGGCACGTGCCATCGTTGTCCTCGGCGTGTTTCAAAACCGTTTTGCCAAGCAATAGGCTTTTAATATGTTCCGGAACGCCGCCATAGGCAAGTTCCTGCATTCGATAGGCAAGTCTGGGAATATAAAAACGCTTGGTTTTCCAAATCGGCTCGCTGTCAAAATATTGCCGCCACATTTCTTTTAACTCGCCAACACTCATATCGTTGAGCCGTAAAACATCAGTTTCCACCATTTTCAACTCCTTTCTCAACAACATGAATGCTCTTTATTCTCTTGTTATCCAGTCCTTTCTGCAACAAATCCGGACTATTTTTTCCATCAATCAAAGCCAAAAGTTCCGGCAGTAAAAGTTGTATGATTTTTTGAATGTCTGTCATTTTGAACCTCCGACAGGATCACCCGTATAAAATCAAAAACCGTTTCCAAAAATTTTCAAAAAAACGCATCAGATTGAAATTAAAAGAAAAATATTTGTATCAATATAATTGCCTCTTATACAAAGAGAACCAAAAGAGGAAGTTGGGCCCAAAAGCGCCTGTGGAAACAATAAAAACATGGTAATCTCTTGAAGGGCGTTGTTTGGGCTGTTCAGACCTTCAAAAAAGTATATATTTTAGGTGTTTTGAACCGATTTTGGCAAAAAAACAAAGATACTGGAGAATAGGGCGCGACCATCAAAATAAAAAATGAATCCCGCAGTTTCTTTAACTTTTCAAGGTATTGGGGAAACAAAAAAAGAGGAAGTATAAACTTCCTCTTTTACAACTGGTTGCGGGGGAAGGATTTGAACCAACGACCTTCAGGTTATGAGCCTGACGAGCTACCGGGCTGCTCTACCCCGCGATATATGAACGCTGCTTGAACAACAAACAGACATATAACCCTAAAAAAAATAGTTGTCAATAATAATTTTTAATATTTTGCAATTTTTTTGCCCGATGGTATAACGAAAGCATAAATTTGCCAAACCTTGATAAGGAAAATGACTATGCAGGAAACCGTATCCGCGGAAGAAAAGGATATTACCCGCAATCCCGACCGCAAACTGGGCATCGTTGCCGGCGGCGGCGAGTTGCCCAAGCGGCTGATAGACTGGTGCCGTGCGCACAATCGCCCGTATTATGCTCTGGCTATTCATGCCAATGCCGATGAAAAGATTTTTACTAAAGACGTGGCGCACGAATGGATACGGATAGGGCAGGCCGGTACCGGATTTAAACGCTTTAAGGAAGAGGGCGTTAAGGAAATCGTTCTGATAGGCACCATTAAACGGCCGACATTTTCCGAACTGGTGCCGGATTTGCGCACCGCGGCGTTTTTTGCCAAACTCGGCGCCAAAGCTTTGGGCGATGACGGTATTCTCCGTGCCTTGGTAAAAGAAATCGAGGCCGACGGGATGAAAGTCGTCGGCATTCAGGAAGTTGTTCCGGATTTGCTGGCGCACGAAGGCGTGCTGACCAAAAAGAAGCCTGATAAAGCCGATGAAGAAGATATTCGCCGCGGCGTAGAAGTAGCTTCCGCTTTGGGCAAGCTTGATGTCGGCCAGTCGGTTATTGTCCAGCAGGGGCTGGTTTTAGGCGCTGAGGGAATAGAGGGAACCGACAGGCTGATTAAAAGGTGCGCCGATTATGTGCGCAAAGGAAAGGCCCCGATACTTGTAAAACTGCGCAAGCCTCAGCAGGATATGCGCATCGACCTGCCGACCATCGGCACGCGCACGGTGGAAAACGCGCATAAAAGCGGCCTGAAAGGGATAGCCGTCCACGCCGGTAACACCCTGATAGTCAATGAGCCGGAAGTGATAAGGCTGGCAAACGAGTATGGCCTGTTCATCAAAGGCATAATTCCGTCGGAGTATGAAGCATGAAAATATATCTGATAGCCGGGGAACCGTCGGGAGATATGCTCGGCGCCCGTTTAATGCACGCGTTGAAAGAACTTGCGCCGGAGGCGGAATTTGCCGGCGTCGGCGGCGAAAATATGAAAGAGGAGGGGCTTAAATCCCTGTTTGACATCAGCGACCTGGCGGTTATGGGGCTGGCGGAGGTTATTCCGAGCATTCCGAAAGTCCTGCGCCGCATTCGCGAAACCGTCGCCGACATCGCCGCCCAAAAGCCGGACATTGTCGTTACCATAGACAGCTGGAGCTTTTCCTCCCGCGTGCATAAAGCCCTGCGCCGCCAAAAGATTAAAGTGCCGCAGATGCATTATGTCGCGCCGCAGGTCTGGGCGTGGAAAAAGGGACGGGCCAAAACGATGTATAAGTATGTAGACCGCCTGCTGACACTGTTTCCGAACGAACCGGCATATTTTATCCCCCATCACCTGCCGTCGGATTTTGTCGGGCATCCGGTAATCGAAAATACGGTGCCGGAAACGGCGGCGGAAGAATTTTGCCGCAAGTCGGGTATTTCACCTGATAAGCGGATTGTCCTGATTTTGCCCGGTTCGCGCCATAACGAGGTCAGCCGTCTGTTGCCGGTGTTCCTGGAAGCCGCCGCGCTGCTGCGGCAAAAATACGCCGACTTGCAGTTTGTCCTGCCCACAGTCAAGACCGTAGAGCAGCAGGTGCGCCGTATGGTGGCGGAAAACGGCGCCGATGATGTGATGATTGTCGCCGGCAGAGAGGAACGCAACGGGGTAAGGGCAGCCGCCTCAGCGGCAATGGCGGCGTCTGGAACCGTGTCGCTGGAACTGGCGATAATGAAAATCCCGCATATCATCGCTTATAAGGTTGCGCCGCTGACGGCATGGCTGGCACGCCACCTGCTGAAAATCCGTTCCGTCAACCTGCCCAATATCCTGATGAACGATAGTACTGTGCCTGAGCTTCTGCAGGAAGCATGCACGCCTGAAAACGTGGCGGGCGAGGTGGCGAAATTTCTGGATACGGAAAATGCAGCCCCGCGTACCCAATTTCAAAATAAAATGGAAGAGCTGCGCTGCCTGATGGGCGCGGGCAAAATAAACCCGAGCCGCCGTGCTGCAGAAATCGTGCTGCGGGAGATAAATGGCGCCAACGCCTCATCTGCTGCCCTAGACGCTTCCATCACGCCAATTTTCGCCGGTTCGGACGCTTCCATCACGCAAATTTCCGCCGCTTCGGACGCTTCCACCACGCCAATTTCCGTCGGTTCGGACACCTCCGCGGCACCGCATAAAATCCCTGAACCCGCCGCCCGCGTTGCTCCCGAAAGGCTGTCCGCTCCGGCACCTCGGACACCGGAGGCATAATCCGGTGAGGTGGTGGCTCCGCAAACAATGGCTGCGGTTGAAGCTGTATGCGGCCGAAAATTATCAAAACGAGGCGGAAAGCCTGATAATCTGGTATGCGGTAGCTTTTGCATCCGGCGCGGCGTTTTACTTTGCATTGCCGCTGGAACTGTCGGCCTGGGTGATTGTCGGCTATCTTGAAGCCGTGCTGCTGTTGTTGTGGCTGACGCGCCGCCGGGACGGGCAGTTCAAGCTCCTGACGTATGCCGCGGTATTTTTGCTCGGGCTGAGCATGGCCAAGGCCGATGCGATGTACCGTGCCCGCAATTTGGAACATGACTTGCCTGAAATCAGCTATTTGCGCGGCTGGGTTAAGGATATGGATTATAATTCCAACAATCGCCCGCGGCTGTTGTTGTCCGATGTCAATAATTTCGAGCGGGACTTGAAAGGCGATTTCCGCATCAGCCTGAATTTTTCCGAACCATGGCTGAAACCCGGCGTCTGCGTTGAGCTTGTCGCCAAACTGCCGCAGGGATTTACGCCCAACCCGCTGAGCAACTATAAGTTTGACCGAGCTAACTTCTATAAAGGCTTGAGCGCTGTCGGCTATACTGTCGGCCCCGTATTTCAGGTAGAATGCCCCGCCGTGGCGGCAAACCCGGCAGCGGATACGATAACCCGTATTCGGACGTACATCAAGGAGCTGATTGACGCCAACACTCCCAAAGACGCCGGCGCCATCGCCAAAGCGCTGACCATCGGCGACCGCAGCACGATTTCCGAACAACTGAATAACGATTACCGCACCTCGGGTCTGGCGCATTTCCTTTCTATTTCCGGAATGCACATGAGCATTATTGCGCTCTTGGTCTTTTTCCTGATACGTGCAACCCTGTTTCCGTTGGGCGAAGGGCGGTACGATTTGCGCAAACCCGCCGCCGTCGTATCCGTTTTCTTTACGTTTGCGTATTTTCTTATTTCCGGGCAGAGTGTTTCCTGCATCCGCGCGTTTGTGATGACAACGCTGGTTTTGGTCGCCGTTTTGTTTAACCGCCGTGCCGTCTCGCTGCGCCTGTGGGCGTTTGCGGTGCTGGTCGTCGTCGCCATAACGCCCGAAGCGGTTGTGTCGCCCGGGTTTCTGATGTCTTTTGCCGCCGTGCTCGGCCTGGTTGCTTTTTATGAAAAGAACGCCGCCCGGCTGCACCGCTGGCTGGACAGCCGCAGCCTGTTCGGAAAGTTCGTTGCCTATATGGCCGGGCTTTTGGTATCGGATTTGGTTGCCAGCCTGATGACGCTGCCGTACGGCGTCTATTATTTCAGCCAGATTTCGGTCTATACCAGCCTCGGCAACCTGCTGGCGGGGCCGGTCATCGGTTTTTGGGTTATGCCTGCGCTGTTGTTGTTTCTGATAAGCCTGCCGTTCGGGCTTGGTGCTTATGCTGTCAGGCCGTTTGCCGCTGGCATCGATGTAATCAACCAAATCACCGCTTGGGTAGCGGCGCTGCCCGGCGCCAAGGCGGGCGAGGGCGTCGGAACCCTGCCGGACTGGGGCATACTGTTGCTGACGTTCGGCTTGCTCTGGCTCTGTATCTGGCAGGCAAAATGGCGTTTCTGGGGGATTGCCGGGATAGTCGCCGGCGTTGTCAGCATCTGTTTCAGCCCGCGCCCGGATTTTGTCTTCGACGCCAAAGGCACGACGTATGCCTACAGAAACCCTGCCGGAAAACTGGTCGCCTCCCGTTATCATAAAAACAAATTTTTGGAAAAAATGTGGACCGGCACCAAAACCAAAGGCAAATACGCCGTTCCCGCCGGCGACCCGGTTGTCTGCAATAAACAAAGCTGCATCTATAAAGGGCGGATAGAGTTTTCTTTGGGACAGGTAAAGCTGGACGGGCGGGAAATACCGCTGCGCGACGGCGGCTTTGTCAACCTGACGACCGGCGTCTGTTATCACCGCCCCGAAACCGGCCGGCTCTGGAACCGAACTGCTTTGGAACCGGGCAGCTCAGAGCCAAACAACTCTGGAACCGCAGCTGATTAGTGCCCGACCTCGTTTATGATTTTCCGGAATTTCTCCGCAGCCTGTTCTGCCGTAAAATGCCTCAGCGTGATTTCTCTTGCCCGTGCCGCCTTTTCCCGCCGTTCCGGCTCGTGAGCCGGGTCAAGGTAATAGCGTACCAGCCGCGCCAGCTCATCGCCGTTTTTGTACATTGGCACGCTGTCGCCGTATATCGCTTCAATCTCGGGCATATAGTCGGAGATGACCAGCGTTCCGCAGGCTGTCGCATCAAAAATCCGGTTGCTGATAAAACCGAATCTTTTCATTCCCTCGCGCGTATCGTTGAGGACGATTTTGGCTGAGCTGTAATATTTGCGTAAAATCCGGTTGTCGGCATAGTTTGCTTTTGCCGTTCCAATCGGCCATTTCGGACCGTAAACGTCGACCGCGATGCCGCGCTGTTGCAGAAAAGGCACCGCCGTGCGGTAAAACGTGTTTGCCCCGACAAATAAAACATCACTTTTCAGGCTTTCTTCAAAATCAGGATAAAACCGTGCCGTATCGGTAAATTGCGGAATATAATGCGCCGGAATGCCTTTTGCCCGCAGCTGCTCTGTCAGTTTCTGCGACGCCGTTGCCAAAGCGTCTGCCTGGCGGGCACTCTCGGCAACAGTCTCCAGATATGCCTCGTCCGTGGGAAGCAGCTCCCGCCGCCCGTCTTCGCCAAACTGGGCATAGGCAAGATAGATGATGTTTGTTCTGGCGCTGAGGTCGTCCGCAAACGGCGGCAGAAATCCGCGCAGGAGAATGTTCGTTTCCGCCGGATATTTGTACAGGGAATTATAGAACGTCAGGTCAACCTTTGCGCCGCCCCGCGTCAGCCCCTCCGCCAAATCGGAAGCCAGCGCATAGTCTCCGGCGGTATAATGCCCGATTGCCGTCGGAATGTCTATATTGATACTGCTTTTCTCCGATGGCAGAAAAATGCTGCCGGGGCGTTTATACTGGTCAGGCTGCATCGCCAGAGCCTGCCGGCCGCGCTTTCCGGCGCTTTCTGTCGAATATTCCCGCCGCGCCAGCAGCGCTGCTTTTGCCGCGCGTTTTTGAACCGGCAGCCTGATGTCTTGTTTCTTCTCTGCCTGTTCAACTTCTGCTGCCATCTTTTCCGCGCCTGACTTGTCAGTGTAGAAACTTACTCTGTCGTTAAACAGATTGACGGTATCTTCTTTGGGCCATATCCATGGCACAATTAATGGAATTTCCCTCGCGGCTGCGGCTAAAAACAGCGGATGTATGTCGAGTGTCTGCGTACCGAGAGCAGTCTTTTCCGCAAAAATCGCCTTTTGCTGTGGCATTTCCCTCATCATCTGCGCCGCCTGTTCCGGTTTGTCAAGCTCATAGCGGCGATAGGGCAGGGCTTTTTCTCGCAAAATATCTTCAATAAAAGGCGGATTGCCAACGATGGCAAAAAACATTCCGCCTCCGCGGTGTTTTTCTGCAATATGGCTTTTCTGCAGCATCTCAGATGCGGCTCCGTTATATTCGGCATCAGCCTCGTTATATTCAGAAGTATCCTCTTTATATTCGGCATCAGCCTTGCTATATCCGGAAACGGCCGCCTTTTCATCAGGCAGGTAAAATAGCGGCATATATGCCGCCTGAATTCCCGCATTTTGCAGATACGTCCGCAACAGGGGCGTTGATGCCCAAACGGCATAATATTTTTCCAGCCCGCCGGTCATTATGCCCTGTCTTGATCCAAGCCATAGAATGGCACAACGCTTGGCATCGTCGCTGATATCCGGGGCATCGCTGTCCGAAAACCAGTTTCCGGCATATATGCGGATATTTTTGCAACCCGCCGCCGCCCCGGCCGCTGTATGCGCGGCTTCATTTGTCCGTCCGTTTGCCGTATCATTGGCCGCTTCCGCCAATATGTCTGCATAAGGCTTTAAAAAAGGCGGAATATTTTCTGCTGTTTGAAAATACGCTTTTTCAACCTTTGGCGCGTTTTTTCCGGCAATCAGCAACAATCTCCCGGAAAACAATGCCGCTCCCGTCAGAACGGCCAAACCTCCCGCAGCCAATAAAACCTTGCGTGCCGCTCGTTTCATCTTCTTCCCGCAGCCCTTCATGCCAGAGGTTATTTTCCGGCTGCCGCCGTGCCGGAGGATACTTTTGCCGCATCGGAAACTGCTTTGACGGCTTTGTCAACCTGTTCCATAATCTCTTTTTCGGAAACTCTCTGCCCGCTGAGCGTTTTTAAAACGCCGAGCATCTGCCCCTGTGCCGCTTTTATCTGTTCGGGCGTTAATTTGGCGTCTTGCCCTTCAATAAGAACCTTGTCCATAATCAAATCAATCGCCGCCTTCTGTTGTGCCTGCTGAGACCAGTCTTCAAGCTTGGCGCCGGTAATTGCCAGCCATACGGCCAGCAGCGTCAGTGCCAGAAAACGGAATTTCCTGACAATCGGCAGATTGTCTTCGCCATAAATTTCGTCATTGTCATTCGGCGCGCCGTAAAAACCGTCGTTGAGGTCGGTTTCCCGCGACAACAGACGGATAAGCAAAACTGCCCAGCACAATACCAGTACCGCCGCGCCGGCAAGGCCGATAAAAAATCCGCTGGCGGCAAGCACGGTTCCGGGAATGAGATACAAGGCCGCATTTTTGTTAATGTCATGCAGGCGCCTTGCCGTAACCGCCACTGTCGGCAGCAGCGTCGCCAAGGCAAAGTAATACGGCAGAAGCGGCATCTCCGCATATTCGCCGACAAAATAAAGCGGTATCCACATAATTCCTGCCGCTGCGGCGTATCCCCAAAACTCCAGGCGCGATGCCCTTCCGCGAAACAGCAGGTATTTTTCGGTAATGCCGCGGATATAATAGTCAAATGCGTCGCCCCATGCTGCCCGCATATTTTCTTTTTTTATTTTCGGCCGCTGCGGCTTTTGCGGGGCAGGGGATTTTTCCGCGTTGTCTCCGTCTTTTTTTTCGGGATCTTCCACCAGAATGTCTTTGTCTTTAACCAGCATTGTCTTCTCCCTCGCTTAAATTGTCCGTTTCGGCTTTATCATCAGTCGTATCCGCTTTTTTTTCTTTCATGCCGTTGGTATCGGCCGCCGCAAATCTGCCGGAAGCGTCTCGGCGCGGCAAGGCTTTTTCCGTTTCGTCCTTTGCCGTTCGGCTGTCCCGCCGTGTCTGCGGAAAGCAGTAAAAGAAGTCGTACATCTTAAAATACAAGATGCTGATGAAAACCAAAATCGCCGCTCGCACCAGCGATGCCAGAAAGACATTGACAAAGCTCAGCGCCAGCATGGAAAGCCACAATAGCAGGAACGTTCCCGCCACCACGGCCGCAATCCGCGGCAAATCGCCTTTCGTTTTGCTGTAAGCCGCAACAAGCGAGCGCTTTTTACCCGTTATCTCTGAGACGAAAGCAAACGACGGAACGATAAAAAAGGCGATAAACAGGAAAAATATAAAAATTCTTTTCGCCAGCAGCCAGGGCAGGCTCTCCAAAACTGCCGAAACCGCTGCCGGTCCGTGAACGGGAAACAGCCGGCCGATGATGTGGATGCCGACGTTAATCGCCAACGACGAAACAAAAATCGACAGCACAAACAGGACAATCGCCAGCAAAAAGCGCAGCCCTGCCGCCGTAAAGACTTCCCTGTCCCATAAAATCCGCTGTTTATAGTAGCACCCCGCGGCGAAATAAAAGAACAGGTAGTTATACGCCAGCGAAACGCCCCAGAAAGACGAAGAGCCGAATATCATCGGCAGCAGGCTGCCCAAAAAGTAAAAAATCGTCAAAAAGGCAAAAGCGAACAAATGGCTCGCAACATAACGGTACGCATTTCTGTAAACTTTTTTAATCGACAGTTTTTCCTGCATTTTCAACCTGCTCTTTATGTTTTTTAAAGCGTTATATCCCAAAACTCCTGTAATAATATGAAACACCGCATTTTTATTTCAGTGGCGGGCTTTGCCTTGATTTGGGCGGCGTACACCGCCTTTATTTCGGCTGCGGACTCTGCCTTTATTCTGCCGCAGGCTCGCTTTTATTTCGGAAGCGGCTCTGCTTCAGTCTGACTGCCAGCTCCGCCTTTATGACGGAGCTGGTCCGCTTCCTTTTATTTGCTGCGTTTGTTCATATATTCCGTCAGCCAGTGGATATTATACTGCCCGTCGATAAATTCGTTTTGCGAAATTATCTCCTGATGCAGCGGAATAGTTGTTTTGACGCCCATGATGATAAACTCTTCCAGCGCGCGGCGCAGGCGCATCAGAGCCGCATTGCGCGTTTTGGCGTGGACGATGAGTTTGGCAATCATGCTGTCATAGTACGGCGGAATCGAATACCCGGAATAAATTTCCGAATCGACGCGGATTCCCAGACCGCCCGGCGCGTGCCATTCGGTAATTTTGCCGGGGCAGGGCGCAAACGTTTCCGGATCTTCCGCATTGATACGGCATTCAATCGCATGCCCGCGAAATTGAATATCGTCCTGCGTATAGCCGAGTGCCGCGCCCGAAGCGATGCGAATCTGCTCTTTGACGATGTCGATGCCGGAAACGGCTTCGGTAATCGGGTGTTCAACCTGCAGGCGGGTATTCATTTCCAGGAAATAGAATTTTCCGTCTTCAAACATAAATTCAAGCGTGCCTGCATTTTGGTAGCCGATTTTCTTAATCGCGTTGCAGACGATATCGCCGATTTCCTTGCGTTGCGACTGGTTCAGTGCCGGCGACGGGCATTCTTCGATAACTTTCTGGTGGTTGCGCTGAATCGAACAGTCGCGCTCGCCCAAATGCACTACGTTGCCGTACTTGTCCGCCAGTACCTGCATCTCGATATGCCGCGGATGCTGCAGGTATTTTTCCATATAAACTACGTCGGACGGGAACGCCGCTTTGGCTTCGGCGCGTGCCATCGTATAGGCTTCGGCGATTTCGTCGTCGTTAAAGGCCGTTTTCATGCCTTTGCCGCCGCCGCCGTCTTTGGCTTTGATGATGACCGGATAGCCGATTTTATTCGCCCATTCCTTGGCATGTTCAATGCTTTCCAGCGCAGGAGACCCCGGCGTAACCGGCAGCCCGGCCTCAATGGCCGCTTTGCGCGCGGTGATTTTGTCGCCCAAAAGGCGCATCTGTTCGGCAGTCGGCCCGATAAAGGTTATGCCGTGTTTTTCGACCATCTCGGCGAAGTCGGCGTTTTCGGACAAGAACCCGTACCCCGGGTGGATGGCGTCCGCGCCGGTAATCAGCGCCGCGGAAATAATCGCCGGTTTGTTTAGATACGAGTCGGACGAACGTGCCGGGCCGATGCAGACGGCTTCGTCAGCCAGACGGACATGCATCGCGTTGGCGTCGGCTTCGGAATGCACGGCAACTGTCCTGATGCCCATTTCCCTGCAGGCTCTGTGGATTCTCAAAGCGATTTCGCCGCGGTTGGCAATTAAAACTTTTTCAAACATCAGATTGTTTCCTATTATTGTTGTTCCGAAATCTTACTCAATGACAACCAGAGGCTCGCCGTATTCGACCGGATCACCGGTTTCAACCAGAATTTTGACAACTTTGCCGCCTTTGTGCGCCTTAACCGGGTTAAAGGTTTTCATCGCTTCGACCAGGCAGACCGTATCGCCCTCGGCAACCGTATCGCCGGGCTTGACATAGTTTGGAGATTTCGGGTCGGCCGACAGATAAACCACGCCGACCATTGGCGATTTGACGGCATTCGGGCTGTTAGTGTAATCGGTATCGCCCGCATCGGCGGAGTCCGCCGCAGCAGCCTGAACCGGCGCCGGAGCGGCGGCAGGGGCGGCAATCGGAGCCTGAACCGGGGCATACGCGCCGGCAACGGCAACGCCGGCCGGATTTCTGACCAGGGAGATTCGGCACCCTTCGTCTTCGTATTCAAGTTCGGTCAGGTTCGTTTTATCCAAGATTTCAGCCAGTCTGCTTATTATTTTTGTATCCAAGGGATTAGACATAGTTATCCTCTCAATTAAAAATTAAATCTGCCCCATCTTTACCGCACTTGAGAAAAATTACAAGCATTTTCTTAAAAAAACTCCCAGACTATGCACATAAAGGCATTTTGCGGATATTTTTGCGCAACGGTGCACGTAGCGGCAAACGGCGCAAATTTGGAAAGAACGGGCAGAGGCCGGCTCTCGGCGCATTATGCAGGAAAAAACGCCGCAACCGTGATTATGAACGGCCGTTATTATGTTCCTGTTGCTGCTGTATTGTAAATTATGTATGGCAAAACAAATAGATATTAAAAATATTGCGAAATTGTGCAAAAAAGTAAAAAAAATGCTTGCCATCTGCAAAAAAGTTATATATAAACCATATCCGTGGCCGGCCAGATAGCTCAGTTGGTAGAGCAGAGGACTGAAAATCCTCGTGTCGGGGGTTCGATCCCCTCTCTGGCCACCATCTGAAACCCCGGTCTTCCGGGGATTTTTTTTGCAATATTCCCCACAGTTTCAAACTTTTTTTTACCTGTGCCTGCGGCCCGGCTAGAGGATGTTTTGGCTTTTGTGCTTTTCAACGCCCGTCTGCGGCCCGAATTTTTCGCCTTTGGTACTTGACAAAAATGTGTTTATCATCTACATTCGGTTTCGTCTAAATAATTTTATGTCAAATTTATAAATTAATTAAGTATTATGGTGAATATCTCAGAAGAAGAGTTGCGCCGGTTCGTCAAGGCCAACGCCCACCGCAGTGAAACGATTATCCGTGGAAAAAACTTCAAAGTTTTTAAAAATTACCGTCTGCACGGAGAAGTCGTAAACGTCATTTCGTTTCATGACCGGCATTTTGCCGTAGAGGAAATAACGTGCAAAAAAATGCGTTATATAGAAATGAACGACTATCTGTTGTCGGTTCCAAGCCTTTCGGGCATGGAAAATCATTTGTTTTTCCCCGGTGGAGCCTGCTACAATACGCAGGACGGTACCCGCATTTATATGGGAACAACAATAGCCGATTCCAACTATGTCGGGCGTTTTGTCGTAATTGACGGACGCATATTGGCACTGTGCGACAAAAAGCACCCGCGCTTTTTTATTGTTGTCGCCGGGCAGCTGCGGGAAATCCCGTCGTTTACCGCCGAACAGATATTGCGCAATATGCCGCTGCTTCCCCGGCAGCAGATTTCGCTGAATGCGTTCTGCGGGGCAGATTGGGAAAGCCACAACGGCATTCTCATTAATCCGGAAACGCTGGAAGTGCCGGGCAGCTTGCAGATTTATGCGTGGAAACGTGCCCGTTCCAACAAAAGCGTTATAAAGGCAAATCTTGATTTTGCCAAGCTGTTGTGCATCTTGACGCGTGATGAAAAAAAGGAAACGCCGGCCGTCAAATTTGTCAGTTCTGAACATTTTTAACCGTTCGGGAAGCAACTCTGTAAATAAAAAGCACCCTGTACAGGGTGCTTTTTTTGTTGCCGCCGGACATTTTCCTTAAAAAGCTTCCGTCCGTCTTAGGAGCCTGTCTGAAATAAGTGCTCGAATTTTTGCGGAGCCTCTTCTTTCATAATGCTTCTGATATGCCCGGGCAGGGCGGAAAGAACGCAGTCTTCCTGAAAGGTATGGCTTCTGCTGCCGAAACGATAGCCGTTTTTTGTGGCAAACGGCGGCAGAAGTTCTGCTTCAACGCAATAATCCCGGAGCGGGACGGCATCTGCCGCTTTGCCGAGGATTTTCCCTATTCCGAGTTCCTGTGCTTTTTCGGGGATTCGGTACAGGTCAAGCTCGTCCCAGAAACGTTCTAGTGTTTCTTTGCCGACCGGAAGCGGATCCTGGCAATCGGTAACGTCAATGAACGGTGCCGTTTTTTCGCATCTTAACCCGTCGGCAAAATAAGCCGTCGGATTGCTGCCGCCGTCAATCCAAAACCGGTATTCGTCCGCCATAAACAGAGCCGCCTTGTCTTCTGCAAACTCGGCTTTCCTGTGGTACAGCTGCATCAAGTCGCTCTCAAAGGCCACCCCGAAACGGTATGCTCCGACATAAAAAACCGTCGTTAGCTTCCCTTTGTGCTGAAATTCGGGCAAAGTCAGCTTGCAAAAAGCGCTTCTGTCAAGGACTTCTTCCGGCGCAATCCCGTACAAAGCCAGCAGAGGAATCTGCTTTTTGACGATTTTTCCGCCTCTTTCGCGCAACAGGAACGGCCATTCCGTATGGTAATCCAGAAAACGGTAGGATACGCCTTCGCGATACAGATTTTCGGGCAGAAAGTGTTCTTTTCCTTTCAAAACGAGTTTCAGCGTCTTATAACAGTAGCTGTAACCGCAGCCGGATGCAACTTCTGTCCCTGAAGTCAGATAAGAACGCCGCGGCTGGCTTTTGCCGTCTGCGGCATTTGCAACATACGGCAGGTCAATATAGCTGCCGTTGATTTGGACAATAAAATTTTCCATAACAATAAATATATTTAAGTAATACAATAAAACTTTTTGCAGATTAAAATGTTTTGTCTAAAATTGCAAGGAAAAATTTACAAAAAGAAACCGTGTCGGCCCGGCTTTTCCGGCTGCCGCGCGTCAAGGGCGATTTCTCCGGCCTCAGATGTATTTCTTCGGCCTCAGACATTCTCCCTCTGCCGCATCATCATAAACCTGGCCTTGTTTTTAAAGGCCGATATTTTGCGGGCTGACGGATTATTCTGTTTTTTATCAGCAACTGACTGATTTTTAGAGCTTTTGCCGGTGATGTCTGTTTTGTTTTCAAAGGTCGTCGCCGGCGTTTTTCTGCCGCTCGTCACGGGCAGGGGAGAGCCCGTCCCGGTTCGGTCGGCACTTGCCTTTGCCGTTCTGTCCGAATCTCCCTCAACAGCCTGAGCGGCCGTTTCCGCGGTAATCTGATAGGAGTTTATCTCTGCTGTCTGAGCGGTATTAGCCGCGGCAACCCGGGAGATTCCTGCTTCTGCCGCATGGTTTGCGCCTTCCGCAGACCGAGAGGCATTGGCCGCCGCAATTTGGATTGAATTTCCTGTTGTCGTCCGGCTGCGAAACGCAAGCAGGCTCGAAACCAGCGTGTTCTTGTCCGTACCGGGCATGGAAATCCCTTTCAGGATGGATAAAAATTCCCGCATCTTTATTTTCAGACTTCTCCGGCCGCCGTTGTATTCTGCCGCCATCACCGGATGCCCGTCAGGGGCAAAGAGGGCTTCGCGGCATACCTGTACGGACTGTGCCGCAGGGTGCCCGCCGGCCGTACCGTACCGCGCCGTCGGACCGGAGGGTGTTTTTTTCGTTTCGCTGCCGCGCTCTGTCAGTCCTGTTCCTTTTTTAGCCGTGTCGCTACGCATTTTTTCCGCTGTGCCGTATGGTTGCCCGGGGACCGTGTTGCTTTTTTCCGCCTCTCCGTATGGCTGTCTGAGGGTGATGCTGCGTCTTTCCGCCTCATATTTCACCTTCCCGTCAGCATAAAAACGTTCGATTCTGACCGTGCTCCCGGCCAAAGCCTTATGCTTCGCGTTTTCTGCCTGTGCCGAAACATTTTGCCCGTACTGCCCGGTTATGATGTCCTGCTTTTCCGAAAGTCTGTGCTGCCGGTCAAAAAGCAGCCCTGCCAGCAGCTGTTTGTCGCTGTATAAAAGGTAGGAACGCCCGACGGAAGAGGTCCTGGCATCTGTTGTCGGAATCAGTCCGCTCACCGGTTTGCCGCCTTCCAGCGTGCATATCGGCTTTCTGGTGCCATCTTCCCGGATGCAGTCCATGCCGGCAAGTTTTCCCGCTTTGTAAATGTAGCGTATATATTCGCCGCCGGCTGCCAGCACCGTTTCGCCGTCTGCCGCCCGGCCTTGGACATAAGTACAGCGCCCGATTTCCTTTTTATGGCGGTTATAAAAGACGAACACGCCGTCTTTGCGGCCGTTTTTCAGCTGTCCCGTTTCATAGCTGCCGTCATAATTCAGGGTCTTGATGTTGGCTTTCCCCGCTGCGTCGCTCGCGCCGATAACGTCCATTGCCCCGTGCGGATAAAGCTTGATTGTCCGCCCCGCGCCGTTCAGCTGCACCGCCGCATAAAACGGAACTTTCATAAACGGATACGCCTTGTAGCCGCCGGCCATTTCGGCTATCTGATAAGGCTGTTTGCGCTCGTCATACGGCCTTTGCCGGCGTTCTTCCGCCAGCCGGTTACCCGCAAAGTTCGGAATATCTATTTTCTGTCGCGAAAAACGTTTCAGCTGGCTTCTCTTGTTAACCCACGTTTCATAGTTCGGTGCCGTCAGGGATTGTCTGATGACCGTCGTGTCCTCCGCCGTTCCTTCGGGAAACGCCGCACGGTTACGGACGTCTTTGACGTTGTAAAGCTTGGAAAAGTCAATGCCGCCGATAGTGTTCATCAGTTTGATGTCGCGCATAAAGTTTTTTTCATACGCCGGAGATTTGAATTCCTTTCGTCCGGATTTTTCCGTCATTGCGTTGTGCAGCGGGGCGTATGTCTGTGCCATATTGTTGTTCCAGTAGCCGGATACCGTCCTGGCAATAAATTCCATCTCAAAGTCAAAGTCTTTTTTGTCGGCGGAAAGGGGATTAATCAGGCCGTGCTCAACCGCCATGATATACATGCGGGTTTTCGGGTCTTCAAGTTTGCGCAGCTCAAGGCGCTGTTCCGGTGTGGCATGGATATAGTCGTCGCGAAAAGTCAGCAGCTGTACCAGGCTTGCCGTAATCTCAAAATTATCGCGTCCGGTACGGTAATGCGTCGCCGACATCGGCTTTTCCAATACGTCGTTCATCATGCAGATGCGGTGCCACATTTCGTGCGCGACAATGTGGCGGCTTGCCATATAGCTCTGATATTCGTCGCTGTCCTGATCAAGATAGGCCAGCAGCTGAATAACGTTGACATCAGCGACCAGGTCTCCGTTAGAAGTTTTTTGGGCCACGGAATCAACCACGAACTCGACGCTGATGTCCCGCTTGTCGGGGGCAATGCTTTCCAAAAACTGCTGCCGGTAGATTTCGCTGTTTTCGATTTTCGTTTTGCCGCCGTTTTCGTCCTGAGCATACAGCTCCAGCGTGCTGCCGCCGAACATCGTCGTCATCGAAATCAGAAAGCCGTATTTCAAATTGTCAAAATTCACCGTTCAGACGCTCCAAACCGTCCGGAACCCCTTGTCCGGACATCTGTATATGGATAAAATAACATAAAAAACGCCGGCCGTCAATGTCTTTTCTGTCCGTGCCGGCGCTTTCTGTTCATTTAAATCGCCCGAAGAATAAAATGTTCAGCATTCTGGCTGCTTAAATTGCGCCAAAGAAAGAACGTTTGGCATTCTGTCCGTTTAAATCGCCCGTAAGATGAACTCGCTAAGCTTTTCGTTAAACAAACTCGGGTTGGAAACAGCTTCCCCTTCGGCGATTTTTGCCTGTTCCAATACCAGCTGTGCCGCATCGCGGACTTCGGCTTCCTTGTCTTTGTCGCCGACAAGTTCCGCCAGTTTGATTATCAGCGGATGATAGGGGTTGACAAGCAGAATCCTCGTGCTGTCAAAGGCTGTTTTCTGCTGGTGGTTGCGCATCAGCCGTTCCAGATGAATGCTCATCTGGCCGTCCTCAACCGTCAATGATGCCGGGCTTTTTGTCAGTTTTTCGGTTGTTTCGACCTTGCCGACTTCGCCTTTGAACCATTCCGCCATCTTTTCGGTCAGCTCCTTAAGCCCTTTTTCGTCCGCTTTGGCGCTTTCGCGTTTGATGTCAAGTTTCATGTCCGCCTGCGAAATATGTTTCAAATCCTTGCCTTTGTAAGAAAGCAGTGTCTGCGTCCAAAATTCGTCAATCGGGTCTGTCAGCAGCAAAACTTCGATATCTTTTTCGCGGAATGCTTCCAGCAGCGGGTTGCACGCCAGCGTCTTCGCATCGTCTCCGGTGATGTAGTAAATTGCCTTCTGGTCTTTGCCCATACGTTCGATATAGGCGTCAAGCGATGTCAGTTTGTTTTCGCTCTTGGTCGAATAAAAACGCGACAGTTCGGCCACTTCTTCGCGGTTTGTAAAGTCCTCATAAATTCCTTCCTTAAACGCAATACCGAATGCGTTCCAGAACTTTGCATAATCCTCCTCGTTCTCCGCGCGTTTTTTCAGTTCTTTGAACAGGCGGGAAACCGTTCCCTGGCGGATTTTTGCAATCAAAGCGCTCTGTTGCAGCATCTCGCGTGAAATGTTGAGCGGCAGGTCGGCACTGTCGATAACCCCGCGTACAAACCTGAGGTACATCGGCATCAGCCCCTCGACTTTGTCGGAAATGAATACTTTGTTGACATACAGCTTGATGCCGCCGAGCCGGTCGGGCTGGAACAAATCGTACGGCGCCTTGGAAGGGACGAACAGCAGCCCGGTGTACTCAATGCTGCCTTCGGCCTTGAAATGCAGCGTCATCCACGGCTCGTCAAAATTTTTTGTAACGTGCTGATAAAAGTCCTTATACTGTTTCTCGGTAATTTCCGCCTTGTTGCGCGTCCACAGCGCCGACGCCGTATTGACCGTTTCTTCGCCCGCGTCGCCGAGGTTCAGCACAATCGGGTAGTCGATATGCTCGGAGTAGGTATGGATGATGTTCCTGAGGTAAATCGTATCGGTGTAGTCTTTGGCGTCGTCCTTGAGAAACAGTTTGATGTCCGTACCGTTTCCGGCTTTTTCCGCTTCGGATATTTCAAAACCGTCCACGCCGTTGGAAACCCATTTGTAGGCTTTGTCGCTGTCCACGCGCCTGGTCGTGATTTCCACCTTTGCCGCCACCATAAACGCCGAATAAAAGCCGACGCCGAACTTGCCGATAAGGTCAACGGCTGAAGCATTGTCTTTGGTGTTTTGCAAAAATTCCGCCGTACCGGATTTGGCAATCGTGCCGATATGGTTAATCAGGTCATCGCGGTTCATGCCGATGCCGTTGTCGGAAATCGTCAGCGTATTGTGGTCTTTGTCCGGCGTAATCGTAATTTTGTACGCTTCGCCGGGCTTTTGTAAATCCGGGTTGGTCAGCGTCCAGTATTTCAGCTTGTCAAGCGCATCGGACGCGTTGGAAATCAGCTCGCGCAAAAAAATATATTTTTCGGAATAAAGCGAGTTGATGACAATATCCAGAAGTTTGTTCACTTCGGTTTTAAATTCGATTTTTTCAGCCATAATCAAAACACTCCCTGTCAAAATTGACTCATTGTCTTAACATTTTATCTTTTATATAGGGCGTCAGTCCGCCTCCCGCAACCCCGAAACGAAAAAAACGCAAAAGAGCCGGAGAAACACGCTCCGGCCCCGGAAAATATATTGTGCGCTGTTAACAGTGCCGCAGTTTACAGCCCCCAGTCGAATTCGGTATCGTTCCAGTCGTCAATATCCAGCCCGAGCCCCTGGTTTCCGCCGTCGGAAGCCTCTTTGCCGCTGTCAGGGGATTTGGAGCGCCCGCCTTCGTTCTGGAGAAATCTGGCAATTTCTTTATAGCGGTATTTGTTGGCAATGTCCAAGGCTGTTTCCCCTTTGACGTTGCGGAAATTGACATCGGCACCGCGCCGCACCAGCAGCTCGACCGTAAAGCGATGTCCGTTCTTGGCGGCAATCATCAGCGGCGTCATGCCGTCCAAATCCGGCATATTGACGTTGGCGCCCGCGTCAATCAGGGAACTGATAACGTCGGTATAGCCGCCCAGCGCGGCACGGTGCATGGCCGTTCCGCCCTGATAATAGCGTTTATCGACTTTCGCGCCGTTGTCAATCAGATATCCGACAAAGCCGGTCTTTCCCGCCGCCGCGGCAATCATCAGCGGCGTATATCCGTCAATATCCTGTTCATCAATATCGTAACCGAGCATGACCATGTCGGAAAAGGCCTTTGTATCTTCGCGGTTGATAACGTCATAAATCGTGTCTTCCGCTTGCGCCGCCTGGCAGAAACCCGCCGCCAAAAACAGTATTGCGGCGGCTGTCCGGAAATATTTTGCCGATAATCTGGTTTTCATCTCTTTCCCTCTCTTTTTTTCTCTGTAATTTTGTAATTGCGTTTTGCCGTTATTTTTTTCAATAGTCGTTATTTTTTCTTTAACAGCCGTTACTTTTTCTTTAATATATGTGCGGACACACCAAAATTTATAAAAGTTTTTTTGTTCCGTAAAGCAAAATCTGATTTTAATTCAACGGTTATCCGCAGGATTTATCGGATCAGGCTCGGATTTATCGAACCAGTTTCGGATTTATCAAATCACTTTCGGATTTATCAAACCACTTTCGGATTTATCGGAGCTGCCTCAGCACACACCGGCATATTTTTTGCTTTGCCGCCTGATTTTGTATTGACAAAACCAAAATTTTCGGCAACAATATTTTCCGCTTTATGCTAATAAAGAGATTTTGCAACAACAAAGAATTAATGAAATCGCAATGCCGGAAAAACTAAACATGTCGGCTCTGTATGCCGCTTCGCTTCCGCCGCGCCGCAAGCAGGACTTGCTGGCCGTGTACCGGGACTATATATCGCTCGTGCGCAATCTGGAACAGGTCGTCCGCCGCTACAAGCCGCTGAACCTCGCCAATTATCAGATAACCCGCCTGTATGAAGGGGAAGTTGTCGACAACCCGTGGGAAGTGGAGGAAATCACGCCTGAGGCTCGCCGTGCCTATACGGATTTCATCGCCAACAAGCCGGCCGAACACGGCGCGCATTACTGTTTTGTCAGCGTCAATTATACCTCGGCGCAGCTTCGGAGCGAAGAACCGGGGATTTTTTCCACGCCTGAAAACTTTGCCGTGCACAGTGCCGGCAATTCCCTTCCGGCGCGCATTGAACGCTATGTCGCCGCTTATGAAAAGGGCGAAACCCTTGAAGACGCCAGATTTGTCATTTCCGGCCGCTGGCTGATGAAATATAACCATGACGCAAAAGGCAGGAGCCTTGCCGACGCTTTTGCCGACGAATGGATAGAAAAGCGCTTTCAAAGTATGTTGGACGTACTGGCGCTGCTGCCGCCGGAAAAGAGCCGTTACAGCGAAAAAGATGTGGAAACGGCACAAACCGAGGCACTTTCTTCGGCTCTGATTGCGCCGTTTGAAAACGTTCTCCTGAGTTCGCTTGCCGCCTTGTCGGAAGAAAGCAACGGCATAATGCGCGAACTGTTCGGACGCCGCGCCGGGCAAAACTACATGGCACAGGCGGAAAGCGAAGGGCTGTTGCCTTCCGCTGCCGCGTTTCAGGATTGCCTGAACATCCGCCACCTGATGCATCACCAGTGGGATACGCTGGACGGCATCGGCAAATTCAACGAGCGCGAAACGGTCAAAAACGTTTCCGTCCGCCGCCGTTATCTCGATTCTTACTGTCGCCTCTGCGACAGGCCGCTGCTTGAACGCCTCGACGCGTATGTCGGCACGGCAAAAAGTTTTGCGCCGCTCGTTTCAGCATTGAATCCGGATTTGCTGATTCGCGGTGAAAATGAAAGCAATTCCAAATTTGTCTCCCGCATCAAGGAGTACGCCCGTGCCAACCCGGAAGCCGCCTTGCTTGTGGAAACAAATTATCCTTATGGGTCGGACAAAAAGGAAGCGCTGATAAAAAATGTTGCCAAGCTGTTTCCCGCCGCCGCCGTTATTGACCGCTCCGGTATGGATATTGACGGTTTTCTCGAACGCGTCGCCGGCTATCTGTATCGCAAAAATTACCTTGAGGTTTTTCAGCAGATTGAATACAAAATGAGCCAGTTCTGTCTGTTCAACGGCAAAAACGTCCAGCCGTCGGCAGCCTGGGCTTATTTTCGCGGCAAAAAGATGCTGAGCGCCGAGGAAGCGGAACGCTGGGCGGAATTTAAACAGCTCCGCAACGATTTGAGCCATAAATATCTGGACGCCGCGCTGTCTGCCCGTCTGGAAAAGCTCTGTGCCGGCTTTATGCAGGCCGCGATAATTCTTGAAGACCGCATAGACGCTGCCAGCCCGGTCGTCAGCTTACAGCAGGGCAATGTCTACCGTGCAGTTCATAAAGACGGAAGAATTGTCGATATAGACTATGCCGAACGCCGGATTTTGAGCGTTTCCCGTGTAACGGATACTTCAGCCGCAAACCGTTCCCCCGCGCCGGCCTCCGATAACGCCGCTCATCTCCGTCCGTCTGCTGCTGCGTCCTCCCGCCCGTCTGCTTCCAAAACTCCTTCCTCATCCCGTCGGCCGTATATTGAAGAATATCCCAACGGTATCAGCATTGCCGTCGCCGGAACCGATGTCGTGTCCTGTCGGCTGGCGAATGGTGTGCTGCTGCATCTGCAAAAGGGGAGGGTGGATGCACCCGACGGTTCAAAGCTTTATCTGAACGGCAGCGAACGTTGTTTCCTGACCCTCAAAGGCGGCGTCAAACTGATTACCGACCGACGTTTTCAGGTTTTGAACTACATTGTCAACGGCCGCTCGGTCAGCATCGCCAAAAATGAAACGATGAAGTTTCCGAACGGACACGGTATTTCGCTTGACAATCGCGGCTTTTTGAATTGCGAGGAATTTTCGGGAACCGGCGGTGCCGTCGTCAGGCTGTTCTACAAGACGGATGCCCGACAGCCCGCCGTGCGCTTTTCCGACGGAACCGGCATCAGCCTTTCTTTCGGCGGCATCAGGGTGTTTCATGCCGGACGGGAGTTAACCTACAGCACGCGCAAGGCCTTTGCCGAAAGCTATGGCGGTCTGCCTCCCGCCCTGAACCGGAAAAAAGGCAGCGACGGGCGGTAACCGGATATCTCTCCGTATCCCCCATATTTTCTATATTCTGCCTTCCCAGAGGGCATCCGTATCAAACCGCTGCCGAATATCCTCCGTATCCGGTTTCCTGTTTTCTGTTTTTGTATCTTCTGCCGCCAAACTTCAACCAAAATAAATTTTCAAAACCGGTGCTGAAACTATTGACATCTGTGTCAGTATCTGCTACAAAAAACGCAAGAATGGCAGAAAATGCCCGCCGGAACGCTCTTTTTCCGGCAGTCGTGTAATTTGCCGTTCCCCAGCCGCCCTTTTCGGGGCGTTTTTTTATGTCCGCGGCTCAGAAGATGCCGCAAAGGCGGAATAATGCCTTAAAGGCTGAAACAATGCCGCAAAGGCAGAACACTCTTCCCTGCAGCGGACAGGATACCGGGAGCCGGATACAAATCCGGTTCCCTTTTCGTATGCATTTTTTTAGGTTATTTATTGAGGAGTAAAACACATGACTATACAAAACGATACCAGCAGGGCGGTTTACATTGCAGACGGCAAAACGTCGTCTTTCGTAGTTCCGTTCCGCTTTTTTGAGCGTCAGCTGAACGTGTATTTTGACGACAGCGCCGAACCTTTGGCCGCCGATGACTATGCCGCGTCTGCGTCGGAAACGGCGTCCGGCGGCGAAATTGTTTTTTCTTCCGCGCCAGCTGCCGGAACCAAAATTACCATCTTGCGCAACGTCGAACTGACCCAGCTGGTCAAGTTTATTGAGGGCGAAGACTTTCCCGCTGCCGATTATGAATATTCGCTCGACAAGATGATTATGGCGCTCCAGCAGATGAAAGAATATCTGAACCGCGCTCTGGTCGTGGCGCCGGGAACGGGAATGACCGTGGAAGAGGCCTACGAACTGCTGGTCAGCATCGGCAAGAACTTTGAACTTATAAAGGAAGTGCCGCAGCTGGCGGAAAAAGTCCGGGAAATTTATGAAAAAATGCTGGATTCTGTAACCGGCAGCGTAACCGAAAACGACGACCGTGTCGTAACTTCCGACGGCGTCTGGCGGTACATTGACGAAAACGGCAGCCATAAGTTCAGCAATCTGTCCGTATCCTGCGGCAGCATCGTTTCGGACAGTACATACGGCACATACCCGTATCGGGCCGATATCGCCGTTCCCGGCGCCAAACCGGAACATCTGCCGCTGGTCGTATTCGGGCTTGAAGATGCCGTCAGCGGTAATTTCGCCCCGCTGGCAGAGGCCAAAGAGGGCGCCGTCAGTATTTTTATGAAAGAAATTCCCTCTGCCGAAACCATAACCGTTCCGGCGCTGATACTGCAATAAAAGGGGAGGGGAAATGGAAAAGGTAAAGGAGATTATAGCCAATTACAGCCTGTGGGGATTTTTCCTCGGCCTGGCGACAATCATGATAAAGCCGTTTATTTCAATCCGCCAGACCCTGCGCGATATGCTGATAACGTTCCTGGTCAGTATGCTGTGCGGGCTGCTGGCGGAGTATATGGATATCCCGACGCCGGTTAAATACGGCATTTCCGGCGTTTGCGGCCTGTTTGCCGTCAGGATATACATGATTGCCGACAGCGTGCTGAAAACAGCACAGAACGACCCTTTTAACTTTATTAAAAATATAAAAGGCAGAAAATAAATGCTGCCGTCCTGACTTCGTTTCTTTTTTATAAAATAATTATTGACAAAACAAACCTGATACAATATAGTGTTTTTTGTCAAATTATAAAAAACATATCATTATGGAACTGAAAAATTTTTCACAGGAAGTAAATGAACAGTTGTTTGGAAAAGGCAGCCGTCAGGTGTCAATGGGCGAATTTATCGATATGAGCGTATCTGCCCATAAATCCCGCAGCGATGAGCAAAACGTTATCCGCGAAACCGCCGCCGGAAATAAAATCGTGATTAAGCCGCGCAGGGTGCGTTTCAACGGGATTGAGCTTTCACAAGAGCAGTTCCGCGCTCTGGTGGATATTCCGATTGAAGAATTGTCCCCGGTCGGCTTCCGTAATCTGCTCGGAGCAATGAGTATTTATGCGCCGGTCATGTTCAAAGACAAAAAGATTTTCAGCCGCACCGAAGAATTTGCCAAGTCGGAAATCGGCCGGCGCGCTCTGGAATATCAGCGTCAGCAGGAAAGGCAAACCGGCCACAACTGCTTTTAAGCGCAAACGCCGCCCACTCAAGGCTGCGGAATCCAAATCCTCAGTCTTCCTATTGAAGCAACATTATGTGCACAAGCCCCCTCTCCGGAGAGGGCTTTATTTTTTTACCGCAAACGCGCCGGCCGGAACAGATTATTTTTTTGATGATACAGAAACAATTTTAAAGAAAAACGAGAAAAAGAAAAAACTTAATGAATTATTGGATAGATATGGTAGCATTGAGAATATTGAGAAAAATACTATTGGAGTAGATGGATATGATTATATGTTTGCTGACACTGACAATTTGATTAACGAAGTTTTAGAAGAAAGAACTTTGAGGCAAGTATCAAGACTAGCAAAACAAGAAGAAAAGTCTAGTGAATATGATAAAATTAGAAAAGAAGATGAGTTAGAAAACATTTCTAGAACATACCAAGTGAAGGTTTTGATGATGTTTATCATTCTAAATTAGATGAAGATGGACGCGTTATTTATCTTGGTACAGAACAGCATGAAGGAGGATATTCTGATAGAGAAAATGATTTAGGAAAAAAACAAATTATAGTATAACCCAATTTTCTTTAGATGAATATAATAACTTATGGAATAGTTATCTTAAAAAAGGTAAAAATTTTCCCAAAGATGTAAGACAATTGAAACCTATACAGGCAAAGCAAATATTAGATGAAATGTATTTTCAGAGATATGGTATTGATAAGATTAAAAATCCCATAATTACTAGAAATGTTTTTGATGAAGAAATGAATCAAGGAACAAATGCAGGAAAAGATATTGCAGAATTGGTTAATAAGGTAAAAGGAACCAATTTTCCTTTAAACAAAGTGATAAATTGGCAGTAGCAATAAACAATCTATCGTCAGAAGAAAGTATAAAGGTTAATGATTTATTGACATTGAGACGTATGGAACGGTATTTTGAAAGCGTAGATAAAAAACCTGTCTTGAATATTAATAATTTACGAGGATAGTATAACAGAGCACAAAGCTATCATAGTCAACCAAAAGTTTTTGAAAAACTTTATAAAGATAAAGTTGACTATTATAATCCTCATTACTATAACAAGCGGTAGAAAGGAAGACAAATGAAGTGGTTGGTTTTAGTTTGTTTTTTATTGTCATTTAATGCGAATGCCCAAGAAGGACGTTGTCCTGCTGATGAAAGTTTAGCTATTGATAAGCTGGAGCAAGAGTTGAACGATTGTGCCGTAGTTGATTATGGAAAAGACGAATGGCAAACATCAGAAATGTTGAAAGCTTATGACCTCTCCATTGACTGTATGCAAAAAGTAGCACACCATATATTTGATAAATACTATACGCATTATAATGCAAGCGTTAAGAAAAATTTTGATAATTATGTGAGTGCTGCGACGGATATAAGTTTTGATATCAACCAAAGAAGTGATATGGGGAGAAGTATTCGTCTAGCAGAAGTTTATGTTCTGGAAGCTGCCGGACGCACGCATTTTATGGTAAAAAATCTTGTTGGAGAGTATATCAAAGAAATCCGCGATGAGTGTGATGAAGCACATGAATTTGACAACTAACCCCAACCATATAATTTAGAATCTCAATAAATAGCAGAACAGGGGATATAAAGAAAGCATAGAAACAAAAAAGGATGGATTTTTATCCATCCTTTTCATTGTTGGTAGCGAGGGGGAGATTCGAACTCTCGACACAAGGATTATGATTCCTCTGCTCTAACCAACTGAGCTACCCCGCCATCAGGTACGAGAGAGTATTTACAGACAATTTTTCCGAATGTCAATAAGAAAAATAAAAAAATGTGAAAAAAATATCGTTGCCCTTTTTTGTTGTAGTTTTTTCACTGCTCTCAAGTTATTATTTTTGCAATTTTTTAGCTGTTTTTGCATTTCTTTCTCCGCAGCCGTCATATATGCCTCGTTCATTGCTTTTCACGCCTGTATCTTACATTTTGCCCCGTTTCCGCGCCCGGCCGTTGCTTTCTTCCGCCTTACCGGCGCCTGCACCGCCGTGCCCTTTGGCAATGTTGTTAATCAGTTCCATAATCAACACCGTCTTGCGTCTCCCCCTGTTTCCGCACTCTTTCTTTGGAGGTTGATTTTTAAAATCAATGTTTTATGTTAATAAGCAGCACTTGCCGAAATTATGAGCTGCACGAAAGGGAAAAATATGCTGAAATACGTTTTATATGCCGTTCTGCTTTTGATTGTTGCCGGGGTCGTCGCCGGCGGTGTACATCTTTGGCGCGTTGCCAAACGAAATAAGGCCGAAATGTCGCGTTATGCCGAATCTCCGCGCGAACCTCTGCCGGATTTGGGCAAGGTTCTTGTCGTTTATTATTCGCTTTCCGGCAATACCCGGGACATTGCCGCCCGCATTCAAAAACAGGCTGCCGCCGACGTGCATGAAATAAAGCTGCAAACGCCTTTGTCGCCGGGGCTTGGCCTGTATTACACCGTATGGAAACAGCTCCGCGGCAAAACGCTGCCGCCGGTGGCCGAACCGCTGCCTGATTTCTCCGGCTATGATTTGGTAATTGTCGGTGCTCCGGTTTGGATGTATACTGTAGCTACTCCGATGCAGAGTTTCCTGCAACAGGCAGATTTTTCCGGGCGTCCCGTGGCGGTCTTTACGACTCAGGGCAGCAACCCCGGCACCTTTTTTGCTGATTTTAAAAACGCCGCCCGCAATGCCGATATAGTTTCAACCATAGAGTTTAACAATCTGCCCGAAAAATACGACGCCGCCGTCGATAACAAAGTCGCCGTATGGCTGCGCAGTCTGCCGCCCCGCCGCAGATAAAAGCCGCTTTTTTATGCCTGACAGGCATCTGCCTCAGCTCGGCATTTTTTTCGCTCAAATTTCAGCTCCAGTCCTAAAACGCGCACGATTTTATGTCGTTTGTCCCTTGAATTTTTGATGGAAAAGATTTTCTGCCGAAAAGGAAGCATGGACATTTCTTTGCCTTTATGCCGTATCAAATCCGATAATTGGATAAGGCTTTTATTTTTATTCAGCATATCAGCCGGATAGCGATTCTTCATATCACTCCATAATTGGCTCAGGTACGATATTTCTGTCCGCCGTTGCTGTTCCGAAAGAATTTGAAAACGATATAAGCAGGACCTGCAAACAACAATATCTGCAGCAAAGCGTTCAATAAGCGAGAGTTGTTTATAAAAATCAGATGTTTCAAGCGCAGATTTCATCAAAAAAACTTGTTTTGTGCTAATCGGTGTGGATGCTGTTGCCCCCAAACGCAATTGACGATAAAAATAATAACTGCTGTCAATAATAGTACACAAAGGAGAAGCAGCAAAACAGCATAAATTAAATAAAGAATCCTCTCCGATTGATACCCCTACGGTAAAACTGCATAAATTTTCTTCAATAAATTGCTTCTTATACAATTTATTCCAAACAACAGCGGCGAATTCTTCTGTCAGAGCGCAAAAACCTTGTGGATTGCCGATATTGCCGTAAGGACGAGTAGGGCGTAATTCACCGCCATAAATACTTGTATGCCTGAAAATGACAATATCCGGCCGCCGGCCTTGCAGCTTCTGCAGTATATCCTCATACGCCGTTCTTTCCATCCAGTCGTCGCCGTCCACAAAAGCGAGGTATTCCCCTCTGGCCAGGCGCATTCCCGCATTGCGAGCCGCCGAAACGCCGGCATTTTTCTGATGCACTGCGATAATTCTCTTATCTTTTGCCGCGTATTCGTCCAACAGGGCGCCGCTGCCGTCCGTGCTGCCGTCATCCACGCCGATGATTTCAATATTGCGCAGGGTCTGTCCGCACAGGCTGTCAAGACATTCGCCGAGATACGGTTCAACGTTGTATATCGGGACGATAACCGAAATTGCCGGCTCTCCGGCAAGATGTTCTGCTGTGTTCATCTGTAACCTCCTGATGAAAAAAATGGTTCGTTTTAATTCATATACTTTCGTTTTATCTAAATAGCTATTTCGGCGGCAAAATTATCCCCTGCTTTTTGGTGAGAAAAAACGAACGTTTAATGTCAGCAGTTTTTTTTGCAAACTTGCAAACCGTATATCGCAAAGCACGCACAACGCGGCGAAAAAACTTCCGTGTGCAGGATAAATCCATTTTCCATACCAAAACCATATAAATTTTAATGGAAATTTAAATCTAAATCGTTACATTGCCCGAAGATGTTCCGAAAATAATAGCCGGAACGCTCAGAAACAGCCATGAAAACGCTCCGAAAATAACAAAGGAAAACTGATGATACAGGATATGACCAAGGGCAATGCCCTCAAACTTATTTTGCTTTTTTCGCTGCCCATCCTGATAGGCAACGTCTTCCAGCAGCTCTACCAGCTTGCCGACATTTTCATCGTCGGCCGCCTTCTGGGCGAAAACGCGCTGGCAGCCGTCGGCGCGTCGGCTCCGATATATTTTACGTTTCTGATTATCGCATTCAGTTTTACCGGCGGGCTGACAGCCGTTACGGCGCAGCGGTTCGGGGCAGGGGATTATGACGGCGTGCGCCGCTCGGTAACCCATTCGTTTCGCGCCAGCCTGGTGCTGAGCATATTCCTGACGCTTGTTTTGATTGTGAGCCTGCGCCGCCTGATGCATATTTTAAACGTTCCGCCGGCAATCTATGACGATTCGTACAATTTCATCATGATTCTCGGGCTGGCAATGGTATTGATTGTCGCTTTCAACCTGCTTTCGGGTTTTATCCGTGCGCTCGGCGACAGCAAAACACCGCTGTATTTCCTTATTTTTTCCTCGGTTTTAAACATCATTTTCAATCTGGTTCTGATAAAATTCTGCCGCCTCGGCGTTATCGGTTCGGCCGTCGGCACGGTGATTGCCATCAGCATTTCCGTTGCCTGCTGCATTATATACATCAAACGCAACTATCCGATTCTCCGGCTGAAGAAAGAAGACTGGGCATACAACCCCGCATTTATGCGCGAACACCTGAACATTGCCATTCCGATGTCGATACAGTTTTCGATTTTGGCGCTGAGCATTATGGTCATTCAGGCGGTCTGCAATTCTTTCGGCGAGAAGATAATCGTCGGTTTCACCATTGCTTTGCGCATCGAACAGCTGGCTACCCAGCCGCTGATGGCCATCGGGCTGGCTATGGCAACGTTTGCCGCCCAGAATTACGGTGCCGGCAAATTGTCGCGCATTCGCGAAGCCGTTAAGAAAGCCTGCCTGACATCGTTTGTCATCAGCCTGTTGATGAGCACCGTGATGTTCTTTTTCGGCACCCATATCATCGGCAGCTTTTTGGATAATCCGGATCCGTTCGTCGTTCAAATCGGCGCGTCTTATCTTGGCATCAGCATTATGTTCTATTTCTTCCTCGGCATGATTTTTATCTTCAAAAACACGCTGCAAAGCATGGGCAAACCGCTGTATCCGGTATTGTCGGGCTTTATCGAACTCGGTATCCGTTCGTTCGCCGCCGTCTGGCTCGCCTCCAAAATCGGCTATCAGGGAATTTACTATGCCTCGCCTTTGGCCTGGGTAGGCGGTTCGATAGTCGTTTTTGCCGGATATTATTTCAATGTTTATCTGCGCAAAGAGAGCGATATCAAAAAGGAATACCGCGACCTTTATAAACGGATGAAAGCCGCCTGAAAACGGTCTGCCTGCCGGCACCCCGGCGTTCGGGTTTCTGTTCCGTTTCCATAAAGGCGCCGCTGTCTGAACTCCGTAAAAATAAAGGCGCAGCTGTCTGTACCCCGTAAAAAAAGAGCGAACCCGAAAGTTTCGCTCTTAATTTTTTGTCTTGGCTCAGAAATCCAACAGTCCGTCCCGGCGCAGATTGATTATCGTCTGCGGCGAAACTTTCAGCCGGTTGACGGTCAGCAGCAGAAGCTCATGCCTGTCTTCCGCATCAATATCAGCGCGCTGAGCCAACAGCCTCAAGTCCTTGCCGGAAACAAATCCCCGGTTGGCCGACAGACAGCCGACTTTTACCAGATAGTCGCGGATAACTCCGGGCGACGCCTTGGCAAACAGACAGTGCGTTCCCGCTGTACCGAGAGGAATGTGGTTGCGGCACATCCATTCAAACAGATAATCGGCCACCTCCTGCGTTGCATTTTCATAAATGGTCAGGCGGAAAGGAACCCTCGGATGCGAAAGCTCAAGAAAACGCATGGTCTTCTCGCGCAAAAAACGGATAACATCAAGCCGTCCTGCCGCATATTTGAGAATTTCCCGTTCGTCGTCAGGACTGGGAGCAATGCGTACCCGCTCGCGTCCGGGCGTATAATAGCTGATAATCTGCGCGTCGGCCGCCTCTTTATCGGCAGAAACCAACGGCAGCAGCGCATTAAAGTACCCGTAATCGCACAGCGTATCCAAAATTTTCGGATTCGCCAGTTCTGCAATTTCACTGCGGCGGGAACGGACAAATGCCATACGTCCCGGCCAGTTCAAATTCTTAAAATAAGCGTCAAATTCCTCGCCGCTTACATTCCCTAAAATAATTCTGTCCATATGCGTAAAATTTAACAGCCTTATTATAAGCGGCTGTCGTTTCCGAAGTCAAGATGTTTTTGTCTATTATTGAAAAGCCGTCATGCCCGGCACACCACCCCAGCCGCCGACCGGCGGCACGCTTCATCAGTTCATGCTTTTCGAGTGTACTGGATTACTCTGCGCTTCCCGATGTACCCGTTCCAAAGCACGGCTTCCGACCCCGCCTTTAAAAACACAGTTCCGGACTGCGCCTTTTTAAGTTTCTCTCTTAAAATAATCAGGATTTGAATTTTGCCGTTTCCGCCCGAGCCAGCGCGTCGCAGCGTTCGTTTTCCGGATGTCCGGCATGCCCTTTAACCCAGACCCAGCGGATTTCGTGCTGGTTGCGCAGCTCGTCCAGCCGCTGCCACAGCTCAACGTTCTTTACCGGAGATTTCTTGTTGGCGGTTTTCCAGCCGCTCTTTTTCCAGGCATAAATCCATTTTTCAATCCCGTCCATAACATAGCGGCTGTCGGTATAAAGCGTAATGTTGCACGGCTCCTTGAGCGCCGCCAGCGCCGAAATGACCGCCGTCAGCTCCATGCGGTTGTTTGTCGTTTCCGCTTCGCCGCCGGAAAGTTCCTTTTCCGCGCCGTTATAACGCAATATGGCGCCCCAGCCGCCGGCTCCCGGATTCCCGGAACACGCTCCGTCCGTAAATATTTCCACTCGTTTCATTTTTCGTTTTTCCTTTTTGTTTTGTTCTCTCTGCGCCGCATTTCAAAACGCGTCGCACCGTTTTGCCTTCCACTTTCATATCCGCTCGTACCGCCCGGTGCCGGCTCTCCGCCAGCCTCCGTTCTCCCGATTCTTCCCTGAAACACCATTTCGCCCGTCTGCCGCAATTCTCAGTTTTATGCCCGCCCTGTCTGCAAATTTTTATTCCGTTTTCAGATAGCACGAGAAAAACTCGTTGGTCAACACCGCCAAATCAGCGTTTTTCCTTAACGCCTGCGCCACAAACGACCGTAAATCGTTCTTGGAAATAAAAATCCGGAAACTCCGCGGTGTCGCGCCGTCCGCCCCGATGACCCCGTCCATCAGAAAATCTTCGCTGATGTCGTCGGCAAAGCGGATTTCCGCCTTTGCGCATGAAAACAGCGCCCGCGGCGGCACGCGCATTTCCATCGGCGTAATCAGGTTGATTGAATTGTTCTCCGCCGCCAGATTCTCCAGTTGGCTGTCATAATAAAAGCTGACTTTTGTCTTATCCCCGCCGACCAGAAGCGTATTGCAAGACAGGTAAACCTCTTTCGCCACGGCGTTCGAACTGTTTTGCGCCAGCAGCGAGAACCTGATTTTGACGTAACTTTCCTTTTTCTTTCCCCGTTTTGCCGGCGCGAAAAAGTCGTCGTCGCCGTCTTTGCCGACCTCCAGCGTCTTGTTGGAAATCACCAGTTCGATATTCGGCTGCGGCCTTTTGCCGAACATTCCCGCAATCACCGCATACGGAGCCGGAACGTTGTTGGAGCCCGAACGGATGTAAATCTGGCTTCCCGTCGTCGTCATCAGCGGCGCAATATCCGATTTCGGGATATATGTCGCCACAAAACCGTCGCCGTTGTCGTCGCAGCTGATGATGTGGTTGCGGACTTTGTTATGCGAGGGAATGGTACAGCCCGAAATGGCATTTTCCAGCCAGCTCAAAAAGCGGTGCACGTTCTGAACTTTAACCTTGGCCTTGGCAACGTCGCCAAGCTCCAAATCCCGCGAACATTCGACTCCCCAGACCAGCACGCCGCCCTCGGAATTGCCGAACGCGGAAATTGCCTTGCCCAGATTGCGCCGGTCGTTCGGATGCAGCGAACGCATCGACTTTCCGTCCGAAACAGCCTGTTTAAAGTCCAGAAACAGCTCTTCCGTCTGCCGGCTCATAATAAACTCGTCAATGGCATCTTCGCCGAAATAAATCAGTTTTTCAAAAATATCTTCCGCTCTGGACATTGCTCCGCTCCCGTTTCCGAATTGCCGCTGCCGGGCGTTCCGCGCCGGCTGCTCCTTGCTGCCTTTTGCCGGACTATTGAACCGAACTGGCGGCAATACCCGGCGGGCAGCATCCGGCTATTTCCGGCTATTTAAAGTAATCTCCGGCGTCAATCGCCGCTTTTGCCGCTTCCTCTGCCTCAAAGAACGGATATTCGTCCTTCAGCCCCATCATCGCCGCAACCATAGAGGACGGAAATATCTCCAGCCCGTTCTTATAGTCTTTGACAGCCGAATTGTAAAAACGCCGTGCCGCCGCAATATGTTCTTCGGTTTCGCCCATCGCCTGCATGGCGCTGCTCATCGCCGCGTCGGACTTCAGTTCGGGATAGTTTTCCGCCGTCAGCCGAAATCCGTGCATTGCTTCCGAAAGCTGTTGTTCGGCCTTGAAACGTTCCTCATATCCCGCCGCATTCATCGCCTTTTCGCGCAGCTCCGTCACTTTCATAAATACGTCTTTCTCATGTTCCATATATTTTGCTGCCGCTTTCAGCAGATTCGGAATCAGGTCGTAGCGTTTCTTAAGTTGTACGTCAATTCCCGCCGCCGCTTCTTTTAAGTTGTTTTTCTTTTTGACCAGCGAAACGTAAATTCCGTAAAAAAGCGCCAGCGCTATGCCCGCAATAATCAGTCCGACCGTCATCACAACCTCCTGCCGTCTTGTCTGTCAACATTAAATCCTGCCTTAATCTAACCGGCGAGAGGTTAAAATTGCGTAAAAGCCTTGCCAAATCCGCAAAAACGTTCTATATACCGCATAAATCACCACAAGGAGACAAATATGGAAAAAAAATCTGCACCACAGACAGTATCTCGCTCAGCATCAAATCCCGTATCAACGGCCAAGCCGAATACACCTCCGGCTGCCGCTTTGGACGCCGCGCTGTCACTCAGGCCGGATGCAGGCTTCGATACGGAGCAGCGTTTCATTGATATTGAAATGGCTTTGTCCGATTTGGAACGCACTGTGGAAGATTTAAATGATGTCATCATCAGACAGGGCAGGGACATCGCTTTCCTGCAAAAGCAGAACCGATTCCTGACCGAAGCCCTGCGCAATGCGCAAAGCACTGTCAAACCGCTGGAAGAAGAAACTCCGCCGCCGCATTACTGATACAACGTAAACATTACAGACGCAAATCCCAACAGACACAAAGCTCAAAGCACCCCTCATATCTGATATGAGAAGTTTTAATTCCCAGGTACCCACGTATCTGCCGCGGGATTCTTATTTCCGGATACCCCGCGCGTCTGATGCGAGCTTTTCAAAGCAAAAAAAAACGCGCCTTTTTTGGCGCTGTTTGAAAATGAAAAAGTAATGCAGTTATATAAGTTGAAAAAGTAATCCGAAACATAAACTTAAAATAATAATAGGCTGAAAAGGCATAAAACATTCCTCAAAACCTTTTCGGCAAACTCATAAATCGGGTTCCCGTTCAATCGGGAAAAGCATCTTCCCGCTCGGGAAAATCATAAAAGCGCCCTCAAAACCGTAGCAGGGAATACTGTCGTCTCAAAGGCGCTCCGTATTTTGTGTGCACATTTCTGATCAGAAGGTTTTCCAATAATAGCAATAAAACCATCGGGCAATCCGTGATTGTCATTTTCAGCGGGCGAAACATCTGGCCGGACGTCCGCCTTTCGCATTTTAAAATGCTCTCACCTTATTTATGCTAACAGAAAGAAACAAAGCATAAATATCCGCGAAATAAATAAACAACTTTCAATAACTACATATATATATAATAGACTTAACAAACCACTTGCAAAGTAGAATAAATAAAAGCCTCATACAATACATTTTTACGGTTGTTCACAGGATTATTTTTTTCACGTCTGATTTTCACCCGCCCGCCGAGGGCGCTGCGCGAAAGCCCGTTTCGCTGTTCCCGCCCCGACAAAATCTCCGCAACAGTACTGCACCGCCGCCGCAACGCTTAATTGCCGCCTTTGCCCAGATTTGCCGCCCTGAACAGGACGCCCGGAACAGGACGCCCGGAACAGGACGCCCGGAACATCGGCACCGTTTTCCTGCCGCAAGGTCAGGGGATAGGTGGCAATTTCCGTAAACCCGGCCTTATGCAGCGCTTTTTCCACATACTGCCGACGGTGTTTGTAACGCCCCGCAGCGGTCAGATAAAAATCGTTGCCCCGTTCTTCGTCGGCGGATTCTGTCGTAAACCAAAGTTCCGGTGTCCCGTTGTCCGAAGAAGGCGCCGCCTTCGTTTTTCTGCTTTCCGCCTGTTTGCCGTCAGCCCGCCGCATCAAATTCGCCGCCGCGCTCAAAACGTCCTCCAGATTCCCCATATAGCAGAAAACGTCAAAAGCGATAATCAGGGTATAGCCGTTGTGCGGTACGGCAGTATTTGCTTCCGTCCCCGCCGGCATCTCTGCCGTCGCCGTTGCCGCTATCGGTTTTACAGCCGCCCCCGCTGCCATATCTTGCAGCAGCGCCGTAACATCTGCCTGATACAAACTGCGGTACACGCCCTTGCGGCGGGCAACTTCCAGCATCTTGGCGGAAATATCCGCGCCGTCAAATATGCTGTCTGCCGTTTTCAGCGCCTGCGCTGCCAGTCCCGTGCCGCATCCGAGGTCAAGCACGGTTCCTTTCACCGCTCCGTGCTGCCTCAGAAATTCCGCCGTAATCTGCGGATTAAGCCTCTCCAGCGTTTCATCATATGTTGCGGCAAAATTGTCAAACAGCTTTTCGGCGTACAGCCTGTCATCGTCGCTTTCCGCCGGCATTCCGCTGATTCCCGCCAGTATCCGCCGCGAAAAAACGTTGTCGGGCTCAATTTTCTGCCAGTTTTCGGCAATTTTCAGTGCCAGTTCGGCATTATTCGCCGCCAGCCCGGTCAGCGTTTCCATAATCCCCGCTGCAAATTCCTCCCGTTCCGGCGCCCTTTGGTGGGCATTGAACATCAGCCCCAGCGCTTCCTCATAATCGCCGAGGTCTTTCAGCACCAGCGCCAGGTTATAGCTGATTTCCGGCTTTTCCGGTTCCAGTGCCGCCGCGGCGCGATACTCTTCCAGCGCCTCGCTTTTGCGTCCGCTGCGGTAGAGCAGGGTGCCGTAGTTCAAGTGTGCTCCGGCAATGCCGCGCGTAATGTCAAAACTTTTCTTATAATAAATTTCCGCCCGTTCCAAATCCCCGCGTGCCAAATAGATGTCAGCCGCTCCTAACAGCGCCTCAACTGCATTTTCGTCAAGATTCAAAACCTTATGATACAATTGCAAAGCTTCCGCCTCGTTGTCGGCCATCCGCAGCGTATCTGCCAGAGCCAGCAGCCCGCCGGTATGGTACGGATTGGCCGCAGTTGCCCGCCGCAGATAATGTTCCCGCTCTGCCGGTTCCTCGCAGCTTTCTGCCGCCAGCAGATTGGCCTGAAAGTCGCTTTCCTGTTCGTCCGCCAGTTGCAAAAGCGTCTCTTTGTCCCTGGTATAAAAGCATAAATTGGCTCTAGCTTCGTTATAGGCACCGTCAATGTCCAGCGCCCGGCAAAAGCTTTTGACCGCCTCCTGATGGTTGCCGGTTTCTTCCTGCGTCAGCCCCAGATAATTCCAGGCCTCTTTTAAATCCGGCTGCAAATCGGCCGCCCGCTGCAGCGCCTCCAGTGCCTCACGCTTTTTGCCGAGCATGCGATATGCCAGCCCGAGATTGAAAAAATGCGGGGCAAAAGGCGCCGGCGCATAGCGTATCGCCGCCAGAAAACAGTCAGCCGCCCGCCCGGCATTGCCCTTGCTCTGCGCAGCCAGCCCCAGCAGGTTCCACACGTCCGAATTTTCCGGCATCGCTTCAAGCAGTTTCAGATAAATGTCTTCCGCCTCATTCAGGGCGCCGTTGTTTTGCAGTTCAATTGCTTTTTGAAACATTAAATCGTATGACATATCAGCACCTTGCCCTTTAAAATTATTCTAAAATATTAATATTTGTCCGCCTGCTGCCCATACCTGTATGCCCTGTCCCGGCATACGCTCTCGTCAGCCGTTTTTCCGCCGCTGTTTTTCGCGTCCCGCCGTAAAAGCCGACGGATTTCAGCGCTCTGCGGTCAACGCCCAGGATGCGCCGCCGGCACCAGAAAATCGTCCAGCGCCCGTCGGATTTCCGCAATATCGCTGTCGCTGCCGAGCCGGTGGTTGCTGTCTTTGAGTAACACGGTTTTGACATCGCTGCCGGTAAGTTTCTGCGCAATCAGCGGTGCCGTGCGCCAGTCAAGCGACGCATCTTTCATTCCTTGCAGCAGCCTTGTTTTTCCTACATAAGGGATTGTTTCTTTGTCCAAAAGCAGGTTGTCGTTGCCCGATGCAATCATTTCTTTGGTAATGACATAAGTGAAATCGTTGGTCGGAAACGTAATTTTGCCGTCCCGTTCCAGAATTTCCTTGTGTTCGGGGCGGAAATAAGCCTCAAAATATTTTTTCAGGAAGTCCGGCGCCGCCGCCAGCCCGAGGAACCCTTTGACCTTTTGCGGAAACTGTACCGCCGCCAGCAGCCCGAGCCAGCCGCCGAGCGACGCACCCGCCGTAACAACGTCGCCGTCGACCATCTCGCCGACAATCTCAAAAATCTGGCTTTTATAGGTATTTATCGTCGTTTCTTCAAACCTTGCCGCATCGGAGCCGTGCCCCGCGATTTCGTAACGGAAAAAGCCCATGCCGTTCTCAATGCACCATTTCCTGATTTCTTCCGGTTTGCGCCCGTAGGGATCGGAGCAAAATCCATGTGCATAAACCAGCGTAAAGCTTTGAGTTTTTGCGCCGTCCGGCTTAATGTATTCATACTTTGCGGTATGCCCGCATTTATAGGTGTAAAAAGATTCTGACATCTGAACCTCGCCAAACAGATTAACGTTAATGGGAATATATACGACAAATGAGTAAAGATAAAGTAAAAAACACGGAAAATAACCGCCCGGACGCTGTCGGCGGTACCCCCGCCTTTGCTTCTCCCGCAGCGGAGAATTCGGGAAAGGCGTCCGTTTCAGCATCTCGCCCCTCCGGCGCCGCAGTTCAAAACGCGCTGCTGCCCTCCGGCTCCTCTGCTGCGCAGAATACGTCCGCGCCCCGCGGCTCCGTCGAACCGGTCGTGCTGCAGGTTTTGCCCGAACTGGGGCAGGGCGGGGTTGAACTTGGAACGGTACAGATTGCCGAAGCTTTGGTGCAGCACGGATACCGCACTTATGTCGCCTCGCAGGGCGGACGGCTTGAATACAGCCTTGAACGCCTCGGCGTCAAACACTTTACCCTGCCGCTTAAGAGCAAAAACCCGTTTACAATCTTAAAAAACGCCTCCAGGCTCGCGGAAATAATCAAAAAAGAGGGGATTAACATCGTCCATGCCCGTTCCCGCGCCCCGGCCTGGAGCGCATATCTCGCCGCGAAAAAAGCCGGCGTGCATTATATGACAACCTTCCACGGCACTTACGGCCTGGGTCCCGGCGGCATCAAAAAAATATATAACCGCGTCATGACCCTGGGCGAAAAAGTGATTGTCATTTCTTCGCATATCAAACGCCATGTTCTGGAAAATTACCATACCCCGGAAAATAAGCTTGTGTTTATTCACCGCTGCGTGGATATGGAGAAGTTTAACCCCGAAGCCGTCAGTGCTGAGCGGATGAAATCCGTGATTGAACAATACGACCTGCCGACTGACAAGCAGCTGATTCTCCTCATCGGCCGCCTGACGCACTGGAAAGGGCAGTGGCTGCTGATTGAAGCTTTGTCCAAATTGAAGGCTCGCGGCGATTTTCACTGTATTTTCACCGGCGATGACCAGGGGCGCGTCAAATACACCGAAAGCCTTGCCGCCCAAATCCGCGCCCACGGCATGGACGGCGACTTTACCTTTATCCGCCACACCGACGACGTTCCGGCGCTGATGAAAGCCTGCGACATTGTCGTCTCCGCCTCGGTTGAGCCGGAAGCCTTCGGGCGCATTGCCGCCGAGGGCGAAGCAATGGGAAAAATCGTGCTTGCGTCCGACATCGGCGGCTCGCTGGATAACCTTAAAGACGGCGTTACCGGCCGCCATTTCGTCTCTGGTGATGCGGACGACCTGAGCCGAAAACTTGAGTGGGCATTAAACCTTCCGGCGGACGAACGCAAAAAAATTGCCTCTGCCGCCCGTAATTTTGTAAAAGAAAACTTTACAAAACAAATAATGTGTGATAAAACGCTTGACGTCTATCGCGCTTTGGCGGAGAGTCCGCTGCGCTGACCGGAGGAAATTCCGGCCTGCGCACAGTTTCCGTCCCAACGCGGCAGACGGTAGTGAACGAAACAAAATCCCGGCTTGGCGTCAGGCGGCGCCGGTCGGACAACAAACTTAAACCAAAGGGGTATAATATGATTAAGATTGAACTGCCGGACGGCAGCATAAAAGAGGTCGAGGCCGGAATTTCGGGCTTTGAACTCGCAAATCAGATAAGTCATAATCTGGCGAAAGCCGCATTGGCCGTAGAAATTGACGGCACGTTAAAAGATCTCACTACCCCGCTCACTACCAACGCCAAAGTAAAAATTATCACCGCCAAAGACAAGCACGGGCTTGAAATTCTGCGCCACTCCTGTTCGCACGTTATGTCCGAAGCCGTTAAGGAGCTGTGGCCGGACGTTCAGGTAACGATTGGCCCGTTCATTGAAGACGGTTTCTATTACGACTTCTCGCGCAAAGAGCCTTTCACAACTGAAGATTTTGCCAAGATTGAAGAAAAAATGCACGAAATCGTCAAACGCGACGAAAAAATCACCCGTGAAGTCGTCAGCCGCGAAGATGCCGTTGCGCTGTTTAAGTCGCGCGGCGAACATTACAAGGTTGAAATTATCGAAGACCTGCCGGCGGACGCGGAAATTTCGCTTTACCGCCAGGGGGATTACGTTGACCTCTGCCGTGGCCCGCACGTTCCTTCAACCGGACATATCGGCAATGCCTTCAAGCTGATGAAAGTTGCCGGTGCATACTGGCGCGGCGATTCGAACAACGAAATGCTGCAGCGTATTTACGCGACGGCGTGGGCAGACAAAAAAGACCTTGAAGAATATCTGCACCGCATAGAAGAGGCCGCCAAACGCGATCATCGCAAACTCGGCAAGGAAATGGATTTATTCCATTTTGAACCCGAATATGCGCCCGGCGCAGTTTTCTGGCACGACAAAGGCTATAAAATCTACCGCAGGCTGATTGAATATATGCGCAACCGTCAGGAACACAACGGCTATGAAGAGGTTTCGACCCCGCGCATTATGGACCGCTGCCTGTGGGAAACCTCCGGCCACTGGGAAAAATACGGCGCTCACAACTACTCCGGCCAGACCGAGGACGGCAAATGGTTCTGCATTAAGCCGATGAACTGCCCCGGCGGCCTGCTGGTCTACAAACAGGGGATTAAGAGCTATCGCGACCTGCCGTTGCGTATGGCGGAGTTCGGCAAAGTCAACCGTTATGAAGCTTCCGGCGCCCTGATGGGCTTAATGCGGGTGCGCGAGTTCACGCAGGACGATGCACACATCTTCTGCACGCCCGAACAGATGGAAGAAGAATGCATTACGACAATGAAGCTGATTTTTGACATCTATAAAGACTTCGGTTTTGACAAGATAAAGATTTATCTCTCGACCCGTCCGGAAAAGCGTATCGGTTCCGATGAAATCTGGGATATTTCCGAAAAGTCGCTGGCGAGCGCATTGGAAAAGCATGGCTACGAGTATGAAATCAACGAAGGCGAGGGCGCTTTCTACGGTCCGAAACTGGAATTCATCCTCCGCGACGCCATCGGCCGCGAATGGCAGTGCGGCACAATTCAGGTCGACATGAACCTGCCGCAGCGTTTTGACATTTCCTATATCGGCGAAGACGGCGAAAAGCACCAGCCGGTTATGCTGCACCGCGCACTGTTCGGCTCCATTGAACGGTTCCTCGGCATTCTGATTGAGCATCACGCCGGCAAGCTGCCGTTGTGGCTGTCGCCGGAACAGGTCGTCGTTATGCCGGTAACCTCCGCGTTCGACAATTACGCCGAAGAAGTCGCCAAAACTTTGCGTGCCGCCGGCTTAACTGCCAAAACCGACCTCCGCAACGAAAAAATCAACTATAAGATTCGCGAACACTCGGTCGAGAAAATCCCGGTCATTATGGTTGTCGGTGCCAAGGAAGAGGCGGACAAGACGGTAACAATCCGCCGCCTGGGTTCGGAAAAGCAGGAAATTATGCCTCTTGCTGAAGCCGTTACCGCTTTGGCAAAAGAGGCAGAAATGCCGCATAAAAACGAAGCCTGAAGATAACTCGGCCGGTTCCCGCCGAACCTCCCCGCCCCAAAGGCGAGGTTTGAAGGCGGCTCCGCCAGGCTCTCAGACCTTCATCTGACCGGAAACACGGTGCTTCGGCGCCGTGTTTCTGTTTATCCAAACGTCGTTTTCGCCTCATCTTCCGCCGACGCCCTGGCCGCTCCGGCTATCGCCGACTGGATATCCGTCCGTCAGCTTCCGCCTTTGCCCGCTTTTAAATTCCGCCATACGCAAACGCATTTCCGTCCGGTCATAGCCATGTCATCAGCCTGTATTTTTGTCAAAAAAACTTGACATTTGTCATTTTTGATGTTACATGGTGCACAAACTTTAATTATTTTATTAACTTAAATTTTTGTGTTATGGAAAATCTATTATTACAAACCAAAGAGTATGTCAAAGAGTTAATGGTATACCGTTTTAAGTCGGTAATCCCTTCATTGGAAAAAACGGACAATTTTCCTATTCTGGTGAATGATTTCATGGATAAAGGAATCCTCTTGTGGCTTTGGATATTGCCTGATGGAAGAGCCATTTACTTCTCAAACAACAAGAAATTCGGAATATTGATTAAATGTCCTGATAACATTGAAGTCATAAGCTCGAATTTTTCCACAGAATCTTTCAAGATATACGATGCCGTGTATTGGCGTAGAGTATATGACAAAACGAAAGATGACGGCAAAAGCTTCAACACTTGCCAGTGTGAGGGTTTTGTCGTTGAATTCCTCTATAAGGACTATGCCGAATTATTAGCTATGCAATATGTTGAAGCTCTGGATTGCAAAAAAAGAGAAAAATCTACCGAGAAACAAACGGTCTTTTCTAAGCGGCAATTATTGGCAAATTGCGAAAACAAGCCGTTCAAACTAAGGATTGATGGCTTTTTGCTCAGCGAAGATTATGAAAAGGTTGCCGATTTTATCAAAAAGCATGAAGGCACTACAACGCCGCCGAAAATAGAAGAATATGAGAAAGATCCTTGGATAAAAAATATCTTTGATACTTTCAGGACTGCTTTCCTCGCTCCGGGATATCTGGGACATAAGTTTAATATGTCTTTAGATGGTCTTAATGAGGATAATATTAGGCATTGGCAGTCTTTTGCGTGTAAGGAAATGCAGGAAATCTTTTTGGAAAAAGGAAGCTGCTTGTGTGTGTTAAGTAATGCTAAAGCCTCTCCTTATGAACGCGAAATATGGAGCGTTGACGGCAATCCTAAGGTAATTTATCGCTTTCCTGCAGTAAAAAATCTGGAAACACTGATTGAGCGTCAAAAAGATTTTTTTGCCAAAGAAAAATCAGCTCAGGAAATCCGGGAATTTTACGAAAAATTTACAAGCGGATTTATCTGGAGAACGGAGGTAGATATGATTATCAGCGGACATGATGAAAATGGAAATCCGCAATTCCTCTTATTGTAAACGTCTGCCTATCACAAAACCAGACCAGCATGCTCTTAACCAACAGAAACGCTTCCGATACATTTCGGAGGCGTTTTGTTTATACCGCATAACCTTTTATATGCCACATAGCCGATTTTGTTCCATTATTCATTCCACCTCAATTTCTGTTACGGTATACCGCATATATTTTCCGTTAAACAAATCTTAAACTTCCACCGTTACACTGATATAAAATTAATCAGCAGACGAGGTGCCGAATGAAAAAATTATCTCTGCCCCATGTTTTGTCTCTGGCCGTGGCTGCCGTATGTGTTGCCGCGCCGGGCTGTGCCGCGACGGACTTTTCAGGTTCTCCTGCTGAAGCGACTGCCTTTCCGGCAGGAATGGCCGCAGAAGATGATATCCTCGCTGCGGCAGATGTTTCTGCTCCGGAACCGGCTCCGACCGCCGCCCAACCAGCGGACGGTGTGTATATTATTCCGGATGATGTCCGTTGTTACGTTCGCAAAGAAGACCGTGTTACTTTCTGCACCGACCACGACGGCGCTCCGATAAACGGCGAAATGCGCAAATACCGCGAAGATGAACTAATTCGCACTTATCCGCTCAAAGACGGCGTCTTGAACGGAACCGCCGTTTCCTACTATATCAGCGGCGGCATATTGGCTGAAAAGCCCTATAAAGACGGTAAGCTGGACGGTGTTGCCAAAACCTATTATAAAACCGGAAAAGAAGAAACCGTCGTCCCGTATACGGCCGGAAAACGGGAAGGCGTCGCCAAATATTACTATCAAAACGGCTATATGCAGGGGCAGGGGATTTATATCAACGGCCGCCTTAACGGACCGTCCCGCCTCTACGATGAAAGTGGTGAGCTTGTATACGAACTGACGTATGAAAATGATACCGTCGTTTCCGCTTACTGCATGTATAAAAAGAATCCGGATACCGGCAAGCGCTACCGCAAGGATCTTGACGCCGGAATTGTCGATCTGATAAACCGCAAACAGATTGCCCCCAAGCCGGTAATCGTTGAAAACAAATGCGCTATGGAGCGGATTTCCGAATAACGCCATGCTCAATAACATCAAACAAATTCGTAAATCTCTCGGTATAACCGTTGCCGAACTGGCGCAAAAGCTCAATATGTCCCAAGGCAACCTTACCAAAATCGAAAACGGGCAGGTAGATATGAAAGCAGAAACCGCCGCCGCTATTGCCGCAATTCTGCAATGTCCGCTGGACAAGCTCATCGCTGAGGAAAAAGACAACGTTTCGCCGCTGTCATTGCCGCTCAATCTGCCCGCAGACAGCCGCACAATGGCGGTTAGGGATAATAATATGGCGCCGACATTGATTTCCGGCGACATTGCCGTTGTCCGTCCCTGCCAGACCAAAGGCGCCGACGGCATATATCTGCTGCAACGCCAGGGCAGAGAAGTCCTGCGCCGCCTGCAAACGCTCTCCGACGGCAGAGTTGCGGTTTTATGCGATAATCAGGCTTATCTGCCCGAATATGCAGTAACCGCTGCGGAGCTGGAAATTTCCGGACATGTCGTCAGTAAAATCGCCGTTGTTTCATTATCCTGATTTTACTTTTGCATTTTTATCAATATGTTTCAGGCTGATCAGTAAGCCTGACTAATGTATGCCTTGCCTTATTCTAGGCATATCTCATTTTATTCCCAATACCTCCGACAATTCCCCGGCTATTGCCGCCAACATCGGTCTGTTTTCAAAAATCCCCCCTCCCAACTGTTATCACCACCACGGATATTTTAAAAGCATATTATTCCTATTTTTAATTTACAAAATGCATTACAAAAGAATAAATAATTAAATACAGTGTGTTGTTAGTTTTATTCATTGCAGTGAATATATTGACAAATATTCATAACAAGAATATTGTAAAATACAAAAATCTATCCTGAACATCTTTCTTAGACATTAAATCCCGAATGAGTTTTTCGCTCAAAAACTCCCACAAACACCTCTATAGCTGTCTCTCTATAGTTTTCTTTCTGCATTTTCCTCGTTGACACAAAAAAATCCGCCATACTGCTGATAGCGGATTTTTAGATTTACCTACCGGCTATAGCGGAGCCTTAGTATTAAGGAACGCTAGTTCTCGGGGTCATCAGATGGTGACTTCCTTGAGCATTTAGGTTCGGCCAGTATTGCCATAAAAGTTTGTTCAAGATTATACAGTTTCTCCTTTTCGTAAGCGATTGCCAACTGAATGGAATTACCGTATTCCCGAATAATCATCTCTTCTTCTTCACTCATCATGCTCGGGCGTTTCCCCAAGGCAAACAGGTTTTCCCGGTTGTTTTTGGCAAGTTTCTGCATTTCCATCGGCACGCCGGAAAGAACCACCAGTGACCTGTTGATTTCCAAAATCCGCATCACTTTGCCGAGAACCATCTTGTCCATTCTCGGTTCCGGCCATACCAGATGTGCAATTTTCGTTTTGGATATGATGTCGGCTAAATCAGCAAGCTGTTCGTCGGAAAAATAACATCCCGTCAAATCCAGATAGACCAGGCTGCCAAGCCCTCTTATCGTATCCAGCAGCAGCTCAAACAGTACCGGGTCGTCATTAAAGATAAAACACTTGACAGCCAGATTTCTGAGCTTTTCTTTCTTTTTCAGCCGCAACAGCATATTTCTGAGCATTTCCGCATCGGAATATTTGTTTTTCATCATAGAGTTTTTGAGCATCCCGCGCGCCGTCGTATAAAGTCCGCCGATATTGCCGTCTGCGACAAAAACTTCGACGGAGCCGATGCCGATGGAGAACTTTCGCAGCTCCAGGCTGTTGTCCAGCCACAGGTATGCCTCTTCCAAATCCTGCTTTTTCAAACAGGGGCGTTTCAAAATAATCTCTTTTGCGCTCGCGTCATAGTAGCCGAAAGAGTTTCTTGAACCGCATTCGTTGGCTAAGCCCCTCATTTGCGCTCCTTTCTTTTCCAGGGGTTAAAGTTAAACACAACCGTTAATGGATTTTACACAACCAACAATTGTATCGTCTTGTTTTCTATACATATACTATAACAACCCGGAAAGAAATGCAATACTTTTTTATTTATTATTGTATTATCTATCGCAGTAATAGTTTATCGGTTCATATAACTTTTTATATTGATTTTATATAAGTTTGTATATGTTTCAAATCAAAAGGTGATATTTTTTCGGATTTGTTAATAAATAAAGGTAAAACTCCGCTAAAAGAATTGTCAAACAAAATAAAAAAAATTATAGTATCCGCAGTGTAATTTTTGAAAGTCCGACCATGATTTTGATGGAAAATCCGGCTTACGGATATGCCGTTTTGGCGTTTTTGCTCTTTTTCTGCCTTTATTATGCCGTAGTCTGCCGTGTCCGCCTGCTGCATAAGGCCGCGGAGTATAATGATATTTACGGTAAATACAGCGAGTTACAGCTCAAACACGCCGTTACCGAGTCTAAATTTGCCGACGTTATTTCCGGCGCGGCAAAAGCCGAATCGGAGAAAATAGCGCTTCAGAACGCCGTTACCGGGCTGGAACGGGATTTAAGTGCGCAAAAAGCCGCTGCCGCCGCCCGGGAAGAAGCGATGGCTGAAAAAATCCGCTATCTGGAAAAGATAAAAGAAGAACTGACGTTGAAATTTAAGGACATTTCCAACGAAATCATCAAAGCTCAGCACGAGTCTTTTTCCGCCGAGCAGAAAACCGCGCTTTCGGCGCTGCTGTCGCCGTTTGCCGAGCAGCTTAAGGCTTTTAAGACGGAAGTTGCCAGCGCCCGGGAAGAAAGCATAAAAAGCAAGTCCAGCCTTGATACCCAGCTGATGAACCTGATGGCGCTGAACCAAAATCTCAGCAAAGACGCCCAGAGCCTGACCGAAGCGCTTAAAGGCAACAAAAAGGCACAGGGCAACTGGGGGGAATTCCAGCTTGACCGGCTTTTGGAAAGTTCCGGTCTGCGCAAAGGGCAGGATTACGACACGCAGGAAGCGTATTATGACGAAGACAAACGGCTTTACCGCCCGGATGTTATTATCCATTTGCCGGAAAACCGCGATATTATCGTCGATTCCAAAGTTTCTCTTAATGATTATCTCGAAGCCGTCAACGCCGACAATGCGGAAACACAGCAAAAATTCCTGCAAAAAAACATCGTCTGCATCAAAGCGCATATCGACGAGCTGTCCGCCAAGGAATACCAGAAGCTGCTTAAAGGGCGCACTCTGAATTACGTCATTATGTTTATTCCGGTAGAAAGCGCCTATGTCGCGGCGCTTGAGGCCGATAACAACCTGTACGATTATGCATACCGCCGCAACGTCATTTTGGCGACGCCGCTTTCGCTGATGCCGGTTTTGCGTACGGTGGAAAATCTCTGGCGGATAGACAGCCAGAACCAGAACGTGCAGAAAATAGCCGAACTCGGCGGCAAGATTTATGACAAGCTCGCAGCTTTCGTTGAGGATATGAAAGCCATCGAACGCGGCTTAAATCAGGCTTCCAACGCTTATAACAATGCTATGACCAAGCTTTCCGGGCGCGGCTCCGCATTGTCGCAGGCCGAAAATATGAAAAAGCTCGGCGCCAAAACCGGCAAAACCATTGCGCTCGCCCTGAACGACAATGATTTGCTTTTAACCGCCCCGGCCGAAGCCGTAACGGCAGCCAATACGTCTGCCGCAGCCGCTATAGCAGACACACCGGGCACAATCGCTCAAACCGAAACACCGGCAGTAAACGCCGCAACTGAACCCGCAGGAGAAAAAAATGTCTGATTCCTCAAACAACGCGCAATTTTCCTTTAACCCCGGCGCCTCCGCCAAATCGCGCCGCATCGTTTTTACCGGCGGCGGCTCGGCCGGGCACGTAACTCTGAATCTTGCGCTGATTCCCTGGTTTCTTGAACAGGGGTGGCAGGTATCGTACATCGGCTCCAAAGGCGGCATGGAGCAGGAACTTGTCTCCCGCTTTTCCGAAGTCCGCTACTACGGCATTTTAACCGGCAAGCTGCGGCGCTATTTTTCCTGGCAGAATTTTCTCGATATGGCAAAAATACCGCTCGGCTGCCTGCAGGCATGCTGGCTGGTGCGCAAAATCAATCCCGACATCATCTTTTCCAAAGGCGGCTTTGTGTCGTTTCCGGTTGTGGTCGGCGGCTTCGTGAACCGCAAACGCATTTTTATGCATGAGTCGGACATAACGCCCGGACTGGCCAACAAGCTGAGCCTCCCGTTCGTCGGCACGTTCTTTACGACCTTTCCCGAAACGGTGCAGTCCGTTTCCCGAAAAGGAAAAGTATCCTGCGTCGGCCCCGTATTGTCCGACCGCCTGTTTAACGGCAGCCGCGAAAAAGGCGCCGCATTTGCCGGGCTGGACCCTTCCAGACCGACGGTTATGGTCATCGGCGGCAGCCTCGGCGCCCGCAGCCTGAACGAAGCCGTCGCCCGGAATCTGCCGCAAATCCTCGCTAAATACCAGCTGATACACATCGCCGGCAAAAACGGCTTTAATCCTGAATTGCAGGGCAGGGGCTATGTCCAGTACGAATATGTCGATACGGAGCTGAAAGACCTGATGGCGCTTGCCGATATTGTCGTTTCGCGCGCCGGCTCCAACTCTATTTTTGAATTGGCGAGCCTGTATAAGCCGATGATTCTGGTGCCGTTGCCGGCTGCGTCTTCCCGCGGCGAACAGAGCCTGAATGCCCAAAGCTTTGTTGACAAAGGCTACGCTGAAATCATCCGCGACGAAGATATCGCTGATCCTGAAATTCTGCTCCCGATGTTGGATAAGGTTTATGCCGGACGTGCCGCCTATACCGAAAAAATGCGCGAAAACCCGGTCAAAATCACTTCTGCCGCCGCGCTTTGCGAACAAATCTGTTCCGCTGCCGCATCGTCATAAGATTTGCCTCTCCGAACAATATCTGCCTCCGGTGCCGCGCCATCACTTCTTGCCGGTGCGCTGCCTGTTCTGCTCTCTATACCCGGTACCTTATTTATCTGCCGTTTACGCTTTTTCGTCAGGTTTCAAAGCTTTTTGCCAGCCTTTTGCCGCCCGTGAAAAGGTAAAGCCCCGTCCGCGCCGCCGGGTATTCTCACCCGGTTTGCAGAGAATCCCGCACACTGCGCCTTTGCGGCAGCCGGTAATTTCCGGCGCGGTAAACTTTTTCCCTTCCAGAAAACACCGCGCCATATCGGCCATAATCCGCGCCTCCGTATATTGTCCGCTGATGCCGTAATCGTCCAGCATCGCCGCAAAGAACTTTTCGCCGCGAAATCTCTTGCGGATATTTTCCGCCGCCGCGATATGTTCGGGCAAAAGCAACCCACGCCCGGTCAGCAGGCTGATAAAGTCGCGGTAAATCAGCGGATTGCGCCACCCGCCGCCAAACATCAGAAAATAGCGTGGAAAATCAAGCTCTTTCGGCAGAAATCTCAACCCCATAAACACCGTATAGGCCGCAAAATATTCCACCGTGCGCAAAATATCCTGTTCCGCCAGCGGATAGTTTTCAAGCCGCTCAGCCATACGATACAAATGCGGCCCTGACGATTTCGGCGGCACGATATCCAAAAAATTGTCGCCGTCCGCCGTAACCGCCGCCTCATCATACAAATCTTTCAGCAGCATGCTGTTAATGTGTCCGCCTGCCGCCAGCTTGCCGTCTTCGTCAAAATCGGCACCGTAAAAAGCCTTTGCCAGCATATCCGCATAGTGGTTGAACGGTCCGCAGTCATAGCCGCAGACTTTTTTGCGCAGGGTCGCGCCGCTGCTGACCAGCGCCAGATTGGCAGTATTTCCCCCGTTGATAAAACAGACCGGAAACATTCCGCGCCTGGAAAGGGCGTAACTGAGGTGCAAATTGTGCACCGGCGCCAGAGGCGCGCCTTCGCCGCCGTTGAAAATATCGTCGGAACGGAAATCGTAAACCACAGGAATCCCGGCCTTTTTCGCCAGCCCCGCCGCGTCAAACATCTGTGTCGTAAACGGCTCGCCGCCGCCGGCCGAAGAGGGCGGATTATGTTCACCCGTCGACTGTCCGTGCAACCCGATGGCCGCCACGTTTTCCCGCGGCACGCCGCTTTTTGCCAGCAGTTCCTCCACGGCTCCGGCCAGCAGTTCGGTATAAGTTTTAAGTGCCGAGCGGAATTTCGGCAGCTTCGCCGCCTTGTCCATATCCGATCCGAGGGCGATAATTTCTTCCCGCAAATCAAGCATATCCTGCCGCAGCGCCGCAGGGTAGGGAACCGACACGCCGGCAATGTCATGGATGCTTCCGGCGCCGGAAAACTCCGTCATCACCACATCTGCCGCATCAAGCGAATTTCCCGTCATTATCCCAATCGTAATCATTGCGCCTCCGGTAGAATATTTTTTATTAACAGTATCATATCCGCCAATTCTTAATATCGGCTTAATCCCGGCGCATACTCCGGTTTCGCCTCGTTTCCTTTCTCTTTGCCGCTCCGGCATCTCCCGCACCATTTGCAGCCCGGCCTCTTCCCCGCTCCGCCGCTATATGCTGCTGCAAGTCCGGCTTTTGCAAAAACGCTCCGCCCCGTTTTTTCCGCGCCATCTTTCGCTATCGCTTTCCCCGCATGCCGTCGTTACATACCGCCGCGAACGCGATTCATGTTGACAAAATTTTGTACCATATCTATACTCCGCCGCGATATTCTATTTTTTTAACTAATTTTATACCAATTATTATGAAAAAAGATGCTTTTGCCATGATTTTGATTATGGCCTGCGTTGTATTGGCCTCGTGCAGTCCGCGTGTAACTGCTCTTGGCGACACGGGATTATACGCATTCACCGACCCAAAGACACAGCTGGCCGGCGTTACCGACGAAGACGGGAAAGTTCTCATTCCGGCCTATGCCGAAGAAATCGTCCCGCTCAAAGACGTTCTCGTCTGCTATTCGCCGAAACACCGGGGAATGGTTTACCGGCTGGACGGCGAACCGCTGTTTTACAAAGAGTTTGACTACGTCATCGACAGCGGAGATTTTCTGCAGTGTCTGGAACGCTACGGCATGTACGTTTACGTCTACGGCAGCGGCAAACCCGTCGGCCCGTTGCGTCCGTGCCACGTTTCTTACCTCAACAACACGTTGATTTTCAGTTCAAAATTTGAAGTCAACGTTTACAATCTGGCCGACAAAGAAACCGAAAAGATTTTCTACCGCCGGCCGGAAGGGAATGTAAGAAGCTTCGCCTGGCTTGGCAAAAAGAAAAAGCTGGTTACCGGCCTGTGCGTCGGCGAAAGCCGCTATGCCTCCCGGATTGCCTGCGGCGAAACGCTGGATGCCGACGACAATGCCGTCGTCTGCCGAACGCCGTACGGAACCGCCGTCGGTGAAGACAACGGCGATTTCTGGACATTCCTGATTCCGTCCACGGACAGTACTGCCGCCGCTTTGACCGACGTCCCCAAAGAAAGCTGGCTCGTTTATGACCAGAGCCGCGGCTATGATTTTCTTGTCGTTCCGCAAGGCTGGGGCATGGACATCAAACAGGTCGACGGCAGGTTTGTCAAAACGTTAAGCTGGCTCGGCTGGTGGAGGCTGCATCGCCGTTTGGAAGAAATCGGCGAACTCGGCGGTCTGCACGTCGCACGCATTGACAGGCTGGAAACGGAATAGCCGTTTTCCCGCCGCCGGAGCTTCCCGCCCGGAGCGCTCCTGCGCCAATCTCCCGCTTAGGTTTACAGCTTAAGCGGGAGATTTTGTTTAAACAGCCCGAATACCCGATTTTCTCCCCGGCCGTACCTGCTTTTACCGCCTGTTGTTAAATACTTCCGCTCCAGTCGTTTATTGTTGTTGGCCTGCTTTCATCATCTATTGCTGGTCAGCCTTCATGACCTGTTGTCAAATACTTCCGCCTTCATCGCCCATGGTTATTTTTGTCCTTTTTGTACATATTTATGTTGCAAAATAAAATCTTCCTCTTATAATCAGTACCGACAATAAATTTTTATTCACCATTAAAAATGTCAAATTATGAAAAAATTATTTTATGGGCTGATGATATGCGCATTGGCATTCATCGCCACAAGCTGCGGTTTCAAATCCGAAGAACAGCCCTTGCACGGCAGTCTTGTAACCTTCACCGCACCCGATGACGGCTCGGACGGCATTTTGCTCGGCGTCAGGGAAAAAGCGCCCAATCCGGACGATAGTCGTGTTATCGTCACGCCGGCCCGCTATACGTCCATAACCGCCGACGACAACGTTATCATCTGCCGCGTCAGCGACCTTAAGGTGGAAGCCTATAAGCACGACGGCGACCCGATTGGAAACGGCGAGTTCGAAACTTTTACCCGTATGCCGCGCGAAGAAGTCGTGTACATGGGAACGAATTACAAAACAAGTACCTGGTACTTTCCGGCACAGGACGAAACATGCGCCGTCAAATCCTCTTATCAGGGGCTGAAACTGCTTTTCCTGCGCCTTGATACCGGAGTGTGGGAAGTGCGCACCTATGGCGGCAAAAAACTCTGGACTTCTCCGGAGATGGCTGAAGGACGCAGGTATTGGCTGATAAAAGACGCCAAAGCGCCCGGCGAAGAGTTTTATTTTGCCGTAACCGGCGGAAAAAGTCCTGCCTGCACGTTGTATGACTGCAACGGCAAGGAACTCAAAAAGCTGAACGCTTCGCGCTGGCGCCTGACGCAGAAAAAGCTGAAAGTGCAAAAGAAACTTGACGGGGAAACCGTCTATGCCGAAATCGACGGCATCAGAAAGTTCTGACCGGAAATTCTGCTGTTTTTTTGTTCCAGCCGTATTCGTTATCTCAGCGGTTGGACGCCGCTTGATTTCGGGATTTCCCCGTTTCGCTAAAACACAGGCCTTTGCGCCTGTGTTTTTTTGATTCAAATCCGCAAAAAATAAAGGCTTTTGAAAGACAAAAATTTGAAACACAAAAAAACGCCGTTATCGAATACCTTCCGATATCAGGCGTCTTTCTGATCAAACTGGCGGAGAGACAGGGATTCGAACCCTGGGTACCCCGTGAAGAGTACAATTGATTTCGAGTCAACCGCATTCGACCACTCTGCCATCTCTCCGTTAGAACCGATATATAAAAGCAAATAAAATAAAATGCAAGCAAAATTCTGCCGCTTGTGGAACTTTTTTTGCCGCCCGCGATATTCTTTTCCGCAATAGCCCTCTTCGCCGCCGGCGCTGCTTTCCGGCTGACCGGTTTAACGCCCGTTGTCACCGCGGCGGTAGGCCTTTGTCTTTCCGTCCATTCCCCATTGGTTAAGCCCGGAAAGGACTTCGTCTTCTGCGACAATCCGGTCAATACTGCGATGTGGATATTTTTCCATCATCTCGCCGAACCAAACCGCAACTTCGCCCATTTTTATCCGGCGGCTGCCGGTTTCAATCGTGCCGTAATCCAAAACTTTATCCGCCTCAATCCCTTTAACGGCTTTGTAAATGCGGTCTTCCATAGTCAGCGAACACAGGGTAGGGCCCAGCTCCGACAAAATATTGTCATCATAGCCGTTCTCTCTGAATACAATGCTGAGATTGTCATCGCCTTTGCGGTTGTCTTCGGGAAGTTCTGCCGAAGCCGGCTTTTTCTGCATAACATGTTGCAGCTCGTGGATAATAACTGCCCCCACCGGCGAAAAATCCCCTTCGGATAAATTTCCGCTGCTGTCAACGCCCAGACTCAGTCCGACACTCATTCCGCGCCGACACCAATAAGCCACGGCATTGGCAAAATCATCCTCGTTAACCGAGGTAAAATACCACAGGCTGTCGTCTTTAATCTCCTGTTTTTGCAGCCATTTCTGCAGCATCTTTTTACTCAGAGCATTGGCTTTCGCGCTGTCGGCATAGGAAATCATAAACCGGTCATTGCAGTTATAAAGAGCCTGCGCTAACTTTTTCACTCTCGGATATTGGGCCGCCTTGTGCACCAAAGCCTGATAATCCTTGTAATATCGCCCGAAAAGTTCGTCCCGTTCGTCAATCCAGCCGGCGCTTTTTTGCAAAACCTCATCATAGTTGTCGCCGTACCGCAGCACTTTTTCAAAATAAAGAAACGCTTTCAAGTTATTGTAATCGCTCAAATCGACTTCGTCTTTGGTTCCCTTGACGCGGCTGATTTGTGCTAGCATCTTATAAGCCGTAATCTGATATTCTTTTTTCTGATTATAAGTCAGGGCAGGGCTGTTCTGCACCACTTTCGTCGCGTTAATGCCGTTTTTGACGATTTCCCAGAAATTGGCATTGTTTTCGGGGCAGTGGTTAAAATTCCTGTCCCTCAGCTCCGGCGCGTCGGTATGGATAATCAGCTCGTTGATTTCCTCTTGCGACAGCGGCTCTTTTGCTTTCAATTCCGTCAGATTGTAGCGGTCAACGACATCATGGTAAATTTCCGTATAATCAACATGCTGCCCGTTATTTTCTTTTTCTTCCTGATTCTGCTTAGGCGAACAGGCCGTCAGCGTCATTGCCGAAGCCAGCAGGAAAGGGGTAACCCGGCGCAGCACTTTTCCCGGCAAAACAAACGGCTTCGCCCTGCGTTCGGTTCCGAAAACTTTTACCTTGTCTGTCAAAAATCCCGTATAAACATCTGCTTTCATGCTTTTTCCTTCCGGTTTCTGTCCCTTAATCTACGAAGACCACCTTCGCCAGTTTGCTGTTCATGGCATAAAACTGATTATTTCTTTCCACGACAAACAGATAGCGGTTTCTTTTCAATGGCAGCATCAACTCTTCATGAACAAAATCTATGGCAAAACTTTCCGCAGCACTGCGCAGAACCGCCGATTGCGCCGATTCATTGACTTCGAGCCGCATGTCGGCGCCAAAGCCCAGTCCGGACTTAATCTCCAGCAGCACTTCTCCCAGTTCGTTCAGCAAAAAGCAGCCCATTTTTCTTTCCTCCGTTGTTTTTAGATGCCGGCATCATTTCAGTGCCGCATGCTTTTTCGCTCCAATATATAGAAGTATACACCAAAAATCGCCGCGGCACAACAAAAAAATGCCGTTTCGTCAAAAACGGCATTTTCCGGGCTTTTCCGTCCGTCTCCGGCGTTATGTTCCCGCTATTCCGGTTGCAACAGGCTGCGTAAATATGCAATATCGTCAAGCCACGGACGGACGTCTGTCGGAATGCCGTGTCCGGTTTCCATGGTTATCAATGCATTGCCGGCGGTAAATTCCGTTACCAGCCGCCGGAGGTCATAATTGCCTTCGCCGTAGTGTCTGTGGTCGTCGCAAGTGCTTGCAACATCGCCGTCGCACAGATGATACATCGCCGGCTTGAGCGCTGCAAACTCGGACAATACCTCATAAATATCGCGGTTATAAGTATTTGCCCCGCAAATGGCATGTGAAAAATCAAGACAGAACTTTGCCCCCGTTTCGCTGATAAAACGCCTGATTTCGTCGGGCGTAATGCCATGCAGTTCGCGCTTGGTCTGCGAACAGTATCCCGGCAGGTTTTCCACCGTCAGGCGCGCATCGCCGAATGCCTTAAACTGGCGCATGCTTTCTTCCAGATATTTTTCGCCGCGCCAAAGCCCCGGATGCAGAATAATCATCTCCGCCCCCAGCATATCGGCAAACTGCTGCGACGACATGAGCCTCTGCCGGTTGCTTTCAAACTCCTCCGGATTGGAAATATCCAGTTTCTGCACGGCGTGCGGCGCATGGATAACCGCCAAAACGCCTCCGAACGCTGCCTTAACCGCAGCCTGCGTTTCTTCAAACGTGTCGGGCAGGGCAAAAAGCTCCAGATAATCAAATTTTCCATCTTTAAGCGCCGCTTCCGCCGACTGCACAAACGCCTTGTTTTTGATAAAATCTTTCGACCACAATTTTAAGCCGAAACGCCTTTTTGCCGTTGTCATAGTCCCAGTCTGCCTCCGTTGCTGAAATATTTTTCTGCCGCTCCGGTTCCCCGAAACCAAATTACATTTACCGCTGCCTGCGGCAAAAATCAAGCGTTTTTTGCCGCCTGTTCCCGCGGTTTTCCCGCACCGCCTGCCGCAAAAATTCCTTGACACTACATATGCAAGATGCTATTTGAAACAAACATTTTGTATTATTCTGCCAAACCGGCGGCACAACCGCCTTCAATAATAATTATTAAATCTTAAGCTTTATGTTAGCATTTTTTACCAACAGTCTTGGCGTTATCACTTACGCCGAATTTAAAACGTTGTTTTATCAATCGCTTGCCAAACAGGTGAAACGTGTCTTCCGTGTTCCGGAATACCGCCGTTCCCGCTGGGCAAAAGCCCTCCAGAATCAAAGCGCCGAAGTCGACAATCTGAACATCGGCAGCGATTTCCGGCTGGACTACTCAGACTTTACCGTCTGGCTTTTAAACATCGGAGAGGGGCTTCATGCACCGGCCGCCGCTGAAAATTATAAAAAACTTGCCGGAGAATCATTCCAGAACGGAACTTTGACCGTTGCCAATGCTTTTTATTTGTTTTCAGAAGCTTATGCCGAAACATTATTGCAAAAGGGGAGCAATGTCATTTGCAACCATGCGTTCGGTTTCGCCGCTGACGACGTAAAAGCGGCGCAAAACGGAGCAGGGGGCATACAACCGGCCGGCCCTGTAGAAAAACAAGCTTTGATTCTGCATATAGAATACTTCTATTTCACCAAACAGAATCGCTCAGCCGCCGGCCACGACGGACAAAAAAAGGATTTTCTGCGCCGCTATTTTGCCGCGCTGGAAACTTTCCGTCGCCAATTGCCGCCGCAAAGCATTGAAAAGGCGTTTAAAAGCGTAGAGGAAATCTGACTTTCCATATCTTCGCTGATATTTCAACAGACAATGCCGGGTTTACGCCCGGTATTGTTTTTATGCTTCCCGTTTTTCGCCCGGCTTATGTCGCTGTTCTGTCTTCGGCTGGCTTTATTCGGGATAAACAGGATTTTGTTCCAAATCCTTTCCTGGCTTTATTTCAGGATTTATTCCGGAGCGCCGAATTGGTTTGCGCCTTCATCGCCTTTGATAAACGCAAACAAAATAATCTTATACGTCGGTACAAACAGCCACCATCCGGATTTTCCAAAATCGTGCACCCGGCGGATAATAACCGTAACTGTCGGAATAAGCGTAACTTTTCCGATAACGTCCAAACTTTGCAGCAAATTCGGAAAATCTTCCATCCGGACATAAAAAAGATAAAAAGCCAGCATTTGCAACGATAGCGTAAACAATACAAAAGACCAATATTCTTTGCGGCTGGCACGTCCTTTTTTCGAAAAATACTTCAAAACCATACATTTAAACATATAATAAAACATACTGCGGGAACCGCCGGACACAGGCTGAGGTGCAGAATCCGAATGCGCTGCCAGATGAATACGCCGTTGCAACACATTTTGCTCAGCCGTCGCTGACATTGTATTCGAATATTCTGACATTGCAAACGAACATTCTGCAGCTGCCGCGCCGTCCGGATTGTTCGTACTTCCGATCAGACCGGCATTGCGCCGCTGCGCGTCTTGCGATATGGCGGCGTTGTCTTTATTGTCCTTTTGTATGGCATCTGCTGATGTAAACATTAGTCTGCTCCTGTTCAATTTAATAATAGACGCCAATTTATTTAAATGCAGTAAAAATGCCGCAAAAATACAGAAACAAAGCCCCCCTCCCGTCTTCTCTCCACCTTGTCGCATAATATATATTATGTATACTAAACGATATAAAAAAAGAAAAAAGAGGTTTCAAATCAAGTGGTTACTTTAAACACCGCAGTTGAAACCTCTTCACAATTCCATAAATTAAAAACTAAAAGCCCGTAAACGCCATCCGCGCCAAAACGCAACAAGGCTGTGCTCAACTGCCTCAATGCGACTTAACCGCATCAGTCAGTTTGTCTTTCGGCTTAATACCCCATTCCTTGACGGTCCAATATGCGTCGCCGTCTTCTTTTTCCAGAATGCAGACGCCGCCTGTACCGACTTTTATATCAAACTCTTCGCTGAATTTCTTAAAATTTCCCGTCAGATGCGGCGCAAAGCGAATAATGCCGTTGGAGCTGACCACCATAACCGTTTTGTCTTTATAATCGCGTTCAACCTCTGCTGCAAAATCTTTCCAGGCTTTGATAATGGCGTCCACCGAAACATTCCAGCCCGCGGGAACAATCGCCTCGCGTTCCCAGGCGTCCATAGCTTCCTGCCCTACGCGCGCTACAACTTCCGTCTCCGGCTTGCCTTCGTCCGGGCCGTAGTCGATTTCGGTAAAGCGGCTGTCAGCCACCAGCGGGATATCCTTATCCAGCGCCGCAATCGCCAGACGCGCAGTTTCCGTCGTCCGTTTCAGCGGAGCAGCAAAGACAACAGCCGGAATAAGCGTACGCATTTTCAGATATTTGCCGATATTTGTCCCCCTCTCCGTTTCTACCAGCGGCAAATCTGTCCGTGCTCCGACCCGGAGCGGCGTCTGTTCTTTGGTAAAGTTATTTCCGTGGCGCGCAATAATTATTCTCGTCGTCATCTGTTTTTGTCTCCTAAAAATATCTTAGCTTTTTCTACAAATTTCAGCTTCTGCCTCTCAAAGAACAGCTCGCTAAAACTCGCCGTATTTGGCAAACAGAGCTTCCGCCCTCTTCACGTCTTCAGGCGAATCCACCCCGCTCATTCCTTCAAACTGACGGTAATCCACTTTTGCAATCTTGATTTTCATGCCGTTTTCCAAAAAGCGCAGCTGTTCCAAACCTTCAAGTTTTTCATAAATTCCTTCTTCTAAAGATTTGAATTTGAATAAAGAATCATATTTATATCCATACAGGCCGATATGCCGCAGCACCGGGCTTTTGCCGCCCTTTTCGCGCAAAGCGTCTTCTTTGCGCACAGCCGGAATAATGTTCTTGGAAAACCACAACGCATAGCCGTCCTTGTCTGCCACGCAGGTCGTCCCCGAAAACGGCGTCGACTTTTTGCTTTCGCGCAGTTTGTCCAGCGCTTCCCAGCTGAGCTCCGTGCACGGCGTAACCAAATCCACCGTCGGATCTTCTTCAAAAGCCTTAATCAGCTCTTCGATAAACCACGGCGGGCAGACCGGATTGTCCCCCTGCAGATTGATAATCAGTTCCGGCTTGATATCAAGGATTTTCACCGCTTCGCACACACGGTCGGAGCCGGTCTTGCAGGCATCAGACGTCATCAGGCATTCGATTCCGTGCGTCTTGCAAAAGTCCGTAATCCGCTCGTCCTCGGTCGCGACCACGATTCGCGCATCGGTATGCGCCGTTCCCTTGCGCGCAATATCGACCACGCGCAGCAGCATTTCTTTGCCGGCAATCTTGGCCAGCGGTTTCCCCGGAAAGCGCGACGAACCGTAGCGCGCCGGAATCACAACAAGGGTCTTTACCATCAGTTTAGCTCCGTAATATAAATTAACATAGTTTCATAATGCCCGATTTGCAATGTATGACAAGAATATCTGCAAAGTTTTGCACAGTCCGCTGCATTTTTTGTTCTAATTTTATTCTTTCACCCGGAATTCAGCCCTGCCTGCCGGCAACACCCCTTTGCTGCCTGCCGGCTGCATCCCCGCACCACCCGCAAGATCGCGCCGCACCAGCAGCGGCGGATACGGCGTCAGCATATAATGAACCTTCAGAAAGTTATAATCCGGCCGGCCGAACGAAACCGTCGTCCATCGTTTGACAAAGTCGCTGCGGCTCTCCTTTTTTTCCGGCAGCTTTTCCCATATTTTTTGAAGATTTTCGCGATACGCCGGCAAATCATCTTTGTTCGACGCTCCCATCAGGTTAATATACTCAACGGCATAAACGAACTTCGGCATATTTTCGCGTACTGCCCGGTTAAGGTCAAACTTCTCGTCAACGCCATACAGATAATACGCCGCCTGTGCCACGTTGCCGTAGCCGAACCAGTAGTATGAAGGGTTGCGCCCGTAAAGGTTGAAAAAGAAATAAACCGTATTGATAATCGGCTCGTTGTCCCGGGAATTTTTGGTTATGTAATCCTGTACGAGATAATAACGCGGAAACTGCGTGTTCGGCGGATGGCGCCAGAGCAGGACTATCCCCGCCGCAGCCCCGGCCAGCAGCAGGAGTTTAACCCTTTTCAGCCGGATTTGTCCTACCGCATAATCCGCGGCAATAAGCGCCGAAACCAGATTGCTGAAAATAAAATACTGCACATACGGCGCCCCGACCGCCATTTTGCCGATAAACTCCAAAAACATCAGCCCGGCCAAAAGCTCGCGGTAAAGGTTCCGGCTGTCCAGAAAGCGGTGCAGCGACAGTATCGCCGCCAGCGGCAGCGCCCCGACAACAAGCCAGTTCTGCAAAATGCGCGCATCGCCCATAAATTCCTGCATCCAGTAATTGAGGTCATAATTATATATAAAGTACAAATCCCAGCTGTTGGTATAATGGAGCCAGAACAAAAACGCCGCCGCAACAGCAGCCGGCCAGGCCAGTTCCTGCCATGCCGCCCGGCAGTTAATTCTGCGCCGCCGCATCAGATAAAGCGTATAACCGCCCAAAATTGCCAGCAGCATCAGTATCTTTTGCAAAAACAGAAACGATGCCATAAAGAGCAGATACGCCTTTCGGATATCGCTCCCCTTCCCTTCGGCTTCCGCGCCGATAAAACGGAAATAATAAACCAGCCCCCAGAAAAAACAGCCCCACATCGCCGCGTCCGGCTGCAGTTCAAACAACAGGTAATAGTTGTCATAAACCAGAAAATACAGCAGCAGCGCCAGCCCGAAAACCGTTTTCGAAGCCGCCAGAAATTCCCGGCACAGCTTGTAAAACCCCGCAAACATAAAGATGTAGAACCCGAGCGACACAACCCGTGCCGCATACAAGACCAGCGCATTTTTATAAAAAGCGGCAACAAACGGTGCCAGAACATACCAGAACAGCGGATTATGATGCTCAAAAAAATCGCGGTACGGCACCTGCCCCTGCCAGACCAGCCAGGCGGCGTGGATATGCTCGGCATGATCCATGCACATATAATGATAATAAAATGCCCACAATGCAAACCCGATTTCGGCAGCTCCGGCCGCAAGCATAAAATATTTCAAAAAGCTGTTTTCCCTCATCATTACCCCAATACGCCGTCGGCCGTTGCTTTAACATCCTGTTACTTTGACCGGACAGGCTTTTCGCCTTACCCCGATATTTTCCCTCTGCTTTAACCGGCTGTTCCCTTCTTTTTAACCGGCTGCCCTTTTCGTTTAACCGGGTACCCCGTCTCCTTAATCAGTCCCTTCCCCATTTAAACGCTCGGGCATCCGTTACCAGCGTCCGGCCCTTGCCGTTTTTCTCCGCACCGATACTGCTGTCGCGGCGCTGCTCGGATTCCGCCGTAAAGCTGCCAAACCTCTCCGGTTCCAGCTGGCGCAGCATATCTTCCGGCATTAAATCGCGCACCGTTTTATACGGCGTTTTGCCGCGTTCGGCCTGCGCTATCAGGCTTTCTTTAATGTCTTGCGCTTTGTCCAGATAAAAATCAAGACAGAAACCGTCCTCGCCGACTTTCGGCACGTCGTTGCCGTCTTTGTCTTTGGCATATCCGCCTTTGCCGTCGCTGCGGCAGGGCATAATCTCGTGCAAATCAAGCGTATATACCGCACAGTGGACATACCCTTTGCCCTTGATTTCATAAACCGGCAAATCCAGCAAATCTTGCGCCGTCCATGCGCCGGACAGGCAGCACGCCAGGGCATAGCTCCGTTTTAACAGCCCTTTCTGCCTGCGGAAGCCGCTGAGTTTGCGCAGCTGCTCGTCCAAATCTTCCCCTTTTTTCATGGATTTGAGGAATTCCGACTTGGCAAACGCATTCTGCCCCCAGCAGAACCCTGCCCCGATTCCGGCCATAGCCTCTTTTTCCGTGCAGGCCCGTCCGAAATCGTCGCCCAGTGTTTCTATCATATATTTGTTGATGTAGCGCCACTTATGCTCCATCGCCTCGTCGGCGGAAATTTCATCGCCCATCTTGACCTTGGTTTCCCTGCCGTTTTCATCCAGATAAAACGTCGTGCCCGAACCGATGGTCGGTACGCCTCCCCCGTCCGGAAAGGCCTTGTCCGAAAAGCCCTCAACCGCCATCAGCAGTGCCGTAATTTCGGGTTTCCAGTCCTGAATCCGCCGGATATTGCCGTAAACGTCGGAATGTTCCCGCCCCATAAAATCCATATAGGTTGCAGTCTCTGCCGACACTTCGGTCTGCTGTTCCTGCCGCTCCGTGTCCGAACATCCTCTGCCCGTCAGCATAACGCCTGCCGTTCCCGCGCCGAGAAGAGTCGCCAGTGCCGCAGCCTTATAGCTTTTCGGCACATAAATCCGCGCTGCCTGCCTTTCGGCTTCCACAACCTTGCGCCCGAGCTGGCGCGCCATGCCCTGCGCCGAAGCCTTAAATTTCTTCGCCGCCTTGTTTCCCGCCTTATGCAGAAAATCCATCACTTTCAGGCGCTCCGGCGTTTCCTTGTCCAAAACCGCCGTGCTGCCGAGTTCCGCCAGCCGGTAGGCATATTTTTCCGCCGCCGAAGAAGAAAAATCCAGCATCCCTGTATCATGCCCGGCGGCTTCCAGCGCCCGTGCCGCGTTAATAACCGTATTGTATTTTGCTTCCGCCCGCGCCTGCACCGTTTCGGCCAGCTGCTCCGGCGAAATGCGCCCCGTCATGCCGTAGGGCACCACATACTCGCGCCCTTCAAAGCCGACGGTCAGCACCGGTTCTCCCGCACGCCGGTACTTTCCTTCTTCCCGTACTTCAAAATCAAGCAATGACGCCATAAAGCGGCTGATGGAAGTTTTCGGCGTATGCGACCCCACCGTATATTTATACGGCACGACAAACGTTTTGTCCCCCAGCCCTGCCACCAGAAAATCGTCCGTACCGTGTTTCTGATATTCGCGGATAAGATATTTGTCGTTTTCCGAATATACGTCTTCCAGTTCCGTTATGTCCATCGTCTTTTTCCTTCCGGTATTTCTCCCGGGGCTGCCTTTCTCTTTCGGCGCCGCCTGCATTATGCCGCCATTTCGCGATTACGCCGCCATTTCGCCATTATGCAGCCGTTTCGCCGTTACATTGCCGTTCTTCTGCCGTTCAGTCTGAACGGCGATTTCCCCGGCTTTGGCTGCTCCGCCGCTTTCTTATTCTCCCATTTTACCGCAAAACCGCCGCAAAATCAATCTTTTTCTTCCTGTCTTCCCCGCTGTTTTCAACCACGGTACAAAAATTCCGCCGCTCGCGCCAACCCCGAAAGCCGCCCCGTTCCGTCAGCACCTCACGCGCAGGTAAATGCGCTCGCCGTCATCCCGCCGTTCCAGAACCTCCGCCGTCCGGTAAACCTCCGCCAGCCTCTTGCCGTCGCCGACCGGAACCGACACCGTCTTAAGTTCGCCTTTGGCACAGATTTTTTCCCGCAGCAATTGCATCAGCCTTTCCGTTCCTTCTCCGCTCAAAGCGGAAACCGCCGCCGCAGACGTATTCCCGGAAATCCTTTCCGCCAGCCGCGCTTTCGCCGCCGCATCCAGCTTGTCGGTTTTGTTAAACACCTCAATATAATTCGGCTCATGCTCAATTTTGCTCAGCCCCAGCTCGTGCAAAACGTCAAGCACATCCTGCCGCTGCGTTTTGCTGTCGGGGTTGGACGCATCGATAACGTGGACGATAACGTCCGCTTCCAATACCTCCTCCAGCGTTGCCCGAAACGCCATCACCAGTTCATGCGGCAGATTCGAGATAAAGCCGACCGTATCCGACACGATAATGTCCTGCCCTTTTCTGAGTTCGATTTTACGCAGCGTCGGATCCAGCGTGGCAAACAGCATGTCTTTGGCAAAAACGTCCGCTTTGGTAATAAGGTTGAACAGCGTCGACTTCCCCGCGTTGGTATAGCCGACCAACGCCGCCACCGGATAAGGCACCTTAACGCGCGCTGCCCTCTGGATGGAGCGTGTCTGGCGGACTTTTTCCAGCTCTTTTTTGATTTTGACAATCCGTTCGTCCAAATGCCGCCGGTCAAGTTCTATCTGCGTTTCTCCCGGCCCGCCGAGAAAGCCGCCGCCGCCCCTTTGGCGCTCCAGGTGTGTCCAGCTCCGCACCAGCCTGCCGCGCTGGTAAGTCAGATGCGCCAGTTCCACCTGTAATTTTCCTTCGCGGGTCTGCGCCCTTTGCCCGAAAATTTCCAGAATAACCGCCGTCCTGTCAATGACTTTCATATTGAGCATCTTTTCCAGATTGCGCTGCTGTACCGCCGATACCGGCATATCCACCACCAGCAGTTCGGCGCCTTTTTCCTCGCAGGCTGTTCTCAGCCGCTCCAGCGTTCCCTTGCCGAAAAAGCTCTTCGGCACAATCGCGGACATTCTGACCGTCTCGCAGAAGACAACCTCCTGCCCCATCGCCAACACCAGCCCTGCCGCTTCGTTTTCCCGCGCCGCCTCTTCTTCTGCCGTCATCATCCCCGCCGCGGTTTTGATAACCGGGCAGATAACCGCCGTCTTGGTCTTTCTGTCTTTTTCAATCTCTAACAAACCTGCCTCATCAGTCAAATTTCCCTTCTGCCGGCCTGATACCGTTTATAGGCCTTTCCTTTCTCCCCTGACAGCCGAACGCCGGCTCCGGCCCCAAAGGCCCGTCCGGCGTTCTTCTGCAAGCATCTGTCGCCCGCCCGCTTTCGGCAGAAAAAAACTGCCATTCAAAAGCCTGCCATTCAAAAGCCGGCCTTCAGCTGCGGCAAAGGGCTGATTATCCTTCAACCACGTCAATCGGCGTTGCCGGCATAATCGTCGAAACGGCGTGCGTATAGACAAGTTGAGTGTGCCCGTCGCGTCTTAACAGCAGAGACGTCCCGTCAAACCAGGTAATAACGCCCTGCAGTTTCACGCCGTTAATCAAAAACACGGTAACCGAAACTTTTTTGTCTTTAATGTCGTTCAAAAAATCAACTTGTGCGTTTGTAGTCATGTTTTAATTTCCTTATTATATTTTCCTCACGTATGCCGTTCCGGACGCACCCGCGGCTGCAAAGCCGTTCATGCCGTCCGCCGGTTCGGCACGGGCAGGCACTGTCTGCCGCCTTTCCTTCTTGCGTTGGACGCTCCTCCGCCGGCATAATGTTATTAATACTATTGATTTAGTTAACAGTTTCTAAATCCCTGTAAAAAATATGGCATTTTTTTTGCATATCAACCCCGGCGCCGCAATGGGCCGCCCGGAACAGAATCTCTCTGCGCTGCCTTTTCGCTCCGCCCCGGCCGCGAAATATCCGCGCCAAGCTTTTGCATAAAGGGCACCCGCATATTCATAAAAGATTCCAGTATCAGCCGCGCGTCGGCAGCTTTCCTTTCGCGAATGCCGTCCGCCGTGTTCAACGCCTGATTGGTCGCCAGCGCCATGCTCTCAACGTCGTCAAACAGCCAGACGTCGCCGCCGAAATACCAGTCGAGATTAGGCTTGCGGTTGGTCAGCAGCGGCCGCCCGTAACTGATAATGTCATAAGCCGCATACGGAACATAAATTTCATCGTCCTCGCCGACCGGCCCCATTTCATACACCACCAGTTTCGCCTTTTTCAGCTCTTCTTCCCGTTCTTCGTCGCTCAGCGCCGCAAACCTGGCGCCGCTGTACGTTTTCGGATTGTTGTAACGCCGGATAAACGCGTCATATACCGGATTGTAAAATTCATAAATATACAGCACGTCGTACGCGTACGTGCCGGGAATCAGGCGTTCGTGCGGCACAAAACCGCCCGGCAGCAAATCAACTCTGACCCGCCCGTCAACCGCATCAAGAACTTTTTTCTGCGACGACAGGTAATAGTCAAAATTGCGCAGTTCTTCGGCATAAAACTGGGCAAACCGGTGCATATAATAGATATTGCGACTGTTCGGATTCATCCTCAGGTCATAAAAATTCGGAAAGCCGCGCACAAAAACGTTCACGCCCGCCGCGTCCAGCTCTTTCGGATACATATCCCCCGCATACGCATACCCGGCGATTTTATACCCTTCCTGCCTGAATTTATATTCCAGAAAGCGGATTGCCGCCAGCATATCATAGTCGATAACGTCCCGCTGGTTGCCGATTCGGAACGCCACCAGCCTGCTGTCCGTCTTCAGCCCCATGCCGTCCGCCGTAACATAACCGCCCGTCCAGCCGATAAACAGCGCCACGGCAACGGCTGCCGCCGTTTTCATAATCCGCCGCATACGGGCTGTTTTCTCTGCCCCGGACGTTTTCTCTGCCCCGGACGTTTTCTCTGCCCCGGACGTTTTCTCTGCTCCGGACATTTTCTCTGCACCTGCCTTTCTTACGCCTGTTCTCTTTTCCGCCGCCGCAGCCGCGGCTTCCCCGTTCTTACTTTTTTTTGCCGCAGCCGCAATCGTTTTCCCGCTCGCTCTTTTTCCCGCCGTTCTGATCATTTCCGTCATCTTTCTGCCCGTATTCCTGACTGTTTTCCTCTGTCTGCCCGTCCGCCCGCTTTATACGCCGGCCCGCGGCATTGCCTCTCCTGTTCCAAAGCCGTTACTCCCGTTCCGGCAGCCGCGCGGCAAAATCTTGCAACACCTCTGCCATTTTCCCGATAACCGCCCCTGCGGCAAAACGTTCCCGCGTAATCTGATACGCCTGCTCCGCCTTTTTCCGCCGTTCTTCGGGATGTGCCAGATAATATTCTATCAGCTGCTTAAACTCGCGCGCATTCCTGTACATCGGTACCGAATCCCCGTAAATCTCCTCAATTTCAGGCATATAGTCGGAAATGACAAACGCCTTGCACGCCGTCGCGTCAAAAATCCGGTTGCTGATAAACCCGGCTTCAATCATATCCGGCCGCGTATCGTTAAGGACGATGTCCGCCGACGAATAAAAATATTTCAGCTGGTCGTTGGGTATCTGCCTTGCTTTCCACCATCCGGCATACTCGCCAAACAGGCTGTTTTCCCAGTTGTCGCCGAAAACTTCCAGTTCTACGCCGCTCTTTTTGGCATATTCGACAGACTTGCGCAGCGGAAAGTCCGGCCATTGGTTAGCCACGAACAATACCTTTTTCTTCAGCTTTTCGCGCGGCGCATGGTAAAATTTATCCAGCCGCGTAAACTGCGGCAGAAAATGCGAATTAATCCCTTTCTCCCGGTATTCGCGGTTTTTCTTCGGCGACCCTGTAAACACGATGTCTGCGTTTTTCACTTCCCGCATCTGGTAGGGTATGGTTTCAAACAGCACCGAAATCCGGTCTTTGTCGGCATAGCGGTGATACCCGTCCAGCCGCAATTCCGGCCCCGCCCTCATATAGATTTCAAACCCTTCGTTAAAATTCCGGTTTGAAAAAGTGTCCTCAAACGTATAGAGCCGCGTGTCAATGCCCTGTTTTTTAAGCTCCGCGGCCAAATCCTCCGCCAAATACTTTTCCCCCAGCGCATATTTGTCGTTATTAAGATGTTTGGTAAATGTAATGGGCAGGTTGACAACCGCCCTGCGATAGTCCAGCTTATACGGCTCCCCGACATTGCGGTAGGAATATCCCCCGGCAAATCCGGCAGCCAGCAACAAAAGAACCCACAGCTTTTGCATGATACCTCCTAAAAAGCCTGAACTGCTGTCTTGAAATTAAAGCAAAACAATCCCTGCCAGACAAGCAAAAAAATAACTTAACCCCAGACATTGCCGCCCGCTTCTCCTGTTTCCCCTGCCGCCTGCCCGCTTTCGGCCCCGTATTCTGCTGCCCTCCTGCCGTTCTGCTCTCGTTTGCCCTGCTCGCTTTCGGCCCCGTGTCCCGTTGCTCTCCTGCCGTTCTGTTCTCGCTTGCCCTGCCCGCATATCGCCCCGTGTCCCGCTGACCGCCGTCTGTCCGGCTCGCACTCAGCTCCGCCTGTCTGCCGCCGCATCCCGAATTTTGTGTTGACATATAGACAAAAACACGTTATATTGTTTTCCGCTTATATAAAAATTATGTCTTACTATAAAACAAAAACAATTATGAACGAAAAAATGTTTGCACGCTCGCACCGGGCCGCAGAAGTCATTTACAATGCTCTGGCCGTCAAAAGTAACTGTTTTGTCAAGGCAAACAAACCGGTTCGCGCCGATTTTGTCATTGCCATTGACGACGACCCGACCTCAGCCCTCTGGGCTTCCTGGATGTACCACAAAATCCGTGCCGAATACGGTTACCGCCCCGCGGTGCTCTGCGTCGGCGGCAAAGGCCTTTTGAGCCGGCATACGCATGACAAAAGCGAAGCGGAACTGCTGCGCGACGTCTGCATTCGCCTCGGGGTTTCGCCTCAAAGCATCGGGCTGGCGCCTCTCGGCACCAACACCGGAGCCAACGTTCAGGCGGTAAAAAAGATTATCCCCGCCGGGCAAACCGCGATTTGGTGCATAACCAAGCGCCAGTCGCTGCGCACCGAGCGCACCGTTGCCCAGCAGGCTCCGGAGATAATCTCCCGCTACTTCGTTATTGAAGAAAAGCTTGATGAAGCGGCCAAACTGATGAACGGCAAAGGGCTCGCCCAAATGGAAATGATGTTCCATGAAATCGCGGGAACGCTTGAACGCTGCGAACGCTACGCCGGAACTTTCCAAAAGCCGATTGACGGGCTGATTGAAATCACGCCCGAAATCCGCGAGGCCGACGCTTTCCTGCGCCGCCACTACCGCCTGAAACTGATGAACAAAACCGTCCGTTTCTGCGGCAGGGAATTCAGCGTCCCGGTCAAAAACCTGAAATCCGTCTGCCAGCTGGCCAACCTCCTGCGCGAGGTCAAGAAAAACCGCTGCCGGATGAAAGATGCGCTGACCTGGGAAATCCGAAACATGGCCGACCTCCTGCTCCGCCAGAAACTCGTTACCTCTGAAGAACGGGAGGCTATGGACGCTTAGGAATGCGCCGCCTGCAACGGATAATCTGTTGGGCAGAAACTCAACCGGGGATTTTTCTCCCCTTACGCCGGCGATAATGCTTAACCGTCGGCGTATCTGCCTGAAACGCCGACAGTGATTATTAAATTGTATCTTATTATTAAAACAACAAAAAATGAAAAAATTTTTAATTGAATTCATCGTCTTATATGTGGCCAGCCTGATTATTTTCGCTCTGGTCGCTGCCATAATCCCAGGCGTTGAAGCAACCGCCGGAAACATATTTCTGTATTCGCTGATAATGCCGGCCGTTATATGTATTTACACGGCATTGGAAAATGGGTACAGCGACGATGCCGACGATGATAGCATTTTATTTTAGCCTCTATCGGCATAATGCAAAAAGTAACCCACACGCCCAAAACGCGGGTTTCAGATGACAAAAAGACCGACAGTACAAAACTGCCGGCCTTTTTTTTGGGCATACAGGCATCAAATACCTGATATGTCTCTTGGTCTTGCTGCCTTGTTTTATTTTGCTTTCTTCAGCGTCGGAAACAGGATAACGTCGCGCAGCGTCGCCGCCCCGGTCAGCAGTTTTGCCAGCCGGTCCATGCCCATGCCCATGCCTGTCGTCGGCACAAAACCGTATGACAGCGCGTCAATAAAGCTCTCGTCAAGCATCTGCGCTTCGTCGTCGCCGTTCTCGCGCTCCGCCATTTGTGCCTTAAAGCGTTCCAGCTGTTCCAGCGGGTTGGAAAGTTCGGAATACGCGCAGCCGAGTTCCATACCGAGCAGATAGGTATCAAAATGCTCCACCAGCCGCGGATTGTCGCGGTGGGTTTTGGCCAGCGGCGAAATATCTTTCGGCATATCGGAAACGTGAATCGGCTCAATCAGCGTATGCTCGACCTTTTCGTCAAATACTTCCTGCACAACCTTGCCCCAGTTTGAACAATGGTCAGCATCAATTCCGACCGATTTTGCCAGCGCCCGCGCATCTTCGACTGTTTCGACGCTCAGGAAATCCGCTCCGGTTTCGCGCTTGATAAGGTCAATGATGGAAACTTTCGGAAACGGCTTTGAAAAATCAATTTCGTGCCCTTCCAACACCAGCTTGTCGGTACCGAACACCTTATTGACGACAAATCGCACCAACCGGTAAATCAAATCGGCCATATCGTTATAGTCGCCATACGCCATATACGCCTCCAGCCCCGTAAATTCCGGCACATGGTTTTTGTCAATTCCCTCGTTGCGGTAGTTTTTGCCGATTTCAAACACCCGGTCAATACCGCCGACCACCAGTTTTTTCAGATACAGCTCGGTCGCCACGCGCAGATAAAAGTCGTTATCAAGCGCGTTGTAATGCGTGATGAACGGTTTGGCATTCGCCCCGCCCATAATCGGATGGAATGTCGGCGTTTCCACTTCCAGAAATTCCTCGCCGTTAAAGAACTCACGCACCGCGGAAACAATACGGCACCGCGTCAGCAGGATTTCCTTAGCCTCGTCGTTGATAATCAAATCGACATAGCGCTTGCGATAGCGGGTTTCCACATCCGTCAGCCCGTGGAATTTCTCCGGTAGCGGCTCCAGCGACTTGGCAATAATGTCAAACTTCTCCGCCGCCACCGAAAGTTCGCCCCGGGGCGTCCGGCGGATAAACCCGGTAACGCCGATGATGTCGCCGATGTCAAGACATTTCAAGAGCTTCAGGTTATCTTCAGGCAAATGCGACTTATGGCAGAAAATCTGAATATTGCCGCTCTTGTCTTTCAGGTCGATAAACATACCGTCGTTTCTGACCGCCATTGCCCTGCCCGCAACCGTTACCCGGTCTTCGGTATTCTCTCCGGCAGGCAGTTCCTTGTATTTTTCCTGCAGCGGTTTGGCAAAGCTGTCCGGCTTAAACCGGTAAGGATACGGATTGTAGCCCATTTCTTCAAGTTTCGCCAGCTTGTTCAGGCGGCTCTGTCTCTGTTCACTGATTTCTTCTGTCATAATCATCCCTGTTTGAAAATTTAATTTTATCGCCAAACTGCGCCGCCCAGCCAAAAAACCTCGTCAAGCCGCGCCAAACTGCGCACTCCGTCGAACCCTCTGGCAAGCCGCGCCAAACTGCGGACTTTTATAGCACAGCCTCAGAATTTTGCAAGCAAAAAATGCGTTCCGTTTACCATCGGTTTCTCGGGACGGCTTCAGCACTGCCGCCTCATCGTCCGCCCCGGACGCCTTCGTCCGTTCCTTCGCTTACCGGAATTTCCATACGACCGAACAGTTGTCGCCGTCGCAGCCGCAGACGCTTTCCAGCTTGTCCAGACTGACATAAGGCGCTTCATTGGCCATAAAGATATTGCGTGATTTGATGTCTTTCTGCTGCGTATCTGGATAAATCTCATCTAAAACGCCGGACGGCGTCGGCGCTGCATACCCTGCCACGGCAATCAGGTTGCTCATATCCGAGCTGCCCCAGTTCATCCGTACCAGTTCAACACACGCATACCGGCTCAGCCCCTGAAAAGAAATTTCAAAAGCCTTGTTTTTGTCTCCGGGAGTCAGGGACGAATAAAAGAAGTCCACCCCGCCCATGTACGCATTGGTCGCTTCCGTAAAGCCCTCTTTGAACATATCCTTCGGGATAAGCTTGAAAGACACCGCCTGTTTATAATTGAACTCGCCGTAATCGCGCTGTCCCTGAAAATAAAACTGGATGCCGCGCGACAGCGTTTCAATCTCTTCAATGCACTTGTTTGTCTTGAGCTTTTCGACCGAAAGCTTATAGCTTCTGATGCCAAGATATCCCAGCATAATAAAGGCAAGCCACGCCCCTACCTGAAAAATCGCCCGTACTTGTTGCTTTTTTTCCATAGAGTCAGCCTGCCTTATTCAAATAACATTCAAATATACATACCTAAAAATATTTTCTAAACCTAAAGATTTAAAATATGGTTAAACTGCCGTATTTTAATCGCTCGGGTTCATTACTGCCGGAACCGGCAAAATCCTCCTAACGCCCCTGATGTTTTTTGTATTTGTCAAGCATAATCAGTGAGGCTTCCTGCGTTTGTCCGCCGTTTTCAGGCATTCTCGCCTGTTCTTCCCCGGCCTGTTGCAGCAAATCCGGCGCCGCCTGTCCGTCAAGCGGCAGGCCGCCCGGCATCGCGCCGTTGTCAAACAAGGCATCGTTCGTCGTATCGCGTTCGTTCCATGCCCGCACTGCCTCGTCATAACGCGTCTGGGTTTCAACCCGGCGATGGTCAAGACGCAGCTTGTAGGTATCGCTGTAGCGGTGTTCCAAAATCTGTTCCAGCCGGTATTCGTCGCGATGCTTGATAATGTCGTGCAGCCGCTTGTATTTTTCAAAATCGATTGTCGACGCATTGTTGTTGCCCATGCGCTCAAACTGGTAATAGCGTCCGCGGCCGTCGTTGCCGTCGGGGCGGTACCGGTTAAGGATACCCGCAACCCGCTTGAACATTTCCACGTCTTCGACATGCTCGACCGGAATGTGCATTTTCTTGCGCCAGTTCGGATAAGATTTATCGCCGCGGATTTCCAGTATCGGCTTTTCGACCGACCATTCCATTTCCGGCATGCCGGGTACGTTGCCCATCTCCCCCAAACCGTAAATGTCGGAAAACGGCATCAGCATAATCGCCGAATTGCTTCTGGCCAAAAATGTCGTTACGGCCGGAATGTATTCCGCCGGCACTGTATTAGGATCTCCTCTCGGGTCAGCAACATACGAACCGCCCACTTCGTCCCAGATTCCGTAATGCCCCAAAATCCAGTTCATGCCTTCGCGCTGCGATGCATATTGTTCAAATGCATCGTCCGCCTGCTTGTCATTCAAAACGCCAAGCAGCTTTTGCTGCCAGACGTGCTGCACGTTCCACTGGCTGACCAGAGTCGGCGTATCGTGCGTTGACGGCGCGCAGACCGACATCTGCGGATATTCGCCCGGATGCCGCATTGACCTGTACATATCGCTCTTGCGCTCAAACGGCAGCACCCGGTACGACAAAATGCCGAAGTTTTCCATATTGCGGCGCAGGTCGTCCGTCATGTCGCCCAGGTCTTCGCCGATAACCATCGTTTTGTTGCGGTGGCTTTCAAGCGCCACAATCGCCATCAGTTCCTTGACGTTGTAATAAACATAGTTGCCTTCCGCGCCGTTGTCCGGGAACATAAACAGCCGGTGCAGCTGCAAAACGTGGTCGATTCTGAGGCACCCGGCATAGCGCATATTGGCTTCCAAAATTCTGCGGTAAGGCTCGTACCCCTGCTCTTGCAGTTTGACCGGGTTAAAGCCCAAAAGACCCCACTTCTGCCCGCTGGCCGAAAGTATGTCGGGCTTCGCTCCAGCCGTCCCTTTAAGGTAAAGGTCGGAATAATACCACGCTTCAAACCCTTTGCACGACGCGCCGACAGCCATATCCATATACAGGCCGATTTTCATGCCCGAGTTCAGGCAGTTTTCCTTAACCTGCTGCAGCTGGTTTTCGCACAACCACTGCGTGTATTTGAAGTAGTCGATTTCGCTGCGGTGCTGGCGCTTAAAAGCCTCCACTTCCGGCGAATGCGGGTTTTTATAAGCCTCGGGCCAGTCTTTCCAGAGCGCCGGTGCCGGATTCTGCCCCGCAAAATATTTGGAAAGCGCGCGGAACGTCGCAAACATTTCCAAATCCTGCCCTTTGTCGTCGCAGTATACGTTAAAGCGGTTGCGTGCCTCTTCGCTTTCCGGCGAATATTTGAATTCCTCAAAGCACCGGTGCAGGATGTCGTCCACCAGCGCCTGCGTCGTCGTATAGTCGACATAGGTGCGGCGGCGGTTGATTTTCAGCTTTTCCTGAAATTCCGGGCTGTTGTAATAATCCCTGATGCGCTTGCTGTTTTTGAACTCGTCAACGGCCGTAACGTCAACATAAATATAGTTGAAAAACATGCGGCTGTCCGGCCCGTACGGCGAAGCGTTTTCCGGCTGGTCGTCGCGGGTGGCGTGCAGCGGGTTGACACCCATCACCCCGGCGCCGTTTTTGCCGAGAATATACCCCAGATGCGCCAAATCGCTGAAGTTGCCGATACCGAGGTTGTTCTCGCTGACCTGTTCGTACAGCTGCGTCGGCACGCCCCAGGTTTTCTTTCCTTCGGTAATGCCCAGCCCGTCGTAGCATTTTTGCGGCGCCGAAATCAGCCTTGTCTTCTGCACGACTTCCACGCCGTTCTTGTCAATATACGAAAACTCGACATTATGATAGCCGAGCCTGACGTCAAACGGAAACTTAAAGCGGTACTTGCGGTATGTCGTCCCGTTGATTTCGCGTTCGTTGGGGCCTTCGTTCTGCCCCAGCCGCTCCAAATCGCTGATGTTGACTTCCCCGCTGTAAAACTTGTCCGAGTCTTCAATAACGACTTCGCCGCGGTAATATTTCTTCGGGTCTTCGTCTTCGTAAAAATTCCATTTCAGCATCGTCGCGCCGTCCGGCAGCGAAACCTCTACCGCCGGCGGTTCGTTTTGCAGCAAAATCGGCACATGGTGCACGATGTTGATAAAATTGGCGTTCTTTTTTTCTTCTATAATCTTCTCAACCAGCCGGAAGTTTTTCTCCTGCTGTCCGGCGTCCGCCGTATGACAATCAAAATTTTCGTCGAGAATATCCATAGCCTTGAGCAGACCGACTTTCGTATCCAGCGTTGCCGTAAGCTCAATGCCGGATAAATACGCCAGTTCGCTGATACTGTTGCAGATATCCATTTCTCTACATCCTCTATACATAAAAGTTACTACATTATGCCCCCAAGCATAAAAGGGAAAAATCCCGTTAGCAAAGCCATTCCGCAACTTATAAACAAGATTTACGCTTTATATATAAGCGCCGCCGCCCGCGGAAACGACCTCGCCGGAAGTATACGAAACCGCCCGTTTAGTGTACCCGTACCAGTGCCCGGCCCGCCGGCCTCATAGCCCCGTACCGCCCCTTTCCGCCTCGGGAACGCCCGTTGCGCTCCGGCATGCCTTTCTCCACCCTCCCCTGATATTCTGCTCTCCGCCCTCCCCTGATATTCTGCTCTCCGCCGTTCCCTGCCCGTACGCAAAGAGCGGTCTCTGCCCGTGCACAAAGGGCGGTTCTCTGCCCATACGCAAAGAGCATTCCCTGCCCGTGCACAAGGGCTGTTCCCTGCCCACGCCAAAAGGGCGCCGGTTTCCCGAACGCCCTTCCCTTCTGCTTTTCAAAAACAGCTGACCCTCGCTGCGATGACCGTCATTGCCTCACGCAATCAGCAACTTCCGGTTCAAATGGCACGCGGCACGCCGCCGCAGCCGCTTACCACGGGTCGCTGTACCTCAGCGACGGATCGTTCAGCCTGTTGATATAATCCTGATTCTTAGGCGTTGTTTTGCTCTCGATATCGCGGTAATCGTCAAGCTGGTCAATCTGGTCGACTTTATTTACCCAGTCGCCTTTGTTAAAGTTGGAACGGTCAAAGTAGCAATATACCGTCGCATGCCCTTCCAGCGTATTGGTCGGCACCGGAAACAGGTTCCAGACAAAGTTTCCGCCCTGGAAAGTCGGGTTTGTATTGCTGCTGTCGTTATACCCTTCTTCGTTGTTGTTCGAAAAAATGCCTTCATTACCGCCGCCGCTTCCGAGGTTCTTATAATAATCGGTATCGTAAATAAAGCCCATACGCGCATGCCAGCCTTCGTCAAACGGCTCCAGTGCGGTTTTCAGCCATGTATTCTGCTGGAAATACAGCGGCTGAGCCACGGCGTACTGGTCAGTTCCGTCTGTGGTATAGGTATATGTTCCGACGTTCTGATCCCCGACATTGGCAACCAGATCAGACTTCGTCTGCGTCGCCGCGGAATCCGTATATTCCGCCTTCAATCCCAGATACCACCCCTCGGTTCGGGTCATCGTCTGCGCCAGGAACGAACTGTGCGTATTGCCGTCCTGATAAATGCCGTTGTAAATCAGGCTGCTGACCGCCTCCATGCCCGGATAGATAATGGCGTCATTCATATTGGCCGCTCCCCACCCTCTGGCGGTTTCCAAAATCTTGGCCTGCCGGGTCGCCTGGTTAACAAACCACTGATCGTTGACGGCACTGGCGTTCGGCATGCCTGAAACCTTGCTCGCCTGAATGATTTCGCCGGCCTGCCCCATGTTAAACGACGTCGGCACAACCGTTGCCATGTTTCTGTATCCCGGAGGGCACAATGCATACGGAATTTTGCCGAGGTACGGCGAAGCCCATGCTACGTCGGAATTTTCCGTCGGCCCTTTCCATGAATCGCCCGCGCTCCACTTGATGCGCGTCGTCTTGCCGCCGCCGACACCCTCGACATAGTCGTTCGACACATTGTAAATTCCCTTGAGCACAAAGTCCGGCAAAGCATCGCTCAATCTTGCGCCGCCGCGCGTTGTCAGCTTGATGTCGTGCATGACCGACGTATAGGCCGGGTTGACCATATATTGGTCATACTGCGTGCCGCGGTCGGTCTTGCCGCTGATTTCCGGAACCGTTTCGTTGGTGTTGGAAACAAAGCGGTTGGCTTTGATATAGCCGAAACCTTCGTCCGCACCAAAAGTCGACGGCGTCCCGTTGGCATAGCTTTCTTCCAGTTCAATCGCCCCTTTGCGGATATAAATCGACGCGTCTTCCGTATCATTGATATTACTGGAACCGCCTTTGACGTCGCTCGGGTTGATTTTCAGCATCGCATAATAGCCGCCGGCCGAAGAGCCGCCCGCCGCGTAGTTGCCGTCGCTGTCCCTTGCCCAGACCTGAATGTACTCAGGGTCGATTTCAAACATCGCATGGTCGTTGTCGTCCGTTCCGACCGCATTGGACGAGTTGGAAGCGATATGGATAACTTCGTTGCCGGTAACGTGGAACGAGCCGTTGACCTGTACGTTGGCCTGCGCCGTCTTGCTTTCCGGCACTTCGTTCGGCGCCACCTTAAACCGCGCGATGCTGGAGTCGTCCTCTACCTGAAAGTCAACCCATCTCGTCCGGATTTTGTCCGCGTCGGCATAGAGCTGTGCGCCCTCGTCCTGGTCGGTGGAGCTGACGTCCTTGGTTTTCAGCGTAAAGGTGCCCGTTTTGGCATCAATCCGGTTTGCATACGACGAAGACCAGTGCCCGCCGAAACGCATTGCCTCGCGCTGAATGTCCACAACGCTCGAAACTTTGGAATCTATGGTGTACATATTCGCCAGCGTTGAACCGATGACGTTCGCCGAACCGGCACCGCCGTTGCCGTCCATATCGGCAAAGAAGTAGTTCTTGATTGTGCCGTCCGTCGTTCCCGCGCCGACCGTCGCGCTGCCGTCTTCAAACCAGGCCCACGCGCCCGCCGTATCGTTCAAAACGATTTTCGTCGAATCCGCCTGCAGCATCATATCGTTCTTGCCGGCGTTGACTTCGCCGCGCGAATCATTGGTTCCGCCCTTGGTCGGGTTGCGGATAATGACCATATCGTCATACGCGTTGAGCCATGCCGTCTGCGGCGCGCTCGAAAACTGCGCAAAGTTCTTAAACCCGGCGTGCAGTTCTTTCATGCCCGCCTGCTGCAGCCAGGCCTGTCTAGCCCACAGCAGTTCGTCAATCCATGCCGACCCGGCAACGCCCAGCGTATATTTCTCGCGGGTATATTTGCCGTCGTCGGTTCCCGTCGAGCCCATGTTCTTGTTGCCCATATAGGTTCTGCCGAGAATATCGGTATAACGCGACGCCACCGTCGTCAGGTGTTCAAGCGTCTTGCCGCCCAAATTAGCATATTCAGCCTTTACCGATGGATCCGTCGGCTGAAAAGCCACCGGCCCGGCCTCGGTTCCCGTATATCCCTCGTCGGAATAGACGCGAACCGCGCCGCCGCGCAGCGAAACCTTGTCCCTGTCGCCGTACATCATATGGTTGGTGTTGTAAGCATCGCCGACGCCGCCGGTATCGCTGATGTCATGCCCTATCGTAAACACGCGGTTATCCACGCCGGCGCTGTTGACGTTCGCCAGCAGGTGAACCCTCGCGCTGCTGTCAAAGCCCTGCGCCTGCAGCCAGCCGCCGTCGTGCCCGGCGTACAGGTTGCCGCCCATGTCGTTGATGTGTGTTACCATGTTGGTTGTCGCCGAAGAGCCGCCGTTGATATAAACCGTGCCGCCCTGGCGGTTGATTTCCGTAATCGAAGACGCCGAATTCTGGTTAATGTGCACCTCGTTGGTCGTTCCGTCGCGGAAAGCCTGCAACAAAGCGCCCTCGCCGCCGGTTCCCGAAGACTCTCCGATAAGGAAGTCGGTAACGTTTGAAGAGTCGCTGCGGCGCTTAACCTGCACGAATTCGTCCATCATTGCCACACGTTCGGCATTTTCCTTGTTCTCCGCCCGCAAGACAACGATTTCCTCGTCGCCGGTGCCAGTGCTGCCCATGCGTGCGAACTGCAAAACGTCATAGCCGTCGCTTTTGCGGTTCATCTCATCATCATACCCGAAGCGCTCGCGAGCATTGCCGTCATACAGCGCTTCTTCGCGGAACAGCTGGAAGTTCTCGCTCAGCGCTGCCAGGTTGCCGTAAATCCATGCCGCGCCGTTGCTGGCCTCAACTTGAGGCGTATGCGTCGCAATGTCCAGCGTCTTTCTGAATGGTTTTCCGATATAAAGGTCGGCAACGTTCGGATCGCATAACTTCTCCGGCGAGGACGATACACCCCCGGAAATAAACTCGCGGTTGCAGTCCGTGTTCATCGTCAGTTTCTTGACGTTAAAAATAGAATAATAGTCGTTGGCATAAGCCGCATAGTCGCCGTCTTCCGTTGCCGCGTGCCCGCCCATATAAAGGTCGGTTACCATTGTGTTGTGGAAATAGGCGCCCGCGTCGTCAGACGGATTCGGCGGTACGCGGTACAGGTATTTCGCGCTGTCGTCATAGCTCATCGAAACCGGCTCGTTGGACGTAACAATCAGCGAGTTTTCGGTCAGGGATGATTCGTCAAATTCCAAATCCTCGACCATCGTGCTGTCCAGGAACCACGCGCCGCCCGTACCTTTGGCTTCCTTGACGTCGGTGATGATACCGCCGTTCGCGCCGACCAGCGAGGCCATACGCGCCGCACGCTTGCTGCCGATATCGATAATTTTCGGATACAAAACGTACGAAACCAGCGTACTGTCATCACGGTGGACATAAACTTTCGGCTTGTCAAAACCGCGCAGTTCGTCCGGCTTGTAGCCATACGGCAGATAGCTTGAATAGCCGATGCGGTATGCTCCGGACTGGTTGTCGTCAAACTCGATAACCACCGTACTGTTGGAAACCTCCGCCGCCGAACTCATCAGGCCGGAAAAGTTCTGACGGATATAGGCATCCATGACGTTACTCATCGTCCGCGCCTGCGAAGCGACGTTAATATCCTGAATTTCCTGCAGGCGTTCCGCGGATTTTTTATAAAGGGTCGGCGTAACCATTGCAATCAGACCCAGCATTGCGAGCGCTTCGACCAGAAGCGTACCGCGCTGCTCCGATTTATCTGAAAATTTAGTCATTGTTAAACCTCCTTTATCAAAAATTCCCTGCCGTTTTTCTTCTGACATATCTCTCCGCCCCGACATTCCGCTCGCACCTTTCTGCTTCAACATTCCGTTCGTTTCTCCCCGCTCATCTCTCCGCCCCGGCATTTTTCCGTTTCTCTCCGCACATCTCTCCGCCTCGACACTTTCCCGTTTCTCCCCGTTACAACATTCCGTTCAAACGTTTTTCTCGACCCTTTCCGCCCTAAAAGCTCTGTATCTTAAACAGGCAGGGCTGGTTTTCATCGCAGATTGTCTCCATTTTCCCGTTAACCTTCGACTGGAAAAAATCTTTGCCAAAAATCCATACCGGCAGCGTCCATTCGGCACGGTTCCGCCGTTCTACCGGATAAGACTGCGTATTGTTCGTTTTATCCTGCCACTCCTCCAAATCGTCGGCATAAACCGGCAAAAAGTTGATTTTGCCGCGAAACTGCCAGGCCATTTCGTTTTTGCCCGGCGTCTTCCCCCAGCGGATAACGCCGATATTGTCATAATACACCTTCGGCGCCAGCGCTTTGATAAAATCCAGCGTAACCTCGCCCGAAATCCGGTTAATCCACCGGGCGTCAAGTTTTTTGTACGCCACCATGTAGCGCCCGCCGTCCTGCAAAACATGGCAGCACGATTTGGTAATGTTGCCGTCCGCATCTGTTGTTGATATGCAGTTTTTGCTCCCGTTCTCGTTCATGGGCTTGTCCAGACACAGGATTTTAAATCCCATTTCCGAACCGTCATATACCCGCCGCCCAGCCATCAGATAGTCTTTGGCGCCGATATTGTCCTGGCCTTGTTTGTTTTTCGCCCTGAGGTAAACCAGATGCTCCGACCCCTGCTGGTTGACAAAAGTATGGATGTCTTCGTTATCGTCAACCCCGCTCGCATCAAATCTCGCATAAAACATATCTCCCGGCAAAATCCACGGGATGTCAGCCCCGTCCGCTGCCTTGAAATTGCCGTTGATGATGTCGACGATAACCATGCGTACCGCCTTAAACTGATAACCGAATTTGAAAATGATGGACGCAGCTTTTTTCTTCGCAATATCCCGGTCATAATCGGGACGCGCTGACAGATTGTATCCGTATATCGACGCCATAAACGTCGCAAGCAGCATCAATAAATACATAAATAAGCTCCACCCATATATACATATATAGTGGTAGTATACACTATTTTTTCCAAAAAATCAACAAAAAACGTCATTATCCCCATATTGTAACAGAATCGTAACATTTCTTTTTCTCACTGCCGGCACGTTTTTCCCCCTATTGCTCCCCTTGTTTTCTTCTGCTTCTTATCCCTGCCTTGTCCCGCCCCTCACCGCTGCCTTGTCCCGCCCCTTCATCGCTGTCTTATCCTGCGTCTTTTATCCCTGTTCTCTCCGGCAGCCGAACCTCCCCGCCGTTTCTTCTCCCAAAAGCTTATTCTCCCAAAAAACATTGCATTATTCCGATTTTTCCCTTGTCAACTCCGGTTTTAACGCCTAAATTATCCCGCAGCAGGCTTCCGGAAATGCTTGGCGCCCAACCTGATGCCGAACTTTTGCGCCAAAAGCCGGGAAGCAAAGCCAAACGCAACAAAGGAGCATAAAACCAATGGAAAAAGTTTCTCTAAATCTTGCCGAAACGACGATAAAGATGCTGGGCGACCGCTGGAAAGTGCAGATTATCGAAAGCCTGATGGACGGTACCAAACGTTTTGGCGAACTGAAAAAGGAACTGGGCAGCATCACGCAGAAAGTACTGACGTCCAACCTGCGTATGCTTGAAGAAAACGGCATCCTCGTCCGCCATGTTTATGCGCAGATACCGCCGCGCGTCGATTACACCCTGACCAGCCTCGGCTATAATCTCAAGCCCGTGATTGATTCAATGGTCGCATGGGCCATGGAATACCGCGGTTCCATCGTTCAGGAATTTAATGATATAAAAGAAAAAGGCAAAGCTAAAATAGAAGATAAAATCAAGGATATAAAAAGCAATTTTTAACTAAAAGATTAACTTTGTCTGTTTTTTTTCGCGCCCTGCATTAGCATCATCCCTCCAGCTGCGCCGCTCATGCCGCACCTCATGTCCCATAATGCGTGTTCTAACCTTCCCTGCGCAGCTCTCTGCCATACCTCTTTTATCGCCTTGCGCTCTGCCCCTTGTACCAAACTCTAGCGTGCCGCGCGCTTAATTCTGTCGTTTATCGCCAGCCCTAACCCCTCAAACGGTATCGGCGCCATCGCCATTTTGGCAAAACGCGTATCTTTGTCCGCCGCCCGCATATAAGCAAACAGGTTTGCCGCTGCCTCGCGCAAATCGCCGCTGGGGCTGAGGTTCATTTCCGCCCACTCATAGCCCTTGCCGAAACCGATAAACAGCTCGCCTTCTTCGCGTGCCAAAGCGTTAATGCGGAATTTCTTTGCCGGCGCATAATGTTTCAACAGCTGTCCGGGAGATGTCGGTTTGTTCGGATTACCGTCGGAAATCTGTACTATTTCGCCCAGAGCCTCTTCCAGTTCTTCCCTGGTAATGCCCCCGGCGCGCAACAGCACTGCCTGCCGCGTCGTCAAGTCCAAAATGGTCGATTCAACGCCGACTGTGCAGGAACCTCCGTCCAAAATCATATCTACCCTGTCGCCGAGGCTCTCATAAACCGCCTGTGCCGTCGTCGGCGAAATCGTCTGCGAGCGGTTGGCGGACGGCGCGGCAATCGGCACCCCGCTTTTACGGATAAGTTCCAACGCCGCCGGATGTCGCGGGCAGCGTACCGTAATCGTCTTCAAACCCGCGCAGACCAAATCCAGTGCTGAGTTCTCGTCCTTGCGCGGCAGGACAAACGTCAGCGGTCCCGGCCAAAACTTCCGCGCCAGAAACAACGCCCGCTCATCAGCCGCAGCATAACCGGCCAGTTCGTCCGGCTCGGCAATATGCGAAATCAGCGGATTGAACGCCGGCCGCCCCTTGGCGGCAAAAATCCCCGCCACGGCTTTGGCGTCGTAAACGCTCGCCCCAAGGCCATACACTGTTTCTGTCGGAAAAGCCACCAGTTTCCCGCTCTTGATAAGTTCTGCCGCTTTGCTTATATTGTCTGCATCTGCTTCAAAAATTCCGCCCATAATCTGCCTCTGTAATTTGCCTCTGTAATCTGCCTCTGCTTGCCTCTGTTAAAAAACGCCGGCCTTATTTTCCTTTTTCCCCGACATTAACACCATAAAAAACATTGTCAACACCAAAACTTTAACCTTTTCTTCATCACTGTCGCCGCAAAATGGCAAAGATAAAACCATAAGGAGAAACCAATGACCGAAATAACTTTTAACCAATCCCCTGCGGACGCCGCCGTCAAAGTGCTCATTGCGACCAAAGAGGAAGCCCTGAATTACGGCGTTGCCGGCGGTATTGTCAGCCGCGCCCTTTTTAATCAGCTCAAAGCCCTTGTCGAACGCGAGGACGCTGTCGGCGACAAAAAGGAAATTCTGGTTCTTGACACCATAAAAGAAACCGTCGTCCTGCTCCGCCCGTCCAACACCGTCGGCGAGGCCGGATTGCAGGTTCTCGGCGGAAAACTTTACGGTCGCCTGCGCAATTTCGGCTCCGCCGCCGTTTTCGCGCGCCGCCTGCCTAAGACGGATTTTGGCGCCGCCGCGGTTGCCGCGAATCTCGGCTTGGGAATTGAGCTGGAATCATACAGCTTTGACAAATACCGCACCACCAAAAAGCCGCACGAATACCCGAAGCTCGAAACCGTCAACTTTGTTGCCAAAGACAAACTGGATAAGAAAGGTTACGAACGCTGTGCCGCTCTGGCCAATGCCGTCCGCTATGCGCGCGACCTCACTAACGAACCGTCCAACGAGCTGACGCCCGAAGTTTACGCCAAAGACATCAAACGGCTGGAACACCTCGGCCTCAAAGTAACCCTGATGGACAAGGCCGAACTGAAGAAAAAAGGCTTCAATATGCTGCTGTCCGTCGCGCAGGGTTCCTGTAATGACCCGTATGTTGCCATACTTGAATACTGCGGCAACAAAAAGAAAAAAGGCTGTGACATCGCCCTCGTCGGCAAAGGCGTAACCTTTGATTCCGGCGGTATCTCCTTAAAACCGACCGCCGGCATGTGGGATATGAAACAGGATATGGCCGGTTCCGCAGTCGTCGTCGCCTCGCTCAAGGCCGCCGCACAGCAGAAACTGAACCTGAATGTCGTCGGCATCGTCGGTTTGGTCGAAAATATGCCCTCCGGTTCCGCCACCCGCCCCGGCGACATCGTAACTTCGCTTTCCGGCAAGACCGTGGAAATCCTCAACACGGACGCCGAGGGGCGCCTGGTCTTGGGCGACTGCCTGACTTATGTTGAAAAGGAATATAAGCCGGAACGCATCGTCGACCTCGCCACGCTGACCGGCGCGATTGTCGTAGCGCTGGGCAACGAGATGGCCGGTCTGTTCAGCAACGACGACGTCCTGTCCGAATTGCTGTCCATTTCCGGCGAACAGTCGGGCGAAGAGTTGTGGCGCTTTCCGCTGACCGACGCTTACCGCAAACTGATTAAATCGGATATGGCCGATGTCAAAAACATCTCCGACGGGCGCGCTGCCGGTTCGATTACCGCCGCCTGCTTCCTCGAGGAATTTCTGCCCGGCAAAACCCCGTGGGCGCATCTGGACATCGCCGGCATGGATATGTTCGGCAAGCCCCGTCCCCTCTATCCGAAGGGAGCCAGCGGTTTCGGCGTCCGGCTGATAAACCGCTTCCTGCGCAATCTGGAGCAGAAATAAGTCCCGCGGCGCTCAACCGCCCGCCCCCCGAAACGCCTGCCCGCATAACACGGACAGGCGTTTTCTTTTGCCTGCTACTCCCTTTCATACTTCTGTCCCGCATTTCCGCGCCCCTCTCACGCAGTCTCTTTTCTCCACCCTGCTCACACCATCCCGTTTTCCTTTGCTCCCGCTCGCACCCTCAACATTCCCCCGCCTTCCCGTTTTCCTCCACTCCGCTCGCACCTTCTCCCCATACCTATTCATTCCCATCTCCCGCCCCTTTTTTGCTCATTTTCCCCTTTACATTTGCAAACTTCCTGCTATACTCCGCACAAATTAACCATAACACCAGCCAAAGGACCATACAGATGACTAAACAGACTTGGAAACCCGGAACCATGCTCGCCCCCTTGCCGCCGGCATTGATAACCTCCGGCGACATGGCACATCCCAACGTCATGACTGCCGCCTGGACCGGCATTATTTGTTCCGACCCGGTCATCACCTATGTTTCTCTGCGTCCGAGCCGCTACACGCACGAACTCGTCAGCCAAAACAAAGAGTTTGTCATCAACCTGCCAACCTGGCGCCAGGCTGAAGCCGTTGACACCGTCGGCGTCAAATCCGGCCGCGACGGCGACAAGTTTACCCTGACCGGCTTAACCCCGGAACCCTGCACAAAAGTCAAAGCGCCGCAGGTTGCCGAATGCCCGGTCTCGCTGGAATGCAAGGTGCTGGAAGTCCGCCCGTTCGGCACGCACGATATGTTTCTGGCCGAAGTCGTCGCCGTCAATGTCGATGACAAATATATCGACGAGTCCGGCGCGCTGGATTTGGAAAAGGCCGGACTTATCGCCTACGCCCACGGATTTTATTACACGTTGGGACGCAAAATCGGCAAATTCGGCTTTTCGGTCGAAAAGAAAAAGAAAAAGCCCGCCGCGCCGTCCGTTGCTACGGTTCTGAAAGCCGATGAAAAATTTTCCCGTAAAAAAATTACTGCGGAAACTATCGCCGCCTCATGTCCGTCTGCCGTCGCCAGCCACGGCGGACCAAAGATTGCAGCAGCCGGAAAACCTGCACCGCACACCTTAGAGCATGACGAAACTTTTATTGAAAACGGCGTCGAAGTAATCGTCAAAAAATCTCGTTTCAGCAAAACTCCGGCACTGTCTGCCGCCCCGCACCCTGCGGACAAAAACGCCCGCCGCAAAGGCAAAGACAGCCGTGCCAAAGGAGAAAACAGCCGCTCAAAAGGAAAATTCAGCCGTAAAGACCATAAACAGACAAATTATGAACCTTACAGCTTCAAGAAAAAAGCCGACGGCAGTTTTAAAAAGAAGTCCCCACGCCGCGCCTGATACATTGCGCTCCCTGCGCCTGACACTTCCTCTCCCGTGCCTGCTTAACACGATATACTCCTTGCACCGATGCAACACACTGTATTCCCTGTACCGACTTAACGCGGGCTTCTCCTTGTACCGGCCGACGCATTGCAATTCTGCCTTGCGCTGCAACGCACTGCTGCGCGTCAGGAATAATATTTTTCGTTTCGCCCGCGCCATATCGCCGCATCAAAAGCGGCTTTTTCCGTTCTCTTTTCCTCGGGTTCTGTCGCGGTTTGTTTCGTATCCTGCCGGACAACGGTGCCGCCCACATTTCCGACAGCCACTTTCTCGCGCGCGATATGCGTTTTTACCCTTTCGCCCGCCGCAGCCATAGCAAAATCCCTTTTCATACCGTCAAACAAAGCATCACGGCTCATACATTTCACGGCTTCGTTTCCGGGCTTGTCCAAATCGGACACGTCGTTCAGAAGATGCATAATCTGTTCATCGGAATAGCGCTCAAAAATCATCGTATCAATATCCTGCGGCGCCAGCCCGTCATAAATTTCACCAATATCCTGTCTTGGTTTCATCTGTTCAGGCATAGCAGCCGCCTTTTCAGACAGAACTGCCGCACCGCCGGGCAATGCATCCGCCCCGTCCGGCAGAACCTTCGCCGCGTTGTCTTTCTCCTTCTGCCGTTTTTCATACGCGGCTCTCTTTTCCATGCATTTCCGCCTCATCGCCGCCACGTCTTCAAGCGTAAAAACCTTATCGGCATCAAGCGCCAGATCTTTGCGCATCTGCATCAGCCGCGCATAAATTTCCATGCCGGAATCCTTATAAGCATCATATTCGACCCCGGGATTGACTTCTTTATTGCCGATGACGGATACCATATTCTCGCTGAACCTCAAATCCGCCGCATGCGCTGCTTCGTGCAAAACCAGACTGGATAACGGGCGCAGCTCAATATGTCCCTTATTTTTCTTATAATTGGCGATGTTGATAAAAACGGTCGGTTCTTTTACAACGGCCCGCGCATTAAACCCGATGTTGCCGTCGCTCTCCCCTCTGGCCGCCATCGCCGCTTTCAGGGCTTTCAGGGCGTTTTCTTTGCTGCCGTAAGTGCGGATAATGCTGTCGCGAAAATGCAGTTCCCCCTTTTCCAAAGCCTCAACATACCTTGATGTGCCCTTTTCCGTCACAAAAACCTGTATGCCGTCAATATTTTGTATCGCCTGAGCGTAATCCTGCCCGTTATCGATTATTTTGTCGCTCTTCTTCCGATCCTCAAGCCATTCCCGCAGTGAAAACAGCCCGTCATAAACTTCTGACCGGACTATCGGCGAAACAGTCTTCCCGTCGTCCGTATAAATCTTTACCTTTTCCAGCGCCCGCTCTGCCTGTCCGTCGGAGATTTTTGCCTCATCGCCTGCTTCTTCTGTCTTGCTGCTCATTTTCCCTCCTCTTGCTGGCACTGCAGCCCCAAATTCGTCCAGTTATGTCCCGTTATTATTGCAAAATATGAAAAATTATACCACAATGTCCGCCTCTTGTCAAGCACTGCACTATCACACTGCCGCCATTGCACTGCCCCTTTTCCGGCGCCGTTCTCATTACATCGCCCGTATTCTTTTCCTCTCTTTAAATTTCCGCCGCCGGCGTTTATCTCTATGCCGTAACCCCATTCCGAAAGGCACTCGTTATGACATGGATACTGCTGAGCCTGCTTTACGCCGTTACCAACGCCGTCTACACGACGTACAACGAAACGCGCAATTTCAACGGTTACGTTCTCGGCATCTGGCGCGGCTTCGGCATCAGCCTGCTGGTTGCGCCGTTGCTGTTCACCGTGCCTCCCGTTACGTCGGCATCATATTACCTCATTCTTGTTATTCAGGGGCTGATGATTGGCATTTATGACAGCCATCTGTTTTTTGCCTCGGGAAAATACGGCAGCCACGCCAGTTCCGGTTTTATGGCCACCTGCGTCCTTATTACCGTTTTCCTCTGGTGGGGAATAGATTTTTCCGAGCTTGCCGCTCTGATGCGCACGCCGTCCCGCCTCATTACGCTGATGCTCATTCTGAGCGGATTTTCCGTCAGTTACTGGCAAATGATGAAAGTCCGGGTCAGCCGCGCCGCCGAAGAATACCTCTACCCCGCCGTCTTCGCCCTCGCATTGATGAGCATTGCCACGCGGTATATTGCCCTCAACGGCGGCACCGCTTATGCCGGTGTCGTCTATTACCTTACGGTCGCCTGCTTTGTCAGCGGCGTTTACAATGTCGTGATGTTCGTCCGCCAGAAAACGCCCCCTCTGCAGCAACCACCGTCATCCCCGCCGCCCGGCCGCCCGCACCTGGCTCCCGTTTTGCCGGAGAACACCTCTGCGGCTCCCTCCAAACTGGCACTGCTGCTCGCCCCGCTGCCGCACTGGCAGGGCGCATGGCTCATTGCCTTCAGTACGGTGCTGATTGCGGCCAAAACCCTCGCCTTGCGCCTGGCCGAAAATCCCGGTTATGTCATCGCCATGCTGTTGCTGTCGCCGATGTTTGCCGAAGTGCTGAACACCGGACGCGTCCGCCTGCGCCCTTCGGTCATTCTCGTCCTTGTTTTCCTGCTTTTGCTGCTGCTTCTCGTCGCCTGAAAGAAATTCCCGCCGTTTCGCTGCCGTGCTTTTCCGCCGCTGCCGCCGTTGCTCTGCTGCGCTTTTCCGCCGGTGCCTCCGTTTCCCCGCCCTTTTTTCCCTCTGTTCCGTCGATACCTTTTGCCCTGAGCTTTCTGTCCACGGCTTCAGCCAAAACCTTGTTGCGCTCAAGTTTGTTCTCCTCTTCAACCCGCGCCAGCGCCGGCTCCAGATATTTGGCATAATACGCCTTTCGCGGATCTGCCGCCGCTTTCGGGTCATACGCGGTAAAAACTTCCCGCCCCTTCACCGGTTCGTTTTTCTCCCTGAATCCCAAAATCCGCCCTTCGTCGCGCGGCATCTGCAACACCGCTTCAAAAGCGTCTTTTCCTCGGCAGTCAACGTCCGGCTTATGCCCCTTGACTTCAATATTTTCCCCTTCTTTGTCCCAATAGGTCAGTTTCGTAACCCCGACCCGCATCAGATAGCCGCACGGCATCGCAAAGCTCCCCTGCGTATATTGCTGCATTCCGGCGGTATTTTCTCCGACATAACGCACATTGGGATGATGATAAAACGACGTATAGGCGCTTTCTGCCGAACTTCCGACGCCCCTGTCAATCAGAACGTCAATCCGCCCGTGATACCCGCCTTTGTCGTTAAACGGATAATAAACCGCCGTTTCATCAAACAAAACCCTATCCTCTCCCGAGAAGTTTTTGCGCTTGACCAGCTTTTCCGCCGTCAGCCCGTCGCGCTCATAATTACGCGGCTTATACGCCCCGTGGCGATGCAGAAAAGCGTTTGAAACCGCCGTATCCTTAATCTCGCAGCGCTTATAGGTATTGACCAGATTGCCGTAAAGCCGCTTTGCCACATGGTCAATCGGCTTGTCTTCGCCGCCGCCGTTACCCCGTACGTCCAGAATAATCCTTCCCTTTTCCCACTTGTCCTTATTTTCCAGATACGCCCTGTCAAAGGTTTCAATAAAGCCTTTCCAGCTCTCATAATCGTTTTTGTCCGTCAGGTTTGGGATGCTTACCACCAGCAAATCTTCCCCTGCCGGCGATTTCATCTCGCCTATTTTCCATAACGGATACGTTTCGCCGTTGCGGTCGGTACGGTATTCCTCTCCCAGAATTTTCATTCCGTCCGGCATTTCTTTGCGATAGCCGAAATTGCTCCCGACAGCCCGTTTTTCTTTTTTGCCCCCGCCGGCAAACGCCTTTCCGCCGCCCATTCCCAGCATAAAATGCCTGTCTTCGATAAACTTCGCCGTTTTCTCTGCCGCCTCCGCCATAAAATCGCCCTGCCGCCGCGGCTTGTCGGTATTGTTATAAAGCGTTTCGACCGCCGCTTTAAACCCGTTCCGGTTTTCTGCCGAAAACCCGCGCCAACCGACATGTTCGTATGCCGCCCTGGCATAAAAAGCCAGATTAAGGCGCTGCTCTTCGCAGCTCATCACCCGGTTGTCCAAATCTTCCCTCGGTTTTCCAAAATCCTCAAGCGATATCCCGTCATAAGCGCGCATCATCGCCTCCTCGCCGATACTGCCGATAATGTCGTCAAACGCTGCCATATCCGTTCTTCCTGCCGCGCTCTTGCCGTTCTCCACGGCTGAATCAGCAGTTCCGCGGCCGGCTGTTTTATATTGCCCTGTTGCCATATCCGTTCTTCCAGCCGCGCTCTTGCCGTTCTCCACAGCTGAATCAACAGTCCCGCGGCCGGCATTTTTTCGTTGTTCGGCTTCCAGGTTTCGGGCATAAGTCAACAGGTCTTTATTTTCATTAAAAAAAATCAGCTTGTCAGGAAATTGCTCCGACACCCGTTTCATCGCAACCGCCCGCGTCGCTCCTTTGGCACGCAACTCGTTTATTTTCTCAGAAATCGCTTTCTTGTCCGTTTTATCCGGAAGAAAGTAAACCGGAACGCCCCAGCCGCCCTCTTCCCGCGAAGCTGTCAGGTCTATAATGGAAAAAGGGCCGTCCACACCGATAACTCTGGCATTTTGGGAAGATTCGTATTCATTGGTAAATCCGCCGTCAAGCGACACATTGGGCTTAAACGTGCTCCTGTCAACTTCGTAACGATAAGACGGTTTCTGCTTATCCAGAAATTCTTTCGGCTGCCGCCCGCTGATTAAAACCGCTTTTTCGTCCATATAAACGCTGACTCCGTCCCATTCTTTGCGTTCGTTGGACGGCGGCTTGACGATATAATGGGATTCTTTGTCTGCCGCCGCATAACACAAAGCTTCGTTTATCCGTTCGGAAAGGGCATTTCCGGCAACTTGAAGGCGCGGCGTAAGGTACGCCCCGAATTCGGCGGGAGGCACTTGGCTGAAATGGTATAAACGGGAAGTATTTTCCATAATCTCTTTACGGCGTTTGCTCCTCAACTCTTCCAGCTGCTGCATATAACGGGGAAAACAATCCTCTCCGACAACCGATTTCAGCAGATATTCCCTTGCCGCACCGTGTTCTTTCATAAATTCCGGTAAAGGCTTCTCGTCTGTATTAAGATGGAGTTTGTCATTCACTGCCGAAACGTAAGAAAACAGATATTGCCCGATGCTCTGATTGGGAAAGGTGCCCAGCCCCGGCGGACAGATTTGAGAAAAATAGGACAATTTCTCTTCAAGACCAAGTTTTTGGAGAGGTGATACAAGATATTGAAAAACCGCCTCATTCTTTTCCATGCCTTTTCCCCGAAAATTTTCCGTGATAGTCTCATATTTCTATGATTTTACCATAAAAGAACAGGCTTGTAAAGCGGATTTCGCATGCCAGCGTCCGAATATGCCACAAGGAAACCGCATTCCTGCGCCCCTGCCCGGTGCACTGTCCCTTTCCGGCGTCCCCTCTAAATGCTGCCGCCGTTTCTCGTCCTGACACCGTTTTTCGTCCTGACACCCTTTCTCGTCCTGACGCCGTTTCTTTTATCCGAACAGTTTCGCCCAAAAACTTTTTTCTTCTTCGGGAGCTGCCGCTTCAAACTGTTTGAGGCATTCTTTTTGCGCCTCAGTCAGCTTTGTCGGAATCAATACTTTAAATTCGACAAACAAGTCGCCGCGCCGGTCGGAATTCATATAGCGCATGCCTTTGCCCTTGATGCGCAGCTTGTCGTTCGGCTGCGTGCCGGGCTTAACTTCGACTTCGATTTCCTCGCCGTCAATTCCTTTAAGCTTAAATTTGCCGCCCATCGCCGCCATCGCCATTGAAATCGGCGATACCGTAAACAAATCCGCACCGTCGCGCTCGTAGGTCTTATGCCTTTTTACCGTAATAAAGACATACAAATCCCCTTTCGGCCCGCCGCGTTTTCCGGCTTCTCCCTCTCCGGCGACGCGCATCCGCGTTCCGTTTTCAATTCCCGCCGGGATTTTGATTTTCAGGGATTTTTCCAGTTTTTCCTTGCCGGTTCCGCGGCATTTCTTGCACTTGTCCAAAATCACGCGCCCCGCGCCGCGGCATTGCGGGCAGACCGTTTCAAACACAAAAAAGCCGCCCTGCTGGGTACGAACCTTGCCGCTGCCGCCGCATGTCGCACAGACCGGAGGCTCCTTGCCGTCCGCCGTCCCGTGCCCGTGGCAGGTTTCGCACTCTTTGGAGCTTGTAATGTTAATTTCCTTTTCCAGCCCGACATACGCTTCTTCAAGCGTCAGCGTTACGTCGTAACGGATATCGTCGCCGCGCTGGGCATACGAACGCTGCCGCGCCCGCCCCTGCCCGGTAAATTCCGAAAATATGTCGGAAAACACGTCGGCAAAGCCCGCGCCGGTAAAGTCAAACCCGTTAAACGGATTTGCCCCTGCCCCCGCGCCGCCGAACCCGCCGGTAAACGCCTGATGCCCGTACCGGTCGTACGCAGCGCGTTTCTGCTCGTCTTTAAGGACTTCATAAGCCTCGTTGATATCCTTAAACTTCGCCTCCGCTTCCTTATTGTCGGGATTGCGGTCGGGATGGTACTGCATCGCCAGCTTGCGATATGCTTTTTTTATCTCTTCCCCTGATGCCGTTTTGGTAACGCCCAAAACCTCATAGTAGTCTGCCGTCGTCGTGCTCATGTCATATAACCGTCATTACGTTGCTTTTTTGAATATTCAATATTACTGTTTTAAATCTTATGGTTATTTAGGAATATTATTTCAATAATGCAAGTTTTATTTGGCGGTTATGCCACAATTATGCAAAATTTGCCCCCGCGCAAACCAACGGCATCGTCAAAATCAGTTGCAGTCGGAATAAGCTGCCGCCACCTTGTCGTTGCGCAAAATGACCTTGACGCTGCAGCTTACGGCGGCATTGTTTCCTGCCGAAACGTTCCGTCCCGCCGCGGTATATCCTCCGCCCGCAATGTTTCCGCTGCCGAAAGCGCCGTAATTCGCCGCCATGCCGTAATTTCCCGTCAGCCCGTCGCCGCCGTCCGAATTCAGGCTCGCTGCCCGCGTTCCGGTGCTCCCCGCCGCCGGCATATTGCTTCCTGCGGTTGTCATCGCGCCGCTGCCCGGTATGCTGCCGTTTCCGTTCGCCATATATCCTCCATTGCCCGGTATGCTGCCGTTCCCGCCCGGCAATGCGCCGTTCCCCGCCGGATTGTCATAGGAAATTATTTCCCCGCCCCCGGCCGGCCGGTAATTGGTGTAATACACCCACATCACGGCTCCGTCATCCATATTTTTGACAATATTCGGCGCCCCGTTGTCATCCCAAAGCTCGGCAACGCTCTGCCCCTTATAGGTTGAAATCCCCTGCAGCGGATAATAAGCCGTCCGCCTGTCGGTAACCTGTTCCCACTGGCAGCCGCTCATTCCGAGCACTGCTCCCGCCAGCATCGCCCACCAGTAACGCATGATTTCCTCCTCCGGTTAAATTTTTTGTCTGCCCTGCCGTTCCTTTATGCCGATATAATCACGCCGCCCCGCCGAAACAACCGCCCGAACACAAAAAAAGCGCCGCTTTCTTCCGGCGCTTTCATTAAGCTGTACATTTCTCCGATAAGCTGCACATTTCTCCGATTGGCACAATGCGTTTCTCCAATCGGAGCAAAACATTAATAGACGTAACCGTTATACGCCGTCATTGCCGGCGCTCCGCCGCAATCGCTGTATGCGTTGCTGACGTACGTGCGGTAAAATTCCACCGTCAGCGTGCACAGGCTGTGCGGCTGATAATCGCCGAGCTCGCAGTAGCGCACGATTTTGCCGTCATCGGGTTCGTAATCGACATAATATGTCCACCGGACCGTATTGTTGCCGACATAGCGCGCATGCATCGGCTCTTCAAAATCATCAAAAAAATCGCGCATCTGCTGCCCCTGCTGAATGTCAAACCCTGCCGCATGGATAACATCTCCTTTCGGCGCCACATATTTCGTATAGGCAGCCCGCCGGGCAGTTTTACGATAAACCGGCGCATCTGCCGCCCCGTTGTCCCTGCGGTAGCTCGGCACATACGACGGGTCGCAGCAGCAGCCGGCCAAAAACAGCGTCATAAAGGCAATAGCAAACTTATACATCTTTCCATGTCTCCTCAAAACTAAATAAACTGATTGGTAAAAAGAATCTAAAACTAACTTACTAACTCTAAAATAATTTCGTCCAGAAGGGGAAAACCCTTGTCCGTAAGTCTGATATTGGCGTCATCATAACACAGTAAATCTAATTGTGCAAGTCTTTTTGTCATTTTTTTTGACAAAAAGTCAAATAATTTAATGCCGCACGCCCGGTAAAAGCTTTCCGCATCAATCCCCTCCTTTATCCGCAGCCCCATCAGAACCAGCTCTTCCGCCCGTTCTTCCGGTGTCAAAATGTCGCCCAGCCTGCCGTCAACCGTCGCCCGCAGTTGCGGTCTCCCCGTCGGATTTCCGCCTGCACTCCGCGTTCCCGCCGGATTTTTCGTATTCTGCATCTCTGCCGGAACCCCTGCCGAACGCCCGGTCGCACTCTGCGTTCCCGTCTCCCCTCTTATCTCGCTTCCGCCGTCCGTCCACAGCCGCAGCCGCCCGTGTGCCCCCTCGCCGATACCGATATAATCGCTGCCGCGCCAGTATGTCAGGTTATGTACGCTCTCATCATCGGCCGCCGCGGCAAAATTCGAAACCTCGTACCGTTCCAGCCCGCGGCTGCGCAAATAAGAAACTGTTTGGTTATAAAGGGTTAAAGACGTTTCTTCATCTGCCGCCCGAACATTTTTGCGCGCAAAAACCGTTCCTTCCTCAATTGCCAGTTCATAAAGCGAAATATGCCTGAGCCCGAACCCAAGCGCCAAATCTATTTCCTTTTGCCAGTCATCCCACTTTTGTCCGGGCCGTGCGTAAATCAAATCAATCGAAAATTTCGGAAACGCCGCCGCGCCGAGTTCCATTGCGGCTATTGCGTCGTCAACCCCGTGCGTCCGCCCCAGAAATTTCAAATCAGCCGCATTCAGCGCCTGCACGCCGAGCGACAACCGGTTAATTCCCGCCGCCCGGAATCCCAGAAATTTCTCGCGTTCAAACGTATTCGGATTAGCCTCCAGCGAAATCTCCGCCCCCGGGACAATGTCAAAATGCCGTTCCAACTCTTCCAAAACCGCCTCAACCGCTCCCGGCGACAACAGCGACGGTGTTCCTCCGCCGAAAAAGACCGACGTTACGCGCCGTCTGCCTGAAACTTCGGCCATCTGCGCCAAACCATCCCTGCCTTTTTCCTCCTGTGGTGCCTTTCCGCACACTCCGGCAAAATAGGCAATATCCTCGCGGTAGCGCGAAACCAAAGCCCTCTCGTCAAACTCGCGCGGCAGTATCCCGCGAAAAAAGTCGCAGTACGGACACCGGCTCCGGCAGTACGGAAAATGGATATAGACCGCCAGCCCGTCGTCTGCCACAGTTTTGCGCTCTGTCACCGGCCCGTCGTCTGCCGCAGCCTTGCGCTCTGTTACCGCCCCGTCATCTGCCGCAGCCTTGCGCTCCGCCGCAGCTCCGTCATCTCTCCCTGCCCCCGGCTTGCCGCCGCCATAAACGCCGCTTTTCATGCCGCCCGTTGTCCCTATCCCAGCTCGGCGCAGGCGGTTTCAATCTTCTCCTGCAGCGCCGCCATAAATTCCTTTTTCCCCGCATAATCGGCCATATTCATCGGCGGCATAAATTCAAACACCACTTTGCCCGGCCGCCGCAGAAATGCCCCTTTCGACCACACCAGGTCGGAATTAAGCGCCACCGGAACCACCGGCATATCCAGCCCTTCTGCCAAAAAGACAATCCCCGACTTATAGCCCTTGACCTGCCCGTGTTTACAACGCGTGCCTTCCGGAAAGATAATGATGGATCGCCCGGCTGCCACCCGTTTTTTCGCTTCCGCCAGCATTCCCTTCATCGCTCTGGCTCCGGCGCCGCGGTCCACCGGGATCATGCCGTAAAGCGCCTGCCCCCAGCCAAACAGCGGAATATAAGTCAGTTCTTTTTTCAGCACAAACACCGAATGCGGGATGATGTCGGTATAGGCATAAGTTTCAAACGCCGATTCATGCTTGCTGGCAAAAATCACCCCCGGCGTGATGTATTCTTTTCCCCGCACTTCTATCGTAATTCCGCACAGCTTAAGCATTCCGCTCCAGATGACCGGGTGCAAAAATTTGTCCCACATCGCCACCATCGCCGGCCGCGAAAACACCCCGACCGGCAGGCTGACGACAAACCCCAGCGCCATCGCCGGATAAAAATACAAATTGGCAACCAATGAACGTAAAAACAGCATCATATCTCTAATCCTAACAAAATTTACAGACCCAAACCTCTCAAATTCTGACAAAATTTCACAGCCCCAACAGGTTATATTGCGCATATACCAGCAAAAACTTGGTGTATTCCGCCGCCATAAACCGGAAACTGCGCCAGTTTTTCCACCATTCCGGCGACACGTTCGGCGTATCCGCCGCAACAAAATGCATCACGGCCTCCGGCATCTCGTGTTCCAGCTCCAGCCGGCTGCGCGGGATATGGTAAAACGATGTCACGACATAAAATTCCTTCATGCCGTATTTGCCTGCCCATTCCCGCACTTCCCGCGCGTTGCCCACCGTATCGGTCGCCCGGTAGCCGAGGTCAATCGGCTGGCTGCTTTCAAGCCTGATATCCTCGCGCGATGTAATGACCTGCAGCCCTATCCCCGGCTGCACGCCGGAAATCAGCAGGCGCTCGCCGTAACCGCCGTTCAGCAGTTCCACCGCCTTGGCTATCCTGTTCCGCCCGCCGGTCAGTACCGCAATGCCTACCGGAGGCGTTTCCGCCGCCGCTGCGCCAAACCTTCCGTCCAGCACCGCGCGGGTAACGTCCAGATAAGCATAGCCGTACCGCCGGTCAGGCTCCAGCATTGCCCCTTCCGCCCATTCGTTCCAGGCATTGACAAACACCAGCCTTTCATCGCCGGCAAATTTTTCCTTCGTATCTTTCACCGCATAGTCGAGCCACCGCCCGTACACCTCCGGCGTCGTCCCGTCAAAGACCAGCGCCCCCGAATACGCCTTGCGCGGCGTATTGTCCCAGCGCGGAAAGACGGTGCGGAACGTTTTAAACGCATAATCCTTCTTCATCTTGCCGGAATTGATGTATTCCGCCCAGTCAAACACGCGGAAATCCGCCCGTTCGTCAATTTTCGCCGTGTTTTTCTGCCGCAGCCCGTAGATGTTGTCCAGCTCAAACTCCATCACTGCGTCCAGCCCCCAGTCCGCCGGATTGTCATAAAAGCCGAACGCCTTGGTAGCGACGATATACGGCTCGCCGACGCCGTGCTCGCGCCCGAACTGTTTCAGATACGCCGCAAACGCGCGAAAAAGCTCCTTGCCGATTGGCGCCGGACGGTACACGATAAACAGCGGCCGCCCGTTGACGCGGATATAGCGCGGATCCTGAAAAAACGGCAGCAGGTCTTTTGCAAACGGTTCAAAATCCTCTCGCGAGAAAGTCTGTTCCATCAGCAGTTCACGGTTGCCGCCGTCCCAGCGCTTCGACCAGTTTTCATTCGCCCAGTGCAGGCAGAACGGCAGGTTCAGCGCCGGATTGGCCAGATAATTATAGACCGGCTTTTCCATCAGCTTTTTGCCCGAAAACCAGTAGTAATAGAACGCAAACCCGCCGATGCCGTAATTCTGCGCCAGCTCAACCTGCCGTTTCATCGCATCGTCATGCGTTAAATCGTAAAACCCGACGTCAATCGGCAGCTTCGGCTGATAATGCCCGGCAAACATCGGCCTTGCGGCGGTAACGTTTGTCCATTCCGTAAATCCCCGCCCGTGCCAGCGGTTATTTTCCTCAAACTGATGATATTGCGGCAGATACAGCGCAATCACGCGCACGGCGTTTTCTTTGCCGGCCCTGGCGCCTGACGCGCCTGCCCCGTCTTCAGATTTTCCGGCCCCGTTGCCCGGCATGCCTGCCCGGTCTTCAGATTTGCCGGCCCCGTCTTCAGATTTTCCGGCCCCGTTGCCCGGCATGCCGGCCCTGTCTTCAGATTTGCCGGCCGCGGCTTCCGGTTTAACGCCCCTGCTGCCCGCCGCCTCTTGCCGATACTCGCGATAGGCAACAAAATCCCCCTGCCTTTTTCCGCCGTCATCAAACATCGCCCGCACATACGCCTGTGCCTCGCCGCAGTCCGCCCTGCGGTTTTGCGCCGCATCGCCCGCCGCTGCATATTCCGCTCCGCCGCTCTCCGCCGCATTGCCCGGAGCTGCCTGCATCTGTACATAGCCGAAGACCGTCCGGTTGAAAATCAAAAATCCCCCAAACCAGACCAAAAACAGCATCAGCCCGACAAAAGCCGCTATGATGATAACTCTATGCCGCATTTACGCTCCTTTTTCCTCTTCCCTATGCCGCATCTTTCTCCGAAACAGACGCTCTGTTGCCGGCAGGCTTTTTCTGCCGTCCGGCAGCGGTATTGTCCGTCCCTTCCTTCAGTTTGTTTTGTTTTTCTTCCAGAGCTTTATCAAAATCAAAACCGTCATCAGGATAAAATTTCTTATATTGTTCCCGCATCAGGGCTTTATCTTCGTCCAAAATATTCTCGTAATAATTAAGCATATATCTCTCCCTCATCTCCTTCGCAAAATCCGTCCAATCCTTTTCCTTGTCTTTTCCCGCCTGAATAATCAGTTTGTCAACATCCTTAAAAAGGGGAAAGAGATCATTGCTAAACCTTCTTTTTCTGCCGTGGCTTTCCGAAACATGGTACCTGCGGAAATAATATTCGGCGTTTTCCGCTGCAACAATCTTGGGATTATGTGTCATAACGCTCATAAAGAAATAATAATCCTCATACAAAATCCGATAAAGGGAACTTGAAACTTTATATTTTTCCAAAAAGGAACGCCTGTAAATTCTATCCCATACAAATATTCTGAGGCGGCTTACATTCATTGCTCTCGGTTCTATAACTTTATTTTGTTTCACAAACAAGTCATCTTCGTTGCTGATTCTGCTCTTGTATCCCCTGGTTGTGTTTTGGAACACGTTTCCCGCAATCGCAACATCGGCGTCGTACGCTTTCGCCGTTTGGTACAAATCCTCAAAATAATCCGCCGACACCGTGTCGTCCTGGTCTACAAAACCGATGTACTCGCCTTGCGCCGCGGAGATGCCTGCATTGCGCGCCGCGCCGATATACTTGTTTTCCTGCGTAATTATTTTAAATCTGGCATCATGCGCCGCGTATTCCGCCAATATTTCTGCCGAGCCGTCCGTCGACCCGTCGTTAACGCAGATAATTTCAATATCTTTCAGCGTCTGTCTGCGAATACTGTCCAAACACTGCTTCAAAAAACGCTCGCCGTTATATACGGGAACAACCACGCTGACCTTAACGTCCTCTGCGGGTTCTTTGACTTTGGCCTCATAAAAATGTATTCCCGGAAGATTATACCAATGCCACAAAAACATTCCCCCTGATATAATCGCCAACAATAACAACAAAACCTTCCACCGTTTAAGCAAAAACTGCATCGTCAACCCGAGAAACAGTATTCCCAAAGCGACGGCAAACATCTGCGCATTCGGCATAAAAAACTGCAACACAATGCTTCCGCCTTGCCACGCCAGAAACCATGCCGGCAAAGTTACCAGAGCGAGCATTCCGTTCCTGAGACAAAGCGAAAGAAGCAAAAGCGCCGCTTCTCCCCAGATTATCCCTTTAACCCACGGCCGCATTTCCGGCGAATAAGCAAATATCAGCAGCCGCCAGCAGTCGAGAACAAAACAGACGACAGCCAGCTGCGCGGCAAAAGTAATCAGAAAGCTGTTTCCTTTTCGCCATTGCCAAACGCCGGCAGCCCAAACCGCAAACATTCCGCCCCAGCCGTACAGGGAGAAGTCTGCCGGGTTTCCGTCAATAAAATAAATATTGTTTGTCGTCAGATAAAACCCGAGCGCCAAAACAGACATTGCGCCCAGTATACTCAAAAACACGCCAATTTTTTTCAGTAACTTCATTTTCATCAAATTTTTCACAGTTCTTTTAACCAATCCGTTTTCGTCACGCCGCGCCCGCCGAACCATCTGCACAATTCCTTTAGCCTTAAAGCCTTTACGAGATGTTACACCATACTCCGGAGCGTCCTGACCACCGTTATGTACGCCGTCGCCGCCACCAGCGCCGCCGAAACCAGCGGCAAAAGCAGAATAACGACCCATTCGTTCAGCCCGAAAGACACCGAATTGAAAATGCCTGCCTCAATTCCCTGCGCCATATGCCCGATAACCAGAATTGCCGGCACCGCCAGAACCGCGCCGATAACTCCGGCCGCCGCCGACATCTGGGTAATCTGCCTGACATAGTTGGCGGCAATATATTCGTCGGTCGCCCCCATCGTATGCAAAATCGTAATAATCTCGCGGTGGACGTTCAGCCCCGTCTTCGCCGCGTAAACAATTGAAGCCACACAGCCGCCCGCTACCAGTATCAGCACCGTAACCGCCAGCATTTTCAGCGAGTTGATAAACCGCAGCAGCCGTGACAGCCACAGGTTATGGTCGTTGATGGAAGCCTGCGGCGAAACCTCAGACAGCCGCACCGTCAGTTCCTTGTAGTCAAAATTCTTGGCATTGCGGATTTTAACGTCCAACAGCTTCGGTATCGGCAGCATTTCCACGTCAACGTTGTTGCCGAGCCATGGCTCCAGCAGCGCCCGCAGTTCCGCGTCGCTTAATACCGTAACCTGCTCCACGTCAGGATATTTTTCCAGAAAGCCGACCACGGCCAGCAGGTCTTTCCGGCTGGCATCTGTTCCCGGCAGCGGCAAAACCTGTACCGTAAAATTGGAAACCACCTGCTGCCGCGAGTTTTCAAACATGGAATTAATTCCCAGCACGCCCGCCAGCGTAATCGCGAACAGAAATACCGCCACCGCCACCGTTACCCGGAGAAACGTCTTCGAATACCCCTCGTCAATCGGCAGTTCCTGTGTCTTGTCCGCAGGCGCTTTCTGCCGCCGCAATTCACGGATTCTTGCTGCCCGCTGTTTAGCCGTCGCTCTCGGTACGCCGGTTCCCGTTCCCGCCGTTGTCCTGCCCGACGCGGCAAACTCTCTCGCGCTGTTGTTCTCCCTGCCCGACACGCCAAACCCTCTCGCGCCGTCATCCGTACTGCCTGTCATCATCACAGCCTTCCTCCTATCATCGCTTCGTCCGCTTTTTCCGTCATCATCACAGCCTTCCCCCTGTCATCGCTTCGTCCGTTTTTTCCGTCATCATCACAGCCTTCCACCCGTTTCCCTCTCCTCATTTTTGGCATAAAACAGATTTCCGTCTGCCAGCTGCAGCCGCGGATAATGATAACGCTCCATCAGTTCGTTGGAGTGTGTCGCAATCACCACCGTAGTTCCCAGCCGGTTCAGTTCCGCAAACAACTTCATCAGCTTGGCCGCGATATCACTGTCGACGTTTCCCGTCGGCTCGTCGGCCAAAAGCAGCTCCGGACGGTTAATGACCGCCCGTGCAATCGCCACCCTCTGCTTTTCTCCGCCTGAAATTTCCGAACTTTTGACATACATATTGTGCGAAAGTTCAACCCACGCAAGCAATTCAATCACCCTCTGGCGGATTTCCTTTTCCCGCATGCCGCGAATTCTGAGCGGCAGAGCCACGTTGTCAAACACGCTCAAATGCTCCAGCAGGCGGAAATCCTGAAATACGACCCCGATTCTCCGCCGCAAAAAAGCCAGCGTGTCGCGTCCGGTCAAAGCCACGTTGTTGCCAAAGACCTTGAGCGTTCCCGCTGTCGGCCTCTGCGCCAGATACAACATCGAAAGCAGCGACGTCTTCCCCGCGCCGCTTTTTCCGGTCAGAAAATGCATAGACCCGCGCCGAAACGAAAAATTGATGTTCTTCAGCACCTCGGGATTGTCTCCGTACCGGAGTCCGACATCTCTCATCTCCACAATCGGTTCAAACTGCCTTGTTTCCATTTTTCCCTCTTTCCTAACCTCGTTTATCCCTCTGGTCCTGAACTGTCCGCCGCTTTAACACTTTTTTAACCTATAACCCCAAAAAAGATTTGATTAAATAATTTTTCTTTATATACTAACAGGAAATAAAAAAAGGAAGAGCCAATGTTAATAAGTTGTCCCAAATGCCACAGCATTTATGAAATACCGGATGACCTCATCGGGAAGACCGGGCGGAATTTCCGTTGTCAGGCGTGCGCCAATGTCTGGCATGCGATGCGGAGCGACGCTCTGGGCTATGAGGAGGAAAAGGAGAGCGAGCCTTTTATTGAGCCTATTCCCGTTTCCGAACCGCCCGCCCGCCCCTGGCCGTCCGAAAAAGAGGAATTCACTGTGCCTGCCGACACCAAGTCGGGGAAGAAAACGCCCTCGTCGTTTGAAATCCTCGCTGCGGAAGGCGACCCTGCTTTTGTTGCCCCGGTAATGAAAACTTCCGGACAGGCAACGTCTGCTCAGAGTATAGCTGCGCAAAATACGATGGCTGCGGTTGCACAGGAAGCGCCCCGAGCGGCATCGAATGCTGACGACGAGTTCCCGCAGCCTCCCAAAACAATGTCTTCGGCCGAAGTACTGGCTGCCGCGCGGCAAAAGCGCGAAATTACCCTGACTTCCGATTACGGAACATCTTTTACTATCAGTATGGATCCGCCGGAGGAACGCGAAGCCGAAAATACTGCCGCCACGCCGTTCGCAGCCAAAACAGCCGGCGGAATATACGGCTCCGGCCGTGCCGAACCGCGCCTGACTGCCGTATCGGAACCGGAACCTCTCACCGCCACGCCGGACGACCATCTTGCGCCGCCAAAGCCGTTTAAGGGATATCGCAAAACCTGCGCCTTCCTCAGCCTGCTGTTTCTGGCCGCGTGCGCGCTGTTTTTGCGTCGGGAAGCCGTCGCATTATACCCGGCTGCCGAATTATGGTACAATAAAATCGGCCTGACCGGGCTGGACAATCCGCAATATCTGAAGTTTGAACAGATTTTCGTTGCCGAAACCACGGAAAACGGCAAACCCGCCGTCAGCGTCCGCGCCGTTATCAAAAACGGTTCCGTTTATACAACCGTTGTTCCGCGCATAACCGTTGCCGGTACGGCAGAAACGTTTGCGGCAAACCGCCCACGGCTCAAAGGCGGCGAAACCGCCGAAGCCTCATTTGTGCTTCCTGCGCCGCCGCCCGGCACGCCGCTGAGCCTGAATATCGGTTTCGCCGAACCTTAACGCCGCACAGGCTGTCGGAACCACGGCAAAGGATTAGCCGCCCAACGGTTTCCGCTTTATGCGACGCCACTTGTAATTAACCCTCGGCTCCCGTTTTCGCAACACGGGCAATGCCGTCCATTTTTAACCAAAGGAGCTTATCATGTTAAGAGAAAACCTGCAAAACGCTTTAAAAGAAGCGATGAAAAACCATGACACGGCCACAGTTTCCGCCGTCCGCCTGATTATCGCCGGACAAAAGGAAAAAGACGTCGCCGCCCGCGGTGCCGGAAAAGAATGCGCCTCCGACGCCGATTTGCTGTCCATGATGCAGGGAATGATTAAACAACGCAATGAATCGATAAAGATTTACACCGAAGGCGGCCGACCCGAACTCGCAGCCAAGGAACAGGCCGAAATCAGCGTAATTGAACGTTTCCTCCCCAAACAGCTGAGCGAAGCCGAAACCAAAGCCGCCATTGAAGCAGCCATCGCCAAAACCGGCGCCGCCGGCATGAAAGACATGGGCAAAGTCATGGCGGAGCTGAAAGCCGCATACGCCGGTCAGCTGGATATGGGCAAAGCCTCGGGAATGATTAAGAGCCTGCTCGGCTAAAAAGCCCCCGCCCGGCAAACGTGCGCCGCGGTATCCGCCTCCGGCAAGGGCGGCCGACCCGGAGTTTTTCTCCTCCGCCGCTTCCGGAAAGCAGCGGCTGCCCCCAACGGTTAACGGTTTCTGCCTGCGCTGCCTTCGGCAACAGTAACAAGGACAAACTATGGCTAACGACGATTTACAGCGTTTTATAGACGAACTTCGCACCCGCGTTTCCATCGCCGACGTTGTCGGCGCCAAGGTCAAGCTGACCAAAAAAGGGCGCGAATATCAGGGGCTCTGTCCGTTTCATAACGAAAAGACCCCGTCGTTTACCGTCAACGAAAGCAAAGGTTTTTACCACTGTTTCGGCTGCGGTGCCCACGGCGACATCATCAAGTTCGAGATGGAAGCCAACGGCCTCCCGTTCATCGACGCGCTGCAAAAGCTCGCACATCAGGCCGGTCTGCAGATGCCGCAGCTTTCTGCCAAAGACAAAAAAGAAGAAGACGAGCGCAAATCCCTCTATGAGATTATGGAAACCGCCTGCGCCTTTTTTGAACGCGAACTGCGTATGCCGGACGGCGCTTCCGGGCTGAAATACTTCACAGAAAAGCGCGGCCTTTCTCCCGAAACCCTCAAAAAATTCCGCCTGGGCTTTGCCCCCAACAACAATGCCCTGATGGCACACCTCAAAGCGCAGGGCATAGACGAAAAAGACATGAAAGAGCTGGGATTGATAGCCATTCCCGAAGACACGTCCCGCCGCCCCCATGACTTCTTCCGCAACCGCGTGATGATTCCGATTACCAACAAGCAGGGAAAGATTATCGCTTTCGGCGGCCGCGTGATGGAAAAAATAGAGCCCAAATATCTGAACTCGCCCGACACGCCCATTTTCAACAAACGCCGCAACCTGTACAATCTCGACAAAGCGCGCGAAGTTGCCTATAAGGAAAAGAAACTCATTATTTGCGAAGGCTATATGGACGTCATCGCGCTCGACCGCTACGGGTTCGGCTATGCCGTCGCCCCGCTCGGCACCGCGCTGACCGAAGAGCAGATTGCCGAAGCCTGGCGCGTCTGCCCCGAACCCATTTTATGCCTTGACGGAGATTCCCCGGGCGTCAAAGCCGCGATGCGCGCCGTTGACCGGGTACTCCCGATGCTCAAAGCCGGCTATTCGCTGCAATTCCTTTTCCTGCCGGACAATCAGGATCCCGATGAATACCTGCAGGCGCACGGGCACGACAGTTTTGCCGCCCTGATGCGCAAGACCTCGCCCCTGATTGATATTTTATGGCGTAAATATACCGAAAACGAAGACAGTTCCACACCTGAAAAAAAGGCATTGATAGAAAAGACCCTGCTGTCCGAAGTCGCAAAAATCGGCGATGCTACCGTACGCAGCTATTATGCGCAGGAAATCCGCAGCCGGATATACGCCGCCTTCCGCCGGACGCCTTGGCAACAGCCCGCCGCACCCGTCCCGCCGGCTCCCAGAATGCCCGTTCCCCCAACCCCAAAAATGCCCGAAACGCCGCCCGCATATCTGAACGATATTCCGTTGCCCGAGGTAGCGCCGCAACACCGAAAACCGCAGCCGGACCGCCCGTCTCAGGCTCCCCGGCAGTTCGCAAATACCGGCGCGCCCTCTAACTCCGGTCCATTCCCCGATACGGCGTCTTTCTCAGGCTTCCGTCCGTCTTTCAACGCCGTCCCGTTATCAGGGAGGCGCCCATTCTCCAACTCTGCTTCATCACCTGATGCCCGCTCATTCCCCAATTCCGGACGCGGTGCCTCGCGCTGGGCAGACACCCGAACCCTGCGCCCCGCACTCAGCCACGGCATTGCCGCCGCACCGGAAACCTTGCGCCAGAGCGCCGACGGCGAATGCGACAAAAACCTGCGTTTCATCATCGCCGCCGGTTTGGTCTACCCCGAACTGATTGACGAATATGAAGAACAGGTTCTCTCCTCTGACATTAGAAATGCCAGCTTGAAAAACCTTTTCGCCGCCATGGCGGATTTGTACCGCGAAGCCGAAACGCCCCCTGCTGCCGATGAACTGCAGCAACAGCTGGCGCAGCGCCCCGAAGGCGCCCCTTTGGCCTCGCTCTGGGAACTTGATATGCTCAAAAAACGCTCCCCTTTCATCAATGACCTGCGCAAAAACATCGATAAACTGCTTCTGGAAGACAAACTCCGCACCCTTGAAGAAGAAATCAAAAACGTCAGTGCCGAACTCTGCAAAAATTTTACCGAAGAAGCCTACCTCCGCCAGTCCGCCCTGAAAAAGGAACGCGATGAAATCCTCGCCGCCGCGGCTGAACCCGAAGACTGACCTAAGTGTTTTGCGATACCTCCGGTTTCCGGCATTTTTCTTTGGCTGTTTCCTGCCCAGACCTGCCCGTTCGCACAGACTTTCCGTTTTATTTCCTCTGCCCCGGCCTGCCCGTTCGTGCAGACTTTCCGCCTTATTTCTACTGCCCCGGCCTGCCCGCTTGCACAGACTTTCCGTCTTATTTCCGTTGCCCCGGCCTGCCCGCTTGCACAGACTTTCCGCCTTATTTCCGTTGCCCCGGCCTGCCCGCTTGCACAGACTTTCCGTCTTATTCCCTCTCCCTGCCGTTTCCTCCCGTCAGATTTTTTTGATATTTGTCTTGACAAAGAATTTCCGTAATGCTATATGTTCTCCCACTTAATTACAATTCTGATATTTTTTTCAAATTCTCTCAAAAATAGTCTGCCTTTGTTTTCAGCAAACGCAATACTATGAAAGCAATGCTATAGGCGAAAGCAACGCAGGCGTCCCCTTCCCCTTTGTGAAAACCGGAAGGGCTTTTTAGAAAAATATTACTTTGTCAGATACTATAACTTAGCGGATACAACTTCTTTAGTCATAGATAAGGGCTGTTCGTTTGTGAAAATAGGCAGCTCTGCTTAAAAAGAACGCACTTAAATCTATATAAATCTAAATTTGCTTTTTTAATTTGTCTTACGACAAATTGTTTTATTAAAACATTCCGGCATTCGGTTTTTGCGAAAAAGCCCAATGCCTGCTTCAAAAACAAAACCTGTTTCTTTGCGAAAAGAAACAGGTTATTTTTTGCCGAAAAACTTTATTTTCTGCGCCAATGCCCGGATTTTCCCGACCGAGGGAGAATTCGCCAAATCCGCACTTTCCACCCTGCGTTTAATTTGTGCTGCCTGCTCTTCCGCCCGTTTCACCGCAGCTGTCGTAATATTCTTAATCCGCTCAAAATGCCTGTCTATCTCTTTGGGCGAGATATTCAAAATACTGCTTATGTTTATTTTCTTATCGTCCGCCGACGCATCGTCTGCCCTGCCTACCGCAGCTTCTTCCCCTTCATCGTCCCATTCCTCAATTGCGGAAAGTTCAGATATCGCCGCAGGCTGTTCCGGTGTTTTTGCAGAAAATTCCGAAACTTCCGGTTCTGCAATCGGGGCTTCAGGCTCTGCTATCGGGGCTTCCGGTTCTGCCATCGGGGTTTCAGGCTCTGCCATCGGGGCTTCTGGCTCTATCATCGGAGCTTCCGGTTCTGTCATCGGAACTCCCGGATCTGCCATCGGGGCTTCAGGCTCTGCCATCGGAACTCCCGGATCTGCCATCGGGGTTTCAGGCTCTGCCATCGAGGCTTCAGGCTCTGCCATCGAGGCTTCAGACTCTGCCATCGGGGCTTCCGGTTCTGCAATCAAAGTTTCCGATGACACCGTTACAGGAGTTTCGGGCACAGACAAAACCTCCGATGGCACAACAGCCGCTGCTTTTTCTCCCTGTTCAGGCATTTTTTGGGGTTCATCTTTTTCTTCTTCCGCAGCGGATATTTCTTCCGTTACCATTTTACCGGCTGATACAGTTTTCAAAGCTGCGCTTTTCGCCGCCAGTACCTCCTTTAAGCTCTGATAAACGCCGTATGTCGCCTTTTCCAGCCCCTGCATTTTTGCCGTTGCCGCACTCAGGTCAATCGTCGTTGCGCCCAAAACCGCCCGTTCCAGCCGCCGCCGTGCCGACGTCAGCGGATTATCATCGGCCGTCCCGATAAACATACCGTCGGTATTTCGGTAAACATTCAGTTTCATTTTTTCTGCCAAAGCGGCCATCTCCGCCGCCAGCCGGCTGTCCGCCGCCGCAAGCGTATTCGCCAAAACAATAAACTCCCGCATCAGGCTTTGCGTTCCGCCGTTCCCGACGCCGCATTCATTGTCCGGAGCCAGCCAGCCTTCCTGAACGAGAAATTTGAGCAAAACCGCTGCCTGCACCGCGCATCCAGTTTCGGCAAAATCCCGCGCCGCACACAATGCCCGCTGCGCCGCATAATGGCGAAAAGCGGCATGTTCCGACGCCGTAACCCCTTTCGCCGGCAATTCGGGCAGATTTTGCAGATTAATCCGCACCATATCCGCAATCAGCGTTTCCGCTCCCTTGGCTTTAGGCAGCAACCGGTGCAAAAAGCCGCACATCTCCGTCGCCCGCCCTTTTTTAGCCAACTCCAGCAAAATCCGCACCGCCGACTTGACCTGATTAAGTTCCAGCAGCGCCAGCGCAAACACCACGCCTTTCGGCGCCGCCCCGGTTTCAATCAGATGCAGGCACCTTTCCGTCAGCGGGCGTATTTTTCCCGGTTCATGCCGAATAAGTTTCGCTGCCGTTTCCTCGCAAAAGCCGGTTTCCTCTTCCAGCCCCGCCGCAAATTCTCCAATTTCCGCATTGCGTGCCAAAAGCGGTGCCGCCTCAAGTTCGGAAAGCCCGTTCAAAGCGTCGTCCGCCGCCAGCCTGGACAAAACCGTATCGTCCAGCCCGATGCCCTGCGGCGCAAAGCCGTCAGCCGCTGCCTCACGCAGATAGCGGAACAAATAGTCTTTTTCGGCTTCGCTTAACCGCCGCTGCGTATAAGCCGCCACATCGCACAGCCGGCGCAGCGCCGCCCTCTTTTCGTAAACAGCCATTACTGCGTCGCCCGAAATCCCGCAGGCCGCCCCCTGCCCGCGTAACCGTTCCAAATAGGCTTTCAGTCGGCCGCCCAATTCTTTAACATTCAGTTCATCAATCAGTTTTTTATAATCAAAACAATATGGTAAAACATCTTCTTCAAGTTCTTTATCATATTTTGCCAGTTTTTCCAGTATCGTTTTCTGAAACTTAATTCCGGCCTGAAAATTATCAAGCCCGTGCCATGCCCGCAGCCGGTTGTCTTTATGCCGCGCCGCCAGTTCCCGCGTAAAATCTCCGAGTATTCCTTTTTCAAACGCGTCCGGCACGCCGTTTTCTTTCAGCACCTGCCAGATTTTCCGCCGGGCCGCGGCATCTGTTCCTCTAAGGCCGGCAACCCCGAGCGCTCCCCACAGATACGAAAAGTTCTCGGCCGCAAAAATATCCGCGTTTTCCGGACGCGACAAATGTTTCATCACCCGTTCGGCCGCTACTTCCGCCCCGCCGAGCGCCAGATTTTCCAGTTCTGCCTTTGACCACATCATGTTTTTGCTGCCGTACTCCGCTTTGCCTGAAAGCCTGCCGCCATTCCGGCCAAGCTCCCGTATTGCCGTCAGAATATCGTGCCGCAGCCCCCGCTGTCAAGCACGAATTCCCGCTGTCAACATAAATAAAACCGGCTCCCCCTCCTCTTCTTTGCACAAACAGACTCACCACCGGATAATCTCAATCACGGCCGGCCAACCCAAACAGCCTGAAAAACCGCGGTAGTTGCCAAGCCTCCGCAGTCTCGGGAATATAAAAAAAAAACTAACCTCTGTGCCTTTCTAGCCCTAGCCGCCTGCATGGCTTGTGTTTTTGCCGTCCGTTCGGCTGTGCATTTCTGCAAAAACTCAGCCAGTTTTTCATCTTGCATCTCATGTGCTATTTCAAGCGGAGTTCCGAAATCACTTTTTTTATGAATATCGGCACCGTTATCAATCAGCAGGCGGATAATCTCATAACTTTTTTCCAACTCATCACCGCTCATTCTTGCTGCGCCCATTGTCGCATCCAGCAGCGGGGTCGACGATCCGTCGGGATATATGCTGTTGACATACTTTTTGCCGCCGTTGGCAAGCACCAAACGCATCATCTCAGGATTATTCGCATTCATCGTCAATACCAGCATCTCCTGCATATCCAGCTTTACCCCCTTATCTTGATAGAACTTAAATTGCTCAGGAGTAAAACGACCATACGTACCTTCCAAATTACTGATACTGTTGCCTTTTTCTATCAAATAAGTTGCAATATCCTCATTCCACCGTTTTCCATCATCGCTTACCCCCATTCCGCTTAGCTCAAACAGAGGCTGTTTGCCGTCCTTGTTTTTATAATTAAGGTCTGCGCCGTATTTTTCCAAAAGTTTGACCATCTCAAGCGATGTGGCATAAAACACCGGCGTTTCTCCTTGTTCCCCTTCCATATTGAGATTTGGATTGGCTCCGGCTTTGAGCAAGAGCTCTGCTCCTTTGATATTGTCCCACTCAACGGCTTCAAACAACACAGACTTTCCATACTGCCGCGAATTGCGTTTGTCCAAATCCGCCCCGTCGGCAATCATCTGCTTATATTTTTCCACCTGCTGCGCCCACTCAGCTTCCCGCCGGCGAGCATCCTCAAAAGACGCCGTTGTTTCATCGTGCTTTTGTTCTCCCTGCGCGGAAAGCTGCTCTTGTTTGTCCGTGTTTTCTTCCGATTGCTGAGCCTGTTTCGGCGAACACGACGCCATCGTTACTGACGTCGCCAAAATAATTCCGGCCGTTGCCGCTTTTCTTCTGATTTGCTCCTTCAGTTTTGCAATTTTTTCTTTTGTTTTCATAATTCTTTCTGTTGCTGTATTCATAACGGTTCTCCTAAATTTTAGACCTTTTGGGTTAAACTGAACTATCAAAAAAACTATCTTGATGAATAAAATTGTACCTCTGATATAAGCAAAAAGATATAAAGCTATATGATTGTATATATTGAAAATTTTTTTATTGCATATTGTGGAAAAATAAGGTACCTTTTTTCTCAACACCTTTTTGCCCCGCCGCCGGTACTCTTGCTGCTGTCTCCGGCCCCTGCATCGGCATCTTCTTCGCGCCTATCTAGCCCCGACATCTTTTCCGCGCCCCTCGCCACATCGGCATCTTCTCCGCGCCTCTCTCGCCATATCTGCCCCTCACCGCGGCTTTTCGTATTATCTCCCCTTTTTGCTGCAAAAAAAATCGGGATTTTGCGGATTTAACACTTGACAAACGCGATTCGGCAGATTATCTCTTTAAGCGCTTGCAATTTTTTGCCGGTTTATACTACGTATAAAAGGCAATTTAAAATCGATTTTAAGGAACGACATGTCAGATACAGATAACGAAGATTACAAAACGTCTGATGCCCCCCTCTTGGATTCATTCGGCAGCGCTCTGAAGAAGCTGATTGCCAAAGGCAAAGAGCTGGGCTACATCACAATTGAAGAGCTTAATCAGGCGCTTCCGTCCGAAAAAGAAACCTCCGACCAGATAGAAGACATTATGGCTGCAATTTCCGATATGGAAATCAGCATCATCTCGGCTGACGAAACCGAAGATTTTGACGACGAAGGCGGCGAGACGGAAAACGAACCGGAAAACGACGTGCTGGAAGATGATGACGCCGTCGGCAATCTGGACGCGAAAGACCTGATGCGCTCGGACGACCCGGTGCGGATGTACCTGAAGGAAATGGGCACCGTCGAGCTTCTGTCGCGCGAAGGCGAAATTGCCATCGCCAAACGCATTGAAGCCGGAAAAACCGTGATGATTGGCGGCCTCTGCGAAAACCCGATGACGCTGAAAGCCATTTCCAAATGGCGCGACGAACTGGTCGCCGGCACCATGCAACTGCGCAACATCATTGACCTTGAAATGATGTACGGCGTTGATTCCGAAGCAATTGTCTATGACGACGATGCCGCGCCGGTTGACGACGACCTTGAACAGGTTACCAAAGAGCTGGAAAGCAAAAACCTTGACGAAATCGACGACGATTTGGAAACCGATATCGAATTTGACGGCACGGTCGACGATGAGCCCGAAGAAGAAGACGTTGAAGATACCGGCGAGATGGACGGCGAAACCGACGGCGAACTCGACGACGAGGATGAAGAAGGCGGACACAGCACTACTTCCATCAGCGCCATGGAAGCAGCGCTGTTTGAACCCGTGCTGGACATCTTAAACAAAATCTCCAGCTATTATGACGAGCTGAGCCGCATTCAGGCGCAGCGCATGAAGGCCATTCTGGCCGGACGCAAGGCACAAACCTCGCTGGAAAAGAAATATATCAACATCAAAAAGGAACTGATTGAGTTGATGAGCTCAATCCATCTTAACTCTGCCCGCGTCGAAGAGCTGGTCGAACAGCTGAACGAGCTGAACCGCCGCCTGATGGGCGTCGAAGGCAAGCTGATGCGCCTCGCTCTAAACGCCCGCGTTAAACGCGAAGACTTTCTTGAAGCCTACCAGCGTTCCGAACTCGACCCGCATTGGGTTGAAAAAATGGCGGAAAAGAAAGACAAGCACTGGCAGAATTTTATTAACGACAACCGTGCCGAAATCACCGAACTCCGCAATTCTCTGGCCGAGATGAGCAAAGAATGCGGCCTGCCGATTTCCGAATACCGCAAAATGGTAGATACGATTAAGCGCGGCGAACGCGAAGCCGAACGCGCCAAAAAGGAAATGATTGAAGCCAACCTGCGTCTGGTTATCTCCATTTCCAAAAAATACACCAACCGCGGCATGCAGTTCCTTGACCTGATTCAGGAAGGCAACATCGGCCTGATGAAGGCGGTAGACAAGTTTGAATACCGCCGCGGCTACAAATTCTCGACCTATGCGACATGGTGGATACGCCAGGCGATTACGCGTTCCATCGCCGACCAGGCACGCACCATCCGCATTCCGGTTCACATGATAGAAACCATCAACAAGCTCGTGCGCACCTCGCGCCAGATGATGCTGGAAATGGGCCGCGAGCCGATACCGGAGGAACTGGCCAAACGCCTGTCCATGCCGGTTGACAAAATCCGCAAGGTGATGAAGATAGCCAAAGAGCCGGTCAGCCTTGAAGCCCCGGTCGGCGACGAGGAAGATTCCTCTCTGGGCGATTTCATTGCCGACGAAAATGCGCTGCAGCCGATAGATTCCGCCATTCATTCGAATTTGAAGGAAACCTGCACCCGCATTCTGTCATCGCTGACCCCGCGTGAAGAACGCGTCCTGCGTATGCGTTTCGGTATCGGTATGAACACCGACCACACGCTGGAAGAGGTCGGACAGCAGTTTAACGTAACCCGCGAGCGTATCCGCCAGATTGAGGCCAAAGCGCTGCGCAAGCTCAAACACCCGAGCCGGAGCAAAAAACTGCGGTCATTCCTCGACCAGTAAAACTGTTTTTAACCGACGCACAATCACTCGGACAAAACAAACTTTAAACGCAAAAAGGGTACCCGAAGGTACCCTTTCCGTTTTGCAGCACAATACAGCATAATAACTATTTGGCCGGACGATTGTTCTCCCCGGCCGCAGTAATTTTGCGGGTACTGTCTTCGTGATCCGCTTTGCCGCTGGAACTGCTTTCATCATCCGTATCGTTGTGGGAACAGCCTTCGTCGGCTGCATCACGGCAGACACCGTTTTCATCGCCGGTACCGTTTTCATTCCCAGCATTGCACGTGCACCCGGAGCAGTTTTCTCCCCCGGCGCAATGTCCGCCGCAAGAACCGTTTTCACAGCCTTTGCAGCATCCTGCCGCCGCCCGGCATTTTTGCAGTTCTGCCGCAGCTCCGCCGCAAAATGCCATCATCATCCCGAGATGCATTATCTTTGTCAGACTTTCAATGCGTTGCAGCGCCCAGGCGGAAACAATCCTCATCCCGAGAAACAGAAAGAAGCACCCGATAATCCAAACCAACCGGCGCAAAGTAGCGGTCATTTCATTGTATGCATCGCGCAAAAAACCCAGCTCGCCGTGCGAAATCTCGCCGGAAGCATAGATATACTGTCCTTCCCAGAGATAGGCCGTCTTCTCAGACAATGAGCCAATCGGTTTTCCTGTCAGTATATCTGTACTGGCAGCCGTACCGGAAATGACGCCATTCATTTGCTCCGCCTTAACCGGAATTGTCTCCCGGCCTAATACGGGCCATTTGGCAAACAGGCCGATAATCATCAGAACAAGCATTAAAACCGAAAAGCCCCACACCGTTCGCAGCAAAAGCCAGCCCGACATGCGCATATTCAGTACCATCCTGTAACCGATATAATAAAGCAGCAGCAAAATCGCTGCCAGCCCCGGTACCAGATACGTCATCGGCGAACGCGGCAGATTATGCAGGGCCAGTTTGTCCGCGCCGTGAAGCAATCCCGCCAGCCGGTCAGTATCCATATGGCTGACAAGCTCGACCGTGCTTTCTCGGGCATAGACGTAAACTTTTTCGCGCAAATCGATTTTTTCATTGCCAACGCCAAAATCGGCATACGTCGTTATGTACGTTTTCACGGCATCAGCCGTATCTTTCGCCGTTTCGTCGTTAATTGTCAGCAATTGTTTCAGCGTGTCAAGCCGGGCATATCCGTACGCTTCTTTCGCCAGGGGCGCTTTCGTTTCATTATGGCGGCAGCTGTTCCATGCCAGAAGCAGCAAGCCCAAAATAATAATAAATCTGAGTTTCATAAATAAAAATATTTAAGTAATTAGTAATTAGGGCGCATTTTAAGCACAATTAGACAAAATGTCAATATTTTTTTAGCTGCTTTCGCTATCCCGCAACCGCCGTTTTCGCCATCTCTCGGTTGCCGCGTTCACCATCTCGCAACCGCCGCTTTCTCCATCTCACGGCCGCTGCCATCACCTATACTTATCGCCCTTTCGCTACTGTTGACAATTCCGCCCCGATTTGCTACAATTAAGTTCAGGTTCCGTTCTTGATTGTGAAAGCGCCTGCTATGAAGATGTATATCTATACCTACCAATACGATAAAATCAAAGCCGAAGGATACAAATCGCTCGCCGCGCTTCCCCGCGATGAAAACTTTTCCGGCCGTCTGAAAGTACATGCGCATTCAGCCGGGACGGAAGACCCTGCCGGCATCATGCAGTATCTTGAAAATACGTTCCCCGGCCGGCTGCGCTCCGTTTGTGCCCTGACCGAAACCGCTCCGTCCGACACCTTCCGGCACCCTTATCTGAACACGCTGGTACATTGCGCCGACATCATATCCGTCAACTTGGAACAGCTCCTCAAAGACGGCATTGTCGAGGCAATCTATGCCAAAGACCTGCGCCGGACCATTCTGGACAATCCCGATTTTGAAAACATTTTCCCCGTAAGCGGCATTGCTGAAATAAAAGCTGCCGCCGCCGACGACCCTGTCGACTGGCACCTGTGCGAAAAAGACGAATACCTTCCTTATTCGCCATGGGCTGCGATAAAACATTATTTTCTGGTATTGGCCAACGGCTGCATCCCGCCTGAATACATCACGCTGGAAGTTGACCGCTCACCGAAAAGATTCCGCTGACCTTATCCGCCGCATCCTGCCGCGCTCAGCCATACCCTGCCTTGCTCGGCTCCTCTCCATACAAATCAGCCCTCTCTCCACGCAAATCCGTCCCTCTGTCTACACAAATGTCTACATAAAAAGGGGCGCTGATGCACCCCTCTTCTAAGCCTCTTCTTGCGATTTTTCTTAGTTGGCTGCTTCTGCAACCGGCGCTTCAACAACCGGAGCCGCTGCTTCTGCGGTCTCGTTGCTGTAAGCCTTTTCCTGTTTCTTCGCTTCGTCGGCGGTTCTGGCAACGTTAACCAAAATCGTCTGCGAAACTTCCGGATGCAGGCTCAGTTTAACCTGATAAACGCCCAGATATTTAATCGGCTTGTCCAGCGAAACGAAACGGCGTTCCAATTCAACCCCGGCCTCGTTAATCGCATGAGCGATATCGCGGATGGTAACCGAACCGTACAGCTGGCCGGTTTCGGCCGCCTGGCGGATAACAACCACGGAAAAGCCCTTCAGTTCTTCGGCTTTCTTGGTTGCTTCTTCAAACAGAGCCTTGTTGCGGGCTTCCAGTTCCGCACGCTGTTTTTCAAAATAAGCAACGTTTGCCTCCGTCGCGCGCAGAGCTTTGTTCTGCGGCAGCAGATAGTTACGGGCATATCCGCTCTTAACGTGAACCTTATCGCCCATTTTGCCTAATTTTTCGACATGTTCCAAAAGAATGATTTCCATTGTTTTTGTCTCCTTAGTTAGCAACATACGGCAGGAGGGCGACATAGCGGGCGCGTTTGATGGCGCGGGCAATTTCCCTCTGGGTTTTTGCGGTTACGTTCGTAATGCGGCTCGGCATAATTTTGCCTTTTTCCGAAATATAGCGGGAAAGAAACTTGGTGTCTTTGTAATCAATCACGAAATCCGGATTGTCGCTGAAATTCTTTCTCTTAAAAAATCCTTTGTTTGCCATTATTCCATACTCCTAATCTTAAGCCTGTTCTTCAGCGGCTTTTTCTTCTTTTTTGCTGCTGAATTCTTCAACTTTGACCGTCATGAAACGAATAATGTCTTCGTTCAGGCGGGCCAGACGCTCATATTCGAAAATTGCGTTTGCCGGAGCGGAAATGTTCAAAACAACATAGTAGCCCTTGCGGTTCTTTTTAATGCGGTAAGCCAGGTTCTTCAGCCCCCAGTTGTCAACGCTGACAACTTCTCCGCCTTCTTTCTTGATGGCTTCGGACAAAGACGCAACAATGTCGTTAACCTGAGACTGGCCGAGATCCTGACGGGCAATTAACATACCTTCGTATTTAGTCATAAATAAAATCTCCTTATGGATTCTCAACAAAATTAATGTATAGCCGCAGACAGCCGTCCACGGCAAGGACAACGCCGACTATACCCTGATTTTTTTTAAATTGCAAGCCTTTTTTTCACAAAATGCTCCGGTTGCGCCCGCCGCTTCCTGCCTACGCCAAACGCCGTCTCCCATTCTGCAAACGCCGAAACTCATTCCGCAAACGCCGTCCCCTCCCCCTTGTTAATACCGTTCCCTTTTGCAAAATCCATACCTTTTTGCAAAAAAAATTGCCCTTTACGCATTTTTTGCTTGCCTCATTGCTTATTTTGCGCTATATTAAAGAATGTTTTATTAAATTTATGTAATTTTTATCATTATGGAAAATGTTGTTTTATGCAGCCAGGACTATACCGTTGCCGCTGCGCAGTCATTGTCAAGAAGTGTGTTAACCCCGGCCGAACAGGTTGAGCTTATTTGTCTGGGAGACGCCTGCTTCTTAAAGGGATTTATCTCTGAAAACCGTTTTGACGAAGATGTCGAACCGGAATTTGTAGAAAACGCCGACCTCGCCCTGATTGTTTTTTATAACAAGATTCACGAGCTTTCGGCCAAAGCCCTGCAGATTTTCAAGACCCGCTTTGGCAATATCGTGCTGTAGCCCCTGCTGCTGTCAACTCTCTGAAAAGCCCCTGCCCCGCGCAAGGGCTTTTCTTATTTTCAAAAGGGCATAAAAATCCCGTACCCGACCGGTAATTTTCCCACAAAAAAACGCCGCAAATCGGCGTTTAAAAATTTTCCAGTATTTTTATCATAATGAATATAATAAAAGCGCCTATAGAATACTCAATCAGCCTTGCCAAAGCTTCTACCAGCTCATTCTGCATTTGGTCGGTATCGCTTTTATCCACCTGAAATTTACCGGCATCATCATTCAAAGCAACGGGGTTACATGCGCTTTCAAAGAATGTCCGATCTTTCGGCAATTTCAGCAAAATGGCTTTTTTTTCACTATCAGTACCGGCAATGATTTTATTTTGCTCAGAATTGGCAGAAATAATTTTTCCTTCCGCAGTCTGATTAACCGCCTCCCGGTTATTGCAAGAACAACAGAAGAGACACATCCCTAACAACAATAATAATAACTTTTCCATAATTCTTTATTCTTTATTTTTTATGAATAATATATTTAACTGAAAAAATAGTAACATAAAATTATAAAAAGTGCAATACTTTTCAGTAAAAAAATTCCTTTACTTTTACAAATCCGCAGATTATCTTTCCTGACAAGGAGCAAAACGATGTCAAATGTCAAAACCAACGCCATGCGTATTCTCGACAAACACAAAATTGCCTACAAGACCTATTGCTATGCCGACACCGGAGCCGTTTCCGGCACCGAAGTCGCCGCCGCCCTCGGGCAAAATCCGGCACAGGTGTTCAAAACATTGGTAACTGCCGGCAAATCCGGCACCCATTACGTTTTTATGCTGCCTGTTGCCGCGGAACTGGACCTCAAAAAAGCCGCCCGCGCCGTCAATGAAAAATCGGTGGAAATGCTGAAACAGAAAGACCTTCTCCCCTTAACCGGCTATGTTCACGGCGGCTGCTCGCCGATTGGCATGAAAAAGCAGTTTCCGACCGTTGTCGACCAGACCGCTGCCGGATTTCCCACCATAATTTTCAGCGCCGGCATGATTGGCTATCAAGTTGAACTGCCGCTCCCCGCGCTCAAAACCGTCATCCCGCTGACAACCGCCGACATCACGGCCGCATAACCGCCAGTATCACGGCCGCATAACCGCCGCATAACCGCCGCTTTTTGTCATTTTCCGTAAAGCTGTTGCTTTTTTGCCTGCATTATGATATAATTTTTTTATTGATAAACAACAAACGGAGAACGTGCATGCCTGATACCGCCAACAATCCCCAAACGCCGGAGGAAGCCCTCGCTGAATACCGGGAGGTCGTAGCTCCTGTTGCTTTTTATGACGGATGCCCACTCAATGATTTGAAAGTTGAAAACAAAACAATCCGGCCGCCGACAATGCACCTGATTATACCCAAAACGGCTTTACACAATATTAACCGCAACCGGAAAGACCCGTTCAATCCTGTTGAAAACGATAACATGTGGTATCCCAAAGCACAGGCGGGCATATTGTCGCTGAAAGATTATCAATCCCTTGCGGTTCATAACAACGTCGTCGGCCTGACCGACAAGCTCGCCGTTTTATGCGCGCAGCAAAAACAGGAAGAAGCGGACAAAATCCTTCCGGGGTTTTATGAACGCTACGCCTCAAAATTCACTCTGAAAAAAGAAGACCGCCCTCTCGTTTATGAAAACGAAGACTACGAAAGTGCACAGCAATATGTAAGAGAAAATTTTGGCACAGCTTGTCCCACCTTCCTGAAAGATACGAAAGCCCGCTGGAAAGAAGACAGCGAGAGTATTTTGGGGCGCGAAGAAAAAAAATTAAGCGATGCCGGATACTATGCCATAATCAGAGGACATTACTACGCCCCGACCGAAGAAAACAACCGTTACACCGCAAATGTCCGCCAATTAGATATTGCCACTCTTCATAAGCTGGAAAGGGAACGGCTGAAACAGGAAATGCACGAAGATTTTGACAAAGCTTTCAACCGCCCGGCAGATGAGATGAATAACGGCAGAAATCCTGCACAAAATGCCACCGCTCCCCGCGCCGCCGATACGGCCTTTCCAAACGCTGCCGCAAGTTCTGCCACACACGGCATCTCCGCAAGCGCCGCCGACACAGCCACTCACGACACCGTACACACCGCCGATACTGTCGCTCATGACACCATTCCAAACGCTGCCGCCCGCAATACCGGCGCCAATTCCTCAGAGGCAAACGCGGCAATGGTTGCTTCTATCAGAAAACGAACTCTGGGACGCTAAGCTTCGCTGTTCTCCCCTTCGCCGGCAGCCTTAAACACCGGCTGCGCCGCGTGTGAACCGTCGCAAAACGGCTTGTTGTGCGAACGCCCGCAACGGCACAGCGTCTGCCGGTTGCGCACTTCATAGCTGCGTCCGGAAGCACTCTCTACTTCGATGCCGCCTTTGACAAAAACCGGCCCGCTCGCCTCAATAACCGGATCTTCCAGCACCGCCACCTCAGGCTCATATTCGGGTTCATATGCCTCGCCGCTTTCCTTATCGTACATTACCAGCCTGCCCGCCGGGCAAAGCATCGCCTCGCGGATAGCCTGCTTGTCCGCACGGTCGTTTCCCGCATTAATAAGGTTCCACACCCGCCCTTTTGCGTCGCAAAACCGTGCATATGCGCAGAACTTCGGATTATCCGCCAGCCGTAGGTTTGGCCCTTCAAAATATTCCGCTCCGTCTTCCAGCGGCGCAAAACCGGCACTTTCTTCGCCATCCCAGCCCGCCGCCGCATGTGAACCGTCGCAAAACGGTGCGCGGTGCGTCCGCCCGCAGCGGCAGACGTAAACCGGGTTCTGCGCAACATCGTACTTTCTGTCTGCCCTGTATTCCTCGCTTGCCCCCTCGTCGTCGGGAATAATCTGATAACGCATAATACGGTCGATATTATGAACTTCATATGGTCCGTCTTTGGTAACTTTAATCCGTGGTCCGGCTTTCATCATCTGCCTCCTTTCTGTCCGGTTGTTTCGCTGCTGCCTGATTATATAACTGCCCGCCGCCCGTGTTTAAAGCCCGCGGCAAAAGTCTTTTCCCGTCCGCCCAAACCGATGTGCAGACATACAAAAAGGGCGGCATTGCACCACCCCTTCTGTCCATTAGCAGCTTACAAAATTTTGTCCCGGCAGTGCGCCGGGCAAAACGCCCCGACGCTTGCAGGCTTATTTACGCGTAATTTCAATTTTACGCTTTTTGCCCTTCTCATCCTGCGACTTCGGAATAACGACATTCAGCACACCGTTGTTAAATTCGGCCGTTGCGTCGTCAAACCGCAAATCCCACGGCAGAGCCACCGTCCGTTTGAACGACCCGTAAGAAAATTCCGAAAAATAGCTTCCCTTGCCATGTTCTTTGCGCTCCTGCTTTTTCTCACCCGAAATTGTCAGATACCCGTCGGCAGAAATCTCCAAATCAACATCCTTCTCGCTCATTCCCGGCAATTCAGCCGCAACTTTGACTTCATTTTCGTCCTCGCTGACTTCCAGCTTCGGCTCGGCCGCCTTCATTGCGGTATTTTCGTACGGAAAGTCCAGCCAGTTGTTGAAAAAGCTGTTGACCATATCGTTAAAGTCTTTGTTTCTATAACCGTAATGCGTAGGCATTCCGTGATTGTTGTCTTTGCGTGTCATATTTGTATCAGTCATTTTATCCTCCAAAATCTGTTCGTGTCTGCATCAGCCGCTCTGCGTATCCCCGCTCGGAAACATCTCCCGCGGTTCCGGCTTCATCGGCGGCTTGCATATGTACCACGTTCTGATTCTGAATTAGGAAGTCCGTAAATCAAAATCAAGACTTTTGGCAATAAAAGTGCAAAAATATTTTTCTCTTGCATTTTTTCACTCTTCCCCGTCTTTCGTCCGCAATTCCTGTTTCCCCGTTTTGCTCCCGTTTTCCGCCGCTGCCGCCTGTGCCCGCCGATACCCTTTGCCGAAATAATAAGCCGTAGCCAGCCCCAGCAGGCATAAGGCCGTACCCGGTGCTGCCGACGTCTGCACCGCATATCCCGCGGCAATCGGCAGACCGCCGAAATAAGCCCCGAGCGCATTGCCGAGGTTAAATGCCACCTGCGCACCGGAAGCGCCGAGGATTTCGCCGCCCTTTGCCGTATCGATAATCAGCGACTGCTCCGGGCTGGAAACGCCGAACAGGCCGAATACCCCAAAAAACATCAGCGCCAGCGCAACATACGGCTGCGGTGCCAGCAGCAGAATGCCGGCCGAAGCCAGAAACATCAGCCCAATCATCGCCATCGTCAGTTCCACCGCCGGCACTCTGAGCGACAGCCTCCCGCTGACAAAATTGCCGAGCACCATCCCCAGCCCTGCCAGCATCATAATTCCCGCCATATAATAAAACGGAAATCCGGCCGTTTCCACCATAATCGGGTTAATATAGCTGTACCAGCAGAACAGCCCGCCGTTGCCGAGCATAATCGTCGCCAGCAGAAGCCACGGCTGCGGCTTTTGCAGAAACGCAAACTGCGCCCGAAAGTTCGTCGCCGGCAGCGGTGCAATATCGGGTACCCATTCCCGAATGGCATAAATCGTAAACAGCCCCCACGCGGCCACCACCGCAAACAACATATGCCAGCTCATAATATGCGTCAGATACGATGCCATCGGTATTCCCAGCAGGTTCGCCACCGTCATGCCTGAAATCATAACCGATACCGCCTCAACCTCTTTGCCCCGTGCCGCCAGCTTCTTCGCCGCAATCCCTGCCACGCCGAAATATCCGCCGTGCGGCAGCCCGGAGATAAACCGCGCCATCATCATGAGTTCATAATTTGGCGCAAACACCGCCAGCAGGTTGCCTGCGCACATCACCGCCATCAACGCAATCAGCAGTGTCTTCAGCGGCTTTCCCCGCGAGAGAAAAACCAACGCCACCGCACCGAAACAAACGCCCAGCGCATAAGCGGATATCAAATGCCCCGCCTTTGCAATCGAAATTCCCAGCCCCTCGGCCGCCGCCGACAAAATGCTCATCATGCCGAACTCGGCAATACCCAGCCCCAGCGTCCCGAACGCCAGAACAACCAGACTTTTCTTCATGACCTTTTCCTTCCCTTTTCCGGTTTCAAGCAGCACCGCCGCCCGGATTTTCCCCGCCGTACCGCCGCCCGGATTTTCCGCGCCGTGCCGCTGTCTCATACCGCCCGCACCGCGCCAATTCCCCAACCTTGTAATCCCGTAATTTAAAATTTCAATGCCTGCCGCACGATTGTACACTTTTCTTTTCCCTCTGCCCGGCCTTCGCCGTTCTGTTTCCGCCGGACACAATGCTCTCCCGCATTTCTTTCCTTCCCGGCCTCCCGCTGCACCCGTTCCCCAAAAAAAGCTTGACTTCTGCCACAGCGGCATTATAATCCGCGCATCAAACAATCATTATGTTATACCAAAAGTAAATTAGTATGTCCCAGGAAACAAAAATTATGGTTTGGGCCGGTGCCTCTCTGGTATTGGGCATCGTTTTGCTTATCGCCGATTTAATCAGCGAAAACCGAAAATACCGCAAAAACCCGGAACACTACATTGCAACTGACCGTTCGGAAGAAGGCGCCGGAAAGATTACCGGGCCGTGGCTGGTCTGTTGCTTCATTCTCGCTCTCGTCTTAATGTTAATTCCGGAAAAAATTTCCTAAATGCCGCCGTTGTGCACCGTATCTCGAGATACTCCGAAAGGCAGACATTTTACAAAAAAACAGCCCCTAAAAGGAGCTGTTTTTTGTTTCCAACGCCCACCGCGCCGAAAGCCGTTTTCCGGCCGCCGTTCAATCCCGCTGTAACCGTTCAGTCTCGCAACAGTCGTTCAGTCCGCCACAGTCGTTCAGTCCCGCAACAGCATTTCGAATCGTCTGGCGTTTCCCCGCGGATTTGTAACCGTCACAAACGCATTCCGCCCGTCCCGATAGCGTATCTGCACCCGGACGCCGTATCCGTCGGCATCAAAGCGCCGTTCGGGATTTTCCCGCACATCCAGAAGCTGCGTTTCGCCCTTATGGTAAATGCTGAAGTACGGAAATCCCTTGTACTGCAAAAAGAAGGACCCGATCATCATCTTAACCGGATGGTCGACGCTCCCCCACAGAAAACAGTCATACTTTCTGATGTAGTACTCGTTTTTTCCGTGCGGGCTGATTAAAAACCTCTCTCCCTCATGCTGAAACGATTCCCAGCTTGAATAAGGCGAACTGGAAAAATTAAATCCGCCGCCCGCCGCACAGGTAACCAGCGAACAGCCGGAAAAAAGACAGCTTACAACGCCGAAAACGGCCCAGATTAAAATCCTCATAACAATTGTTTCCATAATGATATAATATTAATATGTAATTGCCCTCAGTCTAAAAAGCCCGCGCTCCATTGTCCAGCAGATTATAAAATAATGCGCCGTTTTTTTTACGGGTACTTTTATTTCCCCTCCCCGGCTGCTAGCCATCCCCCCTGCATCTTCTTCACAAAAATCTCCGATTTTACCCTTCCTTCCGCAAAATTTCTTGATTTTTCTGACAACGGAATTATGATAACGCCCAAATTCGATTATGTTGTTTAATTATTAAATTTTAGGATTATGAATAAAAAAATGATTGAAGAGGCTGTAAGCCTGTTCCGGCACCAGTACGGGATACACCCCGCGCAAAGCGCCTACCCGGTAATCGACGTATATGAAAAGCAGCACGCTTATTTGTACGCCAGTTCCAAAGAAGCCGTTAAGGCATACAAAACTCAGCAAAACATTATCCGCTGGATGATGACTTATTTTTTATGGCCTGTGGCTGTCGATACGACGCTTCTTTTTTACGCCGCAGTCAGATTTCAAAAACTAAATCATCCCCTGATTATCTGCTGTATCGCTTTTTATGCCTGCTGGGGGCTTCTGCTTCTCGTCCTCGCACATAAGGCATTCAAAGCGGAAAAGAAGCAAAAGAACAAAGTCCTCTGGCTCAATTACTGAAACGCCGGACGTTTAAGCCGCCGCCCGCAGTCATGCTGACGAAACGCCTGGCTGCCGTATACCGCCCGCATTTTCCACCGGATTTGCCCGCGTTGCCCTCCGGCCGGCTCCGCCCGCGTCTTCCACCGGATCTGCCCGTGCGCCTCTTTCAAAAGCCTTGCCCCACCGGCAGGGCTCTTATTTTATCCGCCGACTGTTTTCTTCTTGCAATTATTTTTCTGTTGCTTTTGCCGCAAAAATCATATATAAAATCAAACGACAATTCCGGTATTGACCAGACAGCAATTCCGGCATTGTAACGCGCAAAAAGAGATTTTCCCCGCTTTCTGCCCGTTTTTTTTTATTGCCAAACCAGACCAGGAGCCCTGAAATGAAACTGCTTATCCCCGCACAAAGAACCCCGCTGCTGATAGCGCAATTAGTCAAAGTATGGGAAGCTTCCGTCAAGGCGACGCACCTCTTTTTGTCTGCCGGAGAAATTGAAAAAATAAAAGGATATGTTCCCGATGCATTAAAAAACGTATCGCATTTGCTTATTGCCGAAAACGGAAAAAGCGAACCTGTCGCTTTTATGGGAATAGAAGGCAAAAAAATCGAAATGCTGTTTATAGCGCCCGAAGAAAGGGGAAAAGGGCTGGGCCGGCAACTGATAAAATACGGCATCGAAAACTACGCCGTCAATGAAGTGTGCGTCAACGAACAAAACCCACAGGCCGTCGGCTTTTATGAACACATGGGGTTCAGAGTGTATAAAAGGACTGACTTTGACGAACAGGGAAACCCGTATCCCATCCTCTGTATGGAATTAGGCTAAAGCTAAAGCCGGATATCCGTCTGAACGGGCGGAGTTGACCCGCAGTTTGCGGACTGGACGGCTTTTCTCAAACTGTATGTTCTTTGAGCCGGATGCTCATTCTCTGTTCAAAGGGTTCAAATCCATATCGTTCATAAAATTTGTAAGCAACAGTATTTTTATTAAATACTCCAAGCCGGATTTCATCAACACCTTCTGCTTTGCACATCTCAAAAAGTGCATCCATAAGCTTTTTTCCGATGCCCTTTCCCCGCAGACCTTTCTTCACCCCAATATTTGAAATATGGACAACATTTGGTTCTCTCAAATACGGCGAATACTTTTTCTCCGCCAATAAATACCCGTTAATTTCCTCACCTTCTTCCGCAACTAATGCTGTCATCCTGTCATCTTCCAGAGTTGCCAAAAACCCCGATTGCTCAAACGCATCGTCCTGCTCGGCAAAATACCCGCCGAGAATATCTGTATGATACTGGCGAACCTCCCGGCACAACTCCAAAACTTGAGGTAAATCAGCCCTCTCAAACTTTCGTATCTTCAAAATCTTCTTTTCCTCCCAAAATAATAAAATGCCCCAATTTAAAATCTTCATACATTTCTTTTACCACGGATATTAAATCACCTGCCGCAAAAAAAATCAACCTGAAATATTTACAGCCGTTTCAAGAAACCACAGCCGCCCCAACTTTTGTTTTGACTTATATGTTCTATTACACTAAGCTGCAAACAAGGATAAAATAACAGGAGGCGTTTATGGAGTGTGCTTTTTGTAAGATTTATAATCAAAAACTTCCGGCAAAAATAATTTATCAAGACAATATTTTATCCTGCTTTTTACCAAGAAATATGGAGGTGTACGGGCATCTGCTTGTCATCCCCAATAAGCATTTTGAAAATATTTTCGATATTCCGGAGGAAGAGCTGACACACATTATAAAGTTTACCAAAAAAATCAGCTTGCATCTGAAAGAATGCCTCGGCGCCACCGGCATCAATATTTTACACGCCAGCGGTAAGTCTGCCCAACAATCAGTACCTCATTTTCATATCCACATTTTCCCTCGCTTTGACAATGATTCCCTAGACACCTGGCCAAAACTTGAAAAAAAGGAGTATGATAAAGATGAAATTTTAACAAAAATTAAATTCTAAATCCCCAAACTTGTGCCAACCTTATAATTTTCGAGCTGATTTCTATGGCAATAAGCTTCTTATTTGTTAAAATAAAAAAACAGAGAAGTGAAATAAATAATTCGCAACATTATATCGGAAAAATTGTTAAAGCCAAAATAGACCGCCCTTTAGGCTCATCTCATCCAAAGCATGGGTTCATATACCCGGTTAATTACGGCTATATTCCAAATACTGTCTCTGGTGATGGGGAAGAACTGGATGCCTATATCCTAGGAACAAATTTGCCCTTGTCAGACTTTGAGGGAAAATGTATCGCCATCATACACCGCTTAAATGATAACAAGGAACCAAAATAATCCTGGCGAACTGTTCATAGATGAAAATTGTTTTACTATCAATACACAAATTCGTACGTAAAATCTCCCCGAAATATGATTTTCACAAACGAACATTCAAACCAGCCGGAAGCCTCATCCCGTATAACAAACCAGCGCTCTGAAGAAAGCTCCGTTGAATTGGCGAGGCTCGCCTCATAGTTTCCGAGCCGATTTTACCAATTATTAATATGTATCCTGTCTTCAACATTAATAACTTTTTGCACCGGTATTTTTGCATCTTTGGCAGGATATCCCAAAGCAATGTAACAAGGCATCGCATAATCGTCAGGATGATTGATTGCTTTTCTAATATGTTCCAATTCCTCTGTCATCGGAATGCGGGTAACGCCGAATATGCCTTCCGCGGCAGCCGCCAACAAAATATTTTCAATGCAAAGCCAAATAGAGGCAAATTCATTTAAAGAGCTAAGACAAGTCGGTTGCAACAACGGTTCACGCAACTTAAAGAAAGGCAAGATTAAACATCCTGAATTATATAACATGGAAAACTGCTTTGGCATTGCGATATGATACATTCCCCTTTGGTCTGTATCGGTCATGCCGAAACCATCCAGCATCTTGTCACAATCATCGGAATTTGTCATATCTTCCAGCTTCAGTACGCGTAAACGTTCTTTCTTATCATTGATAATCACAAATTCCCATTGGCGCAAGTGATTGTTTGTCGGGGCTTTCAAACCTGCGGAAAGAATTTTTTTGATAACTTCCATATCAACCGGTTTATCTTCAAAATCCCGGATTGTCCTGCGTTTTTCAATTGCTTCATAAAGTTCCATTTTAATATAATCCTATTTCAATTCATCAAATTTTCTCTTCATCAGACCAGAAAATAACATTGTCAACCGTACTAACTCGGCAATATTTTCCGATTTAGCCAACTCAGCCATCGCGTCAATCTCTGCATTTGCCGCCGGAGGAATAATTTTTTTCGCATAGTCATAGCCTTTATCAGTAAAACGGATGATTTTATTGCGCCGGTCTGTTTCAGATTCGGCAAGGGTTACATAACCTGATTTCCAAAATTTTTTGATTATCGCGCTTATGGTTTGTTTGGTTGCCGACATTCTTTCACAAATATAAGATTGCAAACAGCCATCCTCTGCAAACCAAATAATATCCAGGACAAACAACTCATTTGTCGTTAAATTATGCCTTCTCGCACAAGCCGTATACGCCGCATACTGCACATCCCGCAAATGGCAATATTGGTTAACAAACGCTCTGACTTCTTCCCTTTTCATATAAAATCCGTTTAGTAAATTATTTGATAGTCTAATATTTGACTATTATATAAAATCATATTTTCAACTTGTCAACACAAAAATAAAAAAACATAAAATGAGCAAAATATTTTCCGAACCCCGACGAACTTCAAACCCGATAATGCTGTCAAAAAATAAAAGATTGCCAGTACACGAGTTCGTAACATCTTCCCGCAATGCGATTTTCACAAACGAACATTCAAACCAGCCGAAAGCCTCGTCCCGCACAACAAACCAGCGCTCTGAAGAGAGCGCTGGTTGCATTGCTGATGTTTATCACAAACCGGATAAAATTCCGCTTATTTCAAATTATCTCTGAAAAATTGCGTTATTTTATCAAACGGGATTATATCAGTTTTATCATATAAATCTGTATGGTTGGCATTAGGAATAATCATAAGTTCTTTGTTATTGCCAACCAGTTTTTTATAAGCATCTTCGCTGAAATAGCGGCTATGAGCATTCTCGCCGTGAATCATCAGAACCGCACTCTTAATTTCATCGCTGTAAGCCAAAATGGGCATATTGATAAACGACAAAGAAGATGTCATATTCCAGCCCGTATTTGAGTTTTTAGAACGCTTATGATATCCGCGCGGTGTTTTGTAATAATCATAATAATCCTTAACAAACTGCGGTTCTTTTCCTGTTAATTTATCCGGCAGCCCTGCTTCTGCTGCATAAGTTCCGTTTCTAAAGTCTTCCGTACGTTGGGCATTAAGTTTTTGCTTAAGCTTATAGCGGTCTTCCTTATCCATTGTATCAAAATAGCCGTTGGCATTAACTCTGCTCATATCATACATCGTCGAAGTAACAGTTGCCTTTATCCTTGTATCCATCGCCGCAGCGTTTAAAGCAAAACCGCCAAATCCGCAAATTCCGATAACGCCTATTTTATCGGCATCAACATCATCTTGCACACTCAAAAAATCAACTGCGGCACTCATGTCTTCCGTATTGATATCCGGTGAGGCGACTAAACGCGGATGCCCGCCGCTTTCGCCCGTATAAGACGGATCAAAAGCCAAAGTAATAAAACCTCTCTCCGCCATTGTTTGAGCATACAAACCGGATGATTGCTCTTTAACCGCACCAAAAGGGCCGGAAACGGCAATCGCCGGCAGTTTTTCAGTCACTTTATTTTTGGGTATGTATAAATCCCCGACCAGCTCAATACCGTAGCGATTTTTAAATTTTACCTTTTTAACAGTAACATTGTCGCTTTTTGGGAAAGTTTTGTCCCAGGAATTTACCGGATAAAACCGCCACGCCAAAATTACCGCCACGACAGCCAATAAAAATAAAAAAATCTTCATTTTTCCCTCCGAGAAATAACTCATAAATATCAGACACGAAAATGATAAATTTTAGAGCATACTTTAAGTCAAGATATTTTTCTATTTTATAGCATAAAAATTTATTGCACTGTAAAAACAAAGGATTATCGTCAAGCGAATTCGTAAAAACTCCCCAAATACGATTTTCACAAAAGAACATTCAGACCCGCTGAAAGCCTCGTCCCGCATAGCAAAACGGCGCCCAGAAAAGGGCGCCGTTAGTATTGGTGATGCTCAACTCACGGTTTACGAACCAAAATATTAAATCCTCAAACGGCTTTGAAATAAAAAAACTACAAACACATTCATATTCCGGCAAAACAAATTCTCTCCAAATTTACCATTTATATTCTCTGTAATTCTTAAATAATTTTCCATACTGAGGTTCTTTATTTTGTAAGGCTGAAATAATTGGATCCAATACTCTCATGGCGCCATCTGTTTCGTCAATCGCCATCTTGGATTTTCGCTCGTTTTCGCCCAAATTTTGTGGATTAGGTTTCTCATTGGTTATCCATCCCGTATCAACACTATTCATAAAAACGCCCAAATTTTTATAATGTTCCGCAACAGTCCTTGTCATCATATTCAATGCAGCTTTCGCCATATTCGTATGTGGATGGCGACTGTGTTTGCGTGGCGCATAAAAATTGCCTTCCATAGCCGAAACATTAATAATAAAAGCCATATTTTTATTCTGCTGCAAAACAGGCAGCAGCTTTGTATTCAGCAAAAAAGGAGCTATCAGATTAATTTGCAAAATTTCATACATCTCTACCAGAGAAACATCTTCCAATTCATACATCCAACTGTTATTATCGCGCAAATCCAGCTGTTGGCCATCTTTATCATATTTTCCGGCAGGAAAAATTTTCTCATTCGTAATCAGATCCTCCGGCAATAATGCCAACTGCGACATCTCCGCTGAAGTCAACCGTTTGTTTTGAGCCGGCAAATTAAGTTTTGTATCGGCTAAGACTTTAATTCCGGAAGAAACAATATTTTCCAAAGCAGGCCTTTGCAACTCCGCCTCCAACAAATGCTTATAAAAAGGAGCCGGTCTGCGTACTGTTTGTGCTGCGTTGTTGATTAAAATATCTAACGGTTTGCCCTTAAAAAACTCTATTACACTCTGCACCGACTGTACAAAACGAAAGTCCGCGCCAATAATATGCAAACGCGGTTGATACTGATTAAAATTCTCAAGTTTTTGAAATCTTTTCAACGTATCGTTCGGAAAACGGGATGTTACCGTAACATCAGCCCCCATTTCCAACAGCAAACGAGCTGTTTCAAACCCGATTTTAATTCTGCCGCCGGTAACCAATGCATGATGATTGCGTAAATCAATCCGTTGTATTCTTTTTTGATAATTTAATTCTCCGCAGCTTTCGCACATTTCCGAATAAAACTTATGCGGAGTCACAATATCCTTCTCGCAGCAATAGCAAACCCGGCGTTCAAAATACGCCTTTTCCCTGATGCTCATCTACAAACACTCTAAAGAACATTTTTTTATAAAATTCTGATTGGATAGAAGTAAATTCTCTGGAAGATTATTCACGTCAAACCATTTCCAACACACACATTTGTCTTTTTCCATAACTTGCGGCGTACCGACAAACTTAGTGCAAAAGAAATGCAATGTAATATAATGCTTTTGAGTTTGAGAATAAAAATCATTGGTAACGCCTCGCAAACTCAAATCATCTTCGCAAATATCAAGATTTGTTTCTTCTTTTACTTCCCGAATAGCAGCTTGTTCGTTCGTCTCACCAAATTCAAGGTGCCCTCCGGGCGGACACCAGCATCCAAATCCGTGAACGCTTTTTCTCTGCCCCAAAAGAACTTGATGTTCTTGATTAAAAATATAAATTCCAACCCCGACACGAACAATATTTTCCATTGTTTACCCCAATATATCATTTTAGCTGGGCATTGTAATATCCAAAACTTAAAACTTCAAGGCATTTCTTCAATTGTTGTAAAATCAGCGCAAACTCTTTGTCTGCACACTCTGTTTACCAAGCCAGATGCAAACGAATTCGTAAAAACTCCCCAAATATGATTTTCACAAAAGAACATTCAAACTCGCTGAAAGCCTCGTCCCCATATAGCACCCATATAGCAAAACGGCACCCTGAAAAGAGCGCCGTTTAAATTGGTGATCCCAACGGGATTTGAACCCATGTTACCGCCGTGAAAGGGCGATGTCCTAACCACTAGACGATGGGACCATTGGTCGGAACAAAAGCGTTTATATAGATAAAAAAATAATAAGTCAACACTTTCTTTTCATTTTTTTGATTTTTTTTGCAAAAAATCAGTTAACGTAAAATAATTGATTTATTTTCAATATGTTATAAAAACTACTTTTGCGCTGAATCTGCCTCCTGCTGACGCGCTGCAATATCCTTCATCATATCGACAGCCCCTCCTCCCACTGATACGGAAGTTTCGAAAGAAATATTTTCTTGTGCTGTTACAGTAGGTTGAGTTTGATTTTCTGTTGTCTCGGCCGATTCACCGTCTTTTTGCCCCGGTATCAGCAGCACCGGCTTTTCGACATCATTAACACCTTTTGTTTCAGCCACCCCCGCTGCCTCTCCGGCATCGGCAGAACTCCGCTGCTCCGCCGCACCTGTGGTTTCTCCGGCAGAACTCCGCGACATCTCCGCACCTGCGGTCTCTCCGCCGGAAACAGCTTTGTCAGCCCCCTCAGCCTGATTTTCAGCTGCCCCCGCTGCCTCTCCGGCACCGGCAGAACTCCGCTGCTCCGCCGCACCAGCAGCCTCTCCGTTGGAAGAAACTTTGGCGCCGCTGTCTGCCGGAACGGCATTTCCTCCCGCCGTTTCTTCTACGGCAACAACGCCTTTCTCACTGTCATAAATTTCTATCTTCCCTTCCTCAAAAACAACCGTTTCGGAGCGGGAGGCCGGCTTTGCCGCCGTTTCCGGCTGACTGATTTTTGCCAACGCCGATTCCGGTTTGCTTACGGCATCAACTTTTTCTTTTGTTTCCTGCACAAAGTCCAAAAATTCGGTCAATGCCTCGCCGGAAATTTCCGCCTGCTCCGCCCCCTGAACTGCCTGGCTGCTGCCGGAAACATTCTGTCCGTTCTCCGCTCTTGCTGCAATTTCTTCTGCCGCCGGAGCCGATAAAACCGAAACCGGAGCCCTCGCCTCCATTGCAGCTGTTTCCGTTCCGATTGTCGTTACTTTCGAGCCGGTTGTCTCCGCACTGCTTACCGTTGTTTCAGCTGCGGAAATTTCAGCCTTTTTATCGGCTTCGGCCGCTGCAGGCTGTACTGTTTCGCGGCGGCTTTCCGCAGCCCGGCTGGCTTTTCCTCTCTCAAAAACGACTGCCGCCGTCGCCAAAGGAGCAGTTTCTCTGCGGTATTCCGCAGCCGCTCCGCCCAAAAGCGTCAAAAACAATACAAACGCCAGCAGTTCTGCTTTGCCTCTGGCTTTCAACCGGGAAATTTCCTGATTATCCATAATGCCCTACTCCGTAAAAAAACATTTTCAGACATTATAGAACAGCCTTAGTTTATTTGCAAGCTTTTCCTTATGCCGAAAATCAGCGTTGCAAAACTCCTGTGGCAAAGTTTCCGCCCCAAAATTCCGCCGTCGGAACGCCGCAGCCCCAAAAGTGCGGCAGTTTCAAAAGCGCGGCAGATTCAAAAGCGCTGCAGCGGCACTCGGCCGATATGCTTTCTGACTGCCGCCGCGCCCCGCCTCAGCCTATTTCTCGGGTTTATACCGTTCCTTCAGCATCCGCCCGGCCTTGCCCAGCATATTCCCGACCGCATCAAACAGTTGTTTTCCGCCGCTGCCGGTTTTTGCAGGAGTCAGGTCAAGCAGTTTCGTCACCTTGTCCAGCCAGACAATGTAAAAATTATGCAATAGCTGCTCGCTATCCCGCTCAACCGTCAGCCGGCCGCCGATGGCGTCCATAAAACGCTGCACGAACATTTCTTCCACGCCGGCCTCAATTGCCGCTTCCGGCGTAGAAAACCGTCGCGGCAGTTCCGGCATGACCCGTTCGCCACGTTTATAGACAAGCATATACCCGCCTTTGTAGTTCACCGGTTCATAGCGGTGCAGAAGCTCCTTGCGGTAATTGTCCATCAGGCGGTAATAAGCCCGCTTTGCCAGCATATTGCCGTTCAAATCCGGGCTCTTCAAAATCTGGCTCAGATAATGGAACGTTTCATGCACAATCGTTTCCGCATCGGCCGTTTCAAACAGGTACAATGTCTTGTCCGCCGCGTCAAAAGCCCCTTTCGCCAAGACATCAAGCGTCGACTTCAGCCTTTTTTGCGGCGTCGGTGCTGCCGTTTCGTCGTCGGGCACAGAACGCATAAAATCAGGCTTAAACGCTATGTCTTTGTCGAAATTGCTTGCGATTTTCTCCAAATCGGCATACGTCAGGCGCGTTCTGTCGGTCGGAGGCGGCAGGTTCTTCTCGTCCCAATACGAAAACGACCGCTGCCAGTCGCTGTAGTCCTGTCGGCGCAGCATCGCCCGCACGTCGATATTGCCCTGCGATGTAACGCCGCCCCACGGAAACGGCGCCGCTACCGCATATCCCGAACTCATCCGCGCCCGCGTCAGGATTTCCGAATTCATCGCCTCGCGCAGGTTTTGCAAAGCTGAATACGCAAAATCGCCGATTTGCCGCTCGTCCGGATCCAGCTGCGCGCTGCCGTAACGTTCGTTGAGTTTTTCGTACAAACGGTCGAAATCAATCTCCCTGTACGTCAGGATTTCCGGTTTGTTCCCGTCGGCTCGCGCCTCAGAAGCCGTTGTTCCGACTGCATCATCTCCGACTCTCGCCTCAGAAGCCGTTATCCCGACTGCATCATCTCCGACTCTCGCCTCAGAAGCCGTTATCCCGACTGCATCACCTCCGGCTCTTGCTCCTGAAACCGCCGTTTCAGCCGTATCCGCGCCGGCTTGCTGTCCGGCCGCGGATTTCGCCTCGCTCCGATAAAGTCCCAGCAGCGGCAGGGGAACCTCCCGCTCAACCAGATAATCGCGCTGCTTTTCCCCCGGCAGGTATTTGCCGAGAAACGCCGTCAGCTCCTTGTTAAACACCGGGGCAATTTCCTTTCGCGCCATATGGATGTGGCGGTCCATAAAATTGCGCCGCTGCGTCGGCGTCAGCGCCGGATCGAACCCTTCCCGCATCTGAATGGCAAATGCAGCTCCCCTCAGCAGCAGGTCTTTCAGATTGGCGTAGTCGAACTGCCGCGGATCAATCTCCAAAACGTCGGCATTGCTGGTTTTGTCATGATAAAAATGATACCCTTCGTCATTTGCCAGCTCCTCAAACCTGACCATAACGTCTTCCATATCGGGATAGTTGCGGTAAAGCTCCTGATGTTCCAGCAAGTCGCCGAGCCGGACTTCCTTCCTCTCCAGCAGCAGCTGCCGTTCTTCCCAATACCGGCGCAGGCTTTCGTCTCCGCCCTCGTAATGTTCGGCAATATAGGCGTTTGCCGCCCGAATGTCGCGTTGTTCCGCCTTGCGTGCAAATTCGGTTTCCCGGTGCAGGCGGTAAATCCGGTGAACTTTGTCCAGCATTTCGGCAATCTGCACCTTCTGTGCCGGCAGCAGATAGCGGTATTTCTCCTGATTGAAAAACAGGTCGCTCATCAGCCGGGGCGTATGCGCTTCCCGATAAAAATCAGGACGATACGCCATATTGCGGTACGGTTTGTGATAATCGCCCTGCGCCGCCAGATAGGTACGGTACGCCAGCTCTTTGTTCAAATCCATATAAAGTTCCGGCCCTTCGGGTATTCCCATCCGCTGCGCCGCTTCGCGCCGTTTGAGAACGCGTTCCAGCAGTTCCTCCCCCACTTCCGCCTGATATTCGAACAGTTCCGGCGTTGCCGCTTCGTGCACGTCCAGAAACTCCCGCAGCGTCTGAAAATTTTTCTCGACGCTCGTATCGTCTTTCCATATCTTTTCCAAAAATTCCAGATACTTCGTTTCCTCAAGCGTCGAGCGGATAACCTTCATCTGTTCCTTGGTATAAAACCGGTCGACTGCAGGGAAATTGTCATTGGAAGCAGTCTTCCTGAGCCACGGGGAACGCATGCTTTTCGCCAGCTCTTCCGCTTTGCGCCGCTGCTCGGCCAGATAATCGTCATACGAAATAACCTCTCCTGTGCTCTTGCGCAAATCGTCCTCGATTTCCTGCCGCGAAACGTCTTCCAGCCGCAAGTCCCAGAATAAATCCCCCTTGTCGTCCTCCTTGACCGTCATTCGACTGTTTATCAGCGCGCCGTCAATCATCACCGGAAAATACGCCTTGTAAGAGTTTCTTTCTCCCGCTGTCACAGAATTCGAACCGTGCGGCGCTTTCTTAACGTTAAAAACCGCCGTTCCCAGCAACATGGGCAGATAAGGAATTAAAAGTTCCCGGCTGCCACTCCAGATATGTCTGTCCTCAACCGGAAGATTTTTGATTTCCACTTCTCTCCCCAGCGACGGATTATATATTTTCCGCCCCTGATACGAAACGAGCAGTTTTTCCATTTTCGCCTTAAAATCAGAGTCATTTCTCGCCTGATATCTATCGGCACTGACATTCAGCAGTACTTCGCCTGATGCGCTCTTGACATTTTCTCCGGCAGCCTCTACATTATCAAAAAACGGCGTACCGTTTTCCTCCCTATCCGACACCCGGATTTGTAGCCGGGACCGCCTGGGGGAGGTTTTTTGTATATAGCTGCCGTTTTCTGCACTCTGCACTTCTCCGTTTCGGTTAGCCGCCGTGCCGTTTTCCCCGCCATCGGGAATAACCAGTTCGCCCCGGTCAATCAAAACTTCTTTAAGGCTTTTGTCTTTCAGATAGATAGGCATCCGGCTCCAGTCCTGCTTATCGCGCAATTCCTCTTCCCTCAGCCCGTATCCGTCAGACAGGGCATAAAGCCTCGAATCGGCAAGTGCCCTCTGGGCTTTGACTTCCGCCTCAAAATCTCCTTCCAGATCCCGAAACTCAAAATACCCGCTGCGGTTAAGGCCGACCGCCATATTGCGCTGGTAATGCTTGTCTAAGAAGTCGATAAAATCGCTGTACAGATAATTGTAAAGCTCTTTAATAATTGCCTTATCCTGAAAAATCAGCCGTTCATAACTTCTGAGCCCGAGAATATCATGCCCTTCCATTTCCTCCAGTTTCCGGATATACGTCTGCCAGTACCGCTTGGGAAGGTCGTCAGCCTTAACGTCGGTGTGTATTTTCAGCTTAGCGCCGGAATCATTGATTTCAAAACGCCACCGTCCGTCCCCTCCGCGATACCATCCGGTTCTTGACCAAATAAGCCGCGGGCTGTAATCCTGCTGTTCCAGTTTATATGCCTCCGCCAGTTTTTTAAAATCGGCAAATTTGGCTTCGACCCCGCCGAACTGAAACATCACCGCCGCTTCGGGCGACAGTCGTTTCTGAAACTCCTGATACGCCAGCTGCTTATATTCCGGTATCTGCCCCGCAAAAAGGGAAGCCGGAGAAAATCCGCCGTCAATCTCGTACAGTGCCATCATATTGGCTTGCATCATGCCGGCGGCAATTCTCGCTTTCCCTGTGTCTCCGGTAGCTTTAAGCGAACGTTTGTATACTTCGTCAAACAAACGGCGAAACCCCTTGACATCTTGGCGTACCTGCGCCAGGCTTCTGTTTTGCCGCTTTGCCGCCACCGTCGCATTCTCCGCATCAGTCCCGCTCTCTGCAGTTGCTGCCGTACTCTTACCCGCCGTTGCTGCCCCTGTTTCGGGCATTAACGCCGCATCGGCACCGCCCTGTGCAATAGTTTCCCCTTCGCTCATCCGCTGCAAATTCCGCTCCAGAACGTAGTTCAAAACCTTTCCGAAAGCATCAGGTTTGCTCTTTAGCAGTTCCATCATATTGTTTTTGTAAAGCTCGATTTCCTCCGCCGTCACGCCGCGCAGCAGCATTCTCTGCCGGGCATCCTCATATGTCTTGCGCGCATAATAAACGCTTCCGTCGGCAGCCATCAGCGCCGAAGAACCTGCAATTGCCCCCAGTGCGCTTTCAATCAGCCCTTCAAACAAATCCTGCGTATCATCAATGCCGACCTTGCGCACAAGGTTTTCCGCCATCATCTGCTGCAAGACTTCTGTTCCTGCCTCGCGCAGCGGCGCCCCTGCAATTTCGCGTGCAATCATTTTGGAGGTTACCCGCGCGTCTTTTTCTATCTGTTTCGGCAGCGGGCTGAAAAGCTTATCAATCGCAAAAGTTGTGCCGCCGGAAATGAGCGCCAGCGTATTGGCAGTGTCAATATCCCCGTCCTTGGCGTAGGATTCCTTAAAGATTTCTCCGGCGCCGCCCCCGGCAAACAAACCGTAAGTCGGCCCCGAACCGATAAATTTGGCCATGGTTCCCATTGCCAGAACCTGTGACGATCCCTGTCCCAGAACATTTGCCAGTTTCGACCAGTTTGGATCTGCACTGTAAGCTTCCGCTGCCGGTGCCAGTAATTCCGAATTTTCGATTTTGCCGGCATATTCGCCCAGTTTGTCGCCGATGTTTTTAAAAATTTTCCCCGTTTCCGGCACCAGAAGCCCGGCACCCGCCGTAACCGCCGCCGTACCGGCATTCCGGCTTTCAAGATTGGCGCCGAACATCGACAGGACATTCCCTGCCGTCCGCAGCGTATTCGCGCCTAAACCTCTTGCCCCGGCTTTTAAAAGCTCCCGGCCGAACGCCCCTGCTTCAAATGTGCCGAACTTCCCTTCGTCATACGCCCACTTATACTCTGCAGCCTGTGCCCCGAAATTCTCCAGCAACGCCCAGTAGTTGCGCAAATCGGCAGCCTGCCGCAGCCATTTTCCCGCAATCTGAAAGCTCGTCAGCGGCGCATCTTCGTCAACCGTTTCCGCTGAAAAAGCAGGAAAATTCAGGTTCTGCTCCTCCTCAAGGTAAGCAAACGGCGCCCGTCCGTCTTCCTCAAATTCTTCCTGTTTCCTGCCGCGCGCCATAACGCCGGTATAAACCGGTTCCGCCGCAGTATCTTCTGCGCTCATATCCGCAGTCCCGCCATCCGGCAGCAATGTCATTGCCATCTCCGTAACGCCCGCACCATCCACCGATACCGGCGTCATCATCGTTCCGTCCGCAACACCATACGCCGGCACTGGCGTCATCATCGTTCCGTCCGCGGCACTGCCTTCCGGCACCGGCGTCATCATTGCCCCGCTGTCCGCAATTCCGGAAATTTCCTTCCCGTCCGCATCGTATTTCATCGCCAAATTCCTCAAGTTGTCCATTGCCCTATCCTTTCATCGCCGTCAATTGTTTCAGCCTTTCATCACGGCAAGCCGCCCCTTGAAATAAAACCGGTCTCCCGGCGCCAGCCCCGCCTGCATTACCTCGTCATAAGTTTCAAACTGCGGATAAGAAAGCTCGCGTTTCTGTTCTTCCGTTGCAATCCGGCGCATAACCGCCGTTTTGTCCTCGGCATAAGGTGCTTCTTTTGCAAAACGCTCCCAAATGCGCCTTTCGCCGCTGCCTGAATAGCTGCTCTTCAGGGTTCTCCGCAGCTCGCCGAAAGACGGAGCGTCGCCCGGTGTTTCTTTGAGGTTCAGCTCCGCCGCCGTTTCCGCCAGCGCCTGCCTGCCGATTTTCTTTGCCGCCGCAGGTGTCATCTGCCCGCCCTGCGCTGTAAATTCTTCGGCCAGCGCCGTCTTTCTGCCGTAGTAGTTCTGATAAATGTCAAACGCCAGTTTCGCCTTGTGTTCCATCAGCTCGCGCCCGTACGGGGTATACTGTTCCGCCCCGGCGGGGATATCGCGCATAAAGGCTCTGTCCGCCAGTTCGTCAACCGCTCTGTCAAAAATAAGTTCGGACGCGTTTCCGCCCTGCTGCGCCGCCACCAGCTGGTTTTGCAGTGCCGCCGTTTCTTCCAGACCGAGTTCGTTATGCCGGTAAGCGCTGATAAGGCTGTTTCCCGCATCGCGCACTTCTTCGGCGCTGAGGCTTTCCCCTCCGTTCATTTTCCGCACCAGCCGGTAAGCGTCGGCAAGCGGTGCCGGAGAGCGGTCTTCGCCGTCTCCCCACAGCATTTCGGGATTGGTATCGGCGGAAAGCACATAATATTGCGCCGGAGAAATTTCCCCCCTTTCCCGTTTCTGCCACAATGACTGGGCGTCGCCGTACGCTGCCAGATAAGAACGCTGCCGTTCGCGCTCCTGCTGTCGTTTAGCCCCTTCTTCGTTTAAGCGCCGCGTTTCCGCAATCCGCGCCTTAATGCCGTCGCTGTCGCCGGGAAAATACCTGTCCGCGGCAGCTTCCGCCGTTTCCGGAGAATTCAGCGCCAAATTGAGAATTCCGGTTTTAAGATAGCCGTCGCGGTAAAACTGCTTGTCCTCGGGCGTAAGAAACGGTGTCCGCTCAATTTCGCCGGTTCCCATCTCCAGCAGCTTTTCCGCCTGCACCGGCTCTGCCGTTTCCGCCAGAAGGTTCTGGTTGTCCGCCAGCATCGACCGCAGGCTGTTACGGCCAAAATCCGCCTGTTTCATTGCCGCAATTTTTGCCGTATCGGCACGATTTGCTTCAAGTATCTTGTCGCCGTGTTCCTGCCAGAAAGCCTTGCCGGAATTTTCGCTGCCAAACTGCGCCGGCAGGCTTTTCTCCGCCGTTGTTGCAATTTCCCTCAGCTGCTCTGGCGTTTCTGCCGCCTCCATCGCCTGACGGGAAGCCCTTAGTGATGCCGCCGCTTCCATCGCCTGCCGCTGCTTTTCCGTTTCCAGGCGTTCCTCAGCCATTTTTTTGCCGGCGTCAACCAAAAGCCCCGCCGTTTCCAAACCGCCGTTTCCCGCCACAAAACGTTTTCCCGGAACCGTCAAAGTCGTTTGCAGTCCTCTCTGCGCCATCACGCCCGCCAGCCCCATCGGGGCAATTTTCTGTCTGTTTGCCATTGTCTTCCTCCGCTCTGCCCTAAAAACTACCCGAAAAGCCCGCCAAGCGACGATGTCAAGCCGCCCAGCATGCTGTTCATAAACTTGTTTTTACCAGCTTTTTTGTGCTGGCGCGCCTGTTCCTCCGCCAGCCGCGCCTGATAAAGATAGTTTTCCGCCTCGCTTTCGACCCGGTAACGCTCGTTAAGGATATTCTGTTCCAAAGCTGCCGAAGTCGTTGCCAGCGCCGTCGTTGTCGTCGGGCTTTCGCCCATGCCCGCTTCGCCCGCCGCCGCGGCTGCTGATGCCACAGCCGCCCGTTTCTGGCTGCGCATCATATCCTCGTTCAACGAACCGTTCAGCCGCACCCTTGCCGCGTTTTTGCGGTAAATCGCCGCGTTGTTCAGCGCCAGCTTTGCCTGAACCTTAGCCTCGTATTCTTCCTGTTTGCCTTTCAAAAAGCCGGAAGCAAAGTTGATTCCGGCCGCAATCAATGCCGCTTGTGCCACCATTGTTTTTCTGCCCTTTCAAAAATCTGATAATCTTCACCGTTAAAAAAATTTTCCAATATCCCGGCCGGGGAAAATCCCAGCATGCCGGCCAGCCGCGCCCCTGCCGCAAAGCCGCGGCGCACCGTCATCGTAACGCGCCGTACCCCGAGCCGGACCGCCTGCCGCGGAATATACCGGCGGAAATAGCGTACCGCCTCAATCAGCTTTCGCCCCGCGTCGATTCCGACCAGCGCGAAACATTCCGCTTCCCTGCCTGTCGTAATGTCGCCGCCTTCAATCCGAAAGCCGAAAACCGCCAATACCCTGCCGCCGTTTCCGTCCCACTGCCTTCCCGCCGGTTTGCCGTCACCCGCCGCAGCGCCGCCGTTCCCGGACGCATCGTATTCCGCAGCGCCCATATTCCCGGACTTTTCACCTGCCTCAGCGCCCATATTCCCGGACTTTTCACCTGCCGCAGCGCCCATATTCCCGGACTCTTCGCCTGCCGCAGAGCCGTCATTCCCTTTTTCCACCAACGCGAAAGCCGAAATGCGTTCAAATTCCGCCGCCCACGTTGCCGCTTCCGCCTGCTGCTCAGGCTGCACCCGGACTTTAAACGCGTCTCCCGCCCGATATTTTCGTATCATAAACTACTCCCTGCTGCTATTGCCGAACCGCTCCGTCCAATGTCGAACCGCACAGCCCAATGCCGAACCGCACCGCCCCAAACCGCTCGCCGCTCTATTCGTCCACGTCCATATACGGCACAATCGCCAGAATATTCATCGGCAGCGGCGAGGAATTCTGAATCATCAGCGTCGCCGCCGCTTCCTTTTTCGTCGTCGCTCCGTTAAACAAAACTTCCTTGTTGCCTGTAAACAGTTCCTGCGCCTCGTTCATTGCCGCATCGGCCTGCCGGTAGAGGATATCCGTCAGCGTATCCTCGTCCTCGCCGATCTGCCCGCCGCCGGAAAGATACAGCATCAGGAGCACATGGTTGATGCGCTGTTTTTGGCCGATGCCGCTTCCGTAATCGTTCGGGATATAGATATTCTGCGGCATAAATTGGCTCGTAATCGGCAGCCCTGCCGCCACATGCCGGTACGTCGGCAGAATTTTGATTTTTCCGTCCTGCACGACCTGCGGTTCCAGAACCGTCCCGTCGGCATACACCGCCACTTTAAGCCCTTCCAGGTGTTCCAGCCCGGACATTTCCTCCTGCATGTCCAGTTCATTCTGCTCATACACCACAGCCCCGTCCAGATACAACGCTTCCTGGCGGACATATTCTTTCTCCAGCGTTTCCCTCTCGGCCAGGCTTGCCGCGCCGTAAACGCTCGATGGCCAGTACTGCGGAATGCCGTTGTCCATCCATTCCACGGTTCTGTAGTTGGCATTGTTGACTGTGCGCTTGATTTCGAGCCACAGCTCGTCGCGGCAGTCTTCAAAATTCGGAATAACCGCCAGGCTTTCCGCCGCGCCGGACAAATCGTGCCGCGACAGTGCCGAAACTTCCTGTTCCGCCGAAAAAGTAAGCGCGGTCAGGCTCCCGTCGCCGACCATGCACCACAACACTTTGTCGGGAACTTCCTGATATGCCATGCCGGTAATTCTCGATTGGAACAGATGTTTCCCCAAAAGGGAAATGTCCATTTCGTCATACCCGTCGTTATAGTAATTGTACGTCAAATCGCGCAGGCTCAGCCCGTACCTGTCGACGAAAATAACGTGCGACCCGACCGAAAGCGGCATAATCGCCTTGCTCCCGACCCGCGAAATCTGCGAAATCTTTACATTGTCCGAAGCCAGCGGCGACGCCGACGACACCACGTCGACATAAAATTCCGACGCCCCCGTGCCGACAAACAAAACGTCCCGGGCATAAATCCATTTCCCCTCGTTAAATTCGGTATTGAGCACCGGCACCGTAATCGCCGTTTCCGCCGTTGCCTCGCCGCATTCCATATCGGCAAAGTTGTTATAGTCGCCCGAATACGACAGGCAGACGTTCGGCCCGGTATCGGTATTGACCAGAAACGCAAACCTGTTGCGGAAAAAAGCGCCGGATTTCGGATATTTCGAAGCTTTGTGCAGCATGCCGAGTTCCCAGCATACCGTGCCGGACTTAATGGCGTCCGGCAGGCGCGTTACCGTCGTTCCCTTTACATGCTGTTTGTCGACAACCTCCGTAATCTTGACAATTCCCGACCCGTCGTGCAGATATTCCCACAAAACGCCGCCATCGGAACGCGTCCCTTCGCTGTGCACCGGTTTGATGCTTCCGGTCTCGTCTCCAGTGATGGCTTGGTAATACTTATTGTCTGATACGCATATAGTCCCCTGAAATCCGATTTTTCCCGCCTGCCAGGGGGTCGTGTCGTCGTCAAAAATTCTCAGCCGCACCAACCTGCCCACATCCGTCTTGCTGAAAACGTCACCGGTTGCCGTAAGTTGAACCTCCCCTTCCAACTCGTCGGTCGCAATGCTGATGTCCGTCGTGTTCATGCTCAGAAACGGACCGTTTCTAATCTCCAGCTCTTCCAATACCCATGTGGTATTTGAATAGCGTTTCAGCACCATCAGCGGAAAATCCTCGTTAAAAATATACAGAATGTCCGAATGCTGGATAGTCTGAATTTTGCAGCATTGTTCCTCGTTGTCCCACAAATCGCTGTATGCGTACGGAGACGCAATCTCCAGCACCGGAAATACCTTCTCGACAATGTCGTCGGGAATTCCGCCCGTCGTGCCGCTTTCGCCGCCCATCGTCGTCTTTGACATATCGCGCACCAGTTTTCCCTGCGCGTACATGCGGATTTTCTTGTGGCTGAATTCAATCACATACGCCACCCTGTGGCTGTATTTAAACGGAAATAAAAAACTTCTTGCATTAACCATTGTTTCTCCCCCTCAATTCCCAGACCAGTTCTTCCCCGCGATAAACGCTGAGGATGTTCCGTTCCGCTTTGCCCGTATACGCATCATAAAAGAAACCGTAATTTTCCTGCGTTTCATCTTTCTGCCAGCCGTTTTCCTCTATAAACTCGGCATCAACGCTCAAAACCAGCGTATCATCGGCATCATAATAGTTTCCCTGATTCATTTCGCCCTTTGTTTCAACCAGACGCGTATGCACGACAGCCCCGTCCTGCAGCGCTATGCTGTTCAGTTTCTCACTCTCGGTATATTCAAACAGGCTTTCGTCCAAATTCCCCGTCGGAGCCATATCTTCCCGGGCAAACACAACCGGCAGAAAACCGTTGCTGAATTTAATGTAAAAGCACCGTTCCTCCCTGTCGCTGCGCCCGACCGCCGTACAGGCTGCCAGCCCGACGACGTCGCCCCAGTCGCCGTAGTCGTATTCTTTTTCCTTGACCAGCTCGATTGTAACCGTTTTGGTCATATCGGCAATAATCGTCCCCTCCTGCGTGATGTAGTTTTCTTTTGCCACCCTGTAAAAAACTTCGCCGTTTTTGTTAATGCGCAGGCTCCGCCGTTCATAACCGTTGAGTTCGACCACGGCATCCGCCGGCACCGTTTCCACCGTCAGCTCGCACATAATGCCTTTTGCTACCAGCCTGACCGCAAGTTCCTCGTCCGCATCCGCCGTCAGCGTATCGACAACCGTAACGTACCCCTCGCAGCTCACCCGGTACGAAACCTCGTCGCCGCGCGCCAGATAAACTTCCCGGCGTTTGACGCCGTTGATATAAACTTCTGCTTCTTCCGGATCGGGCACGATTTTAAACAAAATGCTGTCCCCTTCCGGAGTTGCCGCCACAAAACGCGTTCCGCCGCGCCGTTTCAGGCTGCCTTCTGCCAGCGGAATAAAATTGCGGCAGAGCTTTGCCGTCTTGTCATATTTCGCAATGTCGGTGCGCCCCTCCAGCCACGGGCTCAATTCCCCGCCGTTAAACTGCACTTTCGCCGGTTTTATACTCATCTGCATTTCCCCTTATCATCTTGAATGTTTCTTACCAAAAAATGACCTTTCCGCCATCTCTCCATTTCTCCTCTGCCCGCCTCCCGCTATTCCGCCTCTCCAACCCATTTCTCCCGTTTCTCTCTTCTCCTGCATTTTCCCATAAAAAAAGCGCGCCCTCCGGCACGCCCGTATTTTTTTGCAGAATTTTTCCGCCTTTCGCCCCAAAGCAGCCCCAGCGCCGCTCCTATGCGTATCCTCTCTCCAAAGCCGCTCCTGTACGCCGCCTCACAACAGCCCCGCGATTAAAAAGGGTATTCCGCAAACCCCACTGTACAGCCATATAAAGAACAACGTCCGCCGAACCGCCCCGATGCACGTTCCGGCATCATCCGCCGTCAGCCGCCCCGAGCAGCGAAAATACATCAGCGCCGCCAAAACATACGCTACTGCATAAAACGGCAGAATATCCCGGTAAACGCCTCCCAGTATCAGCCATGACCCCGCCGCGGAAAACACGGCCGCCCCCGCCAGCCAGAGCACTGCCCGCAGTATCAGCCGCAGCCGTTGTCTTTTCCGCAGCAGCGGCTCTCCCTGCGCGCCTTGCGATATAACCGCAGTTTCCTTTATGATTTTACCCATATCCTGAATTCCCCCTAAATTGAACCGGCTGCAAACCAAAACAGCAGCGCGCCGCACCACAGCAGAAAACACAGCGCCGTCGTCATACAATATTTCCACCGCGCCTGCCTGCGCACCATCAGCACATAAAAGCGTCCTGCGCTGAATGCCGTCAGAACCGCCGCCAGCCCGAAGAGAAACAGAAAGATCAGATAAATCGTCATACCAAAACCGGGCATCCGCAAAACGGCTTTTTCTTCCGCTGTTATGGTATCATCCCACTCGCATTCATGCACATCCTTCAATATATCCATAGACGCCAGCCACGCCAGAACCAAACAAAACACGGCAGCTCCGGCGATTTTTAACATCAGGGTTCCGTTCACCTTCCGCAACTTGCCCTTTTCCGTCTTCTCCCTCTCGGGCATCTGGGCAGCCGCGCCGGTTTCGCCCTGCCCGCAATTTGCCGCCCTGCCCGTCTTCCGTTCAGGAACAGGCTTCCCGTTCTCTTCTCGCTCATCTCTTACGGAAATTTTCAATTTTGTTCATCCTTTGCTTATAGTCAAGATACTCCTGCACCTTGTGCCTTTTCTCTGTATTTGCATCATATCCCGAGACATTCTCATTCCTTGATAATCAATATCCGTCCATAAGTCTGCGGGTACACTCCGCAAATAGTCCGAGTATAATCAGTTATATCTTGCTCAAGATTATATTTTGCTCATTAGACATGTCAAGCGCTTTCTTATCTTCAAGCGGCTTCACCCCATAAATATTTTTTTAACATAATCATCTTCTCCCGCAAAAAAAATCTACAGTTTCATAAACTAACTTCTTAACAATATACTTTTTTGCCAGAGCCTTTCCGGCTCCGGTTTAAATTGGCCACACCATATCATCTCTCCCCAAATAAGTTTACATTCCATTATTTTCCGCCGCCCCGTCAATCGCCCCAGACCTCAAGCGCTGAAACCAGACAGCCACCCCGTCAATCGCACCAGACCTCAAGCGCCGGAACCGGACAGCCGTCCCGTCAATCGCCCCAGGCCTCGCGAACCAGAACCCAGCTGTTGTCGGGAATAAGTTCCGCGTCTTTGGCTATCTCGTTGTTGAGCTGCGCCTGCCGTACCAGCGTCAGAAATTCGTTTTCCAGCGCCTGTTTGAGGTTAAGCGAATGTTTGATGCGCATTGCCAGTTCCGCCGCCACTTTCGCGGCTGCCGCCTCCCTGAACAAAGGGGGAAACGCCGCATCGTCCCCGACCGCGCGGACATACTCAATTTCCACCCCGTCTTTCAGCGGGCTGACAATACAGTTGTCTGCCAGTTCGTATCCCTGCATCGCATAAGGGCGCGCCTCGGTCAAATCTCTGGCTCCCTGCCCGAAAACCTTAAGCAGCAGCAGACAGTCCGCCGGCAGCGGATACATAAACCTGTCGCCATACGTTTTTTCGCTCCGCGCCAGACGCTTGACCCCTACCGCAAACCGCCACGGATATGACGACAGCAGCAGGTTTTTGACATCTTCATAAATCGTTTCGTATGATTTGCCGAACGCCGCATCGTTTAAAGACGACACCGGCGGCTCGCCGAGTTTCAGCAGCGCCCGGTTGATAATTTCCACTTTTGACATTTTTCCTCCATATTGTTTGCACCACATTGTTCGCGCCATATTATCCGCATTGAACCATATTACCCGTACTGCCCAGTTCGCACCGTAATCGGGCAGACGTTTCCGCCTGCCCTTCGGACTATGGATTGGCCTGATAATAAATTGCATAATAATACCGCATCCGCGCCACCGTACCGCCGCAAACGACCGGTACCACATCACCGTGCCGTAATGCCCGGACAGACGGTACCACATCTCCGCGCCGCCCCGGACGGCCGGTTCTCACGCTGCCGGTACGCCTCCGTTCGGGTTAGCGCGCCAGATAACCGAGCGTCACGCGGATGCTGCCGCTGTTGCCGGTTGCCGAAGCCACCGCCGCGGTAACAAAGTCCTTCACGTCGGCCGGAAGCGTTGCCGTCGCCATCAGTTCGCCGTCGGCAAAGCTCTTTTCCGCATCAATCGTCATCGTCAGCAAATCGGCAAACGACCCGTTTTCGGTATCGCCGTGCTTAACCGTAATCGTCACTGCCGCGGTTGTTGCCACATCGCCGACCGCAAACGCGTTGACGCAAAGCGCCCCCTGCGTGGAACCGGCTGCCACCGCATCGCCCGCCGCAATCGCCGCCTGGTTCAGGGCACCGCTTGCCAAGTCTTCGCCATAAACTTTCAAAATATTATTCAACATCAATCATTCTCCTGTAAGATTTAAACTCATATATGCGGCACACTGCTTCCCACCGGCAGGCTCCTCCCGGCCGGCAGCAGGAAACAGCGCGCCGTCCCCTGAAAGCTACGCCAGCTTAACCGCGTCTTCTTCGCCGTTCTTAAAGTTGTACGACGTGATGAAGCGGATGCCGTTCCAGGCCGCAAAACTGCGGTTGACGTCCATATCGCCCGTCATCGTCTGCAAAACGTTGCCCTTGTATTTGTTGAGCATCGAGAGCACTTTCGGATGGCAGAAAATATAGGTGGAAGCCGGCGTCGCCTTGGCATCGACCAGCATATTGTCAATCTGTTCCGCGGTCGGAATCTTGTCCGCCGAGATATTGACAATCGCCGACACCGCGTCCGGGTTTGCCAGCTGCATGCCGATATAGCCTTTAATGCGCACGCCGTAGCCCAAAAGGCCGTTAGCGTTTTTGTAAAGCTGCGCGCCGTTAATCGGGGTTGAATCCAAAATCCCGTGGCGGTTGATGTTTTTCGCCGAATAAAGCCCGGTTACTTCGCCCGGGATAAAGCGCACCGCCACCATGGAGTAGCACTTGTCCGCCGCCCCTGCGGCAACGGCCTTGCCGTTGCCGACCGCATACGGGATAAAGTTGTCGTAAATGATTTTCTTTTCCGCGGTCTCGCCGGCATGCTTAAGCAAAATCGGGATTTTTTTGGAAAAATATTCCGAAACGCCGATAACCGCCGCCTTGTCTTCCGGAACGAAAATCTCGCCGCCCAGAATGGACAGGTCGATTTTCTTCAAACTTGAATCGACTTCCATTTCCGGCAGCGGCTGATTAATATCCACAAAACCCGCGCCGTCGATTTTGCTGACTTCTTCATACGCGTTCCATAACCCGTGGGTCGACGCTTCAAAACGCATATTGTCCAAAATCGGCGACTCATTGGTCAGATAGTCCACATAATGCTCCTGCTTTTTTGACAAAGCAATCGCCAGTTCCTTTAATGTGCTAGACATAAAAAATTCCTTTCAAAACAAATAAATATCAGTAATCGTTAAACATTTCCCTGAAATATTGCACCATATCCCAGTCGTCGCCGCCGCGGCGCCTGCCGAAGCTGACCGGATTGTCCTCGCAAATTGCTTCGCCGAGCCTGCAAAACGTTTCCATCAGGCGCCGGGTGCCGATGGCGCGCTCGATTTCCTGCACCAGGGCCATATCGTCGCAAAACATGCGCAGCCCCCGTTTCATCAGTTCGAAATTGCGTTGTGCCCTCGTTCCCCAGACGCGTTTCATTTCCTCAAGCTCGCGCTGCGAATTTTCCTGCCAGGTCTGTTCATCGCGCTCCAGAAGTTCGTCGCGGTGTTTGACATACCAGTCATACAAAGCCTGCGCCGACTGCGGCAGGATATGGTTTTCCAGACACACCTGTTTGAACGCTTCGCCGTCTTCCCTGTCTTCGTCGGCAAAACAGATGTCAAACCCAGTGCAGTCGTGCGGCATTCCCAAACGGGAATACAGCTTGTCAAAGCCTTTTTTATCGCCGTCCTTCGGCAGAGATACTTTGGAAGAATAGGCTCTTTCCAGTTCGCGGTAAGACCTGAGCAGGTCGGCAGGAGTTTTCAAACCCTTTTTGCCGAGATATGCCAGCTCTTCCTCGGACAGTTCCCCCCATCCGGATTGTGCACGCAAAAAGTCTTTTTCGATTTCAGACTTCAAAAAGTTGTCGGAGGTCGTCTGCCCCTCCGGCCTGTTAAAATTTCCCATTTCTTTTTCCCCTGATTAAAGTTAAAAATAAAATTAAAAAAAGAACGGCTCTTTCGAACCGTCCTTTGCCGTCCTGACCTTCTCTCGCCGGGTTTTTTCGTTCAATCCCCCGCCTGCCCCGTTCCGCAGCCGGACGTTCGGTTTTATTTCCACCGCTTCCCGACCGTCGCTTATTTCACACCCGCTGTCCGCTCTTCCCGATTTTCCGCCACCGCTTCCCGACCGTCGCTCATTTCACACCCGCTGTCCGCTCTGCCCGGTTTTCCGCCCGTCGCGGCCGGCATCGCTACTCGGCAGAATTGGGTTTAACTACCGACCAGTTCATATAACAGGCGCCGCCGTCCGCCGCAGTCCACTTGCCTCCGTGCGCCAGACAGTCTTTTTCGCTTATCAATCCGCCAATACAAACTCCCATATCATAACACCAGTCTTCAATTTCGGACAAACCGCCATTACCGCCGGCAGCCAATCCTCCGGCAAACAATACCGCCGCAACAGTCGGACTCAACGCTTTCTGCCATCCCCCGCACGCCGAAAACAGCAAAAACAGGCTATACGAAAACACTACCGCCGCTGCCAGAAAAAAACACACCGCAACATTGTCGCCTTCCAACAGACTCCATCCTGCGCCGGCAGCAGAAAGCATTACCGATAGTATAAAAAAAATCCCTGCCGCCGTTTTGCCTGCGGCTCGCAAAAAACGCCACGCCGTTTTCATCATTTGTCCTTTCGCAAACCATACGTTTTTATTTTTTCTTTATATCACATTAAATCTGAAAAGAAAATAAAATTATTTGATTTTATGTTTCTTTAAAACATCGCATGCCCCCCTCTCCCGATACATCAGCCCATAGCCTGAACCGTAGAGATTATTTTCCATATCTTTGACACTGTCGCCTATAACACCCCCAATTCCTCCATACATTTTACGCAGCTTTCCGTTACTCAACTTACGATATAAATCCTTTCCCTCTTTCAAAGCAGCTCCAGCCAACACTGTTGATGCAGAAAATACGCCTCCCTGAGCGCCAACACAACTAACATACTGGTGCTTATTTTCATCAGACATTTTTATCGGTGTTAATCTTTCTGCTTCATAATATGCATGTTTCACCGTTTCAGGAAGAAGATTAACAGATTTCTTCGCTGCTAAATTGAAAACTTGTCTTGCCTCGTCAGCTGTTTTATCAAAAATGCGGGATAAATCATAAATATTTGCTTTTCGCTGGCACAAAAATTCACCTCTGTTCATCTCTCCCGTAACTTCATCTTCATATTTTTTAACCGCCTGATATTCAAACCAGTCAGCTTCATCCATATCATCTTCATCCGGTTTCTCGCCATATTTCAAGACCAGTTTTCGCATCCGTTCCTTACCGGCTTGAACCATATTCTCTTTTGCATCTTCCCAAAAATAAAAAATATAATCCGTTCTCCTCTCGTTTCCCGTATACAAAAAAATCCGCCGAACTCGGACACTCCACCGTCTGCTTCACCACCGGAACCGTAACCGCCGCTTGCATCTCCGCCAAAGCCATACAGCACGCTAAAACCGCCCGACTACCGCACGGCTAATCCGCATACCTCCAAAGCTGAAATACGATATAAAAGAAATATGCTCCCGCAAGGCACAAAACCGTAATCGCAGCCTTCTTCGTCCCGGTCCACAACCGCATCCGGACTCCCGTTTCTTTTTCCCGAATGATGCCCTGCCCGGTTGCCCGTTCCGCCGTCCGCCCGGCCTCATCTGATTCCCGCCCTGTGGTTCCAACATCCCGCTCCATCGCATAAACGCCCCGTTTTGCTTTCTGTTTTGCCATAACATTCCCTTTCGTCTGTTCTAATCGCAAATATCAAAAATGCAAACGCGTTCCTGCTCTCCAGCCGCGATACACTCCTGAATGCATTTGTCTTCAGATGGAGAAACAAATATCCGATACAATAAAAGAATTGTCAGAAACAACACGCCCGCAAGGCACAAAACCGTAATCGCAGCCTTCTTCGTTCCGCTCCACAACCGCAGCCAGCCTCCCGTTTCTTTTTCCCGAACGATGCCCTGCCCGATTGCCCGTTCCGCCGTCCGCCCGGCCTCATCTGATTCCCGCATCGCGCATTCTCCTTGTCCGCTTGTCATCCAATAACCATTCACACGGTTTATTTTTGTTTCTCTCTCCCAGCTTACTGCCATACATATTATTTTGCAAATCTTTTCTCGAATCTTCCAAAATAACTTTTCGATTCTGCCCGTTACTCCTCTTTTTTACATAATCTGCAACCTCTTTTGCATATCCAAGCAATATACCGTTACGCTGACTCTCCTGACTTATTTTAGCCAATTCACATTGTAAAAGAGAATGATAATAATTATCAATCTCAGCTCCCTGCCCGGAACCATACTTACGAACCAGCTTCCCAAAAATCAAAAAACATAATCCGCTCTCCTCTCGTTTCCCGTATACAAAAAAATCCGCCGCGAACGTCCTGCCTCCGCCCAACGCAAAAGGCACCGTCTCCGGTGCCTTCTCGTCTAGTATGACAGGATACTACTCCCCTTATGACACAATGTCAATACCTTTTGCCCCGGTTTTGAAAAAAAATCTTCGCCGCACTGCGCCCAAACCCGCAACAGCGCCGCCTCTCCCAATACCAAAGCTCCATTGCCCCCGTTGCTGTCAGACTTCCAGTTCGCGCTTAACGTCCTCGCCGTCGCGCTGCAGTTTCGTGTACAACGCAAAGACTTCGGTTTCCGACAATGCCAGATATTTGACGATTAAATCAAAAATCCGCCGTTTTCCGAGAACAAACGCCGCCGCGTTCGGATCAAAACGATTCTGCGCGTCATAAAAATACGGTGTGCTGCCGTTGCCGAGTTCTCCCCGGGCGCCCGCCTCGTCGCGCAGAAATTCCAAAACGACCGCAGCTTCAGGTTTCAGCCGGCCTCCCTGCCCCAGAAAAAGTTTCTGAAATGCCCGCACCAGTTCATGTTCGCGTTTGATTTTTCTGAAAAACATCTTAATTTCTCCCGATTGTTTACGTTAAGCCCTTTTGCCGCGCAGTCCTGCGCTGCCTCCCGTCCGCGCACCGGTACCGCCGGCACGTGACAATGCAGAACCGCCCGTACTCGCGCTGATACCGCCTGCTCCGGACAAAACAACGCCGCCCGTGCCGATGCCGTTCGCACCGCCCGCGCCGTTCCCCATCATGCCCGCACCGCTCGCCATCATGCCCGTGCCGCTCGCCATCATGCCCGTGCCGCCGATACCCGCTGCGTTTCCTCCCTGCTGCGCCAATATGGCCTGCAAGGCTTCCTGCTGCTGTATCGCTGCCATATCGTCCGCCGTTTTTACCACATCGGAACCGACCCCGTAATAATCGGCGATTTTCCGCAGCGCAGCTTCCATATCAAAAACCTTCAGCACGTCCGGATTGCTCTGTGCCATCGCCGCCGCCGCTTCCATCGTCTTATACAGCCCGACAATCGCTCCCGACTGCTGCATATGCACCGCCGGGCTTTCAAACTGGATGGCAATAGAGCCTTCATACATCAGCTCGTCCGGCACATCGTCCAACATACCGTACATGCCCAGAATATCCAATTCGCGCTCAATGTTCCCCGACAGCCATTCCGCCGCGATGCGTTCGCACATCGGCGCCAGCAGCATGGATTTTTCCATCTCGCGCTTTTCCACCTCGGTCGCCGTCATCTGCTTGGTCTGCGTCAGCGACTGGAACAGCGGTACCAGAAACGCGCGTTCAATCGCCGCCCGCACTTCGCGCTGCATCTCCACCGTAATGGACAGGTTGTTGCCGTATTGCATTGAAACCGCCGCCGGTTTGCCCTGGCTGTCCAGCCCGCCGCGGATAACCGCTCCCGCCGAACCGAGCTTATTGGCGTCAATCAGCCCCATGCTCGTCAAAATCGGCGGATTTGCCTGCAGCTGCCCGGTGCGTAAAATGGTTTTGCCCATCTCATTGGCGGTCAGCATATCATAAAACGCCTGCAAAGCCGGACTGTCGCCGTACGAGCTTCCCGCAATCCCCAGAAAACGCGGCGCCATATACGGACAGGTACGATAGCCGCCGGTACGGATAATACGTTTCGCAGCCATGTCCAGATGCACGCTCGCATATCTCATTCCGCCGAAATCTTCTTCTTCCGCCTGCCAATCGTCGCGCTCGTATACCGCATGCAGGAATTTGAACATTCTCTCCGGCGTATTTTCCGCCGCCTGCCGGATTTCCCCGCGCAGTGAGTCGCCGAACTTGCTTACGGCCTCTGCCGCCGTCAGTTCGTATTCGCGAAACACCGCCGCCAGCCTGCCGCAATCGTCGCGCTTGATATAGGCTTCCTTAACCGGGATGGTGCGGTAAACGATGCCGCGGCCGATATCGTCGTCAACCATCCACAACGCGTGCCCGTAGATGCCGAGCTGATTAAACAAAAGGTCGCTCTCCGCCGCAAAATTAGATGCCGCCGCATAGCGCATCCGGAACAAAAGGTCCGTCGCCCGTTCCAGATATTTTTTGACCGCCGCGTTGTCGTCCAGTTTCGGATTGACCGGTTTCAACCGGTGCCAGCGCGTTGTCGTCGGCACAATCACCGATTTCATGCTCGAGGCAAAACAAGAAAGCGCGTTGCGCCCGGTCGTGTCAAACACCGCCTGCCTGACCCGCCCGCGCTCGTCGGTCGCAAACAGCTCGGAATCAACCGAACACATTTCCGCCGCTTTGTTCCACATCGGCTCCCATTTGGCACGTTCGGTTTTCATCGCCTCCAGCCGTTTCAAAATGCCCTCGGCCGTAACTGCCGGCTTCCGGTTCCCGTCGCTGCCGCGTCCGTGCCGCTGCCGAAATTTGTCCGCTATGCCATTGCCGCCAGCCGTACCGCCGAACCCGCCGGTAACTTCGCTTCCGAACCCGCCGGTAGCTTCGCCGCCGAACCCGCCTGCCGTCCCGAACGGCACGTCTTTGTCCGTCATACTAAATTGTCCCATAAAGACCCTCCGAAAATAAAAAGGGCGCCGCGTTTCCCGGTCAGGAACCGCTGCACCCGTACACCCATAAAAACGGCGGCTCCCGCCAAACCGGAATCACCGCCGCTCACTCATAAAAAAAGCCGGCTCGATTTCGAATCGGCAGCCTGAAAACCTGCTCCCAACTCTCCGTTCCGCCCCTCGCTCCAGTCCCTTTCAAATTGTCTCAGCTCTTGCTCCGGCTCCCTTTCAAGTTGTCCCTGCGCGCTCTTTCCGCCACTGCAATTGCCGCCGCTGTTCCCCTTCTTTTCGGCCTTTTCAAACCAAAATTTTCACGGCCAGGCCTGTGCCGCACAAAGCCAGATACAACCACAAAAACAGCGCCAGCCGCTGATAGCTGCGTCGCTCTTCCGCCCCTGCCAACCGCGCGTTAAGCCAAGCCTGCCCCCAAAACGCCGCCACATACGCCGCCGTAAAAATCCCGATGAGAAGCCCGCGCCGGCAAATGCCGTCCCCCGCCGTATTGTCGCATATCCCCCATGCCGTCCACATCGGCAGAAAATACGCTCCCGCCAGAAACAGCACCGCGCTGCCGCAAAACTTGACCAAAATTGTTTTCTCTGTTTTCATCACAGTTTCTCCCCAGCCGCCAATATGTCCGCCGTAAAAACATACATCGCAAATTCATTCGCCGCAAATCTCATCGCCTTTCCTCCGCATCGGCAAACCCGCTCGCCATCTGTTTCATCGCCACACCTTTCGTTGGCTTCCTATCCCGCTCGCCATCAGTTTCATCACTGCTTCCCTTCGTTGGTTTCCTATCCCGCTCGCCATCAGTTTCATCGCCGCTTCCCTTCGCCGTCTCCTATTCCTTTCGCCATCGCCTATCCCAGCAGGTATATCATAAACAAAGCCCCGCACCAGAGAGTGTAATAAACCGCACCGCAAAGCCACCGCTTCGCTTTCCTCACCCCTCTGCTTTCCGCCGGTGTTTCCAAAGCCAGCTTCTGATACACCGCCGCAAAATCCCTGCTGCATATTGCCGTCAGCAAAAAAAGGGCATAAAACTCAACCACCAGCTGCCCCCAAAAAATATCCCGATTGCCGGACATCACTCCCGCCGCCATTGCCGGAATTGCCGGCAGCAACACTATTGCCAGCCACCGCCGCCCCGGTCGAAACCGTTCTTTCCGATTTCGAAACATTTTCCGCCAATCCAGAAACCTTTTTTTCCTGCCGCCGCTCATTTCAACTTTTTCAGCCCTCTTTGATAACTAAGATATTCCAAAACTTTTTTTCTCTTTTCCCAATTACGGTCATAATCTTTCGTCATTCGCAAAAACTGATAATCATAATCAGTCCACTCGCAGACATTTTTTTCCAGTATATAATCGCCGGCGTAGCTGTCAATGCTTTTTCTACCTTGTTTAACTCTTGAATTCCAAAGATATTGTCCTCGACAAAGTCCTCCTCACCAACATAATCATCAGTTTTCCTGTCAATTTTATTGTTTTTCCGCCACCCCGATACGCCCCAAACCGGAATCACCACCGCTCGTTCATAAAAAAGCCGGTTCGATTTCGAACCGGCAGCCTGAAAACCTGCTCCTGTCTCCCCGTTCTGCGTTCTTCACCCGGCTTATCGGCCGCCGGTTTCTGCTCCCGCCCGTTTCTCTCTGCGGATAAGCAGGAACGTCCGCATCGGAAACCCAATCAGCAGCGACAGGCTTCCCCAGCCGGCAAAAGATACGTAAAATGCCGGCAAAAAGCCCTCGCCGTCAGAATATATCATAATGAAATCCAAAAACACCGGTGTCATCAGCAGTATTGACCAGTAAAAGGCCGAACCGAACGCGAATATATACGCCGCAGCATTCGGATATGTTTCAATCATCCGGGCTTCCGCCTTTGGCGCCTTGTTAAAAGCCGCCGCGACAATAAACCCCAAAGAGAGAAAAAACGAAATGTCTTCATCAGGCAACGAAAATATTGCCGCCGCCAAACCATAAGCCAGCGACCATAATACATAAACGCCCGCCGCAAACAGCATTTTCTGCCGCCTCGGGCTCATTTCTGCCATAAACTGATACATATATACAATACCTCCGTTCTACCTGTAACAAAGATACTATTTCCTAAAAGAAAAAAATGCAACTGTTTTTCCGCCACCCCGATACGCCCCAAACCGCCCGCCGTTGCCCCGGCACAATCTCGCACCATCGCCTGCCTCTCACACCGCATCTCCATACGGCTCCCTCCCCCTGCGTCGTTAAGCGCCGAGCGTGGTCTTGCCGCCGGAACCGTAGGAATTATCGTGCGACAAGAGCTGCGACACCGCGCCCATTTTCTTTTTGCGCTTGCGTTCCAGCTCCTGCACTTCCTCAGAATTGTCGACAACCTCCGGTTCGACTTCCTCCGGCTCAATCTGCACCACTTTCGGTTTGGAAAATACTGAACTCATTTTTCATACTCCTTTGCATATAAAATTAAAGATAAACTGAATCGTCAACAAAGTCCCCGTCCCGTGCGCTTCCCGCCTTCAGCAGATATTCCGCGTTCTGAATGGCAAAGGTCAGCGCCAGGGCGTCCGCCGCGTCCGTCGACCGTCCGAGGCGTTTTTTGATGTCGGCTTTGGCCTCAAGCTGCAGCCGGCCGAGCGCATCATACATCTTGAGCGGTGCCGTCAGGTCTTCAACCAGCCCCGGCACGTCGGGCAGCGACACCGGCAGCGGCGACTTCAGCCATTCCGCCGCCCGCGCCCACATTTCCGCCCGCCGGTTGACATAGCGCTCCGGATTATCCGCCCGCTCGCCGAAATTGACCGCCGTAATACATTCGGCAAACCCGTTGGCGACAAGGACGTCAAACACGCCAGCCCCCAACCCGCCGACGTCAATGCACACGCGTGCCGGATGCTCCGCGGCAATGACCCCGCCGACCAGATTGGCCACCTGCACCACGTCAAGTTTCTGATACGTCTTAACCGCGCACACCTGCCTCCCGCGCCGATAGCAAAGCGCTGTCTTGTCGTCGCCGAACCGCGCCACGTCCACCCCGACGATAAGCGGCGCCGCCCCGTCGGCAATTTCCACTCTTGCTTCCAGCGCGCGGTAAACCTCCTCGCGCCCGATAAGGTGATCGTCCGCCGCCAGCCGCGGCTCTCCCTCCCAGACGTGCAGATACTCGCCATAATTTTCGGCTTTCATCTTTGCCGCCAGCCGCCGCATATTCTCAGGACAGTAAGGATTGTCGTAATAGTTGACCTTGCGCACGATTGTATCCGCATCAGGATGCAGCGCCAGCGCCTTCCATACCGGGTCGGCCTCCTCCTCGCGGTTCAGCGACAGCCAGATTTCCGACCCCGGCTTGCGGATAGTCGGGTCAAGCACCAGCCACGCACGCTCGGAAATCTTCTGCGCCTCCTCGCACCAGCAGATGTCCACCCCTTCCAGCGATTTGATATTCTGCGCGTTATGCTCCATAATCCCTTTAAAAATGAATTTGGACTTGTTCTTGAGGTTGACAATCCGGTCGTCATACAGCCTGTAATCGCCGAGGCGGTAATAGGCAATCCGGTCAGCAATCAGCTTGTAAACGGAATCCTTTATGGAGTTCTGCACCTCGCGCACGCACGCAATCAGCATCTTCCGGCTTGTCGCCAGCGTCAGCAGAGCGTCCGCAAACGCAAACGACTTGCCGCCAGCCCGTCCGCCGTAAAACATTTTATAGCGCGCCTTTGCCGTCAGCAGTTCCTGAAACGCTTTCGGCAGCTCAACCTTCATCACTCATCTCTCCCCGCTTTTCCGTCCGGCACCGCTTCCGTCCGGCTCATTCCGGTTTCTCCATTCCGGCACCTTTTCCGTTCGGCACCCGACCTCACACAAATTTCACCACAATCTCCGCCACGCCGCCGTCCCCACTGTCGCTTTCGCCGCCTGCAATCTTGTCCCACACCGGCTCGGGACAGGATTTCTGCGCCAGCCACTTTTCCGTCTCAATCAGAAGCTTCGCCGTGGAATTGTCAATCTCCCCGGCTTTCAGATCCGCCACGATTTTCCTGATGTCGTCGGTACACCGGTCGGCATAGTCTGCCTGCGCCAGCTGATATGCCTCGCGCAGTGTCTCGTCTGCCGCCGTCGCCGCATAAAAATCGCGGGTGCTGATGCCCGCGCGCCGGCAGGCTGCAAACAATGAATTCCCCTCCCGCACCGCCTCAAACACGATGTCGGGCACTACCGCCCGAGTTGCCTTTTTACTGTTTTTTCCTGTAGCCATTATCTCCGCCGCTCATTAATTCCACCGTTCGCTGCCCGCACATACCGTCCCGTTGTATGCCGAAACATACTACACCGCCCGCACCTGCATACAGCACATATCGCCCCGTCGTATACTGGCTCCCCCCCACGCATCACATCTGCGGGCCCCGCATACAAAAAGAGCGCTCTGCCGACCCTGCCGCCGTCAAAACGCTCCAATGACATTCAACTTAAATTTAAACTTTAAAAATAATCTGCAACCAGATTCAACTTTTCTGATATACAGTCTTCCACGATAACCAACTTTATAACACCCCTTGTCATAGATGTCAATACTTTCACCCCTGTTCTGAAAGAAAAAATATTACGCGTAAAATCAATATATTAAACAAATTGTGCATATATTTTTTGTTTGATTGACTAAAAAAGCCCCGCGCCCTACCCTCATAATATGAAGAAAATGACAGAAAAAACAGCCCCCGTTTCCCCCGCCGGTCTCTCTCCGGCGAACCTTCCGCATACTCCCGTACCTTCCCCCGCCGGACACACGCTGTACGAACGCCTTCGCGACTTCGATCTCCCGGGGATTGTCGTTCGCCGCCTGCAACAGGCCGACCGTCCGTTCTGGCTTGCATTCGCCGCCGTTTTTCTGGCTCTGAACCTTATCTTTCTGTTTCACGGCGCCCATTTTATGTTTGGCGACCACGACTGGAAATATCTGAAACACGGCATTTCCCTCGGCGCCGGATTGTTTGAAGGCAGGTTCAGCCAGTTTGTTCCCGTAACGCTGCTGAGCCGCGGCGAAATCCTTCCCGTAATCAACAATGCCCTCGGTTTCGCAGGCTTCGCCCTCGGCGTCGCCATGCTCGCCCGCTACTGGCGCCTGCCGCACACAAAAACCGCCTGTGTTTTGTTTGCCCTGTTCGCGGCATTAACGCCGTATGTCCTGTCTTTCATGTATTTTGCCTTCCTCGTTATTCCCGTCTTAGGCTGGAATATGTTTGTCATCGGCTCCCTGCTCATCAGTGAAAAGGAAGAGCGCTTTTCCCTCCGCCGCACCGTTTCCGCCGCCGTTTTGACAACACTGGCTCTCGGCGGCTATCCTCCTGTCATCAACCTGATTGCGGTTGCTTTTTCCGTCCGCCTGCTGTTTGCCGCCTTGTTTGAAATCCCTTCTCCCGCCGCCGCAACGCCCGGCTCCCCGCTCCCTCTTTCCCTCCCCGCAGTATTAAAAACGCTCTGCCGCCGTTTCCGTTGGACGGCGTTTAACCTTGTCCTCGGCGCAGCCTGCTATAAGCTCTGCCTTTGGGCTCTGACGCTTACCGGTGCCGTCAATGCTTCTTATTACAACCTGCAAACCACGCCGCTTGCCGAATGGGGCGCAAAATTTCTCCTCGTCAGCCGCGATACATTGCTCCAATTCTCTGCCACCCTGCCTTTTATCCCCGCCGCATATAAAGCTGCCGCCGGAATTGTTGTCCTTGCCGGAATTGCCGCTGCCCTGTTGCGCATATTCGCACCGTTTCGCACCAACGCCCCCGCTGCCTTATCTGCTACCTCAGGCGCCACGGTTTCCGCCTCGGTTGCAGACACCGCCGCCGCAAATTCCGACGCGCCGGATATGCCATACTCATTTTCCGCCGGTGCCAAAATCTTTGTTATTATGCTCCTTGCCGCCGTTTTTTATGCCCCGCTTGTTACACTGTTTATCTCCACATCGCTCGCCGAAACCGAATTTTCTCCCCGTATCGACTTTTTCGGGCTGATGTACCTGTACGCTGCCATGTTCGCCCTCACGTTGAAAAACGCCGCATCTGCAGCCCCTGTCGCCCCTGCGGCCGCGCCCTGTGCCATCACCCGCCCCATTCCCTGTGCCATCACCCGCCCCATTCCCTGCGCCGCCGTATTTTGCAAAAACCTAGCCGTCCTCGGCGCCGCCGCAGCCGCCGCCATCGCTGTCAACTGCCTGTTTGAGGCGCAAAAAGTCTGGAAACTGGGCTTTGATGCCGAAATGAAACTTTACCGCCGTGCCGCCGCGCGCTTTATGTCATCGCCCGATTTCAGCCCCGGCCATCGCTATATTATGGTACAGGGCGGTTCTCCGGCATTCCGCCCCCGCTTTTACCATACGCCGTATCATTACGGCAGCGACGATCTGCTCGGCATTTCCTATGTTCCGGGCATGAATCCGTCCGTCATGTGGAATTACTACGGCGTTGCCGAATACGCCGATCCCTCCGCCTATGTTTACACTTTCCGCCCTGACGCTGCCGCCGCAGCCGCAATCGGCAATGCCCGTCCCTGGCCCGCGCCGCAAAGCACGCTCGTCCAGCCTGCCGCTTCTCCCGCCGGACAAAACATAATCCTGCTCATTCTCTCTCCCGAAGGTCTTTCCAGCCTGAAAAGCACCTACGGGCTGTAAAGCTGCCGGTAAAGCTTTCCCTTTTCCGCCCACAAAAAAACGCACCGCTTTCCCGCTGTGCGCCTTTTCCTTTTTCCTGCCGTTTCCGGTTCCCGGATATTCGGCTCTCAGCCTTCCTGCTCCCAGCCATTCTGTTCTCAGAGCTCCTTCTCCCGGCTGTCCGGCTCCGAAGTGTCCGAGCTGCTCCGGGATATCCGGGCAGCCCCGCCGGTTCTACTTGCGCTTAAACCTGTCGCGCCCGCCGCTCTCCCCGCTCTTGCGGAACTTGAACAGCCCTTCGTCCAGCTTTCCGTCCACAACCGTATCGTACAGCGACAAAGAAACCTCCATTGCCTGCGGCGTTACGACTTTCCACTGCCGAAGCTCAAACGGATTGTTGGCAAACACCAGCGTAAACGGCCCCAAATCTCCGGCATTTGCGTACTGCAGTCCGACGCGCATAACGCCCGGATCTTCATAAAAATTGGTAACCTTAAGCTCTTTCCCGTCAATTTTGACCGTATTCGCCAGAATAGCCGCCGCCGGAATATCCTCATAATCAATGTTCGTAATCTGATCCAGTTCCTTGTCGTAATAGACGATATAATCGCCGTTGCCGACAATCAGCACATTGGACGGCGCATTGTATTCCATGCGGATTTTATTGGGCTTTTCAATATAAAGCCGCCCTTCCACCTTCTCGCCGTTGCTGGCAATCTGTACAAAATCGGCACGCATCGTCTTAATCGAATTAAGATAGTTTTCTATCTTCTTGACGTCCTCGGAATCGGCTTTCGTCTGCGCTGCCAGCGCACTGCCGTCCGCGCCGGTTCCCAGGCATCCCAGCGCCACAACCGCCGCCGCAATCAGTTTTTCCGTATTCATTCGCAGTATCCCTTAAATTAACTTAAATCTTCACCTAAAATAAACGCCGGACGCCTTTTTTTCAAGTCATTTTAAAGGTTATCTGCAAAAATCTGCCGCGCCGGACGCCCTGCAGTCCACCGCTGTGCCTTTCTCCGTCCCTGCCGCGCCGTTCCTCTCTCCCGCAATTGCCGTTTCACGCCCGCCGCATTCTAAAAAAAATCCGTTCTTTCCCTTGACTCGGCCCCCAAAATATGCTACACTCTGCACCATTGAAAATCTCTTATTTAGTTGAAATTTCTTATTAAGGTATAATCAGAGGGGCTGAAACAAATGTCTTACGCGGAACGGACATCACCGGAAATTCTCCTGTTGGAAAAGCTTGAAGAAGTGGACAAAGCCCTGCCGCCTGCGCTGTGGGAACAGATGCGCGCCGACGTCGGCATGGCAGAATCGCTTGAACGTGCCGACAAGACCATGCTCCCCGCCATCCGCCAGCGCAAACGGATGTTTCTGCGCGACTTTGTCGAAAAAGCCGTCAGCATGCCGCTTAAGATTTATCCGGACGTTCCGCCGGAAACCGAACGCCAGCTCTACCGGCTTCACCTGTTCTGCTGTCAGCGCGCCATTCACTGCCCCGAAGTGCGCCGCAATCCGTTTCAGCTTGGTTTTGAAGCGCTGCGCGAGATGAAAACCGCGCTGACCGGCATGATGATTTCCTATCGCCTGATAGACCCGTCCTGCCCCTATAGCTGGGACCGGAAGTTTTTTGAAACCAACATCATCACCGACAAGGACGCCGAAGGCCGCACCGTCGTCAAATTCAACCGTATCCCGCCGCATATCGTTCCGCTTGCCGTTACCGAAGAACTTGTTACCGACTGGCTCATTTATCGCGCGTATGACAATAACGGCATCCGTACCCTGATGGATTATAAGAATAACCTGCTGACCCTGCCGGACTATCAGCGCGGCGGCGCCCCCGAAAGCGAATTTTCGCGTTTTGAACGCAAAATGCAGGAGCAGCGCAATCGTGAAGAAAAACATAAGAACCAGGAGCTTGACCTCGAATTCCGCAAAACGCTGGTACGCAGCGTCGCCGAACAAACCGCTGCCCGTATGCTGAATACCGGCCTGTCGGATTTGGAAATCCTCAATCAGGCATATAACGCCGACCTTAATACGCTGGTAGATAACCGCCCGTCCGCCGCCCGCTATGCTGCCCACAGCCTTCCCGGCACCGCACACAGCCATTTCGACGCCGCACACAACCATTTCGACACCGCTTGCAGCCATTTCGACGCCGCTCAAACGCTTCCGTCCCGGTCGGCCAATCCCGCCCGGGAGCTCCCGCCGCAGCCGGAATTCAGCACGGCTTTGTCTTCAAACTACCGGCATAGTCCAGACTGCCTGCCAGCCCTTTCCCGGTATAGCACGGCGCCAATCGCCGCCGAACCTGCCTCGGCTCCGCACACCCTGCCCGCTCCGTACCCGTCTTCAGCCTCGTGCCAGACCCAACCCGCTCCTGCCTCGCAGCCGCAACAGCCGGCCGGCGCCTCCCGGAAAAAGCGAGCCCCCAAAACGCCGCAGTCATCTATTATGGACGAAGTCATCGCCCGCTTTTTGGAAGAATAACCTCCCCAACATTCTGAAAGAGAATTTTCCTTTCCTTCTTGAATTGTCCAAATTTCAAAGCACAATTCATAAAGGAAAAGATTATTTTTCCCTTGCTTTTTAAGCTCAACGGCAGAAGATGAAAGCATAAAACTATCTATCTGCTTTTAAGCTATGCGTCCCTAAGTGCTAATTTAAATCTCTCTTTTGGAGGCATTTATGAATAAAATTAAGCAATATTTCTTTTACAAAGATGGTGAATTTTCTTGGTGGAAAAGTATACAGAATATCCTGCTTATTTACGTTGTTTCATACCTGATTTGGCTTTACTACAACTCATTTTATAATTCCTCAGTCACAAGAATTTCCTTTGATTTCCGAAGCTGTGCTATTGGTATAATCTTAGCTAGTATATCTTGCTTCATTTGTTGTGATTCTATTTTGTTATGGATTCATCGTTGATATTTGTGGGAACCCAATTTGCTTTTTGAATCCATTTGTTTTTCCTGCTGTGGCTTGGGCTTTTATCTTAATCTTCAAAAAGTCAAAGTATTTTACTCCATTCTTTACCATTCTGTTTCTTATTCCTGCAAGTATCATCATAACAGATGATTGGATAGGAGCTCCATCTGTGGCAGATTGTAAACAGAATATATCGAAGGCTTCATTTTCTTCAATAACATTATCTACAACATATTTTCATCAAGATAACGGAAAAACTATATGGCAGCCTAACATCGTATTTCCGGTAGATTTGGAGAAAGAATACGAAAATAAAATTTTATATGTTCCGTCCAGCTATTGCAGTGAGGGTACAATGCAGTTGAGAAAGAAATATAAAGAAAATAACATAATTCTTTGTGTTTATAAGGATGCAAAAAAAATTATCATTTCTACTTTCGATGAAAATAAGCAAATTCTTGTTGACCTAAAATTTACGAAATTTAATCGCAAACGAAACGACTTAGACTTAATTTTACATACGACAAAAGGAGAATATTCATGTGCAGAAAAATTATCTACTGATTTTATAATCAAACACATACCCTATAAGAAATATTTGATCCCTGCCGTCTACTCCTGATAGGACTGTTGCTGTCAGTCCCCATTCCTAACGAGACTGTTTGGCATCACTCTTTCGTATTTTTTCTTTTTCGCTACCTTTCGCGCGCCCCAGATATTCCCTCGTGCCCGCATTTCCTCTCTGCCTTCTGTCCGTTCGCTCCTCTACAGTCCGGCTCTGCACACTACTCTCACAACTTTTTTCGCAATTTTCGCTCCATTTCCATACCTCCGCAGACACAAAAAAATCCCCTTGGGCACACAAAACGCTTATCGCAAAACCGTGCGCCTAAGAGGATAAACGGAGAAAGTGGGAGAATTTGGAGCAGGTGACGGGAATCGAACCCGCATTAAAAGCTTGGGAAGCTCTCATTCTACCATTGAATTACACCTGCAATCCGTGTGAGTTATGAACCTCAAACACTGCTTTTATAAACACCGGATTTTTTTTTGCAACATTTTTCTACGACGATGTGCATAACTTCCCAACGCCGCCCCGCCGCTGCCAATTCCGCCGCAGCACCGCTTCCCCTCGCCCGACTATAAGCACTTCCGCCGGCCAAACCCCTGCCTGCGCGCACGCCGCACCACGCCTGAATCAACCTCAGATTCCGCCTGCGCATACGTCGCACCGTCCGCAAACCGCGCCCGCCGTACTACGCCTTCGACGACAAATACGCCGACAGAAACATATCGATATCCCCGTCGAGTACGCCGCGGTCGTCCGAAGTCTCCGCGCCGGTGCGCAGGTCTTTAATCATCTTGTACGGCTGCAAAACGTACGATCGTATCTGATATCCCCAGCCGTTGTCGCCCTGCTCTTCCCATTTTTGCTCCGCCGCCGCCTCTTTCTTGTGCAGTTCGATTTCATACAGCTTTGCCTTCAGCATATTCATTGCCTGGTCGCGGTTGGCAAACTGCGAACGCTCGGTCTGGCACGAAACCACCACCCCACTCGGAATATGCGTAATCCGCACCGCCGATTCGGTCTTGTTGATGTGTTGCCCGCCCGCACCGGACGAACGGTAGGTGTCCATTTTCAAATCCGCCGGGTTGATGTCGATATGAATGCTGTCGTCAACCACCGGATATACGCTGACTGACGCAAAGCTCGTATGCCGCCGCGCGTTGCTGTCAAACGGCGAAATCCGCACCAGCCGGTGCACGCCGCTCTCGCCTTTGAGCCACCCGTAAGCGTTGTGTCCCGATATTTTGACCGTCGCCGACTTCAGCCCCGCGACTTCGCCCTCGGTTTCTTCAACATACGAAAGTTTGTATTTGTGTTTTTCCGCCCAGCGCGAATACATTCTGAGCAGCATTTCCGCCCAGTCCTGCGCCTCGGTTCCGCCCGAGCCGGCATGCACTTCCAGGTAAGCATCGTTCTTGTCCAGCTCGCCGGAAAGCAGCGCTTCCAGTTCGTGGCGCTTAGCCTCCTGTTTCAGTTCTTCCAGATGCGCAAACAGTTCCGCCAGCATCGCCTCGTCTTCCTCGGCCTCCGCCATCTCGACCATCTCCTCGGAATTCTGCAAATCCGCCAGCAAATCCTCATAAAAGGCAATATTCTCGTCCAGCGTATTTTTCTCTCCCGTCAGTTTCAGTGCCTTTTCCTGATTGTCCCACAGCGCCGGGTCCGCCGTCAGAACCGCCAGTTCTTCCTGCCGTTGTTTCGCGTTGTCGTAGTCAAAGAGACCTCCGCAAAAGTTCGGCGCTCGCCTTGATTTCGTTAATCAGGTTATAAAATTCCGCTCTCATCTGTTGTACTCCTTAACAAAAAAACATCTCCCCCTTTCATAAGCAAAAAACCGCCGTTTGTAAAGTTTTTTTTAAACCTCGCCTGCTATATTAAGCATAAAAATCAGACCGGAGAACCCCATGGCTCAGAAAATCATCATCACCCACACCGCAAACTGCCGCGACCGTACCGAAGATATCCGCTATATTATCCTCCACTGCTCGTCCTACTCGCCCGACAAGCAGCTGGACATACTGGACAAATACGGCCTGAGCACCCATTACATCGTTTCCGAACGCGGTCAGATTACCGAAAACTGCCCCCCTGACAAAGTTGCCTATCATGCCGGCGAAAGCAGCTGGCTCGGCAGCGAAGGCAAATCCCTCAACGGCTGTTCCATCGGCATCGAACTGGAATCTTTTAACCTCGGGCAAACGCCGCAGGACTATTCTTCCGCCCAGATTTCCGCGCTTTGTCGGCTTTTAAGGCAGTTGGTTTTTGCTTACCGTATCCGCCGCGAGAACATTCTCGGGCATTCCGACATCGCGCCGAAACGCAAAGCCGACCCCGGCGCAGGCTTTCCCTGGCAAAAGCTTTATGCCCGCCAGCTTGTCCTTTGGCCGAGCCTGAAAAGCCTCTCTCCCGAAGCCCCGGAAGAGGAGCTGCTGCAAACCATCGGCTACGATACAAACGACCTGACTGCCGCCCGTTATGCGTTCTGCCGCCATTTCTTCCCCCGCGAAGTCGCCGTCCGCACCGACGTGCACAGCCTTTTGGACGAGCCGTATCCCAAAGATTTCGCCGTCCGCGACCGCGAAGGGTATATGCGGATGCTCCGCGCCGCCGCTTATGCCTTCCAGACCGAACGCAAAAAGAAATACTGGTACCTGAACGGCTAACTCCCTCTTTCTGTCCCGTTCTCAGCCCCGTCCTCGCGGCTGCCCAGTTTCTTCACTCCGCTTTCAGCATTTGCTTTCATGCCTGCCCCTTTCCGCCCCGTTTTCAACACCAGGCTTCCCGCTTTTCCATTTATTCCCGCCGCGCCAGCCCTCCCGGCTCCTTCCCCTTTGCTCCGCCTGTTCCCTTCCCCTTTGTTCCGCCTGTTCCCCTCCTCTTTGCTCCGCCTGTTCCCCTCCTCTTTGCTCCGCCTGTTCCCCTCCTCTTTGCTCCGCCCGGCTCCTTCCCCTTTGTTCCGCCGGGGGACAGCAATTGTTACTTAAAAATATGCAACAAAACTTCCATAAAACCGTAAGGCACAAAAGGCCGCTTGCATACGACAGTCAAATCATGGATAATATTTAGAGGACGGGTGCATCCGTCTTTCTAAATGGTCTTAAACGATCGGACAAGCAATCGAATCTGAAGTTCGTGCTCATTGTGATCTTTAAGACAAACTTATTTATTGCTTGATGAGTTGCTGGTACCGGCCTGCCGCGTACGTTAACAATTTGAAGAATAAATAACGGAACTATGAGGAGTAACTTTAATGACTGCAAACCAAAAATTCTCACGCTTCATCGGCATCGACGTGTCCAAAGCCAAACTTGACATCTACGACGACGCCACCGGAGAATTCCTAACCGTCGAAAACACCGCAAAAGCCATAGAAAAATACGTTTCCGCCCTGTCCCCGGACCCGGAGCTCCTGATTGTCGTCGACCTTACCGGCGGATACGAAGCCCTCTGCGTCAACACTTTTTATAACCGCGGCTTTACCGTCCACCGGGCGGAAGGGCGCCGGGTCAAAGCCTTTATGCGTTCCTACGGCGAACACGCCAAAACCGACCGGATAGACGCTTACGCCCTTGCCCTCTTCGGACGGAAACTACACGAAACCCTGCGTATGTACACGCCTCTGCCGCTGAACCTGAAACCCGTAACCGAAAGGATATCCGACCTCAAAACCATGCTCCTTCAGGAAAAAAACCGCAGCACCGCGCCCAGCCTTCCAGCCGATATGAAGAAAGAAATCGTCAGACACATCGCCTATCTGGAAAAGGAAATCGAACGCCTGTACCAGAAATGCCTCGACATCATCAAAAACGACCCGCCGCTCGCCGAAGCTTTCTACAAAATCATCGCCATCAAAGGCATTGCCGAAAAATCTGCCGTTCTCCTGCTGACAACGCTCCCCGAGCTCGGCTGCGCCAACCGCCGCCAGATTGCCGCCATCGCCGGTGTCGCCCCTTATGCCAAAGACAGCGGCACGCTCTCCGGTTACCGCCGCATCCGCCATGGCAGGACCACCGCCAAAAGCGCCCTGTTCATCGTTACCCTGGTCGCCATCAGGCACAATGCTCAAATAAAGGAGTTCTACGAACGCCTGCTAAAAAAAGGAAAATCAAAAATGACCGCTATCATCGCCTGTGCCCGCAAGCTGCTGATTATTGTCAATGCCACGCTGAAAACCTGTTAGCGCCCCGGCCCGTCCACACATGGCTCTCCACAGCTTCCCGCAGTCCCGGAAACCCGGCGCCAAAGCCCTTGACACCCCGTGACTTTCCGCTGCCAACCCCTCCGGCACTCCGTGGCTGTGCACAAAAAAACACCCCGCTTCCCGCGGCAAAAATTAAAGCTGTTGATAAAAAATTCAAGTGAGTTGATAAGTGGTACGCCGCCCGCTCTTCCGTCCTTCGCATCAGCCCTCATCGACCCCGTATCCGTCCCGGCAGCCTTTCTCTCCCTGCACCAGCCGCCCTGCACGCCTCGTTCCAGCTCCGGCGCCCGTTTTCGCATTCCGCATCGACCGCCTCATGCCCGGCATTTCTCCCCGACAGCCGTTCAGATTTTCCCTTTCAGGTACTTATAGGTATATCCCTTCGCCTTTTTGACAATCTCCTCGGGCGTACCCTCGGCAACAATCCGTCCGCCGCCGTCGCCGCCCTCCGGCCCCATGTCGATAATATAGTCCGCAACCTTAATGACATCCAGATTATGCTCGATGACAATTACCGTATTTCCCTGGTCAACCAAAGCCTGCAACACTTTCAACAGCTTGTTGATGTCCTCAAAATGCAGCCCGGTCGTCGGCTCGTCGAGAATATAGACTGTCTTGCCCGTCGCCCGTTTGGACAGTTCTTTGGAAAGCTTGATGCGTTGCGCCTCGCCGCCGGAAAGCGTCGTCGCCGCCTGCCCGAGACGGATATACCCCAGCCCGACTTTCTGCAGCAGTTCCAGCCGCGATTTGATTGCCGGAATGCTGTCAAAAAATTCATGCGCCTCGTCTACCGTCATATCCAGCACGTCGGCAATCGACTTGCCCTTGTAGGTAACTTCCAGCGTTTCGCGGTTAAAGCGTTTGCCGTGGCACTGTTCGCATTCGACATACACGTCAGGCAGAAAGTTCATCTCAATCTTCGTTACCCCGTCGCCTTTGCACGCTTCGCAGCGCCCGCCCGCAACGTTAAACGAAAACCGCCCCGCCTGATACCCGCGCGCCTTGGACAGCGGCAGCTCCGCATACCAGTCGCGGATATAGGTAAACAGCCCGGTGTACGTCGCCGGGTTGGAACGCGGCGTCCGCCCGATAGGCGACTGGTCGATGTCAATCACCTTGTCGACATTCTCCAGCCCGATAAGTTTGTCGTATGCGCCCGTCGGCTCGCGCGACCCGTTCAGCTCCTTGTTCAGCGCCTTGTACAGCGTCTCCAGCACCAGCGACGACTTGCCGCCGCCAGAGACCCCGGTAACCAGCGTCAGCGTGCCAAGCGGGATTTTCATCTTCACGTTCTTGAGATTGTGGGTCTTCGCCCCGGTCAGCTCCAGAAACTTGCCGTTGCCCTTGCGCCGTTTGCGCGGCACCGCGATTTCCTTCTGCCCGTTCAGATACTGCGCCGTCAGGCTGTCCTTGCTCGCCAGCACGTCCGCCACCGTTCCCGCCGCGACGACGCTGCCGCCGAGCTCGCCCGCGCCCGGCCCCATATCGACCAGAAAGTCTGCCGCACGGATGGCGTCTTCGTCATGCTCGACCACAATCACCGTGTTGCCGATGTCGCGCAGCCGGTTCAGCGTCTCCAGCAGCCGGTCATTGTCGCGCTGGTGCAGCCCGATTGACGGTTCGTCCAGCACATACAGCACGCCCGTCAGCCCCGACCCGATTTGCGACGCCAGCCTGATACGCTGCGATTCGCCGCCGGAAAGCCCGCCCGATTGCCGCGACAGCGTCAGGTAGTCCAGCCCCACATTGTTCAAAAACTGCAGCCGGTCGATAATCTCCTTTAATATCTTGTGCGCAATCTGCTGCTTCTGCGGGCTCAGTTGTTCTTCCACCCCGGCAAACCACTTCAGCGCCTCTTTGATGGAAAGGTCGGAAACTTCCATAATGTCCTTGCCGCAGACTTTGACCGCCAGCGCCTCGGGCTTCAGCCGCTTGCCGTTGCAGAAAGTGCACGGCGCCGCCGACTGGTAATGCGACAGCTCCTCGCGCGACGCCGCCGAGTCTGTTTCCAGAAACCGCCGTTCCATATTCGGAATCACGCCCTCAAACGGCTTGTCCGACACAAACGTCGAATAATACAGAGGCACGCACACGTTGCCCGAACCGTAAAGGATGATTTTCTTCGCCTCTTCCGGCAGGTCTTTCCACGGCGTGTCCTGCGAGATGTGCAGAAAGTCGCACAGCGAAATCAGCGTCTGCTTGTAAAACGCCGACTTAAACCCGTACCACGGCGCAATCGCCCCCTGCGCAATCGACCGCCCCTCGTTCGGCACCACCAGCTTTTCGTCCATATACAGCCGTGCCCCCAGCCCGTCGCAATGCGGGCACGCCCCCTGCGGATTGTTGAACGAAAACAGCCGCGGCTCGATTTCCTCAATCGTAAAGCCCGACACCGGACAAGCATATTTCGCCGAAAACGTCAGCCGGTTCCCCGCCGCGCCTCCGACACCGGCTCCGCCCGCCGCGCCGTTTCCTCCCGTACCGTTCATCCCCGCCGCATCCGAACCATCTCCGGCCGCTGCCCCTGTCAGGCCTGCGCCGTTTCCACCCGCGCCGTCCACATACAAAATGCCGTCGCCGATTTTCAGCGCCGTTTCTACCGACTGCGCCACGCGCTCCGCCATCTCCTCGCCCTTGACCACCAGACGGTCGACCACGACCTCAATGTCGTGCTTAATGTTTTTTTCCAGCGCCGGCGCGTCTTCAAGGTCATAGACCTCGCCGTCAATCTTGACGCGCTGAAACCCCTGCTTCAGCAGCCCGTCCAGTTCTTTCTTAAATTCCCCTTTGCGCTGTCGCACCATCGGCGCCACCAGCATAATCTTGGTACCGACCGGCAGCGACAGGATTTTATCCACCATCTGGCTCACCGTCTGCGCCTCAATCGGCAGCCCCGTCGCCGGCGAATACGGCGTCCCCGCGCGCGCCCACAACAGGCGCATATAGTCGTAAATCTCGGTAATCGTCCCCACCGTCGAGCGCGGATTATGCGAGGTCGTTTTCTGCTCAATCGAAATCGCCGGCGCCAGCCCTTCTATGGAATCAACGTCCGGCTTTTTCATCAGGTCAAGGAACTGCCGCGCATAAGCGGAAAGGCTCTCGACGTAACGCCGCTGCCCCTCGGCATAAATCGTGTCAAACGCCAGCGACGACTTGCCCGACCCCGACAGCCCGGTAATCACCGTCAGCTGGTTCTTCGGAATGGAAATGTTGACGTTTTTGAGATTATGCTCCCGCGCCCCTTTGATTTCGATATATTTGCTCTCTGCCATCGTTCCCTCTCTAATGCCTGATGCCTGCCGCTGCCTGATGCCTGCGCACCTTGTTTCGGCAGCCCCTGCGCACCCGCGCCGGTTTGCCGCTGCCGGCCGCCCACCCCGGTGTCCTCCGTTTCAGTCAGCCCTGCGCGCTGCGCCGGTTCGCCGCTGCCGGTTTCCGGCCTTTTCTTTCCTCGGTTCGCCCATGCCGGACAATCCCGCGCTCCCCGCTCCGAAAAATCTTGATATACCACTTTTGTTCTTTTTGCAAGCACTTTTTTAAGCTATATGTTAAAACTTTAAGACGCCTTTCCCTTCCCGGCCTTTACCAAATATTAACCCGGCCCCGCTATTCTGAATGCAAATCAATTGCAGGAGAAAACATTATGGCTCCCAAATCCGCCGCCAAAACCCAACGTACTTCAAAAACTGCACTCTCCGGCGTCCGGTCAGACGCCCCGGCCCGGCGCACCGGCAAAAAGGCCGCCGTATCTCAGACCGCAGCCCGCCCCGCCGTCAAAAAAGCGCACGACGCTGCCCCAAAAGCCGCGGCTCAAGCCTCTGCTGCCTCTCAAACAGCCGCAACGCCGGCTAAACCGCAAGCGCCGCTGACCACCTCTTCTCCGGCTCAGTCCGCCGTTTCTTCCGGCACCTCAAAAGCTCCCGAACGCGCCCGTAAGCCGATTTTGTCGCCCGACAACCTCCTGCGCATCTGGCTCGACGGCTGGAAAAAGACCTTCACCCTGCGCGGCCGCTCGTCGCGTTTCGAGCTCTGGACGTTCCTGCTTGTCAACAGCGTGCTGACGGTCATCATTCAGCTCAAATGCAGCTATATCCTGTCGCCGCGTTTTCTGCGCGCCGCCAATGACATGGGCTACTCTCTCCCCAAAATTGAAAATTACATCCTCGCGGCGGAAACCCTGTTTTACCTCGTCATCCTGCTGCCGCTGTTCCCTGTCGGCTCGCTGCTCATCCGCCGTATGCACGACCTGAACCGCCTCGCCTGGCGCAATTATCTCGAACCGGTGTTTATGGGCGTCGTCGTCCTGAGCATGATAAACCTGACCGTCGCCTCGCTCGCCAATACCGACTTTGCCTATACGATTATGCTGCTGAGCATCTGCTTTGTTACAATCCTGTACGGCGTCGGTTTTTACGGGCTGAAGTTCCTGATTATGACGCTGTTTTACCGCGGCGATGCCGAAAAGAACAATTACGGCCCCGCCCGTTATAACGACGACGAGCACGAAGAGCGCGCCCTCAACCTGAGCTGCTGGTACTTTTTGTTTATGGGTACCGTCGGGCTGCTGTATCTGGCGCTTGCCCTGCTCTGAGTATAAAATTCCGACTGTCGGCTGATGTTCCGGACAGCAAAAAGGGAGGCGCACAAAGCCTCCCTTTTAATTTGCCGTTTCGCCGCGCCGCCCGTTACCGTACGGCATCAAAGCCACTGGCTCATTTGCCTCCGCAACACCGGAACAGGAATATTCTGCCCGCTGTCGCAACACCGCAGCTTGAACGTTCTGCCCGCTTCCGCTCATTGCTGCATCAGGGCCAGTCCTGCCCTTCCCACATTGCAATCATCCGGTTTGCCGGATTAAGCAGATTCGGCGCGTAGGTTTCCGTCAGCCGCGTTACGCCGTCATACAGTTCCGGATACTGCCCCCGGCTCAAACCGCTCCGCAACCGCAGCAGCCACGTCAGATGACACTCCGGACTTTGGGCATACGTTTCCAGAATACCAAGCCAGTCTTGGAATTCCCGTTCCCAGCGCCCGGTATGTCCCGCATTCTGCAGCTGTTTCAGCAGATACTGAAACACGGCACTCAGCACATTAAGCTCGGGCTTTGCCGCCGACCGCGTTTTCACAATCTGGTACAAATCGTCCCTGCCGGAAAAGAGCGCTTTCATCAGCGGCGCCAGATTGCCTCCGGCTCGCCAGATTTCCACAAAGCCATATTCAAAATACGGCGATTGCGGCTCCAAACGCGCCACAAAAGCAGCCGCCTGTCCGGGAATTTTCCGCGTCAGGACGTCGGTCATCGTTTCATAAACATTCTTCGGCAGTTCGTGTTCCAGCACCGCCGCCCCCAAATTCTCGGCAATCTGCGGATATTCGCGGGCCATCAGCATAACCCAGAGCGCATTTTTCCGCAGCGCTTCAATAATCGGCTCAAACGATGCCGTCCGCCGAAAATCGCTGCCCGGCCCGTTAAGATAGGCGACCGGCTGCGTATGTTTCAGCAGATATTCGAACTCCCAGCGGTTTTGCACGCCGAGCGCACCCCACAGCCCGCGTTTGTAAAGCTCCTGACGTGTATCGGCGCTCCAGACCCGGTCTTTCAAAAACTGCCATTGTTTATACCCCGGTTCGACACTGTCAATAACCCAAAGTTCGGCTTCCTTCCCCGGAAGGTACAGAGCCGCATTAGGGACAGATTTCAGACAATACCGTTCAATAACAACCCGCGGCGTAAATTTCCGCAATACAGCAGCTTTCCACGAAAGCAGATAACAGCTAAACTTGTTCATAACTCTAAGATTTAATAATGTGAATAATAATTGCTAATTGCCGCCACCATAACACCGCCCGCCGGGAATGTCAAATATTTTGTCTATTGCCTGCTCTCGTTCTACTCCAAATTCTCCCACTCCATTTTCAAACAGCACGCATGGACAATACATATTAAAATGACTATACTCTCGCCGATACCGTCATTTTTCACCAGGCTGGCCGGCGGTGCTGCAAGAATCGTCACCAGATTTTTATACCGCCGCAGCAGAATCTCCGCCGCCTCTTTGTATTTTTCCTGATATTTTCCCGGCGGCAGGGCATAGCTGCAAAGCAATTTCGTCATTTCCCAGTCCGACATCGTTTTGCCCATATCGGCGACAAACCGGGCGCGCAAACGCTCTCGGTGGTCTAATATCCTTGCCATAACCGGAGATATTTTTTCTTCCGGTCGTCTTTTTTTCGCACCTCTCTGGCCGGCTTTCACTTTCACACCGTCCGTCCCCGTCCCGACACGCCGCCTTCTTGCACCGATAGTACTCGTTTTTACTTCTATGCCGCCGGATTCCGGCATAGCACAACCTATCGCCGAAAGGCACCTTTTCGCCCCGACGTTGCTCTTTGGCTTTTGCATATAACTCTCACATAAAAAAAGACCGCCTCTTAATTGAGGTGGTCAGGGAGTTCAAAAGCCATACATCGTAATAACCCTTGCAGTCTTTAGGTCAAGACCTTGAACATACACTGCAAGCTCCCCGACCTAATCGGGGATATAATCCAACAGCTCTGCATTCCTAGAGCGTCAGTTAACGGCGTTATATCCACGCCGCACGATGTAAAGGAATTTTGAAGTTCCCGCACCATCTCTGGCACTAAGTTGTTTCAGATACACCAAAACAACCTATGTATATAATACATAAGCCGAATAAAAATGCAACTAAAATTTTAGCGATTGGGAAATTTATTTCAAATATTTCAAATTAAGACGGCCGGGAGAGTTCAAATATCGCACATCGTGAGGCGACCCTTTAGGCCTTCAAAGTCGGAGACTTTTTTTGTATAGCCTAAAGCTCCCCGACCATGTTTCCACAATCGGGGACATTTCTATTGCTACCTGATTTTCAAGTAAAACAATATGACGGTGAAATATCCAAAACACCGCACGATGTACAAGGGTTTTTGACGACCCCGCGCCATCTCTGGCGCTCGGCTGAAACCGCATATGCGCGAACCAACCTACTCATAATATAAAAGAGGTTTTTGTTAAAGACAAGCAAAAAATTTAATCATATTGATTTTTTTAGCGCCGGGAAGTGCAAAGGTCTCCTCTGTGAGTTGACCGCCGCGGCCTTTAGGCTCCCGCCCTGAACATTCGCCGCAGCCTCCCCGACATAATATTAAGTAAGGCGCCGGGGAGTGCAATATCATCTCAGTAAGTTGACCGCCGCGGCCTTTAGGCTCTCGCCCTGAACATTCGCCGCAACCTCCCCGGCTGCATTCACCCCACACCATAAAAGATATTTTCCCCCAAAGCAAGCAAAAATTTTCCCCTCCACTCGCCCCCGCCATCTCATACCGGCAGCCCTCCACTCTCCCCCTCCGCCGCCTCTGTCCCCCGCCGCAAAAAAATGCTTGATTTTCTTCCGCCCCTGCGCTACACCTGTCATAAATGCGCCGCGCCCGCTGGCAGGACGCGCCTTTCCAAATACACTTAAAGGAGTTTTACCACAATGAAAGCAAGAACCCGCTTTGCCCCGAGCCCGACCGGCTATATGCACATCGGCAACCTGAGAACCGCGCTATATGAATACCTTATCGCCAAATCTTCCGGCGGCAGTTTTATTTTGCGCATTGAAGACACCGACCAGAAACGCTATGTCGAGGGCGCAACTGAAATCATATACAACACGCTCAAGACCGTCGGCATGAACTGGGACGAAGGCCCGGACATCGGCGGCGAATACGGTCCGTATATCCAGTCCGAACGCCTGCCGCTGTATCAGGAATACGCACACAAGCTGGTGGAACTCGGCGGCGCGCATTATTGCTTCTGCGCCAAGACCGAACACGATGACGACGAAGAAGAAACCGTCCTCGGCGCCAAGTTCAAAGACCCCTGCAAGCGCATTCCGCTGGAAGAGGCCAAAGCCCGTGTTGCTGCCGGCGAACCCTATGTCGTCCGCCAGAACATCAACCGCAAAGGCAAGGCAATGTTCCACGACGTCGTTTACGGCGATATTGAAATCGACTATGACGAACTGGACGAAGGCGTATTGCTGAAGTCCGACGGCTTCCCGACTTATAACTTCGCCAACGTCATTGATGACCATCTGATGGCGATTACCCACGTCGTCCGCGGCAACGAATATATTTCATCCACCCCGAAATATAACCTGATTTACGAAGCGTTCGGCTGGACGCCGCCGATTTACGTTCACGTCGCGCAGGTGATGAAAGACGCGCAGCACAAGCTCTCCAAACGCAACGGCGATGCGTCGTTCCAGGATTTGGTCGCCAAAGGCTACCTGCCCGCTGCGATTCTGAATTATATTGCGCTCTTGGGCTGGAACCCCGGCACCGAACAGGAAATCTTTTCGCTCGCCGAACTGGAACAGGTATTTGACGCCGAACGGCTGAACAAATCCCCGGCGATTTTTGACATCGCCAAACTGCGCTGGATGAACGGCTGCTATATCCGCGCCCTGCCGTTTGCGGAATTCCATGCCCTCGCCTGTAAAGAATATGACAAATTCATCACCCGCAGCATCAACCGCGAAGAGCTGTCCAAAGTCCTTCAGCCGCGTGTCGAAACTCTGAATGACATCGCCGAAACCGCCGGCTTCATTGAAACCCTGCCCGCTTACGGCGAAGAACTGTTTAACAACAAGAAGATGAAGACCGACCCTGAAATCGCCAAAAAATCGCTGCAGCTCGCGCTCCCGGCACTGGAAAGCCTGAGTGCGGACGGCTGGAATAACGAGAGCCTGTTTGAATGCCTGAAAGCGGTCGCCGCCGCCAACGGGCTGAAAAACGGACAGGTTCTGTATCCGGTACGCATCGCCCTGACCGGGCTGGAAACAACCCCCGGCGGCGCCAGCGAAATTGCCGCGGTTCTGGGCAGGGAAGAAACCCTGCGCCGCATAAAACTGGCACTCTAGGCACGCTACCTCAAAGCCCGACAACAGCCCCACCTCAAAGCCCGACAACAGCCCCACCTCAAAGCCCGACAACAGCCCCGCATCAAAGCCCGGCACTGTTCCCTGCCGGTTCTGCTGCTGTGCGGGCTTTTTGTTTTCCCGTTTCAGTCCCCCGCCCCTGTTCTGCATCGGGCAAACCATGCTCTGCCATTCTCTCCTCCCGTCCCGGTTCCTCGTCCCGTATCCAGACTGCACCTCATTCCCGGTTTCCCGCTCCGTATCCCGCCGCCCATTCATACCGCTCATCGTCGCATTCAAACTGCATATCCGGTACCCCATCTTCCGCTTTTTCGTACATACTGCTGAAAAAAATGGTTCGTTTTAATTTATATACTTTCGTTTTGCCTAAATGACTATTCCGGCGGTGAAAATATCCCCTGTTTTTTGGTGAAAAAAAACGAACGTTTAAATTCAGCACCAAAGGATATGCAATGAAACTGCCTGACATATGGAAAGAATTTCGCAAAAAAATAAAAAAGCGCCGCCAGTCAAAAATCAAAGCCGACCTGACCTGCAACACCGTAAGTATTCCCCATAACGGCATATTCTGTCTGGAAATCAAAGGCAAAAACAACATCGTAACCCTTCCGGAAAACAGCAATCTCAATAATGTCATCAAAATCAAGATTTACGGCGATAACAACAAAATCAGCCTGAATACGGAAAATTACATTAACCTCAAAATAAACATCGGCGACTCTTTGTCCCCAAGCTGCAATTGCACCGTATCTGTCGGAGAAAACACCCAGATAAACGGAGCAGAAATCGTCCTTTACGAACATAACTCGTCTGTAACCATCGGAAAAGACTGTTTATTGTCTTGGGATATCGTCCTCTGGTGTACGGATACGCACACAGTAACCGATCTCTCCGGAACTCCGCTAAACCGCGGCCGCTCCGTAACCGTCGGCGACCATGTTTGGATAGGACGCAATGTTTATATTGCCAAAAACACGCAGATTCCGTCGCATTCAATCGTCGGCTGGTGCAGCAATGTAACATCCCGTTTCAACGAAGAAAACGTCATTATCGCCGGAAACCCGGCAAAAATAGTCAAACGCCAGATAGATTGGAAACATGAACGGTTTAACGAAATTTCTCCCTGCTGATAGTGCCTCTCTCCTCCCGTTTCAGTCCCCCGCCCCTGTTCTGCATCGGGCAGACCATGCTCTGCCATTCTCTCCTCCCGTCCCGGTTCCTCGTCCCGTATTCCGCCGCACCTCATTCCCGGTTTCCCGTTCCGCTGCCCGCCGCCCATCTCTCCCGGCAACAATCCGTAATATTTTGTGACCGCCCGCTCTGCCCGCCGCCGAAATTTCCGCTTTACATCTGCCCTGCTTTCTGTTACCCTTCCTGACAGTTGCAATTTTTTATGGAGAAAAAAGATGATACACCCTTCCGCTGTGGTTGAAACCGGCGCCCAAATCGACCCGTCTGCCGAAATCGGCCCCTTCTGCTATATTTCAGGCCAAGCCAAAATCGCTGCCGGAAACAAGCTCATCGCCCGCGTAACCGTCTTGGGCGACACCACCCTCGGCGAAGGCAATGTCATTTTCCCCGGCGCCTGCCTCGGCGGCGGCCCGCAGGATCACGGCAACGAATTCCAGCCCGGCGCGCGGCTGATAATCGGTTCGCACAACGTCATCCGCGAAAACGTAACCATGCACGCCGGCACCCCAAAAGGCCAGACCCCGGTTGCAGGTGAAGAACCGGAAAAACTGACCACCCGCGTCGGCAGCAACGGCATGTTTATGGTTAACTCGCACATTGCGCACGACTGCGTCGTCGGCGACAATGTCATCATGACCAACAATGCGGTCATCGGCGGCCACGTCCGTCTGGGCGACGGCGTCATCCTCGGCGGCAACTCGGCGGTTCACCAGTTCTGCCGTATCGGGCGCAAGGCGATGATAGGCGGCATGACCGGCATCGGGCGCGACGTCATCCCGTTCGCGATGGTAACCGGCGACCGCGGCAAACTGCGCGGCCTGAACGTCATCGGCCTCAAACGCAGCGGCTGCGACGAACATACCATCAAATCCGTTACCCGCGCTTATATGTATATTTTCAAATCCAATGATGGCACGTTTGAAGAGCGCGTTCAAAAAGCCAAAGAAAAATTTGCCGGCAACCCGATGGTGGAAGAGCAGATTGCCTTTATTGAAGAAGCTATGCACAGCCGCCGTCAGGTTTTGGTTGCGGAATAATTTTTTCCCGCGCTATAATATCCCTCGTAAGCTCCACCGGAGCTTGCGGGGATTTTTTTTAAAGGAGACAACCATGCGCCGCCGTCCGGTTTATATCGCCGTTCTCGCCATCGCCGCAATTGCGCTCATGCTCGCCGTCCTCACGTTGTACGCAGGCAGCCGTAAGGCGCCTGCCGCCCGCAGCGCAGCCTCAGCCCCCGCAGACGTTGAACAAACCCTGTCCCCCCTCGCCGCCGGAAAGAACTGCGCGGTGTTTGCCGCCTATTCTGCCGACGGCACCGTTTCCGATTATGTCATTGACTATCTGCGCGCCTTAAAGGAAATCGCACCCAATATCGTCTATGTAACCGACAATCCGATACCCGAAAGCGAAATCGCCAAACTCCGTCCGTATGTCAATCACCTGATAGCCCGCCGCCACGGCGAATATGACTGGGGCTCGTACAAACGCGGTTTTGCGTGGCTGAAACGGCAAAATGCCCTCCCCTCCCGGCCAGCCGCAGCCTCCGGTATTCCCCCTCGCGCCGCCATAGTACCAGCCCCCGCATCCGATACAGCCGCCGCAGCCTCCCTTTCCTCCTCTGCCCCGGTGCCTCATACCGCGTCTGCCCCCCAACCGCCCTCCTCCGTCCAAGCTGGCTCAACCGCCCCCCAAGCCACTGCCCCCCTCTTAATCCTCGCCAACGATTCCTCCCTGCTCGTTGCCCCCTCGCTGCGCCCCATCCTGCAAGCGTCCCAAACTGCCGGCGCCGATATTTTCGGCATCACTGCCAATGCTGACGGAATTTACCATCTGCAAAGCTACTTCCTCATTATTGCGCCGCAAGTATACAACACTTCGGAATTCGCCGCCTATCTTAACGCCGTCCGCCCCGAAAAAGACGGCCTGACCGTCGCCGCGCGTTATGAAGTTCCCTTCACCGCCTATTTTGCTGGCCTCGGCTTTACATCTGCCGCCTACATTCCCTACGAAAAACTCTCCTGGCTTCCGCTGAACGACAAAAACTGCTATCCGTTGACCCTGCTTGGCAAATATCACGCCCCGTTCTTAAAAATGCGCACCTTTACCTCCCGCCTGAACGTACAAGAACCGCGCCGCCTTGTCTTCGCCTGGCTGAAAAAACATGTTCCGGGCGCTTATGCCCGCTTGCTGCAACATTTGCAAAAAATCAATTCCCCTTATCTGAAGGAGGACCGCTGATGAAAACAACGCCGAATATCTCAAAAATCCGCCTGCACAGCCTGGCTGCAATCCTCTCGCGCCCGCGCCTGAAACGCTCCGGCGAACGCCGCAGCCTGCTGACCCTGCTGTTGCTCATTGCTTTAACTGCCGCTGCGTTTTTTTATCTTGCCGAACGCCCGCGCCGCTACGCCGTTTTTGCCGGATACAGCGCCGACGGCAGCGTTGCGCCGTATGTTTTGCGTTATCTCAGCGGCTTAAAAGCCGTAACTGACGGCATAGTTTACATAACGGATTCCCCTCTTTCGCCTGAAGCGCAGAAACAAGTCGCCCCGTATGTCATTCACGGCGAATACCAACGTCACGGCGAATACGACTGGGGGTCATACAAGCGCGGCTATAACTGGCTGAAAGCCAAAAACCTGCTCCGACACGCCGACGAACTGATTTTTGCCAACGATTCCGCCTACGCCCCGCTGCAAACTTTCCGCCCCATGTTTAACCAAATGCGCTCCCGTTCAGAATTAGACTTCTGGGGAAACACGCAAAACCAGAGATTTAACCCGCATTTGCAAAGTTATTTCTTGGTATTTCGCCGCCCCGTCATCATGTCCAAAAGCTTCGCCGCCTTCCTTAACGGAGTCAAAGCGCAGCCCGACCACTCGCTGTATATTACGGAATACGAAATAAAGCTGACGCCGTTTCTGCAAAACCTCGGTTATAAATGGGACAGCTACATTCCGGACTTCCCGAGCGCATCCCCTGCCCGCAAAGCAACGTCCGCCGCTCCGTTGCGCCCCGGTTCCGCCGCCGCACTGTCCCCCGATTCCGCTGCAGCACTGTCCCCTGATTCCGCTGCCCCCAAACCGGCATCGGCAGCCCGGGCTTCCGCTCCGGCATCACCCGACCCCAATTCTTATCCGCTGACCCTTATCCGCGATTACCATAACCAGTTCCTTAAGCGCCGCACCTTTACCGACAAACTGCCGATAGAGGAAAACCGTGCCGAACTGCTGGCATATTTATGCACCCACGCCCCGGAAACCTGTCAAAACATTGCTGCCGACTTTCCTAACACTGTTTTTCCGGCGGCGGCTTCTCCCGCGTTCCCCATTTCCGGTTCTTCCGCCCCCGCATCCGATACAGCCGCCGCCTCCGGTATTCCCTCTCGCGCTGCCATAGTACCCGCCCCTGCATCCGATACAACCGCCGCCTCCGGTATTCCCCCTCGCGCAGCCCATACCGGCAGTGCGCCAAACAGATAATGCACTCTGCGGTTCCCTTTTTGCCGTATCTTATACAGCGGCAAAACCGAAAACAGTTTTACCCGCACCTTGTTCCTCCCGCGTATCACTTTCAGCAGCGGCACCCCGAAAAGCCGGAACTCGTCGGCACGCCCGCCGTCCGCCGCCTCGTCAAACTGCAGCTGCCATTTCAGCCGCCGGCAGTCGACAAAAGTTACCCGCTCCTCCGGCATAATCAGGCGCAAAAACCAGCTTGGATTGGAAACGCGTGTTCCGATAAAGCGCAAACTCCCGCGGCAAAGTTCGACATTGGCGAGAATTTTGAGAATTCCCCGGCGCCGGGCTTCGGCATCCTGCGCCATAAATGCCTCATAGTCAAACCCCCGTTCCTCCTCGCCGCACAGGGTATAAACGCGAAATTCGGACAATGCCGCCGCCAGTTCTTCAACCAGGCGGAAATCATCGGCAAACGCAAATACCGTCCGCACGCCGGCTAAACCCTCCCCGCTACACATTTCCCGGATTTTTCGTGCATACGGCGCCGCGCCGAGCAGCCCCTGCCGCCGCCATGCTGCCTCCTTGCGGATATCTCCCGCCCGCATCTGCACCGCAATATACTTTTCCGGCAATTCTCCGCTCCCGGCCAGACCGCTTCCCGTTCCGGCACCATTTTCCGCCTCAAAAGCGCCGCTGCCGTGGAAAAGAACCATCCGCAGCCGCGTTGCTGCCAGATGCCTGACCGCCGTTTCCGTTGCCGCATTCAGCCGGTAAAACGCCCGCGCCAGTCCCGCCGCCGCCGCAAACGAACCGCCCGCAATGCCGAGCTCCGGAAAATCAAACACCTTCTCCGCAAACGCCCGGTTTTCAAAAAAGCGCTTAAATATGTCCTGTGTCAGAAAATCAATCTTTTCCTTTTTCTTCCCCGCCATAACCTTTTTCTTGTCATATCCTTTGATATCCGAAACAAAGCGCCTGTTGTTCCGCACCAAAAACTCGCTGCATTTCTCCCCGATAAAAGGCTCAAAAAAATCGTTCCACCCTTCGTCGCCAAGGTTGGAACGCTGCGAACAAAGCTCAAACCGCACTTTGTTGTCAAGCGCCCAGACCATGGCAAAAAACATATTGTTGATTTCCGAAAACAACCCCGCGCTGTCCCCCAGACGGTAAACCAGTTTTTTCTTGAAAGAGGCATTGAGCTTCCGCCACTTTTCCGCTGCGAAGCTGCCGGTTCCTCTCTCCGCCATGCTGCCGCCGCCGGCTCTGCCCGCACTAACGCCTGCCGTACCAGTACCTGCCAAATTGTCGCCGCCATCTCTCCCGGCGTAACTGCCGCCCGCCACTTTTCCCATGCTGCCGCGGCATTCTCCGCCCATGCAGACAGCGGCATCGGCCCAAACCGTATCCGGCACTTTCAGTTTCTCCCGTTCGCCCCATTCCCGGCGCAGCAAAGCAGCATCAGCTCGTTGTTTTTCCGCATATTTCCCCCCGGAAGACAGCCCGCCCTCATAAAAACGGCAGACCGGATAGCTGAAATGGTACGGCACTACGCCGCTCCCGGCAATCGCCCGCAGATTAAAATCATAATCGGCGACAATCCTGTACCTCTCGTCATACATTCCCAGTTCCGCAAACAGCCGCCGGTCGTAAAAAATACTCTGATGGCAGATGTTCTGCGTCGTTACCGGAGCATCATACTCGCGAAAGCGGCAATGTCCGTCCTCGCCGACCAGACAGGCATCCCCAAACAGAAAACGGCAATCCGGATGAGCACGCAGCACTGCGGCCGCCCGTTCCAAAACCCGAGGATTAAAAAATTCGTCCCCCGCATTCATAAAAATCACAAAGTCGCCGCGGCAAAGCCTGAGCCCTTTGTTCATCGCGTCATAAACCCCGCGGTCGGGTTCCGATACATAGCGCGCAATCCTTTTTTCCCGGCGCAGAAACGCCGCCGTACCGTCGCTGGAACCGCCGTCAACCACGATGCTTTCGTATCCGCCGCAATCACCGGCCAAACTGTTTCCGAACGCAAATTTTCCATTCCCGATGCAATCGCCTGCAAATTTGCCGCCGTCATCTCCCCCGCCGCAATCGCCTGCCAAATCGGCTCCGGTTGAACCGTATGTTTGTGCCCACAGGCTGCGCAATGTGCGTTTCAGTTCATCTTTTACGTTATAACAAATCGTTACAACCGAAAATTTAACATTCTTTTCCATATTTTGCTCCATTCGCCGTTTTTCTCCGCTTCATCGCCGTCGTCCCACGCGCCGGCCTGTTCCGCATCCCAGATATCCCAGCAGCACTGCTTGTCCGGCGGTACCGAACGCCCGTAGCGCTCCGCCAGAAACGCCGCCCAGCCTGCCGTTCCGCTGCCGTATCCCGCAGACTGCCCCCTGCGCCGCGCCAGAATTTCCCGCTGTCCGCGCCGGATAAGCGCTTTCAGTTCCGTTTCCACCGCCCGCACCTCGTCCATCACTTGGCCGCGGCGCCGTTCCGCCTCGCGTATCTCCGCCTTAATCCGTTCGTCGGCCGCATGCATTTCCCGCCGCCGCCGGTGCGATGTATTTTCGGGAAAATTCCGATACAGCAGCAAAACTTCCTGCAGATTGTAAAATCCCGTCCTGCCGCGCAGGCGCATAAACAGCGCATAATCTTCCGCCGGCGTATACGCCTCCTCATATCGTACCCCGAGGCGCTCCAATTCCTGCCTTCGCAGCATGCACGCCGGATGAATGACGGCGCACCCTTCCGCCAGCGCCGCGCCGATTTCCGCATTATGCTCCGGCCGCCGCCGGATGCGCCCCCGTTTCCGGCACAAAAGCTGATACCACCCGGAAACGACGCCGCATTCCCGGTGCGCGTCCAGATAGGCTGCTTCTTTTTCCAGCCGCTGCGGCAGCGAAACATCGTCATGGTCAGCCACCGCCAGATAATCGCCCGTCGCCATTTCCATCAACCGGTTCCGGCTTCCGGCAATGCCCAGATTTCTCTCATTGCGAAAATATTTTATCCGCGCGTCATCATACGATGCTATAACCGCCTCCGCCGCCCGGTCTTCGGGACAGTCGTCCAAAATCAAGAATTCAAAATTCTCCGCCGTTTGGTTCAATATGCTCTCGACCGCCTCCCTCAAAAACGGTTCCGGCGTCTTATAAACCGGCATCAAAACGGAAATTTTCGGCATCTGCGGCTCTCCTCCTAAAAAATGAACAAAACACATTTCCAACCGTCCCGGCACAAAACAGCATTTCTCCCCCGAAACAATACAGCACCTCGCCTGCACAGCACCACACGCGCCCCGGTGCGACACACATCCCGATACGCTATGTACCCAGATATACGTCCTGGCAATTCAGCCGCCGCCCGCCGCCGTTTCCCCGGCCGGAATATAAACTTAAGCCTATATATAATAAACCCCGCCGCCTGATTTAACCTGACCGAAAGTATATATTCACCCCGTTCTGTCTCCGCCTGTGCACCGCCGCTGCGTCACACCCTGCCCCATTCTGTCCCCGCCTGTGCACCGCCGCTTTCTGCCGGTTGACAACCCTGTAGTGCCGCTTTAAACTTATTTCGCAAACCATCAACCGCATACGTTAACCAGCCGGAGACCAACAATGCCAGCCTGCTCCCTCAATACATCCCTTCCCTGTTCGGCAAAACCCCGCCTCACAGCCTTCAGCGGGCTCAAAGCTCTTGCCGTCATCGGCATTATCGCCTGCCACATGGGAGCGCTGCCCGGCTGGGATTTATGCGCCCGCATGGTCGAAGTGTTGTTTTTGGTTTCCGGATTCTGTATGGCTTATAACCATTTTTGCCCAAGCGATACCCCGGCAGCCCGCCCTTCCGGCTGGCAGATTGTCAAAGCCAAACTGCCCCGCCTCTACCCCGTCCACTTCGCTACATTCCTGTTGCAGCTGTTTTTTGTGCCGGCCTGGTCCTCCCAAACCATCGGGTTCATCTTGTCCTTCGGGCTGCTGAACCTGACATTGCAGCACGCCTGGTTCCAAAGCACGCAGTTTATGTTCAACAATGTATCGTGGTTTTTAAGCGCTCTGCTGTTCTGCTATTTCATCACCCCCGCCCTTTCCCGCGCCGCCGCGCGCGCCAAAGCCGCCCGCCGCCTGTTTCTGTTTTTTGCCCTGCTCGTTGCCATACGCCTGTATATTGAATATATGCGCAGCTCTTATCCTTCGTATATCCGGCTGGATTTGCACGCCAACCCGCTGGTACAGGCTTTGAACTACAGCCTCGGTTTTATTGCCGGCGTCTTTTTCCTCTCCCCTTCGCCGCTAAACGCTGTTTTGCGGCAACGCCTGTCCTTTGCTGCCGCGACCCTTCTGGAAACATTGTTTGCCGGCCTGTATCTTGCCGCCTGTTATTCCTTGGGCGGCACGGCATACCGCCTGTTTTTCGTCTTGCTGGCATTGCCTGTGATATATGTGCTCGCTTTCGGCCGCGGCGCACTCTCCCGGATAATCTCCACCAAACCGCTGCTGTGGCTCGAAACCGTAAATCTGGAAATATTTATGTTCCATTCGTTTATCCTTTACCATTTTCCTGTCAATGCGGATAACCCGTGGTACTACGCCGAATTTGCCGCCATAACCCTTGCCGCCGCTGCCGGTTTCCACCTGCTGTTTCGCCGCCGCACCCAATAACCTCTCCGCCGCGCATATTAAGCCGAACATCATAAAGCTGCGCATAATTAATAAAGCCGCCCGCAATAAAAAGGCGGAAAAAATCCCCCGCCCGTAAAAATTCCTCTTGACTACAAAAAACATTTGCCCTAAAAAGGATGCCGACGGGTCCTTAGCTCAGTTGGTTAGAGCCGGCCGCTCATAACGGTCTGGTCGTAGGTTCGAGTCCTACAGGACCCACCATAGTTAACAGCTCCTATCTTTGGAGCTATTTTTCTTTTATAAATCAATAGCTTAACCGAATTCGGATGTTGTAATTTTAAAATCATATTTTGGAAGAGATTTCCGAACTCGTTTGTTTATATTTCTTTATTTTTCAATGGTTTAATATAGTTGGAGTCCAGTAGGGTCTTAGGGACATCTCTATTTAAGAAATTGGCATACAGACCAGCATACTTAACAATAAAAAGTTACGTACAGATTGTTTTTGTGTTTGCGTAGTCGCATTGTGTTTGCGTAGTCGCATTGTGTTTGCGTAGTCGCATTGTGTTTGCGCAGTCGCATTGTGTTTGCGCAGTTTGTATAAGATGTTCGCCTGACCGGTATGTATTGTCCGCCATAGTTGGCAGCTCCTATCACGAAAGCTGTTTCTCTTTTTAAAAATCAAGCGTTTACCCCAGTTTGTATGTTGTAAATTTCAAAATCGTATTTTGGGAGAAACTTCCGAACCATTTTACTTATATTTCTTTATTTTCAAACGCTTAATATAGATTAAATCCGGCAGGCCTTGAGAAAAAAATATTGACTTTTTTCCGTTGTATGGTACTCCTTGACTACTTAAATTTATTTTGTATTAATTATTAATTTTTGTATATTTATGAAAAAAGGTAAAAAATCTGAACACTCAGCTGAACAGAAACAGGCGGAGCGCATTTACAGCCGTATTATTAAAGGACTTGTCATCGCAGGTATTGCCTTGTTCTTTGTACACTGGGGATATTCTCTTGGTGTGGTTTGCTTTATCCTTTGGTCTGCTTATTTCTATGAGCAAGGACGTATGGAATGGGTATGTGATGAATACGAACAGAATGGTTATCCAACGCAAGGACTATACCAAATGTATAGAAGTTGGAGAATTTTTGCTGTTTTATTAGCAGCAGCTTTGATTATAATTTATCTTAGCTTTAGTTCATAAATTTCTGACCACCCCCCGCCAAATGAAAAAGCCTCCGTTTTTTGGAGGCTTTTTCGTGTTTTCACATATCTTTCGTCAGGTAAGGCCTACTCTTTCAAACACCCCAGTTCATCGTCCCATTTCCAACAGTCATCACGGCAGATTTTTTGAACGGGGTCGTACACCTTTCCACTGTCCATACAGGCATCAATATCGTGCTGCTCTTTAATTTCCGGAACATATTTCCCCATCAGAATAAAAATGACCAGCGCCGTACCCAAAACAATATATGCAATTTTGCGATATTTCTGACAGTATGACAAGCCAAATGCTCCAAGAGCGACGATAACCACCGCTCCATACAAATAAAACCACAAAGGTGCCATCCCAAAGGTTATTGCCCAGCTAATACCCAACACCGCCATCATGCAAAAAAAGATTATCGCCTTTAGGATGTGTTTTATCACCAACAATAATTTTTTTTTCATATTTTCTCCTTATTTATATTTCGTATGGTGTGTCGGACAGGTTTTTTCTAATGTTTTACCTTGCAACGCTCCTCTCTGTCCTCTTAAATTTGCCCGGTAATCCCGTACACTGTCAGCGATGGGATATTTGTTGATGAATATATCTTTCATTTCTTTCCCTGCATCAATAATATTTGCAACACCTGCTCCATATACGCCGCTTCGCTTTGTTGCTTCATAATTTGCTTTACAGTGGAAAAACAGATCACTTTCCTTTAGCTTCATTTCTTTCATTAATGTATGACTACGTTTCAAGTCTTTAACAGGAGCGGCAAGTCCGGTTCTCGTTTTCCCAAGTACAGGCTTGTAGTTTTTCAAATAATTATCAAGTTATTTTGCTGTTTTATCACCATATTTTGGCATATCTCTTCTCCTTATAAAATTAAGCTTGTCTATCATATTTAATATATTATAAATACTATATGGGAATAAATTTCACATTTCGCAACTGTAAATTAAAAAAAAATTTCCCCTATATAAACCACAGCGGACGCCGACAAAAATAATACCGAACATCTCGTTGAATTTTATATATTTATTTTTCTAATTTCCCTCAAATGGCGTTACCCCCCGCCAAATGAAAAAGCCTCCGAATAACGGAGGCTTTTTCTCGTTAAGGAAAATATTACTCGGTATCACCTTCCAACATTTTTTCAGTTATGCAGCCTTGTTCTTGGCTCCACTTAATACAATCTTTGCGGCAGATTTTCTGCTCATTATCCCACACTCCTTGTTGGCTGCTCAGACAATACCCTTCGTCATCAAACACCAAATAAAGAAAATAGCCGCAAACAAAAACACCGAAAAGTGCAAAAATATTCCAAACAAAGCGCACTATCCGCCAAATCCACTTTTTTAATTCAGTACTTTCCATTGATTCCCTTCACTCTAAAAGAATGACACCCATCTTTTGAACTGGTATATACACCACTTTTTGCTCGTTGTCTACCAATTTCATTTACCTTTCTGTCATGAATTTTATCTTTTGAAGCCGCAAGAGGAGATAAACCTTTCCAAACTTGGTTATAGTAGTAATCAAGCTCTTCTTTCACATTGCCTGATTTTTCGGCAACTTTTTCACCAATTCTTCCTCTTTTACAGCAGATTTTTTATTTTAATTGATTGCAAAATTAAAATAAAAATATATACTTCATTATATATTCGCATCCCCAAAGCTGCCCGCGCCAATCGCCCGCTTCGGCTTTCGGGAATTTGTTTTGAATTTGTTTCGCTTCGGCTGAAAGGACTGTCATGAAAAAATTTTTGCTTATCCTGCTTACAATCATCATTCTGCTTGCCGGAGGAATTTGCGGCTTGTATCTCAACCTTGAATCGATTGTCAAAGCCTCCGTTGCCAAATACGGCTCGCAGCTGACCGGTACCGAAGTCGCGCTCGATGGCTTCCGCCTGTCCCTGCGCAAAGGAGAAGCCGAATTGAAAGGCCTTCGCATCGCCAACCCCGAAGGATACCAGACGCCGCAGATACTGAGCCTCGGTTCCGTTTATGTCAGGCTGGATATGCGCTCGCTCTTAAAACCGGTCATTGTTGTCGAAGAAATCCGCATCGCCAACCCCGAAATTGCGTATGAACTGAAAAGCGTCGCCCATAACAACGTGTCCGACCTGCTGGCGGCAGTCAACAAAAACGCCGCAGCCGCCGCTGCCAAACCCGCCGCTGACCAAACCGATGCCACACGGGCCGGCACCGCAAAGCCCGCCGTTTCCTCAGGCGGCTCCGCGAAATCAGCCTCTTCCTCAGGCGGCAAAAAAGTCATCATCAACGCGCTTAACATAACCGGCGGCAAAGTCAGCCTCGGCGCCACGTTTGGCGGCAAAGGCGCCGCCGCTTCCGTTCCCCTGCCCGCCGTCACCCTGAAAGATATCGGCCGTGAAAAAGGCAGTCAAGGCAAAGGCATTATTGAAACAGCCTCTCTTATTCTGAAAAAAATCCTTGATACCGCTTACGATACAGCTGTCCGTCAGGGGCTGAACAGCCTGAAAGATATTGCCGGCGAAAGCGCCGACACTTTGAAAGGAACTGCCGAAAATCTGAAAAACAGCGCCAAAGGACTGCTGGGCGGCCTCTTGTAATTCCCTGTGTGCCAACGTCGCAGTCGCCTCTGCCGCCCAAGCTCTCGGCTGTCCAGGCTCTCTGCCGCTAACGCCGCAGACGCCTTTTGCAACCAATGCCCCCTCTGCCGCCAACGCCGCATACCAACAGCCCAAAGCCGTTCTCCTGTCGGCTCTAACTTATCAACGTCTCGCTTTCTGCCGTACGCCGGCCGCCTGTCCCTTTTTGAGGATTAATCTCTTTCGTCAATAACAGCCCAAATGCCGGGAACTGCCTCGCGCTCATACGGCCTGGTATCAAAAACCTGCACCTGGCAATCGCGTGAAACTGCCGTAAACGCGCGCCCGTCTTTTTTCAGACGATAGCGTTTCACCCCGCGGCTGCAATCCTTGCATGCATTCGGACGGATGCAAACCGCCGACGTAAACAACGGCGGATATGCAAACACCGCCTGAACCGTCGGCACCAGAGCCTTCGCCGCCGTCTCCGCCATATTTTCCGCCGGGCTTTCCAACGCCAGCGTTGCCCACGCCGCGCCGATATCACGCAAGGCCGCGGTCGCATAATGGTTCATGACATAGATAAAGCTTCCCGCCCCGATTTGCACGCCTTCGTACTGCCTGAGCATCTCGAAAGCATAATAATTTTCGGCAACAAACTTCCTCGCCCCTGCATCATACAAACTCTGCACAACCGCGGCCAATCTCCCCGTATTGCGGCATATCTGCGGCAATACAAACCATGTTTCAGCCATATCGCACGCCTGCCAGTCCGTTTCAGCCGTTTCCAGCCCGATACGGAACAACCGCAATTTTTTAACCAGCCGTTCCGTCGCACACGTCGCCAAACAATTTCCCCCGGCATCCGGCTCTATATTTTCACATTCATTCACCGCCTCTGCTCCGCCGGTTTTCACGGCCTGCCGTGATTCCGCCATCTGCACAGCCGCCTCTTCCTCCGCCATTTTCGCCGCTTTATCCAACAGGCCGCGCCGCAATTCATTCAATACCGAAACCGGAACAAACCGCGCTTCGGAATTGGCAATATCCAATGCTGCCACGGTAAAGGCCGTACCTCCGGTTTTGGCAAACGCTTCCCGCACGGCAGACTCCACTTTTGCCGTATCTTTCGCCAGCGGGAAATCCCCTCGCATAACGGCTGCCACTCCGGCAAACCTTTCAGCATTCGTCCCTGCACTACCGTCTGCGATACGCTCCGCCGTCCCTGCACTACCGTCTGCCCCACAACAGACCGCCCGCACCTCATCAGCGCCGATTTCCACCCGAACCGCCAGTTCCGCCCGATTGCGATAAGCGCCGGGTTTCGGCTTCTGATAAGCATATTTTCCTTTCACCGCCGAGGATGAAGCCAGATAAACCGGTGCGCCGGCTGCCAGATACGGATGCTCCTCCGGCAGTTCCAATTCCACATACTGCCCTGCCGCCGCCTCAATCGCCGGCTTTCCGTTGACAAACAGTGCCTTGACCCCGAACCCGAACGGTTTTTCGTCGCCTGCCGCGTCAATCTGCACGCCGTCATAACGAGCCACCGCATGCGAAGTCTTAAACCCCAGACGATTTCTCCCGACGCGTTCCACTTTGCCGATAAGCAGCCCCCGGTGCCCGACAAAATGTGCGTCAACCACGTTTTTATCCTTGCCGTTAAAATGGAACCGGCACCATGGCCGCGAAAAAATCTGCCGGATGTCCTCCGCCTCTTTCAAGTCCTTTTTGCGCCCGTCGAGAATATGACGATAATAGTTCGTAACCGCCGCAACATACAGCGGCGACTTTTTCCGCCCTTCAATTTTGAGCGACAGCGCCGGGATTTTCAAAACCGCCTCCTCCAACGCCAAATCTTTCATGGAAAACAAATGCGACCTTAAGCCGCCGCAACCTCCGGCCAGACCGTGCCAATCTGTTCCATCCGCGCCATAACCTTCAGTTTCTCCGCGCTGCCCTGCTCTCCCCGCATCGCAGTTCCCGGCCAGCCCGTACCGGTCCTCCCGCGCTCCTCTGTTATCGTCTTCTTCCTCCACTGCAAATTCCGCCCGGCACGGATAAACGCACCGCCCGCGGTTTGCGCTCTTGCCGTATTCCAGCGCCGAAAACAGGCACTGCCCGCTGTAAGAATAACACAGAGCCCCGTGCACGAATACTTCCAAATCTAAATCCGGCGCCGCCTCGGCCACCGCCTGAATCTCCCGCAGGCTCAGCTCCCGCGCCAATACCACGCGTTTAAATCCGAGCCTTTGCAAAAACTTCGCCCCCTCGGCGTTATGCACCGCCATCTGCGTGCTTGCATGCAGTTCCATGCCCGGAAGCATTTTCTTCGCCAGATAAAATACCCCCAAATCCTGCACAATCAGCGCGTCAACCCGCGTCCGCCGCAACACCGCAAAAATCTCCGGCAGCTCGCGAGCCTCCGCCTCGGTCAAAACCGTATTCAGCGCCACAAATACCTTGCGCCCCAGCGTATGCGCATAAGCCGTAAATTCGTCAAGTTCCTCCGGCGTAAAATTCTCTGCTCCCGCCCGCGCCGAAAACTTTGTCAGCCCGAGATAAACCGCGTCGGCGCCGTAATGCAGCGCCGCATATCCTGCTTCAAGGCTGCCCGCCGGCGCCAAAAGTTCATGTTTCATGATAGTTTCCTTGTTTCTGCCGTATTGCGGCATATGCCGCCAAAGCGCTTTCGCCGTGCGCTTCCGTTTGCAAACGACCTTACGCCGCCCGCCCGTTTTTGTCAACAGAAAACATCGCCGTCCCGCTGCCGGAATTTCACCACGCCGCAGCCCAAACGCCGCCGTACTCTCCCCTAAAGAGGGGAAATTAGCGATGGATAGAAGCGGATGTCTCCCGAGAAACACGAGTGTACTTTGGCGTACACGATGCAACGATGTGGAGCTCCATCCGGCCTGTTGCCCGCATCATGGTATAAATTTTGTGAGTGAACCGCAGGAACCCGCCAAAGAGCGGGTGTGTACATAAAGGTACATGACCGCTCTGCCGAGCGGCCTCCTCCTGCGAACTCAATCGCAAAATTTTCCCCTTTAGTACTCGGAACCCAGCCCGAACGCCTCTTCGCTCTTATCGTCCAGCATCGACCTGCCGTCGTCGCCGATAACCCTCTGCGTATTGTTAAAGTCAAAATCAGGCTTCAGCGCTTCGGTAATGACCACCCGGTCATCCAGCGTGGCCGGGCGTCCCGTCTTCGGGTTCACGCGGACGAAACGGATTCCTTTCGGCACGCGGAATTCGAGGTTCGGCTTGTCTTTCAGCGCCTCTTTCATAAAATCGTAAAACACCGGCAATGCCGCCGCCGCACCGGTTTCTACCCGTCCGAGCGTCCGCGGCTCGTCAAAGCCGATATACACGCCCGCGACCATATCCGGTGAAAAGCCGATAAACCACGCGTCCTTAGTGTCGTTCGTCGTACCGGTCTTGCCCGCCAGATTTTTGCCCAGCTGCGCCAGCCTTGCCCCGGTTCCGCGCTGTACCACGCCCTGCAAGATGGACACCATCTGATACGCCGTCAGCTCGTCCAATACCCGCTCGCGGTCGTCGGTAATTTCCGGCACCGGCGCTTCCGGGTCAAAATGCGCCGCTTTGCAGCCGATACAGTGGCTGTCATTGTTTTTATACAAACTCTTGCCGTAACGGTCCTGAATCTGCTCAATCAGATACGGCGTAACCTTTTTCCCGCCGTTGACGAACACCGCATACGCCGTTATCATGTCGACCAAACGCGTGTCGTCCGCACCCAGCGACATCGAAAGCAGCTGTGGCAGGTTATCGTCCACGCCGAGGCGTTTCGCCATCGCCGCCACCTTGTCCATGCCGACGTCCTGTGCCAGCCGCACCGTCATCAGGTTCTTTGATTTTTCGATTCCCTGCCGCAGCGTCGTCAGCCCCGAAAACCCTTTGGAATAGTTGGAAGGCTTCCACAGCGGCAGCCCCGGCCCCTGATCAAGCACAAACGGCGCGTCCAAAATTAAATCCGTCGGCGAATAGCCGAGTTCCAGCGCCGCCGCATAGACGACCGGCTTAAACGTCGACCCCGTCTGGCGGTAGGCCTGTGTCGCGCGGTTAAACTGCGATTTGGCAAACGAAAAGCCGCCGACCATCGCCAGCACCTTGCCGTTGTGCGGATCCATCACCACCATCGCCCCCTCGACGTTCGGCACCTGCCGCAGCTCAAACGCGCCGTTTTTGGCTTCCTCGACATAAATCACGTCGCCTTTCGCCAACACGTCGGACGCCTTTTTCGGCGCCTCGCTGACCCGCTGGTCTTTGAGCGCCTTGCGCGCCCACGCCAGACTCTTCAGCCCGATGGTTCCCTGTTTGCCGCTTTCGGTTTCAATCCTGGCTTCCGCGGCGCCTGCCGAAAGCACGACCGCCTTTTGCCAGCTTTTTTCCGCACCTGCCGGCAAAACCGTTTTTTTCAATGCGTCCTTATAGTCGCCGTTAAGGTCTATCCGTGCCGTTGCCCCGCGGAACCCGTGCCGCCGGTCATAATTGAGCAATCCGCGCCGGAACACTTTGGTCGCCAACTGCTGCAGCGCCGGGTCAATTGTCGTGCGCACCATCAGCCCGCCTTCAAACACCGCATCTTCGCCGAGGCTCTTGGAAATAACGCGCCGCACCTCGTCGCTGAAATACTCGCCGTCTTTCAGATATCCGAATTTCCGCTCCACCGTTACCAGCGGCTTTTTCTGCGCCGCCTCGGCCTCTTCCCTGCTCACGTACCCGTCTTCCGCCATACGCCCGATAACCCAGTTGCGCCGCGCAATCGCCGCGTCATAACGCTTTTTGGGATTGTAGTTGTTCGGCCCTTTCGGCAGCGCCGCCAGATAGGCGGTTTCTTCAAGCGTCAGCTCCGCCAGCGATTTGTTGAAATAATTGAGAGCCGCCGCCGCCACGCCGTATGCCCGGTTGCCGAGGTAAATCTCGTTCAGATACAGCTCCAGAACGTGCTCTTTGGAAAATGCGTTGCTGATGCGGTACGCCAGAATGGCCTCCTTGATTTTGCGGATAAGCGACCGCTCCGAAGAAAGCAGAAAGTTTTTCGCCACCTGCTGCGTAATCGTCGACGCCCCGACCAGCCGTTTGCCTTTGGCATAATTGACGACATTCGTAAATACCGCGCGCGTAATCCCCAGCAGATCTATCCCCGGATGCGAATAAAAATGCTTGTCTTCGGCAGCGATAAAAGCCTGCTTGACCCGCTCGGGAATTTTATCCTCGGGCACGAAAATACGCTTCTCCGCCGCATATTCCATCAGCACCTGCCCGTCGCCGGCATACAGGCGCGTCGTAACCGGCGGCTCGTATGTTGCCAGCTTCGTATAGTCGGGAATATCAAACCCGGCCGTTTTAAACCAAACAAAAATGCCCGCAAACAGCAACACTGCCATCAGCAGCCCGAAACTGACCAAATTCACCAAAAGCTTATACATTAAAACATCCGCAAAACAATAGAGTCGTCCTGAAAAATCTTTATAAATATACAGTCCGTTCCCCGCTTGGCAACCTCTATTTAAGCCTTATACCCATAATATTAAGCCCGTAACATTAAGCCCGCAACCTCCGCCGCACCGCAACCCGGACGCTGCGTTTTCTCCCCTTCCTTTTCTGCCCTTCCTCTCCCGTTCAGGCAAAACTAAAGCCCTCTCCAAAGAGAGGGCTTAAAACTGGTGCACTCGGCGGGGTTCGAACTCACAACCTTCTGATCCGTAGTCAGATGCTCTATCCAGTTGAGCTACGAGTGCGTCAACAGAGCTTTTAATAGCGCATTGTTTTTTTATTGTAAAGCATTTTTTTCATATTTTTGCACATTTTTTCATAACATATTAGATTGGCGTCAAAAAAATATTTTCTCTCCGCCGCCTTCGTTCCCGGCGCCGCCGTCCGTATCCGCCCCGAAACCGCCGCGCCGCATCAGGCTTTTTCCGCCTGCCCTCTCCCCAGAAAATATTCCAGCACCGCATTGCGCACCTGCCGCCGCTTTCCCTTATGCCGGAAAAACAGCGCGCAGACATTGCTGACAAACCGGTATTTGCGGTATCTCCGGTACAGCCGCTCGATTTTTTCGCGCTCTTCGTCCCGCTCCGGCACAACGTGCGCCGCATCCGCATAATCCCGGTACAGCCGCCGCCACTCGATATGCGTATAACAGCTGCGAAACGCATTCGGATGTACCGCCATATCAAAAGTCGCTTTCGTCGGCCGCAGGTTAAACTGCTCAAACGTCAGGAATATGAAATCGGACGCGAAAAAACGCTCCGTCTGCGCCACGCCCGCTTCCCGGCAGTCGTTGTAAAAGCCGCACTCCGGCGCAAATCCGCCGCGTTTAAGACAGTTGATAAACAGATACTGTTCGGGCACATACTGGTACTGATGCCTGTCCTGCCGGTTCCAATAGGCCTGTTCCCGCGTCATCAGCGGAATATCATAGAGCCGCAGCAAATCTTCCGTCCGCCCGAAAAACGCCAGATCCGACGGATGAAACGGAAACGGCATATCCGACCGCGGGTTGCGCGCAAAATAGCAGCAGGCAAGCAGCTTATGCCCGAATGCGCGGTATGCCTCGTCCGCCGCCGGAAAAGCGTCAAAATACCGCAGAAAACCATTGCCCGTCAGCAAAAAGTCGGAACGCAGCTTCAGGGCATACGGCGTCCGCACCTTTTTCAGCCCCGCTGCCGTATTGGCAATCTGGCGGTTAACGTTGTTGATTTTCTCTCCCGGACGTTCGGCATAGGCAAATCCGCCCGGATCCGGAACCGCCACAACCTCGTCGGCACCGACGTCCGGTATTGCAGTTTCCCTGCTTCCGGCACACGGCAACGACGCCCCGGCTCCGGCCTCTGCCGCCCCATACCCTTTCGCTCCGGCTCCTGCCTCTGCCGCTCCGCGCCCTTTCGCTCCGGCATCTGCGCCGCCATCCGGCACACCGCCCGGCACGCACGTCGCAAAGACCACCCGCACCCCCGGCAGAAACCGACGCACGCTCTCAACCGCCCGCACCGTAATCCCCTCATACACGGCTCCCTGCACCACGACCGTAATGTCTGAAAATTTTATTTCCATCAAAGTTTCCGCCGCAAAAGAAAATTTCTCTTGCCATATTTGGCCAGATACCAGAATACCCGTATCGGAAGCGCCGCCCAGCGCAGCACCGGAAGGATTTTGCGCCCCGCACAGACAAACGGCGCGCCGAAATCTCTTCGCAGCGCTTTTAACGTATCTTTATACGCATACAGCTTCAGAATATCCTTGACTTTGTCATTATGCCGGTCAACATGCTCCGTATACTCGTTGCAAAAATGCCTGAACGAGAAAAAGCGATACTGCTGCTTGCGCTGCATTTTGTCGAACTTTGAAACGGCTCCCAGCATTTTTTGATCAAATATCAGGAAATTGGAAACAAAAAAACGATCCGTCAGTTCTTTCAGCCGGGGCGACGTCGCCAGATAATATTCCGGAACGGCCGCAGCCTTTCCTGCTTTTTCCAGCAGCGCAACCCACAAATACTGTTCTATGATATACCTGCTGGCGAAACGGCATGGATTAGGCTGCCCCGCGCCTCTGCAAAAGAAATCATACACGCCTTCGGGCATCGGCCGCCCGTCCCACAGCCTGAGCAAATCTTCCGTCAGCCCGAAATGGAAAAGGTCTGCCGGATGTTGCGCAAAGGCCAGATCCGGCGCATGCGGATTAACTGTCAGAGTCTTATGAATCAGTACCCTCTGCTCAAAAATTCTGCAATCCGCTTCATACATGTCAAAAAGCCGGTTGAACGTATTGTAATTTTTCAAAAAATCGCCGTTTTGCAATACAAAATCCGTCCGCCACCGCACCGCGTATTTTGTCCGGCACGCCTTCAGCCCGCGATTGACGGAATATTGCTGCAAATCGTAAGTATTAGGCGCTTTCCACGGACAGCTTTCTAAATGCGCCGAATATTCCGGTTCCATTTTCTTATTCAGTACCAGACGGTCATACAGCCCGTCAAGCCCGGAGAGGTCTTCCCCTTCCCATGTAGACAGGACAATTTCGGCTTCGGGAAAATACTTTCGTACCGAACGCAACGACCTGGCCGTTGCATACCGCCCCTTGCCGATGATTTTTCCGGTACACACAAACGTAATGTCGCGCGGGCTGACGGTTTCCGTCTTCCTTCTTTGCAGGTTGCCGAATTCTTCGGGAAGGTACTGGTAGTAATATTCGCTGTACCCGCGCAGAAAATGCCCGTCCCAGAGTTTGCGATGCAGGATGTACGGATGCTCCCGCCCTTCCCTTGAATATGCATCGCCGGGATGCAGAATGGAATAGTCGATGACAAAATTCCATCGCGGCGAAAGCAGCTTCTTCTTATCGCCGATAACCGCATTCAAAACGTCCTGGTCGCACAGGGCGAGCGGCTGGTGTTCCAGCAAATACGCCACCAGTTTAGGAGAAATTTTATCTTTCCGCATCAGTTCCAAATTCATCAGCATCATTCCGGCGTTAAAATAATTTTCGGGGTGTTTCATTTTCAGATAATCCCGCGTATAAGACGCCCAGTCATACCCTTTCAGCCCTTCGACGTCGCGCAGCCAGACCGTGTCTCTGTCGCTGATATGCTGCCGGACAAAACGATCCTGGACGCACCCGATATAACAATTGCCCGTATCCTCGTTAAAAAGCCTGGAAATGTCTCCCAGAACCACCATGTCCGCGTCTAACTGGATTATCTTCTTATATTCCTTCAAAACCTCCGGGATAAACAGCCTGTCAAATATTGCCGACGTCTTAATGTTTGTCGTCAGAAAACCCGCCGTCTTGTCGCGGATGTCGATAAATTTCACCCGTGCGTTGCCGTATCTGGAAATAACCTTTCGCAGAAGTTCCTTCGTTGCCTCTTTTATGCCGTTGTCAAAGACGATAAACTCATACGTATAGCTGCTGTCCGAATTTGACAGGATGGAAACCATAACCGTCGCGGCATGCTTAACATAATTGTCATCAACCGAAAACGTTATCGGGATAATCTTTTCTTTCATAAATTTTCTCCTATTCTTAATAAAAATCAATCCTGATTATATGTCCACGGCCCCCGGTCCATATATTCGGATATGGTAGCCCTGTCCCAGGTAATTCCCCTTTTTACAATTTTGGCCGGATTGCCGGCAATAGCGCAATCAGGCTCATCAAATACCTTTGCCACAACAGTTTCAGCCCCGACAATACAGCCATCGGCAATCTCCGCATTTTTTAAAATCCTGCATTTTTCCCCCAGCCATACCCGGTTGCCGATATGGAGCGCCTTATGCGGAATATTCAATATTTCCCGGGTAGCAGTATCATAAATTGTATGAAAATCCGTACCCCGGATAGCAGCCTCCGCAATCATGCATTCCTGCCCGATTTCGATACATGATTTGTAATCCAGGCCAATTGTAGTGTCCTTATTGTCGTATTTTTTCCAATAGTCAGAGAGGTATCGCCGGCAAAAAAGAAAATAAAATTATTCATAAATTTAAATGTCGGACAAATCTTGCAATAATGCCTTTTCCCTATCATATGTATAGTGCAGTTGCTGGCTGCCAGAGGAAGCTCCAGTTCCAGAATATTATCGCTTCCCTCTATGATTATCTCAGCAAATCCCGCCACCCTCTCTCCGGCGCCCAATCCGCGGGAAACGCCGTTTTCCCGAATAATGATTTTATTTCCCTCTCCGTTAATTTGCGGCACACACCCCCGTTCCGCAAATTCCTTATGCGCTTCTCGCTCTTCCGCTTTAATCCTTTCTGCTTCTGCATACTCTTTTTCTTTTTGTTGTAAATATTTTACCTTATCCTCAAGTTTTTTTGCCGTTTCTTCCAAAACCGTCACCCGGCCCCGCAGCAGCTCTGCCGTTTCCGGCAGCCGGTAACGCCGGCGGAAAGCTTTTCGCTTCTCCCGGTTCGGAATAAAACACGCCGCCGTATGCACTAAAAAGTTCCTTACACTCATTTTCTCTCCGCTGCCCCAAACCTGCTAAGAATAGTCTCCGATTTCTCTTTCAAAAATTTCATGACCATAGCCAACAAAACAACTGTTACAAGATATATACCGGGGGGGGTATTATGAAGTATAAAACCGAACTTTGGTATCATATCGACAACAACCATATGAAAAATATATATAGGCAACGACAACGAACAAAAATAAAAAAACTTTTGTCCCAGCCCTGCAAACACTTTATTTAACTGCTCAGCTCCGCCATAGCAGGATGATACCAGTACGGCAATAACTGCATAATTAATAAAATCGTAGCTGACCGTAGCCGTATGCACAAGATAATAAATTAAAAATGCAACACTCAATCCCCCTGCCAATATGCATTTCACCGGTTTAATCTGTTTTAACTGCACAACAGCGGCTGCTGTCAGAATTCCCCATCCCAAACCGATAATTCCCCGCAAAACTCCAAACTGAAACGGTCCGACGATTGCTTCGCTAACCCGATTTAAACAGTGGGCAGGAGAATAAGTATATGCCGAGCACAATAAAACAAAAACGGTTGCAAATATAATCAATAGTGCTTTTTCAACTGAAATCACACGAAACAGAAACATATACCCCATAAAACAAAACAGATATACACCTAAGAACCATAACGAACCGTAAGCAAACCGGGGGCCTATCCCCAAATCTCCTAAAAAGAGAACAGAATTTGCCAATAAATACGGTGCCGGAATTTTTCCCGACAAAATAATTTGCAAAAACAGAGCCATTAAATAAAATGCATAAAAAGAACCAAGCCTCCTGGCAAAAATCTGCCACAACGACTTTCTTGAATAAAAAGGCAAACGCAAATACAAACAAAATCCGCTCATTATGAAAAACATTTCAACCAGCAAATACCCCTGCGGTATCAGTTTCCAGTTGTAATGCAACAAAGAAACGCCTATTGCCCCCAGCAACTTCAAAAGGTCAAAAACGTAAATTCTCTGTTCCATCTTATATCCTGCCGACATTTGCGCCCCGCTCATTATGCCGCTGTCGCCGCCTGGCGTTCGTGTCCCCAATATCTCCCCGTTCATCTCTCCAGATACTCCCTGAGCTGCCGCGGCGTGCCGACACAGGCGAAAGCATCCGCCGCAATGTCGTAAACCCCGGTTTTCAGCCCCAGCCGCACCGCATGGTTATAAACATTGCTCATGTAATATTCGTTTTTTGCCTTGTCGCCGTAAATCATCATATTGATGGCGGCGCGCACAAAATCCGCCCCCCGCGCAAACATATACGCCCCGGCGATGGCGTGGCGCGAGATGGCTTCTTTCTCGCGCGTCCGCACCACCACGCCCTCCGCGTCCGTTTCCGCGTACGAAAAACAGCTCTCGTCCGACGCAAACGTCAGCAGGCTGCCGTCCAGCCTCCGCGCCAGGCAGTCTTCGGCAAACCCCGCAAACGCCTCCCGCGTGAAAATGTTATCGCTGTCGGCAAAGATGACCGGCAGATTGTTGTTGATGATCTCAAACGCCGCCAGCGCCGTGCAGCACGCGCCCTGCGTCAGCTTTTCCACCGTAACGAACGCCGTGCGGTAGCGCTCCGACAGTCTCTCCAGTTCCGCCCCGTTTTCCTCCCGGAAGCGCTCCTGAATAATCAGCGTATAATGTGCATCGGGCAGACTGACCCCGTCCAGAACCCGCTCAATCATCATCTTGCCGTTGACGTCGATAAAAGGCTTCGGCTTGTCAAACCCCTCTGCCTGAAAACGGGAGCCTGCCCCCGCCATCGGTATCACCACGTTAATCATTTCGCCTTAGCCTCCCTCATCAGCATATCTTCGGAAATCTCCGCCCAGTTGTCGGCAAACCGCACCGCCCGGTCGTCAATCGTGATGTCCGCATTGGGCTTGCCGAAAAAAATCTCGTCATATTCGATGCCGTTCTTCTCCAGCCATTCAAACGTCATCTTCCCGACGTTTTTCAGCGCCTTGCCGACGTTGTGCCCGGTCGAGCCCATATTGCGCGCGGTATTGATAATCACCGTGTGCCCCGCCGCCCTGAGCGCGCGGATTTTCTCCGCCGCACCCGGCTTGACCCTGACGTCGGCGTACGTTTCCCCGTCTTTGCGGATGTCGCAGATTGTCCCGTCCAAATCAATGCAGATGCGTAATTTCCTCTGTTCCGTCATATCGCTTGCTCCCCGTATAAAACCTCGTTAAGTTTCCGTACCGCCGTCAGGTAAAAGGCCCTCTGCCGGTTCGTGTCGTCGCCGTGCAGCGGTATCATCGTCAGAAACAGCAGCCCCTCAATCAGCTTGATGTCCCGGCTGTCGTATCCGTATTCGACTGCCAGTTCGTCAAAAAACGGCTCCAGTTTCTCCGCCACAATCGGCGACGAAATCTGAAATTCGTAATCGTCCCGCCCGTTCTGCTCCAGCCGGTACAGCCCCGCAACGATAAAATCGTAATGCCCGACGATGCTGTGGCGCAGCTTGGCGATGTCATACCGCGGGTCGCCGTAAATCGTCTGCGTCCTGAACCGCCCGCGCGGGTCCACAAGCTTGAAGATATAATGCATCGGGTCAAACAGAATGTTGGAAAAGCAATAGTCGCCGTGCACGATGGTGCGCTTTCCGTATTCGGCAAGCCGTGCCAGCGCCGCCGCCAGGTCTTCCTTAAATTCGGGATAATTGCGGTAGTGCATGCTGTTGATTGTCAGATAGCGGCTCTGCATCATCTCCGCAATGCGCGGATATTTTGCCGCAATTTCCGCCAGCCGCTGTTCGGTTTTGACGATGTAGATTTCCTCCAGTTCGCCGCGATCGGGTGCCTCGGTGTATTTTTCAAACACCTTATGCACTTTCAGCAGCGCCTCGATGATGTTGTACCAGTCTTCCAGGTTGTTGGAACCGTAAATAAAGGTCTCTGCCAGATTCGCATAGCCGTAAAGTTCCATCTCCACCCGCGCAAACTCGCCGTCTTCGCTGACGTCAAACACCCGCGGCGCATAGCACGAAATCTCTTTAGGCAGGCTTTGGTACCAGTTCGCCTCGTCCAACAGCTTCTGCTTCTTTTTGGAAATTTTCGTAATCGTCCCGCGCACCGCGTCTACCGCCAGATTGTTGAACTCGCGCGCCGAAAACAGCCCCAGCCGCGCCTGCACCGCCCCGCTGATATGCCCGAAGTCGAACCAGTTTCGCGTCGTCTTGATTAAAATCGGCACCTGCCGGTTATAGTTGAGAAACACGTTGATAATACTCGGCTGCTCCGCCCGCAGCTCCTCAAACACCAGCCGCTTCAGCAGCCGCGTGTCCGAAAACTTGTAATACCCGGCCAGCGCCTCTTTCCCCGTTACCGAAATGTCGCGTTCTTTGTTATAAATGCGCAGCAGATGCCCGTTTTCGTCTTTGGTCGCCAGGCACCATTGTTTTGAAGTCTTGATGTTCGGCGACGTCAGAAACACGTCCGCCTCTTCGGGAAACGGCTCGTTAATCAGCGTATCGCCGAGGATAATCTGCGTCGGCATATCGTCGTTGCAGCTGCCCAGCATCGAAACCAGCGCCGTCGCCGCATCGTCATCTCCGCCGACGAAAATCTGTCTGACGTCGGGATAACTGTAGCCCAGAAACCGGCTGAGCCGCGTATTGCTGGAACGCAGCACGATTTTGATATCGCCCGCCCCGTTCTTCTTCGCCGCATCAATGCACCAGTTGATGGCCGGCTTGCCGCGTATCGGCAGCAGCCCCGGGTCGGTAATCATGCCCGAAGAAATGTTTTTCGGGTTAAACTTCCCCGCTGCCAAAATAATCGTGTTAATATCGCCGCTGTTATCAATGCTCATGTTCTGTTCCTGTCATAAATTGCTTTGTTGGCCTGAAGTCCGATTTCTCCTCTGTCCGCTCCGGCAGCAACTTCCCTGCCCGTCCCGGCGGCAACTCCTCTGCCCGCTCCGGCAGCAACTCCTCTGCCCGCTCCGGCACCACTCCCCCCGTTTTTCCCCGCTCCGGCTCTCCCGGCACCGTCCGTCCCGGTTCTCAGCCCCGCGTCCTCATTCTTCTTCAAATACAGATACAGCGTCGTCCTCCCCACACCGAGCCGCCGCGCAATCTCCGCCTTGGCCAGCCCCTGCCGCAGCCCGTCAAAAATTTCCCTGTTCCGGCCGTCAAGGCTTGAAACCGCTGCCGTGCCGAACGGCCGTCCGCGCTTTTTGCCCGTCCGTTTAAGCTCATCCTGAATTCCTTTGTTCCTGATAGATAAAACCGCTTTATAAAGCTGAAGGCATATCTCCGCTGCCCGGTCAAACGTCTGCGGAAAAAGCGCGTCAATCCGCAGCCCCTCCTTAACGCAGTACAGGCTGATGCCCTGCCGCGCCGCTAAGCTCACTGCCTGCAGGGCTTCCTCGTAACGGCTGCCGAGCGCCGCCGCATCGGCGACAATCATCGTATCTCCTCTCCCCGGCCGCCCGGCGGCTTTCTCCGGCCTCATTCCGCCCGTGCGCCCCGGCCGTTCCGCCGCTTTCTCGGGCCTTTCCCCTGCATAATTCCCGGCCATGGCCTCCCCGATGTTCGCGCCCGTCTGCTCCCCGCACGGAACCAGACCGTACGCTTCTGCAAACGCCCGGATTTTCTCCCTGTCCGCTTCTTCCCGTCCGTTTCTCACAAACGCAAATTCCATCGCCCGGCACTCTCCGTAAACCACCGTTTAAATTGTATATCTGCGGCCATCATATAAACATCTTAGGCAAAGTCAAGAATTTTATCGTAATTCATCGTTTTTGTGGCTAAAACGATGTAAATGGAAAAGATTGCCGAGGACTGTCTTCATAAACGGTGGTTTATTGTATAGTCCCGCTCCTTCCGGTTTAATTCAGAAAACATAAAGGAATGGCTATATGATATACGGATACATTCGCGTCAGCACCGACCGCCAAAACACGGCAAACCAACGCCACGAAATCGAAAAATTCGCCGCTTTTTCGTCCCTGCAGATTGACCGCTGGATCGAAGAAACCGTATCTTCCCGCAAAGGTCTGCAGGAACGCCGGCTCGGCCGCCTGCTTGGCCGCCTGCAAAAGGGGGACATCCTGATTGCAACCGAACTGTCGCGTCTGGGGCGCAATATGCTGGAGGTCATGGGCATATTGCAGCATTGCCTGGAAAAAGACTGCCAGATATGGACGCTGAAAGAAAATTACCGCCTCGGCGCAGACATTCAGAGCAAAGTCCTCGCTTTCGCCTTTTCCCTCGCCGGAGAAATCGAACGCCAGCTGATTTCGGAACGCACCCGCAATTCGCTCCAGCGCCTGCGCGACGAAGGGCGCCGCCTCGGCCGCCCCTACGGTACCGCGCGCTGCAAACTGCAAAAGCAGCACGGCCGGATTATGGCACTGCTGCAAAACAATGTCTCCAAAGCCGAAATCGCGCGCCTTATGGGCTGTACCTGGAGCACGCTGCACCGCTATCTTAAAACCTGCCTCGAAACGCCCCAAACCTGACACAGGTATCACCCGGCTCAGATTCCCGCCGCTGCCCGCAATCCCCGCCGCCGTTGCCTCCGGCTTCCGCCTCTGCCGCCCCGGGCCCTTCCGTTCCGGCATCTGCCTCCCCATCCCCTTTCGCTCCGACATCTGCCGCCCCGGTTCCTGCCCTCCAGAAAAATTCCCGTGTACAACCCGCGCATTTTATTAGACAACCGCCGACAGGCTTTGTATGCTGGCGGCGTTTCGGGTCAGTGCCTGCAGCCGGACGCTCCGTCTGCCGCTGCCGCCTGCGCCGAGCCGGAACCGGATTTCCAGGACAGAAACAAGGACTGACACTATGACTGATGACAATTTGATTTATGCCCCCTTCGCCGGGATTATACCCACCCCTTTTTATGCCGGAGAAGTCGCCGCGCCGCCGTATGACGTGCTGTCCTCAGCCGAAGCCAAGGTCCGTGCGCTGGGCAATGCATACAGCTTTTTGCATATTTCCAAAGCCGAGATAGATTTCCCCGGCGACGTTTCCCCGTATGAAGACCGGGTTTACGACCGCGCCGCCGACAACTTTCGCCGCTTGCTTGCGGAAGGCGTGCTCCAGCAGGTAGACAAACCCTGTTACTATATATACCAGATGGTCATGGGCTCCCATATCCAGACCGGGCTGGCAGTCGCCGCCTCGGTCAAAGCTTATGACGAAGGGCGGATTAAACGCCACGAGCTGACCCGCGTCGCCAAGGAAAACGACCGTGTGCGCCAGATTCGCACCGTCGGCGCCCAAACCGGCCCCGCCCTGCTCGTCAACCGCGAAATTCCCTCGGTCAAAGCCCTCTTAAAGCGTATCACGGAACAGGAAGCGCCATATCTGTCGGTCATCGCCGACCACGAAGTGCGCCACAGCCTGTGGATTGTTGACAATCCTGCCGACATCAGCCTGATAACCGAAGCGTTTGCCGCCCAAAATGAAGCCTACATCGCCGACGGGCACCACCGTTCCGCCGCCGCGGCAAGGCTTGCCGCCGAAGACGGCACCGAAGACAGCGCCCGTTTTCTCGCCGTCGCATTCTTTGCCGATGAAATGCGGATATGGGATTACAACCGTTTTGTACACGACCTGAACGGCATGAACCCGCGCGAATTTATCCGTGCCCTGACGCACGAATTCGTCCTCACCCCGTCCGAGCGTAAAAAGCCGTCGCACAAAGGGCAGTTTATGCTGTACCTGAACGGGCAGTGGCAGGAAATGGCCTACAAAGGCGCCCCGCTCGGCAGCGACCCCGTATCCAAACTGGACGTCAGTATTTTAAGCGAAAAGGTGTTAAACCAAATTCTCGGCATAACCGACCTGCGCAGCGACGAACGTATTGAGTTTGTCGGCGGCATCCGCGGCGCGGAAGAAATCGAACGCCTCGTCAACGCCCGCCCCGGCAGCGTCGGCTTTATGGTATATCCGACCTCGGTGGATGAGCTGATTGCCGTTGCCGACCAAAAGATGCTGATGCCGCCGAAATCGACCTGGTTTGAACCCAAGCTCGCCGACGGCATAATTTCCAAACCCAACGACGGTACGGCCGCAAAACCCGCCGCCGAAAAAGCGGCTCCCGGCGCAGCCTGAGGCTTAAACACACCGCCGTCGCCACAAAAGCACAAAACGCAAAACATAAGCCACAAGGACGCAAACCGCAAAACATAAGCCACAAAAACACAAGCAACAAGGACACCACCAACATGAGCAAACATCACATAAGCTGGGAAAACATTCAGGAATGGAGCGCCGACATCGCGCATAAAATCGCTGCCGACTGCCCCGACATCAACCACATGACGCTCGTCGCCGTTTCCCGCGGCGGCCTGATACCTGCGCAGCTGATAGCCTACCGGCTCAACATCCGCGATATCCGCGTCATGAAGCTGATTTCCTACGACAGCGACAACAAACGCGGCGAAACCAAAGACATCTCGACCGACCGCCTGTTTGACGGCAGCGACGTCTATTTCATTGACGACCTCGCAGATTCCGGCGAAACCGTGCGTTATCTGCGACGCCGTTTCCCCAATGCCCGCCAGTGCACGCTGATAACCAAAGACTGCTGCGCCGAACAGCCGGATTTGAGTGCCGTAACCCTCCCCGGCGACGCTTGGATTGTCTTTCCCTGGGACGTGGACTAACGCTGCCCTATCCCGCCTCGCTGCCCCCGTCCGTCCCGCTGCACGCTACCCCCGTCCGTCCTGCTGTTGCGTCCCCTCCCCCGTTGTTTCCGTCGCCGGCCTCATCTGCCCCTCTCTCAGTTTCCGCCGCCGGCTGCACTCTTATTTCCCATAATTACGGACATCAGCCCCTGATGCAAAAAAAATCTTCCTCCGGGGGTTGACTTTTATTTTTTTCCTCTTAAATATGTAAAGCTTTTGAAATTATTATAAACTCTAAATATTATTTGGTTATGAAACATGTATTGAAAAACAAGAAGAAAACGGGAATCATTTTGAGTGTATTGTCCTTATTGCTGGCACCCGCTACCTTTTGTACGGCGCATGGCGTACCGTTCTGGCAGGGACTGGCAGTCTGGGTCACGGTATATGCCGCCGGGGCTGTGGTTTTGTGGGGAAGAATAAAGCTCTCCCAAGCTTAAACAACTGGCATATACGGTTGCAATTCCCGGCATCTTGCCCCTGTTTTCTTTCGTAAAGAGCGCGTCAGTTCCCCAACCGGAAAGCGCGCCTTTTTTTATTTGCGCCTATGCCGCACGAAGCCGCCTGCCGCCAGCCCCTTCTCCCTCCCGCCTCACAGGCCGCACCGCTCTTCCGGTCAACGCCGTATCATAAGCAGCACCGCCTCAGCCCCCGCCCCGCATCACGCGGCATTTTTTTGTCAAAAAAACGCTTGCAATTTGCCGCAGGCTGTGTTATCCTCACACCGTTTTAGTTAATTTTATGTCTTATTTAAAAATCATTTTTTATGAAAATTATTAGAATTAATCCTCAGGCAGCCGATGGCGCCAAGGAGAAGATTGTACGCGTGTTAACCTTTGCCAACGGCAGTTACGCCCTGCATTTTGCCGACAAAAAAGGTCAGAGTTTCCTCGCATTGTATGACTGGCAGGGATATCTGATTAAAGAAAATGTCCGTGCCGAAAGCGCATACATTTTCAAAAACGGAAGTTACATTCTGCTTTACGAACCGACCAACAACGTGGCCGGTGCCGGCAAAGTCCGTTTCCGCCGCGAATACCGTATGTTCACGCGCAACGGAAGGCTTGTTTTTGACGACATTTCGAGTTTTGTACCGCTTGCCGGCGACTGGGTTGTTTTGTTGCAAAACGGCGTCAAAACCCTGTATGACGACAAGTACAACAGGATCGACGGCGGCACCCGCTACGACTTCGTCAAGTTCGACGGCGGTTATGCGCGCGTTACGGCCCGCGAAATTCCCGTCGGCGAAGCTGCGCCGCTGATGCCCGGAGACGCCGGAAAATGGCTTCCCTACAACACCCGCCTCAAAGCCCTCTATCGCGGCACGTCCGCCAAAACGGCCGGGCTGGCGTATGATTGGGAGCTGTTTGACGAACAGGGAAACGAGATGTATTCGGTCAACAACGGCCTCGCTGTTTTCGGCGGCGGCTATATGCTGACCCTTTACCACGACGGCAAAGTCTTTTTCCACTATCCTGACGGAGCCATGGGCGCAGAAACATCGCTGTATTCCGGAGCGCGCAAAAACATCGCCTGTCTGGTCAACCTGACTCTGACAAAGATGTCTCCCAAAGAATGCAACGGACAGACCGGCATGACATACCGTCTGAGCCGCGAAACCAAAAACAACGTGCCTTTGGCTTATCTGCTCAGGGGAATCAGCGACGTGTACGAATTTTCCAACGGAAATTTCAGTTGCGTCTGCGACGGCAAACTTTGCTTCTTTGAAGAAAACGCCGAGGAACCGCTGCTGACGCTGCCAACCGGCGAAAACGTCTGTTTCCTGCCCGACGGGCGGTACTGGAACATCGACGAGAAAACGCTGTGCAGCCAAAGCCACAAGGTTCTGCTGGAACGCGTCGACGCTGTTGCCGACCTCGGCGAGTGGTACATTATCAGCCAGAACGGCACCCACACGGTGTATGATTCTGACGGCAACCGCATCGCCGGAAAAGTTTGTTTCATCCGCAAAATCAACGGAATTCTGGTTCTGCGGCTTGAAAACGGCCAAATCGGCCTCGTGCACCGTTACGGAAAAGCGGTTCTCCCGCCGATGGACGAATGGCGCTATGTCTTTGAAGAGCGCGCATTCTGAAATCATCTGCCTGAAATTAAAAAAACGTCCGACAATCGGACGTTTTTTTATTGCCTCAACGCCGGCCGCCCGGCCATCTGCCGCCGGCAGCTCTTTCGCCGCCGCCACGTGCCAGTCCGGCTCATCTGCCGTCTTTCATTCCCCGACGGTATAGTCCTCTTCATACGCCACGTTATGGCGGATACCGCGGTAATGGTTCAGTCCGAGTATCCTCCCGGCATAGTCGATATTCCCCTGCGAGCGGTAAAAGCCCATTGCTTCGCGTTTCTTTTCCGCCGCTGCCGAAATGTCCAGATAATGCGTCGGCATCGCCATCGCGCCCCAGACTTCATAGTAAACCGGCACCGCCTTCACCGCGCTGTTTTCCCGGCGCAGGCGGCGGAAAAACGCCGACACGACAACATGGTCTTTATGGCTGTCCAGCCCGTGCGGCATAAACACATAGTCATACCCCGACAAATCCAGTTTTTGAAACAGGCGGTAAGCTTCAATCAGATTGCCGTCTTCCGCCCGCATAAACTGATAAAACCGCACATCAAAAAACTGCATCACCTCTTCGAATTCAGCCTCGCGCACCCGCCGCACCTCATCGGGCTTGGAACGGTCGCCGCCCTTGGCGCCGTCGGTCAGAAGGATAACGTCGCACTGCGGCCCGTACAGCGCCAGCAGCCCGCCGCAGCCGATAGTTTCGTCGTCCGCATGCGGCGCCAAAATGCAGATTTTATCCGTCGGTTTAATCGCCAGCGGTTTCGGCTTAACCAGTTCCGGCAAATCATAACCATGCAATTTACTCTGAATCCAACGTCTTAATTTGCGCATCATACCTCCGTCCGTCTTTATTGCATTAATCTTCAGCACACACCGGCTTCTGCTCCCACGCCGCAGCAGGTTTGGCCCCATGCTCCCGCACAGATTTCCGCCCGTACCTCCGCAGCGGCTTTCGCCCCGCGCGCCCGCACCGGTTTTCGTTCCGTACCTCCGCAGTAGCTTTCGCCCCGCGCGCCCGCACCGGTTTTCGCTACTTCTGCTCAACCCTCTTAACCAATGCCCAGGCAACATAGTCCGACATCCTCTTATGCCAGACGAAACTTTCCCCTTCGCCGAGCGGCAGCGGCGCCTCGCGGCGTTTCTTGTATTTGCGCAGGATATACGATGCTCCGCCCCACCTGAGCGTCAGCTTGTTCAAAACTTTCCAGTCCGGGCGCCAGCTCGCCGAATAGCGGTGCACGGCGTAAGCATCCTTGTTGTCAGTGCCGAAGTGGTCATAATCGTACACGAACGAATTGGGATAAAACTCTATCCGCCCCGACTTGACAAACGTTTCCTTCAGCCCGTATTTTTCAGTCAGCACGTCGGCAAAATACGCGGGGTTCGGCTTCAGATTAAAACTCCCGTCGGGATTGACAAACGCCAAATCGTCATAAACCGCCAGCAAGTCTTTGACCACGCCGTTGTGCGGCACCGCCCCGACCAGCGCCGGGTTCAGCCCCCGTGCCGACCCGCACTTCTGGCAGCCCATAAAATAGTCGTGCTCTAAAAACTCATCAAGCGGCTTAATCACCTCTTCATCGGTATCCATATAAATTCCGCCCTCGTGGTACAGCGCATACAAACGGACGTAATCCGACGCAAACGCATACTGTTTTGCCGCAATTGCCTCCCGGAAATAACGGTTGTCAAACTTATCGATGCAGTCGTTGCCCCAACGCACGATTTCATATTCCGGCAGCACCTTGTGCCACGTTTCCATACATTTTTTCTCAATCTCGCCGAAATCTTTGTCGCCAAACCAGACGTAATGGATTTTCTTGGGTATCATGCTCATTCCTTTGCTGTCAGTTATTTCCCTTCTGCCCGTGCCGCGGCAGCAGCCAGTCCCCCAACCGCAGCCACAGTTATGCCTCCGCGCTGCCATTGCCAACCCGTTCGACACCACATGTCCGCAATCGCACCCGGCACACAGCCAGAAGTCTATCCTCCCCGGCAAAAAAATCCATCACTTTCGTCCGCTTGTACACAACCCGCTTTTTCTGCATTTTTCCTCCCCGATAAAAAATTGCTTGCAAAAATATTTTTTATTGATTATGGTATGCGTCAGCGTCGGGGGTTTCCAATCCGCCGGCACGGTTTCGGGACTTAGCTCAGCCTGGTAGAGCGCTTGCTTTGGGAGCAAGATGCCGTTGGTTCGAATCCAATAGTCCCGACCAATACTAACAAGCCCTGCCCTTGCGGCGGGGCTTTGTTATGTCCGAAAGGCCGGCTCGGGATTTGAAACGACGACCGTCAATACGCGGAACAACTATTGTCATTCCGGTTTCTTGGAGTGTTTGACAAGATGCCTCCGGCCAACAGAAAACACCCGAATGCTGTCGGGCGTTTCTTGCGTTTCCTCTCGTCCGGTCCCTCTGGCAGTCGTTCTCACGCCTCCCCAGCGGCGGACTGCCGACGTTCTATCCGTTCATAATGTGCGGTAAATCCGCGCCAGCACAAACTCCCGATATCAAGGCAGCGGTTTTCCAAATCCTTTTCCGCCCGGGCCGCATCAACAGTATCTTTCTCCCTGACGCCGTAAACCGTAAACACATTTATAAAATTATGCTGTACCTCAAAAGCGGTATAAACGGCAATACCGCCGTCCGCAACCGGAACATCTCCGTTTTCTGCTGGCTTGACCGTGCATTTAAAGATTGCGCGGCTTGCTGCGAGAGGAACGCAGTCTGCCGTTGTCCCGCGTTCGTCCTCCATTTGCAGCAGCGGCTTTCCTGCATCGGCATTGACTCGGATTGTCATCTTGCCTTTAAATACGTCCCCCGTTCCCTGCCAGTCGGGTTCCCATTCCCCCGCCAGCATATCAGCCAACTGTCGGTGGGATTGTACAAACAGCCGCTTTTTCAGCTCTTCCTCCTGTTCCGGCGTAAAGCGGGAAACCTCTTCGTCAAAGTCCCGGGAAGAGGCCGTGCCGCCGACTATGGTCATCCGATTTTGCGTGCTGAGCTTCGGCGCTCTGCCGATAAGATAATCAAAGGCGCTTTTCGCCTGCGAATCAAGCAGCGATATGTCGGCACCATTGTCCAGCAGATACTTTGCCACCTCATACTGCCCTTCCTGCAGCGCATACATCAAAGCGGTGCGCTTCCCGTTGCGAATGCAGTCATCATCCGTATCATGAACGCAGTTCCCATCGTCCGTCCGATGATTTATGTCGGCACCCGCGGCAAGCAAAATCCTGACACTTTCGAGATAGCCGTACTGTGCCGCCGTTTGCAGCGGCGTCTTGCCGAAATCGTTCGTTTCGTCGACGTTGGTTTGCTGCCTCTGCTGCCCCAGAGCGATAAGCCGGCGCAGATTTTCGGGATACGCGATGCTCAAATCCAGCAGTTTCATCGGCGAAACGTCGTCAGGAAGCCGCTTTTCTATCTCCGCCCACGGTGCCCCCGTCAGCAGAAGATAGTTCACGTTGTCCGGCGCAATTCGCTTAAAGTACTCCGATGACGGCGGATTGAGAACATTCAGCGCCGCGTTTAACGCCCGTTCGGAGCTGACGCCGAACACGCCTGCATAATGCTCCTGCAACATATCGACAGCCTTTCGGTAGCCGATACCGTAATTCAAAACGCTGTTGAATTTTCTGAAATTGTAATACGACTGCACCGCCCATTCCGTATAGGGAAACGCCCGCCAGTCTTCCGCTTTTTCGTCAAAAGACGGCTGGTACTGAATATCCAGCGCATGGACATACGCCTTCGCATAATAAACAAAACGGATGCTGCCGCTGCAATTGGCCATTTTCTCCCGCTCGCTCATGTCAACATAGTCTCCCAAGTCGCGCGGGAAATCATATTTCCTGTCAACAGGACAGGTGGAAATCATGAGGGTCTGCGCCCCATGCCCGCCTCCGGCAATATCAAAATAATAAATCAGACCGTGCTTTTTGGCCAGGTCGCAAGGCAAGATGACCCACATCGGATCCTCTGCATCCATCCAGTAAGGAACGGCCTTGAGCAGACACGTCATGTCGGCATAACATTTTTGAAAATCGCCTTGTATAAGCTTGTCATATTCTTCTTTCCGCCACGCCGCCTGCCAGTTGTCGCCCGCCAGATATTCCGCCGTTTCGTTATGCGCCGCCGCTGCCATTTCCCGGTATTCCGGCGAAGAAATCTTTTCCGGCTTGTAAAGCTGCCACAAAATCAACAGCTGATACCTCTGCGCCAGCGTCCGCACCGGGATTTTCTCCAGATATTCCAGATAATACTCCGGATCATAATACATAATCAGCCACGGATCCAGCTCGTTTTCGGGCGCGTATGCCGGCTCGCGCCTGACATATTCCGGAATATTTAAGGGCAAAGTCGGATGCTCGTATTCCCGGATGTATTGGGGATTAACCCGGCGCGCTATGGAGAACCCTTTTGCCGTTTTCTCCCCGTCGCCGGCATTCTCCTGCGCCCATGCCGAAACGCCGCCCCCGAGCAAAAACACCCAAACCCACAACAGTACAATTTTTTTCATCTCTGCCTCCGCCATTCACACCAGACACCACCGGCCTGCCGCATATTTCCGCCACATTCGGACACATACATTACTTCCGGATATATTCGCCGCTTATAAATTCTCTCCGAAACATACGCTGCTTATAAACCCTTTCCGAAACATACGCCGTCTGTCAGAGACAGATAACATACCCGTAAAAGCCCGTCAATAGATATTGCACCGTTATACTGTCAAAAAGATTTTGCAATTCCGATTATTCGACCCTGTCCGTTCCCCAACGCCCGCCGAACGCCAAGCATATTTCTCTTGTAAAAAATGCTGATAAAAAACGACCCTTTTATTTCTACAGTCAAAATCCGTCCCCGTCTATCTTGAAATGCCGGTTTTCCACCGAAGAAAAGGCAGCCAAACAATGCGGAAACTGTAGAAATAAAAGGGTCGTTAAAAATCTACAGACAGAAAGGACGCAGAATGCCGGAAATCTCAATAATTATCCCATGTTACAAAGTGGAAAAATACTTACCGCGCTGCCTGGATTCCGTCCTCAGCCAGACTTTTTCCGACTTTGAGGCAATCTGTGTCAACGACGGCTCTCCCGACAGCTGCGGCGAAATTCTGGCAGACTACGCAGCAAAAGATTCCCGTATCAAAATCCTCACCCAGCAAAACCAGGGGCTTTCCATGGCTCGCAACAACGGCTTGAAACTGGCACGGGGAAATTTTATTTACTTCCTCGATTCCGATGACTTCATTCACCCCCAGCTTTTGGAAATAACCCACGCTCTGGCGCTGCAGCATCAGGCCGACATGGTCAGTTTCGCATATATTTATCATAAAAGCGGGGAGCAGCAACAGCAAACGCGTTATAATCCTGACGGCATTCCCGTAAAAGTTACTTCCGACCCGTTTTTCCATGGGACATCCAAAGGCAAAAAACACAAAATTTACTGCACGGCATGGACAAAGCTTTTCCGGAAGTCCCTGCTTCGGGGGACAGAATTTATTCCGCACATTCAGTTTGAAGATTATCCCTATGTTTTTGCGCTCTTAGCCCAAAAGCCGCGCACCGTCATCATTGACGTACCGCTTTATTTTCAAACTGCAAATTCCGAATCTATCACGCAATCTGTCCCCAAACCGCAACAAATCAAAGACTACCGCCGCGGCATAGATTTTCTGTACGGCATTCTCCGCCAAGACGGTTTGCAGGCGGAATTCTCCGCCATGAAGACCCGCCTTATCCCCTCCCTCCTCAAACAACAGTTGGGGAGATGCAGACGGTCGCCGGCCCCCGTCAGGGAACAGATGTTCCGCACATTTGCCGCCGAATTGCAGGACCTGGAGCAAAAAGGGCTTCTGCAGCCCCGCGGCCATAAGCTGCCGAGATATTTAACCTATAAATATCTGATATGGAGATATAAGCATGAAATCTCACCCCTGCTTCCCGACGCCAAAGAGCCGCAGCGCCGAAACATATTCATAAAAATTAAAAAAAAGTCATCGTGCCGGAAAATTTATTTTTTGGGCATAAAAGTTTTCTCCGTACGATATACTGAAGATTGCATCCGCCGGGAATTATTCGGTCTGCCGCTGTTTAAAAGCAAAAAGGCGTACTATGCCGCTCCCGGCGGGATGAAACTGGACGCCCGCAATTTCCGTCCGCTGGATATAGATAACACGGCGCTGCTTAACGAATTGAAAAAAGCCGGCCGTTTCACCTATATTCCCAACCCCGGAAACCTCGGAGATATGCTCATTGGCGCGGCAACCCTGCAGTTTTTCGCCCAAAACAATCTGCCCTGTACCCTGTATGGTGAAAATGGCTGTTCCGTCGCCGCCAGCGATACCGTTGTTTACGGCGGGGGCGGCGCATGGATTCCCGATTATGAAAAAAGTTACGTTAATATGCTCCCTCTTTTCGCCCGTGCTGCCAAAATTATCATTTTGCCCGGCAGTTTTTACCAATGCGGCAAGTTGCTGGAGGTTCTGGATGAACGTTTCGTCGTGTTCTGCCGGGAAGAGCAGTCTTATAATTATCTGGTCAGCGCCCGGACAAAAGCAAAAATCATCTTGGACCACGATATGGCGCTGCGTCTGCAAAAGGACATTCTGACGCCCGACAGCCTGAATATCCCTTACTCCGATTTTTATATGGTTAATACAATTCGCCAAAATTACGCCCCCGGCAAAGATGTCGGCGTTTTTCTGCGCAACGACTGCGAAAAAAAGCCGGATATCATCTGCCCTCAGGGCGATATTGACCTCTCGGCCATGGGCGGCGGCTCCGTCAAATCTTCCCGGGAACACATCGCCTTTTCGGCTATGCTCATGCTGAGCGTGGTTGACAGCGTGCAAACCGTCATCACCGACCGTCTGCACGTCGGCATTGCCGCGGCGCTGCTGGGAAAAGAAGTCTATTTGCTGGACAATTCATATCGCAAACTTTCCGAAGTTTACAAACGTTCTCTGCAGTCGCTGAGCAACGTGCACATGTGCCGGATCTGGCCCGAAAACACCGCTGCGGGAAGCCCGGCAACAGATAACTTTGCAAAACTTGCCGCTCTCGCCCTAAAATAACAAATTGCTTTTCCCCTGCGCACCTCTGTACCTGCCCGGCTCTCCGTGCCGCACGTTTCGCCGCAACACAGCCCCCTCCATTCCGCCGCTACGCCGCAACACAGCCCCACTCTCCCACAAGCACCTTTCCCCGCTCCCGCCCTGCGCTCATCTCTTTCCCCCGGCGGCTTTCTCTGCGCCTTCCGCCTCCCTGCGCCTGTCCAGCCCCATATCCCCGCCTTCCGAAAATCGGGGAAAAGGCAGAAAAAATCCTTGCATTTTTCTGCCGTTATGCTAAATAAAGCCGCGATAAAATGATAATAACGGACAGCCGGCGGATGACTCCGGCGCTTTGTGTCGTGGTAAAAACGCCCGGTCCTGCCGCCCCTGCAAAGGGCTCCGGCAGATAAAAGCCCGCGTTTTCGGCTCTGCCGCTCCCGCAGGGAACACGGCGGACGAAAGCCTGCGTTTATCCGCAGCCGGAATTCGCCGCACCATAACGGATGCTGCGGAAGACGGCCGCCGCACCCTGCAAAGCCCCGCCAAAGCCGGACTGCCCGACAACACAACTTAAACTCTAATTTAAGGATATTTAAATGTCAGATGTGAAAATGAAAATGATGGACGGGAACGAAGCGGCCGCTTCGGTTGCCCACCGCATGAACGAAGTCTGCGTTATCTACCCGATTACCCCGTCTTCTCCGATGGGCGAATGGGCGGATGCGTGGTCTGCGGCCAAACAGAAGAACCTCTGGGGCGTGGTTCCGGACGTGCAGGAAATGCAGTCCGAAGCCGGTGCCGCCGGCGCATGCCACGGCTCCCTGCAGGCCGGTTCTTTGACCACCACCTTTACGGCTTCTCAGGGTTTGCTCCTGATGATTCCGAATATGTACAAAATCGCCGGCGAACTTTCTCCGTTCGTCATGCACGTTGCCGCCCGTTCGCTCGCATACCACGCGTTGTCGATTTTCGGCGACCACACTGACGTTATGAGCTGCCGCCAGACCGGTTTTGCGATGCTCTGCTCCAACTCGGTGCAGGAAGCGCACGACATGGCCGCGATTGCGCAGACTTCGACGCTGCGTTCGCGCGTTCCGTTCATGCACTTCTTTGACGGTTTCCGCACCTCGCACGAAATCAAGAAAATCAAACTGCTGTCTGACGACGACCTCCGCGCCATGCTCGAAGGCGTAGACTACCAGTTCAACGCCAAACACGCGCTGCGTCCGGAATCCCCGGTCATCCGCGGTACGGCGCAGAACCCGGACGTCTTCTTCCAGGGCCGCGAAGCTTCCAACAAATATTATGACGCCGTTCCCGGCATCGTTCAGGAAGAAATGGACAAGTTCGCCAAAATCTCCGGCCGCCAGTATCACATTGTTGAATACTACGGCGCGGCTGATGCCGAACAGGTTATCGTCATTATGGGCTCCGGCGCCGAAACCGTTCAGGAAACGATTGACTACCTGAACGCGCAGGGTCAGAAGCTCGGCGTTCTGAAAGTACATCTGTATCGTCCGTTCCCGGCCAAGGCGTTTGTTGCCGCTCTGCCGAAATCGGCGAAAGTCGTTTCCGTGCTTGACAGAACCAAAGAGTCCGGCGCAACCGGCGAACCGCTGTATCTGGACGTTGTCGCCACTTTGGCGCAGGCTGCCGCGGCAGGCGAAATCAGCATGCCGAAGATTCTGGGCGGCCGTTACGGTCTGTCTTCCAAAGAGTTCACGCCGGGCATGGTCAAGGCCGTGTTCGACAACGCCGTATCCGCCAACCCGGTTAACGGTTTCTCCGTTGGTGTAAACGATGACGTAACCCACAAATCTCTGGCTTATGACGACAGCATCGACACCGAGGGCAAGGACGTTGTCCGCGCCGTCTTCTTCGGTCTGGGTGCAGACGGTACCGTCGGCGCCAACAAGAACTCAATTAAGATTATCGCCGAAGACGCCGGCAAGTACGGCCAGGGCTACTTCGTCTATGACAGCCGCAAGTCCGGCTCGATGACGACGTCGCACCTGCGCTTCTCCGACAACCCGATTAAGTCCGCCTACCTGATTAACAAGGCTGACTTCGTTGCCTGCCACCAGTTCCAGTTTATGAACAAGGTGGACATCTTGGGCATCGCCAAACCGGGCGCAACCTTCCTGTTGAACGCGCCGTATGACGCAAACGAAGTCTGGAATCACCTGACTTATGAAGTTCAGAAGCAGATTATCGACAAGAAGCTGAAGTTCTACACCATCAACGCCGTAGAAGTTGCGCGCGAAACCGGCATGGGCCAGCGCATCAACACCATCATGCAGGCGTGCTTCTTTGCGATTTCCAACATTCTGCCGCGCGAACAGGCGATTGCGGAAATCAAGAACGCGATTAAGAAGACTTATTCCAAGAAGGGCGACGCGATTGTTCAGAAGAACTTTGCCGCGGTTGACGCTTCTCTGGCGCACATGCACGAAGTCGTTATTCCGGCGGAACCGACCTCGGCGCTGCACACCGCTCTTCCGGTACCGGCCGATGCTCCTGAATTCATTCAGAAAGTAACCGGCGAAATCATTGCCGGCCGCGGCGAACAGCTGCCGGTATCCGCTTTTGCCGACGTTGTCGACGGCACCTGGCCGACCGGCACGACCCAGTACGAAAAGCGCTGCATCGCGACCGAAATCCCGGTATGGGATCCGGAAACCTGTATCCAGTGCGGCAAATGCTCTATCGTCTGCCCGCACGGCGTTATCCGTATGAAAGTGGCTTCTGACGAAGAACTCGCCAATGCTCCGGCAAGCCTGAAGCGCGCCGACTACAAGGGCAAGGAATTCGCCGGCAAGAAGTTCATTCTGCAGATTTCGGCCGAAGACTGCACCGGCTGCGGTATTTGTACCTCCGCCTGCCCGGCGAAGAACAAAGCCGATCCGGAAAAGAAGGCCATCAATATGGATCATATCGAAAACCATATCGAAGCCGAAGTTGCCAACTGGAAGTTCTTTGAAACCCTGCCGTATGTAAAGCGTACCGACGTTGCGAAGAACCTGCCCAAGACCACGCAGATGATTCAGCCGCTGTTTGAATTCTCCGGCGCCTGCGCGGGCTGCGGCGAAACCCCGTATGTTAAATTGCTGACCCAGCTGTTTGGCGACCGCATGGTTGTTGCCAACGCGACCGGCTGCTCTTCGATTTACTCCGGCAACCTGCCGACCACGCCGTACACCAAGGACGAAAAGGGCCACGGTCCGGCTTGGGCGAACTCGCTGTTTGAAGACAACGCCGAATTCGGTCTCGGCATGCGCTTCTCGATTGACCAGCAGACCGCAACCGCCAAAGCTTTGCTTGAAGGCCTGAAGTCTGAACTGGGCGACGTTGCCGAAAAGATTATGTCCAACCCGCAGAAGACGGACGCCGAAATCGACGCCCAGCGTGAAAACGTCAAGGCTCTGCGCGCCAGACTGACCGGCATGAACAGCAAGGAAGCCAGAGAGCTCGACAACCTCGCCGATTACCTGATTAAGAAATCCGTCTGGATTTTGGGCGGCGACGGCTGGGCTTATGACATCGGCTTCGGCGGTCTTGACCACGCGATTGCATCCGGCAAGAACGTCAACATCCTGGTAATGGATACCGGCGTTTACTCCAACACCGGCGGCCAGCAGTCCAAGGCAACCCCGATGGGCGCTTCGGCGAAGTTCGCTACCGCGGGTAAGGCTCTGCCGAAGAAAGATCTGGCAATGATTGCCATGTCTTACGGCAATGTCTATGTTGCTCAGGTTTCCATGGGCGCGAACGACATGCAGGTCATCAAGGCGATGAACGAAGCCGAAGCTTTTGACGGCCCGTCCATCATCATCGCTTACTCGCACTGTATCGCTCAGGGCTTCAACCTGATTGACGGTCTGACCCACCAGAAAGAAGCGGTAGATACCGGCTCATGGCCGCTGTACCGTTACAATCCGGACAACGTCAAGGAAGGCAAGGCGCCGCTGATGCTTGATTCCAAAGCGCCGAGCAAGCCTTTGAGCGACTATATGTCGAGCGAAACCCGCTTCCAGGTAGTCAAGAAGGCTAATCCGGAACGTTACGAAACGCTTTTGAACAAAGCGCAGGAAAACGTTAACGAAAAACGGAGCCTGCTGGAACACATGTCCCAGTACGTCTAAGATCAACGGGGCGGCGCACGCCGGAGAGAAAAACTATTTCGTTGCAAACCCGCCCCGCTGACATACCAAAGCCGGCTTCACCGCCGACACCAAAGCCGTCTGCTCTCACGAACAGGCGGCTTTTTATTGCCCGCGCGCTCCCCCCACCGCTCCTCCTCTCTCTCCCCTCTCCCGCCACACCGCTTCCTCTCTCGCCATCGCTCCCGAAAAATTTCCCCTTGTCAAGCAATGAAAACTGTGGTACAATAAAATCCTACAATATAAAAATATGTCTATTATTAAAAACGGTTTTCACAATTTTGGCTTTGAGGTTTATTCCTTAATCCCCTGATTTGTACTGTTTTTTCACAATAGGGCATATAAATCTTTATGAAAATAACCACAAAACGACAGTCCCTACAACGTCGTTTTACGAAGGATTAGGTACAGGGCCGAACCTCGTTAAAAAAAGAAAAAATTATGAAAACTTTAATTACAGTTGCAAAAATTGTAGCAATCAGAGTGTGGAACGCCATCGCAAAGACCATCGGTCTGGCTATCGGATTAATATTTCTGCTAATATTCGGCTTAGGCATCCATTTATGCCTCTTAGCAATGCTCCAGTTCGGCATAAAACTGTGGCTCGACCACAGCCACGTTACCTACTGGCTCACTGCCGGAGTAATGTGGGTTGCTTTGGGGTTTGCGATACGGCTATTTTGTATCAGCATTAAATACATACTTTACGATATCCAAAATGGTAAAATCGCAAAAAGGCTACGCATCCAACTGTAAAAAACAGAAGCTTACCGGCCTGGCCGATAGTTTTCTGATTATCAAAAGAAGGAGCGCCCGCAAGGCACTCCTTTTTTTATGACATCTGCCCCACTCCCTACCCTCTACTTCCCGCGCTCTCCGCCCCACAGCCACACTCCCTGCCCTCTACTCCCCACAGCCACACTTCAGCCCCTCCTCATCCGCCCCGTCGCTAGTGGCGCTGCCTCCCGCCGGAACTTTTCGCCATAAAAAGACAATAACTCTTTACAAACCGTTCCCGATATGGCACAATCACCGCCATAAGATAGTTTTTAAGGAGTGCCCGCCCATGGATAGCAATGCTGTTTGTCTGCACAATGCCACCGTCTACGCCGGTTTCTCGGTGATGAAAAATTGTGCCGTTTACATCAAAGACGGCAAAATTGCCGACGTTTATAACGAAAGGCGGTTCAAGCAAAAAAAGTTTTCGCCCCAGGTTCGCATCATAGATTTGATGGGCGCCAGCCTGCTCCCGGGGTTTGTCGATACCCACATTCACGGCAGCGGCGGCTATTCCACCGACGACGCCTCGCCGGAAGCCATTTTGAAAATGTCCGAATTTCTGGCGGAAAACGGGGTAACCTCTTTCATTCCGACCATCAACGCCTCGCCTGAGCCTGAGTTGATGAAAAAAATGAAAGCAATTTTAAAAGCGATGGGCAAAGAAAAAGGCGCCAGGATTTTGGGAATGCATTTGGAAGGGCCGTTTCTCTCCCCCGAACGCATCGGCGGACAGTTGGCCGAAGGCTTATCTGCCGTCGATTTGGATTATATGAAGCGGATTGTCAAAGCCGGACAGGGAAAAATCATCAATATGACTGTCGCGCCCGAGCTCAAAAATATGCGCGAGCTGGCGCTCTATTGCATCAGTCAGGGGATTATCCTTCAGGCAGGGCACACCAATGCCACCTACGAACAGATGATTGAGGGGATGCAGGTCAAGATTATGCACCTGACCCATATGTTTAACGCGATGCGCCCGCTGCACCACCGCGAACCCGGCGTGGTCGGCGCGGGGCTGATACATCAGGAGCTTTCCTGCGAATTCATCGGCGACGGGGTTCATACCAATCCGAAATTGATTACCCTTTTGATGCAGAGCAAGCCGATTGACAAACTGGTGATGATTACCGACGCTTTGAAATACGCTCATGCCACCCCGCCGGAAGATGCCGACTTTTACTTTGACAAATGTTTCAAACGCAAAGCCGATGAAGTCATTATCGGTTCGGGAATTACGATGTACGACGGTTTTCGCAATCTGCTCGAATTTGGCGTGCGGGTCGAAGACGCCGTCAAGATGACGTCGGTTAATCCGGCGGAAATTATGAAGCAAAACGGCAAAGGGATGATTATCCCCGGGTTTGACGCCGATTTGCTGATAATGGACAAAGACTTTAATTTGATTGATACCGTGGTTGGCGGAAAATTTATACGGGAGAAAAAATAATGCGCGTGATTATCAAAAACAACTATGACGAATGTTCTTTATGGGCTGCCCATTATGTGGCGTATAAGATAAAAGCCTTCCGCCCGACACCGGAAAAGCCCTTTGTGCTTGGGCTGCCGACCGGTTCCACCCCGCTCGGAATGTATCAGAGGCTGATAGAAATGGTCAAGGCGCAAGAGCTCTCGTTTGCAAACGTGGTTACGTTCAATATGGACGAATACATCGGCCTGCCGCCGGAACATCCCCAGAGCTATCATTATTTTATGCATGAAAACTTTTTCAAGCATATTGATATCCGCCCCGAAAACATCAATATCCTAAACGGAATGACCACGGACTTTGGCAAAGAATGCGCCGAGTATGAGGAAAAAATCCGCCGATACGGCAAAATCCATTTGTTTATCGGCGGCGTGGGAGAAGACGGACACATTGCCTTCAACGAGCCGGCATCGTCTCTGGCTTCCCGCACCAGGGTAAAAACGCTGACCCGGGATACGATTAAGGCCAATTCGCGCTTTTTTGACGGCGATGAGAGCCGGGTTCCGACCATGGCTTTAACCGTGGGCGTGGGGACGATTATGGACGCCGAAGAAGTTATGATTTTGGCAACCGGCCCCAAAAAAGCCCGCGCTGTGCACCATGCGATTGAATGCGGCATAAACCACATGTGGCCGGTAAGCATTTTGCAAATGCACCGTTACGGGATTATTGTCTGCGATGAACCGGCGGTCTGCGAACTTAAGACCGATGTTGTCAATTATTTCAAAGATATTGAAAGCAGAATCGTCCCGTAAAAGCGCAACGCCCCTGCCGCTGTCCGCAGCTGCCGCCATTCCCCCGTAACGCCCCGATACGTCGCCGCTGCCATCGCCCACAACCACGCACCGTTGCCACCATCGTTGCCCGTGGCGCAGACACTGCCGCTGCCCGCAACTGCCGCCCTCGTTGCCCGTGGCGCTGCCGCCGCTTCTCCTACAAATCAATTCTGAGCCAGGTAAACAGCACATTGCCGTCATTTTTCACTCCCGGCACATACGTTGCGTTCAACGAAAAATTCTTGTACGTTACCGCCGCAATCGGCAGCGGCAAAGGCACCGGAATATACGAATACTCGTGCCTCTGCGTCACGCCGAGCGTATAGCCGTATCCCCAATGCCAGTCTTTCTCTTCGTCAATCGCTTTGTTGATGAGGTACGCATAACCGAACATCGTCTGCATATAATCGTTGGAATCCTTAAACGCAATCGCATACAGCCCGTGCCAGTTTTCGCCCTCATAGCGCGTCAGCCCGAAGCCCAGCCCCCACGGCTCTTCGTTATATTTGTCGATATGCTCGTCATCATACGTCAGCCGGTTGTGCCAGACCCTGAGCGGCAGCATAACGTTCCATGTCCCCTCATCGTACGTCTGCCGCACGTCTTGCTTCAAACCGCTGAAATAGTCTTCAATCACCCCGGCGCGGGCTTTCTGCACTGTTCCCGCCGCCATCATCGCCGCCAATAATAAGGCATAAAAAATCTTCTTCCGCATAGTCCGTAATAGTCCGTTCGTCATCATTGCAAATACAGCAAAATCTTAGCGGCTTTCTGCAAAAGTTAAATATTTTTTTACACTTTTGCCCTAGTTTTTACATATTCCGATAACCCTGAGACCAAAGGAAAGTTCTATGCGTATTTTTTCCGTCCGCCTTGCCGCGGCTCTTCTTCTGTCCCTTTCGCTTGCCGCCTGCCAGGCCTCCGGCACCGCCGGAAGTTCCCGCGGCGCCAATGCCAGCATTTTCACCAACATTCTGACCCTGCAGTTTTAAACCGCCTCTGAAGATTAAACAGCCCGCCAAAGTATAAACCGCTCCGGCTTTATCCGTCTTAAATCTCCGACCGCTATAAGTTTTAAACCGTTTTTAGTTTAAGGAACCGCACCGCCATGATAGATTTGCACACCCACTCCACCGCCTCCGACGGCTTTCTTTCTCCGTCCGAACTCTTGCACGCCGCCGAAAAAATCGGGCTGGAAGCACTGGCGCTGACCGACCATGACGCCGTTTCAGGACTGGACGAGCTGCATGCGGCCGCCGCCAAAAACCGCAAAGTGGAAATCGTCAACGGCGCTGAACTTTCGGTATTTTATCCCGGCGCGGAAATGGAAATCCTCGCGCTGGACATTCCCGAAAAATCCCTGCCCGCGTTCCGCGAATATCAGCAAAACGAACTCGCGCGCCGCGACCAAATGGCGCACCGCCGCATCGAGCTGCTGCAAAATTTCGGCGTCGACATCACCTATGAAGAAGTCGCCCTGGACAAAGACGGCAACCCGCGCACGCAAATCCGCCGTCCGCATTTCACCGACGTCCTGCTCAAAAAAGGCTATATCCAAAACACCGAAGAAGCATACAAAGTCGTTTTCGCCCGCGGCGGCATCGCTTTTGTCGAAAACCGCCCGGCCCCCGCCGCGGAGATTATAGACTTCATCCGCAGCAACGGCGCCGCCGCGGTTATGGCGCACCCGATACACACCAAATTCAAGCCGGACATTCTCTACAACGTCGTCCGCGAGCTACAACAGGCCGGCCTGAGCGGCATTGAGGTCTTTCACGCCTCGCAGCCCCGTGCCAACCGCCAGCTGTATCTGGACATCATCCGCGACCTCGGGCTGATAACCGCCGGCGGCTCGGACTTCCACGGCGGCACAGCCCACCCCGAAAACAAACTCGGCACCGGCCGCCGCCATAATCTCAATATGCCGTATATGGTCTTGGAACAGCTGCACGCCGCCGCCAACGCTCCCGCTGCCAACACCGCCGCCCCTCTTTCTTCTGCCTCTCCGGTTCCCCAGGCATCCTACTACGCCGAACTGGAAAAATACCTCTGACCCGCCGCCCTACGCCCCATATTCCCCGCCCTTCTCGCCTCTGCCCGCACCTCACCGCCCGCTCCGCCAGCTCATCGTTGCCTGTGCCGCCGGCACTGTCCGCACCTCACCGCCCTTTCCTTTTCCCCGCGGCAAAAAAAATGCCGCCCCGCTTGATTTTTTCCCGCCCGCACCCTACATAAACCGACAGGACACATCAAAAGGAGCTGACATGGAAATTGAATACATCTACCCCGACCCCAAAGACGACAGGGATTTGGACGCCCAACTCAAAAAAATGCAAAAGGAAAACACGCTCGGATGCCTGATAATGGGGCTGTTCCTGTTGGGCGGCCTGTTCATTTTCCTGACTCTGCTGCCGATATTGCTGATTATCCTCGGCTACTCGATTACCGTCCTTGCGGTTTATATCGTCTATAAAGCATGGCTGGAAGAACCGGTGCTGAACCTGATACAAAAACTGAAATCACGCCGCAACGGCTGACACCCGGCGCGCAGCCCGCCCCCCAATCCCTTTTCCCAAACAAAAAAACACCCGCCCCCAAAGGAGCAGGTGTTTCTTTACAAAACGCAGTACCGGCCGCATTCTTTAGCCGACACGCATCGGCCGCATTCTTTAGCCGAAGCGTCAGACAATCTCTAGAAGTCCGTCATCTTCTACGCCGCAGAACATAATCCCGTCGCCGAACTGCTGTATCGTTCCCGTCCACAGTTCCCGCGGCATTTTTCCGCCCTCCGGCGAGCCAAACGCATACAGGCTCAAAACGTCCCCCTTCTGCACCGCAAACAGGCTGCCGAGCAGAAAGATGTCGTCCGCGCCGGAAATCAGTTCTTTTCCGCCGTCGTCATGCATCGAACATTTGCCGTCTTTTCCCTGCAAAACGTAGTAGAGATGTTCCTCGTCAAAATCCATGCCGTAAATCGACTGCGCCACCAGCACATCATCGCCGTCATACAGGCTGACAACCGTATCTTTGCCCGTATGGTCCGGCGTAGCCGTCACATACCAGCCGTTGGCAAAAGCCCTCGCTTCCGCAAGCCACATCTGCGCAACGCCGTTGTCGCCGCGGCACAGCATTCCGCTGAAACGTTCGCCGTCGCCGCAGAAATACCATCCGTTCGGATAGACGAAAATAGGATGTTCGCTTTCGTGCAGAAGTTCCGCCTCGGCGTTAAACAGCATCCACCGTTCTCCGCACATTGCCGTTACATAACCGCACGCCGGTTCTTCGCCATAAGCACAGACGTTCTCCGCGGCTTTTCTGCCGTCGGGATAAAACAGCACGCCCGCTTTGTCGAACAGTGCCGCCGCATACATGCCGTTGGCAAAAACCTCATACCGGTCATATCCCGCCTGCACCAGTTTCCCGTCGGCGCGATACAATTCCGCATGCTCCCCGGCCAAAACCGTAAACATCTTGCCCGGTTTCAATTCCAGCAGTCCGTACGTACATTCGTACACCGTACCGGCCGCCGTGTCATAAATGGCGGTTTTGTCTGCAAATGTCAGCACATAATAGTCCGCTGCATAAAACTGATACGAGATAATGCCTTCCGCCAGTTTGGTTCCGGCACGGTTAAACAAAACCAGACCGCCGCCGTCCTTTTCCTGTGTCAGGTAATACGCCCCGTCCGTCAGAACCGCCGCGGCAAAATAGCCGCTTGCCGCCAAACTCATATCCGGACGGTAAAGCGCCTTGATACCGCCGATAAGGGTTTCAACCCACCCGTTCGGGTAAAGCTTAATTTCCCCTTCCGTGTGCATCAGCCTTTTGCCGTCTGCCGCAAAAAGCGAAGAAACTTTCCCTTTTCGCAACAGATACGCATTCTCTGCCGCCTCAGCCGCATCAAAATCTTCGGCTGCAAGCCGCCCGCTGCTGTCATACAAACCGGAACGCCCGTCTGCAAAAACACAGCTGTACCACCCGTTGGCAAAACCGACATACGCCGCAACGCCGTCGGCAATCTTTTCGCCGGACACCACATTGTAGAATGTCTTCGGCTTTTCACAAAGAATTCTTTCCATCTTAAAAAGTTTTTAGGATTAAGAAAATAAGTAAAATTCTCACTGCGATTTGCCTTATAATTCCATAAAAATAGCCTTATAATAAACAAAATCGTATAAAATAGGACTCTCTCTTACCACCCGCCCCCAAAAATTGCAAGCGTTATTTGCACCGCCGCTGCCCTCTCCCTGCTGCTCCTTCCTGCCCCACCGCGCAACTTTCCGCCCCCTTCCTGCCCCACCGCGCAACTTTCCGCCCTCTCCCTGCCGCCCCTCCTGCCCCACCGCGCAACTTTCCGCCCCTCTCCCTGCGCCCCGCGCCCACTCATCTTCCTCACCGCTCCATTCCTCTCTGTCCCCCCTCTTCCGTTGCCGAAGCAATTTTCCCCTTGCCAAGCAATGAAAACTGTGGTACAATGAAATTCTACAAAATACAAATATGTCAATTATTAGAAACGGTTTTCACAATTTCAGCTCTGAGGTTTACCCCTTAGCCCCCTGAGGTGCCGTTTTCATAATCTGACATAAACAACTTTATGAGAACCCCGAAACGGCAGTCCCTGCGGCGTCGTTTCACGAAGGATTAGGCTACAGGACCGAACCTCGTTAAAAAAAGCAAAAATTATGAAAACTTTAAAAGTTACAGTTGCAAAAGTATGGAACGCAGTTGTCAATGCCCTCGGCCTGCTTATCGGATTGATATTCCCATTGAGCGGATGTCTCGGCATTATACTCTGTGCCATAGGAATACTGCAGTTCGGCGTAAAATTGTGGCTCGACCACAGCCATGTTGCCTACTGGATTATAACCGGAGTAATGTGGCTTACTTTCGGTTTTGCGATACGGTTATTATTTTTGTGTACGAAAGATATGCTTAAGGACATCAAAAAGAAAAATCACTTCGGAGCCGATATTGCCCAGAACCTGAGTATCAAGCTGTAAAAAAAACAGAAAATTACCGGCCTGGCCGATAGTTTTCTGATTATCAAAAGAAGGAGCGCCCGCAAGGCACTCCTTTTTTTATGGCTTATGCCGCCCGAACATTCCGTCCGCTATTTTTCGTCGTCTGCAAAATCATCGCCGTCGATGAACTCGTCGTCATCATCAAAATCGTCGTCTTCATCGTCAAGCAGCTCGTCGTCCTCTTCGTCCGCCGTCTGCCCTTCAAGCAGCATCTGCTCGGCAATTTCCGACTTCTTGCGGCGGCCGCGGCGCTTCTTTGCCGGCGCCTTTTTCGACAGCGCGGAAATAACATAATTGCCGACAACCTTGTACAAATCCACCAGATGCCCGTTATACATATGGTCGCCTTCTTCAATCATTGCGAAATCGACGTCAACATGCCGCTGCGCATTAAGCCGGAGCGCCAGTTCCTCGACGATTTTCGGGTCGCCGATATCGTCCATACCGCCCTGCACCAGCAGCCCCGAAGTCGGGCACGGCGCCAGAAAGCCGAAATCCTTTTCGTTTGCCGGCGGCGACACCGCAACAAAATTGTTGATGTCCGGACGGCGCATCAGCAGCTGCAGCCCGATCCACGCCCCGAACGAATATCCCGCAATCCAGCACTGCCGCGCGTCGGGGTTCTGCGCCTGCAGCCAGTCCAGCGCAATCGTCGCGTCCGAAAGCTCGCCCGGGCCGTCCTCAAACTCGCCCTGCGACCGCCCCACGCCGCGGAAATTGAACCTGAGCACCGAAAAGCCCAAATCCCTGAAACAGGTAAACAGCGCATACGCCACCTTGTTGTTCATCGTCCCGCCGTACTGCGGATGCGGATGCAGAATCAGCGCCACCGGAGCGTCCGGGCGCTTCGCCTGATGATACCGCCCCTCCAGCCTGCCGGCATGTCCGTTAATGATAACTTCAACCATGTGATATTCTCTTTATTTTATCTTGATTTCAACCATATTATTGTTATATTACCTGAAGATTCTTAATTAGGTCTTAACACAGACAGGGGTTATAACAAAAATGAATTCAAATTTCAAGCAGATTCTTCAGGACCTTGACACGATAGTCGCCAAGGACCCCGCCACCACCGGCCGCTGGGAAGCGTTTTTGTGTTCCCCCGGCTACCACGGCATCTTGTTTTACCGCGTGTCGCACCGCCTGTGGCAAAAGGGCTGGCGGCTTTCGGCACGGCTGTTGTCGCAGTTCGGAAGGCTGCTGACCGGCGTGGAAATCCACCCCGGCGCCCAAATCGGCAAAAATTTCTTTATTGACCACGGCATGGGCGTCGTCATCGGCGAAACCGCCGTCATCGGCGACAATGTAACCATGTACCACGGCGTTACCCTCGGCGGCACCAAGTCCTACGGCGGCAAGAGCGGCAAACGCCACCCCACAGTTGAAGACAATGTCGTCATCGGCGCCGGCGCGCAGGTTCTGGGACCCATCACCGTCGGCAAAAACGCCAAAGTCGGCGCCAACGCCACCGTGGTCAAAGACGTGCCTCAGAATACGACCGTCATCGGCACCGCCGCCCATCGCGCCGAAACCTCCAGAAGCTGCGCGTTCATCCCCTACGGCATTAACGCCAAAACCGCCGACCCGTATGAAAAACGCATCGCCGAATATGATAAGGCCATTGCCGGATACGACAAGGCTATCGCCGGGTATAACAAAACTATCGCCGAATACGACCGCCGCCTCGCCGAGCTGGAAAAAAAGCTCGCCGCCCTGTCCGAACCCTCTTCCCGCCAGCCGTAGCAGCCCTTCCGCACCGCACGCCATATCGCCGCCTCGCTGCCGCAGTATCGTCGCCGCGCGCCTCCCCTCTTTGCCTGCACCCTGTGCCCATGAGCCATCGCCCGTACCGCAGCACCTCAGCACCACCGCCCGTGGAACCACCGCCACAGTTACGCCACAGTTACGCCACAGTTACGCCACTGCCCACAGAGCCGCCTCCACAGTCGTACCGCAGCACCGCCGCCCGCAGAGCCGCTGCCCGGTGCCTTACTTCCCGTCTTTTTTCCCGTCGCTTAAAATATTCACAATACCGTAGAGCGAATTCAGCTCCTGTTCGGTAATGTTCGCCCGCGTAAAAATATTGCTGACGTTAATCAGCAGGCTCCGTGTATGTTCCTCGTCTTTCAGGCGCGGGCTCTGCCTGATCCGCCCGGTCAGCGCGTCCAGAAACTTAAACAGCTTTTCCTTGCTTGCTACTTCGCCGCCGTTGGTAATAAACCGCCGCCCCTCGGGCGCAATCGTCGTTTTGTAATATTCGTACCCGGTAATCAGCACCGCCTGCGCCAGATTGAGCGAGCAGTGCTCCGGATTGAGCGGCACTTCGATAATCGCGTCCGCCAGGCTGATGTCCTCGTTCTCCAGCCCCGTGCGCTCGCACCCGAACATAAAGCCGGTACGCCGCCCCGCCGGCAGATGCGTTGCCGCATATTCCGCAGTGAAAACTTCCTTAACCTGATGCCGCGGCCGTGCAGTGGCCGCATACACCGTGTCCAAATCCGCCAGCGCCTCACGCGTCGTCGCATACACTCTGGCATTAAGCAGAATATCCTCGGAATTGGAAGACGCCCGCAGCGCCGTTTCCGACACCGGGCTTTGCTCCGGTGCCACCAGCCGCATTTCCTTAAGGCCGCAGTTCTTCATCGCCCGCGCCGCCATGCCGATGTTTTCCGCCAGTTGCGGTTTCACCAGAATAACCGCCGGCACCGTTATGCCCATACCGCCCGCATCAGTCATCGCATCGCTCACTCCTGTCATCGCACCACCCGCATCAGTCATCGCACCACCTGCACAAATTTCCATCCCCTGTACCCCGTGCTCAGAATTCTCCTCCGTTTCCGTCTTAATGTTTTCCATAAACTTACCTTATTAACAATTTGATTATTTGAGATATTTTCCCATTTTCTTAAAATCAACGCCCGACGCGCGTTCAAACTTCTGTATCATTCCCGTCATACTCGGCAGTTTCGGTAACTGCAAACTGCGCTGCAAACGGTTAATCTGTCCGCTGAAATCAAACGTCGGCACCGCAAAGCCTGAATCCTCCTGCTGCACCTGTGCCGCCTGCCTTTGCTGCGCCAGCGCCCGGCGGTTTGCCGCGGTATTCGGCACCAGTGCCTGCCCCGCGCCGCTTTCGTCGCCGTCATCGCCGCCAAACGCATCTTTCACTTTGTCCAGCAGCCCCTCGTCTTCCTCCGTCGCGCCGTTTTCGCCGGCATCTTGAATATACGCGTGGGTGCGGTCAATCGTCGCCGTCCCCTCCGCCTGATAATTCAGCGACCGCAGGTTCTGGCGCCGCTGCTCCTTGCGGTAAACTTCCGCCACCGCCTCGTCGTCGTTCGCCTCCAGCCAGGGATTCGTGCTCAGCTGCGCGGAATTTGCCTGCGCAATATTGAGAACCAGCGCCGCCAAAGCGGTCAATACAATCAAAATCTTCTGTGCCATAACCGTATCCTGCCGCAGTAAACATGATGTGTCAAGTTTAACCGCAAAGAATTAAGAAAAAGTTTAAAACCCGACCCGCTGCCGCCCGTACCGCCGCCCTGCCCACCACGCCGCCGACCCGCTGCCGCCCGTACCGCCGCCCTGCCCACCACGCCGCCGCTCCTTTTCCCCCTTATCCCAACAAAAAACTTGACAAAAAAGCATTATCGTCTATACTCGCACCATCAAAAAACTATTATGTCTCATTAAAATCTTATATCTTTATGGAAAAAAATATTATTTTAGCCGCACTGAATGAAATCGGCGCAGAGATTGGCTATCCGTTTTACGTTTTTGAAGACGGAAGTTACAGCAAAAGCTTTGTCAACGGCAAAATGAATTACGCAATGGTTGTCAAAAAGAAATTCACCGCCCCGGGGATAGGAGAAAAAGCCGCCCGCGACATCCTGAGCACGGCTGAATCCGCATCCTCGCCCCGCGTGCCCGCAGGCCGCCGCAAGCTGACGCCACAGGAGGAAGATTCTCTGAAACAGGCTGAGTTCAGCCTGCTGTCCCACAACTATCCGGGCAAACAAGGCTTGGAGCTTGTCTGCGAATTCGGCAGCCCCGAACTGCTGCAAAAGCATCTTTTTTACAGATGGCTCGTTCAACCGGACGACACGAAAGCCTGGAGCACACTGCTCGCGCGAACCGACCTTCCCAAACTGGAAGATTTTGTCAAAAAAAATCTGGACGAGCTGAGCTATCCTACAACATTGTGCCAAATTTTGCTGCTGGAAGGCAATGACAACCTTGCGCAGTGGTTTATTCAAAAACTCTGCGTACTTTACCAGCCTAAGAGAAAAATTACGCTGGAAAAAGCCTTAGTGGAACGCTGCCTGAAAAACAGAAGTTTCAGGCTGTTGGAAGAATATCTCGACAGGCAGAAGTATTACCCCAACCACAGCTTACAGCCGGAAGCGCAAAATGAGTTGATATCCGCCGCGGCAAAAGATAAAGCGCTGGGAGACTGGTATAAGGCTTATTACAGCACATACAAAGGATTTTAGCCGGTGCAAATCAGACGGAAGCTTACGAACCTTCGGGTTCCGGGCTTCCGTTTTTTTATCCTCCCCCGCACATTGCCTCTCGTCCCTCGTAGCCTGCGGCGCTGCCACCTCGTTGTCAAACTCACCACCGCTCCCCTCACCGCCCGCTCCCCCGCATTTCCTCCCGTCGCGCCTCCCTCTCCCCTTTCGCCCGTATATTCCCCTCTTTTTTTCGGGGGAAAAGCCGCCGCAAAAACTTGCGAAAATGCACAATGGGTGCATACTGAAAGCGCAAGTTAATTTACATTTGTTTTTTACATTTATTTTTTTCGGGAGGTACTTATGAAAAAATTTTCTCTGGCACTGGCTCTGTTTTTGGGATTTGGAGCATTTAACGCGCAGGCGTTCGACCTGACGGAAGCCGCAAACAAAATGGCCGACGGCATTAACAACACCGCTCAGGCGATTGAAGACAAAAAGGCCGAACAGGAAGCCGCCGCTGAAGCGCGCAAGCAGGAAGCCGCCCAAGCCAAAGCCGAGCGCGAAGCCAAAGCCGAACAGGCCAAAGCCGATTTGAAAGCCAAGCTGGAAGCAAAAAAAGCCGAAGCCAAGGCTAAGGCTGACGCTGCCAAAGCCGAACGGGAACAAGCCGCCGCCGAACGCAAGGCAAAACAGGAAGAGCAGGAAAAAGCCCTGCAAAATGCCAAAGACAGCCTGAAAAATCTGAAAGGCGCTTTCGGCAAATAAACTCCGGCAGTAAAACCCCTGCATCAACAGCAACAGCCGCCATGCCCCAGGCACCGCGGCTGTTTTTCTATATAGGATAATCGCTTTTATAGGATAATCGCTTTCCCTCACAAGCCCCCGCGGCCAGCCCTGGCTCAGACCTCCCGCCGCCATATTGCGGCACAGGCCGCGGCCAAACGTACCGCCGCAACGCCGCCATCCACAGCCCCGGCGGCACCTCGGCACAAACCTTCCTCAGCCAGACTGTCCGCCCTGCAGCGCTGCCGCCACTTTCATCTCTCTAATGGGAAACCACATCCTATAGCGCCGCCTTCGCACTTCTAAAGGAAACCTCGCTCTACAGCGCCGCCTTCACACTTCTAAAGGAAAACTCCGCCCTGCAGCGCCGCCGCCTTCGCACTTCTAAAGAAAACCTCGCCCTACAGCGCCGCCGCCACTTCCGGATCTTTGAAATAACGCACGACCGACTTCGTTATCGCCTCGCCGAGCTTGCGGCGGTAGGCCGGCTGGCGCAGGCTCTTCTCCTCGGTATAGTTGGAAAGGTATCCGAGTTCAATCAGAACCGACGGAATATCCGGCGCCTTCAGCACCGCAAACCCTGCAAATTTGTGCGCATTGCTGACAAGCTTAACTTTCTGGCGCATTTCATTAACAACATAGCCCGCAAATTTGGACGACTTGTTGCGGCTGTCATTTTGCGACAGGGAAATAAGCACATCGTTGATTTCCGGCGAATTGTCGGAGAAGTCCATGCCGTCGATGATATCGGCTTTGTTCTCGCGTTCCGCCAGAGCCGCCGCCTCTTTGTCGGAAGCGGTTTCGGACAGCGTATAGACCGAAAGCCCCCGCGCGCTGCGGTTGGCTGCGCTGTCGGCGTGGATGCTGATAAACAGGTCGGCATGGTAGCTTCGGGCAATGGCGACGCGTTTGCGCAGCGGGATGAAAATGTCGGTGGAGCGCGTCATATAGACCTTAAAGCCTTTCGCCTCCAGCTGTTTTTTCAGCTCTTTGCCCATCGAAAGGGTAATGTTTTTTTCATAAGTGCGGTACGAACGCCCGATAGCGCCGGGGTCTTTGCCCCCGTGTCCGGGGTCGAGCACGACGATTTTCTTGCGCTTGACCGCGCCGCTGTAGGCATTTTTCAGGTTGGATTTCGGCGACGGGTCGGACAGCCCCTGCGAGCTGAGGTCGATAACCAGCCGCCAGTTTTTCTGCCCCGCCTGCGGCTCAATCGTAAATTTCTTTTTGATATTGACGTTGTTGTTGATATCAAACACCAGCCGCTTGCCTTTGATGTCGGGTTTGTTGCCGACGCGGAAATCGCTGATAAGCCGGTTTTTGGCGACTTTCGGCGAACCGGAAACAGTCGCGTTCTTAAGGTCGATAACCAGCCGGTTCGGCGAGTCGAGCAAAAACGCGTCATAATCAAAATCCTCCGTACCGTCCAAAACGATGCGGATGCCGTCGTTCTGCTGCCCGGTGCGGACGTCTTTTATCGTGTTGAGCGCATACGCCGCCCCGGAGGAAAGCGCCAGCAGCGCGGTGCAGAGCAAAGTTGCCAAAGTTCTTTTTATATTTTTGCAGTTCGTTGTCATAGGTGTCAAATTAATCTGTCGTCAAAACTGTTACAATCTTTTTTAAGAGTAACCCACAAGTTCTTAACATTGATTTAAAAACCGGCTATACATTCGGCGAGGTGCATTTTTTCCGTCCCCGCCGGACATTAATCTTTTTTTTAACTTTTGCCGTTATTATATCATAACAACAGCAATGAAACTAGGAGTTAACAAGTATGTCTGTAGGTAAAACAGTCGGCATCCTCGCTGACAAAATGCTGAAATTGACCGGAAAAGCGGTAAAGAAACTGGAAGATTACGGCGCCAAATCCGCCGAGGAAAATAATAACGACAATGCCCGCAAGCTGGCGGAAACGATGAACAAACTCGGCAAAAAGCTGGAAGAACGGCACGACGAATATATCGCCCGGGTGGAAGAAAACGCCGACGAACTGGCTGAAAAGGGCAAAGACGCGCTGGATAAGCTGAAAAAAGTTTATCAGGAGATGAAGACGCGCGCCGACGCTGCCAAGGAAAAGGCGGAAATCGACGCCAGACGCGATGTTGCGCCGGAATCCGCAGAAACTGAGGACAAAGCCGCGGAAAAAAAGGCGGAAACGGCTGAAGAGGACAAATAGCCCCGCAGCGCAAACAGCCGGCAGCGGAAATCGCCGTCAGCGGCAAAACCGTTCCGCCACGCATATCGCCGGCAGCGCAAAAAGCCGGCGGGTTGTTGCGGCAGGCAGTCGGCCGGACAATATTTCGGACATAAAAAAACTTCCCCATAAGAGGGAAGTTTTTTTGTTTCGAAACGAATTCAGTTTTCTCATGCTGCATTCTGTTTTCTCATACTGTAATAGAACTCGTCTATGGTCTGCGGGTCAAGAACGGCACTCATCCCCACCTTGCAAATCGCCGGCAGCAGCCCCGTTATGGCCAGTGCCAGAATATCCGTCAGCCAGATTGAGTTCGGCCCCAGAAGCAAAGCGCAAAATCCGGCCTGCGAAACTATCCAGAAGCCAAATGCAGCGGCAATGGCGCCGTACAATGCCAGCATACCGCAGGAAACGGCATACAGGCTTCCGCCCAGCAGCTCTTTGTTTTGTCCGCGCGTGATGCAATAAAATGCCACGGCGCCGCAGATGGCCAGAAGCAGTATTATCGGAGTAACGATAAACAACCTGTTGCCTCCGGCGGCTTTGAGCAGCTCGGGCAATTCGGTGAAACGCAGATAATCAAACAGGCTGTATATGGCATACAGCATTATGATTGCCGTTCCGATTGCCCTGACGCACAAGCGGCGCACATAATCCTGCTTAATCATTTTTTCCCACAGTTCCTGCGGAAAGCTTTCATAATATTCCTTTGTCCGGTTAAAGATGCCGAACCGGCGGATAATCTTTTCCCTGAAAGGAACGGAAGCTTCTGCATTTTGGCGGGCCTGTAAGATACGGGCTTCTTTTTCATAAACACCGTTGTGGTATTTATTTAAGATTTTCTGCATATCCTGCTGCATCAAATCTTTTTCTATTTCTTTAATTGTTTTCATAATCTGTATTTTTAGTTCATAATAATTCGGAAATTAAACAGATTATAGCACAAAAAAAGCGGGTGTGCAACAGGAAATTTTCATCAGCGCCGCAGGCGGCGGCAAAACCGCCCTTTGAGCAGGCTGCGTACTTTTTATGTACGCCTCCCGCTCCTGACAGCCGCCCGAACCGGTTCCACGGTTTATCCCGCTCCTGGCAGAGCGGCGGCAACGCCCGAATTTAGCTCCTTACAGTTAAGACTTAACGCCGTTTAAGCCCAATCCGAGCTCCCCCTTTCGACATCCATCCGGTTTAATTTAAGCGCGCCGTTTAAACATCCTTCCGTTCCGCCTCAGTCCGAAGCCACCCCTGTTTTAACTTGGCGATAACGAAAATCAGCGTAAACCACAGCATAACGACGGCAAGCGAAAAAACAGCCCCCGACAGCAGTGGCAATCCGCCGCTCCGCAGCATAAACGCCAGCAGCAGTGTCCTCAGACAGCGCAGCGTCCACATCGCGCAGCCGGAAGCGGGTTTGTCCCGTTTCTGCATAACTTCCACCGCAACGACGCAGCAAAGGGCAAAAAACGACAGCGTCCACGCGGCGGCAGCTTCATCGGAACCGACAAGAGTAAAAAAGACAAACGCGGCATTGGCGCTTATGACAGCCCCCGCCCAAAGCGCCCAGAAAAAAAATTTATTTTTCATAATCTACAATTTTTAGAAACAATTATATAAAAAAAAATAACTTCGCAGCCGGCATTATACAGCGGATTTTTATTTCTGCAAGCTATATTGTCCGTCCCCTCTCCCGCGCAGCCCCGCTCCGCAAACCTCCCCTTGCCCGCCGTCCCCTCTCCCGCGCAGCCCTGCTCCGCAAACCTCCCCTTGCCCTCCCCGGATAGATTTTAGTTTATATTCTTCACTTTGTCCTTTACTTTTGGCTGAGCGGCATTAATATCTATACAACTTGGTTTATATCAGCATAAAGGACAGGCGATGAAGAAAATATTATCCTTTTGGATGGCACTTATCTGGCTGGCACTGGCCGCTCCGGCGCAGGCGCAGCTCAATGTCAGCATCAGCGGCGCGCAGCAGGAGCCGATTCCTGTGGCTTTTCCCGAAATCCTGTCGGACAATCAGGGCATCGGCGCGTTTCTCGGCTTTTCGTACGCAAGCAAAGTGCGCGACGTCGTTTTGGCGGATTTGGAACGCAGCGGCCTGTTCCGCATCATCAACGAGCGCAGTTACATTCAGAAGTTCACAAGCTTTGACCAGCAGCCGATATTCGGCGACTGGAAAGTGCTGAACGCGCAGGTTCTCGTGCAGTCGTATATTTTGGAAGAAAACGGCTCCGACCTCAAACTTCGTTTCAAACTCTGGGACATCGTCAGCCAGAAAGAGCTGCTGTACGAAGTTTACAGTTCCTCAAAGGATAACTGGCGGCGCATGGCGCATTCGATGGCCGATGCGATTTACGAACGCCTGACCGGCGACAAAGGCTATTTCAACACCGTCATTGCCTATATTTCCGAAAGCGGCCCCTCAAGCAAGCGCGTTAAACGGCTGGCGCTGATGGACCAGGACGGCGACGGCCACCAGTTCCTGACCAGCGGGGCTAATCTGGTGCTGACGCCGCGATTCTCGCCCGATATGCAGTATATCGCCTACCTCTCGTACGTCAACAACAAGCCGCGCGTGTACCTGTATAACCTGCGCACGCAGCGCACCGAACTGCTGGGCAACTTCCCCGGCATGACGTTCGCGCCGGCGTTCTCGCCCGACAGCAAATATCTGCTGATGAGTTATGCCAAAAACGGCGTTACCGATATTTACGAAATGGATTTGGCCACGCGCGAAACCAAAAAGCTGACCTCCGGGCCGTCGATAGATACCAGCCCGAACTATTCGCCCGACGGTTCCAAAATCGTGTTTAATTCCGACCGCGGCGGCAATCAGCAATTGTATGTGATGAACCGCGACGGCTCCGATGTCCAGCGCATCAGCTTCCGCCAGGGGAGCCGCTACGCATCGCCGGTATGGTCGCCGCGCGGAGATTACATCGCGTTTATCCGTATGGAAGGCAACCAGTTTAACCTCGGCGTTATGTATCCCGACGGCACCGGCGAACGCACCCTCGCCACCGGGTTTTATATCGAGCGCCCCACCTGGTCGCCCAACGGCCGCGTGCTGATGTTTTATCGCCAGAACCGCGGTACCGCGACTTCTGACGGCGCAACGCAGCTGTATTCCGTAGACATCACCGGCACCAACGAACGCCTGGTGCTGACCCCCGGAGACGGCAGCGACCCCGCCTGGTCTCCGCTGTTGTAAAAAGAAGCCCCGCCCGCCCCGGAGACGGCACCCGCCCGCTTCTCCGCTTTGTCAGGGCGCCGGCATTGTTGCAAGCCGTCTGTATGGGCGGCTTTTTTTATTTGACTTTTGAGCGGGGACGTATAAGATAGCTAATCGCCGGATGGCGGTGAATAAGCTTTACAAATAAGCCGCGCTGTTTCTCGAGCAGATTTCAACATCCGGTCTTACTACGGATTGGAAGGCAGTAAAATAAGCATATGCATATATGTGAATATACCGCACTGTTCTTTGGCAGGTTTCAACTTCCAGTCACCTTATGGATGGATGGCGCGAATAAGCCTATGGCAAATAAGCGCGAGTTGGCGACGTACAACTTTTTCACATCCACCCGCCTTATGGGTGGAGAGCGCGAATAAGCCTATGGCAAATAAGTGCAGCTGACGTTGTACAGTTTTTCAGTCTCCACCCACCCTATGGGTGGAGGGCACGAATAAGCCTATGGCAAATAAGCGCAACTGACGTTGTACAGTTTTCCAACCTCCACTCGCTTTAAATAAGCTGCCTGTATAGGCGGCTTTTTTTTATTTGACTTTTATAAACGGGTATTGTATATATTGCAATATGGAATACCGATAGGTATTTCTGAGGAGTGGAAGCCTCTTTATTTATTAACGACGTAGCATAAAACGATATTTGTGCCCAACAGTCTTGTGACTGGGGGTTTTTTGTGTAAGCAAAAAACTGCTATTCTCGTTAATGGCCTTCCAACCCCAGTCACCTTATGACTGAAATTTTTTGTATACAATTAATTAAATATTAAGGTTTAATAATATACCCTAATTATGGAATGCCGGATTGGGGTTCTGGGGAGTGGAAGCCCCATAACGAGCGTCTATATTTAGACGGAGCTTTTTGAAAGCCTTTTAGTTTATGACTGGAAGGTAGTAAAATAAGCGTATGTAAATATGTGAATATACTGCGGCTATCTCGTTATGGTCTTCCAACTTCCAGTCACCTCTTTTTACAAAGGGTGACTTTTCTTTTACATATAAAGATGAAAGGAAGTCAGGATGACTAAACTGATGATATTAGCAGGCATATTTACCGCAATCGCTTACCAACCCGCACACGCTCAACTGTATGATTATGCTTCAGAACAAGCATACGGCAGGCGTGTGGAACATGGCGCCGCATACAGACAAGACGGGGGCGCCGTGCGTTACCGTTCTGCCGGCGAGGGGCGCTATGTTCGCATTCCGCCTGCGCAGAGAGAAAAATACGGTTACGCCACAAGACAACGGAAGACCGCTGCCGGACAGCCGCTTATAACCGCACAGCCGGCAATAGCCGCGCAGCCGGTCAACACGCTCCGTCCGTATCTGGGCGTGGATGCGGGAACAACGGATATCGGCTACAGCGGTTCAGAGGAAAAATATTTCTTAAAAGACCGGGCAATGTTTGTCGGCGGTGCGGCAGGGCTGCGCATCGGCAGAAACTGGGGCGTAGAGGTGTTTTACCAAACCTCAAATACGGCGAAAAAAACGGCTGACGACGAATGGCGCACCGAAGGCGATTACACCGCGTACGGCGTGGACGCGTTGGGCTTTCTGCCGTTGAATGACCAGCTGGAACTGGTAGCGGCAGCGGGTGTCGGCAAATATGAATTTGACGTTAAGCTGAAATACAGCGACGGCATCCACGAGTTCAGCGGTTCGGACGACAACGTCGGCTACCGCTTCGGCGCCGGCGCACAGTATAACATCACCGGCCATTGGGCGCTGCGGGGCATGGTGCGCTATGTCGTGCTGGACAGCGAATATATTGACGATATGCTGGAGTTTTCCCTCGGTATGCGCTATACGTTTTAACCCCGCCGCCCCGCCGCCTCATCGCACTGCCTCGCCGCACTATCCGCGCTGCCCCCGCCGCAACATCCGCGCCGCACCTGTCGAAAACAAAACTTTCGTCCGTTAAACGTTGGTCTGCCACCCCTTGACGCTCGTATCCTCGCTGCCCTGGTGCACCACAATCTGCGGATAAGCGATGTTGATATTCGCCTCGCGGAACCGCCGCAGGATTTCGTACCGCACGTCGCTGCCCGCCGACCAGCCGCTCCAAATGTCGGAAACATAAATCCGCAGCTCAAAATCCAGCGAAGATTCGCCGAAATTCTTAAACAGCACATACGGCGCCGGCACTTTCATCACCTTTTTGCAGCTCCGCGCGCATTCCAGCAGCAGTTTCGTTACCTGCTCGGCGTCCGAATCATACGAAACCCCGACCGTAATGCTCTGCCGCTGCCAGTTGTTGCCGTGCGTCAGGTTGGTCAGCGACGACGAAATCAGCGTCGCGTTCGGAATAATCACGCTCGCCTTGTTAAAGGTTTCCACCTCCGTCGAGCGGATGTTAATTTGTTTGATTTTTCCTTCTTCGCCGCCGATAAGCACCCAGTCCCCGACCTTAAACGGCCGCTCAAACAAGAGGATAATGCCGCTGACCAGGTTTTTGATGACGTCCTGCAGCCCGAAACCGATACCGACCGACAGCGCACCGGCGATAACCGCGAGGTTGGACAAATCCACGCCCATCGCCACAATCGCCAGAATGGCAGAAATAATAAAGCCCGTAAAGCTGAACCCGGAAATCAGCGAATGCTTAATTCCCTCGTCCATATTGATGCGGTTCAGCAGATTGTTCGAAAGCCGGTTTTTCATCATCTTGACCAGCGTCAGCGAAATCAGGAAAACCAGCAGCCCGGTAACGATTGAAATCAGCGAAATGTTGATGCCCCCGACCTTAAAGCCGAACACCAGTTTCTTTACCGCCTGCAACATAAACGCCCCCGGCATTCCCCACAGCGTCAGCAGCGAATAGATAAGAAACAGCACCAGCAGCGGCGTTACCAGCAGCGTCATCAGAAAATCCGCCTTCGACAACAGCTGTTTGCGCAGTTTGAACGTCTTAATCCAAAAGACGATGCTCCGCCTGAGCAAATCGGAAATAAACCGCCGCACGATGACAAACGCGCCGATAAACAGCACTGAGGCGATAAAACGGTTGAAAATAAAGGTCGCCAGTTCCGGATACCCGAACAGCGAAATGCCAAACGTCAACACTGCAAAAATTGTCGTAAACACGATGATTTTGGAAGAAAGGCTCATATTCTCCGGTTCGTCGTCCGCCAGCAAAGCCGCCGCGCTTCCCGCCGTCGGTGCCGAAGTAACGATTTTCTCGCTCGCAACAGCCGCACTGTTCGCAGCTGCCGCCGCCATACCCGTGATGCTGCTACCACTGCCTGTGGTGCTACCACTGCCTGTGGCGCTGCCACCCGCCGCGCTCCCCACGGCTCCTTTTGTTGTCCCGGTTCCGACGGTACCCTCCCCCGCCGTACCTGTGGCGCTGCCACTGTTGCCCGTGGTGGTGCTACTACTGCCTGTGGCACTGCCACTGTTGCCCGTGGTGGTGCTACTACTGCCCGTGGCGCTGCCACTGTTGCCGCCCGCACCGTCCCCCCGGCTCTCCTCCTCATTTTCTTCATCGCCGGCTCCCCGGTTTCTAATCCGCCCCAAAATCCGCGACGTCATCAAAATAATGACAAACGCCTTAATTGCGTCGCCCGCCACTTCCAACAACAGCGTCAGCGCCTCGCTCGCTTCAAAATAAGCCGCAATCTGCCGGATACACCCGACCGCCCCGAGCAAAATAAGCGACAGCGTCGTCGCCGCAAACACGCGCTCAGCCCTCTCGTCGGAAATATTAAACAGCCGCCAGCGCCCGTTCCACGGTGCCAGCGTAACCCGCGCCAGCGCCCGGATAAGCGTAACATACAGCGAATAGTACAGCACATTGGCCAAGACCACGCCGAACTTGCTCTGCGTCAGCGTTTCGTTGGTCAATTGCCACAACAGGCACCCGCCGATAAGCAGCGACGGAATCACCCCGTACGCAATCGCCGTAATCACCGCCACCACGATTTTCTGTCCGTAACGGGGATAGTCTTCGGTATGCCCGTACCCCCATTTGTTAATGATATACCGCCGCAGGAACAGCCCGAACGACAATGCCAGCCCCAAAATCAGCAGCACGTACCATCCGCCGTGGTAAACGTTCTCGCGTTCTTCCGCCGAAAGCCCCCGGTACCACTCGACCGGCGAGATTGCAATTTCCCAGAAAAACACCGCTGCGTCGCCGATGGCCGTAAAAAAGTTGTGCGGCGCAATCAAGACATTCTGCTCCGCCACCAGATTGCCGATGATAATCCGGCTCCGCGCCTCGGAAATAATCGAATTCAGCCGCGCCATTTCGGTTTTGAGCAAATTCGCCTCAATCAAACGGTTTTTATAGTTGTTCATCACCGCCGTATACTTGCTGCGCATTTCCGCAATCGCCGGGTCTTCGTTTTCCCCTTCCGCCGGCTCCGGCCCCAATGCGTTTAACGCATCCTGCACGTATTTGGAGTTCTTTTCAATCCCTTTGGCCGCAAACTCAATTACGATTTCCTGCTGGGTCAGAAATGCCGCAGCATCGTCCAGGCTCTGACGCGTAAACTGCTTTTTCCGGATGGATTTTTCAATTTCCTCCAGCTGCCCCGAAACGGTCTTGTAGTCAAACGCCGCCTCGTTCTCGGAACCGGAAGCCTCGCCCTCGTCAACGCCGAGGGCCTCCGTTTCCGCACCGCCGGACTTGCCGCTCGCTTCAGCGCTGCCGGACTTGCCGCTCGTTTTCGCCGCCGTTATATCGGCACTGTTCGTCCCGACGGCATGCGCCGTTTTTTTCCCCGCCGCCGCAACATCGCCTGAAATAACCGCCAGCCCGGTCAGAACCGCAGCCGCCAGCATAACGCCCGAAACCCAAAGTCTTAATATTTTGCCCATTTGCTTTTCCGTCCTTTTCTTCTGCCTTTTTTCGTTACGTTATGCCGACAGCCCTAAACTGCCGCCGTTTCTCTCGGTGCCCTGCCGTTTCGCCAACCCGCCGGAACATCGGCGGTACAGCCCTTGTTGCCTGTGCCGCTGGCACCGTTTCCTGTACCGCCGACACCGTTTCCTGTACCGCTGACACCATTTCCTGTACCGCTGGCACCGTTTCCTGTGCCGCCGGCACCAAAGTCCCCGTCTAAGCTTTCGCCAGCACCGCAGTCATCACCGAAAACGCCAGTTTTGCCCCGCCGGCGCGCAGGTTGTCTGCCACCGTCCAGAAACTGATGCCGTTCTCGACCGAAACATCCTGCCGCACGCGCGACACATAAACGCTGTCCTCACCCTGAACATCGTCAACGCTGACATAGCCCGCATCTACCGTCTTGTCAAAAACGACAACGTTTTTCTGCGCCTTCATCACCTCGCGTACCGCCGTCGCGTCAACTTCGTCGTCAAACTCCGCATTGACAAACGCCGCATCGCCGATAAACGTCGGCACGAACGCACAGTTCGCGTGCACTTTGATGTCGCTGTCAAGAACCTTTTTAATCTCGGCGTTAATCGCCCACTCCAGCGATGTTTCCTCGCCGATGAACTCGCCGACCTGCGGCAGAACATTAAACGCGATTTGCTTTTTGAAAATCTGCTCGTCATCAACCAGCGTTTCGTTCAAAAAGATTTTGCGCGACTGCGTAAACAGTTCGTCCATCGCCTCATGCCCGTGATAAGAAGTGGAGTTAAACGTCGTTACCACCAGCCGCTTAAGCTTGTGTTCTTTGATGGTTCCCGCCAGCGGCAGCAAAATCTGATACACCGCCGACGACGGCACGCCGATAACCTGCGGCAGCCCGTCCGTTGCCTGCCCGTTCCCCCGTTTCAACAGTTCGCCGTTCAATTCGGGAATAACCAGCGGAACCGAACTGTCGCCGAATGTTGCCCCCGAAAGGTCAATCACCCGGCATCCGGCACCTGTCGCTTTCTTGATAAAACGCTTGCCCTGTTCCTTCGTTGTTGCAAATATCGCAATATCGGCTTTCTTAAAGTCAAATGTATCCAGTGCAGACACGTCCAATTCGTCATCTTCGCCGTATGACACCAGCGTCCCGAGCGGCGCCTTCACCTCCAGCGCAAATACGTCGTCGGCCGGAATGCCGCTTTCGTTCAAAAGGTTGAGAAACTCCCGGCCGGTACTTCCTTTAACCCCGGCAACTGCAATCTTTGGCATCTTAACTTCCCTTTCATCAAACTTAAAACTTGCTGAACCTGACGTCCGCCCGGCATCTTATCCGGCACCTGTCCAGCGTTGTACCCGTTGTGTAACGCGGCTCTGTACTTGATACCGTTTAGACACCCGCCCAACGCTGTACCCGCTGTTTAACGCGGTTCTGTGCCTGATACCGTCAGCCCCCCGCCCAACGCTGTACCCGTTGTGTAACGCGGCTCTGTACCTGCTGTCCAACTTGGCACTGTTGCATAATTTTTTCAAGTATTTTATCCGACTTTTCCGCTTTTTTGCATCTTCCTGCCAAACTGCCCATGCCGCACCGTCTCACTCTCTCCGCAGCGCCCCGTCCTGCGTCATTGCCGGCAGCGCAGCCGTTGCCGCTCCTTGCAGCGCCGTGAGCCATTTCTCGCGCCTGACCGCCAGCGGGATAGACGCATTCGCCGGGCTCGTAGACGGCAGCACTTCCCACGTCCGCCCCTCCAGCAGCCCCTTGTTGAAACGGCAGAACAGCTTAAACGCCGCCTGCCCGTTAAACAGCAGCCGCTCAATCTCCGGATACAGCGCAAACAGCGCCGCAAAATCGTTCGGCATCGCATCTCTGATGTCGGAATCAAGGCTTCCCTCTCGCGCGCAGCTCTCCGCCGCATCCCACAGCCCGACCCCGTGCGCCAGCAGCAGCCCGGTTTTGATGCCGTAAGCCGGCGGCGCTTTCGGGTCAAAAGGCTCGCCGTAAGCCTCAAAGACAAAACGCCAGAACAGGTTGTGCCGGTGCGCATAATACTCGCCCGCCGCCAGCGACGCCTCTCCCGGCATGGAGCCGATAACCAGCGCCCGCGTCCGCTCATCGGCGATATAGGAAAAGCTGTGCGGCATAAAATCTCCCTGAAATGCTGTTTCGTTGTTTTCTTCCACGCATAAACTCCCGCAATGATACGGCATAATTTCCGTCCCCGCAATCCCCCGCCGCAAGTTATGCACGCCGTTTCGTTCTCCGCCCCATCGCCGCCCCGCCGCACGCTCTCCGCCCGCGGTTATTCCCCTCGTCTCACGGCTACCTTGAAAACATCTCCGCCCGCCATATATAAACCGCAGCACCACCCGCCCAATCCCTCCGGATAGTGCCCGCCTCAACCGACACACCCGCCCAATCCCTCCGGATAGTGCCCGCCTTAACCGACACACTCGCCCAGTCTCCCGGACGGCGTCCGCCCCGTCGGCCGGCGCATCTGCACCCCTCAACCGACTGCCACGCGGTCATATCTGCCCGCATACCCGTTATCATATCCACTGTTATATCAAGGAGAAAGAAATGTTTGCGATTCGCGCTTCCGGCGACCGCGGCCACACCCAAACCCCGTGGCTCAACAGCCGCCACACCTTTTCGTTCGGATCCTATTACGACCCGCGTTACCTCGGTTTCAGCGACCTGCGCGTCATTAACGACGACGTCGTCGCCCCGGCCGAAGGCTTCGGTACCCATCCGCACAAAAATATGGAAATCGTTACCGTCGTACTCGACGGAGAACTGGAACACCGCGACAGCATGGGCAGCCGCAGCGTCATCAAAGCCGGCGAAATCCAAAAGATGAGCGCCGGCTCCGGCATTACCCACAGCGAGATGAATCCGTCGCTCAGCAAACCCGTCCATTTTCTGCAAATCTGGATAGAGCCGAACATCGACGACGTCAAACCCGAGTATATGCAGGCCGCCCCCTCGCCGCAGGAGCTGAAAAGCCGGCTCGTCCGCATTGCCTCGCCCAAAAGTACGGACAGCCCGATAACCCTGCACCAGAATGCCGAAATTTACCAGACCCTGCTCGAGCAGGACAAAACCGTCAGCTTTGATATTACCCCCGCACACAAAGTCTGGATACACGTCGCAACCGGTGCCGTCAGCCTCGACGGACACCCGCTGATTGCCGGAGACGGGGTCGCCGTCGCCGACGAAACCGCCGAAATCAGATTGCGCGGCATAGACCCGCTGTCTAACGTGCTGATATTCAAGCTCCGCGCCTGAAAAAGGAGCGCAGTTTCCCGCACCCCTTCTTCTTATCGGCCTTCGTCGCAGCACCAGAGTGTCCGAACCGGCACCTTGGCTTTTCAACCGGCATTCCGACCGCTCCCAAAAGCTCCGACACTCACAGCGGTTTCTCCGGCACTCACGCCGGTTCCCCGTCTCGCTCCGGCCTAGAACTTCTCCTGCAATTCGAAGAAATAAGCTTTCGGATGGTTGCATACCGGGCAGACTTCCGGCGCCTTAAGGCTTTCAATCCGGTGTCCGCAGTTTGCGCATTCCCAGATAACCTTGGTCGGGCGTTCAAAGACTTTTCCCGCTTCCAGAGCTTCCAACAACGCATTGTAGCGTTCTTCATGCCCTTTTTCGATTTTGCCGACCATGCGGAACAGAGTGGCGATTTTCTTAAAGCCCTCTTCGTCAGCTTCCTTGGCCATCGTGTCGTACATGTCGGTCCACTCGTAGCGTTCGCCGGCCGCCGCGTCTTTCAGGTTTTCGATTGTCGAGGGAATTTCCTCGTTGTGCAGCAGTTTGAACCAGATTTTGGCGTGCTCCTTTTCGTTGTTCGCGGTCTGTTCAAACTTGTCGGCAATGATGTTATAGCCTTCCTTCTTGGCTTTGGACGCATAGTAGGTATATTTGTTGCGCGCCATCGATTCGCCGGCAAAAGCGGCCTGCAGGTTCGCTTCGGTTTTAGATCCTTTAAGTTCCATAGAGTTTTCTCCTAAAAAAATGTTGCGAAGGAATGATAGCCGCCTCCGCAAACATAGTCAAGAAAAATCATCTGATGCGGCCGCCGTTTCATCAAACCGTCCGCACTGTCCGACGACCGGTTAACTCTGCGCGCTGACCTCTGACGCCGTCCTCCGCCCTTCTTCCCGCAGCATTACGGCTCTCGGCACACAATCGTTTAATTCTGCGCGCTCGCCGCAGCTCCCGGATTGCCCGCGCCGCCGGTTCCCGCGCCCAGACTCTCGGCCGCCGCGGTATCTGCCGCCGCGTAAGCCGTCTGTCCCTCGGCCAGCGCCGCAATCTTCGCTACCTCGGCCTTAAAACGCTGCAAATCCTTGCCTGCCAGATTGGTTCCGGTCGCCGCCTTGACTTTCAGCGGGTCAACCTTCTTGCCGTTTTTAATTACCTCAAAGTGCAGGTGCGGCCCGGTCGAACGTCCGGTCGAGCCGACATAGCCGATAACCTGCCCCTGCTTGACTCTGACGCCCGGACGGATGCCTTTGGCAAAACCGTTCATATGCGCGTATCCGGTCGAAAACTCCGAATTGTGGCGGATAACCACATAGCGTCCGTAACCGCCGGCCCATTGCGCGCGTTTGACCACGCCGTCCGCGCTCGCATAAATTCTCGTGCCTTTCGGCGCCGCATAGTCCACACCGCTGTGCAGGATGCGCCGCTTCAAAATCGGGTGCCGCCGCCAGCCGAAACGCGACGAAATCCGCGCCGACCGGAATTCCATCGGCTTGCGGTCAAGAGCCCTTTTCAGCACAATCCCCTTGGAATTGTAGTAATCCACGCCGCCATTCAGATCTTCGTAGCGATACAGCGCAATCTTGTCCCTCCCCAGATTCAGCTCCGCATACAGAATATCGCCGTTTTTGACAACCTTGCCGTCCGGCGCCACCTTGCGGTCAAACAGAACCTTGAACGTATCGCCGCTCTTGATGTCCGAACGGAAATCGACCGTATAGGCGAAAATATTGATAAAGTTGCCGATAATGCTGGACGGCACGCCCGCATTCTGCATCGCCGCCGCCAAAGACGAGGTAATGCTGCCCTGCGCCGTCTGGTTCTCGGTCTTTAATTCCAGCTGTTCCATCTCCGCAACGTACTTTTCGTCTTCGTTGCGCGTAACCACATATTTGGTTCCCGCCGTCGGCTCAATCACAATCTTGTCCACGCTCAACAGCTCGCCGAACGGCACGTCCACCGTCTTGACGATGTCGATTTTCTGCCCCGCGCGCAGGTTGCGCACGTCATACCCGGCTTCCTTAAGGCTCTCCGCCGCCTGATTCGCTTCCTGATACTCCATGCCGAGCTTTTGCAGAAGCCCGATGAAGTGGTCGCCCTTTTCCACGGTCAAAACGTCCTGCTTGACTTCGGGCTGGGTTTCTTCGCCCTCGACCGTCCATTCCACCGCCGGATTGTCAAAAGACTCGCCCTCGCCGGCATCAATGCCTGCCATATCGGCGCCGGCCGCCGTCCCGGACGCTCCCGGCACCGCCAAACCATCGCTTTCTCCTTCATAAACCTCCGGCACTGCCATTTTTGCGACAGCCTGCTGCTCGGCGTTTTCGCGTTTTCCTTCCGCCGCCAGCCGCTCCTCGGCGACAATCTGCTCCGGCGTTTCAAAATTCCGGCTGACCACCAGCACCAGCGCAAAGGTTACCACCGCGCTGTAAATAAACAAAAGCCAGCTCTGCGTACTCCATCCGCGTCTGCCCGAACTCATAATATTGTAAGAAGCCATCATGTCCCCCGTAATTAAATACTGTATGCGACCTTAAAAGATGAGGGCGAAACTGAAAAGCCCTTTTTATTTTTTATACACACCAAATAAAACCGTCTGCGAATGTCAGCCGTCAGGCAATCCTTAAACCATGCTAACCCCGTCCCGCGGCATTTACCCCGGCCCGTCAGCCGGCCTTTAGCCTCCGCCCCGCGGCATTTACCCCGCCCCGTCAGCCGGCCTTTAACCTCCGACCTGCGGCATTTACCCCGGCCCGTCAGCC